>ENA-OWNT01000456-OWNT01000456.1-seawater-metagenome-genome-assembly--contig:-NODE-456-length-96413-cov-9.001630_pt1 | contig 96413 bp, 75 predicted proteins | sample MGYA00238136_ERZ651165 | MGnify/ENA primary metagenome ERZ651165 (study PRJEB26861, sample SAMN08777766) | seawater metagenome | isolation source: coastal seawater | place: USA: Florida | collected...
CTACACTCTTTCCCTACACGACGCTCTTCCGATCTGCAGCGCCAGCCGCCCCGGCCGGGTCGGGGGCCACCGGCGCCTCGGGGGCTCCGGGAACCTCTGGAGCTCCGGGCGCCTCGGGCGCCGCGGGCATCTCGGGAGCCGCCGGCGCTTCGGGAGCCGCCGGCATCTCGGGAGCTGCGGGCGCCTCCGGCATCTCCGGCGCCTCCGGCATCTCGGGAGCCGCCGGCATCTCCGGCGCCTCCGGCATCTCGGGAGCCGCCGGCATCTCCGGCGCCTCCGGCATCTCGGGCATCTCCGGCGCCTCGGGCATCGCCGGCATCTCCGGCGCGGCCGGCATCTCCGGCGCCTCGGGCAGCTCGGGCGGCGCGATCTCCGGGACCGCGAGCTCCGGCGGCGCGGGCGCTCCCGGCGGCATCACCGGCGCTCCCACCTCGGCCGCCGCCGCGATCCCCTCCTGCTGCGCCGCCAGGGCCTCCTCGCCCGACGCCATCGCGCCCTCGGCAGACCCCACGGCCTCCTCGGCCGCGGCGCCCGCCTCTTCGGCCTGCTCCTGGCTCTTCGCGACGAGGTCGGGCGGCTTGCCCGACGTGTCCTGGCTCTCCTTGAGGGCCAGCGCCGACTGCTCCTGCGCCTCGGCAGACGCGATCGCCGCCTCCTCTTGCGCGGCGAGCGCCTCCTGCGCGTTCGCCTGGGCGTCGCCCGCCGCAGAGCCGATCGTCATCTTCTGATCGTTGACCGCCTGGCTCGCCCCGCTCGCATCCGACTGCGCAGCGTTCTTCGCGTCCTCGGCGTTCCCCAGCGGGCCCTCCATGGCCTCCACGTTCGCCTCGGCGGCGGACGCCTGGGACTCGGCGGCCTCGGCCGCAGCAGCGGTGCTGTTCTTCTCGGCCTCGGCCTCGGCGAGCTCCGCCTCGGCCTCTGAGAGGTCCGACTCCGCGGAGTCCTTCTCCTCTTCGGCAGAAGCGACGTCCTCGTCGGCCTTGTTGGCCTCCTCCTCGGCGGAGGCGACCTCCTTCTCGGCGGCGGCGACTTCCTCGTCAGCCTGCTTCGCCTCTTCCTCGAGCTGCGCGGCGTTGGACATCGCTCAGCCCTCCTGCTTCTTGGCTTCGCGCGCCTCGCGCCACTTGCGGATGGACTCTTCCTTCTTCTTCTTGAGCTCTTCCTTCTTCTTCTTGAGCTCCTCCTGCTTCTTCTTCCGCTCTTCCTTCTTCTTCTCCCAGGCCTTCCGACGCTCCTCCCGGAGCTTGTACATGCGCTGGCGCTTCTCCTCGGCGTAGTTGTACCGCTCCTCGGCCTCGTCGGCCTCCTGCTTGAGACGGTCCGCCTCCTGACGCAGCTCGTCGGCCTCGTCCTTCGCCTCGTCGTACTTCTCCTTGAGCTCGTCGTAGAGCTCCTTGGCGTCCTCGTACGCCTCCTTCGCGTCCTCGAACGCCTCGACCATCGGTCCGAGCTGGGCCACCGCCGCCTTCGCGAGCTCTGCGGCCGCCTTCGCTGCCGCCGCCTTCGCCGCCGCCTTGTCGGCCAGCTGCTTGGCGATGGACGCCGCCTTCTGCGCCGCTCGGAGGAAGAGGGCGGTCTTGTCGCCCCGGATGGCCTCGGCTTCCTTCTTGGCCTTCTCGATCGCCTCCATGACGGCGTTCGCGGCCTCGACCGCGTCCCACGCAGCGGAGATCGCGTCCGCGAGGGCGTTCCCGTTGCCGCTGGCGAGGGCCGACGCCACGTTGCTGGCCGCATCCGAACACGCGGACGCCGCCTCCTTCGCGTTCTGACTCAGCTCGGAGACGCCGAGGTTGCTGGCGATGTTGGAGAGGGCAGACGCCGCCGCCGCGGCCGCGGCCTCAGCCTCGAGGCCCTGGGTCGCCTGGAGCTGCGCGGCCTGGGCCACCTCCGGCGGGATCACCACCACGACCACCGCGACGCCGACCTCGCCGGCCATCACCGTGCCGCCGCAGACGACCTGGCCCAACGGCGCCGGCCCACCGACCTGGCACGTGTTCGCGATGTCCCCCAGTCGGGCGACCATCTTGTTGTTGAAGAAGACCCCGGTGCTCCCCATGATGACTTCGCCGATGTTCGTCGGTCCATCGACGGCGGGAGCGTGGGGCGGGGAGTTCATCGACTTGGTCCCAACCGTCGCCCCGGGCATGCCCATGACGTTGATCTTCGGCTGAGTGACCATCTGGATGATGCCTGTATAGGGGTGCGGCCCCGGCACGGGCGGCGAGCCCGGATACAGGTGAATGTCGACGGCAACGATCTGGTCGCCTTGCTTGGCGCACGGCTTGCCCATCTGGGACTCCTCCGGGCTGCTTGTCCGTAGCAGAAACGGGGGCCCGCATTGTGCCACACCCGGGCGCGTTCCCAGCGGACTTTCCTCAGCGCGAGCCCGCGTCGCCGCCCGCGAGTACCATTGCGGCTCCCCCCGGGTCCACCGGGCGCAATGGAGGATGAGCATGGCAGCGGACTTCGGCAAGTTGCTGGATCAGATCCAGACGAACAACGACCAGCTGAAGATCTCCTACGGCCGGCTCGGCCGCGCGTACGAGAAGCTCGACGGGCGGCTGACCCGCCTCGGAGCGAGGGCTCGGGTCGAGCCGTACGCGATCGACAAGAAGTCGGAGCGGAAGATCGGGTACCGGCGCTTCGAACACGGCTGGTCGATCACCACGATGGTCCAGGGCGTGGCCGGCCTCGAGGCCGAGGTGCCGGTCTCCGAGACCAGCCCCCACGTCCAGGCCGAGCTCATGCCCCACGTGGCTCCGCTGCTGGAGAAGATCTCCGCGCTCATCGCCGACGACGTGAAGAACGCCAAGAAGGCGGTCACCGAGGCGGAGAAGCTGCTCGCCGCCCTCCCCTGAGGCGCCCGCGTCCGGCGTAGTCGCGCCTGCGCCCGGGCTCCTCGCCTGTCTGGCTCAGCGGCTCCGCCGGGCGACGCTCAGCGCCTCGGCCCAACGACCACCCAGCTCTTCTTCTTCCGCGAGGCGGTCCGCCAGGCGCGCCGCCCGCGACGACGCCTCGGTCAGGGGTGATGACGGGGGCACGGCGATCCCGTCACCCACGAGCCGCTCCGCGGACGTCACCAGCGCGGCGCGCCCTCGGCGGAGGCGACCCACGACCTCCTTGAGCCGGACCCGCAGGACCTCCAGGCGCGCAGCCAGCCGGTCGAAGTCGGGCTCACCGCCCTCGAGCGGGCCCCCGGACACGGCCCAGGATGCGGCAAGCCGCACGTCGCCGATCACTCCCGCGAGGGCCTGACTCAGCCGCAGTCCGGTCGCCGCCGCAGCCCCCCACGCGAGCGCATGGGCGCCGAACTCAGCCAACGGCGGGACCGTCTCCATGTATCCAGCGCCCATCACGTCGAGGCGCCTCTCCATCACGTGCCGCTCGGTGGGCTTCGTGTGGAAGCCCGTGGCGAGGAAGGCCACGTGCCCCCCGCCCACGCCCACGGCGCGGGCCAGCCGCAGATCGCCGAAGTCCTGGTAGCCCTCGGCGGACGGCAGGTCCTCGGGAACCCCCTCCGACAGGACCGCCGCCACCTCGACGAGCCCGAGCACCTCCCACGCATCGTCGGCCTCGAACTGCTCGCGGAGGAGAGCGCCCAGGCGCTCCGGGGTGGCCTCCAGCTCCGTGCTCTCCCCGGCCTTCGGAACGTCGAGACCGAGGAGCGTCGCCGCGAGGCGGGCCCGCATCCGTTCGAGACGGAGGTGCCCCTCGACCTCCCCGTCCTCCCGGTCCACGACCGTCAGCGCGACCGACGGACCCGTGCCCGACAAGAGGTGCCGCACGCCCGACGCGGCGCGCCCTCGGTGGATGGTGGCGACGGGGAACGGACCGCGCAGGACATGGGTGACGGGGTCGACGGCGGGAAGCGACACCTTGCCCAGGACCCTGGAGACGAGCTCGGGCCACGGAGGTGGCTCACCCTCTGGTCTCCGCGGGGCGAGCACCACGCTCCACGCGAGGCGGGGATCCGAGAGGCTCATCGGCTCAGAACTTGAGAGCGAGGCCGCCGGGGCCTGCCTCGAGTCGGGCCTGGCTGCTGGGGTAGCCACCCTTCTTCAGGCGCGCGATCTTGCTCGCCCCCCCGATGGTCAGCGGCAGGCCCACCACTGTCAGCGCCGTGCCCGAGAACATCGTGCCGAGGCCGCCGGCGTAGAACGCCTCGATGTTCGGGTTGTTGGGATCGTTGTTCGACGCAATGGAGCTCACGGCCACCGTGACTCCACCCGCCACGAGCAGGGCGATCCCCCCGGCCAGCACGCCGCCGCCCACCTCCATGCGGGTCTTGGCTGCGTCGATCTGCTGGCGCCGCACGAACCACTGGAGGAACTCCTCGGACCCCTCAGGGAACGAGGGCATGTCGTTCAGCTCGGAGACATCCTCGAACGACGGGAGCGCGGAGATCCGTTCGAGCTCCACGAGCCGGTCCCCCATCTTCTCCCGCACCCGCCGGAGGACCTGCTCCCCCTCGGGGAACATCTCCCACCCGTCGCGCATCTCCCGGTAGGTCACGAGCAGGCTCTCCGCCACCTTGAGATCCCCGAGGCCCTCCAGCGCCAACGCCTTGTAGGCCAGCGCCTCGTAGAGCGGCGGGTGGAGGCGGAGCGCGGACTCCGTCGACGTCAGGGCCTTCTGGAAGTTGGACGCGTGGAGCTCCGACTGGGCGAACTCCAGCTGACGCAGGGCTTCATCCTCCGAGCTGCTCTGGGCGAGCGCGGTGGCCGGCAAGAGCGCCAGCAGGCTCGCGAGCAGGACCAGGGAGAGCTTCATCGACGGACCTCCACGGCCCGGGTCGGTCCGGGCACCGCAGGAGCATACCGGGGGGCCGTTGGCGCTGCGCTGGCCGGCGACCGGACCGAGCGCGAGGGCCGCGCGCCGGTGTAGCCTCGCTCCGTGGCTTCGAACGAGAGCAAGCAACAGCAGACCGGCGAAGAGCAGGACGCGTCGAAGAAGGACGCCGCCAACCAGGACGGCGCTCAGCAGGACGCTGCCCAGGAGGCCGCCCGCCGCCCTGTCCGCAAGACCGCGAAGAAGGGCAAGGCCCCCCGCGGGAACAAGGGGAAGGGCGCCAAGGCCAACGCCGGCAACCGCAGCTCGCGCAAGGTCCGAGAGCAGGGCGCGAACAAGAATCAGGACGAGGACAAGGACGAGGACGAGGAGGCGGACGAGAAGTCCGAACTCGACAAGTTCTGGCAGTACATCGTCACCGCCAGCTACTCGAGCCGAAAGTCCCGCAACGACTGGGGCGGCGGCGACCCCGGGGAGTAGTCGGGCCGCTGCCCGACCGCGGCTGACGCCGAGATCGGGCCCCTGAGGCACTCAGGGCTAGGGGCAGACCCGGAGAGCCGTGGTCGGGGGCGCCGTCGGCGAACCGTGCAGGTTCGTGTTGGCCACCGACTGCTCCTCGCACCAGTTGTCCGGCGAGTCGTTCGTCGATGCGCTCGCGCCCGACAGGCTCGCCAGCCCCATGGAGTACCCGGGGCGCCACGGCGACCGGTCGAGGGCCGAGCCCGCATCCTGGTCGAGGTCGTAGACGGGGTTCGAGCCGCCGCAGCCGGACACGCACCCCGACGGGTACCAGTCGACGCTGTCGAGCAGGACCCCACCGTGGCTGATCTCGATCGTGCCACCGAGGTCCGACAGCAGCGGACCCTGCCACACGTAGCCCAGACCCGTAGCGGCGGGGTACGCGGGATCGGAGCCGTTCACCGCCCCCGAGCGCCAGAGCACGACGCGGGTCGCGTTGGCGATGCTGCCCGTCGTCGCCGGGACCGTCAGCGCGCTCGCCGGGTCCGGGTCGGCGGGGATGGTGTAGGTGATGGTGTCCACGGTGAAGGACCCGGGCGAGCCGGGGTCCGGGACGACGTTGTCCACCGTGACGACCATGCCGCGCAGGTCGACGTCCACGTCGGACCGCGTCGAGAAGAGCTCGACGAACTCCGCCGCGCCGTCGCCGTATCCACCGCCGGTGCCCGAGATCAGCATCTCGACGATGGCGATGTCACCCGCGTCCAGCTGACCGCCATCGACGATGCCGTCGCAGTCGTTGTCGATGCCGTCGGGGGTGCCTGCGGCCGGCTCGTTGTTGCTCGGGCTCATCGCCGGATCGGTGTCGTCGCAGTCGGGAGTGGAGTCACACGTGGTCGTGTTGTCCCCGTCGGTGTCGAGTCCGTTCGCCCACGGGTCGAGGTCGTTGCAGTCCGTGCCGCAGGTGGTGTCGCCGTCGCCGTCCGCGTCGGTGTAGTTCTCCGCCGCGCCGCCTGCGGTGGGATCGTCGTTGCAGTCCGCCGGGGCCGAGCCAGCCGGGCAGGTGGACCAGCCGTCACCGTCCGCGTCGATCAGGGGTGACGCCGCCGGGTCCGAGTCATCGCAGTCGCCGTCGCAGGAGGTCACGCCGTCGCTGTCTGCGTCCGCCTGGTTGAGGGTGGGGTCGTTGTCGTTGCAGTCGACGTCCGTGGTGCAGCCGGTGAAGCCGTCGCCGTCGAGATCTGCCTCGTTCGGGTCGACCGCCCCGTTGCAGTCGTTGTCGGTGACCGAGTCGCAGACCGCGGGGGCGCCCGGATAGGCAGCAGGCTCGCCGTCGTCGCAGTCACCCGTGCACGAGGTGAACCCGTCGTTGTCCCCGTCGGTCCCCGTGAGGGTGGCGTCGTTGTCGTTGCAGTCGCCCTGGCACTCGGTGGTGCCGTCGCCGTCGTCGTCGACCTCGAGCGGGTCGAACACGGTGTCGCAGTTCGTGTCGAAGTAGCCGTCGCACTGGGCGGCCTGCGCCGGGTTCACCTGCGCAGAGAGGCTGTTCGTGGGGTCGTCGAGGCAGTCGCCCGCGCAGGTGGTCCAGCCGTCGTTGTCCGCGTCGTCGTTGTTGAGCGCGGCGTTCGAGTCGTCGCAGTCGGGGATGGTGTCGCAGGTGGTGGAGCCGTCGCCGTCCGCGTCCGTGGCGGAGATGGAGGGGTTGCCGTCGTCACAGTCGGCGGGGGTGTCACACGAGGTGGTGCCGTCGTTGTCGACGTCGTTCTCGTTCTTGCTGGGGTCGCTGTCGTCGCAGTCCACGACGCCGTAGCCGCCGCCCTCGACCGCGAGGCAGCCGTCGCCGCCGCTGCTCCCGTTGCCCGGGTCCGTGAACGAGCCGTCGCCGTCCTGGTCGAACCCGTCGTCGGTGATGCCGTTCAGGTCGTTGTCCTTGGCGTCGCAGGACTCGGGCGCGCCCGGGTAGACGGTGCTGTCGTTGTCGAAGCTGACCCCGTTGAAGAAGTCCGGCTGCGGCGACGCGCAGGAGCTGAACCCGTCCGAGTCGAGGTCCAGGGAGTTCCGCCCCGGGCTGGAGTCGTCACAGTCCTCGATGCCCGAGGCGAGCGTCCCGTCGGCGGCGCTGCCGAAGGGAGCGGGGGCGATGAAGCCCTCCCCGTCCGGGCGGACGCCCTGGCACTCCTCGCGGGTCTCGCCGGGGTCGCCGTCGAGGTCACCATCGAGGTCGAGGTACCAGGTCACGGTGTCGGACCGGTAGTCCGGGTCGTCCGGCTCGTGGCAGGCGCTGTCGTAGTCGCCGATGCCGCCGGAGACGGGGTACTCGGTGCAGCGCCAGTCGGCCTCGTCGACCGAAGGGTGGACGCCGTCGTCGAAGTCGACGCAGTCGATGCCCAGGCGGTCTCCCTCGTCGGGGACGGTGGCCTCGGGCGTCATCTCGTGCGCCTCGCAGTCGTAGTGACCGTCCTGATCGTTGTCGACCTCGCGGCCGCCCAGATCCTCGTCGTAGAGGAGGCCGTCGCAGTTGTCGTCGATGCCGCGGCGCGGGCGCTCGGGGTCGTAGCCGAAGCGCTCCATCCCGTTGAGGAGCGGGTGACCGCAGTACTCCTCGCGTCCCGGGTTCTGGAAGACCCCGAGGTCGCCGACGTCGTTGCAGTCCTTGGGGTCGTCCCCGGTGAAGTCGGCGGGCGGGTTGAACCCGCACTCCGTGAAGCCGTCGCCGTCGTTGTCGACCTCGAAGTCCGCGAGGTTCGCGTCGCAGTCGTTGTCGAGGCCATCGCACAGCTCGGCGGCGCCGGGCCAGATGTCGTCGTCCTCGTCGTCGCAGTCGAGGTTGAGGAGCCTCAGCTCCTCACGGCTGATGAGGATCGTGACGTTGCCGTCCTCGTCCACCGTGCGGATCTGCTCGCCGGGGGCGAGGGCGAAGAAACCGTCACCGTCGGCGTCGACGCGGTCTGCGACGTGGAAGACGACCCCGCAGCCGGCGAGCGGCATCAGGAACAAGGTCGCGAGCAGCCCGCCGAGACAGCGGGCGCCGAGGAGATTGCGGTTCGAGAACGTCATCATCAGTTCCTCGCCTTCGGCTCAGAAGAGAATCCGGCCCTGCAGACCGAACTGGAAGCGCGGCATGGACGCCGCACCCGCCACGGTCGGCAGAGTCTTCTTGCTGGGTTGCAGAGAGGATTCACCCTCTGGCTGGAAGTAGTAGGCAGCGCCGCGAATGATCGGGACGACCTGGTCGTACCGAACAAAGAAGGAGACGCCGAGGTAGCTGGGTCCTGCGCCCGGAGCGCCGAGGATCCCGATGTCCGCCTGGGGACCGACGAGCAGCGCCCATCCGGTCCATCCCAGGTCCGCGAGGCTGAGGCGGGCGGTGTTCCCGTCCTCGCCCGTGAGGCGTGCGCCGTAGGCCACGCCGTCCGACTCCCCGTCGAGGGATGCGGTGGCGCAGGCGTTCCGCACACTGCCCGTGGGGAACGAGGCCGCCCCACCCACGTGGGCGCCGATGCGGCCCGCGAGCCAGAGTCGACCCTTGAGCGGCATCGCGAGGCGGGGCCCCACGTTCAGGGACACCGAGTTCGCCCGGGTCTGCTCGTGGCTGCACCCGTTGACCGGGAGATTGGACCAGGAGATTCCGACCGGGAGCGCCACCGTCGCGCCCTTGATGGGGACGATGTAGTCCAACCCGGCGTTGGCGGTCCAGTCGGCCTCCGCGCCGGTCCCCTCCGCGGTGAGGCGGGTCACGGAGGAGCCGCCGCCGCCGACCGTCATGGCGAGGCGTCGGGTCTCGAAGACGGCATCCGACGCGGCCGACGCGGTCGCCCGCTGCTCCTGGAGCTGCTGGCGACGAAGCTGCTCGGCCTCCCGCTCCGCCTGCTGCTCAGCCTTCATGCGCGCCTGCGCCTCGTTCCACTCGTCCTTACGGCGCTGCTCCTCGGCCGACTTCCGCTCGGCGGCCTCGCGCTCCGCGCGGGCCTTCTCCTCGGCCGCGAGACGTGCCTGGCGCTCCGCTTCGGCCTTCTCGGCCTCCGCGTCCGCCCGGGCCTCCGCCTTCGCGAGGCGCTCCCGCTCGGCCGCGGCCTCCTTCTCGGCCTGCTCCCGCTCGCGACGCTCCGCAGCAGCGAGCTTCTCGGCCTCCTTCTCGGCCTGCTCCCGCGCCTTCCGCTCCGCGTCCGCCTTCGCGAGGGCCTCCTTCTCGGCCTGCTCCCGCGCCTTGCGCTCCGCGTCCGCCTTCGCGAGGGCCTCCTTCTCGGCCTGCTCCCGCGCCTTGCGCTCCGCGTCCGCCTTCGCCGCCGCCGCTGCGGCGGCCTCCTTCTCGGCCTGCTCCCGCGCCTTCCGCTCCGCGTCCGCCTTCTGCGCTGCAGCCAGCCGCTCCGCTTCGGCCTTCTCCGCCGCCGCCACCCGCTCGGCCTCGGCCTTCTCCGCCGCGGCGCGCTCCCGCTCTTCACGGGCGAGCCGTTCGGCGTCCGCATTCTCCGCCGCGATGCGGTCGGCCTCCGCCTTCTCGGCCGCGAGTCGCTCGGCCTCGGCCGCTTCAGCCGCCTGCCGCTCCGCCTGCTTCTGCTGCGCCACTGCGAGCGCCGCCGGAGACTCCCCGCGCGCGATCGCGGCGACCCGGTCGTCGTACGCGCGGCGGTTCTTGCCCCCGTCCTTCGGCAGCTCCCACGCCGGCGCCTTCGAGGAGTCCAGCTGGCCCGCCGCGAGCGGGATCACGGTGTCGCCGACCCAGTAGTCACCCGCGGGCAGCAACACCCACTGCACGGCGACCTTCTCCTTCACCCCCTCCTGGATGACGGTGGGGAGGTTGTCGGTGAACTCCTTGAGGAGCGGATCGGTGGGAGCGGGGTCTGCCAGGGGCGGCAGCGGGTTGCCCCGGCTCGGCGACTTGAGGCGCACCGCCCCGAAGTTCCGCTCGATGAAGGCCCGACGCTGGGCGATGCGGGAGTCCCACTCGCCATCGGGACCGCCATCCCAGGTGAAGCTGTTCCGGGACGCCTTCTCCGCGTCCGACAGCCACATGTTCGCCGCCATCGCGTTGCGGCGCTCCCACCACAGCGCGGCGATCGCGTAGTAGGTCTCCGCGGCGTTCTTGCCTTCCTGGGTGGCGAAGGCGGCCTTGAACGCCTCCTCGGCCTTCCGGAAGTTGCCGGCCTCCATGTACGTCCACCCCTGCGCGATCTGGCCCCGATAGGACTGGGCATCGGCGGGGGTCACCCACAGCACGGCCACCAGCCCCAGGAGGGCCGGAAGAGCGCGCGCGGCGAGGGTGCGGACGGTCACGAAGGGGGGGCTCCTAGAGGCGCAGCTGGATGCCGAGCATCACCTGGATGTCGACGTAGACGCGGATCGAGTTGAAGCTCGTGTCCACGTAGTTGCCCTCGCTGTCCACGGCGACGAGGGTGAGCTCGTCGGCGCTGTATCCGTCGGGCCACAGATCGTCTTGGCCCTCGGTGCGCTCGCTCAGCCGGCCGCCGATGGTGGTGGCGTCGTTCAGGCCGCCCCACAGGGGGTTGGCGAAGGACGGCCCGCCGGCCACGCCGACGTAGAGGCGCGGGCGCCGCTTCCCCTTGACGATGGCGGGGGAGACGATGGCGTTGAGCCCGACCCGCGGCCCGAAGGACAGGGCCGGGACGACGAAGTCGCCTTCCAGCACGGTCGCCGGCAGCTCTTCACCGGCGCGGTTCGCGATGACCTTGCCGCTGAAGTAGTAGGCGTTCTCGTACGAGAGGTGGAAGCCGATCTTCGGGGCGAGGTCGATCTTGCCGACGGAGAACTCGAAGCCCACCTGCAGCAGTCCGCCGGCGTTGAGCCGGGCGCGCGTGTCGTTCAGGAAGACGTCCTGCTGGGTGTTCGGAGTCTGCTGCGCACCGATCTGGAGGAGCGGGCCCACGTTGATCACGAGCGAGTTGCCGGACGCGAACTGGATGTGCGGCCCGAGGCCCACGTGCAGCATGCCGATGCCGGCGGGGCGGCCCGTAGGGGTCTGCCCGGCGCGCGCGCCACCGCCGAGGTCGACCTCCACGCCGAAGGTGGCGAACGTGGTCGGCGCGACCTCGATCTTCGTGTCCTTGCCGCCGACGACCTTCACGGCCTCGCCGTCGATCTCGTACTCGCCGACGGGGAGCCAGTAGATCCCGTTGCTGATCCCGACCTGACCCATCACGAGCCGGGCCTTCTCGAAGTACGCCTTCTGCTCGGGATCGTCGATGTCCTCGAGGGCCTTCAGCTTCACGCCGCGGGACGAGAGCTTCCCGGACCCGCCGGTCGCCTCGTAGACGACGCGCCCGTAGGCACGCTTGAGGCGGTAGAGCTGGGCCTGCATCTGCGCGGCCTCGGGACCCTTCGCGAGCTCACGACCCCGCTCCAGCGACCAGACGAGGGACTCGAGGTCCTTCAGCTTGACCGAGATCTCCTGGATCAGCGTCCATGCCTTGAGCTGCTTGGCGCCCTCGGGGTCGTTCACGACCGCCTTGAGCTCCGTCAGCGCCTTCGGCAGCAGCTTGTTCCGGTAGAAGCTGTTCGCCTGGGCCATGTGGTATTGCCAGGAGTCCTGGGCAGAGGCCGTCTGAGGCGTCGCGAACGTCAACGCCACGGCGCCGACGAGCACGAAGATGGCGGGGAGCAGTCTCTTGATCCAGACCATGAGGGGCCCTTCGTCTGACGGTGTGCCTCCGCAGTCCCTCGGAGGCGTAGGCGCGGAGTGTACCAAAGCGGCCGCGTCACGCGGTCACGTCCGGGCCCAACTTCTCGGGTTCATGAAAGGCCCTGCGGACGGATGCAACACGGGCAGCGATCAACCCGCGCCCCGCAGGAGCCCAAGCGCAAGAGGCGCACTCCCGAAGCTCCCCCCAAGCGCGAGAGGCGACCCCCAAAGGGACCGCCTCTCACATCGCCCGAGAACCCCCAGGCTCTCACGCCGCCTCAACCCCGCCGAAGCGAAGGCCGAACGGATATCCGAACTGCCGAAGGCATTGCGGATATCCCACGGCGCTACGACGTCCGCACGCTAGTGCGGAATGTCATACACAAACAGCTTGTACCAGGTCTTCTCGTCCTTGCCCTCGGAGCCCTGGCTCGTGAAGACCAGTCGCCAGGTGTTGTCCACGACGAGGAGCCGCGGATCCCGGTTGTTCACCGTGCCGGTCTCCAGGATCCGCGGGTCACCGCCGTCGATGGGGAAGATGGCGATGGGGTCGCCCTTGTCCGGGTCGTCGATGACCGCGATGACCCCGCGACCGTCCGGCGTCCAGCTGGCGGCGCCCTTGCTGGGGATCTTCACCCGGTCGCCGATCTGGCGAGGCGTGCTCCCCGGCTTCGCGTCCACGACCCACAGCCCGAACTGCATGACCGAGTCCTGGCCCTTGTTGGACATGAACGCGACCTTGTCACCCTTGCTGGAGAAGGAGGGCCGCGTGGCGTCCTTGCCCGGGAAGTTCACGAGCTGGACGGAGGAGAACAGGTTGATGTCGAGCACCATGACCTGGCTCTCGCCCTTGCCCGCGCGGACGAAGGCGACCTTGTCCCCGGCGGGCGCCCACTGCGGGTAGAGCTCGGCGTGGGTCTCGTCGAACGTCAGCTGAAGCTCGGCGCCCTCGTCCCAGAGGTACAGGTCGCCGTTGCCGGTCCGGTTGCTGGTGAACACGAACCGAGGGCTCATCGGATCCCAGGTGGGCTCCTTGTTCACGCCCTGGGACAGCAGGTCGGACCAGTTGTCGATGTAGATCTGCTGCTGGCCGTCGGAGTTGTTCACCGTGTAGGCGTAGCGGCGGTCGGAGCCCTTCGGCGCCCAGCCGAACATGTGGGTGATGCGCTTGCCCCCGCCGTAGCGGTTGGGCGCGCCCATCGACTCCGGCACGAGCATCGCGGGGTCGCCCTTGAGGCTGCGCCCGGTGAACCCGGCCATCCACAGCTCGGTCCGCTTCTCCGCGGGGTAGTTCACCTCGTAGGCGAGCTCGGTCCCGTCCGGCGACAGCTGCGGGTAGTGGACGTTGCCCTCGTGCTTGGTGCTGAGCTCGGTGGCCGTGGCCCCCTGGGCGTGGGCCCCCGTCGGCGCCAGGGCCAGGCCCAGAGCGCCGGCCACGCAGAGCCCGGCGGCCGCGTTCGCGATCTTCCTCATTGCTTCGTCTCCTCGGGGTGAGTTCCGCTTTCCGCGGCTTCTTGCTGATCTGCTCCGGCGGACGAGCCGCCGATCTGTTCGACGAGTACGTGGCATGCCACCTTCTGGTGACCATCCACGGCGGTCAGCTCGGGACGAACCCGAGCGCAGGCGTCGTCGGGACGCCCTCGACTGTTCCAGACCGAGCACAGCCCCCGGTAGGGGCAGCCGACCGAGCGGTCGATGGTCTGGCTCGACGCTTCCGCCAGCGCCTTGGTCTCTTCTGCGTCGGGCACCTCCGCACGCGCGGCCTCGAAGAGGCGCACGGTGTACGGGTGATGGGGCAGCCCGGGGTCGATGCGGTCCTTCTCCATCACCTCGACGATCCTCCCGCGGTACATCACGAGTATCCGGTCGGACACGAAGCGGATGACGTCGAGGTCATGGCTGATGAAGAGATAGGCGGTGTCTGCGTCCCGGGCGTCGAGCATCGCGTCGAGGACGTCCGCCTTCACGCTCGCGTCGAGGCCCGACGTGGGCTCGTCCGCCACAACCAGCTTGGGCTCGGTCAGGAGCGTCCGCGCCACCGAGATGCGGCGCTTCTCCCCCCCGGAGAGCTCGCCGGGGTAGCTGTCGGCCTTCTCCACCATCCCGAACCGACCGAGCTCCTTGCGGATCCGGTCGTCCGCCTCGCTGCCGACGATCCCGTGGAAGACCTTGAGGGTCTCGCGCAGGTGGGCGCGGACCGAGAGGCCGGGGTTCAGGCAGGCGTAGGGGTTCTGATAGATCATCTGGTAGTGGCGCCGGTGCTCGGCGATGGCCTCCCGGGGAACGGCGAGCCAGTCCTCGCCGCGCAGTCGTACGGTCCCTCCGCTCGGCTCCACGATGCGCAGGATGCACTTGCCGAACGTCGTCTTCCCGGACCCGGACTCACCGATGAGGCCCGTGACCTCTCCGTAGCCCATGACCAGGTCGACACCGTGAAGGACCGGAGTAGGGTCGCTCTTCGGTCCGATGCCGAACAGTCCCTTGCTCCCGGGGAAGGTCTTGGTGACGCCGAGGGCCTCGACGACGTTGCCGCGAGAGTCAGCCACTGGCGGCCTCCCCGAACAGTCCGCCCGACTGCTTGAGTGCATCCGAGATGTCCTCGCAGTGGCACGCGGCGCGGTGTTCGTCGGCGATGAGGTTCATCTCCGGCTGGATGGTGTTGCAGCGCTCCTTGTCCACGAGCCCGTCGCGGTAGATGGCGCAGCGGGAGCGGTAGATGCAGCCCTTGCCCACGACCACACCGGTGCCGCCCGTCTTCTCGACCCCGCCCTTGCTGTGCTTCTGACGGCCGCGCGCCAGCGCCTCGGCCCGCTCCTTCAGCTCCCGGGTGTACGGGTGGGAGTCGGACTCGGGATCGCCGAGGGCTTCGATGGGGCCCTCCTCGACCACCCGTCCCCGGTACATGACCGTGAGCCGGTCACAGAGGCGCGCGACCATGGGCAGGTCGTGGGAGATGACGATCCCCGACAGGGCCCCCTGGCCCATGATCCGGTTGAGCAGCCCCACGATCTCCAGGCGGATGTGGGAGTCGAGACCGGTGGTGGGCTCGTCGGCGACGATGAACTTCGGCTCGCACGCGAGCGCCAGGGCGATCATCACCCGCTGGGCCATCCCACCGGACAGCTCATGGGGATAGAGCCCCAGGGTGTGCTGGTCCGCCTTGAGGTGGACCTGGTCGAGCCAGTGCAGCGCGCCCTCTTCGCTCTCCTTGCGGTTCGCGTTGGGCCGGGCGACGAGGACCGCCTCCTGCAGCTGGGTGCCGATGCGGAGGAACGGGTTCAGGGCGCCCGTCGGGTTCTGGAAGATGAAGCCGACCCCGAGGCGCCGCAGCAGATCGAGGCGCTTGCGGAACCGCCGCCGCCACAAGGGCCAGCCGAACCCGATGCGCATGCGCTGGGGGAACAGCTCGTCTCCCTCGGGGGGGCGGAAGGGGGTGTAGGCCTCGACCTCGTCGAGGACGTTCACCTCGGGCTGGTCGCCGATCTTGTAGATGGCGGAGCCGGAGAAGACTCCGGGCTCCAGGCTGGAGAGGCCCATCATCGCGCGGACGAACTGGGTCTTCCCGGAGCCGGACTCGCCGACGAGCCCGAGGATGCCGCCCTGGGGCACCGTGAGGCGGCCGCCCTGGACGATGGGCTTGATGATCTTGCCCACCTGCACGCCGACCCACACGTCGCGGGCGGTGAGGATGGCGCCGGGCTCGGCGACGGGCTTCGGAGGCGCGCTCGTCATGTCCGCCCCCTCTCGAAGCGCTCGCCGATGGCGTCGCCGAGGAAGGTGAGCCCCAGGATGGACCCGACGATCGCGACGCTGGGCGCCATCACGGCGGCGGAGAAGAGCTCACCCTTGCTGCAGCCGGCGAGCAGGTTGCCCCAGGACGGGATGCTGCCGGGGACCCCGTACTCGGGACCGAGGTAGGAGAGCGAGGTCTCCACCAGGATGAAGTACCCGAAGAGGTAGAAGAAGTGCCGCGCGAGGACCGGCATGCAGTTCGCCCACAGGATGTGGTAGCCGAGGATGCGGACATCGGAGAGGCCGTGCGCCCGGGCCGCCTCGATGAACTGCTCCCGCTGGAACGCGCCGACCTTCTGGTAGATGGCGAGGGCGAGGACGGGCACGTAGGCCACCCCCAGCATCATCGCCATGAGGAACAGCCGCATGCCGACGGCGCGCCCGGGATCGTGCAGGTAGGCCACGAAGAAGCCGACGGCGACGATGACCAGGATGAGGCGGGGGTAGCTCGCGATGACGGTCAGGAGGAGCTTCGTGGACGACTCGAGGAGGCCGCCCCGGAAGTAGCCGGCGATGGCGCCGAGGAGCGTCCCGAAGAAGAGGGCGATGCCGCAGGAGAGCAGCGCCGGCAGGAAGAACGCCTGCGTGGCCTCCACGAGCGTCGCCGTCAGGGAGTAGCCGTTGCGGTCGTTGCCGAGGAGCAGTCCTTCGACGGGGCGGCAGTTCGTGGTCTGGAACCCGCCACCGGTCGAGAAGCCCGACGAGCGGCCGACGTCGAGGTGGGTCTCCAGCGTGTCCACGTCGATGAAGATCGCCGCGATGCGGAAGCCCACGAGGAGCAGCAGCACGATGGTCCCGAAGATCAGCCGGATGTCCGCGTGGCGCCACCGCAGGATGGTGGTGATGATGTCCTTGAGGGCGCCCTGGGCGATCTTGCCGGCGAGGGTTGCGTCCTCGGACTCCTCCCCCGGGTCCCGGTGGATCAGGTTGTTCGGATCCATCAGTGGCCCCCGCCCTTGCGAATGCGCGGATCGATGGCGATCTCCAGCAGATCCCGCACGAGGGTCACCAGCGCGACGACGAAGGTGATGAACACCGTGAGCGTCAGCAGGAGGAGGGGGTCGGGCTTGGTGGCGGCCCGCAGGGACAGCGTGCCGAGGCCCTGCACGGCGTAGATGTTCTCGGCGATGACGACGGAGCCCAGCAGGAACGCGATCTTCGCCGCGCTCATGGACGAGAGCGGCAGGAGCAGCCCGGGGAGCATGTGCTTGAACAGACTCGCGCCCCGCAGGCCGGCGGCGTGGATGTAGTCCCGGCTGCGCAGGTGGCGGTACTCGTTCTCGAGCTGGAGGAGGAACTCCCCGAGGGAGCTGTCCCCCACGAACAGGATCCCCACACACGCCGCGGGGGCGACCCACCACAAGACCGGGTGGGGCAGCACGCCCGCCTTCGTCATCAGGAACCCGAGGACGAACACGGGCGAGATCGACAGGATCAGCAGCAGGGTCCGGAGCAGGCCCCGCATCGAGGGGAAGGGCAGCCAGGTCAGGAAGCTGACGAGGACGAGCGTCACCACGATGGCCGCGATGAGGGCGCCGAAGACGATGGGGAGCGTCTGCTTCGCCCCGAGCATCACCACGTCGAGGACTGGGTCGCCGTTGAAGGCGGGCCCGATGTCCCAGATGAGGACGCCCTTCCAGAAGACCCCGAAGAACCAGGTCGGGAAGCTTGGGCCGGGCGCGAGCACGTCACCGGACTCGACCGTCTGCTCCCCTTCCGGCAGCTGGACTTGGACGAACTTCTTGATGAAGTTGAATCCGTCGTCGACGGTCGGGTCGTCCGGCGCCTTGGCCGGCATGGACTTCAGGGTGCCGCAGGTCGTGGCGGCGACGCAGACCTCGGCGCCGACCGCGATCTCGTCGAAGTCGACCGGCTCACGCGCCTTCCCCGGGGAACCCGGCGAAAACCACAGCAGCCCGGCGAGCACCAGGCTGCTGAGAAACAGGACGGACACGAAGTGCCCGACCTTCTGGCCTACGAGCCAGGCGGTTTTCATCGTCCTCCCAGCGGCGGGCCGGTCCTGCCCGCCGCTCCTCGATCACTCAGCGCGGCTCAGTCTTCCTTCAGGGACCAGTCCGGGAACTGGGTGAAGTAGTAGAAGGCCTGGAGGTGGGCGCCCTGGATGTCCCAGGAGATGGCCGAGAAGTTCCGCAGGCTCCACATGAAGATGTAGGGAGCCGTGTCCGCGAGGCGGCGGTGGATCTCCTTCATGTACGCCTGCTGCTCCGACGGGTCCTGGGACTCGTAGGCGCCGGTGAGGAGCTGGTTGGTGCGGTCGTCGGCGTAGCCGACGAAGTTGCGCACGCCGCCCGCGGCGAAGAGCTGGCCGATGTCCTCGTTCACGTCGAAGGACCAGACACCCATCACGAGGTCGAAGTCCTTCTTCTGCATGATGCGCTCTTCCCAGGACTCACCACCGATGGCGGCCGGGTTCGAGACGTTGATGCCGAACTTCTTGAGCTGACCGACGATGTTCGTCGCCACGGTCTGGCCCTGCTCGCCGAGCGCCTCGTCGTAGAAGAAGCGCAGGTCGATGGTGTTCCCGTTCTTCGTCCAGTCGGGGCCGGTCTTCGTGTAGCCCGCCTCCTCCATGAGGGAGGTGGCCTTCGTGATGTCCTGGGTGGGCACCGCGACGTCGTGGTTGTAGTAGCGGGAGCTCAGGGTGAAGGGCCCGGAGATGAGCTCGCCCTCGCCGATGAGGTCCAGGGCCTGCTGGCGGTCGATGGCGAGGCTCATGGCGACGCGCACCTTCGCGTCGGTCAGGTGGGCGTTCTCACCGTTGAAGCCCGTGTACCACCAGCTCTTGCTCGGGTAGGGCTTGAGGGTGCAGCACTGGTCGGCGTCGAGCTCGGCGCGCTGCTGCGGCTCCACCTCGATCATCGCGTGGCCGTACTCGTAGGACATCAGCTCCGCCTGGGTGCGCTTCTCCGGCACCTCCTGGCAGCGGACCTCGTCGAGCGCGGGGGGACGCGAGCCGGCCTCGTTCTTCTTGAGGATCCAGTTCTTGTGGTCCTTCTCGGCGACCTTGAACGGCCCGGCGGTGACCGGCTTCGTGCGGTAGCTGTGGTTGTAGGCCACCTCGGTGCTCTTGAACGTGTGCTTCGGGATGATCTTCAGGTAGAGCTGGGCCGCCGGGGGCTCCCGGTACGTCCGCGCGAAGCTCAGGACCACGGTCTTCGGGTCCGGCGCCTCGGCCTTCATGATGAAGTCCCAGCGGTTGCGGTCCAGGGAGCGCGAGGCGGGGTTCTTGTACGTCTGGAGCGTGAAGACGACGTCGTCGGACGTCACGGGCTTGCCGTCACTCCACTTCATGTCCTTGAGCTTGACGGTCAGGACGCGGCCCGAGTCGTCGAGCTCGGCGCTCTCGGCGAGCACCATCTGGGGCTGGTCCGCGTAGTTCGGGGCCCACAGGGCGACGTGGATCAGCTCATTGAGCCGCACGTCGGACATGCTCCGCTCGTGGACGGGGTTGGCCGAAAGGCCCATCTCGTCCTCGTAGAAGATGAAGGCTTTCCCCTGCGCGGCGGGCGCGAAGGCGCTGGCGAGCAGCAGGCAGATGGCGGCAGCGGCAAATCGGTTCATCGGGCTTCCTCGTTGGTGTCTCTTCGGGTCACCGCACGGCGCCAGCGCGGGCTGGGTTCCACGCGCTGTCGAGCGCCGCGAGACCCTCCCGAACCGGAATCAGTTCGGGATAGGCCTCCGTAAGGGGTCGGACATAGTCGTTGGCGTAATAGGGGCGCTTCGTGTCGAGATTTGCTCGGGCGAGCGCCGTGAGAAGCGGGGGATCGTTCCGGAAGGAGATGCGGGCACGCTTCAGGAGCTGCGACGGCGGCGACGGGTTCTTGTCCATCGCTGCCTCCAGCAGGGCGCGCGATCCGACGCCGGCGGTCTCCATGTCGGAGCCCTCCTTCGCGTCGAGGCGCACGTCCATCCCGGAGATCACGTCCAGCGCCCCATCCAGGAGCAGCCGTCCGAGGAACCTCTCCGAGAGCCCCATGCCCGTGTCCATCGATCCACCCTCCGGTCCCACCCCACGGATTGCCTCCTGGAGCTGGCCCTTCAGTTGGTTTGACAGACCGATGAACGCATCGAGGTCAGAAACCTTGTCCTTGGGCGGAATCGACAGCCCGGCGTGCTCCTTCCCGAGGCGCACGAGCGAGGCGGGCCGTCCCCCGGCGAGGTCGGTCCGGCGGTCGTCGGGGGTCAGCCATCCGCTGAACACGACGAACGCGAGTCCGTCCGCCACCGAGGGCGCCGAGGAGGGCAGGTTGGCGTCCCGGCCGAGGAGGATCCGCGCCTCCGCCCCGAGCAGCTCCAGGTCCGCCGCACCGCCGAGGGCTCCCTCCGCCTCGAGGGCGTGGTAGCGGGCGTAGGCGCGGAGGAAGGACGAGTCGAAGTGGAAGAGGGAGACGGTCAGCTTCTCCGCGCCCTCTCCCTGCTCCAGGGTCTCCAGCAGGTCGGCCTTGTCGAGGGGGATGGGGCGCAGAAGTCCCTCGGCCCCTTCCACGTCGCCCTTGGCGAGCGCCTCCATGAACTGGAGGCGCGCCTTGTACGCGGCGGTCTCCGCGGTGTCCGGGAGCGACCCGAGGGTCGCGTCCGCGGGTGCGTCGGCTCCGGAGGTCCCCCAGATGCGCTCGACGAGCGGGTCGCTGCCCCACCCATCGAGGAGCTTCTGGGCCACGAAGGCCAGCAGCTCGTCCTTGCCATCACTCCCGACGTAGGCAGTGAGGAGCTCACGCCCCGTCGCCTCGTCCCCGGAGCGCAGCAGCGTAAGGCCCTCGAAGTAGTCCTGGTGGGTCGAGGCGAGCACGTCCTCCGGCCGGTCCCGCCGGTGGGCGTAGAACTGACGTCGGGCGACCCGATCGATGTCGGCGTTCTCCTCGAAGACGTGCGCGAGCTCGAGCTGAGCGCGCGCGTACCCGATGCAGGGGAACCCGTCGCCGGCCCGGTCCGCGTAGGGCTTGGCCGACGGCGTACACGCCGACTCGAAGGACCGCGCGGCCCCTCGCAGATCGTTGTGATAGAGGGAGAGCCAGGCGTTGCCGATCTCTCCCTGCTTCTCCATCGGGGCGAGTCGCTCCGGCGCCTCCACGACCCGGAACATCCAGCTGTCCTGGATGCCGCCGGAGGTGGACCCAGCGTCAGTGCTCGCTGCGGAGCCGCCGTCGCCGGGGGAGGAGTCGCCGTCGTCCCCGGGGCAGCCGGCGAAGAGCCACAGGCCCGCGCAGACCACACCCAGAGAGAGGGTGAGGAGCGGGAGGGGGAGGCGAGGCACGGACGGCCGCGGGTGACGGTCGCTCACCGAGGATCAGCCTCCCCGACGGGCTTCGAGGTCGGCGAGCTCACGCTCCGCCTTCTGGAGCGCGTTCTGGTTGCCGATCCCGGCCGCGTAGTTCTTGTACTCGTTCCAGGCCTGGATGGCGCTGTTGAGCTTGCCCTCGTCGCCGAGTCCCGAGTTCGCCTTCGCGTTGTCGTCGTAGATCTTGGTGCGGCAGCGCGCCTTGATCTCGTACGCCAGGAGGAGCCGCGAGGTCTTCGACTTCGGGTTCATGTCGTACGAGTTGCCGACCGTCCGGTCCACGGAGTCGATGGCCCCGGCGAGGTCCCCGTTGCGCATCTGGCACTTCGCGCGCTCGAGGTTGTACTCCGGGTGGTACCGGTTGCCCGGCTTCTCCATGATCTTCGTGGTCGCGTCGCAGTGGGCCTTGTAGTCCCGCTTCGACTCGGCGTTCGCCATCACCGCCGCCCACGCCATCGTGTAGTTGGGGTGGTCCGCGGGGATGCCCTGCAGGTGTCCGAGCTCACCGGACGTCAGCCCGCCGCCGCTCGCCTTGCTGCCGAGGGCCGCGATGGTCTGCTTCTCGTAGTCGAGGTTCGTGGGCTCCGGTGCGGGCTCTGGCTCGGGCTCAGGCTCCGGCTCGGGCTCGGGCTCCGGCTCGGCCGCAGCGGGCTCCGGCTCGGGCTCGGGCTCGGGCTCCGGCTCGGGCTCCGGCTCCGGCTCGGGCTCCGGGTCGTTGCTGCCCGAGTCACCGATGATCTGCCCCTCGACGTAGCCGCTGTCGTTCGAGCTGCTCGATCCCGAGGAACCCGAGCCGGACGAACCGCTCGACCCCGAGGAGCCGCTCGACGCCGCGTAGCTGCCCGAGCCGCTGCTGCCGCTCGAGCCGCTGGACCCGGACGAGCCGCTGTAGCTGCTGCCGGAGGAGCCGCTCGAACCCGAGGACGCCGACCCACTGGACCCGGACGAGCCCGAGGACCCGGTCGAGCCCGAGGACCCTGTCGAGCCACTGTCGAGACCGCCGCCGAGGTCGCCGAAGTCGAAGTCGGAGCCGAGCTCGACGCCGCCGGCGTCGGCCGCACCAGCGTCCGCCGCCGCGTCACCGCCGTCCTTCGGGTTGTCGGCCTCCTGGCCGTCGAGGTCTGCGACCTCACCCTCGGCCGTGCCCTCCTCACCGCCACCGGTGAGGAACTTGATGGCGACGAACACGACGGCAATGGCGACGAGCGCAGCGATCGCGGCGAAGATCAGCGGACCTTTGCCGCCTTCGTCGTCGTCGTCGTCGCCGCCGCCGTCCTCGTACTCGTCGTCCCCGTCTTCGTACTCGTCGTCTTCGTACTCGTCGTCGTCGTAGTACTCGTCGTCGCTATGAATCATTCGTGGTTCCTCGCTGGCACGGAAGGCGAGCCCTCAGGGCTCAGGTCGTCCCTGGACGCGTTGCGTCAGTTCCCCCGTCGGATCGCTCCGGACTGGATGGCCTTCTCGTCGATGAGGATCACTCCGGAGTCATCGACGACGTCAGCCCCCTTCTGCTCGAGCTGAACGGCCAGCTCGATTCCACCCTTCTCGTAGGAGAAGGGCCCCTTGTAGATGTAGTAGCCGGGCACCTGGATCTGGATCTCGTACTTCCAGTTCCGCAGGAGCGAGTACTCCTGGAAGGTCTGGCTGGACGACAGCGAGGCGATCTCGAAGAAGCCCGTGTCGTTCGTCAGCGCGACGCCCGTCATGTTGTTCGGATCCTCGGGCTGCTCGTCGGCGCCCTTCTTCTCCGGGTCCACGCTGGTCGGCGTGATCTTCACGGAGGCCTGAGCCACCGGCCGCTCCTCGCCGTCCTTGATGGTGGTGATCCGGCCCGCGATCAGGTCCGAGCTGCGTCCCTTGTCACAGCTGCTCGTGAACGCGAGCGAGAGGACGAGCAGGAACAGGAGCGTGAAGGTCTGGGGCGCGATGCGCGCGCTGCGGGTGGACATGTGCCTCCTGGGGTTGGGCATGGACCGATCCTCGTTGGGGGAATACGCGGCGACGGTTGGGGCACCGCACATCGCTGAGATACTCGCTGCAGATGGCACCAGGGCCCCTCCTTATCCGGCTGCGGACCATAACACAGGGGCACGGCCGCAATTTCAACGCGGGCTACTCTTTCCGCACCGCTCCGCGGTGCAGTTCCTTGTCGTTGTCCTTCACCCCGCCGGACGTGTCGAGCACGTCCACGGGCTTCTCGTCGATGGCGACCTCGACCCACGCCTGGCCCCCGCTGTAGTCGAACTCCGCCTGCGTGATGTAGTAGCCCGGAACCTCCACCTCGATGATGTACTTCCAGCCCTTGAGGATGGAGTACTCGGCGTGGGTCTCGGCCGACGTCAGCGCCCCGATCTCGAACTGACCGTTGGCGCGGGTCAGCGTGACCCCACGCAGGTTCTGGACAGCCTCGTACTCAAAGGGTTCCGCCTTGCTGCCCGGTTCCTTGGGCCAGACCCGCACCTGGGCCTCCCCGACCGGCTCGACGTTGCCGTCCCGGTTGACGGCCACCTGACCCGTGATCGCCCGCGAGCCGCCGCCCTTGGGGCAGGCCACTCCGAGCAGGGTGACAAGCACGATCGTGACGACCGCGAGGGAACGCAGCCTCGTCATCGGTTCTCCTTACGCCGCATGAGCTTCGGGTCCTCGACGAGGTGGCGGAGCTGCTTCCACCACTTGCCGAAGTCACGCTCCGTGACCTCGCGCTCGAGGTTCTGGTACTCGCGGACCACGCCGCGGAGGATGTCGATCATGCGGATCTCGCCCGTGTCGGACGACGCACCGAGGAAGGCGGCGCGCAGGATCGAGTTCTTGATGTTGCCGCCGGTGAACTTGAACTTCTCTGCGAGGAACTCGAAGTCGACGTCCTCGCCCAGAGGCGCGTCCTTGGGGAAGGCGCGCTGCCAGATCTCCTCCCGAGCGGGCCGGTCGGGGAAGGGGAACTCGAGGACGAAGTGGAAGCGGCGGGTGAAGGCTTCGTCGATGTTCTGCTTGAGGTTCGAGGACAGGATCGCGATGCCGTCGTACTCCTCGACGCGCTGGAGCAGGTAGTTCGTCTCCAGGTTCGCGTAGCGGTCGACCGCGTTGCCCACGTTCGTGCGCGAGCCGAACAGCGAGTCGGCCTCATCGAAGAGGAGCACCGCCTGGGCTTCCTCCGCGCGGTCGAAGATCGCTCCGAGGTTCTTCTCGGTCTCGCCCACCCACTTGCTCACCACGGAGCTCAGGTCGACCTTGAAGAGATCGAGGCCCAGCGTGCCCGCGATCACCTCGGCGGCCATCGTCTTGCCGGTACCGGAGCGCCCGAAGAACAGCGCCTTCGCGCCGGTGCCGCGGGGGAACTTCGACTGGAAGCCCCACTGCTCGTAGACCTGCCCGCGCCGCTCGACGAAGGCGATGAGCTCGACGAGGTGGTTCTTCTCCCGGACCGGCAGCACCAGGTCCGGCATCTTGAAGCCTGGCTCGATGCGCCGGGCCAGGGAGCCGATGTCCTTGCTGAACTGGGCGCGCGCGCCGGCGACGAGGTCCTCGAAGACCAGCTCCGCGTCCTCCCCTCCCCTCGCCCACGCCAGGTCGCGGCCGAAGGCCACCGCCTGCTGGAACTGGTGCCGGTTCATGCGGTAGCGGTTGGCGAGGGAGCGAATCTCCTCGTCGTCCACGTCGACCGGGATGTCGCAGGCGTTCAGCAGGCTGCGGATGACGACCACGCGCTCCCCGAAGTTCGGGTCGGCGACGGGGACGGGGACCGAGTGGCGGGTCTCGGCCAGCCAGGAGGCCGGCGGCGTGTCCGACGCGGGCAGGACGATCAGCCCCCGGTAGTTCTGCATGCGGCGCCAGATGGCCTCGAGGTTCCGCATGGCCGCCGGCTCCTCGGTGGACACGTCGGGGAAGCCGAGGACGAGCAGCGCCGCGCCGAACAGGTACGAGTCCTTCAGCACCTGGCTGACGTCCTCGAGCATGTGCTCGCCCCCGGAGAGGAACGCGCCCACCTCCACGGCCACGATGGGCAGACCCAGCTGGTGGCAGAGAGCGTCGGCAGCCGAGCGGCAGGCCCGAGCCTCGCGGCCCACCAGGAACACGGTGACGTCCCGCTGGCTGGTGCGGACCGACTCGCCCACGCGCCCGAGGCGCTCGGGGAGGCCGGCGGGGAGGGTGTACTCGGGTGGCGCGTCGGGGACGCCAAGCCACCGGGCCCGATCCGCCACGGTCTCGGACATGCGAGGCACCCCGAGGAGCCACCCCGCGGTCGCGTCGCTCACGCGGACGTGGCGCTGGGACAGGGGCTTCATGTCGTCCGACCGCGCGGCCATGAGCTCGAGGAGGCCCTGCTGGAGGAGCGGCGCGCCGGCCTCGAAGCGGGACATGAGCGCCAGGCGGTCCGTGCTGCCGAGGAGCGGCGCGAGGATGTCCACGATCAGGCCGACGCTGGGGATCCCGCGGGTGAAGTCGTCGTGGAGGTAGGCGTAGACCCGGCGGTAGCGGCGGTCGACCTCCGGCGACAAGGAGATGAGGAGCACCTCCCGGTCCAGAGGCGACAGGTTGCAGCGGGAGCAGAGCTGGTCGAAGCGGGAGGTGCGGCCGGACCGAGCCGCGGCGAGCTCCTCGGCCTGGATGCGGCGCGACAGGACAGCCGCCGCGCGGTCGAGGGCGGCCAGGGACTCGGCGGCGTCCGGGTCCTGCAGGCGGGTCGGGGGCAAGCCGGACAGCGCGGCGAGGTGCTGCTGGAACTCCTGGTCGGAGACGTAGAGGTCCTCGAGCGGGTCCCCGTCCTCATCGAGTTCGGGGCTGTCGGGCGTGGGCGCCTTGCTTCCCTTGAGCAGCAGGTACAGCCGGGCGACGCGCAGGTTCGTGAGCTGGAGGCGCCGCCGGAGCCGCTCGAACTCCTCGGACTCCGGGACAGCGCCCCGGGCGGGATTGCCCCCTCGCGTCGTCTGCACCTTGCTCGCGCCTTGCGTCGCCACCTATGCCCGCCTCAACTCTGGAAGGACCCGGTCCGCGTCGGGATCGGGTCAGCGACCCATGCTCGTGTCGGCGTCGAACAGCGAGACCCCGACCCGGCCGACGCGCGGCACGATGTTCAGGGGCTGGTCGATCTTCGCGAACACCCGATAGGTCAGGTACGGCCTGATCTTCCGCTCGAAGCCCTTCAAGAGCAGGCACGCGTCGCCGAACGCGAGATCGTCGACGAGCTGCACCGAGATGCGCTCCATCACGATCTTCTTGTTCGCGCTGGCCTGCGGGTCCGCGCCCCCGTCGAGCTCGAGGTCGAGGCCGTCGGATTTGAGGGGTCGGCCCATGGAGTCGTACAGGCGGCCGTTCAGCTCGAAGGACTTCGGCTGGTAGATGAGCGTCGCCTCCTGGTGGAAGCCGTTCATCACCGCGCCGAGCAGCGTGTTGGACAGGTCGGGCTCGGGGCTCTCCACGAACACGATGAAGTAGAGGTACATGAAGCGCGGCGGGATCTGGGACAGGTCCTGCCGCTTCGGGTCCGCCGGCTGGGGCCCCTTGACGTAGGGGCGCACGGCGAAGGCGGGGAGCCCGATGTCGTCGATGTCGTCGACGCGGTACATCGAGCAGTAGATCGTCGCTTCCTCGTCGTCCTTCGGCTGGGTGTCGAGGTCCTTGTGGATCCCCACCCAGTTCAGCTCGAGGCTGTCGCAGATCTCCTGCAGTCGGTCGCAGAGCACGCTGTTCACGTGCTGGATGACCCGATAGTCAGCCACGCCCTCTCCCTTCCACCGTCAGAGCCGCCGAGTCTATCAGCGGCGGGGGCGGGATTGGTCCCAGGCCCTCGCGGCGGGCGCGCGGACGGAGGGGCTCAGACGAGGGCGGCGATGATCATCCCGAGGCCCACGAGCGAGACCGCCCAGGCGATCGTGCGGCCGACGGGGATCCCCACGGCGTAGATGATCGCGTGGATGACGCGCGCGCCGAGGAACACCTGGGCGCCTCGCGCGGAGAGGTCGTCGGCCTCGCCGCTGACGTGGGCCACGAGGACGAGCGCGGCGAAGAGCACGAGGTTCTCGGCCATGTTGTCGCTGGTCCTCTGGACCCGCTGCGCCCAGTCGGGGATCTCCACCCCCTCCGTCTCACGGTTGCCGAAGGCCCAGCCGAGGCCGTTCGCGAGGAGCTTGGGGGTGGCGGCGCCGAGGATGAGCCCCCACTGAAGGAGGACGGCGAAGACGAGCATCCACAGGTCGGTGGTCATGGAGTCCTTTCGGGGACGGCCGGGGTTGGCGTGGGCCCAGCGTGGCAGATCGGCCAGCCCGGTGGGGGTGGGCGCCCTTGGTACCGTCGGCAGCCATGGACGCGTTCTCCGTGGTGCTGATCGTCGTCCTCGGCGCCGCCGCGCTCGTCCCCGCCGTCTGGTCGATCGTGGGGCTCGCGCAGGGCAACCGGGGGTACTTGTGGGGGGTGATCGGGCTGGGTTGGGCGGTCCTCTGGCTCGCCGTGTTCTTCGTGGCGATGGGCGCCCAGTGGGGCGGCTGTGACGCGGCACCCGAGAATGGGGTGTTGCTCTGCGATGACGGCAACTGCCGACCCCGCCAGTGGGACACCACCTGCGGCCGATCGAGCGAACCGGACTCCCCCGACGCCTGCGCGGCTGCCGTCGCCCCGCCTCTGCGCTGCCCGGCCGGTGACGAGCCCGCCTACGCGTACTGCGAGGTGATCGGGGAGGGCGCGGTGCGCCAGCCCTGGGCCACCTGGTCCGATCTCGGGTTCGTGGCGGCCGGGCTCTGGGTCCTCTGGTTCCTGGGCTTCGCCGGCGGAGGCCTGGACACCAGCTTCGTCCCCACGAAGTCCCAGAGCCCCATGCGCGGCGCGAGCCTGCTGTCGGTGACCTACGGGCTCCTCGTCATCTTCATGGGGCCGGCGAGCATGCTGCTGCACGCGTCCATGAAGTCCTGGGCGGGGTGGTTCGACGCCTTCTCGGTGTTCACGTGGATGTTCTTCCACGCGGCCTACGTGGTGTTCGCGTCCTGGGGCCTGGACCGGACCGTCCGCACGGTCCTGGTGATGGTCCTCTGGCTCGCGCTGGCCATCACCCTCGGCATCGTCTCCGGGGTCGATCCGGGCTGGCGCTTCTACGGGATCGTGATCAGCGCGGGGTGCTGGATCGTGGCCGTCGTCGTCGACGGGGTGAGCGTCGCCGCCAACCGCCGCGTCGAGCGCGAGTGGTGGTGGTTCGGCGGAGTGCTGTTCCTGCTGGGCAGCTCGATGCTGCTCTGGGTGCTCTGGAACCCCGACATCAGCGGCCCCGACTTCTGCCGGGACGTGTCCGGCTTCCCCGGCCACGCGATCTTCCACATGGGCGCAGCCGGCGCGGCGCTCCTCGCGTTCATCTTCTACCGGAGCGAGCAGGCCCCGGGGGCGGACGGGAACGGGGCCGGGAAGGGCTGAGGGCCGACGCTCAGTCGGAGTTGTCGAAGCAGCGCTCGGCGCCCGGGAAGTACGTGATGATCTGCAGCGGGGAGTTCTGATCCTCCCAGACGGTGCAGTTGTAGCTCCTCTGGACCTGTCCCTCGAAGAACACCTCGATGGTGACCTGCCCCTGCTGGGTCCTCGCCCACGGCACGGAGACCGTCCGCTCACCGGCCGACTCCACGAGGTTGCCGGGCCCGTCGCTCTCCACGTTGAGGACGTAGAAGTTGATGGGGTCTGCGCCGCCAGGGCCGTCGTTGAACAAGGTGACGGTCGCCCCGGAGCAGCCAGCGAGGCCGACGGACAGGGCGAACAGGGTCGGGACGAGCAGGCGGGTCGTCAGCATGTGGGGTCCTCCAGCGGGAGCGTCGACCAGGTTCGTGGCCTCTTCAGGCCACGGTACAAGAAGGCTCCCCGCGCCGGCGCCGCCGCCGGGGGCGGCATACTGCGGGGATGAGCGCTTCGCCGGATCCTCGACTCGGCCGGTACGAGTTCGACAGCTCGCTCCTCGGCAACCGCCGCTCGCTCTGGGTGCAGACCCCCCGACCGGGACACCGTCCTCCGGGGCTGCTCCTGTTCCTCGATGGGGAGCACTACCTGAGAGACCTCGGGGCCGTCGACGTCGTGCAGGAGCTGCGGGCCGCCGGCGCGATCCCCGACCTGCTCTCGGTGTACGTCTCCCACATCGACTACCCGACCCGGTGGCGGGAGTCCTTCTGCAACCTGGACTTCCCGCGCGCCCTCGCGGACGAGCTGCTCCCGTGGCTCCGCGCGGAGTTCGACATCGCCAAGGAGGCGCCGGCCGTGCTCGTCGGCCTGAGCCTCACCGGTCTCGCGGCCGCGCACGCGGGCTTGCAGCGTCCGGGCGCCTTCGAAGCAGTGGCGTGCCAGTCCGGCTCGTTCTGGTGGGAGGACGGCGCGTTCATCCATGAGGTCGGGCAGGCACGAGCGTCCGACGTCACGTTCCACCTGTCGGTCGGCTCGCAGGAGACCGACGAGGACGTCGACCATGGCGACGGCCTGCTCCAGCGCGAGTCCCAGCTGACGGCGAACCGGCGCCTGCGAGACTCCCTTCGCGAGCGCGGGTTCGCCTGCACGTACCGCGAGTTCGACGGGGGCCACGACGCCGCGTCATTTCGCCGCGATCTGCCCGACTGCCTCCGAAGCCTGGGCTGAAGGTCTCCTCGCGGACCGGGTGGCTCGCCGGACGCGGCCTCCGGAACGACGAAGGCCCCGCCGGAGATCCGGCGAGGCCTGCATCGAATGGTCGGGGAGACAGGATTTGAACCTGCGACCACTTGACCCCCAGTCAAGTGCGCTACCAGACTGCGCTACTCCCCGATATTCCTGACGATTTGGGCCTCTCGAGCCCGGGGGATCCGCCAGAGCCCGCGGAGGATGCTCCCGGCCCCGGGGCGTGTCAACCCGTCGGGCGTCACCCGAACGCCTTGACGATGTCTCCGGCCGAGGCCGAACGGTCCGACGACAGCAGGATCCTGCGGCCTTCGGGGCGCACCACCATCACCGCGCGAACCCTGCCGACCCGCGGGAGGTGGCAGTCCAGCCAGGCGCCGTCCGGGGTGTCCGTGGAGCGCTCGGCGAACGCGGCCTTGTGCAGCGGGGCGTTGTCCAGGAACAGGCGCGACAGGAACGGGACCGCGGTGACGAAGTGCCCGCCGGCCTCCGCCCAGCGCTCGAAGAGCGAACCCGCGGGGCGCTCGCTGCGGGACAGTCCCTCGAGGGAGCCGCCCTGCAGGCTGCGGATCAGCCCATCGTCGAGGCGATCGGCCGGGAGGACGAGCAGCGGGCGCTCGCCGTCGATCCAGCGCACCGGGCCGCCATCCGGGATCTCCTCGTCGGCCTGGGGCTCCGGCTCCGGCTCGGGGTTCGCCGCCGCCTCGGCCGCCTTGCGCTCCGCGTCCCGGCGCGCGCGCTGCAACGGGGTCAGTCCGTCGTCGGGCTCCGGGGGCTTAGGCGGCGAGGCGGGCGGGGGAGGAGGAGCCATCCCGGGGGCGGGCGCGGCGCCCGGCGCCTTCGGGGGCCCCGCCTGGGTCTGGACGTAGTGCTGCACCTCGGCCAGGGCCATCTGCACCGCGAACGACGCCCAGTACCGGGGATCGAACCCCCCGCCGGGCCCGAGGAGCGTGAGCGCCTGGAGGGTCTCCACCTCCTGGATGGCGCCGGGAGGCACGCGGGTGATGAACCGCGAGGTGGCCTCCTGCGTGAAGAGCTTCGGGAACAGACGGGCCTTCGCCTGCAGGTTCGCCTCCGCGGTCGCCGCGTCGGGCTCCTGCTGGATGAGCTGGCCGTCGGCGCCGAGCCGCGGGTTGTAGAGCCACTCGAGCAGCGTGAGCCCGTAGAGCCACTTCGGCTCGTCGAAGAGGACCACGCCCCACCCGATCACGCCGTAGACCCCGACCGCAGCGAGGTGCGCCTGGGTGGTGATCGCGACCTCCATCCCCACGCCGACCGCCTCCTGGAGGGGCTCGCCGGGCTGGAGCGGGATCGACCGCGCCGCCCACACCCGCTCGAGGCTGCCGCGCAAGGGGATCGTGGGGATGACGGACTGCTCCATCGTCCCGTCGTCGGCGTGGAGGCGCCATCCGGCGCCGCCGCTCAGCTCGAGGCGGGTCTGCACGTCGGGCAGGGCGGGGCTCGTGCCCACGGGGACGAGGAGATCGACGAGGGGTGCGCCGCGGGGGACGTCGGGCATCGGTGAGGCTCCGGGTGTGGCTGGAGGCGGAGACTAGCGAGCGGACCCTGCGTCCGTGGGAGCGCCCGCGAGGTCAGGCTACTCGGGGTCCTGACGGAGGGCCCGCGCCCGGTCACGCAGCGCCTCGAGCTCGGCACGCATCGTGCGCAGCGACTCGATCTGATAGCCGTCGAGGCGGCGGGGGCCGAGCTCCACCGCGGGGAGACGCTCCGTGACGAGGTCTCCGACGATCGTGGGGTCGACCTTGAGCTCGGGGACGGCGACGTCGGCGGTCTGCGGGTCGGGCTCCTGGATGGGGAGCGCCTGCTGGCCCTTGAGGCGGGTGCGGTCGCGGTCCGCGCCGGCCTTGATCTCGAGGCGGGCGCCCTCGATGGTGAACTTCCGCTCCCAGACGAGCTCCTTGATCCTCAGGATCAGCTCGATGTCCTGGCGGCGGTACCGGCGCTGGTTCGTCTTGGACTTCGGCGGCCGCAGCCGCGGGAACTCCTTCTCCCAGAACCGCAGGACGTGGCGCTTCACCCCGGTGATCTCGGCGACCTCGCCGATCCGGAAGAAGACCTTGTCCGGGATCTCGATGGTGTCCGGGGGCTCCCAGGTCTGCGGCGTCATGGAGCCGGGCTCACCCGTCGTTGAGGGAGTCCTTGAGGACCTGGCTGGGCTTGAAGGTCAGAACCCGCCGGGCAGAGATGGTGATCTGCTCGCCGGTCTGGGGGTTGCGACCCGTACGCGCCCGCTTGGGCCGGACCACGAAGTTGCCGAAGCCCGAGATCTTGATCTTCTCACCCTCGGTGAGCGTCTCCTTCATCGTCTCGAAGACCAGCTCGACGACCTCGGCCGCCTCCTTCTTGGAGAAGCCGATCTGCTCGTAGACCGCCTCGATGATGTCCGCCTTGGTCATCCCTACTCCGTTCCCGTGTACAGCCCGACGCACAGCGAGTCCTCGCGCCTCGTCTGCTCCGGGTCCCCGCCAGCGACGAGGGTGATTGTCCAGAGCCGCTCGTCCACGGGCGAGGGCTCCATCTCCAGCTCGTTCAGTTCGATGTCCCCGTTGTCGACCGTGACGGTGGCACGCCCGACCGCCGTGGTCGGATTGCCCTGGGTGCCGCCAGTATCGATCAGGGCGACCCGGATCACGAACTCCGTCCCCGCGGGGCCGGACGACGGGCTCATCTCTGCGCTCCCGATCACGTCCTCGGAGAACAGACCCGGGGCGGAGTGCAGGTCGATGGTCAGGACGTCCTCGTCCGCGGAGGCGGAGTCGTCGTCGTCGCCGGCGGAGTCGTCGTCGTCCGCCGCGGAGTCGTCGTCATCGCCCGCGCTCGGGGACACGCTCACCGTGAAGCAGTCCGTGTCGGCCATCGAGATCAGCGACCACTCGTCACCGGACGGGCACCCCGCCAGCAACAGCGCGAACAACGTCATCGATAGAGAGGTCCTGTTCACCAGATCTCCGTGTGCCGGGGACGTGGGGGACCCCCGACCGGTTGGGCACTCTAACCGCGCAGGCTGACCCCGTCACGGCTCAGCAGCTGCTTCTCCACCTGAGCCATCGCGTTGTCGACCTCGCCGTCCTTCAGCGTGCGCTCGGCGGCGCGGAAGCGGAGGCGCAAGGCGAGGCTGCGGTGGCCATCGGGGATTCCCTTGCCCCGATACACATCGAACACCTCAGCGCCCCGGAACCAGCCCTTGGACGCCTTGCGTGCCGCCTTCTCGGCCGTCTCCGTCGCCCAGACCGCGGGGACGTCGTCGGGGACGACGACCGCCAGGTCCCGCTGGAGACCGGGGAACCGGGAGTGGGGGGTGAAGCTCGGGGCGCTCGTCCGCTTCGGGGCGAGTGTGTCCACGTCGAGCTCGAAGGCGTAGACCACCCGGTCGAGCTCGAAGGCCCGCAGGACCGGCACGGCGATGCGCCCGACCCAGCCGGCGACGGTCACCGGACGTCCGGGACGGATGAGGAGGGCCGCCTCGCGCGCATCGAGCCACGGCGGGAGCTCTCCGTCGGCGGTCCAGCGGAAGCCCTTCGTCTGGAGCGCGCGGCCGACCTCGTCGGCGGCGCCCTTCGCGTCGAAGAAGTCGACCTGCGGTCCCTCCCCTTCCCAGCTCCCCGGGCGCCGGGAGCCCACGAGGACGCCGGCCACGGCGCGGCGCTCCACCACCGGCGGCTTGTCCCCCGGGCGACCCTCGCTGGCGAGGATCGGCGCGAAGCCGTCCTCTCGGGCGAGGAAGGTGGTGCGCGCCTCGAACAGGCGCACGTCGGACGCGCCCTGCTTCAGGTTGCGGGCGGTCGCCTCGAGCAGCGAGGCGATGAGGACGGGCCGCAGGATGCCCCCGACCTCGCTCAGCGGGTTGTCGATGCGGACGGCGCGCACGCGGCGGTCGTCGTCCTCCGCGATCTGGAGCCGCTCGAGCCACGCCGGGTCGATGAACGAGAAGTGGACCGCCTCGGACAGCCCGGCGCGAACCAGCGCGTCGCGCACCGACTCCACGTCCGGCCCGGGGGCCACCCGCGGGACGCTACGCAGCGGCTGCATGGGCAGGCGCTCGGGGACGGAGTCGAAGCCGACGAGGCGGACGATCTCCTCGAGGACATCGACCTCCCGCTCGATGTCGAAGCGGTAGGACGGAGGCTCGATGGTCCAGCCCGTGTCGGTCCGCCGCGGCTCGAGGCCGTCACGCTCGAGCAGGGACGTCACCTGCTCCACCGGCAGATCGATGCCGAGGAGACCCGGGATCCGGGCCTCTCGCAGGTGGACCTGCTCGCGGGTCACCGGAGCGGGGTAGAGATCGAGGATCCCGCCGTCGAGCTCGCCGCCCGCGGTCTCCTGGAGGAGCTGGATGAGGCGCAGCAGAGCCGCCCCGGGCAGCTCCGGGTCCACGCCGCGCGCGAACCGGTGGGAGGCGTCCGTGTTGAGCTTCAGCCGATGGGCCGTGCGCCGGACCGACGCGGGATCGAAGTGGGCCGACTCGAGCAGCAGCGTGGTCGTGTCGTCGTGGACCTCGGAGTTCTCCGCGCCCATCACGCCTGCGATGGCCACGACGCCCTCACCGTCGGCGATGACGAGGTCGTCGGGCTCGAGGGCGCGGTCGACGCTGTCGAGGGTCTTCACGGCCGCGTCACCCCCCGCCCGGCGGATCCGCAGCGCATCCGCGCGCAGATCCCGGCGGTCGAAGGCGTGGAGCGGGTTGCCGAGCTCGAGCATCACGTAGTTCGTGCAGTCGACGACGTTGTTCACCGAGCGGAGCCCGGCGGCCTCGAGGCGCTGGACCATCCACTTCGGCGACGGCCCCACCGTAACGCCATCGAGCACCGCGCAGGCGTACCGGGGGCAGCCGTCGGCGTCCTCGATGGCCACGCGGACGGCGTTCCCGGCCGTCCCCACGACGCCCTCGGACTCCGAGCCGCCTGCGACGTAGCGCACGGTCTCGAGGTCCTCCCCGCCGGTGGCGCGGCCCTTCAGGGGCCAGCCGGACACGGCAGCGAGCTCGCGGGCGGTCCCGAGGATCGAGAAGCAGTCGCCGCGGTTGGCCGTCGGCTCGGACTCGAGGACCACGTCCCCGGCCGGCATGACGTCGGCCAGCGGCACGCCGATGGGCGTGTCGGCCGGGAGAATGAGGATCCCCTCGGACTCGCCCGAGAGGCCGAGCTCCGACTCGGAGCAGAGCATCCCCTGGGACACCTGCCCGCGCATCTTGCCCTTCTTGATCTTCACGCCGTTGGGCAGCTTCGTCCCCACGGTGGCGAGGGCGACGATGTCCCCGGCCTTGTGGTTCGTCGCGCCGCACACGACCTGGAGCTCCTCGGAGCCGGTGAACGGCTTCGTCACCGTGAGGCGGTCCGCGTCCGGGTGCTGGTCGACGGCGTTGAGCTTCGCCGTGATCACGCCATCCCAGGTGGGGCGGTCGTCCGCGGCCACCTCGGTCTCGATGCCGCCGGACGTGAGGAGATCACAGATCTTCTCGGGGTTGCCTTGCAGATCGACCATCTCGGCCAGCCAGGAGAGAGGTACCAGCATCAGAACTGCTCCAGCATGCGCACGTCGTTCTCGAACAGGAGCCGCAGGTCGTCGATGCCGTACTTGAGCATCGCGAGGCGGTCGATCCCCATCCCGAAGGCGAAGCCCTGGACGGAGTCGGGGGCGTAGTCCCCTTCGTCCTGGTGGCCGAACACGAGCGGGTCGACCATCCCGGAGCCGAGCACCTCGAGCCAGCCGGTGCCCTTGCAGACGCGGCAGCCCTTGCCCTTGCAGGCGGCGCAGGTCACGTCGACCTCCGCGGACGGCTCCGTGAACGGGAAGTAGCTCGGGCGGAAGCGGATCTTCGTGCCCGGTCCGAAGAAGGCGCGGGCGAACTCGGCCAGGGTGCCCTTGAGGTCCGCCAGCGTGATCCCCTCGTCCACGACGAGCCCCTCCACCTGGTGGAACATCGGCGTGTGGGTCAGGTCGTTGTCCCGGCGGTAGACGGTGCCGGGGCAGATCATCCGGATCGGCGGCTTGCTCCGCAGCATCGTGCGGACCTGGACCGGCGAGGTGTGGGTCCGCAGGACGACGCCGTCCTCCTCCGCGTTCGCCGCGGTCTCCGCGCCCGGGCGGAAGTCGGAGACGTAGAAGGTGTCCTGCATCTCCCGGGCGGGGTGGCCCTTGGGGATGTTCAGGGCCTCGAAGCAGTGCCAGTCGGTCTCGACCTGGGGGCCCTCTTCGATGGTGTACCCCATCGCCGTGAAGATGTCGGTGATCTCCCGCCAGGCGCGGGTGATGGGGTGCAGGTGGCCGGTCCAGGGCAGGCGACCGGGGAGCGTCACGTCCACCGGCGCGGCCGACGCAGAGCCGAGGGCGGCGTCCTTGAGCGCGGCGAGGCGCTCAGCGAACAGCGACTCGACGGAGACCTTCGCCTCGTTGATGGCGCGGCCGGCCGTGCGGCGCTGCTCGGGGGCGAGCGTGGGGATCAGCTTCAGGAGAGCGGCGATGCTCCCCTGCTTGCCGAGGTAGTCGGCCTTCGCGCGGGCGAGGCTCGCTTCGGAGTCGGCCGCCTCGAGGGCCGCGCGGGCCTCGGCGGCGAGATCCTGGGCCTTCGACGTGAGGTCCGTGTCCACGGGGGTGGCGGTTGCGGTGCTCATCGTTCTCCTGAGAGCTGGCGGGAGGATGAGGGTGGCCCGACCGCGACGGCCGGGAAAGGGACGGGGCCGACGTGCCCCCCGGATCGGTGACAGCGCCGACAAAGAAAAAAGCGCCCCCGGGTGACCCCGGGAGCGCTCAGTCGAAAGGTGTCGTGACGAGCTACCCGCGGGCGACCGCGACCAGCTCGGTAAACCCTTGCGGGTCGTCGATGGCGATCTGCGCCAGCATCTTCCGGTTCACCTCGACACCGGCCGTCTTCAGGCCGTGCATGAACGTGCTGTAGGACAGCCCGTTCTGCCGAGCGGCGGCGTTGATGCGGACGATCCAGAGGCGACGGAAGTCACGCTTGCGCGTGCGGCGGTCGCGGTACTGGTACTGACGGGACTTCTGCACCGCGTTGATGGCGGTACGGATCAGGTTCTTACGGCCCCCGAAGAAGCCCTTGCTGGCCTTGAAGAGCTTCTGGAGACGCTTGCGCCGGATGACGGCGCGCTTGACGCGAGGCATGGCGGATTCCTTCTCGTTCCCTACTTGTAGGGAAGCATCCGGTTCACGCGGGGCGCGTCGGACTCGTCCACGAGGACCTGAGTACGCAGCTCACGCTTCCGCTTGGTCGACTTCTTGGTGAGGATGTGGCTGTGGTAGGCGCGTCCGCGCTTCCACTTGCCGCTGGCGGTCCGCTTGAAGCGCTTGGCAGCGCCGCGGTGGGTCTTCATCTTCGGCATGACAGCTTCCTCTGGTGCCGGCGCGACCCCATTTTCGGTGGGCCGGTCGCGGGCGGGCGGCGTCTATAGATGAGCACTGGATGGGGGTCAAGCGACTTGTCAGGATCCTTGGGACCCGGTCGTCCGGCGGGCGGCCTCGATCCTCGGGCGCGGCGCCGGAGATAGGATGCGCCCATGACGTCCCGGCCCGCCACCCGCTTCTACACCCGGCGCCAGACGGCGGGTCGCCTCCTCGAACACCGGCCGGATCTCTCCGTCGACCGGACCCAGAGGCGCCGCGCGCGCGAGCTCGCGAGCGCGCTGGGCAACCGGGCAGGCGCGATCAGCGTCCTCGCCGCGTGGCTGGAGGCGAACCCCGACTCCGACGTGCGCGAGCTCAGCTCGGCCCTCGACAACCGGCTCCAGCTGCGGCTCGTCTCGGTGCCGCCCCGCGACCGCACGCCCGAGGTCACCGAAGCCGCGCGCGTCGAGGAGGCCTTTGGCCTGGGATGGGAGCAGCTCGGAGACGAGCGTGCCGCCGACGTCCTGCTCTACGTGGCCCTCGCCGGGGGCCTGGCGCTCCCTCAGGATCTCGTGGCGGGCCTCATGGAGGTCCCCCGCGACGTGATCGATCACGTGGTCGAGGCGGGCTTCGCCCAGCGGGACGACGAGGACTGCCTCACGATCGACGGCTCCACGCTCACCTACCTCGAGAGCCGCCGGGAGCTTCCTCAGGCCCGAGTGCAGCGACGCCTGCGCCTCGCGATGGGAATCCGGGCCTGGGCCGCCACCGCACCTCTCTCGGGGCCCGCCCTCGGCTCCCTGGCCGATCTGGCGAGCCAGGTCCTCGACGATCTCCAGCAGCCGTATGCCGCGGTGAGCCTGGCCCACCGGATGGCCGAGCGGCTGCGGCGGCGCGGGGACCTGTCGGGGGCGATGCGGTGGGTGGAGCGGGGCCGCACCGGGGCCCAGGGCCTGGCCGACGAGGGGCTGCCGTTCCTGGGACTCCTCGCCCTCGACGAGGCCTGCATCGTCGTCCACTCCCAGAGCACGCTGGCGGCGCGGCCCCACGTGGACCGGGCCGCCCGCCTCCTCGCGGCGGCGCACAAGGCGGGCCACCCCGGCGCGGCGGCTGCGCTCCAGCGGGCCGAGCTGCTCCGCGCCCAGATCGAGGCGTCGACCCAGGCGGCCGCCCCGGAGAAGGAGCTGCGCGGCCTGCTCGGCAAGCTCGCGCGGGAGCAGGACGTCCCCTCGCGGGCTGCGGCCATGCAGACCCTCGGGTCCGCCCAGTGCCGCCGCGGAGATCGGAAGCGGGGGCGGGCGCTGCTCCGGGAGTCCACGGAGCTGCTGGAAGCCGCGGACCCCCAAGGCGAGGGCGGGCTGACCTCGATGCTCGTCGCTCGGGCCCAGAGCCTGCACCCCACGGCTCCCACGGACGAGGTGGCCGCCCTGCTCGAGCGGGCTCGGGTGCTCGGCGGCGGCGACATGGACCGTCCCGCCCAGCGGGCCCTGCCCCTCGCCCTCCACGAGCTCGGGCTCATCGCCGGCGATCGGGGGGACCGGGAGGCGGCGGCGACCCTCCTCGACGAGGCGGCGATGCTCGCCGGGTCCCTGCTGCCTCGAAGCCACCCCGTCCGCGCGACCACCGCATACAGCCGTGGCCTGCTCTTCCAGGCCGACGGGGAGTTCCGCCGCGCAGAGAAGCAGCTCGATCGGGCCATCAAGGGCTGGGCGGGCGCGTATCCGCCGGAGCACCCCGTGCACGCGATCGGGCGCGCGGCGAAGGCGTGGGTCCGTGCCCAGGCGGGCGAGCTGCGGCACACCGAGGCGGCGCGCGCCGTGGACGAGGCGACGGCCGCGTTGGAGGGCTCCGAGGGGTTCGATCCCGGCTGGATCGTCCAGCTCCACGCCCTGCGGGCGGATCTGACCGCCGCGCCCCTGTGAGCGGGTCGCAGCTCCGGAACGCGAAGAGGGCCCCGGACGATGTCCGAGACCCTCTTCAGCGATTGGTAGGCCCGACCAGGATTGAACTGGTGACCCCTACCGCGTCAAGGTAGTGCTCTCCCACTGAGCTACGGGCCTTCGACGCCGCCCATGGGCGGCAGCGGGGCAGAGTGATATCCACCCAGGCCGAAGGTGTCAATGGAGCCCGCGCGAAAGCCGACCCCGATCCGCGACATCGCCGCCTTCGCCGGGCTGGCGATCGTCCTGTTCGGAGCGCAGTTCTCGCACGATCGCATCGTCGGCTCGGACGGCTTCTTCCACGTGGCCCAGGCGCGCCGGATCGCGGCGGGCGACATGCCGTGGATGCCCCTGTCGATCTTCGGCGATGGCTGGGTGGACCATCAGCTCCTGTTTCACGTGCTCCTCGCGCCGCTGGCCGCGGCCCTCCCGGGGGTCACGGCGGCCAAGGCCGGCGCCGCGCTCTTCGGTGCCCTGGGCCTCTTCGCCCTGTACGGAGCTTTGCGACGCCAGGGCGCGCCCCTCCCCTTCCTCTTCGCCCTGGCCCCCATCGCCGTGTCGTGGACCGTGCTCGTCCGCTTCGAGATGCCGCGGGCGCAGGGGCTCTCCCTGGCGCTGCTGTTCGCGTGCATCATCGCGCTCCTCGAGGGACGCACCCGCCTGCTGTTCGCCCTGTCCTGGATCTACGCCTGGACGTACCAGGTGGCGCTCCTCGTGCTGCCCGTCGCGATCCTCCACGCCGTCGTGTCCCGGCAGCCGGTGGGCTTCGAGCGCCCGCGGGCCGCGTGGACCGGCCCCGTCGCCGCCCTCGCGGGGCTCGCGGCCGGGTTCGTGATCCATCCACACTCGCCGGGGACGCTCCGGTTCCTCTGGCAACACGTGATCCTCAAGGTCGCCAACCGCGACGCGCTCCCCGTGGGGACCGAGTGGCTCGACGGCGGCCTGGGCGCGCTCGTGCGCACCGGGGGCGGGGGGCTGGCGATGCTCGTGGTGGCGGCGCTGCTCCTCTGGCGCGGCAGCTCCCGGGAGCTCCCCGCGTCCCGGGCGACCGTGTTCGCCGTGCTCCTCGCCGCGGGGGGCACCGTCGGCGCCGTCCTGTCCACGAAGTTCGTCGAGTACTCGGTGCCCCTGTCGGCGTTCGCGCTGGGGATGGCCGTGCGCGACGCGCGTCGCGAGCGGGGGGCGCCGGGGCTCGGGGTCCTCGGGCTCTGGACGGCGGTGATCGCAGCCGGAATCGCCTGGTCCGTGCACCAGACGACCACCGCCGTGACCGCCACCGAGCCCGATCCGGACCGCCTCGCCCCGGCGATGCGCTGGGCGTCGGAGCACATCGAGCCCGGGGAGCGCATCTACCACTTCAGCTGGAACGACTGGCCCGAGCTCGTCTTCCACGGCCCTGCCTGGGAGTACGTGGTCGGGCTGGACCCCCACTTCCTCCACCTCGCCGACCCCGAGCTGTGGGATCTCTACGACAAGGTCGGTCAGGGATGGGGGGCCAACCCGAGCAAGCCCATCGCCGAGCGGTTCGGGGCGCGGTGGGCGATCCTCGTCCTCCCCTACCCCGGCGATCCCCTCACCCTCCTCGGCAACGACCCCGGGTTGCGGCTGGCGTGGCAGGGTCGCGACGCAGTGATCTACGAGGTGATCCATCCGGACGCCACCTCGGGGAGGCCCCGCGGCTCGCCGTGACAGCCAGCGCGGCCCCTGGTCCAATCGCCGCATGCCGAACCTCGAGTTCTTCGACACCGCCTTCGGGCCGTTCACCTACGGGCAGTGGATCCTCGGTCTGCTCGCCCTCGGGTTCGTCCTGCACGCGTACGGAGCGATCAAGGCGAAGCTCGCGTTCCGCACGAAGACGAGCGTGTCGAGGCGAGGGCGCTGCCGCGAGTGCGGGTGGAAGGGCACCGTCAGCGCGCACAACAAGGTCTGTCCTCGCTGCAAGGGCCTGATCGAGCACAGCTGACGGCGGAGGCTGCTGCTGGCCCGCGCCCGCGCGGTCAGGAGCCGATCGCCAGGGCCACCGCGTCCGCCAGGCGCTCGCCGATCTCCTCGACGGACGGGAGCGCTGCCGGGTCCCCTCCCCCCGCGGCCACGAGCTTCGCCAGGGACGTGGTCTCCTCGCCGTCGAGCCCGCAGGGGACGATCCAGTCGAAGCCCCACGGCGCCGGGTCCACGTTGAGCGCGAGCCCGTGCAGCGTGACTCCGTGGCCCACGTGCACCCCCACGGCGCCCACCTTCGCGCTGGTGCCGTCGCCGCGGAGCAGCCACGCGCCGGGGGCATCGCAGCGCAGGCCGAAGCGGTCGTCCCCGAGGTCGGCGCCGCACGCGGCGAACACGTCGCCCGCGACATCGCACATGGCGTCCTCGAGCACCTTCACCCACGTCTTCACCGCGAGGCGCCGGCGCCGCAGGGAGACGACCCCGTAGAGCACGAGCTGGCCGGGGCCGTGGTAGGTCCAGTCCCCTCCCCGCTCGATGGCGAGGACCTCGACGCCGTCGAGCTCCGCGGGGTCCGCCCGCAGGTTCTCGGCGCGCGCGCGGCGGCCGGACGTGAGCACCGGAGGGTGCTCCAGGGTCAGAAGCAGATCGGGGACGGAGGCGTCGCCCTGGATGGCGGCCCGTCGCTCCTTCTGGAGCTCCCAGGTGGGCAGGTAGTCGACGCGGCCCAGCCACTGGTGCTCCAGGGGGATCACGGCAGGTCGTCGCCGGTGGGTGCGCCCGCCTTGCCCTCCTTGAACCAGTCCGTGTCCTTGTACCAGCGGACCGCGGTGGTCCCCACGACGGCGAGCGAGGCGGCCACCGGGACCGCCATGAGCATCCCCAGCACCCCGAAGAGCGAGGCGCCCACCAGCAGGCTGACCATCACCGTCACCGGGTGCAGGCCTACCGAGTCACCCACGATCTTCGGCGTGAGGACCGCACCCTCGAGGCCCTGGACCGCGGCGAAGACCAGCCAGACCTTGACCACCTCGAACGACACGCCGAACTTGAGGACCGCCATGAGCGTCCCCAGCGTGATCCCCAGGATCGTCCCCAGGTAGGGCACCACGAACAGGAGCCCGGCGAGGACGCCGATGAGCAGGGCGAGATCGATGTCGGTGAACACGACGAGGCCGAAGCTGTAGAGCACCGCCAGGACCACGGCCACGAGGACCTGGCCACGGATGAAGGCGGCGATCTTCAGGTCGATCTCGGTGTAGTGGCTCAGGACCGAGCGGCGGACGCGGAACGGGAGCAGCTCGAAGAGGTACTTCTTGCCCTGGTCGAAGTCGCGGAGGAAGAAGAAGACGAAGATCGGGAACAGCGACCACTGCACGACCGCGCCGAGGAGGCGGGTCGTGGAGCCCAGGGCCCAGCCGACGCCGGTCTTCATGGGGTCCAGCGCCCCGGGGGCGACGTCTCGGACGACCTCGGGGGCTCGGCGAATCAGCTCCGCGATGCCGAGATCCGGCTTCTCCATCCCGGTCTTCTCGACGACCCACTCCTGCGCGTCGTGGACCCAGTCGGCGGCACGCGCCGCATAGTCGTCGAACTGGCCGGTGAGCTGACCGACCTCACTCACGACGTAGGGGACGATCAGGAGGATCGATACGGCGACGACCGCGAGGAACGTCCCCACCGTCGTCATAATCGCCAGGGAGCGGTTCCAGCCCGCCGCCTCGAAGCGGTCGATGACGGGGTCGAGCAGGTAGGCCGTGATGACCGACAGGAACAGGACGATGAGGAAGTCGCCGAGTCCGACGTAGAGCGCGACCATCCCGCCCACGAGCAAGAGCATCGCGACGACGCCGCCGAGCACGTTCATCCAGCGGGGCAGACCCGAGAAGAAGTCGAGGGCGACGGCCGGCAGGGAGCTCGCGGTGTTCAGGCCGAGGTGAGCGCCGGGGGACGAGGGGGGCTCTGCCTCAGCACCGGCGGGCTCCTCCGCCGGAGCCTCCGTCGGCGTGCCCACCGCAGGGAGTCCAGGATCGGTCGCCTGGCTGTCTTCGGGCTCGTCAGTCACCAGCGCCCTCCACGGTGCGTCGCCAGAAGGCGATGGTACGGGAGAGACCCTCGTCGAGTCCCACCTGCGGGCTCCAGCCCGTCGCGCCGCGCAGCGCGTCCGTCTTCGGCCAGCGCTCGCGCACGTCCTGGCCCGGGTGCGGCACGAGCTGCAAGGCGCCCCCGGCCCCCGCGAGGGCGAGGACCCTCTCCGCCAGCTCCTTCGTGCTCACCAGGGCCTCGGGGCGCCCCACGTTGTAGGTGGCCCCCCACGCGCGCGGGGTGGCGGCCAGGGCGAGGAGCGCGTCCACGAAGTCGTCGACGTAGAGCCAGGCCCGCGTCTGGGAGCCGTCGCCCGTGACCCGTAGGTCTTCGCCTCGGACTGCGCGCTCGCAGAAGATCCGCACCGCCCCCTCGCCGATCTGGCCCGGCCCGTACACGTTGAAGGGCCGCACCGAGACGGCCGGGAGCCCCGTCATGCGGGACACCGCGAACACCCAGTGCTCCGCGAAGACCTTGCTCGCGGCGTACGTCCAGCGCGGGTCGTGCACCGGCCCGACCGGGGTCGGCTTCGCCTCGTCCGCGCCGGCGGCGTCCGGCCCGTACGTCTCGCTCGTGCTCACGTTGAGGAACAGCTCGGGCGCCATCCCATCCACGAGCGCATCCACGAGCCGCGCGGTCCCCAGGCCGTTGACCTCGAGGACGTCCCGGGGTCGCGAGTAGTACGTCGAGACGCCGGCGAGGGCCGCGAAGTGGACGACGACGGACGGGTGGCCCACGTCGTCCAGCCAGCGCTCCGGCGTCCGCACGTCGCCCCGGACGAAGCGCAGGTTCGGGGGCGGCGCCTCTCCGAGGGCCGCGAAGCAGTCCCGCGTGCCGTCGTCGACGCAGACCACCTCCCCGTCGGGCCGGGAACGCGCCAGGCGCAGGGCGAGGTGGGATCCGAGGAAGCCGCGGCCCCCGGTGACGAGGACCGGACGCCCGTGAGCGAACCAGGGACCGGACAGGTCGGTCAGGGGGAGGTCTCCCCGACGCGATGGAGGCCGCTGCCGTCGGGTACGCCGTGAGGCGTGGGGTCCGTCCGGCGGGGCCGGCGACGCAGAGAGCGGGACCAGTTCTGGGCGAGGCCACCGACGCCCACGGCCACCCCGACGGGGATCAGGGCTGCGGCGAGGACGTAGCGCCCGACGAAGCGGACGCGGCTGGCGGTGTCGTGGGTCACGCGGAGCGGACGATAGACGGCGGCGTTCGGCTCAGTCCACCCAGCGCCGCAGGCGTCTCGCGCTGACCGGGCCCACGTGGGACTCGCGGATCACGCCGTCCGCGTCGACCAGGAACGTGGTGGGCACCGACTTCACCCCGTAGTTGCGCTGGACGCCCGCGTTGCCGCGGATGACGGGGTACTCGATGCCGAGGTCCGTCTGCGCCTTGGCGAGCACCGGCAGCGTCCCCGAGTCCACCGCCACCCCGAGGACCGCGATGTCCGGCCGCGACGCTGCGAACTCGTTGAGCTCGGGGATCTCGGCCTTGCAGGGCCCACACCACGTGGCCCAGAAGTTGAGCAGCACTGGCCGACCGCGGAAGTCGTCGAGGGCGACGCGCTCCCCTTCCGTGGACATGAGGGTGAACGTGGGCGCGTGCCCCGCCTCGTCCGTGTGCACCTCCGGCGCGCGCAGGGACTGGACGACCACGTACACGCCCAGGGCGGCGAGGACGGGCAAGACCCAGTTCAGCAGGACGTTCTTGAGGACTTCCACGGGGGCTCCGGGGCGGCGTTCCGACGCGCGTCAGGGGTTCTGAGCGCGCGGGACCCCTAAAGGATGCGCTTGCCGAACAGCGATGCAAGGAGCTCGGCCGCGAGGCGCGCCGACATGTTCTCCCGATCGAGGATGGGGTTGAGCTCGACCACGTCCACCGACCGCACCGCTTCGGAGTCCGCGAGGATCTCCATGGTGAGGTGCGCTTCGCGGTAGTTCGGACCGCCCCGCACCCGCGTCCCCACCCCCGGGGCGATGGTCGGGTCGAGGTAGTCCACGTCGAAGGACACGTGGAGCCGGTCGCAGCGCTCCATGAGTCGCGTGATGGCCTGCTCCATCACCGCCCGCAGCCCCAGTTGGTCGATGTCGCGCATGGTCCAGGTGTGGACGCCAGACGCCTTGATGACCTCGGCCTCGGGCGGGTCGATGGCCCGGATGCCGATGAGGGCCACGTCCGCGGGGTCGATGGCGGGGAACCGCTCGGCGATGTGGGTCAGGGGGTCGGCGCCCACGCCGAGGAGGCAGCCCAGTGGCATGCCGTGGATGTTCCCGGACGGGGTGGTGGCCGGCGAGTTCATGTCCCCGTGGGCGTCGAGCCAGATGACGCCGGTGCGTCCGCCCTCGGCGCGAGCGTGGTCAGCGGCGGCAGCCACGGACCCCATGGCCACCGAGTGATCGCCGCCCAGCGTGATGGGGATCCGCCCGGCGTCCAGCGCCGTGCGGGTCGCGGTGTAGAGATCCCGGCAGACCGCGGTGATCGGCTCCAGGTAGCGCAGGTCCTCGTCCCCGACGCTCAGGACCTCTCGCTGGGGGACGTCGAGGTTGCCGCCGTCGACGACCTCGTGCCCGAGCTGCTCCAGGACCGAGGTCAAGTTCGCGATCCGCAGCGCCGACGGACCCATGTCGACCCCGCGCCGTCCGGCGCCCAAATCGATGGGGACCCCGATCAGCTCGATCGCGCGGGGCACCTCACTCCTCCGGGGCCGCGTCGACCGGGGGCTCGGGGAGCGGCCGCCAGATCTCCAGCGGCGCGTTCATGCGGACGACCGAGGGCGGCAGCTGGCGGGTCGGGGGAAACACGACGGGCACCCCCTCCGCGACCGAGAACCCCTGGGTGGAGAGGCCCAGGTCGAGCTCCTCGCCCTCGTCGTTGGAGAAGGAGACGATCTCCGCGTGCACCTCGAGGAGGAGCGAGCCCCCCGGAGGCAGCGCGCGGTCCACGAACGTGCCGCCGCGCACCATGGCGGGCGGGGCGAGGACCCGGAAGAGGACCCGATCGGCGACGCGGACGTCCCGGGCTGACGTCACCGCGGGCTCGCCGGCCGCCGGGAGCACCTCGAGCGTGAACAGGTCGGCGGACGGGCCCTGCAGGCTCAGGTTCACGACGATCGGGGCCGCGATGGGGCCGTCCGGCGTGCGCACGCTGTAGGTCCCCGCCGCGAGGACGACCGGACCGGTGGCTCCGGGGGCGACCTCGAGGGGGACGGACTCGGCGGTGAGGGCGAGCTCCGCCTCCAGGCCCAGGGGGTTCAGCTGGACCCGCTCGCCCCGGTAGAGCGCACGCCGTCCCCGGAAGCTGTCGGCCCCCACGACCCGGTGCACCCGGTAGAACCCGCTCGACGTGGGGAGCGCCGCGGCCGACGCGGGGCCCTCGATGGGAGGCATGCCGGCCTCGGGGACCTCGCCGACGGACCGGAGCACCCAGTCGGTGCCGGGCTCGGCGTCCGCGATGGCGACGAGGAAGATCTCCCCGCGGTTCACCCGGTCCGGCCACTGCACCGCGCCGAGCTCGCCGGTCCCCGGGACCGGGGCCATCACCGCCACCTGGACGCCGGGCATCGCTTCGAGCGCCGCCACCTCCTCCGCCGTCCACAGGCCGAAGTTGTACTGCTGGACGTGCTCGTCGAGGGCGCGCCACCCGGCGTCGTCGAGGTAGCCGGGCCGGATGGGGCAGCCGGGGTCACCGAATGGGTTGTCCGCGCCGGTCTTGCCGGAGCGCCAGGTGCAGGAGAGCTCGGGACGATCGGCCTGGGCCTGGGCGAGCGCGGGCAGGCTGAGGGCGGCGAGAGCAGCGGCGACGAGAAGGGGGCGCATGGATCCTCCGGGGCTCGGATCCTACCCTGCGAGGTCCGAGCCGGGGCGCACGCCGCGCCCCCGCTCCTGGGGGAGAGACACGATGACGTACGGCCGACCTGGACACACCTGGGGCCCCGACGGGCCGGACTTCGCCCGACGCTGGGGGCCGCTCGCTGCGCGCTATGGGGACCGGAGCGCCCGGCGCCGCGTCCTCTCCATCGACGGGGGCGGGATCCGCGGGATCGTCAGCCTGCAGATCCTCGGGCGGCTCGAGGCGCAGCTCGCAGAGCACTACGTCGCCGCGGGTCTCCTGAGCGACCCTGCCGACTTCCGCCTGTCGGCGTACTTCGACCTCATCGCCGGGTGCAGCTCGGGCGGGATCATCGCCGCGGGCCTGTCGCGCGGGATGGCGGTCGCCGAGATCGAGCACGTCTTCCTCAACCACGGCGAGGAGATCTTCGCCCGTCGCCCGCCGACCCAGTGGCTGGAGTCCCTGTACGCCGGGGGCAGCGTGGAGCGGCTCCTCAAGGACCGCCTGGGGGAGACCGGCCTGCGCCCCGAGCACATGAAGACCCTGCTCGTCCTCGTGGCGAAGAACGCGACCACCGACTCGGCGTGGCCGGTGAGCAGCAACCCGGACGCGGTCTACAACGACCTCGATCGAGACGACTGCAACCTCGACATCCCCCTGTGGGCCCTGGTGCGGGCGAGCACGGCGGCGCCCGGCTACTTCCCGCCGGAGGAGGTCCGGCTCGGGGACAAGTCCTTCCTGTTCGTGGACGGGGGGACCACCGGGTACAACAACCCGGCGGCGCTGGCTGCCCGGATGGCCACCGAGCCCGCGTACTGCCTGGGCTGGACGCCGAGCGAGGACCAGCTGCTCGTCGTGTCCGTGGGCGCCGGCAGCCAGGCGAACCTCGGCGCGTCCCCCTCGGACGAGGCCGTGTCCCTGCGGGGCAAGCTCTTCGAGCCGCTGCGCCTCACCATCGACACCCTCGGCAGCACGGTGCGGGGCCTGTTCTCCCAGGCCGCGTTCGACCAGGACCTGACCTGCCGGACCCAGGGCCGGTGCGCCTTCGGCCCCCCGATGGACCGAGAGGTCGGTGATCTGGTGGTGGAGGAGGGGGCGCCCGCGCCGGGCCCGGCCCGCTGGTTCCGCTACGTCCGGTACGACATGGAGCTCTCCCACCGAGGCATGGAGTGGCTGACGGGGCCTGAGCGGAGCTACCCGCTTCCCGACCTGGATCTCACGGAGATGCAGGAGCTCGACTCGGTCGAGGCCGCCGGGGATCTGAAGCGGCTTGGCCAGGCCATCGCGAACCGCGTGGACCTGGCCCACCTCGGGCCGTTCGTGGGGGAGCGGATCTGGCTCTGATCCGCGTCGCGGGGCCGCGACCCGGCGGGGCGGCTACGGGTAGTAGCTCGGCCAGGGGTAGTCGCCCTGGGAATCCTTGGCGATCTGGCGGTACACGCGGTCCGCGTCGGCGTAGTGGAACCGAGCGGACTGGAAGAACTTCGCCGTCTCGCGGATGAGCGCCATCGTGTCCTTGATGACGGGCATGGCCGTCTTCGGGTTGGCGAGGGCGCGCATGTAGTCCGCCTCGTTCCGGGCGACGTCCCCGAGGCAGATGTTCGCCTTGCCCAGCTCGCCGCCCCCCTTGGACCCCGCGGACTCGGCCTTGGCGTACTCGGCCACGAAGTTGCCGTCGAACACGGTGATCCCCCAGGCCGACGCGGCGCTCTGGTGGCCCAGGTAGTCCTTCGGGGAGACGCGGCGCCCCCCCTGGTGGTGGGTGTGCATGTGGACGCTGCGGTCGAAGTCCCGCTTCGCCAGCAAGCAGGCCTCCTGGTCCATCTGCATGCCCGTGTACAGGTCGTCGACCTGGGCCGCGAGGAACCCGAGCTCGGTCTCCATCGCGCGCGCCGCGTCCGCCGCCTTGTCGCTCGACGTCCGCTTCGGCCGACGGCTGCCGTCGCCCACCTGCGCCGAGGGGTCGACGTTGGCGAGGATCAGCTCCGCGGCCTTCGCCTTCGCCGTCTTCGCGATCATCTCCATGCGGAACTTCATGGAGTAGTTCCGGTCGACCTCCTGGGACCGCAGGTTGTCCGCGAGATCCTGGTAGTTCTGGGGGTCCCGGAGCAGCGCGATGCGCTCGTCACACTCCACCGCGATCGCCGCCGCCTCCGACGCGATGCTCGCCGCCGACTCACCGTCCGCGAGTCCTTCGAAGTCGTCCGCCTTCGCCGACAGCTCGCCCCATCCGTTCTCGCCGAGGAACGTGTCGTCGCCGGCGAGCTCCGGGAAGGACTGGGTGCTGCCGCTGATGTGCTCGTGGATGACGGCGAGGCCCTTGCCCCCGCAGCTCGCGACGAACTCGTTCAGGGCGTCACGCTGGCGCTCCTTGTCGCTTCCGGCGGACGCCATGCGATCCACGAGCCAGCCACCGCCGACCATGTTCAAGCGCGGCCGCGCCGAGCCCCCATTGACCCACGCCACGAAGTCGCCGATCTGGCGCTCGCTGAACTTGCTCGTGACGGACCACTGCCCCGAGGACTCGCCGTCCCAGGACCCCCAGGTGCTCCCGCCGCTCGCCTGGGCCATCGCCTTCTGGGCGGAGGTCGCCGAGTCGGACTTGACCCGGGTCTTGAGGGAGAAGTCGGTGCCGTCCGCATCGGTGGTGGCGGTGAGCCTGTGGCTCTCGTCGTGCTTGCCGAGCAGCGGGATGGAGACGCCCTCGTTGCTCTGCCCGACCTGGGTCTCCACGGTCTGGCCATCGGCGTAGCGGACGATCTTCTTGCCGGTCGTCCCCACCCACTCGAACCGCATGCCGAGGATGGCGACGCCCGTCGAATCGTCGTGCTCCCGGCCCGTCTCCAGCCAGAGGATCTCGCCGCCGGAGACCACGCCGTTGTTCAGCCAGTTGCTGAGCGCGCGGTTGTCGTCGACGTCGTCGGCCTTGAACTTGATGGCGAACGAGCTCGCCGAGCGGTTCGTGTCCCCCATGCTCAGCTTGATGGCGCCGAGGACGCTGCCGGAGAAGGTCGTCCCCAGGGAGCTGTCCTTGTTCACGACGAGGAGGAAGGAGCCCCCCTGGCGGGTCACCGTCCAGCCGGAGCCAGAGCTGCCCTTCGCGTCGATGCCGACGCTCACGTGGCCCGCCTTCGCCGACACGCCCACGTTCGCCTTCATGGAGCTACTGTCCCCGAGGGACTCGCCGTCGTCCAGGTCCGAGACGTTCATCAGCTGCGACGCGAACTCGGGACCGCCCTCGGAGAACGCGACCCGGAAGGAGTTCGCCTCGGCCTCCGTCGAGAAGACCTGGGTGCCGCCCCGGTTGCCGCTGAAGCCGCCGCCGGCCTTGCCGCCGAAGGCCCCCTTGGTCGCTCCCGCGCCGGCGGCGATCGATGCGTCGAAGTCCCAGTCCACCTCCCAGTGGTCGTCCACCTGCCGGGGGGCGGAGGTCGTGAGACCCGTGGACATGGACCCGTTCACGGACGCGCCGTTCGCCTGCGCCTTGCCGCCGGCCGAGACGCCGTTGAGGCGCCCCTGCTCATCGAAGTTGGCCGAGGCGTTCCCCGAGCCGCCCGTGCCCTTCACGGTGTGGCCGCCCTTGACGCCCACCTGCGAGACGCCGCCCGTGTCGTGGAAGCCGACGTTCCCGCCCGCGGTCGTGCTCGTGCCGTTGTTGCTGTAGGTGCCGCTGGCGCCAGCTCCCTGGAGGTTGCCGTTGTCCCCCATGTCGACGCTGACGGAGCCTGAGCCGCCCTTGCTGTCGCCGGTGGCCGGATCGGTCTTGGTGTAGCCGCCGTTCAGCGTGGCGGTCTTCTTCTTCGTGTTCGCGGCGATGCCCGCGTTCGCGGCGCCCGTGCTGTTGCCCGCGTCGTCCTGGAACCCCTTCTTGCCCTTGAGCGCGACGTCGCCGGTGCTCGCGCTCAGCGCCTTGGGGGCGGTCTCGGGGTTCTGGGCGGCGTACGTCGCCTGGGGGCTGTTGCTGTTCAGCCCGTCGGAGAACGACGCCCGCTGGGCGGAGTCCTCCGTCGGCGGCGACGTGGTCGTCGTCGTGTCGGTCGTGGGGCGCACGGCCCTCGCGTTGCCCATGAGCGTTCTCCATTCTGCTCGTAGGGGTGCCTGGGGCGGTCAGTCTAGGGCAGGGCTGCCTCGCGCGCGGGACGGATCTGGTCCCCTGCCGAGACGTCGTGCGGTAGGCAAGCGCACGGCGCGCGCGCCGCGATCAGCCTCCGACGAACACCTGCGGCAGCGACGTCACCGCGTCCTCGGCGATCCACACCGTCAGGGCGTCCGCGCCGAGGGTGTCGTCATCGAGGATGACGCGAAGCTGGGCCGGCCCCGGATCGGCGCCGAACACGAAGAACCCCCCGGACTCCGTCAGCGCCGGCTCCGCCGAGGGAGCACCGTCGGCGTCGAGGTAGACGGCGCGGAGCTGCTGGCCCGTCGCCGTCGTGAGGGCAAAGCGGGTGCCGATGTGATCTCCGGGGCTCACCACGAACCCGCGGACGAAGCCCCCATCGTCCGTGTCCGGGTCCAGGGTGGGGGTCTCGAGCAGCGGGTCGGTGAGCTCCCAGGCGGTGAGCCAGCCGTCCACCGCCGCCCGCGTCCACATGTGGAACTCCCCGGCGTCGAGGAACAGGTCGTCGCTCGCCGACTGGCCGACGACGACCGTCGCGACGTGCTCCGTGACCTCGGGGTGGTCCTCACCGTCCGGGGGCGGGAAGACGTGGTGGTGGCGTGTGTCGGGGGCCAGGCCCGAGAAGCGCACGTAGCCGGGGGCGTCGCTGAGGGGCTCGGTGGCCTCGGCGATGACTTCGCCGCTGTCGTCGAGGGCAGTGGCCGCGCTGCCGATGACGACGGGCGTGTCCTCGGTGGGCTCGGCGCTCTCGTAGAGCCAGCCCTGGACCCGCACCGAGGTGGGCGGGGTGTAGCCCGCGCAGCCGCTCAGGACGACCAGCGCGAGGAGCGGGACGGCGAGGACCTCAGCCAGGAAGGTCCGGGCGCGCGCGCGCCGCCCGACGTGGACCGAGAGGAAGGCGAACAAGGCCTGCTCGGCCTCGTCGGCGGCGGAGGCGGTCCAGGGGACGGCGCCCTGGTCGGCGAGGGGGGTGCGCAGGGCGGCGTTCATCAGGCGGAGCGTACCCACTTCGATCGACAGGGAGCGGGCGTCGGTGGGCCCGTCGGGGCCGAGGGCGCCGCCGTGGGTGGTGGACCAGCGGACGGGCCCGGCCTCGATGGGGGCCCGGCTGGCCGCGTCGTGGAGGAGGGCCGGCCGCAGTCCGAGGACGTGCAGGAGCTTGAGCTCGAAGGCCCGGGCCCAGCCCCGCGGTGAGGCGTCCGCGACCCCGTCGGCGAGCCCCGTGAGCGCCGAGGTCACCAGGGCGAAAAGGTCCGGCAGCGGGTGCCCCTCCTGGGACGCCTGGACGGCGAGCTCGGCCACGTGGGCTGCCAGGGCCGAGCGCACGAGATCGCCCCGGAGTCCCGCGAAGCCGTCATTCACGGTCACCGAGTCGAGGCGCGGGCGCCCCCGCCGGTCGGGGCTGAAGTGGAAGTCGCCCCGGACGTAGAGGTCGAAGCCGCCGAAGCGCTTGCGGCTGCGACGCGCCTGGCCGACGCGCACTTCGAGGCGGCTGCCGTCGGCGCAGAGGAGGCTCGCCATCCGGTCCGCCTCGCCGAACTGGGCCAGACGCAGGACCACCGCCTCGACGGTCCCGTCGCTCATCGCGAGCCTCGGCCCCTCAGAGCCCGAGCCAGAGGCTGGCCACCACGAAGTAGATGAGGACGCCGACCAGGTCGATGGTGGTCGTGAGGACCGGGCCCGTCGCCAGGGCGGGGTCGATACCGAGGCGCTCGGCGATGAGGGGCACCGCGGTCCCGACGACGGCGGCGACGAGCATCGACAGGAACAGCGAGCTGGTCACGGCCCCCGCGAGCATCAGGTTCTGGCCTCCGACGACGTAGGAGATCCCCGCCACGAGGAAGCCGCACAGGAAGGCGATGCCGCCGACCACCTTCACCTCGCCCCAGACCGCGGAGCCCACCTCGCCCACGTCGAGCTGGCCCATGGCGATGCCGCGCACCACCAGGGTGGAGCTCTGGACGCCCACGTTGCCCGAGAGGCCCACGACCACGGGGATGAAGGCCGCCAGTGCGGCCACGGCTTCGATCTTGTGCTCGAAGGCCCGGATCATCGCCGCGGCCCCCATGAGGCCGACGATCCCCATGATCAGCCAGGGGATGCGGGTGCGGATGGCGGTGCCCGTGGACCGCAGCGCCAGGTCCTCGTCGCCGAGGCCGGCCATGAGCATCATGTCCTCGGTGGCCTCTTCGCGGAGGACGTCGATCACGTCGTCGACCGTGATGATCCCCACGAGCTTGTTGAACTCGTCCACGACCGGCAGGGCGAGGAGGTCGTAGCGCGCCACGATGGCCGCCACCTCCTCCTGGTCCATCGTCACGGGGACGGAGATCACGTCGCTGACCATCACGTCCTTGAGCTGCGTGGCGGGGGGGACGGTCAGGAGCTGCCGCAGGGACAGCACGCCGACGAGGTGGCCCTCCTCGTTGATGCAGTACATGTAGAAGACCATCTCCGCGTCGACGGACTCCTGGAGCGAGACGATCGCCTCGCGCGCGGTGAGCTCCTTGTCGAGGGAGAAGACCTCCGTGGACATGATCCCGCCGGCGGTGTCGTCGGCGAACTGCATGAGCTCTTCGAGCCCCTCGGACTCGAGATCGTCGAGCTCGGCGAGGATGGCGTCGGACAGCTCGTCCGGCAGGCGCCCGAGGATGTCGGCGGCGTCGTCGGAGCTGAGCTGACGGAAAACGGGCTTCAGGGCGACCGCGTCGAGGCCGCGGAACAGGTCGGCGAGCTGCGCGTGGTCGTAGGCGGTGACCACCTCGGCGGCCCGCTCGGGGTGGGTCAGCAGGCGGGAGAGGATGGTCCGCGCCTCCCGCGGCGGGAGCTGCTCCAACGCCGCGGCGATGTCCTCGCTCCGCGTCTTCTCGAGGACGCGATCGAGGTGCACGTCGGCGCCCCGCCGCACAAAGCGGCGCAGGGTGTCCACGAGGAGCTGGTGGCGTCCTCGGGCCATCGGACCTCCGGGAGGAAGAGGGCGGTTAGAGGCGGCTGACCGCCTCGCAGTCGAGCCGATCGAGGAGCGTGACCGCGTCCTGGCGCAGCTCGCCGTACGGGTCCGCGTCCTTCACGGTAGCGAGGTTCTCGCACGCGTCGGCGACGAGGTCGAGGCGCGCTTCGACCTGGCCCAGCGAGAGGCGGACCTTGAGGTCGCGCGGGTCGCACTCCAGGGCGGCCTTGTAGCGCCCCAGGGCGTCGGTGAGATTGCCCTCGGCCTCGTCCACCATGCCGAGCCCGTGCAGGCCGGGGCAGAACTGGGGGAAGTTGCGGAGCACGCCGCCGTAGAGCTTGCGCGCCTGAGCGAGGTTGCCCTGGGTGAAGTAGGCGTAGGCGAGGTTGTGGCGGGCGCGCTCGGGCTCGCGGTACTCGGCGTTGTCCACCGCCTTCTGGAGGATGGCGACGGCGTCGTCGTACCGGCCAGTCTGGATGTAGAGCGAGCCGAGGTTGACCTGGACCTGCGCGAACTCGGGCTCCAGCTTCAGCGCGCGGTGGAATGCCGCTTCCGCGTCGTCGTAGCGCTCGTAGGAGAAGTAGGCGAGGCCGAGGAGCTGCCAGCCCTCGGGGTCCCAGCGGTTCTTCTTGACCGACTGGCGCAGCTCGCCGATGGCGGCTGGGTCGTTGCGGTCGTGGATGTAGGCGAGGCCGAGCTTCTTGTGGGCCTCGGCCTCGTCGATGGCCTTCGGCGTGATGCACCCGGACAAGGCGACGGTCAGCAGGAGCGGGAGCAGGTGGCGCATGGGGCCTCCGAGCAGCGTGGGGTCAGTCACTCGCGAGTGTATAGCGGTCGGAGAGCGCGAGACCCAGCGCGATCGCGGCCAGTCCGAGGAGGCCGAGGGGCAGGGAGGCGGGGTCGCGGGAGTCGAGGGGGCCCGCGTGCGGAGGGATGCCGGGGGGGCAGATGATCTGGGGCTTGTCGCCGAGGGCCACGTACTGGCAGGCCGCGGTCTGCGAGAGGGTGGGGGTGCTGCGGGGGCGCCGCTGGCAGGGGCTGTCGTGGAAGGCGGCGGGGTCGTCGGGGACGATGCCGTCGGCGCCGCCGAGGCCGAGGTGGAGCTCGCAGCGCATGGCCGACGTGCGCCACAGGGCGAGGTCGAGGCCGGCGTAGGGGCCCGCGGCCTTGGCCTTGCCCTTGTCGAGCGCGGCGCGGAGGCGGCGGAGCTCGGACACCTCGGGATTGAAGCGGGCCGGAGCCGCGGTGCGGGCGAGGAGGGAGAGGGACGGGACGACGGTGAGCGGCTCGGCGGTGCGGGCAGCGGCGGTCAGCAGGTCGCCGGCGATGCCGCCGGCCACCGCGTTCTGGCGCAGCGCATCGCGCTCGGTCGGGAGGAACGTCGCGGCGCGCATGGCGGAGACCCCGACGAACAGGGCCACGAAGAACCACCGGGGCGGTTGCACCCGCGTCGCCTGGCGGCTCAGACGGACCTGGCCCACGAAGAGCCCGACGATCACCGGCACGAGCAGCTCCATCCCCACGCTCGCCTTGATGAAGTTGCCGGTCCAGACCGCGACCCAGTCACGCGGGGGGAAGGGGGCGGTGGCCTCGGGGAGGGCGGCGAGGAGGCCTCCGAGGGCGAGGAGGGGGACGGGACGGAGGGAGCGATTGAGGAGCGGGACCCCGAAGGCCATGAAGGCCGCCGTGAAGCAGACGGCGACCGCAAGCGGGGTTCCGACTCTCAGGAGCGCCCCCCCAGGAACCTGCCACGCCCCGTGGGCTGCGGTCGCCAGGGGAAGGAGCTCGAGCGCCTCTCCCAGATGGCTCGCCCCGTGGTCCGCCCGGTGCCCCTGGCCCGAGAGCAGCAGGAAGCCCACGAAGAGGGCCCCGCAGGCCACCAGCGCCCCCAGCGCCGGGATGGCCCGCGCGCGGTGGCGCCAGAGCCGCGCGAGGAGCAGCGGGGTCATGACCGCGAGCCCGGTCAGCGCCCAGGGGTGCAGCGCCAGCCCGACGCTGAAGAGGAACCCCGCGAGCACGAGGCGCCGCCCGCCGTGCTCGTCCGCAGTTCCCCTGCCCTCTTCGAGGTACTCGAGCACCTGCACCGCGGCGAGCAGTGCGAACCCCACCGAGCCCGCACGCACCCAGAAGCCGAGGGTCCCCGCCCCGACGAGCACCGCCGGAGACCACGCCGCCAGTATCGCCGCCGCCCGGGCCGACGGGGCTACCTCGGGCTCCCCCGGCGCGCGCTCGGCGAGGGGACGCCGGGCGGCCATGCACGCCACCACCCACGCCAGCCGGTACGCCACGTACGCGCAGAACGGGACGATGGTGGTAGCGAAGAGCACGAGCAGCGCGCCCGGTCGACCGTCGGCCCAGGACGACGCGCCGAGCGGCGAGTGCCCCACGAGGTGCAGCACGCCCCAGCTCAGGTGGCCGTAGTCCTTGCGGGCCTCGAAGCCCATGAGGAAGTCGTGGAGCGTGGTGAGGTAGCAGAGGTCGTCGCGAGCCAGGTCCGAGTCTCCCCAGCCGTAGGCCAGCAACGCGGCGACCCAGGCGGCGCCGACGACGCCGAGCATCCAGCCCCGGGGGGAGCCAAGGTCGCCGAGGCTGGCCAGCCGCTCCTCGAAGGTCACCCCTCGTCCTCGGACCCCAGCGGAACCGGCTGGTCCGCGAACCAGCCCTGCCACCACCGGAGCAGCTCGAGCTCGAAGGGGGTCCCGAAGCAGGTCCACCGCTCCACGGGGAAGTCGACTACGCGCCGGCCCTCGCCGATGAGCTGGTTGATGGACGTGCCCACGTAGTGCTCTCCCCCCGCCGTGATCCCGGCGTTCATCATGGCAAGGGCGCCGCGCACGAAGTCGGCGGCCCGGCGGAACCAGAAGGTGCCGATGACGAGGGGGTCGTGCCGGGGGTCGGGCGAGATGGGGACCTTCTCCGAGATCTGCGTGACCGCGCCGTGCTCCTCGCGCACCCACGCGTAGGACTCCCAGGACGCGAAGAGGTCGTCGCCCGGTCGCGTGGTCCAGATGGCCACGTCCACGGTGTCGTCCCCGACCAGGGCCGCCCAGGCGTCCGCGTCGAAGCGGGCCTCGTAGTCGCAGGACGCGATGAGGAGCGGGGCCGCGGGGTCGTAGCGGTCGACGTTCGCCAGGAGCTCGAGGGCCTCGACGCACGTGGCTGCGGGCCCGCTCGTGTCCCGGTAGATGGTCATGTGGTCGGCGTGGGGGAAGGCGTCGTCCAGGGCCTCGCCGAGGGCGTCGGGGGCGTCGGGCCGCAGGGCGAAGCAGAGGCGCGGGGTGGCGGGGAGCGAGCGGGTGGCGCGCACGGTCATGGGCGCCCCGCGCACCGGGATGACCGCCTTCGGCTCGGTGTAGCCCGCGTCCACGAAGCGGCGGCCCTTGCCCGCCATGGGGATGAGGGTCAGGCCATCGCCGTCGGGGGGAGCCGGGTCCGCGGCGGTGATCTCCCGGTGCCAGCCCTCGTACTGGTGGTAGTCGGCGGGGGTGCCGAGGCACGCGAAGCGGGGGGCGTCGAAGGCGCGGACGACGTCGGTCTCCGCGAGGTCCTCCATGAGCAGGCTCACGTAGCACTCGAGCAGCGGAGGAGCGGGTACGAATGAGTCGAGTCTTCGCCGGGCGAGGGCGCGGGCCTGATCCCACCGCGGGAAGCCGTAGATCCCGGCGGATGCGGGTTCGGTGGTGCGATCGTCGGTGAAGCAGCCCTTCTCCCGCAGGGCGACCATTCGGTCCCCCTCGAGCTTCAGATGAGCGAAGAGCGTGTCGCCGAAGGACGCGGGCTGGAACCCGGTGAAGGTGACGACCGCGCCTCCCTCCCCTCCCCAGGCGTCGAGGAAGGCGGCGTAGTCCCACTGGAGCAGGAAGTCGCAGTAGGACACGAGCACCGACGCGTCCTCGGGGATGTCCTGGGCGGCGAGCATCGATCGGACCGGGCCGTCCTCGTGGATGGGCACGGTGGTCACGCGCACGTCGGGGGCGAGGGAGCGGAGCAGCGAGGGCAGCGCGGGGTTCTCGGCCACCTGCGCCTCGTTCACCACGACGTGGAACGTGTCCTCGGGGGAGAACATGGCGAGGACCCGGGCGATCATCGGACGCCCGGCCACGGGCAGGAGCGCCTTGGGTCCGTCGAGCCCCGCGGCGGCGAAGCGCCGGGAGTGACCCGCCATGGGCACGATCACGTGCACGGGGCCTCCTTCACACGCATGGACACATCGGGGGGAGCATCGACGCGATCAGGCGGCGACGACGGGGCGCCAGAACGCCACGGACTCGGCGAGGGCCTCCTCGACGGTGGAGTCCATCGGCTCGCGCTCGCGGAAGCTCAGCTCCAGCAGGAGCTCCAGGTCGTCGGGGGCGCCGTGCTCGGTGAGGGTGTCGACGACGCGCGCGGGGTCGATACGGCCCTCGGCGTTGTGGACAGCCGTGAACGGCCAGTGGCCGCCCTTGTTCGCGCTCGACTGCTTGAGGTGCACGAACGAGCTGTCGGCGGCGAAGGTGGAGAGCCACGCGTAGGGGTCCGTGTCCCGCGGGTCGGGCGAGGCGAGGTCGCCGTGGTCCACGTCGAGGCAGATGCGGAACGGCAGCGGCGCGCCGGCGCTCACGTCGTCCTGCAGGCTCCGGCAGGCGTCCAGCGTCTCCCCCTGCTCGCGGGTGATGGACATGGGCTCCCAGGACAGGAAGTCGAGGCCCCGCTCCTTCGCGTACTCCGCGACGCGGTGCCAGCCCTCGATGTTCTGGGCACGGCGCTCGGCCCGGCGCGCCGGATCCCGGTCGTCCTTGCGGGTGAAGATCCCGAAGTGGGAGCCCATGGAGCGGGCGCCGAGGTCGACGGTGAGGTCCACGAACCGGCAGAACCAGGCGATCCAGTGCTCGCGCACGGCGGGGTCCGGGTGGGCGAGGTGGTTCACGCGGGTGAAGGCGCCCGTGAACGTGGACGTGACCGCGCAGCCCGCGGCATCGCAGCCCGCGCGGATGCGGCGGACGTGATCGTGCAGGACCGCGCCGGGCAGATCCGGATTGAGCAGGTCGGCGGTGAGCTGCACCGAGCGCAGCCCGAGATCCCCGACGACGCGGGTCCACTCCTCCGGCTCGGAGTAGCGGTTCACGGCGAAGCCGGTGTTGATGCCGAGCGTCCAGCTCACGGGGCGTCTCCTGCGGTCATCACGACCTTGAGGGCCTCGCCGGTCATCGCGCGCCGCGCGGCGTCCGGGAGCCCGTCCACCGCCACAGTCTCGCTCACGACGGCGCCGGCGCCGACCGTGCCGTCCGCGATGAGAGCCAGGGCTCTCGCGTGCTGGTCAGGGGTGCTGCCGTGGGAGCCGGTGAGGATCGCCTCGCGGTAGTGCAGCCGGTTCGTGTCGATGGCGACGGGGCCGGTGCCCTTCGGCAGGCCGCCGAAGAGGTTGATGGCGCCGCCGATGGCCACCAGATCGACGGCGAGGGGGTGGCTCGACGGCGCGGAGTTCGCGGTGAAGACGACGTCCGCCCCGCGGCCCCCCGTGTGGTCGAGGACGGCGTCGAGGGCGTCGGGCACGTCCACCACGTGGTCCGCGAAGGGGGCCGCGGTGGCGCGTCGGGGCGCCAGGGGGTCGACGAAGGTGACGGTGTCGAGGCGGCCCAGGGCGCGTCCCACCATGGCGAGCATGAGGCCGATGGGTCCCGCCCCGAGGATCACGACGTGCCCGCGGGCGGACGCCGGCAGACGCTCCCAGCCGTTGAGGCAGCAGGCGACGGGCTCGGCGAGGGCGGCGTCCACGAAGGGGAGCGAGGCATCGAAGGTGGCGACGGGGCCGCCGTCCACCATCCGCTGGTCCAAGACGACGTAGTCGGCGAAGCCTCCGTCCCACTGGTAGCCGATGGCGAGGTTCGTGGCGCAGTGGTTGGGGGCGCCGGACCGGCAGGCGGAGCACGCGCCGCAGGGGGCGTCGGCGCCGGTGGAGACGCGGTCGCCGACGGACAGGGACGTGACGCCCTCGCCCACGGCGGCCACCTCGCCGGCGATCTCGTGACCCAGGACGCGGGGCGGCGCGACCCGGGAGTGCCCGTGGCGCAGGGTCCGCAGATCGGAGCCGCACACCGCGCAGGCCCGGACGCGGAGCAGCACCTCGCCGGCGCCCACGGTGGGGACCGGACGCTCCTCCACGTGGAGCTCCCCCGGCCCGCGGAACACGGCGGCGCGCATGGTCACCGGGCGCTCCGCAGCCGACGGCGCAGCTCCAGCGAAAACGCGGCGGTCCTGCGCGACGTCCGCAGCTTGCCGGCGAGGGTGTCGTTGTTCCCCTCGCCCGCGCCCCGGTCGCCGAAGTCCACGTCGAACCGCTGGATCGGGAGTCCCTGGCGCTTCGCCTCGGAGAACGCGTAGAGATCCAACGAGAAGTCCGTCGGAGGGTCCTCCCACGAGTCGAAGAAGGCGCGGGGGAAGAGCGTGGGCTGGGCGTTGATGTCCCACATGGGGACGCCGAGGACGGCGAGCTCGAAGGCGGCCATCCCCCAGGTGAACACGACGTCCTTCAGCGGGCGCGCCCGTCGCAGGCCCTTCACGAAGCTGCGGGGCTCGGCGTCGAAGAGGGGCAGCGCGCGCAGGCAGTCCCGGGGGTCCGTCTGCAGGTCTGCGTGGGTCCAGCCGATGATCGCGCCTCGCGCCGCCCGCAGGCCCGCGAGGATGCCGCCCCCGTAGCCCGCGTTCGCCTGGAGCATCACCGCCCGCACGCGCTCGTGGGCTTGCACGAGGCTCGCCATCCGGTCCCGGGACCCATCGCCGCTCCCGTTCTCCACGAGCACGACCTCACAGTCGCTCGCGCGCGTCAGCTCCGCGCAGGCGGCCACCAAGGCGGGGAGGTTCCCCTCTTCGTTGAAGCAGGGGATGACGAGGCTGAGGCGAGTCACGGCGCGGCTCCGGCAGGCGAGCCCGGTGCGTCCCTGTCGGCGTCGATGCGGACGAGGGCCTTGAGCTCGCTGGGCACGTCGGGATCGAGCTTCCTTGCCTGCAGGTCCGCGAGGAGCCCAGGGAGACCGGCGAGATCGGAGGTGGTCGTGACGAAGTCCGTCGGGCGAAGGCCGTCGGCCATGAGCTGCAGCGCCACTGTCCAGTCCGACGGCGCGCGTCCCCGGTAGCGCGAGTTCCAGGAGCCCCGCAAGGTCAGCTCCTTGCGCAGAACCCGCCAGGTGAGGTCGCGGGGCAGGGTGACGTCCGCGGACGGGTTCCCCATCCACACCACCGTCCCGCCGGGCGCGGCGAGGGCCAGAGCGGCGGTCAGGGTGGGGGGAGCGCCGACGGCCTCCAGCACGAAGTCCCAGGCGCCGTCGGCCTCGGTGGTGGTCCGGGCCCCGAGGGCTGCGGCGCGGGCGAGCTTGCTGGGGCGGCGACCCACCACGGTCACCTCCACGTCGGGGCGGGTGCGGGCGAGGACGGCGACGGCGAGGAGCGCGAGGAACCCGTCGCCCACGATGGCGAGCGTGGCGGGCCGGGCGGCCGGGAGCCCCAGCCGATCGAGCGCATGGACGACGACCGCCAGGGGCTCGGTCAGGGCCGCATCCGTCAACGAGACCCCCGGGGGGACGGGCAGGAGGTTCCACGCGGGCGCCACCACCTCCGTCGCGAAGCCCCCATCCTCCCGCGACCCGAGATAGGAGTAGTCCCCACACCGGGCGTACTCCTCTTCGTGGCAGGGGCCACAGGCGAAGCACGGCAGCAGCGGGAAGATCGTCACGGGCGTGCCCGGAGCCAGCCCCGCTCCCTCGGCGACGACGCCGGCGAGCTCGTGCCCCAGCACCAGGGGCGTGAAGTAGGCGCCGCCATGGGCGCGAGGCAGGTCCGAGCTGCAGACCCCCGCCGCCCGCATCGCCACGCGGACCTCGCCGTCCGCGAGCACCCGGGACGGGCGCTCTTCGACGACGAGCTCGCCGGGAGCGATGAGGGAGACCACGCGCACGGCCCGAGTATGCGCGGGCGACCACCTGCCAGCCACCGTCGGCCATCCGCTCGGTGCTCTACGCTGGGAGCGATGCTGATCGTCGAGCACCGCATCAACACCGCCGCCCGCCTCGCCGAGGTCCCACCGGAGCACGGGGTAGAGGTCGACCTGCGGTGCGAGGGCGGCGAGCTCGTCCTCCGGCACGACGCCGTCGGCCCTGCCGAGTCCTTCGACGACTGGCTGAGCGGCTACCGACACGCCCTGCTCATCGCCAACGTGAAGGAGGAGGGCCTCGAGACCCTGGTCCTGACGGCGCTGGCGACGCGTGGGATCTCCGCGTTCTTCTTCCTCGACCAGTCCGTCCCCTTCCTCATCAAGACGACCGCCCGGGGCGAGGCCCGCTGCGCGGTGCGCGTCTCCGAGTACGAGGCCACGAAGCTGGCGACGAAGCTCGCGGGCAAGGCGCGCTGGATCTGGTTGGACTGCTTCCTCGGGGGACCGCCGATCACCGCCGTGGACGCCGGCCTGCTCCGCGCCTACGGCTACCGGTTGTGCGTGGTCTCCCCCGAGCTGCACGCACCGGAGCGCGAAGCGGAGGTCCCGGACCACGTACGCTGGGCGCGGCAGATCGGGGCAGACGCCGTGTGCACCAAGCTGCCGGACGCGTGGGGGAGCGACTGATGGGTCAGGGGGGGACGCGAGCTGGCCACACCGCCTCGAGCGCACCGCTCGGGCGCCTCCTGGGTCTGTTGGTCCTCGCGCTCGTCACGCCCGCCGCGGTCGCCGGCCCCGAGGACATCGACCTCGATCTCGTCCATCCGTCCTTCGCGCCGAGCGGCCTCATCGGCTCGTCGGGGGCGCGGACCGGCGACCGCTGGGCGATCCGGGCGGGCCTCGCGCTCCAGTACGAGCGCCACCCCCTCGTCGCCATCGAGGACCGGACGATCCTCCTCCCCGTGGTCTCCGACCGCGTGGCCATGTGGGCCGGCGGCTTCGTCAGCTTCGGCCGGCGCTTCGGCCTCGGACTGTCGATGCCGCTGTACCTGCAGTGGGGCGAGCACGAGAACGTGGGGCCGGGCCAGTTCACCACGGGCGATCTCCGGGTCGAGGTGCTCGGCAACTTCGTGGACACCGACCTCATCGGCCTCGGTGTCCGCGGGCGAGTCTGGGTCCCCACGAGCACTCCCGGGACGTTCTCCGGGGAGCGGGTGCCGCGCATCGCGCCCGCCGTCGTGTTCGAGCTGGGGACGCGCCGCCTGGCCCTGGTGACCGAGCTCGAGCTCGTCGTCCGGCAGACGGTGGACACGGGGCGCGACCTCCAGCTCGGGCCGCAGCTCGCCGGGATCGTCGGGGGGAGGGTGAGCCTGCTGAGGGATGCGCTGCTGTTCCACGTCGAGCTCGCGGGACGCACCACCCTGCCCGCCCAGGCGGGCGCGGCCCCGATCGATCTGCGGGCCGGGCTTCGGATCTCTCCCGCGAAGTACGTCGCCGTGGACGTGCACGGCGGGGTCGGCCTCACGGGCGGCCTCGGCGCGTCGGTGGGGCGGGCGGGCCTCACGGTCACGTTCGTGAACCACCCCTACGGCGAGCGTACGGACGACTGGAACCCCTGGGCCCGCAAGGTGGAGGACGTCGAGGACCCCGAGGACAGCGACGTCGTCGAGGACCCCGAGCCGGAGGACGTCACCGAGGTCGCCGTCGCCGAGGAGATCAGCGAGATCGGCGGCGGGGACGAAGAGGACGCCGACCTCGCCGGGGGGTGGGAGGAGCCGGCGCCCGAACCGGTCGCCGTCGAGCCAGACGCCGAGCCGTTGGCGGAGCTGCGCGAGGACGAGGACCGCATCCACATCCGGGAGTCGATCCGCTTCGCCTTCGGCTCGGACACGATCCTGGCCGAGTCCCTTCCGGTCCTCGACAGCGTGCGCCGGATCCTCGCCGCCCGGCCGGACATCGGCCTCCTCGTCATCGAGGGGCACGCGAGCCCCGACGGGACCCCCATCGCCAACTGGCAGCTGTCCAACCGCCGCGCCGCCGCGGTCTACCGCTACCTCGTGGAGGCCGGGGTGAACCCCTACCGCCTCGCCTGGCGCCCCATGGGCGAGTCGGCCCCCCTGGCGGGCGTGACCGACCCGGACCAGCAGCGCCGGGTGGAGCTGCGCATCGAGCGGTGGCTGGACCTGTCCGAGGGCACCGCGATCGACTGGGAGGCGGGCAAGCCGCCCGTGCCCTGGAGGCCGGCGCCGGAGCCCGAGACCCCGGAGGAGACCCCGTGATCCGTTGGCTCCTCTCAGACTTCCGGGCTGCCTTCGTCGCGCTCGCCCTCGTCGCCGCGCTGGTGACTCCTGGCCTCGCCGTCGCCCAGGAGCAGGACCTGAACTGCAACGGCGTCCCCGTGTCCCAGGAGCCCCCCGTCGACCTCGACGACCCGGAGTGCGCCGGCAACATCGGCCCTGACGGCAACCCCTTCCCCAACCAGGACTACTACGCGCTCTACCCCGAGTGGGGCTGCGCGTTCCCCCTGTTGCCCGTCCACGACCCGGACAACGACGGGCTCGGCTCGGGGGCGGTGGTGATCGAGGATCCGGCGACCGGCGCCGACATCCGTCACGTGCTGCGGTGCGACAACTGCGGCGAGACCGCCAACCCGCTCCAGGAGGACGATGACGGCGATGGGATCGGAGACGCCTGCGACTCCTGCCCCGGCGTCTTCGACGTCTCGACGGCGGACACGGACGGCGACGGCGTCGCGGATACCTGCGACAACTGCATCGACGTGCCGAACTTCGGGCAGGTGGACACGGACGGGGACGGCGTCGGCGACGTATGTGACATCTGCCCGACGGAGCCCGACCCCGGCCAGACCGACCAGGACCGGGACGGCGTCGGCGATGTGTGCGACGTCTGCCCGACGATCTCGGACGAGCAGCAGTTCGACAACGACGGCGACGGCGTCGGCGACCTCTGCGACAACTGCACGCGCACCCCCAACCCCGATCAGGCGGACGAGGACAACGACAGCTTCGGCGACGCCTGCGAGTTCGGGATCGCCTGGCGCGGAGGCTCGTACGCCTCCTGCTCCGGGTGCGATCCCGCCTTGGAGGCTCCCCAGGCCGCTCCGGTGGTGGCGCTCCTGCCCCTCCTCGGCCTCATCTGGTGGCGAAGGGACCCCTGAGAGGAGCCAGAGTCACCGCCCGAGACAAAGGGGCCACGGGATTTCCGTACACTCTCGCCGTGGCCGAGTACGTCCGGTTCGGGAGCTACGAGCTCAAGGCGCTCCTGGGGAAGGGGGGCATGGCCCAGGTGTACCGGGCCGTGCGCGTCGGTCCGCACGGGTTCGCCAAGGAGGTGGCCCTCAAAGTCCTCGACCCGACCGCCACCGCCACCCAGGGCCAGATCGACCAGCTGACGGACGAAGCGCGGCTCGGCGGGCTCCTCCGACACATGAACATCGTCGCGACCGACGAGCTCGGGCAGGTCGGGCCGTTCTATTACATCGCCATGGAGCTCGTGGACGGCTGGACGCTGGAGCAGCTCCTCCGCAGCCAGTTCAAGAGCGGGAACTCGCCGCCGCGCGGGGTCGTCCTCGACGTCCTCATCGAGGTCTGCAATGGCCTGGCGTACCTGCACGATCTCGTCGCGCCGGACGGAACGCACCTGCACCTCGTCCACCGCGATCTGAAGCCCGGCAACGTGATGATCGGCCGGGGCGGCCAGGTGAAGATCATGGACTTCGGCATCGCGAAGGCCACGACGAACCTCTACACCACCCAGGAGCAGTCCACGCGCGGCACGCCGCTGTTCATGTCGCCGGAGCAGGTGACCGGCAAGGAGCTGGACGGCCGCTCGGACCTGTTCTCCATCGGGTCCCTGATGCAGGAGCTCGTCACCGGGAAGAAGACGTTCCCCGGCGACGAGCTGATCCCGATCCTCCGCGCCGTCCTCATGGTGGACATCGAGGAGTCGACCGCCCGCATGCACGGGCAGTTCCCGGACCTGCTGCCGCTGTTCTTGCGCTGCATGGAGAAGGACCCGGACGCCCGGTACCAGACCGCGTTGGAGCTGAAGCGGGACCTCGAGGCGCTGCGGGCGGATCTCCCCGAGGGGGAGACCATCGCCGCCTGGGCCACGCGGCTCGGCGCCGGGATGCCCCGCCCCTCGGACGGGGAGCTGGGTGACGCGCTGCCCGGGGTCATCATCCTGGAGCGCACGGACGACGGCGGCCTCGACACGATCTCCATGCCCACGCGTTCCGTGGAGGACGTGCCGTCCCAGTTCCAGATGCCCCTCGGTCCCGAGGCGGGGCCCGCGACGGGCAGCCCCATGACGTCGCAGAGCTCCATCGACCGGCTGAACTGGGACGCGGCCTACCCCGGCGGCCCCCCGAAGATGCCGGACTGGATGCTCTCCGGCTCGTTCATGAAGCCCCAGGCGATCGAGGAGTTCCCGGACCTCGAGGACTCCGGGTTCGTCCGGCCAGGGCGTCCGCTCACCGCGCTCCCCGGAGCCGAGGCGAGCTTCCCCCCGGAGGTCCTTGGCGCCGAGCCCGGCAGCATCCCCCCGGAGCCGGCGAGCGTCCCTCCCGAGGGGGCGCCCCGAGAAGCCGCCCCCTACCTCCCGGCAGACCATCCGCTGTTCAAGAGCGGCAAGGTGACCGTCGCAGGTGCGCCCGACCGCGCGCGGTCCACCCCGGGCCTCCCCACCCCGCGCCCCCGCTCCACGCCCGGCGCCCGTCCGTCGTCGATCCCGGCGGCCCCGATCCCGGTGCGCCCCCCCACCCCCGTGCGGCCCCCGACGCCGCCGAAGAACGAGGGGCTGCGGAAGCGCGGTCTGGTGCCCTCGATCCTGCGGATCACGGGCGCGCTCGCGCTCTTCGGAGCCCTCGTCCACAGCTACTCGTTCGTCCCGGGTCCGGTGGGCGACATCGCGCGCTCGATCCTCGAGGCCGCGCGGATCGTCGCCGGCTGGATCGGCGTCGACATCCCGCCCCCGCCGGGGGTCTGAGAGCGGAGCTGGGGGGATCCGCGCGGTCCGGGGAGTTGCTGTAGGCGACCGGCGGGACTCACCGCGTGACTGGCGCCTCACCCCCGCCGCACGAACCCCACCTCGAGCCCGAAGGCCTCGCCGATGGCCTGGAGCGTGGACAGCCGCGGGTTGCCGTCGCCGCGCTCTATCTGCGCCAACGCCGTCTTGCTGACCCCCGCCACCCGCGACGCGTACTCCTCCTGGGTCATCCCGGCGACCGCGCGCATGGTCCGCACCGCTTCGGCGAGGCTGATGGACCCGTCCTCGAGCCCGGCGTAGAGCCGCGCGCGCTCCGCGCGCCGCTCCTCCTTCGTCAGCTGCCTCATCCTCCCCACGAGCTACACCTCCCTCAGCGCGCGCGCGGTCGTCGCGATCGCCCCCGCCCGGGCGTCGCAGATCGCTTCGTCCACTCCGGCGGCTCGCATGCGCTCCACGCCGTCCCGCAGATCGGCGCCCAGCCCGCGCAGCCGCTCGCGCAGGGGCGCCTCCGGCAGCACCCCGTCGACGAAGGTGACCACCTCCCCCCACCGAGGCGCTCTCGTCGCCCCCTCCGACGCCCACCGCGTCGTCCGCTTGATCAGCTCCGGGTCCAAGTACATGGGCGCGAAGTCGAACAGGGGCGCCAGCGCCACGCCGCCCCTCGGTGGCTTCAGCAGCGCCGTGTTCCGCCCGTGGTTGTCCGTGTCCCCCAGCGCCCAGGCGAGCGCGTCGCGGCAGACCAGCTCGCAGACCTCCGTCTCCGGCTCGTCCACCCAGCCCGAGAGGCCCCGCACCACGTCCTCCCACGCCAGGGTCACCCCCGGACGCACCACCCCGAGCGCCGCGTACACGCTCTCCATCCCTGCTCGCTCGACCCCGCCGTCGGTGACCACGCGATCGAACCGCGGCACGAAGAGGGCCCCGTCGTCGTGCTCCGCCGCCTCCTGGCACCGCAGCCCCAGCCCCCGCGCCACCTCCACGTACGGCGCCTCGTTGGCCAGCACCTGGGCATCCCGCTGCGTCCTGCCTCGCGGGAACTTCACGATGAAGTGCCGCCGCGCGCGTCGGTCTGGCAGGGCGCCGTCGGGGTAGAGCAGCCCGTCCTCGGCCTCGGTGAGCAGCAGCTTCGGCGCCGCACCTCCGGTGTCCGTGCTGCCCGTCATGGTGATGCCCTGGTCGCGGGCCCAGCGGTACAGCGTGTCGCCGCGCTCCACCACCTGGTCGCGGGTCAGGCCGACGAGCTCGCCTTCGTCTCCCGCCCGCGCCACCCGCAGGTTCCCCACGGGGTTGCCTGCGCCGAACCGAAGCGCGTTCCAGTCGTCGGCGTCACGCGCCGCCGCGCGGTTGCGCCCGTCGACCACCCGCCGGGCTTCGCCCTGGGGCAACAGATCCGTCGCGAACGCCGGCCACGCGGGGAGCTGATGCAGCTGGAAGTCGACGGGGTACCGCACCGAGACGGCGGCGCCTCCATCCGCGCCGATGTCGTCGCTGACGTAGTCGAAGTCGTACTCGAAGTGGGTCGGGTCGAGGCGCGTCCGGCCTGGGCCGATGGGGCGGATCTCCCCCACGGACCGCCAGTGGCCGTCGCGGAAGAGCTGAAGCGGGATCACGCCATCCATGGGACGACGCTACATCCAAAAGATTGCTTTTGCGGCTATTTATTCCGGATACGGGACAAACACCAGCTCAAACAGACGCCAAAACGCCCCTTTGGGGCGCCCTTCAGTCCGCCCAGTACTTCCCGATCAGAGGCCGCAGAGCCTCCTTCTTCTCCTCGGGGAACAGGTCGGGGCTCGTCATCACCGCGAAGCGGCAGGCGCCGTCCACGAGCGGGTCGAGCTCGGTCGGGACCTTCGGCACCGCCGCCTTGAGGATGTTCTTCGCCAGCGCCACGTTCTTCTTGAGCGTGTCGATGACCTGATCGACGGAGACGTCGTCGTGGTCCGGGTGCCAGCAGTCGTAGTCCGTGGCCAGGGCGACGGTGGCGTAGGCGATCTCCGCCTCGCGGGCGAGCTTCGCCTCGGGGATGTTCGTCATCCCGATGACCCGCGCGCCCCACGACCGGTACAGCTCCGACTCGGCGCGGGTGCTGAACTGCGGCCCCTCCATGCACACGTAGGTGCCGCCGTCGTGGACGGTCGCCCCCGCCTCGCGCGCGGCGTCCAGCAGGACCTCGCGCAGCACCGGCGACACAGGGTCGCCGAACGCCACGTGCCCCACGATGCCGTCCCCGAAGAACGAGCTCTCCCGGATGCCCTTCGTGCGGTCGATGAACTGGTCGACGATGACCACGTGGCCCGGGACGATCTCCATCTGGAGCGAGCCCACCGCGGACACGGAGATGCACCACTGGGCGCCGAGCTTCTTCAGCGCCCAGATGTTCGCGCGGTAGGGCACCTCGCTCGGGGTGAAGCGGTGGCCGCGGCCGTGGCGGGGGATGAAGAGCATCCGCACGTCGCCGAGCCGCCCCGAGATGATGGCGTCGCTCGGGTCCCCGAACGGCGTCTCCACCCGGATCTCCTCCACGTCCTCCAGTCCCTCGAGCTCGTACAGCCCGCTGCCTCCGATGACTCCGACGATGCGCTCGCTCATCACTGCTCCTTGTTCGGGCTCGCGCCCGCGTTTGCTTCTGCTTGACCCTGGGACTGCGTCTTCGCGGCGGCCGCGAGCGCCATCTCCATGCGCTTGCGCTTGCGCGGGTGCTGCTGCTCGTAGCCCCCGAGCTGGCCGCACGCCGCCGCGATGTCCCCTCCCCGGTTGAGCCGGGTCACCGTGTGGATCCCGTACCCCATCAGCACCTCCTGGTACGCGAGGATGTCCTTGTCCCGCGGGCGCTTGTACTGGGTGAAGGGGTTGTCGTTGTAGGGGATGAGGTTGACCTTGCTCTTCACGCCGCGCAGCAGGTTCGCGAGGCGGTGAGCGTCGTCGACGTCGTCGTTGATGCCCCGCAGCAGGATGTACTCGATGGTGATCTGCTTGCGGGTGGGCAGCGGGAACTTCTTGAGCGCCGCCACGAGCTGCTCGATGTCGTACTTGTCGTTGATCGGCATGATCGCCGACCGGTTCTCGTTGGTGGTCCCATGCAGGGACACCGCGAGGTTGATGCGCGAGCGCTTGCCCAGCTCCTCGAGCTGCGGGATGAGCCCGATGGTCGACAGCGTGATCTTCCGGTGCGACAGACCGAGGCCATCTTCGGCCTGCGCCGTCTCCATGGAGTCGATGACGTTGTCCAGGTTGAGCAGCGGCTCGCCCATCCCCATCAGCACGATGTTGCTGATGCGCCGCCCCTCCTCCGCGTAGTCCTGGGCCTGGACGATCTGGCCGAGGATCTCGCTCTTGTCGAGGTTCCGGGTGAACCCGCCCTTCGCGGTCACGCAGAAGTCGCACCCCATGGCGCAGCCCACCTGCGTGCTGATGCACAGCGTCAGGCGCCGCACCTCGGGGATGAGGACGGACTCCACCTTGAGCCCGTCCCGCAGCTCCCACAGGAACTTGATGGTGCCGTCGGCGCTGTGGTGGACCTCGGACGGGTTCAGGCGCCCGATCTTCGCCACCCGCTTCAGCTTCGCCCGCACGACCTTGCTCATGTCGGTCATGACGTCGAAGTCGGTCTCGCGCTTGCCGTAGATCCACTTGAAGAGCTGCTTGCCTCGGAACGGCTTCTCCTCGAGCACGTCGACGGCGAACTGCTTGAGCTCGTCCATGTTCATGCCGAGGAGCTCGATGCGGTCGTCCTGCTCCGTGGCCCGCGCCACCTGGCCGATCTGCACCATCGCGCCCGCGGCGTAGCTGCGCTGGGCGGGGTCGGCGCCCAACTCCTGGGCCTCGTCGAGGGTGGGCTCGGTCATGGGTTCGGCGGGGGGGTGTAGGTGATCGAGACGGGCTCGAGCTCCTGGGTGACGGTCTTCGGGTCGACGCCGTGCAGCACACCGCCGTCCTCCGGCATCACGATGCCCGAGCTCATGATGGCCTTGAAGGCCTCCTCCACCGTCATGTTCAGGACGACGAGATCCTGCTCGGGGACCATGAGGAAGAAGCCGGACGTGGGGTTCGGCGTGGTGGGCACGAACACGGAGATGAGGGTCCGACCGATGGCCGTCTCCACTCCGCTCCACGCGCGCTCGGTGACGAAACCCAGCGAGTAGCAGTCCTTGCGGGGGTACTCCACGAGGACGACGCGTTGGAAGCTCTGGGCGTCGGCGGAGAACACCGAGCGGAGGAGCTGCTGGAACGCGAAGTACAGCGTGCCGAGGAGCGGCACCCGGCGAAGGAGGCCCTCCAGCAGGCCCACGAGGCGCCGGCCCACGAAGCCGCGGAACAGGGTGCCCAGGGCGAGGAGCACCAGCAGGGTGACCACGAAGCCGAGCCCTGGGATGTCCTTGACCCACTGGGGCACCAGGGTGGTGGGCAGCGGACCGAGGACGCCCTCCACCTGCAGGATGATGCGCTCGACGACCCAGTAGACGATGTACAGGGGGATGGCGACGACGACGCCGGAGATGAGGGAGTCGCGCAGGAACCGCTGGAACCGCTGCCGCAGACCGGGGGTCTCGGGGACGGGCTCGCTCACGGGCCGCTCGTCCAGGCCACGGACCAGCGGTCCTCCATGTCCTTGCTGCCGTCGAGGCGCACGCGGGCGCCGAGCTGCTCTTCGAGGGCGGGGATGGCGCCGCGCTCGTGCTCGCCGATCCACGAGATCACCTGGGGAGCGCAACGCACGGTGAGGTCCCCGTGGGAGGTCGCGCCGACCATCGCCTCGATGGAGCGCAGCACGTCGTAGGCGATGACCTCCGGGGCGCGCCGCTTGCCCTCCCCGTTGCAGGAGCTGCACGGGATGTTGAGCTGCCGGCCGAGGTCGTCCCGCACGCGGTGCCGCGTGATCTGGGCGAGGCCGAACTCGGAGATGGGCAGCGCCGAGCAGCGCGCGGGGTCGGACGCGAGGGCGTCGGCGAGCGCCTCGTCCACCCGGGCGCGGTGCTCCAGCGGCGTCATGTCGATGAAGTCGACGACGATGAGCCCGCCGATGCCCCGCAGCCGCAGCTGCTCGGGGACGGCCTTCGCCGCTTCGAGGTTCACCTCGAGGATGGTGTCTTCGAGGGACCGCTTGCCCACGTAGCGCCCGGTGTTCACGTCGATGGCGGTGAGCGCCTCGGTGTGGTCGATGACGAGGTAGGCGCCCGACGGCAGGGAGACGCGGCGTGACAGGGCACGACCGAGCCCCTTGTCGACACCCGTCGCGTGGAAGAGCTCACCCTCGCCCCGCCAGAGCTGCACCCTCCCCGCGAAGCGAGGGAGGAACCGATCGACGAACGCCTGGACGCGAGCGTGGTCATCGAGGTCGCTGACCACGATGTGCTGGATGTCGTCGGCCATCTTGTCGCGGACGGCCCGAAGGTGCAGATCGAGGTCCCGGTGGAGGCAGGCCGGCGCCTTGTCCTCGCGGGCCTTCTCCTCGATGGAGGCGTAGAGCTCTCGAAGGAAGCTGATGTCCTCGGTGAGCTCCTCGGCGCTGCGGCCCTCGCACGCGGTGCGGGCGATGAACCCCTCGCCGGGCTGGCGCACGGACTCCACCACGTCGCGGAGCCGGGCCCGCTCGTCTCCGTCAGCGATGCGCCGGGAGACACCGATGTGGTCCGCGCCGGGCATGTAGACGAGGAAGCGGCCAGGGAGCGTCACCTGGCGGGTGATGCGCGCGCCCTTCGTCCGCATGGCGTCCTTGGTCACCTGGACGAGCAGCTCCTCGCCGGGCTTCACCACGTCCTGGATGCGAATCGAGCGCTGGATGCGGTCGCGGGCGGAGATGGGGCTCGGAGCCTCGACGGTGCTGCCGCCGTGGTCGTCGGTCGGAGCCGGGGCATCGGCGACGGTGTCGGCGTCGTCCGCTTCGTCCTCGGCGCTGGGCTCAGCGAGCAGCCGCGCCCGGTGCTCGGCGGTCACCGCGTCGCCCACGTAGAGGAACGCGGCGCGCTCCAGCCCGATCTCGACGAACGCCGCCTGCATCCCGGGGAGCACCCGCAGGACGCGACCCAGGTAGACGTTGCCCACCACACCCCGCTCCTGCTCCCGCTCCAGCAGGAACGCCTCGAGCACGCCGTCGCGGCGCAAGGCCATGCGGCGCTCGCCGAAGGTGCGGCTCAGGAGGAGGGCGTTGTCCATGTCAGGCGCTGGGCTGGTGCTCGGTGGGGAGGGCGGAGCTCGGTGGCGCCTCGCTCATCTCGGCGCGCACCCGGGCGACGGACCAGCCGGGCTCGAGCACAGCCGGTCCGTCCCCGAAGATGCCACGGAGCACGTCCCGGATGCGGGCGCCGGCCCCCTGGGCCTTCACGGATACAAGGGCGCGGCGGGGCTCCGGGGCGGAGAGATCGAGGACGATGTCGGCCAGATCCACCTGCTTCGTCTTCCCCTTCTTCTCCACGGTGATGACGGTGTCCTCGCCCGCGTTGAAGCCCGCCACCCGGGCGTCGATCGGCGTCGGCGCGATCACCTCGTACAGGTACGACGTCGTGCGCTGCTGGAGCGCCGGCGTGCTCCAGGGGACCTCGCGTGCCTCGAAAATCGGCAACTCGTCGGGCATGGCCATCCGCAGGAGGCGCTCGAACGTGGGGACGTCGAGGGGCCGCTTGAGCTCGATCTCGACGAACTCGGCCGCCGACTCCATCGAGGTGGGCAGCGGCGAGCTGAACATGATGCGGGGCTGCGGGTGGAAGCCACGGGACCAGAGCACCGGCGCCTCGACGCGACGCAGGGCGCGGCGGAACGCGCTCATCACCTCGAGGTGCCCCAGGTGCACGAGCGCGCCGACCTTGCCGTACCGCACGAGCACCTTGATCCGCTGCTCGACGGGGAGCCGCGTGTCGAAGACGCCCTCGTAGTCGTCCAGGTGCTGCGGGCCCTTGTTCGCCGTGGGCACGCGGATGTCGGCGGTCCACGCCTCCGCGTTCATGCGGGCGTAGCGGGCGCCGGCCGAGCCCGGGGCCATCCCCTGGGGCGGGACCGCGTCCACGACGTTGTTGGTCTTCTTCGCCGGCGGCCGCGGCATGGCCACGAACTGCGGGTCCTCCTGCTTGCGGCCGGGCAGATACGGCTTGCGGGTGCGGTGCAGGGCGGGGGCGTCGGGCGCGTCCTTGGCGTAGACCCGGTTGTGGACGACCTGGTGGTCGCAGACGCCGCAGTCGTAGCAAGGCTCGGTGGTGCAGTCGGGGACGAAGCCGGCCTCGAGCGCGTCCATCCAGTCCTCCCACAACCACTCCGGCTTCATGCCGACGTCGATGTGGTGCCAGGGGAAGACCTCGGTCACGTCCCGACGGCGCTGGTTGATGTGGCCCGGGTCGAAGCCGGTCTCCGCGAAGGCCTGGCCCCAGGCGTCCTCGTTCAGGTGCTCGCCCCACCCGTCGAGCCGGCAGCCGAGCTGGTACGCGCGCAGCAGAGCCTCCCCCGAACGCCGGTCGCCGCGCGAGAAGATCCCCTCCATGACCGTCGCCCGGTCGTGGTGGTAGCGGAACCCGAGCTTGCTGCGGCGCAGGCCGTGCTTGAGGAAGTGCTGCTTGTCCTTGATCTGGTCGAGCGTGATCTGCCGCGCCCACTGGAACGGGGTGTGGGACTTCGGCACGAACGAGCTGACGGAGACCGTGATGGACGGGTTGTTGCGGTGCCGCTTCGCGGCGGCCCGGCAGCGCGCGCCCAGGTCGATCATCGCCTGCAGGTCCTCCTCCTGCTCCGTGGGCAAGCCGAGCATGAAGTAGAGCTTCAGGCTGTTGAACCCGCGGGCGTACACCTCGCCGACCATGTCGATGAGGACGTCCTCGTCGATCACCTTGTTGATGACGGCGCGCAGGCGATCGGATGCCGCCTCCGGTGCCACGGTGAAGGACGTCTTCCGCACCCGGGAGACCTGCTTCATGATCCCCGGCGTCAGGGTCTCCAGCCGCATGGACGGCAGGGAGATCGCGGCGCGCTTGTGCTCGTGCTCGTCCATGAGCGAGGTGAGCAGCGGCTCCATGCAGGCGTAGTCACCCGCGGACAGCGACAGGAGGCTGTACTCCTCCTGCCCCGTGTTCTTGAGGCCGCGGCGCACGAGCTCCCGCACCCGCTCGGGGCTGCGCTGGCGCTCGGGGCGGTAGACGTAGCCGGCCTGGCAGAAGCGGCAGCCGCGCATGCAGCCCCGCTGGATCTCCACGCCGACGCGGTCGTGGACCACGTCCATGAACGGCACGGGGGTCTTGTCCACGTAGGGGGCGGCGTCGAGGTCCGTCACGATGGCCTTGCGGACCCGCTCGGGGAGGCCGGGGGCGGGGACCACGGCGGCGACGGTGCCGTCGGAGTTGTAGTACGGCGTGTAGAGGCTGGGGACGTAGACGCCCGGGATCTCGGTGAGCTGCCAGAGCAGGTCCTGGCGGGGGGCGCCGCTGGCCTTCCACTTCTTGTGGGCGGCGACGACGGCGGTGATGGTCTCCTCGCCGTCGCCCAGGCAGACCGCGTCCAGGAACAGCGCCAGGGGCTCGGGGTTGAACGCGCAGGGGCCGCCCGCGATGACGAGGGGATCCTCGCGGCGACGGTCCTCGGACTTGAGCGGGATGCCGCCCAGATCGAGGACCTGGAGCACGTTCGTGTACGACAGCTCGTACTGGAGCGTGAACCCGAGGACGTCGAGGTGCTCGAGCGGGATGCGGTTCTCCAGCGTCTTCAGGCGCGAGCCCTTGCCGCGGATGGCCCGCTCGAAGTCGGGGGCCACGGCGTAGACACGCTCGGCGGCGACGGTGGGGTCCGCGTTGAGGACCGAGTAGAGGATCTTGAGGCCGATGTGGCTCATCCCGATCTCGTAGAGATCCGGGTAGCAGAGGCCCACGAGGGTCTCGACGGTCGACAGGTCCTTCTTGACCTGGCCCACCTCGCCACCGAGGTAGCGGGACGGCTTCTTGACCTGGGAGAGGATGGACGCCTCGAGGAGGTCGTCCTCACCGAAGGCGCGGCTGGACGGCACGAAGCCGGACGGGGTGCTGGCCACGGCGGCCCCCTTTCGTTCGTTTCGATTCGGCCGACCGCCGCGCCAATCGCACAGGAGCCGTCGCGGTGGCGGCGACGGATCCGACGGTCCGGCCACTCGGCGCTCCCGGAGGGGCACCGAGGGTGCTCTGGCTACTCGCGCACGCGTGAGCAGTCCAAGGCGGCGCGCAAGGTACGGACGAGGGAGGGGGCCGTCAAGGAGAGGGACCGGGAGGCCGCTACCCCACCCCGAGCTCTCTCAGCACCCTCCGGCCGATCGCCACGAAGCGTTCGTCCCCATCACGTGCGCCATGGGCGGCGAACACCACCCCGAAGAAGAGCGCCCAGCCGCGGGCTCGCGCGGCGGTCGCCTCGTCGACGGGGCCGTACGCGGCACCGAACGCCTTCCGCCCCTCGGCATCCAGCAGCAGCCAGGCCGCCCCGAGGTCCGGAGACGGCTCGCCCACGTGGACGTCCGCCCAGTCGATCACCCCCGCGAGCACGCCGTCCCGGACGATGAGGTTCAGAGGGTGCATGTCTCCGTGACACCAGACCGGGTCCCCCGCCCACTCCGGGGTCGCGCACACGACCGCCCACAGTCGCTCGACGGCGTCCATCCGCAGCATGGCGCCGAGCTCCCGCGCGTGCCCCAGCACCGTCTCGGTCCGCGATGCGATGGGCACGCCCCGGAACGCGCTGCCCGGTGGATCGGTCGGCACCGGCGCACGGTGCAGGGCCCGCTGGAACGCTCCGAGGGCCGCGCCGGCCTCCGTCATGGAGCGCACGGAGCCGGCGAACGCGTCCGTCCCGGGGATCCACGGCACCACCGACCACCGGAAGGGGTACCCGGCCCCGGGCTCGCCGACCGTCACCGCCGCCGGCACCGTCAGGGGGAGGGAGTCGGCCAGCGTCGGAAGCCATCGCACCTCGACGCTCAGCATCTCCTCGGCCACCGGTCGCCGAGGAAAGCGAGCCGCGAGCGCGCCGGGCGCGTCGTCCCCCACCCGCCACACCACGCAGTCCCAGCCGGCCCCCACCCGCGCAAGCTCCTGCACCTCGCCGAACACCGAACTCAGCAGGGTCCGAGCGAGCGACTCGGGGACGTCGATGAGGTCGGGCGGGGCCATGTGCGAGGCTACCTCCGCGGCGCCCGCCCCACCGGGCTCACGGCAGACGGGCTCGCCGCGGCCCGTCTCCCCGCCCGCCGGTCAGGTAGCCTCGGACGCGGGAGACACTCGAATGAACGCCTCGAACCGCCTGACCTGGCTCATCACTCTTCTGACCCTCGCGCTCGTCCTCGCGGGCTGCGCCACACGCACCTCCGGACGAGGCAACGACACCGGCCAGGGAGGCGACGACGACGACGACTCGGCGGCGGCCAACGACGACGACGTCGTGGACGACGACGACGCGGTGGACGATGACGACGCGGCGGACGACGACGACGACGATGATGACGACGATGACGACGACGACGACGACGACGACGACGACGACGATGACGACGATGACGACGATGACGATGATGACGACGCTGACGACGTGGAGGCGTACAACGACGACATGGAGGCGAACAACGACATCAAGTTGGAAGAAGAAGATGCCGATGCCGAAGACGACTACGACGACGAAGCAGAACCGCGTGGCCGCGGCGGCGGCGGCGGAGATGATGATGATGACGACGACGACGACGACGACGACGACGACGACGATGCCTTCATTACGACTTCTTTGCTTGCATTGCAGCCGGCGACCGTGATTTGCGGTGCGACTAGACTCGCATGTGTGTGCATGCCGCGTGGAGTCCCTCGGAGACCGTAGCTTGCTTTGGGGCGTTGTTGTTGTCTCGAGGGTGGCGTCAAACAAATAGATGCGAAGTTGTGAAGGAGACACGGAAGGAGAAGAGGGGTGGGGAAGGGCGAAGACGGTAGATGGCCACCACGGTGGGGGCGGGGCGGTAGGACCACCATGCGCCGCAACGCACGTCGGAATTGCGCAAAGAAACGGCCACGCACCAACGTACACGGCACACATTCGCGAGCAACCTCGGACTGATGCGCCGCGGGCGGGCCATTTCCCAGTCCATCCGCCGAAGAGCGACCCCAGTTTTTAATTTCGTTTCCTTTCTTTTGTGTGTCGAGGAGTGTCCCGTCCTTCAACAGCAACCGCACCATGCAAGCTATCACTTCTGCCGCACGGCTGGCCAGCCGCATGCTGCCGCGCGTCGGCCGCACTGCAGGCCTTCGTGGTCTCGCCACCGAAGCCCTCGAAACGGTGCGTGGCACCGCAGTCCAGCTCTGGCAGCAGCGTCTTACGCCGCCGTCACTTTGCCCTTGTGTTTGATATGTCGCTGTTGATTGCGATGTTCTCATGTGTATTCAGGCGGAGGACGGCACCGTCATCGAGCTGCTCTTCAAGGGCACTCTAGAGGACGGCACCGTCTTCGAGTCGACGGACGAGCGCGGGCCGATGAAGTTGCGCCTCGGCAAGGACCCCGTGCTGCCCGGCTTCGCGGCGGCGGTCGACGGCATGAAGGTCGGCGAGGTGATGACTGTCAAGCTGAGCCCCGCGGAGGCGTACGGCCACTACGACGAGACCGCCGTCCAGGAAGTGGACTTGACGCAGGTCCCCGAAGGCGTCGAAGTCGGCACGCAACTGCAGAGCCCGAACGGGCAGACGCTGCGAGTGAAGGCCATCAACGACGACAAGGCCACGCTGGACTTCAACCACCCGCTCGCGCGCCAGGACATCCAGTTCGACATCACCGTCAAGTCCGTCTCCGCGGTCCCCGAAGTGGTGCGTCCCTAGCCCCAAGCTGGTCAAAGGGCTTTGTGTCGATGCTTGCTTGCAACCGTTCCTTGCTTTGCAACCGCTAGCAGCAGTGCGACGGTGCAGACAGCTTGTATTGGATACCTTTTGACGTTGTTGCGTGCCGCTTGATGTATACTTCCCGCAGGTAACCGTCGTGACTGAGGAAGGCGACGACGCCACTTTCCCGAAAGCCGGCGACATTGTGCAAGTGCACTACACCGGCACCCTCGCGGACGGCACAAAGTTCGACTCGAGCCTCGACAGGGGCAACCCCATCGAGTTCCAGGCTGGCCTCGGGCAAGTCATCGAGGGCTGGGACGAGGCCATTCTGAAGATGTCGCTCGGCCAGAAGGCCACCCTCACCATTCCACCGGAACTTGGGTACGCGCGCAGTTTGTGTGCGCCCTTGTGTGCTGAACATGCATGGTGACGGGGTTCATACTGTGCTGGGCCTCAACAAGTTGACACACCATTTTTGCGGGTTCGTGCGTATACTCTGCAGGTATGGCGCTGCCGGCGCAGGTGATGTGATCCCACCGAACGCAGAGCTGACCTTCGACGTCCACTTGGTCAGCATCAAGCCGCCAGCTGACGGAGCCGGGGGCCACGGCCACTCGCACGGAGGCGTTCCATGCGATGGCAACCACTGAGGAGCCCAAGTCGTTGCTATTTTTTCTGCATTGAATAGCTGCTGACGTTGATGTATGTCGATAGAGTTTTCCTGCTGTGGTCCCTACTGCGCAAGGAGCGTCGTCAACGTCCTCGACGGACAACGAATGGACTGACGACGCTAGCGTGCTGGTGGCGATCATCTCAATAGATTTTTGCATATTTATAGTTGATAGTTGGCAACAGTGATGGCTGCGTGAGGCGATGGAGGAGGCACATACATACATGCATGCACGCGTGTCTGCGTGCTGTCCTCTGTCTAACCAATCGCTCGTCGATAGGCGTGTCTTTTTCTTTTTTGTACAAGTATTTTCATAAAGCAGTGGTTTTTCGTTCTCTTCTGAATCCCTCCATACAGCGGATACTTGTGGCAGTCGTCCATCCTTCACAAACTCCGCGACTGCGCCGACGAAAAGTATCTAGTGTTCCCTGCCGTCACACCCTCGCCCATGACTTTGAATACACAATGCGCGTTCCGGCGGCCGTCGATGGCTCGCGTACCAAATAACGGCCGGTGTGCGGCAAGAGCTTGCGGGACACAGACTCCATCGCACCGAGAACGGTGCGCATGCACGGCTTGTCATTGGCACGGCGACCTTCGTGCACTTCCATTGCCGCGTCGCTGGCACAGATTTCGTACACTAAGAACTGCGTGGGGTCGTCTCGCTGCCGCAACAGGTCGTAGCGCACCATGCCCGGCTCCAGGCGCTTCACAGTGCGGCACTCTTGCATCAGCACACGCTCGAACTCGGCGCAGTGCTCCGGCTTGATGGAAAAGTGCACCAGGTAGCAGTGGTATGGCGCGTCGGCGTTGCCCACGGCGTCTGCGTTCGGCGAAAACGCCGCCGTGGCCTCGTGCGGTTCTGGGAACAGGACGTCCCATTCCGTCCACTCCATCGCGGGGAAGTTCAGGGCGATGTTGGCAGCTCCCGATGCTGCAGCATCGGAAGTGTAGTGCACAATGGCCGAACTGGGTTGAAGAGGGCCGCGGTCAGTCCGTGGCGCCGTGTCTAGCAAATGTGTGTGGGCGGTTGGTCCAATCAGAAGCGATCCTGCGATCTTGCGGAACGCGGCGTCCAACTCTGAGCGCTGTGTGGTATCGTCGAAGTGGGCGTGGCCGATGATGGCTCGCCATGGCTGCTGACCGCGGCGGCGGGTGCGCCGCACAAGGAGTGCAGCAACGGCAGCACACGCAAACACGAGCGCCATGCCGGTGCGCGAGTATTTTACGCCAAGATCCGTGCAAACTTTCGCGGAGCTTCTGCCCGGATTGCGGTAACAAGGGAGTGTGCCAGGAAGTTAGTCGCAGGGTCATCGCTCAACCCGTCCCGCAACACCTCGCAGCGGCGCCATCAAATCCACGATGATCGTGCCGTATTCACGAGTTCTTGTCATTTTATCTCTTGGTGTCATGCATTGCATTGCACTGCATGGGTCGAACGCGTGTGTGTCAGCGGGTGTTCGCAGAACAGTTGCATCGGGTGGTTGTATGGTGTCCAATCACACATGCAATGCGACACAACAACCAATCCAACGCCGCTTCACAACCGCTCCCCGCAACGTACATTCGTTAATACCACACGCCGCAGCGAACGAAGCCTTCTCAAACAGAGTGGAAGAGAGTTTCATAGTTGAGAAAAGCAGTGAATGAAGCGAATGAAAAGTGAGAGCGACAGCGGAAGTGACAGCGACGGCGACGGCGGAAAGTAACACTCTGCGTTGGCAGTTGGAAAGGTTTTCGGGACGTCGTTTGAGTGACGTTACGCGTTCCCGCGCACAAAAAACTCGGCAACGCCAACAACAACAACAACGACGACGACGACGACGACGACCGAAAACTTTCGCTTCGTTTCGTTTCGTAAGAGTTCGTTCGCTCGCTCGTTCGTTCTTTGGTTGAAGTGTTCGTGCCGGTCGGTGTCGTTCGATGCACGTACATGAAATTGGTCCTCGACGCACGGCAAGGAGTGGGGAGAGGAGGGCGTTCGTCTGATGTCGTGGTGATCGATGGCGGTGATGATGATGCGTCATGTCGGTCGGTGTCCTTCGAGGCACATACATGAAAGTGTTCCTCGACGGACGGCAAGGAGTGTGGAGAGAAGTGCGTTTGTCTGATGTCGTGGTGATGATGACTGTGGTGGTGGTGGTGGTGGTGGTGGTGGTGGTGATGGTGGTGATGAAATGCGATGTGATGTGATGCGATGTGATCAGATATGACTCGACTCGACTCGACGCTGTTGACACATGCTGTTGACTGTGAATGTTGCCAAACAACGTTTGGCACCTCACTCTTTAGACCTTTTGCGCAAATAACGTACAGATTTGTTGTTTCATTCTTGACAGCTTTCCTGGGACGGAGGACAAGACACGCAGCGCCATGAGATCGACGCGGGCATTGCATCCGCCGTGAGGACCCTGCTCGAGTTGGGCACACAATGAGTGCTGCGGCGGGCTCACCTTCGCGGGCGGCGAGCCAGCTCGCGGCTTCGTCGTTTCGGAAGCGCAACCTCGCAGCATACCGCGAGTTCGCAGCGGCTTTCCACCACATCGTGGTGGCGGAGCGGCCGAAGTCAGAGGAATCGTGGTCAAGCGCCGATCGCGACTCGCTGTGCGAGTTGTTCTCGCCGGATGCTATGGTAGAGCGGCAGCGCCATTGGGGTCTTGAAGACGACGTGTTCTTCGGACCCACGGGGGTCGCCCGTTGGCTCGATGGCATCGCGGGTGTCTTGGTGTTGTCCCGCAGTAGTGCCACTGTTGCCCAGGATTCGAAGAATGGAGCCGTGACGGTGCGTCCTGGTCTATGCGCATGCGAACACATACATCTGGTTCCCATCCCAAACGTTGTGATCCCTGACTTGATCGGTGTTGTAGGCGACGACACATAGTATCGTGCAGCATTGCACGTCGGGAGGCATTGTACGGCAGGTCGTCACCATGCACTTTACGTTCACGGACGAAGCGCAGATCGCGACTCTCACCATCCGTGGGGAGCCCACCACGGAGCACGTTGACGGACAGGTGCGGCGGCTATTGCAATCCAGCATCGTGCACGCCGCTTGTTAGCCTAACCCGTGCGTGCCTCGGCGTTGCTATTTGTTTGTGCAGGTTGCCTACTACGTGCAGCAACCGCTTCTTCCTGGCAGCGAGGACGACGCGTTGGCGGCGCTGGAGCACGCCGCAGTTTCGTGGCTTCCTTATCTCGCGGAGGTGGCCCACGTCGCAAGCCATTGGAGAGTCTCTACGCAGAGTTTACACATCGCGATCGTTGTCAACAAGTCCGCTATCTGGACAGCAAACCATCAAGCGGAAAACACAAAACCATTCCTAGACAGCATTGCATCGTTTGCGCACGGGTCTCCGCGGATCGAACGCGTCGACGCAGTCGCCGTCCGAGCGAGGCACTGTGTCCACGGCAGATGCTGCGCAGTGCTCGGAGTCGCTCCCGTGCGCGATGGCTCGTTCGTCAACACCCTCACGCCACGTCTACCAAGAATCTTTAAGCACTACGCCGAAGTTCCTGGATTTCTTTCGTTAACAGCACTTCGCGTCGTCGCTGAAGACGAAACAGAGGAGGTGCACCTGCTGGTCCAGTATGCCACCGCTGAAGCGCAATCGCAAGGTGCGGCAGCAATTCGTGGAGTGTGGGCAACGCATCTCGCCGATATGCTTGCCGGTAAGCCGGAGCGCATGCCCGGAGATGGGGTGTTCGCGACAAATCTCGGCACCACAGGGATGATTGTAGGTGCGTAGCTTTCGCCACAACTGTGTTCTCGCAGCTATCCGTCAACTTGTGTGTAATTAATTGCGTGTTTTTGCGTGGACGGTTTGCATTCGCAGGTGTCGCTGCATTCGACGATCACAACGACTGCACCGCGCTGTATGAACTACTCTCGCGAATGGTTGGTGCATCGTCCGGACGGCGAAGTTCAACGCAAGTTGTGTGGACGCGGCCATCGGGCACTGAGCTTGTGTTGTACATTCTGACGAGCAAGCAACAATGGCGGAGCGTTCAGAAGGGGTTGTTTCGCGGAGATTTCTTGACACAGTTGTCGACGTCCGCGACGCAAGCGACTACATTCCAGGTGTGGTATGGCGGGTCCTTAACCGCCGATGACATCTCAGGCTGGACAAACATCGAAGGCGTCACCACGGGACAACTAAACTCGGTTTGTTGCGCAGCTCGTCCGTCTGATATAATGTGAAATCCGCGCTCGAATTGCTCGTGTTGACATACATCTTATGCTACGTGCAGGGAACAAGCATGTCACTGCCATGTGCTCCGTCGGATGGCGTGAAGCTTGGAGGCATTGTTGTGGAGACAACAGTTCGCTTCGAGGCCCCAACATCGGCGCAAGACGACAATGCAGCTGTAGAGGCTGAGCACGCAGCAGTGGGACCTTCGGCGGCATTCGCGAAAGCGTGGGAACGTTTCCAATGTATCACCGCTGCACGATTGAAAAGCGCCACAGGCGCAGCTCATGCCACGCCATTGCACGTGGTGTCACCGACAGAGTGTTTTTATTTGCAAGTGGGGACTCCAGATGACTGGCTAAGGGACTTGGTGTGTGTCAACACTTTGGATCGGATCATCATTTTGCCTGCATCTGCTCCTGTTTTGCTGATGTTGCTGTGTTCTCTCTGATTCTCCGACAAGGCCACACTGCAGGAAGCGATGAAGCCGGAAGAACTACTTCATGGAGTGCGCAGCATCCACATCGCAGTCGTCGGCGAAGCCACGGAGGACATGCAGCGCGGCGTAGAGGTATGAGCTGACTGTTTTTGCGGATGGTATGTCGAGCTAGGTTTGGAGTTTTAACGCCCTTGTTGTGAATGTGGACGCAGAAATTGCGGGAGTGGTGTGGCAGTGATGTCGCTGTCAACCTTGAGCCGCAGGACACTCACTGTGGCAGTATTTATCATTAAAAGGAATGCTTGTGTGCAACAAGTGGTGCGCGCTGCATCGAGCTGTCGCATTGTACTTCCACCATATGTGCTGCTTTCATCACTGTGCTTCAAACGGGTTGAACAAACTCAGCAGTATCGACGGGTTCGCGTGGACGTAGAGGGAACCGCGCCACATCACTGCACTCAGCAGCAACATCAACACCCATCCGTTCCACTTCAATTCCATGTGCAATTCGATGTATCTACAGATGCGCAAGAATCACAAATCAGCACGAATCGGTTCGACGAAGCTCGTGAGGGGGCAATAAACGTACTTTTCCATTCCAAACAGGACCGCATAGACAGTGGCAGTCGTTGACATGCCGGGCATGCCCCATACGAAGCCAAAGCCCCAAGCAAGCAGCAAGGCGCCAACCATGAGTATGTTACGGCCTACATAGCTGAGAGCCCGGCGGTTGTGACGGGCCGGATAGGTGTACTTAGAGGCGATGATCATCAGTGCCAAGAAGAGGACGTTGCTCCCGAGAACGGAGACTGGACTCGCGAAGGTGTGCAAGGCGGAGTTGTCGATTGCCGCGATCTTGGCGGCGGTGAATCCAGAAAGCAGCAGCAGACTGGCGACAGCGCATCGCACAGCGCCATCCTTGTCTTCGAACCCAATCCTGCAATGACGAAGCAGACGGGTCAATGTTGAGGCTGTCGCTAAAGTGAACGCCACGCAAAATGAAAGCATGCGGTATTAACGTACATCCAGCACAAGCTACCGCACGCCGCATGGAATCCGATGAGCGCGTACAAGCACGCAATGCAAGTGTAACTGCGTGCAGGGAAATTGAATACACAAACGGTGACCACTCGACTGTGAACACCAATCCGAACGATGACAACGGAGCCGACACGCGTACCTGAACAGAAGAGACTCATGCTGCACCGCCAAAAGTGCCGTGACTATCGCAAACCACGCTTGTCCAATCTACGAAGACAGTGAGACGGCGGAGTGAGCGGGGGCGACAATGTCAACCATGGATGAGAAAACTGCCTGCACCTGCACGATAGTTCGCTTCTTGATGAAATTTGGTCCTTGGAGCAACGTAGTGTAGCCTGCCGCTGGAACGGCTAGAGCCTGTTGAACGCCAACAGCCACACATCGGAAGTCATTTTCACAGAAACAATAACCTTGGGGTTGGGGGTAGTGCAGGCGAAACGTGCCGCGGACGTGAGAGCAAAGTAAAGCTGGATTGTTGGATTGCGATGGTACAAGGAGTTCACCAACAGACATCCACAGCCAGCCCAAGCCAACATCTCAAAGACACCACGCTTGTGGCACTGCTTTGCCTGGCGCACACACGTACGATGGCAATTCACGCGGTCAACGATACAGAATGTCGCTTTTATGACCGTCCAAAGAACCCTGAACGCACCAGTGGGATCAAGATGTGATCCGCAATCCACGTGATCACACGTCGTAGGAACATGCGAAGCGGCCGAAGCAAGTGGTATATCGACGGTCTAACAGTAAACGAACCGTGAGCAAACGTGCATGCGTATTGTGAATGTGTTTGCGCAACCTCAGGCAAGTTCTTGCAAGACTCACCCGATAGAGATGGCGATTCCAAAAATGCCCGCTAGCCAGATCATGTTGACGAACGACACTGCTCCCCACACCTTCTCCGCGATCGTAGAGCCCGTAGCGTCGAGTAGTTTCAGGTGCCTGGCCAGCAATAATGAATGAGGTGGCGACGAGACCGTCAACGAACAACACGCCAGTAAGGTTGCGATCGACGCCGAACCCACTGCGGCAGTGACTGGACGTACTCTAGAGTTCCATGCAACTCCTCCGCCGTCACTGTGGCGCGATCGATGGTCTCTGCCGCGAGGACGAGGATGTTCTTGATCGCTTCGGTTGCGGCCTCAACACCCGCAGAAGTTGCAGACTGCAGCGCACGCTCCGCAGCAGAGAGCCGCTCTTCCAATTGCCCGAGCACGAAGGCCTCGCTCTTCAAGCGGGGATCCGGAGGCAGCAGTTCAATTAAAGTGTCGTTGGAGCCGCCTGCACCTGCAGAGGAACAAAGAACGGCGTAAGGTTCCGTCCTCCTGCCACCGAACCGATGTTGAATCACGTTCAGGCTCGGATTCTACCTGGTCGAAGCGAGAAAATGTCTGGCACCCAGTCTGTGAGCACGTCCTTTGCTTGAGGTACGTATCCCACGGCGTATGTGCATGCAACGAAGGCTGTCGGCCACAGGGCCCACCGGAACAGAGTGTAGGCCCGCTGAAAAACAAGGCTGGCCGTGCTTGGAACGTAATCGGGCACGGGTCCTACGTTAACGGAGCAAAGTTACATTTTGATTCTCTTCGTTAAAAAAACGTTCCTGACAACAGTGGCATGCACGCAGGCCCCACACGCACCACCGTAAACAACACTAGTCCCAGACGTCTCAAGCGACGCTTTGATAAGCGAGCACTTGGTCGGGACGTCGAAGAGCACAAAAGACTTGTTGTTGGCGGTAACCAAAGTGATGCGGAGCACCAGCACAGGATCACCGCCGTTGATTTGATCCTTTGAAGGACGCGTAAACAGACAATGTCATCAGCTTGGCAAATGTAGAATTGCCAATCAACGCATACACAGCGTACGTCTAATGAGCGCATGATTGTAGCTTCCGACAGCTTGCGCATTCCAAGCCCGATGTTGCCGGACAGGACGCCATCATTGAAGTGAAACTGTTTCCACGATCGACTGCCAAGCTTGAACGGAAAGAACCAACGTGCCTTTGAGGTTCAGTAATTCAACACGAAGTCGGACAACACACACACGAGACAGAATTAACGAAAAAGAGATGGAAAACAGCTGCGGACGAGCACCGAATGCCAAGCGCCGACTACAATACCGCGGTTGCGAAAACGGGATTCAGTGCCTTGTCCCATGGACCCATGAAGTCAAGCGTCAGATATGCCTTGGAATTGCTGTCCATCGCAGCCTTGAGATCCCGCGACGTCAAACCCGACTGGCTGTCCAAGCGGCCGTGGAAGAATACCTAAAAGGCAATTGGGGACCTGTGACGCGAGGGAAAGCAGCGGGGGAACGCCGAGCGCGGGCGACAGATCGCGCTTACCTGCAGGCCATGTGACTTGCGGAGCGTTCCAATCTGAGCCGTTACGGACCAGAGCTCCAAACCTTCGCCCCTCTGATACGTTGGCGGGGTCGCATTTGACGTGACTGCTTCGCGGCTCTTTTTGGAACCGCGGCCTGGCATCGCTGAAGAGTCTAGAGAGCAACGACTGTCGACGCTGTCAGTGGTGTCACTGTCAGCGTTGTCGGTGGCGGGGCTCTCAATGTCCTCGCTTTTTAGTTCTCTGTTCTCCTCCGACATAAAAAAAAGAGTCGGCAAAAGCGAGGAAAAGCAAAACAAAACGCGAAATATCACGAAGAGACAGCAGTGGAGCTCACAAAACAGGTAGGCGGGCACTGCTGCCAGCGGAAGGTAGGGTCCGCAACACAGCCCGCCGAGCAGCACACTCTTGGAGTTGTCTGCCGGATGCGTTGGCAGCTGGTGTTCTCCTGCTTCTGTCATCGAGCAACAGTGACCAAGCAATGTTGCTGAATGTCGAACGAAGCCGTTCCTTCCACACTCTCGACAACTCCAATTGAATTGCAACGATGACCGTCCGTTCGTCGGCCATGAAAGACGTAGCCATCTTGATGACTCGACAGCACACGATGACCTCCCCAACAGGGCAACGGAAGACACCGACAACGCAGACAACGACAAATGATGATAGCGACAACGCAGTGCATGAATCAATGCAACAACCAACAAACGCTACAACGACGAGCGTCAACCAAGGTCCAAAACACCCGCAGCATCCACTCCAGTGACGTCGTCGTAACAACCAACAACGACGATCGCAAAACGACAACGCGATCGAACAATACAACATGAAACGAGCCATCACGAAGGAACGCCGACGGCGAACGAATGACAACGGCCGACGACGACAACGACGCCGACGACGACAGCGACAACAGCAGTAACAATGAACGGCGGCGGCAACCAACGGCAACCAAAGAAAACGACGACGACGAACGACAACGACAACGAACGACAACGAACGACAACGATGACGACAACGAAACGACAACGATAACGACAACGAACGACAACGACAACGACAACGGCAGCGAACGACGAACGACGAACGACGAACGACGAACGACGAACAACGAAGCGCCAAACGACCTTCCGTCGACGATCTTTCTGGATACGCCAATTATGCACTACTGCACGCTCCTATTACTTCATTCACTATTACTCCTGTTAACTGCACCAACGCTGACATCCGAAATAGTGCATCGTTGCAAAGCAACTGCACAGTACGCAATGAATCACTTTAAAAGCGGAGAAGGTCAACTGACGAAAAAGCAAACGTGTAAAAATGACACAAACGTGTAATTACACGAAACTGGAGCGCTAAACGTGTAATTACACGTTTTCTTTCAATAATTACACGATGAGGTCCTGAAACGTGTAAAAATGCAGCGATATCGTGTAATTACACACTATTTCACGATCCAAACGTGTAATTACACGTCAACTACTACAAAAACATGTAATTACACCAACGCTGAGTAATTACACGTAAACACCGTTTGGCTGCGCATTGTTGTCGTGGAAGTCATCGTCGTCGTTGTTCTTTGTTTGCGTCGTCGTCGTCATCGTTCGATGTCGTCGTCGTCGTTGTCATCGTTGTTCTTTGTTTTAGTTTTCGTCGTCGTCGTCGTCGTCGTCGTCGTCGTCGTCGTCGTCGTTCGATTGTCGTCGTCGTCGTCGTTCGATTGTCGATGTCGTCGTCGTCGTTCGATTGTCGATGTCATCGTTGTTCTTTGTTTTCGTTTTCGTTTTCGTCGTCGTCATCGTTCGTCGTCGTCGTTGTTCTTTGTTTTCGTCGTTGTTCGGTGTTTTCGTTGTCGTCGTTGGCATCGTTGTCGTTGTCGTCGTCACTGTCGTCGTCGTTCTGTGTTTGCTGTTGGTGTCGTCGTCCGTTATCTGTGTTGGTTGTTGGTTGTTGGTTGTTTTCGTTGTCGCCGTCGTCGCTGCCGTTAGTTGGTCGTCGCGGCCGACAGTTGGTCGTCGTCGTTGTTTTATCGTCGAAGTCACGTTCGTCGTCGAGCGTTCGTTGTCGTTGTGGCATTCGTGTGCTGTAGGTCGTGATTGCTGGGTGCCGTTACGCAAGAGCACCACAAAACACCGAACTGCGCAAGCGAGCAAGCACAAAAAAGAAACGAATAACTGCCGGTCAAAGAGACGGCTCGGTTTGTGCGGTCACCGCGTTGTGGGACACCATCACAACACACAACACCGCCTCACAATGTCAGCCGCAGCTTCGCTTCGTGGGAAGAACATCCTCGTGAATGGGGCGTGGGGCGCCGCCGCTGCCATCGCGAGACACGCTGCGTCTCGCGGGGCATCGGTGTCAGTTTTGTTGGACTCTCTGGAAAGCAGGATCCTCGGCAAGTCCCAGGCAGACGCCGACGGCTTGCGCAAGGACCTCAGTAACAGTGACATTCGCGTGCTAGACTGCAACAGCGAGGACCTCGACACACTCAAGTCGGCATGTCAGACTGTCGGATCCGCTGCGTCTGGCAACACTGGTGGCATCGACGTCCTTGTGCACGTCCCATCTGTGGGAGACACTCGCGGACTGCAGGATTTGCCGACGGATCAATTTACCGCCATTCAAACTGCAGGGTTGCGCCGCAGTTTCTGGACGACGCGCTATGCCATCGACCACGGACGACTGGCCGATGAGAGTGAATCGTCGTCTGCTGAAAAGCAAAGCAAGCACGTCCTCTCCGTGACACCTCCGCTTCATCTCGACGCGGACACGTTCATCACGGCTGGTGTTGGACACAGCATGGCCAGGTTCAACCTCAGCATGGCGTCCATGGGCCTTGCACAAGAGTTGAAGCAAGTCGGTGTCGCGGTCAACGCGGTGTGGCCAGAACACCTCAGTTCACTCGACGATGCACTTGAGGCTGAAGGCGAGTCTCCAAACGATTTCAGCTCCCTGGCTCGTGCTGCAGAGTGGATAGTGAGTCAGGATGGCGCCACATGCAATGGAACGTTCTTTACAGACACCGCAGTTGTCGCGAACCACGGCGATGACAATGGCACAGGCACCAATGATGGCTCCCAGCGGTCCTTTTTCTTGCCAACGACTTCCGTTCCTGGTGCCGGCGTTGGAGACCCAGTTCCAAACGGATCCAGATTCGAAGGCCGGATGCCCGCCGACCCGTCCCAGTTCGCTGCGTTTGGCGAAGGCCCGAAGTCCGACCCTGGCGCCGCGTCGTCCTTGACAGGCAAGACGGTGTTCATCACGGGTGGCTCCCGCGGCATAGGTCAAGCAATAGCAGAGCGAGCAAGTCGTGACGGTGCAAACGTTGTGCTTGCCGCCAAAACAGACACTCCTCACCCGAAGCTTCCCGGCACCATCCACACAGTTGCAGAATCTTGTTTGGAGCTCGGCGCCGCAGGGGCATTGCCGCTGAAGTTGAACATTCAAGATGACGATGGAATCGCGGTGAGCGCGCAGTGTTGCACTTGTTTTGCGTTTGCTGCTTTGGTGGCTGGCAAGTTTGTATGTTCGTGCCTGTGAACTGTGCGTTGCATGTTCTGCTGCAGGCTGCAATGGAGGCTGCAGTAGCTGAGTTCGGTGGCATCGACGTGCTGGTGAACAATGCTAGTGCCATCGACAACAGTTCTTTCCTTCGGCTGAAGGAAAAGAAATACGACTTGATGCACAGCATCAACGCTCGCGGCACGCACCTCGTAACAAAGCATGCAATGCCACATCTGCTGAAGTCTGACAATGCCCAAGTTCTGAACATCTCGCCCCCGCTTGATTTCGATCCGGTTCGTGCATGTGTGTTGAGCTCTGCCGAGTTGCTAGCACTTTTGTCCGTAAACATGCGCGGGCTGCGAAACGTGGCAGGTGTGGTTCCGGATGTGCGGAGTTGGATACACCATCGCGAAGTACAATATGTCTTTGTCAGCATGTGGGCTGGCCGAGGAGTTCCGCGCCAGCGGTGCTGAGGTTGGTGTGCGCAATGGTCGTGCATTATGATGTTGAGCGAGCACATGATGTTTGATTTCTTGCCGTCGTTTTCGCAGGCTGAAGCTCACGGCAGCCGCGGAGTCGCTTTCAACTGCTTGTGGCCGCGCACCGCCATCGCCACTGCTGCTATGGATATGTACGTGCAGGAATTGCACCACCGCTGGACAGCGACAGCAGTTCACGTTTATCTGTGCTGTTTGACTCACCAGGCTCGCAGGGGAAATTTCCCGGTACACGAGCCGCACTGTTGACATCATGTCAGATTCGGCGCACTGGATCCTGACCAGGGACGCAGCCGAATGCACTGGGTAGGCCCAATGATTCTCACAACATGCACGTAGCAGCAGACAAGATCATGACTTACTTTATTCTCTGCTCGTCGCGCAGGAACTATTTCATTGACGATGACATCGTCACTACGTGCCTCGGCCAAGATTTGGACAGGTGAGCTTGTGGCCGGCTTTTGTGTGCGCATTGTTGCAAAGCCGCTCGTCGTCCTGCGTCATCGGAGGAACCATCACGTCTGCTGTTGGAATTTCAGGTACCGATACAACTCCTGGTCTAAGTTTTTGCCGCTCATGCCTGACTTTTTCGTCGGAGATCCAACGCAACTTGCCAAGTGGTTCGACTTGTCTCAGAAGTTTAGCTTCCTGCGGCGGTAACCCCGCAATGTGTGCGCATCAAGCGATTCGGCGTGACGTTGCAGTTTATGATTACTCTTGTACATTTACATCCGTTTTCTATTCGAAGTGTATGGACGCCGTGGAGTTTAACCACTTCCACCATCGCGACATTGCATTTCTATCATCTGCTATCCAGAGTCCTCTGTCCCGGCTCCGCTCAAGCACATCTGCTCTTGCTCACCATGCTCGCATCGCGCAATCCAACCACACCAGCCGGGCTACCTGTCCCATTACACACCCCACCACACACACCATCCCAGAGTCCCACACAGGACGCCCAACACACACAGAGAGTGGAGAAGGTGTCGTCACGTCGTTCATCGCTGCATTTCATGTTGCTAGTTAGTTGCCGACGTAGTTGCCAACGAGCACCGTCCACGATCCATCCATAATGCGCCAGTGCTGCAAGAAAGTGAGTAAGTGTGGGCTGTGGGCTGTGGGCGCCGCCATTCATTCCCCGCGGTCAGCGGAGTCATCGACTTCGTTCGAAACGTTCCAACGTTCGACGTTCGACGTTCGACGTTCGACGTTCAACGTTCGACGTTCGACGTTGGAACGTTCGACGAACGTCAACGCAGTGGCAGCTACCACCACCACCATCACCACCAGCAGTCAGTCAGCCAGTCGTCTCGTGCTGGTGCGACAAAGGCGTCGAGTGCGTTTGTGTTGTCTGTAGGCATCAGCGTGAGTTGTCACGTTGAATACACGCATGCATGTCGGGGTGTATGTATTTGTGTGTGCATGCACTTGTTGTACGGGCAAGAACCTGGCAACAGTTAGATGAGCACACCGAACGGAGAATGGTTGCTGCTTTGCACGTGCGCGAAACGTGTGCAGCGAACAATGTGTGACACGGACGGCCGGCACTGATGGCCATGATGTCGCGGAAGGAACGATTGGAGAAATCAAAATGTTGGATGTTCAGGTGGAAATGTTTAGACTGGTCGGCCACTTTTTTGTTCTGTTCTCAGCTCTTGTAAACTGGCCATACGTCGGAGGATCCCATACCACGTCTCCGCACACAACCTCCGCAGCAGGTGCAGGCTCGCTCGACCCACCAACGTTAGCTGCCCTGTGCAAAGCCATGCCCAACGCCAGCAATGCCGAGTGCAAGCCGGATTCGGTTTCCTGCCAGGACAACTCCGTGCCCGATGCATCCAACGTCGCCGCAAATGGCGAGTCGAGGCCGCTCAAACCACAGCCGTGCATATTTGTCAACCACGGCGGTGGCCCGATGCCTTTGTTGAACAGCCCTGATCAAAAGGAGATCACTCAGTTCTTGAAGACAACTGCGCGATCAATAATCAAGAAAGCTGCGCCGCGCGCGATTCTCATTGTCTCAGCGCACTGGGAAACGGCAGGCGCGGTTCATGTGTCGAGCATGGAGCGGCCCGACATGATCTTCGATTACTACGGCTTCCCAGCGGAGGTTTGCAACTGTTCATCACGTTTGTGTTGGCTTTCTTTCGGGACTTCATTTGACTCTCAGCACTCGTTGACACTTGCTGTGCGATCCGTGCGTAGACCTACGAATACGAGTACCCCGCGCCAGGCGGCGACTCAAAGTTGGTGGCTCGAATCGTGGAATGCCTGAAGAACGGCAACTTGAAAGGTTCGCCAGCAAAGGACGGTTCCAGCCGCAAGCCCCTGAAGATCGTCGCCGAACAACGTGGCTTCGACCACGGCGTCTTCATCCCTATGATGCTGGCCTGGTGCGTCCTCGTCAATTACTTGTCGTGCGTAGCAGACTCGCGCTGCAAGTTTCTGATGAACCTGCAATCAATTGTCTCCGTAGGCCGGATGCCGACATTCCCGTGGTGTCCATGTCAGTCGAAGTAAGCCTATCAAACATTGGCTGACGCAGAAATCATCCGATCCTGACCTTTGTGCACTTTCATTGCAGGGGTCCTTGGATGCAGGCGTGCATCTCGCCATCGGGAGAGCGCTGGCGCCCTTGCGCAAAGAAGGGGTGCTGATCATTGGCTCTGGACAGGCATACCACAACATGCGTGAGCTTTTGGGAAGAAGCGGAAATGGCATTCCTGACAGCGTGGAATTCGCTGATTTTCTTGTGGCGGCATCCAAGGAAGCAGATGCCGCTAAGCGACTAAAGTTGCTATCTGAGTGGGATCAATTGGCGGCAGGGCAGGTGAGCAAGCGGACTGCAGTGCGGAGCTGGGCTTTGCTCGTGGTATAAACCACCAATGCATTCTCGTGCAAATCGTAGGCCTCACACCCCCGGGCAGAGCATCTCATGCCATTGTTCGTGGTCGCTGGTGCAGCCGCGGCATCCGGACCGCCCAAAGCCTTCAACCAAGAAATGATGGGATATCAGTGTGTGTCGTTCGCGTACGATGCGTAAGCGAAACAACTCGATGTGCATGGCTGCGTTTGCTGGGCGTCTGCCAGGCATTCGCTGGACGTTTGCTGGGTATTCAAGTCGGCTCCACGACACTTCGTGGCATGCCGGACTTGCTTTTTTTTTTTTTCAAGCTCAACTCGAGTAACATTACAAACACAAGATCTATGCCGGCAAACGTCCTTGTTGGCACAGCGTGGCGGAAGACAAGTTCAATCAATTCAAACACGTGTCGGAAGTTGATTGTGAGTTATTTAGGTTACGGGGCATTCCAATGTATGATGCTCATTATTGTGGAGCATTACTGGGCGTCCTTCTTCGCGTCGGCGTCCTTCTTCGCGTCGGCGTCACCACCCTTCCACTTGGGCACTGCTGCTGTCCGCTCTGGAGAGATGTTGGCGGAGAGTGTCCATGCGTGTCCAAATGGGTCCAGGACTGTTGAAAAGCGGTGGCCCCAAAACATGTCTGCAGGGGCCATCTTTTCCGTCGCACCGGCCTTGACAGCACGCTCGTGGATCGCGTCCACTTCTTCGGGGGTGCCCCAGTGCAAGTTTGTCGCGGTTGTCGTGCCACCGAGCGCCTTGGGAGATTGGGAGACTGCTCCCCACTCTGGAAAAGCGTCCGTCACAAAAATGGAGTTTCCGTTGATCGTGATGGTAGAGTGCATGAGGCGCTTGCCGTCCCCAGCGGGGTGCTCTGCCACGATCTCAGCGCCAAACGCCGCCTTGTAGAATTGATTGGCCGCTTTTGCCCCTTCAACAGTGAGGGATACAGTGACTGCCTGCATCGGCGGCTCCGCGCGTGCTTTCTTCTTGGCCGGTGGTTCGTCAGCGACGGCCTCCACATTGGCGGGCTTTTTCGTATTGCTTGCCGCGGCGCGTTCTTTGGAGATGTTGGCGGTCAAGTGCCAAGTGTGCCCGGACGGGTCGACGATGGTGGCCATGCGTTGGCCCCAGAACTGGTCCTTGGGCTCGCTGCGGCTGGTTGCGCCGCTCTCCAGCGAAGTCTTGTACACCGCATCCACCTGCGCGTCGTCGTCGCCAAAATGGATGGAGAGCGTCGCGCTCGTGGCGTCAAGCTCTTTTGGGGACACCACCGTTGGATCCCACGACTTCATAGGGTCAGACAAGTGCACATTGGCACCGTACACCTCGATCTCGCCATGCATCAACTTATTTGGGTCCTTCTCGTCGGGGTACAAATCGCCGACCTTGACTCCGAATGCATTCTTGTAGAAGTCGATGGCCTTTGCTGCATTTTCGATCGTGAGCTGCGGAGACAGGGTCTGGCCATTGCTGGCAACATTTCCGTAAGCGCTGGCGTCGTCTTCAGCCGGGCGAGGCAGTGGCGTCTTGCTGGTGTCATTGCTCATCATTTCCGCCAGGGTGGGCGCTGCGGCAACGCGCTCCTTGGAGATGTCTCCGGCCAACGACCACACGTGGCCGAACGGGTCCACGAACTTGGCGTAGCGGGCGCCCCAGAAAGTGTCAGCCGGCTTGTACTTGGACTTTGCGCCTGCGGCAATGGCGCGGTCGTAGTAGCTGTCGACGGCTGCTGGGCGGTTCCAGAAGTGGATGGCCAACAGGGAGTGGGTTTTGCCGCCATTGACCGTGGGGCTGACGTGCCCGCTGCACCCCTTGGCGACGTGGTCGGCGAGATGGAACTTGTTCTGCTGCACCTCCACAGTCGCGTGCATCAACTTGCCGTCCGCAGTCTTGTAGACCTCGGACACCTTGGCGTCCAGCACCTTTTTGTAGAAGTCGATCGCGGCGAAGCCGTCGTCAACGAAGAGCGCGTAGATGACGGTCTGCTTGAACTTGGCGGCTGCTGCCGCGATGGCCTCGGCGGTCTGGGCGCAGCCGCGGCAGGTGCCGCTATCATCGCCGGCACCGGCGGTGGTGACGGAGACGGTGGCGGCGGTGGCGGAGATGGTGGCCCCATCGTTCCGACCGTAAACGACGCCGATGGCACCTATGATGTTCCAGAAGGTGACCCGGATGGGGTGACGATCTCTGGCACGGGCGAGCCCGGCTCCACCGTAGAAGTAGACATTGGCGGCGTGACCGGCACCACAACCGTTGGTGACGACGGGACCTGGTCTGTTGATTTCCCGACCGATGACCTGCCGGACGATGGCGTATATGAGACCACCGTGGACGTCGTGGCGCCCGATGGCACCACC
>ENA-OWNT01000457-OWNT01000457.1-seawater-metagenome-genome-assembly--contig:-NODE-457-length-96240-cov-12.727057_pt1 | contig 96240 bp, 94 predicted proteins | sample MGYA00238136_ERZ651165 | MGnify/ENA primary metagenome ERZ651165 (study PRJEB26861, sample SAMN08777766) | seawater metagenome | isolation source: coastal seawater | place: USA: Florida | collected...
ACCTTGTTCAGGATTGCTACCTCCTCGGCGCAATCGAGGCCGGACACCTGAAAACTGCGCCCGCCCGCTGGCGCGGGCGTCGTCGGCGCGATGTCGCCGCAGGTTCCGGCTCTGCCGCTGCAGCTGCTGCCGCTTGCCTCGGCGTCTTCGGCGTGATCGTGATCGTGGCGAGCGGTGTCGGACGGCATGGATGGACCTCTGGATTCGGATGCTAAGTCATGAGATAGTCCCTACAGTAGCTAGAGCTTCAAGAGCAAAATTCGTTGGTATTTCAGTTTGCATTCTTGCTACACGGTTTGATGACCGGCTCGTTCACCCCTTGAGCATGAGAACCGATCGAAGGAAAACCAGAAACGAAAGGAAGCTCGATGCGGGGTTCGATGCTAAAGCAAAAAATGATGGTTGCGACGGCGCTGTCGCTCCTCGCTGGATGCGCCATTGCTCCAAGTGGCAGTAGCGACCCGGCGAATGCGATCGGGAATGTGCCTGAGAGCGTGGTGGCAATGGCGGCGCCCGATCAGAATATATCGACCGCCCGCCTCAGGCCGGAAGACGGCTGCTATTGGTATGAGCACAGCGGCCCGGTGGAGGTGACCTTGCTCCCCCTGCGAACAGCGAACGGCAATCCGATCTGCGCCGCGCGCCCAACCTGAGATCGCTCGACCGACCGCAGGCACGTTGGCCGATCGAGCGCTCCCTCAGCTGCGGGCTGTGACGCTGTCCTCTGCCGAATACAGGTAGGCCGTAGAGCCAAGGTTTACATTCGGATAGAGATCGTTGATGTGGGCCATGACCATCCGCACGCATCCTGAACTCGCGCGACCGCCGATGCTTCTCGGGTAGGGCGTGCCGTGGATCCGGAGATAGGTGTCGCGATCCCCGACATAGAGATAGAGTGCCCGTGATCCGAGAGCGTTTTCCGGCCCTGGTTCCATCCCATCGGCCCATTGTGCGTTCACGGGATCGCGTTCGATCATGTTTTGTGTTGGCGTCCAGTGCGGCCACCTGACCTTGCGCTTGATGTTATAAACACCCGGCTCGTAGAGGTTGCCCCGCGCGATCGCCACGCCGTAGCGCATCGCGGTTCCACCCTCTTCAATGTGGTAGAGATATCGCGCGACCGCATCGACATGAATATCTCCTGGCACGAGCCCGGCCTTCGCGACTACACGTTGCGGTAGGAACCGCGGGTGCAATCCCCATGGGTTGGAAGTCTCGGCAACATAGTTTGGAGGCGTCACCTGTGCGTCCCATTCAGCCTTCTGAGCCTCGGTGGGCCAACTGTCGGCAATAGCCATGCCGGGACCGGTCACCGAAAATAGCGCCGTTGTTGTCTGAATGAAGTGTCGTCTTGTCAGCATTTCGTACCCTTTCGGTTCCCGCCGGCGATTGATGGCAAGAACGGTATGTGTTCTCGTTGAATAGATAGGCCTTCTAGTGGCTAGAGGTTCAAGGGCATATTTTCGTGAACAAGTCGGCAGTCCTTTCGGGCCGAGAGCGCCTGCTACGGTTGCACTTTGTATCAACTGACAAGCTACTCTCGTTGGGCCAGATCTGGTCTGCGCAACAACGCGCTTCTGTTTCGAGAACTCACAACCTTCATCGCTGTGATGTGCGCAGAACTGGCCGCCCGCATGAATGAGTAGAGGCCACCAACTCCACGCGATTCGGCAGTGGTAGCCCCTGAGTTCAACTGGCGTCTTTGAATTCGGCATATTCACCGCGAACCTGAACGGTCACGGTGGCGGGCTCGCTGTCGCGGTTGCGCCAGAACCAGCCGTGTTCGCCGTCGAACGCGGCGACGATCTCGCCTGCGTCGCCAGTGGAGCCGCGGCTCTTATCATAGGTCACCGACTGACCGCCGCCATGGCCATGCATGTCGAAGTTCACGCGACCGCCTTCGACAAAAATCCGGTATTCGACCGTCTGGCCTTCTTCCATCACCAGCTTCCATTCGGCACTGTCGCCAGGTGCCAGAGTGAAAGTGATCTCATCGCGCCAGACTTCGACTTCTTGCGCGTGTGCCGCGCCGACGAAGAGCCCGAAAATATCGTTCATCAGGCTCGACTGTTCCTCTGCCTCAAGCTCCATCAGCCTGTCGGCCTCGGCCTCTTCCGCGAGCTGGGTCTTGATCTCGCCCATTTCCGCCAGTCCAAGGATTCCACCGATCCCGGTCGGGTCGATGTTGTATTCAGCGGGCAACACGACGGTCACGAGGATCGCGACGGCGCTAGCGGCGGCGATGGCGGTGGAACGGATCAGCTGCGCGGAGCTTGGCAGTTCTTCGAGGCTCGGTTTTTCTGCGTTGAACATTTTGGTCTCCAATTTCTCAGGTGGCTACGAAATAGCCGGTGATTTGCAAGCCCATAAGGATGAACCCCATGGACATCATGACGACGTTGGCGGTGTAGGCCTGGCGGAAGAAGTTCGGGGACTTCCGCCAGTAGCCCATGACGATGAGGATCACGGCGAGTGCCATGATCTGGCCGAGCTCGACACCGACGTTGAAGGCCAGGAGGTTCGCCAGCAGCCCCTCCGAAGCGATCTCGTAGTCGAGAATTTTGGTGGCGAGGCCGGTGCCGTGGAAGAAGCCGAAGATCAGCGTCGCGGCCTTGGTGTTCGGCTGAATCCCGAACCAGCGCTGGTAGGCGCCTAAGTTGTCGAGCGCCTTGTAGACGACCGAGAGGCCGATGATGGCGTCGATGATGTAGGCGTTGATACCCCAGCCGAACCAGACACCCGCCAGCATCGTGGTCGAGTGCCCGAGGGCGAAGAGGCTTACGTAGATGCCGACGTCCTTCATCTTGTAGAGAAAGAAAACGACGCCGAGCAGGAACAGGATGTGGTCGTAACCCGTCACCATGTGTTTGGCACCGAGATACATGAAGGGAATGATGTTCACCCCCCAGATTTCCTGGATGTAGCCCGCGTCACCTTCGGTGACGTTATGGGCAAGCGCGTGGCCCGTACTCAGAACGAGTGCTGACAGCGTAATGAAGGACAGGATCACGATCCGGCGTATGCCGGGATCGGTCCAGCCCCGATGGACTGTAGTCATGGATTGAACTCCGCATATGTGCTGATGATCGAATGCAACGCGCCGATGGCGCGCGGTCGATCAGACGCGCGGAGGTCGTTCGATCTGGTATATCCGTAACGTGTTCGACGTCGCGGAACTCAACCGCCATGCGGTTTTGTCAATTTTTAAAGCGAAGGCAGACAAATCCGGGGCGGACACGACCGCTTGACTGTGATCGTGATCCAAACTGTCATGGCTGTGGCCGTGCATGGCCCAGAGAATATCTTCCTCGAAATCATGTGAATGGCCATGTTCCGCGATCATTTCCGAATGCTCTTGGATCACATCGAGGACAATAGGCACATGAGAGGTCGTTGGCAGCACTGACCAGACCAGCAGGGCCGCGCAGAGAAGGGTCGCGAAAGCCGCCTTTCCGATTGTCCGTAAACTTGTCATCAACTCTGCCTGCCCGCTCGTCGCTCGCGTGGTGCGTCGCGGCACCATCTTGTTCTATCCCCCAGGGGAGGATAAGCCTTTCATATGACAGATTCCCCGGTTCATGCAAGTCATCCCGCCCTCGTCGCCCGGCTGAAACGTGCTGACGGCCACCTGCGCGCCGTGATCGAGATGATCGAGGCAGGCAAGCCCTGCCTCGAAATCGCCCAACAGATGCAGGCGGTCGAAAAGGCTATTACGAACGCGAAGCGGGCGCTGATCCATGACCATATGGATCATTGCCTGAACGTCGAAGGTTCCGAAACAGATCGCGTCGAACTGCGGACGATCGCCCGATATCTTTAAGGCTCGCCATGCTCGATATCCTTTCCGACCGCACCTACCGTCATCTTTTTCTGGCGCAGGTCGTCGCCCTTCTGGGAACTGGACTCGCGACAGTAGCCCTTGGGCTTTTGGCATTCGATCTGGCGGGGGACGACGCGGCGATGGTGCTGGGCACGGTCTTCACGATCAAGATGATGGCCTATGTGGGCATCGCACCCATTGCCGGAGCGTTCGCGGACCGTGTGCCGCGTCGCGCGCTGCTGGTGACGCTCGATCTGGTGCGGGCGGGTGTCGCGCTGGCATTGCCCTTCGTGACCGAGGTCTGGCAGGTCTATGTGCTGATCTTCCTGCTGCAATCGGCCTCCGCCGCCTTCACGCCGACCTTTCAGGCGACGATCCCGGACGTTCTGCCCGAAGAGGCGCGCTATACCCGCGCGTTGTCGCTGTCCCGGCTGGCCTACGATCTGGAAAACATCGTCAGTCCGACCCTAGCCGCGCTTCTGTTGGCAGTGATGTCATACAACGCGCTGTTCATCGGCACAGTGGTAGGTTTTACCGCCTCGGCGCTCCTGGTCGTCTCGGTGCTGCTGCCGAGCCCCCGTCCATCCGAGCCGCGCGGCGTCTATGACCGCACCACGCGCGGCATCCGCATTTATCTGGCCACCCCGCGCCTTCGCGGGCTTCTGGCCTTGAACCTCGCGGCGGCGGCGGCAGGCGCGATGGTGCTGGTCAATACCGTCGTTCTGGTGCGCGGAGTGCTCGGCCTGTCCGAGAGCGCACTGGCCTGGACGATGTTCGCCTTCGGTGCGGGCTCCATGACGGCCGCTCTGGCTTTGCCGCGTGTTCTAAATGCGTTGCCGGACCGGCCTGTGATGTTCGGTGGCGCGCTGCTGATGGTGGCGACACTTCTGGGGCTGGGAATGACGGTTCTCGTAGCCGGGCTCGGCTGGTCGATCCTTCTGGCAGCCTGGTTGCTGGTGGGATTTGGGTATTCCGCCGTCCTAACCCCTTCGGGCCGGTTGCTGCGCCGGTCCGCCCATGCCGGAGACCGCCCGGCACTCTTCGCAGCGCAATTCGCGCTGTCCCACGCCTGCTGGCTGGTGACCTATCCATTGTCGGGTTGGATGCTGACGGTCTATGGCGTCATTCCCGCGCTGGCCGGACTGGCCCTCCTCGCTGGCATTGGAATGCTTGTTGCATTGAAGCTCTGGCCCGCAAACGATCCTGTCGAGGTAGAGCATACCCACGACAATCTGCCGCTTGATCACCCCCATCTGCAAGGGCATCGCAGGCACAGCCACGCCTTGATCATCGACGAGAGCCATCCCCGCTGGGCCACGCATTTCTAAGTTGTGGATCAAGGCCAAGACAGGACGCAGGCAAGTTTACTTTCTCCCTTACGGACAGCCATCAACCACGTAAGATTGGTCTTCATGGGCTCGATGCGTGAATCTCTACAAGCGTAGCGTACGGCTGTTTTGACCTAAACGTAAATTTTTGTCCTCCGGACGACGAGCAAGACCTAAGTTGCAAGCCGCCACATCCGGAAACGCCCTTGCCCTGTCACCTCGCAGATCAGGCCTCGCATTTCCATCCAGGCAAGGTTGCGCTGGACGGCGGCACGGCTGGCGCCCGTCAGGGCCTCGGCCATCGGGGCCGAAACGAGCGGCCATTCGGTCAGCACAGCGCGCAAGGAAGGGGGTGTCTTGCCTGAAAGCGGCGTCATCTCGGCCTCCGCCCGCGCAGCCCAAGCTTCGATATCGTCAAGGTGCCGCATCGCTGTCAGGCATGCCGTCTCGATGCCGTCGAGCCAACGCGCGAGACGGTCGACCGGTGGACCACCGGCTCGTAGCCCCCCTGCCCCGCCCATTGCCAGAGGCGCAAAGACTGCCCCTTTCCCTTCACTCGATGCGATCCGCGCAGCGGTGACCGCCGCTTCCATCCTGTCGCCATGCTGTCCGAGGCCGGCGAGACTCCAGAGGTGGAAGCCCAGGCAAGCGCGCGTGATCGGGTGCAGATTGGCGGCTTGCGCCATCAGGTCAAGCCAACCGCAGGCGCGATCCGCGAAGGGCTCGGCTTCATCCGCCATGTTTTCAGGGTCACGGCGATCGAGGAAAGCGGATAGGTCCACCTCGGGTCCGGGACCGCCGGCAAGACGCCGCACCGCCCATCCGACACGCGCGAGCGCTGCGGTGTCTTTCTGCGCCCCGGACAAGCGCATGGATGTCCAGAGCGCCAGCCGATCCGGGCCAATTCGATCGCCCACAAACCAGCTGAGGTCTGCCGCCTCCATCAGCGCGAGCCTATGCCGCCAGCCGTCCGGGCCACGGTGCAGACGATCATCCAGCGCGCCAATCCGACCAGCCACACGGGCGAGATGGGCGGCATTGCCTGCCTCTGCCTTCCGCCAATCGTCGAGGACTGCGGTTTCAGGCAGCTCTGCCCTCGGTCCAGGCGGCAGATAATCCGGCTCCCCATCCATTGGACCGGGCAGGAACCACAGGTCGTCCTCTGTCGCAATTGCTTTGCCGTTTCATCAAAAATTTCTTACAGGATTCCAGTACGATGAAGCGTAATCCGACGCGATATTTTACGTTTCGATTTCAATTCTTAACTCGCGTTTCAACAAGCGAGAAACTGGGGCAGAAAATGGGGTTTAGAAACCGTGGAGCGGCGGGTTCATGACGCCGCACGAATACGAAGCTTCTGACGAGGCTTGGGCCAGGGCAACGCGCATCGGACGAGAACTGGATCGCATTTTGGACGGGCAAGAGCCTATGCGCACCGCAGTTGCTCGGGCCGCATCCGAATTGCGTCTCTCGACGCGCCAAATCTACAACCAGCTGCGCCGATACCGCACCGAGCGCCGGGTTTCTTCGCTGCTGCCAAGAACAGGTGGGGCGAGGCGCGCAAGGATCAGCCCGGCTGTTGAGGAAATCATTTCGGCAACGCTTCGGGAGATGTGGCTTCAGCCCGAGCAACCGGACCTTGCGCCGATTGTCGATGAAATCCGCACCCGTTGTGTCAGCGATGGTTTTGATCCGCCTGCCTATGTCACCGTATCCAAGCGTATCCCGCGACTGTTCACGCCCGAGGAGATTGCCCGACGGCGAGATTCAGGAGGGAAAAGACTGCGGCGTCTGAAACCGCGCCCGGGCTATATCCGGGCCAAACACGCTCTCGACGTCGTCCAGATCGATCATACCCCTGCCGACATCCAGTTTGTGGAAGTCATTGATGATCAGGGCATCTATGTCGGACGCCCCTATCTCACTATCGCTGCCGATGTGGCAACAAGCGCGATTATCGGCTTCTGCCTGACCCTTGAGCAGCCTTCACGCCTGTCGGTTGCCCTCTGTCTGGCGCAGGCGATGTGCCGCAAGGAGGACTGGCTGGCAGCGCGCGACATCAATCATTCCTGGCCGATGTTTGGCCGCCCGAAGAAGGTCGTCGTGGATTCCGCCATGGAATTCAGAAGCACCAGTTTCATCCGGGGTTGTGCCGAGTACGGCATTGCAATTCAAAGCCGGAACAAGGGGACCGTCCATCGTGGCGGGGTTGTCGAACGGCTTCTAGGCAAGGTGAATACGGTGCTGCGCTCCCTGCCTGGCAAGACCGGGCGTTCCATCGCGGATCGGGGTGAGTATCTGTCCGAAGACCGTGCGAGGCTCAACTTTGCAGACCTCGAACGCTGTATCGCGCTGGCGATTATCGATCACAATCTTAGCCAGAATGAACGCAAGCTGACAGTCCCGACCAATGAATGGGAACGAAAATGCCGTCAGCCGGACGGCCCGGAAGACAACCCTTTCGATGTTCTGCTCAGCTTTCTCCCGAACAAGACACGCAGGATTTCACCTCAGGGTGTCAGCCTGTTTGCCAACGACTATTTCGATCCATGGTTGGGCCCGTTGGTCGCCCGCCGTGATCGATTGGGTGCTCTCGATGTTCGTTATGATCCTCGGGACATTAGTCACATCTACATCAAGGATCCCGATACGGGAGCCTGGCGCCCTGTGGAGCGGCGGGATGGACTGCTTGAGGCGGTCACCCTCTGGCAGCACAGGGCCGAGAGAAGCCGAGCGCGCGAAACCGGCCGACGCCCGATCGAGGAGAAGACCGCGATCCGCCGCGAAATCGCGGCGACCGTAGATGCCTCGGCATCGAAGAAGCAAAGGCTGAAGGAAGTCGCACGGGCCAGGCATGCGGCTCATGCGCCGAAACCCTACCAGAGCCTCACTTCTTCCCCGACACCAATCCGCGAAACGCCTGACCCTGAGCGCCCGCGCCGCGTCTTTCCGGTTGAGGATTGGTGAAATGACTGATCACCTCCTGGACTCCGCCGCATCACTTCTTGATGCCGGTGACGCGTGCCGCATCGCCCATATCCGGACGGCCCGTTGGATCAGCCATCCGGTGGCAAGTCGCGCCCATAACGCCATGAGTCTGCTACTCGATCGGCCAGTAACCTTGCGTCCCAGAGGGCTCTTGCTGACAGGCCCCTATCACAATGGCAAGACGATGATCGCCGAACGCTTTGCGATTGAACATTTGCGGCAGTCAGAACGTCAAAGGATCTGGGTGATCCAGACCCGAGAAGGTGCCGGACTGTCTCACTTCTATGCCAGCATTCTTGCCGGGTTGCGCGCGCCTCAGGCATCTGGTTGGCGGAGCCTGTCGCGCGCGGGCGAGCAGGTGGATCATTTGCTGGACAGCTTGAAACCCCGCCTGCTCATCTTCGATGAGTTTCACAGCGCCCTTCGAGGGCGCCGACAGGACGTGAAAGCTATCTTTTCGTTCCTGCGCCGTATCGCACGTGTCCACGACATTTCGCCCGTACTGGTTGGCGAGGTTGCGGTCTATGACGCGGTACACGACACCGAGGAAATGGGATCGCGGTTCGATACGATCCCTGTTCCCAGATGGGCGTATGACGAGGATTTCGCGACGCTCCTCGATAGTCTTGAGACCAGCATGCCTCTCGCCCGAGCCTCGGACCTGTCGCGACCGTCACTGGCCGAGATCATCCATGATTTGTCAGAGGGCTTGATCGGAGAGGTCGTCGATATCGTGAGCAACGCGGCTATCAAGGCGATAAGAAACGGCGAGGAACACATTTCTGAAGCGACCATCACCACTCTTGGTTATACGCCCCTGTCGAAACGCCGAAATGCTCCTTTGCGCCGCGAAATGATGTGAACCAGTCTGCGTCCGAGATCACAGTCACACCTGCGCGCGACTACGGCAACGAGGTGGGGCAAGGCTGGCCCGTCGTTGTCGCACCGGTACCCGGAGAGTTGCTGTCGAGCTGGTTGCATCGGCTGGCCATGGCCAATGGAATTCCTCCTCAATATTTTGGGCGGGTTCTGGATGTCGCAGGTGCAGATTGGTCTGCGAAGCTTGACCGAAATCTTCCCGGACGGGTCCTCAGTTTGCTGGTCGAGCGAACCCGGTTGCCCGCCGAGGAGATTGATGGCCTGGCTTTGCACCGCGACCCGCTGGCCCGGTTGCGAGTGCGGCTGATCACAGGATCAGGAGATGCCCGCACATCGACCGCTCGGGTCAATCGCCTGCAATATTGCCCGGCATGCCTGAAAGAGGATCGCGCACCGTTCTTCCGGCGCGGCTGGAGCCTGGCGACGCGCGTTTCCTGCTTTCGGCATGGATGCCGCTTGCGCGACCAATGCCCTGCCTGCGGCGGCGGCATTGCGCCTGCTCGACAGAACCGGCTTCTGCCGCAACATTTCTGCGTCTGGTGTGATGCTGATCTCCGAAAACCCACCCTGCCCGCCGAGTATGATGTGCAGCGTCTCGAACGGCTCATCGACGATTTGCTTCGAATGCATGTTGCGGGACATGGACGGCATGGAAAGACATCCCTGCCCGCCATGCTTGGGGCGGCTTGTTTCACGTTCAATGGCCAGCCGACGTCAATTTCGCGCTTGCCGCACCGGGTCCGCTACGAATTGTTCCGCCAGTTGGCCGATGGAATGACGCACGTCCAAAAACGTTCCGTGCATCCTGCAATTGATCTCTTGACCCGCATTGCACGGGCTGCGCCCAAGCATTCCGACTTGGTGGCGTCATTGAGTGCAGAGATCACGTCACAGATCACACCGGGAACAAAGACGCGCTCCAGACATCCTGATTTGGCGGAATTACAACAGGTCATCGTTCGCCTTCATTCAAACCGCCGCACATCATTGGCAACGGCTATGCCTGCGAATTGATGACCCCTGCATCCTCCATCTGCTCCCGATCGGGCAGGTCCTGCAGCGACTCCAGATCGAACGCGACCAGGAACTGCTCCGTCGTCACATAGGTATAGGGTGCTCCACGCCGCGGCGACCGTGGGCCGGTTCCGATCAACCCGCGCGCATGCAGTCGCCCGATCAGATCGCGGCTGATCTCCTTGCCGAAGATGTCCTTCAGCCCGTCCCGTGTGACCGGCTGGTGGTAGGCGATGGCAGCGAGCACCGCGACATCGTATTCGTCCAGGTCCAGAAGCTGTTCGCCCACATCCGCAGCGGCCCTGATCGCCGGGGCGTAGGTGGGCCGCGTGCGCAACATCCAGCCGCCGGCCACCTGCGCCACTTCGAAGGATCGTCCTTCGAGATCGGCGACCAGGTCTTCGACCAACAGATCGACCGAAGCCCCCTGCCCCACCACGCGCGCGAGGTCCTCGCGCGGCACCGGCGATGCACTGGCGAAGAGAACGGCTTCAATCCGCCGCATCCATTCACGCCAGCGCAATTCGGCTGGCAGATCGTTCAGTTCCCGATCGAAGTCAGTTTCGGCGTGATCCCTGGCCATCGCTCAGATCCCGTAGAGCCGGAACGTGTCGCGGCCGGTCAACTCGCGCACCGCGCCGAGATCGACCAACCGGTCACAGAGCCGCCGTGCGGACCGGTCCGGTAGTGGGAGGGCCGCAGGCGCGACGGCATCTTGGGCCAGGAACATCTCGACGGCGGCCTCTGCGCCTTTGGCGCGCAGCTTCGGCGCGACCGCTTTGAGATGCGCTGCCCGCCGCGCGAGGTCAGTTGAGAGACGCACGGCATCGACCGCCGATGAGACGAGCGCACGATGACAAGCCGAGCGTAGGTCTTCGCCTCGCTTGCGCATGTCGGCGCGTTTCAGGCCTGCGGCCAGAAGCGGCAGGACATGGCTCCACCCGAGCGCCTGAGCGAGGGTCGCGTCAGCCAGGACGAGCGCGGGCACCTCGGCACGGGGTGCATCGTTCAGTACCGCCTCCAGCACCATTGCCGCGCGACTGACCGTTGCCCCCTGCCCGGCATCGAGCCAACTCGCGATCTGATCACCCTGAAGTTCAGGCAGCGCCCGGACCAGAGCTTGCACGGTCACCGGCCTTTCCGTGGCGCGACGCCACGCCAGACAGGTTTCGCCTGCCGGGCCGGGCAGGTCGCCGGGGCGCAGCAGATGCATCACGTCGCGCAGCTCCCTTGCCCGCTCCGGCCGGCTCGAAAACGCCACGCAAGCCTCGGCCGCCCGCAGCGCCAGCCGCTCCCGCAACAAGGCTTGGGGCACCTCAGCATGTCCCAGCACAAGATGCAGATGGTTCAGCGCCGCGCCCGACAAAAACGCAACATCTTCAAGGGTTTCATCGCGCGCGGAGGTGACCCAGGCGGGCATCCGGGGTAGCGTGTCGAGGGCGCTGATGTGATCCGGTCGGGCAAATGTCATGCACAGAGCCTACATTGGCACGGCGCTTTCTGCTAGAAAATAGCACACTAACCGCCCCATCTTTGCATCTTCAATAATGTCCGATAACCTTGCGTTATCGGACGGAAAAATGACATGCTCAAAAACATGGGTAGTCTCACAAATAGCAGCACCAAAATCGAGGGTTCGGGCGGGTCAGAGTCCGAGATTTCGAGCTCAGCACCCCATACCGCGCCGAACAGTGACGAACACGACGAGAGAACCTCTCGGGACCGAGCCTCAATCGCTCTGCCCGCTCATGTGGCCGGCTCCGGCGCGCTAGACCGGCTGATCGACACCGCGCGCGATTACGCTGAAGCCTCGACGGCCGAGAACACCAACAAGGCCTACGCGGCCGACTGGAAACACTTCACCCGCTGGTGCCGGCTGAAAGGCACGGATCCCCTGCCCCCCTCGCCCGAGATGGTCGGGCTTTATCTGGCTGATCTGGCTGCACCGGGTGGGAAGGCCCCTGCCCTCTCGGTTTCCACGATTGAGCGTCGTCTTTCGGGGCTTGCCTGGAACTACAGGCAGCGCGGGTTCACTCTTGATCGCAAGAACCGCCACATCGCCACGGTTTTGGCCGGGATCAAACGCAAGCATGCACGCCCGCCGGTCCAGAAGGCAGCGATCCTGCCTGAGGACATCAAGGCAATGGTGGCCGCCCTGCCCTACGATCTCCGCGGGCTTCGAGACCGGGCGATCTTACTTCTGGGCTATGCTGGAGGTCTCCGTCGCTCCGAGATCGTGAGCCTTGACGTGCACAAGGATGATACACCGGACTCCGGCGGTTGGATCGAGATTTTCGAAGATGGCGCTCTGCTGACGCTGAACGCCAAGACCGGGTGGCGCGAGGTTGAGGTCGGGCGCGGCTCAAGCGACCAGACCTGTCCTGTCCACGCACTTGAGCAATGGCTGTATTTTGCAAAGATCGAATTCGGGCCGGTCTTCGTGCGCACATCGCGGGATGGCAAACGTGCGCTCGAGGCCCGCCTTTCCGACAAGCACGTCGCACGGCTGATCAAGGCAACCGTTCTGAAGAGCGGCGTCAGATCCGATTTGCCGGAAGCCAAACGACTGGCAATGTTCTCTGGCCATTCCTTGCGCGCCGGGCTCGCCTCGTCGGCAGAGGTTGATGAGCGCTATGTTCAAAAGCAACTCGGACATGCGTCGGCCGAGATGACCCGGCGCTACCAGCGCAGACGCGACAGGTTCCGGGTGAACCTGACCAAAGCCGCAGGGCTGTGAAGCTCAGGAATCTTGACGCGTTAGTGAAGCGCTAAGGTGAAATTCCAGCGCTTCAGTTTCAGCTTACTGCTTCAATTGAAATCGGGAACTAAACGCGACACTCTTCGTGAGCCTCTTCATCCTCCTCGATGGTGATGAGGGGGTCATCGAAATCATCTGTCAAAGCGGCTCCTTGGGGTTTCATATGTGCAAAATACTCTTCTTTTGCACATTACCCAAGCGATTTTGTGGCGGTTGCCTTCGCTCTTTATATAGTGTGCGCGGGCGACTGCCGGTGGAACCTCTCAGATCGCGCTCAGTACAGGGAAACAAAGGGTTTCGGGACGAGCAAAACGAGAGAGCACCTACTTGCATTCGTTTAAAAACGGTCCTTTATCCATGACACTTTTGAATGCGAACGATTGATTTTCATGACCCTGTTAGAGTCTTACTCCAGCGATTAATGCCTCCAGAATTTCACCGGAGATTGGCATGTAGCGGGCTATACATTGCGCTTGATTTCCGGGCGTTATGGAAGCCGGGTAAAGACCGCGGGTACCATTGATGAGATCAACGGAAAGCAGAATATCTCAAAGAAGAAGCTGCAAAAAAAATTGGCATCGGCGCGCTTTTGAGTCTTGGAGGATCGGTTTCCTGACCACCACTACCCCCAAGTCGGCCCTGATCCCACCTAAAATTTTTGCGCTGCATCTCCCAAGTACGGAGTTAGCCCATTTTGATTGTCTTCAGGCGAATGTGGGTTTTGCCCTGTCGGACGAGCCGCAATTGGATCAAATTATTTGAACCGCAGAACACCCGACAGAGCACGCCAGAAGCCGATTTTAAGTTGCACAAATATTGCACAAGACGGCTCTCAACCTACTGATTTTTATCATCAACCAGTCCAGTCCATCATAGGCGCGACGGACAGGCGGGCGGCCCGGACTACGTTTGCGTTGGTTTTCTCAGTCGCCTGCATGACATTCCGGCCTGGTCTTTCGGGGCTCTTACACGGTCGCTTGCGCGCATTCCACGCAGGACGTGCGGCGGATATGGTCGCTTCGGGGGCAGTTTTGCAAGCCCACGGGTAGCATTCCGACGCGCTGGCGGAAAGATGGGACGGCCGCCGGAGCGGCGCGGTCCGCAAAACGAAAGGGCCGGCACCGCCGGCGCCGGCCCCGTCTCTGCCGCCCACCCCGGACCGGGGCGGCGGGCGGTCACTCGGTATAGAGGTACTTCATCGAGGCGCCGAGGTTTTCGCGCCGCTCCTTCAGCTCCATCCGCGCGATCGAGCGCAGATGCACCTCGTCCGGACCGTCGATCAGCCGCAACGCCCGGCCCCAGGTGAAGATATCGGCCAGCGGCGTGTCGGGGCTGAGGCCCATGGCGCCGAACACCTGGATGGCGCGGTCGGTCACCTCGCATTGCACCTGCGGGATCAGCGTCTTGATCATCGAGATCTCCTTGCGCGCGTTGCGGGCGCCGCCCTGATCGATCAGCCAGGCGGTTTTCAGCACCAGCAGCCGGGCCTGTTCGATGGAAACGCGCGAGCGGGCGATCCATTCCAGGATGGTGTCGCGCTCTGACAGATGCTTGCCAAAGGTCTTGCGCTCCTGCACCCGGTCGCACAGCAGGTCGAGCGCCACCTCGGTCTGGCCGATCGAGCGCATGCAATGATGGATACGCCCCGGCCCCAGCCGCGCCTGCGCCATCATGAAGCCGTCGCCCTCGGAGCCCAGCAGGTTTTCCGCCGGCACGCGGACGTTTTCGAACCGCACCTCGCAATGGCCCTCGGGCGAGAAGTGGTTGAGGATGTTGATGTTGCGCACCACGGTCACGCCGGGGGTGTCGCGCGGCACCAGCACCATGCTCTGCTGCCGGTGGGTTTCCGCCTCCGGATCGGTCTTGCCCATGACGATCAGGATCTGGCAGTTCGGATGCGCCGCATTGGTGATGAACCACTTGCGACCGTTGATCACGTAATCGTCGCCGTCGCGGCGGATGCTGGTCTGGATATTGGTGGCATCGGAGGAGGCGACATCGGGCTCGGTCATGCAGAAGGCCGAGCGGATCTCGCCGACCAGCAGCGGCTTCAGCCAGGCCTCGTATTGTTTGGGCGTGGCGAACATGTGCAGCAGCTCCATGTTGCCGGTGTCCGGAGCGTTGCAGTTGAACACCTCCGACGACCAGAACACCCGGCCCATGATCTCGGCCAGCGGGGCGTAGTCGAGGTTGCTCAGCCCCTGCCCCGGCTCGTCCTCGCGCAGCGACGGCAAAAACAGGTTCCACAGCCCCTGCGATTTCGCCAGCGCCTTGAGATCCTCCATGAAGGAGACCGGGAACTGCCCCGCCTTGACCTCCTTGTGCCAGAGCCGGTCGCGCGGGATCACATGGTCCTCCATGAAGCCCGTCAGTTCCTGCCTCAACGCGTTGCACCTGTCCGAATAGCTGAATTCCATTGCATCATCCTCTGGGCCCCGGAATGGGGCAGTTACATTGCGGCCGGACCGCCGGCGTCACCGTTCGCCTGCCCGGTCATGGCATGCCCCGCACGCCCGCAGGGCGCCGCACAGGGCGGCGATACTCCCTGATTATCCATGTCATTTCGCCCTGGCCTTGATATTGCTCAATGTCCCCTTGTCAGACAATCAGATTTCATTACTATCCGATGCGCTGCCTGTGGCAAGAGGGTTTCGCGGCCGCTATCTCAGCGCAGCACTCCGAGACTCAGGGGCGGGACCATGAAGGCGCGGCCGATCATCATTCAGACCTCCTACCGGGAAGTCTTTCATCAGCTGGAAGACGCCATTCTTCGCGGCGAGCTGAAAATCAACGAGCCGCTTCCGACGGAGGCGGAGCTTTGCGACATGTTCCGGGTCAAGCGTTCGACCGTGCGCGAGGGCATCCGGCTGCTTGAGCAGAGCGGCCTGGTGACCCGCAACAGCGCCCGCCGGCTGGTCGTCACCGCGCCCGACCCCAGCCGGTCGTCGGAGAACATCATCCGCTCGGTGACGCTCAACAACATCACCCTGGAAGAGCTGTGGCGGGTCCAGCGCGAGCTTGAGGCGCTGGCCGGCCGGCTGGCCAGCGACAGCATCTCGAAACCGCTGCTCGACGAGCTGGCGGCGAATATCGAACAGACGCGGGCCGCACGCGACGACCCCAAGACCATCGTGCATATCGACATGGAGTTTCACCGCCTGATCGCCCAGGCCGCCAACAACCGCGCGCTGACGCTGGCCCGCGATCCGCTCGGCCTGCTGCTCTATGCGTCGAGCGATTTCGTTATCACCCGCCTCGCCCAGTCGACCGGGCGCCTGATCGCCGCGCATCAGCGCATCTATGACGCCATCGCGGCGAACGATCCCGAAAACGCCGCCCGATGGATGCTGAAGCACATGGATGACTTCAAGCGGGGCTGCATCATGGCCGGCGCCGTGTTCGATGCGCCGGTTCTCGACTTCGTCGACCCCGATGCCCTGGCCGGCATCACCGAATCCCTGAGAAAGTAACGATGCCCGACCACTCCGATACCGATTTCGACCAAGCCCGCCTGGGCGCCTACCTCGCCGATGTCTGGCCCGAGGCCGGGCGGCTGACCGGCGTTCACCGTTTCAAGGGCGGCCAGTCCAACCCGACCTATCGGCTCGACTTCGAGAACGCCTGCGCGGTGCTGCGCCGCAAGCCGTTCGGCACGCTGCTGAAATCGGCCCATGCGATCGAGCGCGAGTACCGCGTGCAGGACGCGCTGAAAGGGACGGATGTCCCGGTCGCGCGCATGATCCACCTGTGCGAGGACCCCGAGGTGATCGGCGCGGCCTTCTACGTGATGGACCATGTGGACGGCCGGGTCCTGTGGGACCCCGCGCTGAGCGAAATCCCCCGGCCCGACCGCCGCGCCTATTACGCGGCGATGGCCGGTGCGCTCGCCGCTCTGCACCGCGTCGACCCGGAGGCGGTCGGCCTTGCCGATTTCGGCCGGCCCGGCAACTATTTCGAGCGCCAGATCGCCCGCTGGACCACCCAGTACCGCGCCAGCGAGACCGAACGGCGTCCGGACATGGACCGCGTGATCGCCTGGCTGGGCGACACCCCCTGCCCGGCCGACGACCGCAGCGCGCTGGTGCATGGCGATTACCGGATCGACAACATGATCTTCGATCCGACGCGCCCCGAGATCCTCTGCTTCCTCGACTGGGAGCTTTCGACCATCGGCCATCCCTTCGCCGACATCTCCTACCAGTGCATGCAGTGGCGCCTGCCGAACCAGGGCGTGTTCCGCGGCCTGGGCGGCATCGACCGCGCCGCCGAGGGGTTGCCGACGGAAGAGGAGTATCTGGCGATGTATTGCGAGGCCGCCGGGATCGGGGGCATCCCGCACTGGTCCTACTACCTGGTCTTCAACTTCTTCCGGCTCGCGGCGATTCTCGACGGGGTCTATCGCAGGGTCCTCGACGGCAATGCCTCCGACGCCGAGCGCGGCCGCAAGATGGCCGCGTCGATCCCCATGCTGGCGCGCATGGCGATCGAGATCATCGACGGCGGCGACCGGCACCTCGCCTGAGGCCCCGGTTGCCGGCCCGAAGCCCCCGCATCGGGGGTATCAGGCGGCCAGCTCCGGCTCGCCGAAGCTTTCCACCCGGAACCGGTGCAGGGTCAGATCCTCCGCCCAGTGGTCGCGCGGCAGGCCCGCCTTGAGCTTCAGCGCGTCGAGAAAGGCGCGCGGCTCCGGCAGGCTGTCCCAGACCGCCGGCAGAAAGGTGCCGCGCCGCCCGGCCGAGGACAGGATCAGCCCGTCGAGCCCCGGCTCGATCCGCGCCAGCGCTTCTGCCTCATCGGCGATTTTCATCGGCTGCGCCTTGCTGAGCACGGCGACCTTGATCCGCAGGTCGGGCAGCAGCCCCGCCGTCACCGGCGCGAACCGCGGGTCGCGGAACGCCGCGGCGACGGCATTTTCGGCCACATCCGCCGCCAGCGGCCGGTGCGCCGAGATCGAGCCGATGCAGCCGCGCAACTGCCCGTCCCGGGTCAGCGTCACGAAGCTGGCCGCCTGCGTCTGCAACGGAAACGCGCCGCGCTCCGGCGCAGGGGCCGTCCCCTGCCCCAGCCGCCCGGCAATCGCGCCGCGGGCCAGCCCCAGCAGCTCGGCCTGCGCGCCGGGGGTCAGCATCGCCGCGTCGATGGGATAAAACGCCCAGGCCCCGTAGCCGACCACGCGGGAGCGGTCGCCGGCGACATCGCCGCTGTCGCCCATCCCCAGCCGCAGCGCCTTGGCCCCCTGCCCGGCCTGCGACATCAGCCAGCCTTGCAGGCCCTTGGCGCCGCAGGCGTGGTACGGGGTCAGCCCGGCCGCCGCCCCCGTCTCCAGCAAACGGGCGGTTTCGGCGTCCTTTTCGCGGGCGGCAGACTGGGTCAGGAAATGGCTGAGATCGGAGGAAAGGACCACCAGCGTTTCGGGCGCCTCCAGCGCGTCGATTGCCGCCGCGACCTGCGCCGCGGGCACCTCGCCACAGACCAGCGGCACCACCTGCGCCCCGGGCCAGAGCGTGCGGATGAACGGCAGCTGGGTCTCGATTCCGTGCTCGTTGTCATGTGCGGCGTCCTCTTCATGCGCGAGCCCCGCCTCGGACAGCGCCGCACAGGCCATCCGGTCGATGGCCACCGGGCCCAGCGGCGTCGCATAGGCCGCCTGCGACGGGTAGGCGAGGCCGCGGAACACGTGCCGGTGCGAGGGCGAGATCACCACGACCCGGTCCGGTGCCCAAGTCACCGAGGCAAAGGACAGCCCGGCGAAGCGCCCCGAATAAGTATATCCGGCGTGGGCCGAAACGATGGCGCGCGGCGCGGCGGCGCCCGCCGGGGCGGCCTGCTCTGCGGCGCGAAGATGGGACGTGACCTCGGCGGCGAGCTGCGCGCCGTCGGCGGGAAAGAAAGTACCGGCAAATCGGCAATGGCGTTCAGACATCGTTCCCCCAATGTTCGCGCCCCTCTTCTGCCGGGGCGATTTCACCCTATATGGGTTGTGATCACAAATTTTGGAGAGGTCATCTTGGAAACCGCACGGTTCTGGTCATCGCGCCCCGAGGATGGGCGGCTCGTCTGCGAGCTGTGCCCGCGTTATTGCGCCCTGAAACCAGGCCAGCGCGGCATGTGCTTCGTGCGCAAGGCCGAGGGGCAGCGCATCGTGCTCGACACCTACAACCGCTCCTCCGGCTTCTGCATCGACCCGATCGAAAAGAAACCGCTCAACCACTTCCTGCCCGGCACCCCGGTGCTGAGCTTCGGCACGGCGGGCTGCAACCTGGCCTGCAAATTCTGCCAGAACCACGAGATCTCCAAGAGCCGCGAGACCGACAGCCTGACGGATTTCGCCACGCCCGAGATGATCGCCGAGGCAGCGGAGCGCGCGGGCGTCGCCTCGGTCGCGTTCACTTACAACGACCCGGTGATCTTTCACGAATACGCCGTCGACATCGCCCGGGCCTGCCACGCGCGCGGCATCCGCGGCGTGGCGGTGACGGCGGGCTATGTCACCGCCAAGCCGCGCGAAGAGTTCTTCGCCCATATGGACGCGGCGAATATCGACCTGAAGGGGTTCACCGAGGCGTTCTACCACAAGCTCACCGCCTCGCATCTCGCGCCGGTGCTGGAGACCATCGAATACGCGGTGAAGGAAACCGATTGCTGGGTGGAGCTGACCACCCTGCTGATCCCCGGCTGGAACGACAGCGACGCCGAGCTCACCGAGATGACGGAATGGGTGGTGGACCGGCTGGGGCCGGACGTGCCGCTGCATTTCTCCGCCTTTCACCCCGACCACCGCATGCCCGACGTGCCTGCCACGCCGCAGGCCACGCTGCTGCGGGCGCAGCAGATCGCCAAGGCCGCCGGGGTGAACCACGTCTATGTCGGCAATACCCATCACAAGGACGGGCAGTCGAGCTATTGCTCGTGCTGCGGCCAACAGGTGATCGGCCGCGACTGGTACCGGCTGTCGGACTGGAACCTGACGGAGGACGGCCACTGCACGACCTGCGGCACCGCCTTCCCGGGTGTGATCGACGGCCCGCCGGGCGACTGGGGCCGCAGGCGGCAGGTGCTGCGGATCGGCTAAACCCGCCGCCGCGTCCGGATCCGGCGTCGCGGCTTCGGCCAACCCCGCGTTCCAGGTGCGGAACCCAGCCTGGCACAACGTCAAACCGCGGGTGGTTTTCTGCCACGCCGGCCTTCGCGCGGCCCAAAACGGGCAGCTGCATCCCCCTTCGCGTCGGCACCTATCCCCGCTCCCGCCCCATCCGTACCATGCACGGAGGGCAGCGCCCGACCCGGTGGGCGCCATAGCGACGGCAGGTCAAGGTCCGCGCGTCAATGGCAATCTGCCGAGGGATTGGCGCACGACAGCGCCAAAGCGCCCTCCGGGAGAGGTCGGGCGCAGCCCGGCGCAAATGCCGGGCGGGCCGCCTGTCTGATGGTCTGCCTAGCCGAGCCGCGCCAGCACCGCCGCCAGATCGGGCCGGAAAAACCCCGGCCCTTTCAGCACCTTGCCATCCGCGCGCAGCACCGGCCGGCCATCTTCGCCCAGCTTCGACATGTTGGAGGCATGCACCTCCGCCATCCCGTCGGCCTTCACCCCGTGCAGCCCGAACTCCAGAAAGGTGCCGTCCAGCACGTATTGGATATCGCACAGCGCATCGAGCACCTCGACCATATCGCCGGCCTCCACCGCCGCGCGCAGCTCGGCCACCTCTTCCTCCAGGATGGCCAGCCGCATCTGCGCCCGGTCCTCCGGGATCGCCGGCGCATCGACCACCGGCACCGCGAATTTCTCATGCCACTCGCGGACGATCTCCAGCGTGTCGCGCCTGTCCCGCCCGGCCATCAGAAATCCCAGTCTTCGTCCTCGGTCGCGACCGCCTTGCCGATCACGTAGGACGAGCCGGAACCGGAGAAGAAGTCGTGGTTTTCATCCGCGTTGGGGCTCAGCGCCGCCATGATCGCCGGGTTCACCCGGCACAGCTCATCCGGGAAAAGCCCTTCGAACCCAAGGTTTTGCAGCGCCTTGTTGGCGTTGTAGTGGAGGAAGTTCTTGACGTCCTCGGTCAACCCCAGCGGATCGTAGAGCGTCTCGGTATAGCGGCTCTCGATCTCGTAGAGGTCGAACATCAGCGCAAAGGCGAAATCCTTGATCTCCGCCCGCTCGGCCTCCGACAGCCGCTCCAGCCCGCGCTGGAACTTGTAGCCGATGTAATAGCCATGCACCGCCTCGTCGCGGATGATCAGCCGGATCAGGTCGGCGGTATTGGTCAACCGCGCCCGGCTCGACCAGTGCATCGGCAGGTAGAAGCCGGAGTAGAACAGGAAGCTCTCCAGGAACACGCTCGCCACCTTCTTGCGCAGCGGGTTGGCGGTGGCGTCGTATTCGTCGAGGATCAGCCGCGATTTCTGCTGCAGCTGCGCGTTCTCCTCCGACCAGCGGAACGCCTCGTCCACCTCTGCGGTGGAACACAGCGTCGAGAAGATCGAGGAATAGGAGCGCGCATGCACCGCCTCCATGAAGGCGATATTGGTCAGCACCGCCTCCTCATGCGGGGTGATCGCGTCCGGCATCAGCGCCGGCGCGCCGACCGTGTTCTGGATGGTGTCCAGCAGCGTCAGCCCGGTGAACACGCGGATGGTCAGCCGCTGTTCCTCTTCGGTCAGCTGCGACCAGCTCTGGATATCGTTCGACAGCGGCACCTTTTCCGGCAGCCAGAAATTCACCGTCAGCCGGTTCCAGATTTCCAGGTCCTTGTCGTCCTGCAACCGGTTCCAGTTGATGGCGCGGGGCACGGGGCGGGTTTGGGTCAGGTCTTTCATGGCAGCATTCCCCAGGCAGAGGTCATATTGGGCAGGCACGGCCCGGGACGCGCGGCCCGGGCCAAGGGATCACAACGAGCAGGACACGCATCCCTGCACCTCGGTCCCTTCAAGGGCCATTTGGCGCAGGCGGATGTAATAGATCGTCTTGATCCCCTTCTTCCAGGCATAGATCTGGGCGCGGTTGATATCCCGCGTCGTCGCCGTGTCCTTGAAGAACAGCGTCAGCGACAGCCCCTGGTCCACGTGCTGGGTGGCGGCGGCATAGGTATCGATGATCGCCTCCGCCCCGATCTCATAGGCATCCTTGTAGTACTCAAGGTTGTCGTTGTTCATGAAGGCCGCCGGATAATAGACCCGGCCGATCTTGCCCTCCTTGCGGATCTCGATCTTCGCCGTAATCGGGTGGATCGAGGAGGTGGAGTTGTTGATGTAGGAGATCGAACCCGTGGGCGGCACCGCCTGCAGGTTGCGGTTATAGAGCCCGTCGGCAATCACCGCCTCGCGCAGGGCCGCCCAATCCTCCCGTTTCGGCACCTCGACGCCGAACCGTTCGAACAGCGCCTTGACCTCATCGGTCTCCGGCAGCCAGTCGCGGTCGACGTATTTGTCGAAGAACGACCCGTCGGCATATTTCGACCGCTCGAACCCGGCGAAACTCGCCCCCCGCTCCTTTGCCAAAGCGTTGGAGGCGCGCAGGCAGTGATAGAGCACGGTGGCGAAATAGATATTGGTGAAATCCACCCCCTCTTTGGAGCCGTAGTGGATCCGCTCCCGCGCCAGGAACCCGTGCAGGTTCATCTGGCCGAGGCCAATCGCGTGGCTCTCGTCATTGCCGCGCCGGATCGAGGGCACCGAGTCAATCGCCGACATCTCGGAAACCGCGTTCAGCGCCCGGATCGCCGCCTCCACCGTCGCGCCCAGATCGCCGCCGTCCATCGTCTTGGCGATATTGAGCGAGCCGAGATTGCAGGAAATATCCGTGCCCAGGTGCTTGTAGCTCAGATCCTCGTCGAACTCGCTCGGCTCGTTCACCTGCAGGATTTCCGAGCAGAGGTTCGACATGTTGATCCGGCCCGACACCGGGTTGGCGCGGTTCACCGTGTCCTCGAACATCACGTAGGGGTAGCCCGATTCAAACTGGATCTCGGCGATGGTCTGGAAGAACGCCCGCGCGTTGATCTTCTTCTTGCGGATCCGCGGGTTGTCGACCATCTCGTGATATTTCTCGGTCACCGAGATTTCCGAGAACGGCCGGCCGTAGACCTTTTCCACATCATGCGGCGAGAACAGGTACATTTCCTCGTTCTTCTTGGCGAGTTCGAAGGTGATATCGGGGATCACCACGCCAAGGCTCAGCGTCTTGATGCGGATCTTTTCGTCCGCGTTTTCCCGCTTGGTATCGAGGAACCGCAGGATATCCGGGTGGTGGGCGTTCAGATACACCGCCCCGGCCCCCTGCCGCGCGCCCAGCTGGTTGGCGTAAGAGAAGCTGTCTTCCAGCAGCTTCATGATCGGGATGACGCCCGACGACTGGTTCTCGATCCCCTTGATCGGCGCCCCGTGCTCGCGGATGTTGGTCAGAAGCAGCGCCACGCCGCCGCCCCGCTTGGACAACTGCAGGGCGGAGTTGATGCCGCGCCCGATGCTCTCCATGTTGTCCTCGAGCCGCAGCAGGAAGCAGGAGATCAGTTCGCCCCGCTGCGCCTTGCCGGCATTGAGGAAGGTCGGCGTCGCCGGCTGGAACCGGCCGCCGATGATCTCCTGCATCAGCCGCATCGCCTGATCCGCGTCGCCCTGGGCCAGCGCCAGCGCCACCATCACCACGCGATCCTCGAACCGCTCCAGATAGCGTTTGCCGTCACGGGTTTTCAGCGTGTAGCTGGTGTAATATTTGAACGCCCCCAGGAAGGTGGGGAAACGGAACTTGGCCGCATAGGCCGCGTCCCAGATCCGGGTCAGGAACTCCGGCTCGTACTGCTCTAGAACGCTCGCCTCGTAATAGCCTTCCTCGACCAGGTAGCGCAGCTTTTCCTCCAGCGAATGGAAGAACACGGTGTTCTGGTTCACATGGCTCAGGAAATACTGCCGCGCCGCCATCCGGTCGGCATCGAAGCGGATCTTGCCCTCTTCGTCATAGAGGTTCAGCATCGCATTCAGCGCGTGATAATCCAGCCCCTGCCATTCGGCGGGCACCGCCTTGGCGGGCGCGCTGTCGCTCAGGTCGCGGTCGAGAACTGCGTCTTCCAAAACTTGTCCAATCCTTCGCTGACGCGGGCGATGTCGGTCTCGGTTCCGGCCAGCTCGAAGCGATAGAGCACGGGCACGCCGCATTTCTTCGAGATGACATCGCCGGCCGAGGCGAACAGCGCCCCGAAATTACGGTTTCCGCCGGCGATCACGCCGCGGAGATATTGCCGGGTCTCCGGATCGTTGAGAAACCGGATCACCTGTTTATGAACGGCCCCCCGCCCCATCCCGTCCGCATAGGTGGGAGAGATCAGGACAAAGGGCGTGCGGGGGGCGGGCATCGGTGCCTCCGCCTCGATCGGAATGCGGTTCGCCACCAGCCCCAGCCGGGCGACGAAACGCGCGGTGTTGCCCGAGCGCGAGGAGAAATAGACCAGCCCGCCCATCGGCCCGGCCGTCAGCCCAGCGCGCTGATCTTGTCGGGGCGGAACCCGGCCCAGTGATCGTCGCCCGCCATCACCACCGGCGCCTGGCGATAGCCCAGCTCGGTGACCTTGGCCATGGCCTCTTCGTCCTCAGTCAGATCGACCAGGTTGTACTCGATCCCCTTGGCGGCAAGCGCGCGGGTGGTGGCGGTGCATTGCACGCAGGCGGGTTTGGAATAGACGGTGATGGTCATGGCAGTGCCCCTTGTCCGGTCTCTTTTCTTGGGAGCGGAGGGGAAGAGACGCCCGGGGGTGCACCGTCAGGGCGCATCCCTTGCAACGTCCCGGACCCACCGCCCGGCCTGGTCTCGTTTCGCCTTGGCAGGTCTCCTGGCTTGCGGCTCTCTGCTCCGGCCCTCCCTTCCCGGCGCGTCCTGTAGCGCCAGTGGTTTATCGGGCCTGAGGTTTACCGCTCACAGTTGCGGGGGCAGCGCCGGATTTTCACCGGTCTTCCCTTTTCACCCGCGACGAGTCACGGGCACCAAAGACAACATCATATAGAGATGCCCTGAGCGCGACTGTCAACATATAGATATCTCTTGACAATCGGGCAGAGGCCGCCCGGCCCCGCCCACAGGCTGCTTCGGATTGATCCCGGGGCCTTTCCTGCTATGGTTTCCGGCACCGAGGGGAGCCCCGACAGGGGGCTGAGATTCTGCCGTGCCGGGGCGCCGAAACGCCGATACCCTAGGCAGCGCAGCGACCCTTTGAACCTGATCCGGATCATGCCGGCGAAGGGACGGGGTTGTCGGCTCATGTCCTATGCCGGTCTCACCACGCGAGGCCCCGATGGAAGCCACCATGAAAGCCCCCTCCCCGATCCCCAATGTGCTGAGCATCGCCGGCACCGATCCCACCGGCGGTGCCGGCATCCAGGCCGATCTCAAGACCTTCTCCGCCCTCGGCGCCTACGGGATGAGCGCGATCACCGCCGTGGTGGCGCAGAACACCCGCGGCGTGCGCGGCGTGGCGGCGCTGGCGCCCGATTTCGTCGCGGCGCAGATCGACGCGGTGTTCGAAGACGTGCGCGTCGACGCGGTCAAGATCGGCATGGTCGCCAACGCCGCCATCATCCGCGCCGTGGCCGACCGGCTGCGCGCGCATGGCGCCCGAAATGTAGTGTTCGATCCGGTCATGGTCGCGAAGAGTGGCGATCCCCTGCTGGACCCGGAGGCGGTGGCGGCGCTGCGCGCCGAGCTGATCCCGCTCGCCACCCTGATCACCCCCAACCTGCCCGAGGCCGCCGTGCTGCTGGACCGTTCGGACGATTGGACGCCAGAGCAGATGACCGAAGCCCTCCCGGCGCTTCGCGCCCTCGGCCCCGACTGGGTGCTGCTGAAGGGCGGCCATCTGGCAGGCAGCCTTGAGAGCACCGATCTGCTCGCCGGCCCCTCCGGCACGCAGAGCTTCTCCGCCCCCCGCATCGCCACGACCAACGACCACGGCACCGGCTGCACCCTATCGGCCGCCATCGCCGCGCTCTTGCCGCAGATGCCGATGGAACAGGCGGTGGGACGCGCCAAGAGCTATCTGCAGGGGGCGCTGGCGGCAGCCGATCAACTCGATGTCGGCAAAGGCCATGGGCCGCTGCATCATTTCCACGCGCTGTGGAAGTAAAGGCAGTACGCCAGCCCAATGTCCCGCCCGGCGTTTACGCCGGGCTGCGCCTGCCTGCCCCTCGGCAGGCGCAGTCGCGCCAGCCCAGGCAGGCACATCCCTCCGCTCTATTGCTCCGGCCTTCAGCCCCTCGCCGTCGCCACCGCCGCCGCAATCTCCCGCGCCGCCGCTTCCGGGTCCGGCTGGCCGCAGATGGCCGAAACCACCGCCAGCCCCCGCGCCCCGGCGCCCAGCGCCGCGCCCGCGTGATGTGCCTTCAGCCCGCCGATGGCCACCGCCGGCACCGGGGAGGCGTCGATCTGCGCCGCCAGGCCGTCGAACCCGACCGGCGTCTTGTGATCCAGCTTGGTCGGCGTGGCAAACACCGGCCCGGCGCCGATGTAATCGACCATGCCGGGATCGACGGCGGCCGCCAGCTCCGGACGCTCCACCGTCAGCCCCAGAATCGCCTGCGGCCCGATCCGCGCCCGCGCCTGCGCCGCGCTCATATCGCCCTGCCCCACATGCACCCCGTCGGCGCCGATCGCCACCGCCGCCGCCACATCGTCATTGACGATCAGCCGCGCCCCGGTCCCGGCCAGCGCCGCCTTCAGCGCGCGCCCGGTCTCCACCATCCGTGCCGTGCCTCCGTCCTTGTCGCGCAGCTGCACCATGGTGGCACCGCCCGCCACCGCCCGCCGCGCCGTCTCCACCATCCCGACCCCGGCGCAAAGGCCGGGGTCGAGCACCAGATAGACCGAAAGGTCGAACCGCCTCATGCAGGCACCGCGGCACCGGCGACGATCTCCGCCCCGGCATCGAGCCCCTCGGGCGTCACCCCATGCAGCGCGTCGAGGAAGGCCACGCCGAAGGAGCCGGGCCCCTCCGCCCGCGCATGCGCCCGGGTCCCCGCCACCGCGTAATGCGCCAGCGCGCCCACGGCGGCGTCGAACGGATCGCCCGCCACCGCCGCATAGGCCCCGCACAGCCCGGTCAGCGAACAGCCCAGCGCGGTGTTGAGCGGCATCCACGGCGAGCCGCCCGCGATCCGCGCCGCGCGCCTGCCGTCGGTGACGTAATCGACCGCCCCGGTCACCGCGACCACAGCGCCGCTGGCCTGCGCCAGCCGCCGCGCGCCCGCCTCGGCCACCGCCACCGGATCGCGCCCGTCGACGCCCTGACCGTTGCTCGCCTCACCCGCCAGCGACAGGATTTCGGAGGCATTGCCGCGGACAATCGTCGGCCTCAGTGCCAGAAGATCTGCCGCCGCCCGGCGCCGCAGCCCGGTCGCCTGACAGGCCACCGGGTCGAGCACCCAGGGGCGGCCAGCCGCCTGCGCCCCCTCCACGGCCGCGCGCATCCCGGCTAGAAACGGCGCGCTCAACGTGCCGATATTGCAGGTCAGCGCGCCGGCGATGCGGGCGAACTCGCCGGCCTCTTCGGCGTCCGAGACCATGGCCGGGCTGGCGCCTGCCGCCAACAGCACATTGGCGGCGATATTCATCGCCACGTAATTGGTGATGCATTGCACCAGCGGCGGGTCGGCCCTGAGCGCGGCCAACAGGGCTCCGGGGGTCTGTGTCATCGCGTCCTTCATTGCTTGTCCTCCAGCGGCATGTACAACTCTCCGCCCTCGCGGAATTTCTCGGCCATCTTGGCCATCCCCTCCTTCTGCGCCTCGGCGCGGATATCGTGGGAAATGCGCATCGAGCAGAATTTCGGCCCGCACATGGAGCAGAAATGCGCCACCTTGTGCGCCTCCTTCGGCAGGGTCTCGTCATGGAAGTCCCGCGCGGTATCGGGATCGAGCGACAGGTTGAACTGATCCTCCCAGCGGAACTCGAACCGGGCACGTGACAGCGCATCGTCGCGGATCTGCGCCGCCGGATGCCCCTTGGCCAGATCGGCGGCATGCGCCGCGATCTTGTAGGTGATCACGCCCGTCTTCACGTCGTCGCGGTCGGGCAGGCCCAGATGCTCCTTCGGGGTGACGTAGCAAAGCATGGCGCAGCCGTACCAGCCGATCATCGCCGCCCCGATGCCGGAGGTGATGTGATCGTAGCCCGGCGCGATATCGGTGGTAAGCGGCCCCAGCGTGTAAAACGGCGCCTCGCCGCATTCGCGCAGCTGTTTGTCCATGTTTTCCTTGATCTTGTGCATCGGCACATGGCCGGGGCCTTCGATCATCACCTGGCAGTCCTTGGCCCAGGCGATCTGTGTCAGCTCCCCCAGCGTCTCCAGCTCGGCGAATTGCGCCTGATCGTTGGCATCGGCTATCGAGCCGGGCCGCAACCCGTCGCCCAAGGAGAACGACACGTCATGGGCCCGCGCGATGTCGCAGATCTCGTCGAAATGCTCGTAGAGGAAGCTTTCGCGGTGATGATGCAGGCACCACTTCGCCATGATCGAGCCGCCGCGCGACACGATCCCGGTCACCCGGTTCACCGTCATCGGGATCATGTGCAAGCGAACCCCTGCATGGATGGTGAAATAATCCACCCCCTGCTCCGCCTGTTCGATCAGCGTGTCGCGGAACACCTCCCAGCTCAGATCCTCGGCAATGCCGCCGACCTTCTCCAGCGCCTGATAGAGCGGCACGGTGCCAATCGGCACCGGCGAGTTGCGCACGATCCATTCCCGGATGTTGTGGATGTTGCGCCCGGTGGAGAGGTCCATCACGGTATCGGCGCCCCAGCGGGTGGCCCAGACCATCTTCTCGACCTCTTCCGCCATCGAGGAGGTGACGGCGGAGTTGCCGATATTGGCGTTGATCTTCACCAGGAAATTCCGCCCGATGGCCATCGGCTCGGCCTCCGGGTGGTTGATGTTCGCCGGGATGATCGCCCGGCCCTTCGCCACCTCGTCGCGGACGAACTCCGGCGTGATGAAATCGGGGATCTCGGCGCCGAAGTCCTCGCCGTCGCGCGCCAGCGCCTCCTTCACCGCCTTGCGGCCCAGGTTCTCGCGGATCGCCACGAACTCCATCTCCGGCGTGACGATCCCGGCGCGGGCATAGGCCATCTGCGTCACCGCCCGGCCCTCCGTCGCCCGCCGCGGCTCGTTGCGGACCGGAAACTCCGGCACCAGCCGCGCGCCCTCGGCAAAGCCGTTGTCTTCCGGCTTCACCACCCGGCCCGTGTAGGCCTCGGTATCGCCCCGCGCGTCGATCCAGCGCTCGCGCAGCCGCGGCAGCCCGCGGTCAATGGCAATCTCCGCCGCCGGGTCGGTATAGGGGCCGGAGCTGTCATAGACGGTGACCGGCGCCTCGCCCGCCGAGGGATGCAGGTCGATCTCGCGCATCGGCACCCGGATATCGGGATGTATCCCGCCCGCATGCCACACCCGGCGCGAGGCCGGGAGCGGACCGGTGGTGACGGTCGGTGAAAGGTCTTTCATGGGTCGGAGCCTCCTAGCTCAAAGCATTGGAGACCCAGTTCCGCGTTGAATGGAGAGTGGCCGCGTGGAGTACGCCTGTCGAAACATCACGGACATTGCCGCGCAGCCGGTGCACCATCCCTACGCCAGTATGAACTGGATCAGGTTCATCGGGTCACTGCGCTGCACGTCTCCGCACCAGCAGAATCTCAGCCCCTTGTCGGGACCCCCCGGGTGAGTGCGGCAAACCTGCACCCGGATGGGCGGGCTGTCAACGTCCCTCGGCTCCTATCCCGCCTTCGCGCAACGGAGGGCGAGCGCCGGACCGGGGGATGGCGCTGCACCGGTTGATCGACGCGCTTTATCCCGGCCAAATCCGGACGAAATCCACGCAGCGCGCCCACGTCGACAAAGCGCCAGACCGTGGGGCCGGTCCGGCGCTCGCCCGGCGCGCATTGCGCGCTATTCGAGCGAAACTCACCACTGCCTCTCACCCGCCGTAATACTTCCGCCGCGCCTCTTCCTGGATCGCCAGCGCTTGGGTCAGTTCGGCGAACTTGCGCATCTCTTCCTTGCGCCGCTCCGGGTCGGTGGTCTCGGCCAGCACCTGCGCCTGCGCCTGCACCGCCTTGCGCAGCTCCACCTCCTTGGGCAGGGCGCCGGCCTCGGCCATGATGCGAAACCCCGCCTCCTCGGCATAATCGCCGCCGCCCGCGCGCGGCAGCGGCTTGCCCGCGCCCTTGAGGCCCTCCAGTTGCCCCTCGGCCTGCGCCTTGAGGATCTGGCGTTCCGACAGTCTGGAGAATTTCATGACGCGCCCCCTGTCCCGCCCGCGGCGGCAATGACCCGCGCAAATTCTACCCCGTTTCGCCCGCATCCGACAGGCCAAACCGGCCCCCGCGCACCGCCGCCGCAAATTCCATGGTGACAGCGGCCGGAAAATCCCCTATTCGAAAGCCCATGACCAAGACTTACACCTTTGCCACCTCGTTTTATTGGTTCCGCTCCTCCCAGCGGAAGCAGGTGACCGTGTAAGCGAAACAGACGCAACACACCGACCCTTCAAGCCGCTGGTCCGACCGGCGGCTTTTCAGTTTCAGGCGCCCGGTCAGACCCTCTCAGACAAACCTCAGAGGACCACACAGACCGATGCTCACCGAAACCCAGGATCTCCGCATTCTCGACCTCAAACCGCTGCCGACCCCGGCCGAGGTCATCCGAACCCTGCCGCGCGACGCCAACGTCACCCGCACCGTGCTGGAGGGCCGCGACGCCATCCGCGCAATCTTCGAAAATCACGACGACCGGCTGCTTGTGATGGTCGGCCCCTGCTCGATCCACGATCCCGAGGCCGCCCGCGACTACGCCGCGCGCCTGGCCGAACAGCGCGCCCGGCTGTCAAACCGGCTGGAAATCGTGATGCGGGTCTATTTCGAGAAACCCCGCACCACGGTGGGCTGGAAGGGGCTGATCAACGACCCCTACCTCGACGGCACCTGCCGCATCGACGAGGGGCTGCGCATCGCCCGCCACCTGCTGCTGGACATCAACCGCATGGGGCTGCCGGCGGGGACCGAATTCCTCGACCCGATCACGCCGCAGTATTTCTCCGACCTGATCACCTGGGGCGCCATCGGTGCGCGCACCACTGAAAGTCAGATCCACCGGCAACTGGCCTCGGGCCTCTCCTGTCCCGTGGGCTTCAAGAACGGCACCGACGGCGGGGTGAAGGTGGCGCTGGACGCCATCGGCGCGGCCAGCCAACCGCATCACTTCCCCGCCGTCACCAGCGACGGCCGCGCCGCCATCGCGCACACCACCGGCAACGCCGACTGCCACGTGATCCTGCGCGGCGGCAACGGCACCAACTACGGCGCCGGAGATGTGGAGGCGGTGTCGCAAACCGCGCTCAAGGCCGGCGTCGATCCCCGCATCGTCATCGACGCCAGCCACGCCAACAGCGGCAAGGACCCGGCGCGCCAGCCGCATGTGGTCGCCGATGTGGCGGGCCAGATCCGCGCGGGCGAGACCCGGGTGCGCGGCATGATGATCGAAAGCCATCTGGTCGCCGGCGCCCAGAAGATGGTCGCGGGCGAACCGCTCACCTACGGCCAGAGCATCACCGACGGCTGTATCGGCTGGGACGACACCGTCGCGGTGCTGGAAGAACTCGCCGACGCGGTGGCCTCCCGCGGCCGGGTGGCCGCGTGATCAACGGGAGCGGTGCCCAAGAACGCGGCGCTGCTCCCACTCACCCCAAGCGCAAGCCGGGCAAGCGCCGGACCGTGGATCGGCGCACGCAACGGCAGTTCGGCGCACTTTATTCCTGCCAAATCCGGGCTCTGTACGAACGGCGCGCTTACTTCAACACAGCGCCGGTCCGCGGGGACGGTCCGGCGCTTGCGCGTCTCTCGGCGATTGCATGACATGCAATCGCCTGCCGACAGTGCATTGCTTTGCAATGCACGAGAGGCGGCCTGCGACCTTGATTCCGCGCTGGGATCTCTGCTGAAAAACGCAAGCCTCGGTAGCCCTGCCGCCCTCAGGCCACTTCACACCGATAGAGCTTCACCTTCAGCCCGCCATGCGCCACCGGCGGCCCCGGCGGCGCGAACGGCAGACCGCAGGCCTTGGCCAATCCCGGTTCGCTGGTCACCAGCCCGACGCGCCAGCCGGAAAACCGCTCCTTCAGCACCCCGCCCAGCGCCCCGTAAAGCCCGTACAGCAGCTTCTTGTTGCCGATCCTTGCGCCATAGGGCGGGTTCACCATCACCAGCCCCGGCGCCCCCTCGGGCGGCTGCAGATCGCTGAACGGCATCTGGGTGAAACGGCACCACGCCGCCACACCGGCCCGTTCGGCATTCTCGCCCGCCATCCGCACCGCGCCCGCATCCCGGTCGGAGCCATAGAACCGCACCTCGGGCGCCCGGGCCTCGGCCCCCTCGGCCCGCATCGTTTCCCAAGCCTCCGCCTCAAACCCGGAAAACTGCTCAAAGGCAAAGCTTCGCGCCCGCCCCGGCGCCAGCCCTGCGGCGATCTCGGCGGCCTCGATCACAAAGGTGCCGGAGCCGCACATCGGATCGACCACCGTCTCGGCCCCGGAATAGCCGCACTGGCGCAGGAACAGCGCCGCCATGGTCTCGCGCAGCGGCGCCTTGCCCATCGCTTGCTTGTGCCCGCGCTTGTGCAAGGCCGCCCCGGATGTGTCCAGGCTCAGCGTGCACAGGTTGTCGTCGATGCGCAGCATCACCCGCACCGCCGCCTCCTCGGCGGCCTCGACCACCGGCGCGCCCAGCTCTTCCGAGATCGCCCGCGCCACCCGCTGCGCCGCCGCGCCCGCGTGGTAGATTTTCGAGCGTTTACAGCTCGCCTCCACCCGCACCGGCACGTCGGCGCGCAGGAAATCGCCCCAGGGAAACTTGCGCGCCCGCTTGTCGAGCTGCGCCAGGTGAAACGCCCGAAACGCGCCGATCCGCACCAGCACCCGCGTCGCCCCGCGCAGCCACAGATTGGCACGCCAGACCGCGTCCCAGCCGCCGCGCATCCGCACCCCGCCCGGCACGATGCTCACCCCGGCAAAGCCCAGCGCCCGGGCCTCGTCGCACAGCACCGGCTCCAGCCCCGGCAGGGCCACCAGAAAGATCTCGAATTCGTCGCGCGTCTGCATCGCGCCTGCTTACCCGGTTCGCCCCCGGCAGGCGAGCGGATTATGCGCGCGCACCCCCGGCTTTTTCTGGCTGAAAATATCCCCGCCCGCTGCCCGACAGGCCCTGCCTGCAGGCCCGAGAGGGGAGCCTCCTGAACGCAGCACGAGAGCCAACACCCGCAAACCCGGATGAGCCGCCGGACAAAAGCCAGGCCCGGTCATCGGGCCGGGCCGCGCCCGGCCAGGGTCGGGCCCGCCCCTCCGAAAAGAAAAAGGCGCCAGCGGCGCCTTTTCCATTGCCTGTTCATCGTGTCGGCCGCCCCGGGGCTCCGCCCGTTCGGCGCTGAAATCGCTCCACCGGAGCGATTTCCGGGCGCGCCTCACCCCGCCAGACTTGGCAGGTAGAGCACGATCCCCGGGAACGCCACCAGCAGCGCGATGGTCACCGCATCGGCGATGAAGAAGGGCATCACGCCACGGAACACGTCCTGCACGCTCAGCTCCGGCTGCACGCCCGCCACCACGAAACAGTTGAGCCCGATCGGCGGCGTGATCAGACAGAACTCCGCCATCTTCACCACCAGGATCCCGAACCAGATCGCGCACATGGTGCCCGACATGCCAAAGGTGCTCTCGGCGGCGGTCACATATTCGCCGCCGTTGAGCGCCATCACCGCCGGGTAGACCACCGGCAGCGTCAGCAGCAGCATACCGATAGCATCCATGAACATCCCCAGCACCGCATAGGCCAGCAGAATGCAGATCAGGATCAGCATCGGCGACATGTGCAGCGAGGTGATCCAGTCCGAAAACGCCCCCGGCAGATCGGCAAAGCCGAGGAAGCGGACATAGATCAGCACCCCCCAGATGATGGCAAAAATCATCACCGCCAGCTTCGCGGTCTCCAGCAGCGCCGATTTCAACTCGCCCCAGCGCATGCCGCGCCACAGCGCCATCAGGAACACCACAAAGGCGCCCAGCGCACCGCCCTCGGTCGGTGTGCCCCAGGCATCGCCGAACGGGTTGTAGACGAAGAAGATGATGATCACGACGACAAAGACGATGGGCAGCGCCGGCGGCAGCGCCACCAGCCGCTCGCGCCAGGTAAACCCGCGCACCGGCGGCCCCACGCTCTTGAACACCACCGCGATGCCGACGATCAGAATGGCATAGATCACCGCCGAGAACGCGCCGGGAATGAACCCCGCCAGCAGCAGCTTGCCCACGTCCTGCTCCACGATGATCGCATAGATCACCAGGATCGCCGACGGCGGGATCAGCGAGGCCAGCGTGCCCCCCGCCGCCACCACGCCCGCGGCAAATCGTTTGTTGTAGCCGATCTGCAGCATCTCCGGGATGGCGATGCGCGCGAACACCGCCGCAGTGGCCACCGAGGCCCCCGACACCGCCGCGAAGCCGGCGGTGGCGAACACCGTCGACACCGCCAGCCCGCCCGGCATCCAGGCGATCCAGCGTTTCGCCGCCTCGAACAGTGCCCGGGTCAGCCCCGCGTAATAGGCCAGATAGCCGATCAGGATGAAGGTGGGGATCAGGCTCAGCGTCTGGCTCGCCACCTTGGAATGGGGCACCTGCCCCGCGGTCTTGATCGCCACGGTCATCGCCCAGCCCAGATGGGCCATGTCGAAATCCCGCTTGGCCCAGAACACCAGCAACAGCCCCACCAGCCCGGCCAGACCGGCGGCAAAGGCCACCCGCATCCCCAGCACCACCATCACCAGCATGCCTGCCGTGACCCAAAGGCCGATTTCAATCGTATCCATCGCTCACCCCCGCCCGCTCATATTGCCGTCGAGCTGTTCGGCCTCCGCCGCCGCCTGCGCCGCGGTATCCTGGATCAGCGGCACGCCGGCCGGGTTATGCAGCCCCAGCACCAGCGCCCGGCCATAGCCCCAGACCTGCAGCAGCAGCCGCAGGCACAGCACCGAAAACGCCACCGGCGCCAGCAGCTTGGCCGGCCAGATCGGCAGCCCGATGTCGATCGAGCTGTCGCGGCTCCACATCGGCGCCCCGAAATCGAAGCTGCGCTGGAAATGCGCCCAGCTGCCCCAGACCAGCGCCAGCATCAGCGCCAGCATCAGCAGCACCGACACCAGCTCGGCCGCCCAAAGCGCCCGCCCGCGCAGCTGGCCGATCACGATATCCATCCGGATATGACCGCCGTCGCGCTGCACATAGGAAATCCCCATGAAGGCGATCAGCGGCATCACCTGCTCGATCCAGTCGACGTAGCCCGGCAGCGGCGCGTTCATCAGGTTGCGGCCGCCGACCGAAATCACCGCCAGCACCATCAGCGCGAACACCGCCACCCCGCTCAACAGGCCGAGAAACCGCTCCAGTCGCAAGAATCGCCGGTCCAGACGGCTCAACAGGCTGCCGTCCTCCAGCACCGGGACATGTCCGGCCATGGCTCAGATCCTCATCTTGTTGGTATTGTTATGCAAAACGGCCGGGCCCCGGAACCGGGACCCGGCCGCACAGCTCAGGCTCAGTTGCCCGCGCGGGTCTCTTCCAGCGTGGTCATGACCAGGTCATAGAGCTCCTGCGCCGGCAGGCCCTGCGCCGACATGTCGGCGATCCACTGCTCGCGGATCGGGTCGGCGGCCTTGGCGCGGAACTGCGCCAGCACCTCGTCCGAGATCATCACCTTCTCGACGCCCTTCTCTTCCAGAACGGTGTCCCAGCGCTTCAGCAGCTCGCCGTAGTTGGCCAGGTAATGGTCGATCGCCTCGTCGACCGAGCTGTCCAGCGCCGCGCGCTCCTCATCGCTCAGCGCCTCGTAGGCGTCGATGTTGACCACCACCGGGCAGTTCACGGTGCCCGGGTTCAGGTTCGCCGTCCACCAGTCGGCCCGGTTGATGGTGCCGAAGGACAGATGCGCGTGCTGGGCAAAGGCCACGGTATCGACCACGCCCGATTCCATCGCGTTGTAGGCCTCGGTCGCAGGCACCGAGGTGGGCACGCCGCCCACCGCCTTGAATGCCTCGCCCAGGCCGCCGGTGGCGCGCACCCGCATGCCGTCGAATTCGGCCAGCTCATCGCGCGGCTCGCCGGTGCCCACCAGGTTGTACTGCGGCATCGGCGAGTTCATCAGCAGCTTGGCATTCCACTGCGCCATTTCCTCCTGCACCGCCGGATGGGCGTAAACCGCGTGGCTCACCGCGACCTCTTCCGCCAGCGTGTTGACGCCCAGGAACGGCAGCTCCAGCACGGTGATCGCCCGGTTCTTGTCGCGGTGATAGCCGGCACAGAACTGCGCCATCTCGAAGGCGCCGATGGAAATCCCGTCAAGGTTTTCCTTCGGCTTGGACAGCCCGCCATAGCTCACGTTGATGGTGAATTCGCCGTTGGTCTTTTCCGCAACCAGCTCGGCCAGTTTCTCAACATGCTCGGTAAAGGCGCGCCGCTTGCCCCAGACCGAGGCATTCCATTCGGTCGCTGCCGCCTCGGTGACGAAGGCAACGCTGATCGCTGCGGCAGCTGCGCCGCACAACATCTTTTTCATGATTTCCTCTCCCAAAGTTGCGGTCAGTTTTATTGACCGCTTGCAAGGGAAGCTAGCTGTAAGCTCGCGCGCTGCCAACCCCCAGCTCGGATGGCGGACCGTCACGCTAGTAAGAGTCCGCGCCAGACACGCCCACGGAGGAAGCCGCGCCACCGCCGAACCGCGGTCTGACGCCGCACCCTGTGCTCCACGCCGCCACCGGCGCCGGACCGTGGGCCGCCGCGCCCGCGGCTGTGCTCAAATAGGCCCTCCCCCCGGAATCGCCGCCACCACCGCAGCCCCAAAATCAGTATGCAATTGCATGCCGAAACAAAATGTCACACCGCCCCGCCACCACGCAACACCCCGAAACCACCGCCATTCGCGCCGCCTCGCCCGGGCACAGACAGACCGGCGTCGACTGGCTTGACACCCAACATCATACCAGCATGGAACATTTTTCCCGCCTGGGGGCAAAACTTTACAGATCCGCCCGCCAGACCAGAAAGAGATTTACAAGCAAATCGTTTCTTTTCGGTCGGTTATTCCCTTATTTTCACGCGCCGATATTATACGCGGCGGAGTGGAATCCTTCGGCCATGCGTGATTTAGATTGCGCATGCCGTCGCACCGTTAACGTCAGAGGGAGGAGCCTGACATGACCAATCCTGCGCAAAGCGAAACCGCGGTTTTCCCGCCCTCGTCCGAAATGACCGCCAAGGCCCATGTGGACGCGGCCAGGTATGACGAGATGTACGCCGCGTCGGTCGCCGATCCGGAGGCCTTCTGGGCCGAGCACGGCAAGCGCATCGACTGGATCAAGCCCTTTTCCCAGGTCAAGAACGTCAGCTTCCAGCCCGGCGAGATCAACATCGAATGGTTCGCCGACGGCACCCTGAACGTCGCCGCCAACTGCATCGACCGCCACCTCGAATCCCGCGGCGATCAGACCGCGATCATCTTCGAGCCGGACAATCCCGAAGAGGCCGCCGAACATATCACCTACGCCCAGCTCCACCGCCGGGTCTGCCGGATGGCCAACATCCTGGAGACCATGGGCGTGCGCAAGGGCGACCGGGTGGTGATCTACCTGCCGATGATCCCCGAGGCCGCCTATGCCATGCTGGCCTGCGCCCGCATCGGCGCCATCCATTCGGTGGTCTTCGCCGGCTTCTCGCCCGACGCGCTGGCGGCCCGGGTCAACGGCTGCGACGCCAAGGTCGTGATTACCGCCGACCACGCCCCGCGCGGCGGCCGCAAGACACCGCTGAAATCCAACGCCGACGCCGCCCTGCTGCACTGCAAGGACACCGTGAAATGCCTGGTGGTGAAGCGGACCGGCGGCCAGACCACCTGGGTCGACGGGCGTGACTATGACTACAACGAGATGGTGCTGGAGGCCAACGACTACTCCCGCCCGGTCGAGATGAACGCCGAAGACCCGCTGTTCATCCTCTACACCTCCGGCTCCACCGGCCAGCCCAAGGGGGTCGTGCATACCTCCGGCGGCTACCTGGTCTATGCCGCGATGACCCATGAGATCACCTTCGATTACCACGACGGCGACGTCTACTGGTGCACCGCCGACGTCGGCTGGGTCACCGGCCACAGCTACATCGTCTACGGGCCGCTCGCCAACGGCGCCACCACCCTGATGTTCGAAGGCGTGCCCACCTACCCCGACGCCTCGCGCTTCTGGCAGGTCTGCGAAAAGCACAAGGTGAACCAGTTCTACACCGCCCCAACCGCGATCCGCGCGCTGATGGGCCAGGGGCCGGAGTTCGTCGAGAAATGCGATCTCTCCTCGCTGCGCCTGCTGGGCACCGTGGGCGAGCCGATCAACCCCGAGGCCTGGACCTGGTACAACGAGGTGGTCGGCAAGGGGAAATGCCCCATCGTCGACACCTGGTGGCAGACCGAGACCGGCGGCCACCTGCTGACCCCGCTGCCGGGCGCGCATGCGACCAAACCGGGCGCGGCGATGAAACCCTTCTTCGGCGTCCAGCCGGTGGTGCTCGACCCGCAATCGGGCGAGGAAATCCATGAGAGCCCGACCGAGGGCGTGCTCTGCATCAAGGACAGCTGGCCCGGCCAGATGCGCACCGTCTGGGGCGATCACGAACGGTTCGAAAAGACCTATTTCGCCGATTACAAGGGCTACTACTTCTCCGGCGACGGCTGCCGCCGCGACGCCGACGGCGATTACTGGATCACCGGCCGGGTCGATGACGTGATCAACGTCTCCGGCCACCGCATGGGCACCGCGGAAGTGGAAAGCGCGCTGGTCGCCCACGCCGCCGTGGCCGAGGCCGCCGTGGTCGGCTACCCGCATGACATCAAGGGCCAGGGCATCTACTGCTACGTCACCCTGATGAACGACCGCGAACCCAGCGAGGAGCTCCGCAAGGAGCTCCGCAACTGGGTCCGCACCGAGATCGGCCCGATCGCCAGCCCGGACGTGATCCAATGGGCGCCGGGCCTGCCGAAAACCCGGTCCGGCAAGATTATGCGCCGCATCCTGCGCAAGATCGCCGAAAACGACTATGGCGCCCTCGGCGACACCTCGACGCTGGCCGATCCCTCGGTCGTCGACGATCTGATCGCCAACCGCGCCGCGACTTAAGGAGCCTTTCATGGACGGAGCCACCCCCGTGACCACCGCCACCACCGCCCCCGCCGTGCTGATCCTGCTCGGCCCCCCGGGGGCCGGCAAGGGCACCCAGGCCCGCATGCTGGAGGAGAAGTTCGGCCTCGTGCAGCTCTCCACCGGCGATCTGCTGCGCGCCGCCGTGGCCGCCGGCACCCCCGCGGGCAAACAGGCCAAGGCGGTGATGGAGGCGGGCGAGCTGGTCAGCGACGACATCGTCATCGCCATCCTGCGCGACCGCATCTCCGAGCCCGACTGCGCCCAGGGCGTGATCCTCGACGGCTTCCCGCGCACCACCGTGCAGGCCGAGGCGCTGGACGATCTGCTGGCCGAGAGCGGCCAGCAAATCAACGCCGCCATCAGCCTGGAGGTGGACGACGCCGCCATGGTCGAGCGGATCTCGGGCCGCTACACCTGCGCCAAATGCGGCGAGGGCTACCACGACAGCTTCAAACAGCCCGCCGTGGCCGGCACCTGCGACAAATGCGGCGGCACCGAGATGAGCCGCCGCGCCGACGACACCGCCGAAACCGTCGCCAGCCGGCTGGAGGCCTACCACGCCCAGACCGCCCCGCTGATCGCCTATTACGGCGGCAAGGGCGTGCTGAAAAAGATCGACGCCATGGGCGAGATCGGCGCCATCGCCGACGGCATGGCCGGGATCGTCAAGGCCTCCATGTCCTGAACAATTGCGTCCTGAACAGGACCCCGGCCCGCGGTCTGCGCGGGCCGGGCGTTCCGCCCGGGGCATGGACAATCTCGCCGGTCCATGGCACGTGGAACCTCTGTGACAGAGCCACCCTGTGACAAAGGCGCGCGAGCAGATGACCGAGACCCGATTTACGCCCGGCCCCGACACGGCCCGCGCGTTCCGCGATGCGCTGGGCTGTTTCGCCACCGGCGTCACCGTGGTGACCACCGCCACCGACGACGGGCCGCTGGCGATCACCGCCAATTCCTTCAGCTCGGTCTCGCTCGATCCGGCGCTGGTGCTGTGGTGCGCCGCCAAACGCTCGCTGCGCCACGACGCCTTTGCCGGAGCAGAGCGCTACTCGATCCACGTGATCGGAGAGGGGCAGCAGGCGCTCGCCGCCCGCTTCGCCCGCAGCGGCCATGATTTCTCGGCGCTGGACTGGGAGATGGGCGCGCACGGCACGCCGGTCCTCGCCGGCTGCCTCGCCCGCTTCGATTGCGCGGCCCACGCCCGCCACCCCGGCGGCGATCACACCATCCTGGTCGGCCAGGTGCTGCACGCCATGCACCGCCCGGGCCAGGGGCTGATCTACAAACGCGGCCAGTTCGGCGGGTTTTCCGGGCTGGAATAACCCCCTTCAAGCCTTCCCCATAGCCTTCTTCTCTGCCGAAAAAACTCTCGCCGACGGCATGGCGCGCGGCGCCGTTTCAACCTTCAGCCCCACAGAGCAAGCCGCGCAAGGGGACTTGGTTCAGAGCTCGCCTCGCGCCGGTGTCAGGTTTGAAGCCGGGCCCTCACACCACGCCCTGGTCCATCAGCTTGCGCGCCGCCTCGCGGAACGCCGCCGCCTGCGCGCTGTCGGGCTTGGCCGCCGTCACCGGCGCGCCGGCATCGCCCGCCAGACGGATATCCAGATGCAGCGGGATCTCCGCCAGCAGCGGCACCCCCAGCTTCTCCGCCTCCGCCTTCACGCCGCCATGACCGAACAGATGTTCCTCATGGCCGCAGTTGGAGCAGATATGCGTCGACATGTTCTCGATCATCCCCAGCACCGGCGTCTTGAGCTGGCGGAACATGTCGATCCCCTTGCGCGCATCCAGCAGCGCCACGTCCTGCGGCGTGCAGACGATCACCGCGCCGTCCACCTGGAATTTCTGGCTCAGCGTCAGCTGCACATCGCCGGTCCCCGGCGGCAGATCGATCAGCAGAACATCCAGCTCGCCCCAGGCGACCTGGGTCATCATCTGTTGCAACGCGCCCATCAGCATCGGCCCGCGCCAGACCACCGCCTGGCCTTCCTGCATCATCAGCCCGATCGACATCATGGTCACCCCATGCGCCTGCAGCGGAATGATGGTCTTGCCGTCGGGGCTGGCGGGGCGTTTCGACACCCCCATCATGCGCGGCTGCGACGGGCCGTAGATATCGGCATCGAGCAGCCCGACCTTCTTGCCCTCGGCAGCCAGCGCCACGGCGAGGTTGGCGGCCACGGTGGATTTGCCCACCCCGCCCTTGCCCGAGGCGACGGCGACGATGTGCTTGATCCCCGGCACCGCCTGCGGCCCGGCAGGCTTCGGCTTGGCGGCGGGCTTCAGGTCCGGCGGTGCCTTGTCCGAATGCGCCGTCATCAGGATCGAGGCCTTCGCCACACCCGGCAGCGCCTTCACCCGCGCCTCCGCCGCGGCGCGCACCGCTTCCATCGCCTCGGCCTGCTTCGGGTCGATCTCCATCACGAAGCGCACCAGGTCGCCCTCGACCGCCAGCGCACGCACCAGCCCCGCGGTGACGATATCCTGCCCGCTCACCGGATCGGTCAGCGCCTTCAGCTCTTCCAGTACGGCCTCGCGCGTGGTCATGGGGTGCTCGCTCCTTCGCTGTTCATCGCCCGCCTTTCTGCCTCAGAGGGCCCGGCTCCGCCAGCCCCCTCCGGCGCGGGAGGCGGTTATTTCGAGTTTCATATATGCCTTTCAGCGGCTGCGCCCAGCCTACCGCCGCCTCACAGCACAAGCCGCGCAAGCGCCGGACCGGGGGCTGGCGCTCGCAACCTCTGATCGGCGCACTTTATAGCAGTCAAATCTGGGCTGGATATGAGCGGCGTGCTTACCCCGACACAGCGCCAGACCGTGGGGACGGTCCGGCGCTTGCGCGGCGCCCTGCGGGCTTGATTCCGCGCTGGAGCGCTCGGGCTCGAAGGATCGCTTCAGGTCACGGGGATCTGTCAGTTTTCCCCGAACGGGGCACTCTCTCCGCCAAACTGTACAAAACCCGCCGAAAACTCCCCAATCCGGGTTTTCAGCCCCGTTTCCAGAGCCCTCAAACCGTACAAAACGGCCCCAAGACTCCCCAAAAGGGCTTACTCGGCCGCCTCCGCAGCCTCCGCCGCGCGCTCGGCGTCCAGCGCCTCGGCCCGCTTCTCGACCTCTTCGACGATATGCTCGATCATCTGATCGTTGCCCATCTTGTGGCTCGCCTTGCCGGCCAGATAGACCATGCCGGACCCGGCGCCACCACCAGTGAACCCCACGTCGGTCATCAGCGCCTCGCCCGGCCCGTTGACCACGCAGCCGATGATAGACAGGCTCATCGGCGTCTTGATGTGCTCCAGCCTTTTCTCAAGGATTTCAACGGTCTTGATCACATCGAACCCCTGCCGCGCGCAGGACGGGCAGGAGATGATGTTGACCCCGCGATGGCGCAACCCGAGGCTCTTGAGGATCTCGTAACCGACCTTCACCTCTTCCACCGGATCCGCCGACAGGCTCACCCGCAGCGTGTCGCCGATGCCCATCCACAGCAGATTGCCCAGCCCGATGGCCGATTTGATCGTCCCCGACATCAACCCCCCGGCCTCGGTGATCCCAAGGTGAATCGGCGCATCCGTCGCCTCGGCAATGCCCTGGTAGGCAGCTGCGGCGAGGAAGACATCGGAGGCCTTCACGCTGATCTTGAACTCGTGAAAGTCGTTATCTTCCAGTATCTTGATATGCTCCAGCCCGCTCTCGACCATGGCCTCCGGGCAGGGCTCGCCATACTTCTCCAGCAGGTGTTTTTCCAGGCTGCCGGCATTCACCCCGATCCGCATCGAACAGCCGTGATCACGCGCCGCCCTGATCACCTCGCTCACCCGTTCGGGAGACCCGATGTTCCCCGGGTTGATCCGCAGACAGGCCGCCCCCGCCTCCGCCGCCTCGATCCCGCGGCGGTAGTGGAAATGGATATCGGCCACGATCGGAACCGGGCTTTCCGCCACGATCTCCTTCAGCGCCTTGGCGCTCGCCTCGTCGGGGACCGAGACCCGGACGATATCCGCCCCCGCCTCCGCCGCCGCCTGCACCTGCGCCACGGTGGCGAAGACATCCGTCGTCGGCGTATTGGTCATGGTCTGCACGGAGATCGGCGCATCGCCCCCAACGGGGACGTCACCGACCATGATGCGGCGCGACTTGCGGCGATAGATATTGCGCCACGGGCGCACGTGGTTCAGCGACATGAGGGGCCTGTCCGTTCGATCCTGTCCGTTACGGCTTAGATAGGCCGCGCGCCGCGCCGGGGCAATGGCCGGATCGCCGCGGGCACAGGGCCCCTACTGATCCAGGGGCTGCGCCTCGGCGACCATGCGGGCCAGATCGCTGTCCTGCTCCAGATCGGCGACCTGGAACCGGGCCGAGACCTCTTCGGTCGACAGCGGCAGGTTCGAGGTGACCACGCCGCGCTCGCCCACCGGACCGTAGTGCTGGCCGTTCAGGGCGAAATAGATCGCACCGGATTCGCCGGCGCGCAGGGTCGGCGGCTCCTCGGTGGCGGGGATTTCATAGCTCTGGCCGCTTTCCATGATGCCTTCATAGATCACCGTGCCATCAGCCGACCGCACCCGCACCCAGGAGGGGCGCACCGCCACCATCACCAGGTTCGGCACCGGCGTTTCGACCACCTGCGGCACCGGCTCCTCGGCGCGCGGTTGCACCGCAGCAGAGGCGACCTGGACCTGCGGCAGTTCCGGCGCCCGCAGGGTTCCGACGCTGCGCGGATCAAGGGTGGAAATCGGCGCGTCGCGGGCCACCAGCACCGGCACGTCCAGCGCCTGCGGGCGATAGAGACGATCCAGCGCCTCGGCAGATGGCGCGCTCATGCCCGTGGCCGGGCCGTCGCTTGCGCGGCTGGCACCGGCCAGCGGATCGAGATCGGTCAGCACCACCGGCACCTGTTCGACCGGCGCGACCTGCACCTGCTGCACCTCTTTCAGCACGGTCCAGCCGCCGTAGCCAATGCCACAGATCAGCGCCAGCAGCACCAGGGTGGAGCCGATGGCGCGCGGTTCGATCTGGCTGAACAGCCCCTCGCGCTCGGGCACGAAGGGGGTGTTCGGCGCGGTAAAGGGATCGCGAACGCCGCTCGCGGCCGTGGGCTCCGCCGCGCGGGAGTTTTTGACGACCGAGGCCTTTTCGGACATGCCATGCGCCACCGTAAAGCCGCTTTCGCGGCAGAAGGCGTCATAGGCCTCGTCCGGGTCCATGTTCAGGTAGCGGGCGTAGGAACGCACATAACCGGCGATAAAACCGGGCGTGTCGAAAGCGGTGGGATCGGTGTTTTCGATGGCGGCGATATAGCTGGCCTTGATCCGCAACTCGCGCTGCACATCCAGCAGCGATTTGCCCATGGTCGCCCGTTCGCCGCGCATCATATCGCCGAGTCGGATCTCGAAATCGTCGAACCCCCGGATCTCGACGATTTGGTTGTCTTCGACCTTGCGCTGCGTTTTGCGCCTTATCATCCCTGCCGCCCCGTGCCGCCTGCCGCATTTAAACATTCACGCAGAGGAATCGCCCCTAGATTCGTCTGCATCTGTTCTTGCGACTAAGCTACCACAGCTCAAGCTCTTTGCACAGAAAACGGAATTTACCCGGCCAGTTCGGCACGATTCAGCGCACAGTGAGACCAAAGTTCGTCCATCGCCTGCACCAGCGTGTCCATCTCGTCGGGTCCGTGCACCGGAGAGGGGGTGAAACGCAGCCGCTCGGTGCCTCGCGGCACCGTCGGGAAGTTGATCGGCTGGACATAGATGCCGAAGTTTTCCAGCAGCATGTCGGACAGCTTCTTGGTGTGCACCGGATCGCCGACGATCACCGGCACGATATGCGAGCCGTGGTCGATGATCGGCAGGCCCAGCCCCTTGAGCCGGGTTTTCAGGATCTTGGCCTGGGTCTGGTGCGCATCGCGCAGCTCCTGGTCGCGCTTGAGGTGCGCGACGCTGGCCGCGGCGCCGGCCGCAACCGCAGGCGGCAGCGAGGTGGTGAAGATGAAGCCCGGCGCATAGGAGCGGATGGCGTCGCACATCTTGGCCGAGGCGGCGATATAGCCGCCCATCACGCCATAAGCCTTGGCCAGGGTCCCGTTGATGATGTCGAGCCGGTGCATCAGCCGGTCGCGCTCTGCCACGCCGGCGCCGCGGGGGCCGTACATGCCGACCGCGTGCACCTCGTCGATATAGGTCAGCGCGCCGAACTCGTCGGCCAGATCGCAGATCGCCTCGATCGGGCCGAAATCGCCGTCCATCGAATAGACCGATTCAAAGGCGATCAGTTTCGGCGCCTTGGGGTCGTCGGCTTCCAGCAGCTCGCGCAGATGCTCGACGTCGTTGTGACGGAAGATTCGCTTGGCGCCGCCGTTGCGGCGCACGCCCTCGATCATCGAGGCGTGGTTCAGCGCGTCGGAATAGATGATCAGCCCGGGGAACAGCTTGGGCAGGGTCGAAAGGGTGGCGTCATTAGCGATATAGGCGCTGGTGAAGATCAGCGCGGCCTCTTTGCCGTGCAGATCGGCCAGCTCGGCCTCCAGCCGCTTGTGATAGACGGTGGTGCCGGAAATGTTGCGGGTGCCGCCGGAGCCTGCGCCGGCGGCGTCGATCGCCTCGTGCATCGCCTCCAGCACCACCGGGTGCTGCCCCATGCCGAGGTAGTCGTTGCCGCACCACACGGTGATGTCACGCTGGGTGCCGTCGGGGCGGGTCCAGACCGCATGCGGGAAATGGCCGTTCTTGCGCTCGATATCGATGAAGGTCCGGTAGCGGCCCTCGTCATGAAGCCGCGCGATCGCCTCGTCGAGTTTCTCGCTGTAATCCACCGGCTTTCCCCCTTTGGCTGGCTCAGAATCGCCCGTATGGACAAATTCATAGACGTGCATATCACGGTATACGGTCTTAATTGCATAAAGAGCGTGCATCTTTCAATCAAGCTGTTAGCGCCGGTTAGATTGTCGCAACCTTGATCTGAATCAACGGCCAGCCACTGGACAGGGGGGCAGGCGTTGATAGGGTCGCCCCAAATTCCACTATAGGAGACATTCGATGTCGCTTGATGCCGTGCTTGCCCGAATCGACGCCGACCTGCCGGTTGCCCTCGATCGGCTGATGGAGCTGCTGCGGATTCAGTCCGTTTCCACCGACCCCGCGTACAAGACGGAGGTCGACAAGGCGGCCGACTGGCTGGTCGCGGACCTGCAGAGCATCGGCATCGCGGCCGAGAAGCGCCCGACCCCCGGCCACCCGATGGTGGTGGGCCACGTGGGCGACGAGGGCAGCGACGTGCCGCACCTGCTGTTCTACGGTCACTACGACGTGCAGCCGGTCGATCCGCTGAACCTGTGGAACACGCCGCCCTTCGAGCCGCAGATCGAGGACACCGAAAACGGCAAAGTGATCCGCGGCCGGGGCGCCAGCGACGACAAGGGCCAGCTGATGACCTTTGTCGAGGCCTGCCGCGCGTGGAAAGAAGTGAACGGCACCCTGCCCTGCCGCATCACCTTCTTCTTCGAGGGCGAAGAGGAAAGCGGCTCGCCCTCGCTGGTGCCGTTCATGCAAGAGAATGCCGACGAGCTGAAGGCGGATCTGGCGCTGATCTGCGATACTTCGATGGTGTCGCGTGGCGTGCCCTCGATTGCCTCGCAACTGCGCGGCATGCTGAAGGACGAGTTCACCATCACCGGGCCGCGCATCGACCTGCATTCGGGCCACTACGGCGGCCCCGGCCTGAACCCGCTGCGCGAGCTGTCGCGCATCGTTTCCTCCTTCTACGACGAGGAGACCGGCAAGGTCGCCGTCGAGGGCTTCTATGAAGGCGTGCATGAGGTGTCGGCCGAGCAGCTGCGGCAATGGCAGAATTGCGGCTTCGACGAAGAGGAATACCTGACCTCGGTCGGCTATACCGTGCCGCACGGCGAAAGGGGCTATTCCACGCTGGAGCAGCAATGGGCGCGCCCGACGCTGGAAGTGAACGGCCTCTGGGGCGGCTACAACGGCGCCGGATCCAAGACGGTGATCCCGTCGGAGGCGCATTGCAAGATCACATGCCGGCTGGTCGGCGATCAGGACCCCGACAAGCTGCGGGTTCAGATCCGCAAGCATGTGGAGGAGCGCCTCTCGACCGACGCCAAGGTGACCTGGGACAACGACATGGAAGGCTCCCGCGCGCCGGTGATGAACATCGAACGGCCCGAGTTCGAGGCCGCGCGCGGCGCGCTCAGCGACGAATGGGACCGCGAGGCGGTATTCACCGGCATGGGCGGCTCGATCCCGATCGCGGGGTTCTTCAAGTCGGTGCTGGGGCTGGACGCAATGCTGATCGGCTTTGCCAACGACGATGACGCGATCCACAGCCCGAACGAGAAATACGACGTCAAGAGCTTCCACAAGGGCATCCGCAGCTGGGCGCGGGTGCTGGACGCGCTGACCAAGGCGGGCTGAGCATCATGGCGACAGCAGCGGCGATCCCGGGGTTTGACGACGCCATCGCGCAGGTGAACGGGCAGAGCATCGCCTTTTCCCGCGCCGGCGAGGGGCCGCCGCTGCTGCTGCTGCACGGCTTTCCGCAGACCCGGGCGATGTGGCGCGGGCTGGCGCCGGCGCTGGCCCGCCATTTCACCGTGATCGCCGCCGATCTGCGCGGCTATGGCGATAGCAGCAAGCCCGAAGGGGTCGAGAGCTACAGCTTCCGCAACATGGCCGCCGACCAGCTGGCGCTGATGCGGTCGCTCGGCTTCGACCGCTTTCACCTGGCCGGTCACGACCGCGGCGCGCGCACCGCGCACCGGCTGGCGCTGGATGCGCCCGCGGCAGTGGCGAGCCTGACGCTAATGGACATCGTGCCCACCCACCTGCTGCTGGACGAGTTGCCGCGCGAGGTTGCGGCCGCCTATTACCACTGGTTCTTTCTGGCCCAGCCGGCGCCGTTTCCCGAAACGCTGATCGGCCACGATCCCGACTATTACTACGAACGCTGCCTGACCAGCTGGGGCACCGCCGCGCTGGAGGCCTTCGACCCTCAGGCGCTGGCGGCCTATCGCATCAGCTGGCGGCGACCGGAGACCATCCGGGCGATGTGCGACGATTACCGCGCCGCGCTGGAGCTGGATTTCGCCGCAGATGCCGCCGACCTGGACCGGCGAGTCCCCTGCCCCGCGCTAGTGCTCTATGGCCGCGACGGGCTGATGGCACGCGCCTATGACGTGGGCGCCACCTGGGCGGAGCGGCTGGAGCGGATGGAGACCCGGGCGATGCCGGGCGGCCACTTCTTTCCCGATCTGGAGACGGAGGAAACCACGCAGGCCCTGCTGGAGTTCCTCACCCGGCAGCCTGCGCTCTAGCCGTCTCTGCGGACCCCGCCAACGCGACACCGTCGTAGTAGGCCTCCACGTTGCGCGAGATGCCCAGCGCCAGCGATGTGCTGGCAGCAATCGCCAGCATCTCGCCGCCGTCCTCGACCGCCTGCATCAGGGTGTCAAACCGCAGCGGCAGAACCATGTGCAGCATGTCGGCGAAGACGCCGAAAATCACCAGAAGCATAAAGCACAGGAAAAACGGCAGCACGATCCCGGTGTCGCCGGGCCGCCGGCCGTGCCAGAACCAGGCGAACACCACCAGCAGCAGGAGCCCCGCGATGGCCCAGGCCAGCAGCTCGCCATATTGCTGGGCGCCCAGCCCGTAATCGACGGGAATGCCCAGCGCCTGGCCCAGCTTTTCGCCGGCGCGTTCGTGGTACTGCGCTGAATCGTCCAGCCAGATGAAGCCGTAGAGCGCGGTCAGGAACAGGAACACCCGCGCGCGGACCTGAATATAGGCCATCAGCACGAAAATCGCGGCCATGAAGGACAGGCCATGGTTGAAGCTTTCGGCAACCCCCTCATCCCAGGCCGGGTTCAGGTTGCGAAACAGCGCATGGGCGATCCGAGACTGCTCGTCCCAGATCCCGGAAATGACAAAGACCGCCAAGATCGCGACGGTTATGCAGATCAGAACGACGGAGGTGCGTCGTGCCACGCGGTCCTGCAACAGAAGGGACAGAAAGCGGGCGGCATCGGATGTGCCGCGCAAAGAGCGAAACCATTGACCAGAAATCTGAAAACTCCACCGTAAAGGATCAAACGTCGATCACCGGCCCGCTGCGATTGACCGGACGGTGCCTGAGGCACATGTCACGCATGTAACAGATTTGTGTCAAGCCCGATGGACGGGCCTGCCGCGGGCCGCGATCAAGCTCGCCCGATCCCGTCCTATGGGTTCGGCTTGCTGCCGCGCAGCTGCCAGCCGCGCCCGGCCTTGGCCAGCAGAAGAAGCCACGGCGCCCCGTGCATCGCCAGATCGAAGATGTCGAGCGGCCGGCTGAGCGTGCCGGTGGCCAGCATGCGCAGTTTTTCCCAGACATGCGGTTCGGGCAGAAACGGCGCCAACCCCAACGTGACCGCCAGCAGAAACGCCAGCTCCCAAGAGACCCGGTCGAGAAGCGCACCCATTTTTCTGAGGATCCCCTTAAGAGAAAAGTGGCGCGGTTGACGGGGCTCGAACCCGCGACCTCCGGCGTGACAGGCCGGCACTCTAACCAGCTGAGCTACAACCGCGCATTGGTCTTTCGACGTCGGTCCGATATCCCCCGGACCGGGGTTGGCAGCGGTGGCGCGGTTGACGGGGCTCGAACCCGCGACCTCCGGCGTGACAGGCCGGCACTCTAACCAACTGAGCTACAACCGCTCACTGCCCGTCCGGGTCGCCCCGGAACGTTGCGCTGTATTATGGCCCCGCCCCTGCCCCGTCAAGCGGCGTTTGCGGATTTTTCTGCGGTTTTTTCGGTCCGGGAAAATGAACCGGGCCCGCGAAAGGAAACCAGCCGCCAAACGCGGCAGGCCGCCGCCCGCGCGACACGGCGAGCGGATCGACAAGCAGATCGGTATCGGTCCGTAAACCGATGTCGCTTTTGGCTGACGCGGGGGACGGTCATCGTTATTGTGGCTCGGCGGAGCCGGACGAAGACCCGGCCACAAGGGAGGGAGCGAGGGATGCCGGAGCCGAAGCCGGAGGACCAATACAATCTGCTTGCCGGGGCGCGAATCCTGGTCGTCGACGACGAACCCGGGATGCGCCATTTCCTCGGCAGGACGCTCAGCCCCCTGTGCCAGCTGGTCGATGAGGCGGCCACCACCGAGGAAGCCGCGCAATGCCTGAAGGCGCGGCAATACGACGTGATGATCCTCGACAACATCATGCCGGGGCAAAAGGGGCTCGACTGGCTGGCGGACCAGCGCCGCGGCGGCGGCTTCACCGACACCATCATGATTACCGCCTATGCCGACCTGCAGACGGCGATCGACGCCCTGCGCGCGGGCGTCTCCGATTTCGTGCTGAAACCGTTCCGGTCGAACCAGATCCTGAACGCGCTGCGGCGCTGTATGGAGATGGCCCAGCTCAAGCGCGAGAACATGCTGCTGAAGCGCGAGCTGGAGAAGACCGATCTGGGCCGGCGGCGCCGGCATGAGCTGATCGGACACTCCGCCCCGGTGGACGAGGTGCGCGCGGTGCTGGAGCGGGTGTCGCAGATCTCGACGCCGGTGCTGATCACCGGCGCGTCGGGCACCGGCAAGGAAGTGGCGGCGCGGCACCTGCACGCCCGCTCGGACCGGGCCGGCGCGCCATTCGTGCCGATCCAATGCGGCGCGATCCCCGCCGACATGATCGAATACGAGCTGTTCGGCCATGCCCCCGGTGCCTTTCCCGGTGCCCAGACCGGGCGAGAGGGACTGCTGGCCTCGGCCGCCGGCGGCACCGTGTTTCTCGACGAGGTGTCCGAACTCAGCCCCGGGGCGCAGCGGGCGCTGTTACGCGTGCTGGAAGACGGCATGATCCGCCCGATCGGGACCGAGCGGGACATCCAGCTTGACCTGCGGTTCATCATGTCGTCGAGCAAGCCGCTGCAGAAAGCGGTGGAGGACGGGCGGTTCCGCGAGGATTTCCTGTTCCGCATCAACGTGGTGGAGATCGCCATGCCACTGCTGCGCGAGCGTGGAACGGACGTGCTGGAACTGGCCGAGCTGTTTCTAGACGAGATCGCCAGCGGGCTGCAACTGCCCGAGCTGGAGATCACGCCGAACGTCCGCTCCGCCCTGCTGCGACACGACTGGCCGGGCAATATCCGCGAGCTGCGCAATTTCATCGAACACTCGCTGATCTTCGGCCGCTTCCCGCTGGAAACCCTCGGCACCGCGCCGGATGCGGACAAGATCGCCCCGCTGGAAGAGGTCGAGCGCCGCGAAATCCTCAAGGCGCTGGAGGCGTTGGGCGGCAACCGCAGCGAGGCCGCCCGGCAACTGGGCGTGTCGCGCAAGACCATCGACCGCAAATGCGCCGCCTGGGGGATCTGAGCGATGCAGCGGCTGTCGCGGGTGCTGCAATCGGTGCGGGTCCGGCTGCTGGTGATCGCGCTGTTGCCGATGCTGGTGCTGCTGCCGCTGCTGCTCGGCGGCACCATGTGGCGCTGGTCCGGCAAGATCGACGACATCCTGGTGAACAAGGTCACCGGCGATCTGACCATTGCCGATCAGTATCTGGGCCGGCTGGTCGACACCTCCGGCGAGCGGGTCGATGCGGTAGCGCGCTCTTCGGCCCTGCAGACGGCGCTGAGCGCGGGGGATACGGCGGGTTTCCTGGCGGCGGAGCGAGCGCGGCTCAGCCTCGATTTCCTCTATATCTCCGAGGGACCCGACGGGCCGGGAGGCTTTGTCCCGCAAGACTGGCCGGTGGTGCGCGCGGCGCTGGACGGGCAATGGCGCAGCGCGGTCGATATCCTCGACACCGACGCGCTTGACGCGCTGGCCCCGGGCCTGGCCGAGCGCGCCAAGATCCCGCTGGTGCCCACCCGCGCCGCGGTGCCCACCGACCGCACCGTCGAGACCCGCGGCATGATCATCCACTCCGCCGCCCCGGTCGCCCTGCCCGGCGGCGGCCGCGCCGCGCTGGTCGGCGGGCTGCTGCTGAACCGCAATCTGGCTTTCATCGACACCATCAATGCGCTGGTCTACCGCGACCAGAGCCTGCCGGAAGGCAGCCAGGGCACGGCGACGCTGTTTCTGGACGATGTGCGGGTGTCGACCAATGTGCGGCTGTTCGAGAAGGTCCGTGCGCTGGGCACCCGCGTCTCGGCCGCGGTGCGGGCCAAGGTGCTGACCGAGGGGCGGATCTGGCTCGACCGCGCGTTTGTGGTCAACGACTGGTACATCTCGGCCTACGAACCGATCATCGACAGCTACGGCGAGCGGATCGGCATGCTGTACGTTGGCTTCCTGGAGGCGCCGTTCCGGCAGGCCAAGGTGACCTCGGTGGTGGCGCTGTCGGGCGCATTTCTGTTCATCGCGCTTTTGTCGGTGCCGATCTTCCTGCGCTGGGCCGGGCATATCTTTCACCCGCTGGAGGGGATGACACGGACCATCGCCCAGGTGGAGGCGGGCGATCTGACCGCGCGCAACGGTCCCGAAAAGGGCGTCGGCGAGATCACGCAGGTGGCCGCCCATCTCGACGACCTGCTCGACCAGCTTCAGGCACGCGACCGGGAGCTGCGCGACTGGGCCGAAAGCCTGGAGGCCAAGGTGGAGGAGCGCACCGCCGATCTGCGCGACGCCAACCGCCGGCTGGAGCGCACCACCGAGCGGCTGATCATGTCGGAGAAGCTGGCCGCGGTGGGCGAGATCACCGCCTCGGTCGCGCATGAGATCAACAACCCGGTGGCGGTGATCCAGGGCAATCTGGATCTGGCCCGCGACCGGCTGGGCGCGGATGTGGAGAAGGTTTTCGAAGAGTTCCGGCTGATCGACGATCAGGTCTATCGCATCGGGGTGATCGTGTCGAAACTGCTGCAATTCGCCCGGCCGGGGGAATATTCGGGATCCGACAACCTGATCGCCCCCGCCGAGGTCGTGGCCGACTGCCTGGTGCTGACCCGCCATCAGACCGAGATGGCGGCGATCCGGACCGAGACCCGGTTCGACAGCACGCGGCAGGTTCTGATGTCGCGCACCGAGTTGCAGCAGGTGCTGGTCAACCTGATCCTCAACGCGGTGCACGCCATGCCGGAGGGAGGAGAGCTGACCGTCTCGGTCCTCGATACCGAGGGCGGCGTCGCCATCAGCGTCGAGGATAGCGGCACCGGCATGGCGCCCGATATTCTGGCCCGCATTTTCGACCCGTTTTTCACCACCAAACAGGCCCAGGGCACCGGGCTGGGCCTGTCGATCAGCCAGCAACTCGTGAGTCGGTCCGGCGGGCGCATCGTCGCCCATTCAACCCCAGGTAAGGGCAGCCGGTTCGAGATTTTTCTGCCCGCGGCCGATCACGGCTGATCCGGACAAATTGTGCCTAAATCGGCGGCAGCAGCCGGCTGCGGATGGACAAAATGTCCCAAACCGTGGCAATGCGGAGCTGTCCCGGGGACAAAATATCCAACTCAAACCGCTTCAAGTCCTTGATTTAAATATTATTTTTTCTTGACACTTCAAGCCTCCGGCCGTCCCTTCCTGAACGTGGCATGCAGTCGCATGCAAACGGGAAGCCGCCTGAGGAGGCCGGCCGCCCGTGCATATATGGGAGGAAAATTCATGAGCAACGCGACAAGCGGCGCGCCGGGGTTCTTGCACAAGAGCCACATCGTCGCCGAACCGGGTTTCAACCGCTGGCGGGTACCGCCGGCATCCATCGCCATCCACCTTTGCATCGGCTCGGTCTACGCCTGGTCGGTGTTCAACCCGGCGCTGACGCGCCAGCTGGGCGTGGCGGCCCCCGCCGCCGATGACTGGAGCCTCAGCTCGGTCGTCTGGATCTTTTCCGTGGCCATCGTGTTCCTCGGCCTGTCCGCCGCCTTCGCCGGCAAATGGCTGGAAGAGGTCGGACCGCGCATGGTCGGGGTCGTCGCGGCGTTCTGCTGGGGCGGCGGCTTCATGCTCGGCTCCTTCGGGATCGCCTCGCACCAGCTCTGGCTGATCTATCTGGGCTACGGTGTGCTCGGCGGCTGCGGGCTGGGGCTGGGATATGTCTCTCCGGTCTCGACCCTGATCCGCTGGTTCCCCGACCGGCGCGGCATGGCCACCGGCATGGCGATTATGGGCTTTGGCGGCGGCGCGATGATCGCGGCTCCGGTCAAGGGATGGCTCCTGAGCCTGTATCAGAGCGCGCCGACCTATCTGGGCAGCAGCGACGCGGTGCAAACCGTGATCGAGAACGGCCGCGTCTTTGCCGAGACCGCCCAGGGCAAGGTCGAGGTAGTGATCGCCAGCGCGGCACAGGCCGCGGGCTTTGGCGGCGATGCCGGGGTCTATGTCGTCGGCACCGGCGATACCGGTGCGGCACAGACCTTCCTGACGCTGGGCATCGTCTATTTCGTGGTGATGATCCTGGCCTCGTTCCAGTATCGCGTTCCCGCCGAAGGCTGGAAACCGGAAGGCTGGGAGCCGAAACCGGCTGCCTCCGGCCTCGTCACCCAGAAAAATGTGCATATCGACCAGGCGCTGAAGACGCCGCAGTTCTGGCAGCTCTGGCTGATGCTCTGCCTCAACGTGACCGCCGGGATCGGCGTGATCGGCGTGGCCAAGACCATGATGTCGGAAATCTTCGGCACCGGCATGCCGCTGATCGTCACCGCCGGGTTCGCCTCGACCTATGTTCTGATGATTTCGGTCTTCAACATGGTGGGCCGGTTCTTCTGGGCCTCGACCTCGGACTATATCGGACGCAAGGCGACCTATATGTGCTTCTTCGTGATCGGCACCGTGCTGTATCTGTCGATCCCCTATTTCGCCTCGGCCGTGGCCACCAACCCGGCGCTGATCTATCTGATCGGCTTCTACGCCGCGACGATGATCATCTTTTCGATGTACGGCGGCGGCTTTGCGACCATTCCGGCCTACCTGGCCGACATGTTCGGCACCATGCATGTGGGCGGCATCCACGGCCGGCTGTTGACCGCGTGGTCCACCGCGGGCGTGCTGGGGCCGCTGGCCATCACCTCGCTGCGGCAGATGTCGGTGACCAATGCGATCAACGATCTGGCTACACGGGTCGATCCGGCCATCTTCGCCGAGAAGTTCGGCGCACCGCTGGCACAGCTCGACCAGCTTGTGGCGGCCAAGACGGTGACCATCGCCAAGCTGATGGAGATCGCGCCGACGGGCACCATCGACCCGACGCCGAGCCTCTACAACACCACCATGTACTGCATGGCGGCGCTGCTGGTGGTCGCGTTCTTCGCCAACCTGTTGATGCGCCCGGTGAGAGAGCATCACCATCATGACGAGCCGGAGCTGCAGGCGGTTCCCGGCGAGTAAGACACGAAACGGGGCGCCCCGGCGGCGCCCCGTCTTCACCGGCGGATCCCGCCTGAGAGGGTCATCCCGCCCGCTCTTTTTTCCCAATATTCAACGGCAGGCCATCGTGACGGCAGATCGCCCGCGCGGCGCCTAGGCGATGATATCGTCAGCCAATGCGCCGAGCGTGATGTCCAGCACGGTCAGCGTATCGCCGGCGCCGAAATCGAACGCCACATCGTCGCCCACCTGCGTGGCCAGGTCCAGGATCTCCGCCGCCTCCCCCAGTCCGGCAAAGCGGATCGAATCCACGTCGTCGGTGAAATCCGTGATCGTATCGTTGCCGCCGCCGCCGGCGAAGACGAACCTGTCCGCGCCGCGCCCGCCGGTGAGGATGTCGTCGCCGGCCTGACCGTTCAGCCGGTCGTTATGGGCGCGGCCCTGCAGCGTATCGTCCCCGCGCCCGCCCAGCAGCCTGTCGCGCCCCAGCCCGCCCTTGAGGGTATCGGCCCCCGCATTGCCCTTGATCGTGTCGCGGCCGGCCCCGCCCAACAGCACGTCGGCGCCCTTGGCCCCTTTCAGCGTATCGGCGCCGCTCCGGCCGGCCAGCCGGTTGTCGCCATCGTCGCCCAACAGCCGGTCATCGCCGGCAAAGGTCGAGGAGGCGACAAAGGGGATCTCGTAATCGCCGAACAGCGACAGGTATTCGGTGATCGGCGTGCCGTAACCGTCGCTCAGCTCCAGCGCGCCATCCGACTCGACCCAGTTGCGCAGCGTCCCCGCCCCCAGCAGATGCGCCCCGGCCAGCAGGCCGCTCGCCGTCAGCAGGATGCCGTCGACCACGCGTCCTGGAACCTCGTCCAGACCGACCGCCTCGATGTAGCGCCAGATCAACGGCATCCATTCCAGCGCCGCCGCATCCTGCGCCTCGGGCGAATCCAGAAACTCCGCCACCGAGGAGATACCCAGCTTGCCGGTGAACCCGCCGCTGAAGTCGTTGTCGTAGGCATTGCCATCGAGGGTGACGAAGCCGAGATCGACCAGCGCCGCCTCGCCGAACTGATAGGCGCCCAGATAGCCCAGCGTATTCACCGCCTGGTAGTCGCCGGAGGATTCGCGCATCCGCAGCGCGGCGAGGAAATCTGAATAGGATCCGGTCATGGTATTGCCGTCTTGGTCTTTGCGCTGGCCCGTCTGGAAAAATCCGGGATCGTCCTCGGGGGTCGTTTCCGTAAGAGCCTGTGCCCTCATGCTAATTCTACAGAACTAGACCGGAAAAATATGGCATTCCTATGCCTTGCACAGGGCCGCAAAACGACGGAACGGCAGTGCTGCGAGCGTCCGCCGGCCCGAGCGGAGCCCTCTGCGGCGGAAACAGATTCAGTCGGCCGCGAAGCGCGGTGTAGACGGAGTACGGTTTCCGGGGTTGTCATGGTGGGTGATGAGAGACTCGAACTCCCGACATCTTCGGTGTAAACGAAGCGCTCTACCAACTGAGCTAATCACCCCTGCCGGCTGCATGTAGCGAAGCTGTCGGGCAGGTGCAAGGGCTGTATCGGGCGGAGCGCGCGGCTTTGCCGTTTCCCGGATTGGGTTCCAGTTCTTTCAGGAGCGGCCCTATGCAGAGCGGTCCGGTATTCGGAAAACGTACCGCGATGGGACGGCGCAGCGAGCCGGTGATGTCTTGCGCCAACGCGGCGGGACGGCCGCTGACCGGCTGGCTTTTCGCGACCGGGCTCTAGTCCCGGACCACGCCGATCATTGTCCAGAACCGCGCCGGAGCATCACCGCGAAAAAGGAGAGAATGGTGGGTGATAAGAGATTCGAACTCCTGACATCTTCGATGTGAACGAAGCGCTCTACCACTGAGCTAATCACCCGTGCGACGGGGATTTACAGAAGCTTTCGGCGACGTGCAAGCCCCTATCGGGCAGAATGTTGTCCGTGTGCCTGCGCCTGTACGAACCGGAATATCCGCAGGTCCGCTGCGCTCTGTCTCAGACCTTTGCCGGCTTCGCGCCGCTGGAGTTAAGCCCCTGCCGCAGCTTGCAGATCACGACGCGGCGGCCCTCTTTTTCCTCGGTCCGGTTGATGCGCAACTTGCCCATCGGCTCAAGGTTCAGACCACGGCCCTCGGCCAGCGCATAGCCCAGAACGGCAAGCATCGCCTCGATCACCGGCTTGGCGGCACGCTTCTTGACGTCGCAGCGCCGCAGCACCTCGGTGATCAGGTCCTGTTTGCGCAGGTCGGGGCGGGCCATGGCCGGATCGGCGACCCGCACAAGGCGCGGTTCCGCCGGTGCGGTTTGCGGGGGGCATCGGGGGCGGTTCGGCCCTTTCCTGCCCCGGCCCTGGGTTTCGAGCTGTCCGGCATAGCGGCCCTTTCCGCAGCTGATCCGTCATTCCGCGCTGCACCTCGCGCCGCTGAGGCCCCCCTTCGGCAAGTCTCGCCTCGCCCCTTAAGGCCACCCCGCACCCGGCCGATCCGCCAACGAAAAAAGCGGGCCCGAAGGCCCGCCTTTGACAGTCATCGCGATCCGTGACGCGCGGCTCAGTGCGCCGTCGCCCCGGTGCCGGTTTCGGCCTGAACGGCGGCGGCGCGGGCGGCGGCGGCCTCTTCCTCGGCCGCCTCGTCCCATTCCACCGGTTCCGGCTGCTCCACCAGCGCCAGTTTCAGCACCTCCGACACGTGGGAGACGGGGATGATCTCCAGCCCCTCTTTCACGTTGTCGGGGATCTCCGGCAGATCCTTTTCGTTCTCGGCCGGGATCAGCACCGTCTTGATGCCGCCGCGCAGGGCTGCCAGCAGCTTCTCTTTCAGCCCGCCGATGGCCAGCGCGTTGCCGCGCAGCGTAACCTCGCCGGTCATGGCGATGTCCTTGCGCACAGGGATCTGGGTCAGCACCGAGACGATGGAGGTCACCATCGCCAGGCCCGCCGAGGGGCCGTCCTTGGGCGTGGCGCCCTCGGGCACGTGCACGTGGATGTCCCAGCGATCGAACCGCGGCGGCTTGATGCCCAGCTGCGGGCCGACCGAACGAACGTAGGACGAGGCCGCCTCGATCGATTCCTTCATCACGTCGCCCAGCTTGCCGGTGGTTTTCATCCGGCCCTTGCCAGGCAGGCGCAGTGCCTCGATCGACAGTAGCTCGCCGCCGACACTGGTGTAGGCCAGCCCGGTGACCACGCCGATCTGGTCCTCTTTCTCGGCCAGACCGTAGCGATACTTGGGCACGCCGAGGAACTCATCGAGATTGTCGGCCGTCACGGTGACGTTCTCGGCCTGTTTCTTGATGATCTTGGTCAGCGCCTTGCGGCAGACCTTGGCGATCTCGCGCTCGAGGTTCCGCACACCGGCCTCGCGGGTATAGGTGCGGATGATGGCGGTCAGCGCCGCATCGGTCAGCTCGAACTCCTTGGCCTTGAGCCCGTGGTTCTTGACCTGTTTCGGGATCAGGTGCGCCTTGGCGATCTCGTGCTTTTCATCCTCGGTGTAGCCCGCCAGCGGGATGATCTCCATCCGGTCGAGCAGCGGCCCGGGCATGTTGTAGCTGTTGGACGTGGTCAGGAACATCACGTTCGACAGGTCGTATTCCACTTCGAGATAGTGGTCGACGAAGGTCGAGTTCTGTTCCGGGTCCAGCACCTCCAGCATGGCGCTTGCCGGGTCACCGCGGAAATCCTGGCCCATCTTGTCGATCTCGTCGAGCAGGATCAGCGGATTGGTGGTCTTGGCCTTCTTCAGCGCCTGGATGATCTTGCCCGGCATCGAGCCGATATAGGTCCGGCGGTGACCGCGGATCTCGCTCTCGTCGCGCACGCCGCCCAGCGAGATGCGGATGAACTCGCGCCCGGTGGCGCGTGCCACCGATTTGCCCAGCGAGGTTTTACCCACGCCCGGCGGGCCGACAAGGCACATGATCGGGCCCTTCAGCTTTTTCGAGCGCTGCTGCACGGCGAGGTATTCGACGATCCGTTCCTTGACCTTCTCCAGGCCATAGTGATCGGCGTCGAGGATCTCCTGCGCGCGGCCCAGATCCTTTTTCACGCGGGATTTGGAGCCCCACGGGATCGACAGCATCCAGTCGAGGTAATTGCGCACGACGGTGGCCTCGGCCGACATCGGCGACATGTTCTTGAGCTTCTTCAGCTCGCCCTCGGCCTTCTCGCGCGCCTCTTTCGACAGCTTGGTCTCGGCGATACGGGCCTCCAGCTCGGCAATCTCGCCTTCGCCCTCTTCGCCGTCGCCCAGCTCCTTCTGAATGGCCTTCATCTGCTCATTCAGGTAATACTCGCGCTGGGTCTTCTCCATCTGGGATTTGACCCGGGTCTTGATCTTTTTCTCGACCTGCAGAACGCTCATCTCGCCCTGCATCAGCCCATAGACCTTTTCCAGCCGCTCGGAGACCGAGAGGGTTTCCAGCAGTTCCTGCTTGCGGTCCACGTCGATACCGAGATGGCCCGCGATCAGGTCGGCCAGCTTGGCCGGATCGGTGCTTTCGCCCACCGCCGCCAGCGCCTCTTCGGGGATGTTCTTGCGCACTTTGGCGTAACGCTCGAACTCATCGACAACGGTGCGCAGCAGCGCCTCGGTCGTGGTCACGTCGCCCGGCATCTCGGTCAGATACTCGGCACGCGCCTCGAAGAAGCTGTCGTTTTCCAGAAATTCGGTGATGCGCACCCGCGCCTGGCCTTCGACCAGCACCTTGACGGTGCCGTCGGGCAGTTTCAGCAGTTGCAGCACATTGGCCAGCACGCCGGCCTTGTAGATGCCGTCGATTTCGGGATCGTCCTCGGCCGGGTCGATCTGGCTCGACAGCAGGATCTGCTTGTCGTCGGCCATCACCTCTTCCAGCGCCCGAACGGATTTCTCCCGTCCCACGAAAAGCGGCACGATCATGTGGGGGAACACCACGATGTCGCGCAGCGGCAGAACGGGATAGGAGGAATTGAGAGGCTCTTGCATGCTCGGTCCTTATTCTTGGCAAGACGCCCGGCCCCTGAATCAGGCAGCGCACGCGTCTCCTCTTACGGAATAGTAATCTGGGGCACATACCCCGGGGTTTCAAGCGCGCATTGCGGCTGGAGGCCAGCCGCGGATCCCTCCGGACCGCCTATGGCTCGCCCGGTCCGGGACTGCTAGGAGGGGCATGCAGGCATAGGCAGAGCAGGCAGGAGCACGACAGATGGCCGACAGGCTTCGTTCCGACGACGGACCCCGGGCGCGACGGCTGCGGCGGCTGGCGCTGCTGGCGGGGCCGGTCGCCCTGCTGGCGACGCTGTTGCTGGCTCCGCCCGCCGGGCTGGAACCGCCGGCCTGGCGGCTGGCCGGGCTGACCGCCTGGATGGTGATCTGGTGGATCGGACAGGCCGCCCCCCTGCCCGCGACGGCGCTGCTGCCGATCCCCCTGATGCCGGCGCTGGAGATCGCGCCGGTGACCACGGTCACCGGCCAATATGGCAATCCGCTGATCTTTCTGTTCCTCGGCGGTTTCCTGATCGCCGCAGCGATGCAGTGCCACGGGCTGCACCGGCGCATCGCTTTGGGCATCGTCGCGGCGATGGGGGCGGCGCCGCGGCGCATCCTGCTGGGCTTCATGCTGGCCACAGCCGCGCTTTCGATGTGGATTTCCAACACCGCCAGCACCGTGATGATGTTCGCCGTCGCCCTGCCGGTGATCGAGCTGGTCGGCGCCCGCAGCGGCGATGGCGAAACCGCACGCCGGTTCGGCGTGGCGCTGATGCTGTCGGTGGCCTATTCCGCCTCGATCGGCGGGGTCGGCACCCTGATCGGCACGCCGGGCAACGCGCTGCTGGCCAGTGTACTCTATGCCTCCTACGGGGTCGAGCTGGGGTTCGGGCAATGGATGATGGTCGGCCTGCCGGTGGCCTTGGTGATGCTGACGATCTGCTATTTGCTGCTGACGCGGGCGCTGTTCCATTTCGGCGATCTGGGCGCGGCCGGCGCGGAGGCGGTGATCGCCGAGGAGCGCCGCGCGCTGGGGCCGATGCGCCGGCCCGAACGGCGGGTGGCCTATGTCTTTGCCCTGGCCGCCTTCGGCTGGATGTTCCGCGGTGTGCTGGAGCTGCCGCTCACCGATGCGGGCGTCGCCATCGCCGCCGCCGTGGCCGTCTTCGTGCTGCCCGCAGGCACCGGCGACGGCGCCCGGCTGCTCGACTGGCGCCACACCAGCACGGTGCCCTGGGGCATCCTGCTGCTGCTCGGCGGCGGGCTGGCGCTGGCCGCGGGCTTCGACGCCACGGGGCTGGCGGACTGGATCGGCAGCGGCTTCGCCGGGCTGGAGCAGGTGCCGCTCTGGCTGCTGGTTCTGACAGTGGCGGGCGTCACCCTGATGATCACCGAGGTCACCTCCAACACCGCCGTTACCGCCACCTTCCTGCCGATCCTCGGCGCGGTGGCGATGGGCATGGGGCTGCCCGTCGCCTGGCTGATGGTGCCGGTGGCGCTGGCCTCTTCCATGGCCTTCATGATGCCGGTCGCCACGCCGCCCAACGCCATCGTCTTCGGCTACGGGGGGCTACAGATGTCCGACATGATCCGCGCCGGCGTCTGGCTGAACCTGATCGCCACCCTGGTGATCACCGCCGCGATGTGGCTGGTGGCGCGGCCCGTGCTGGGGCTCTGAGCGGCTCAGACCGCCATGATCTCGCCCTTGAGGGACCAGGCGATGGCAAGCACGTCCTTGCGGGTCTCCTCGTCGATGCCATTGGCATCCAGCGTCGCCATGATGTCATCGGTGGCCGCCATATATTCTTCGGCGTTGATGTTCATTCCGCGATGCGCTTCGACCATGCTGCGGCCGCCGTAGACCTCCGGCCCGCCGCTGCCGGCGCAGAAGAATTCGCAAAGCTGCTGTTTGACAGCATCGAGGTTTTCCGGATCCTCCCGGTACGGCAGGAAACGGGCCTTGATGACAGGATTGTTCATATGCGCTTCGACCGTGCCGTCGACCAGCGTCCTGATCCCGGCTGCGCCGCCCAGACGTTCGTACAGGCTACGTGGCATGGTGGTTCTCCTCTGTTGCTGACCGGTTCGGCACGTTCTGCGGTGCCACCGGTGTCCGCCGCCTGTGATTCTATCCGGCGCCGTCCCAACGTGATAGTATAGGAACTGTACTGCCCCGCCGTGCAGCCGGCGCCGCCGTGGGAAGGCCATCGAAATGAGCGCAAAGGGATACAAGCAGTTCTGCCCCGTCGCGATGGCGGCCGAGGTCCTCTGCACCCGCTGGACCATGGTGCTGCTGCGCGAGCTGATCGCCGGATCGACCCGGTTCAACGACCTGCGTCGCGGCGTGCCGAAAATGTCGCCCAGCCTGCTGTCACGCCGCCTGCGCGAGCTGGAAGAGGCCGGCATCCTTGCCCGCCAGCCGGTGCCGGACCAGCCGGACATTCAGGAATACCAGCTGACCGAGGCCGGCCGCGATCTGCGCCCGGTGATCGAGGCGTTCGGCTTCTGGGGCCAGAGATGGGTGGAATCGCAGCCGTCGCTGGAAAACCTCGATCCCTCGCTGTTGATGTGGGACATGCGCCGGAGCCTGAATCCGGATCCGCTGCCGAAACGGCGCGTCGTGGTGCAGTTCCGCTATCCCGAGTTGCAGCCGAGCCTGCGCGACTGGTGGCTGGTGGTCGAGGCCGACGGCACGGTTGACCTGTGCCATGCGCATCCCGGCTTCGATGTCGACCTCTACGTGACCACCGATCTCAAGACCATGACCGCGATCTGGATGGGGCTCGCCACCGTGTCGGGCAAGGCCGCGGAGATCGAGCTGGACGGCGACCGCGCCGTCGCCCGCAGCATGCAGGACTGGCTTGGCCTCAGCCCCTTCGCCGTCGAACGCAAGCGGGTGCCCTGAGCCCCCTGCTCAAAGCGGTTCGATATCGCCCCCGGCCCGCTGCGCGTGGAACGCCGCCTCCCAGGCATCGAACCGCCCCTCGGCAATCGCATCGCGCATGCCCTGCATCAGCTCCTGAAAGTAATGCAGGTTGTGCCAGGTCAGCAGCATCGAGGAGATGATCTCCTGACTGCGGAACACATGGTGCAGATAGGCGCGGGAATAGTTGCGGCAGGCCGGGCAGGTGCAGTGTTCGTCCAGCGGCCGCGGGTCGTCCTGATGGCGCGCGTTCTTGATGTTGACCACACCGCGGCGGGTGAACACCTGGCCGGTGCGGCCGGAGCGCGAGGGCAGGACGCAGTCCATCATGTCGACGCCGCGCTTGACCGCACCGACGATATCGTCGGGCTTGCCCACCCCCATCAGATACCGCGGCTTGTCCACCGGCAGCATGTCCGGCGCGAAGTCGAGGCAGCCGAACATCGCCTCCTGACCCTCGCCCACGGCAAGGCCGCCGATGGCGTAGCCTTCGAAACCGATCTCTTTCAGCGCCTCGGCGCTCTCCTCGCGCATATCCTGCTCCAGCCCGCCCTGTTGGATCCCGAAAAGCGCGTGACCCGGCCGGTCGCCAAAGGCCTCGCGCGAGCGCGCCGCCCAGCGCATCGACATCCGCATGCTGTCCGCGATGCGGTCACGATCCGCGGGCAGCGCCGGGCATTCGTCGAAACACATCACGATGTCGCTGCCCAACAGCCGCTGGATCTCCATCGAGCGTTCCGGGCTCAGGTGATGCTTGGAGCCGTCGATATGGGATTTGAAGGTCACCCCCTCCTCGGTCAGCTTGCGCAGCCCCGACAGGCTCATCACCTGGAACCCGCCCGAGTCGGTGAGGATCGGCTTGTGCCAGTTCATGAACGTGTGCAAGCCCCCCAGCCGGTCGATGCGCTCGGCGGTGGGCCGCAGCATCAGGTGATAGGTGTTGCCCAGCAGGATATCGGCGCCGGTGGCGGCCACGCTTTCGGGCATCATCGCCTTGACCGTGGCGGCGGTGCCCACCGGCATGAAGGCCGGCGTGCGGATCTGGCCGCGCGGCGTATCGATCACACCGGTGCGCGCCTTGCCGTCGGTCGCCTTCAGCTCGAAAGAGAATTGTCTGGTCATCGCACCGGGCCCCAAGAGAATATCGCCGTCTGATCGGGCCGGTATTGCGGCAAACGCAGCGCGCTGACAAGGGGGCGGCCACGATCCGGCGGCGGGCGCCGCAACACCCGGCCTTGCCATCTTCACCGCTGCAGGTCATCCCTTCGCCCATGAGCCGCCCCGCCTCTCCCTGGATCGCGATCCTCGCGCTGTACGCCGCCGGTCTCGGCGCGGCGGGACAGTTTTCCAAGATGGCGGTGATCCTGCCGCAGCTCGGCCAGGCCTATCCGCAGGCGGGTACGCTGCTCGGCTTCCTGGTATCGCTGCTCAGCCTGGTGGGCGTGGCGCTGGGGCTGGTGGCCGGGATGCTGGTGGCGCGTATCGGCTTTCGCCGCACGCTGATCTGGGCGCTGAGCCTCGGCGCGGCGATTTCGCTGGCACAAAGCCTGCTGCCGCCGCTGCCGGTGATGCTGGCCCTGCGGGTGATCGAAGGTGCGGCGCATCTGGCCATCGTTGTCGCCGCCCCCACGCTGATCGCCCAGGTCGCGCCCGACCGCATCCGCCCCGCCGCGCTGACGCTCTGGGGCACTTTCTTCGGCGTCGCCTTCGCCGTCACCGCGCTGATCGGCGTTCCGGTGGCCCAGCGTTTCGGCCCCGGACCGCTGTTCGCCGCCCATGCGCTCTGGATGGCGGCGATGGCCGTGTTGCTGGTCCGGCTGGTGCCCTCGGATGCTCCGGCCATTCCCGATACCGGAGCACGCCTCACCCTGCCCCGCCTGCTGCGGCGGCATCTGGAGATCTACCGCTCGCCCTTCCTCGCCGCGCCGGCCTGGGGCTGGCTGTTCTACACCCTCACCTTTGTCGCCGTGCTCGCGGTCTGGCCGCCGCTCTTGCCCGCCCGTGCCGCCACGCTGACCGCGACCCTGGCCCCGCTCGCCGCCATTGCAGTGTCGATGACGCTGGGCGTGGCCCTGCTGCGCCACTGGCCCGCGATCCGCGTGGTGCTGTTGGGGTTTGCCCTGGCCGCCGCGCTGGCCCTGCTGCTGCCGCTGGCCCCGCAAAGCGCGGCGCCCGCCATCGCGCTCTTTGCCGTGCTGGGGCTGGTGCAAGGCGCCAGCTTCGCCGCCATCCCGCAGCTGAACGACACCGCCGAAACCCGGGCGCTGGCCAATGGCGCGCTGGCGCAGATGGGCAATCTGGGAAACATGCTGGGCACACCGCTGATGCTGGCGGTTCTCGGCCTCGCCGGAGCGCCCGGCCTCACCGCCGTGGTCGCCGCCTGCTATGGCGCGGCGGTCCTCACCCACCTCAGCCTTGACCGCGCCCGCCGCGGCCTGCGACCCTGACGCAGCCGCGCCACAACACCCCTTGCGCGAAACCGCCAAACCGCTAGGGAGGCGGCAGAACGCGCAGGACAGAAAAGGGCCCGCCGCCATGACCGATTCCCCCCGGGATCTGAGCCCGTTGACCTTCGGCTGGGAGGAATGGGTCTCCCTCCCCGCGCTTGGCCTGCCCGCGATCAGCGCCAAGGTCGACACCGGCGCGCGCACCTCGGCGCTGCATGCCTATGATATCGAGGTCTTCGGCCCCGCCACCGCACCCAAGGTGCGGTTCTCGGTACACCCGATCCCCGGCCGCGGCGATCTGGCGATCCCCTGTTCGGCGTTGATCACCGACCGGCGCGAGGTGACCTCGTCGAACGGCGAATCCGAGCTGCGCTATGTCATCACCACCCCCCTTGAGGTCGCCGAACAAAGCTGGCCGATCGAGATCACGCTCACCGACCGCTCCAACATGGCCAGCCGCATGTTGCTGGGCCGGCAGGCGCTGACCGACCATATCTCGATCGTGCCGACCGAACGGCACCTGCAGCCGGAACTTTCCTACGAGGTCTACCACTCCGCCCGCGTCCGCCAGGCCGCGCCCAACCGCGCCCTGCGCATCGCCGTGCTGAGCCGCGAGAACAACTATTCCACCCGCCGCCTGGTCGAGGCGGGCGAGGCGCGCGGCCATTCGGTGGAGGTGATCGACACCACGCGGTGCTATATGGCGATCAACGCGCTGGCGCCGGAGGTGCATTACGACGGCAAACGGCTGCCCCGCTACGACGCGGTGATCCCGCGCATCGGCGCCTCGGTCACCCAATACGGCACCGCGGTGATCCGTCAGTTCGAAACCGTCGGCACCTATTGCGTCAACGGCTCTGCCGGGATCACCGCCAGCCGCGACAAGCTGCACGCCCATCAGGTGCTGGCCCGGCACAAGATCGGCATGCCCGCCACCGCCTTCGCCGCCTCGCCCAAGGATACCGGCAACCTGATCGGGCTGGTGGGCGGCGCGCCGCTGATCGTGAAACTGCTGGAAAGCACGCAGGGAAAAGGCGTCGTGCTGGCCGAAACCAAGAAAGCCGCCGAATCCGTGATCTCCGCCTTCCGCGGGCTGCGCGCCAATTTCCTGGTGCAGCATTTCGTCAAGGAGGCTGCGGGAGAGGACGTGCGCTGCCTTGTGATCGCGGGCAAGGTGGTGGCGGCGATGAAACGCACCGGCGCCGAGGGCGATTTCCGCTCCAACCTGCACCAGGGCGGCACCGCCACCGTCGCCCGCATCTCCAAATCCGAACGCGATGCGGCGGTGCGCGCCGCCCGCGCCTTCGGGCTCAACATGGCCGGGGTCGACCTGCTGCGCAGCGACGACGGGCCGAAAGTGCTGGAGGTCAACTCCTCCCCCGGCTTCGAAGGCATCGAACGGGCCACCGGCAAGGATCTGGTCGGCCGCCTCTACGACGAGATCGAGCGCAAGGTCCGGCCCAGCCCGGTGCCGCGACGCCGCAAATCCGTCTGACCGCCCCTCTGGACGCCCGCCGCCTCTTTTCCTATATAATCGCTCAGGAAAAGACACCGAGGCCCCGATGACCCAAGCCCCCGAACCGCTGGAAGGCGCGCCGCTGATCGCGCCCTCGACCGTCGACCACCCGCTGTACGAGCAGATCGTCGAGGCGTGTCGGACGGTCTATGACCCGGAGATCCCGGTCAATATCTACGAGCTCGGCCTGATCTACACGATCGAGATCAACGATCAGAACGAGGTCCGCGTGATCATGACCCTGACCGCACCGGGCTGCCCGGTGGCCGGCGACATGCCCGGCTGGGTCGCCGATGCGATCGAACCCATCGCCGGCGTCAAGCAGGTCGATGTGGAACTCACCTGGGAGCCGCCCTGGGGCATGGAAATGATGAGCGACGAGGCGCGGCTGGAACTGGGCTTCATGTGATCCTCGCCGGCCCCCGCGCGGATATCCACAGAAATCCGCGCGGCGTCACAAAAGCTTAACCCCGCCGTTACCGAACCGTCGGCTGCCCGTCACACGCGGTCGCCAGCCTGCGCCCATCGCGCGGCGCGCAGCCCGATGCCGCGTTGCCAACGGGTCTGTGATCGCACCGCCGTCCCCCCGGCGTCAGGACCCTGAACGGACCGCCCGGCTGCCGGGCGGTCCGTTTCGCAGGCTGCCCCTGCCCCCCCTTTTTGCTGCCCCCCCTTGAGCGTGGCTGGCAGGCCGATTAGGTTAAAGATGAAGGAGACGCACATGTTTGGCATTCCCGGCAAGCAAGCCGTCACGATGACCCCCCGCGCCGCGGCGCAGATCGCCAAGCTGATGGATCAGGGCGGCCACGCCGGGCTGCGCATCGGTGTCAAGAAGGGCGGCTGCGCGGGCATGGAATACACCATGGACTATGTCGACGAGGCCGACCCCAACGACGAGGTCGTGGAACAGGACGGCGCCCGCGTGATGATCGCGCCGATGGCGCAGATGTTCCTGTTCGGCACCCAGATCGACTACGAGGTCAGCCTGCTGGAAGCGGGGTTCAAGTTCAACAACCCCAATGTGGCCGAAGCCTGCGGCTGCGGCGAATCCATCAAATTCAACGACATGCCCGATCCGGCCGGGGCCGAGGCGACCAAGTAACCGCGTCGCGACCGCCCTCCCCCGGAACATCCCCGCCGGGGGCGCTCAAGAGCCGCCCCGCGCGTCCCTGTCCAATTGTCTCCGCCCCCGCCCGGTGCTAGACCGGATCGGAACAAAAATCAGGGGGTAAGGCATGCGGCGGAAACTCGCGGCGGGAAACTGGAAAATGAACGGAACCGGCGCGGCGCTGGCCGAGCTGGATGCGCTGGCAAAGGCGCACCCCGATCCGCGGTCAGAGGTTCTGATCTGCCCGCCCGCACCTTTGATCCACCGCGCCGCACAGGCAACCGCAGGCACTCCAATCGTCATCGGCGGGCAGGATTGTCACGCCGCGCCCTCCGGCGCCCATACCGGCGACACCAGTGCCGACATGCTGCTCGATGCCGGCGCCCGCTATGTCATCCTGGGCCACTCCGAACGTCGGGCCGATCACGGCGAAAGCAGCGAGGATGTGCGCGCCAAGGCCCGCACCGCGATGGAGGCGGGCCTGACTGCCATCGTCTGCCTCGGCGAAACCCTGGCCCAGCGCGAGGCCGCCAATACGCTCGACATCATCGGCGGGCAGCTTTCGGAATCGGTACCGGATCTGGCCACCGGCGAAAACCTGGTGGTTGCCTATGAGCCGATCTGGGCGATCGGCACCGGCAAGATCCCGACCATGGACCAGATCGGCGAAGTGCATGACTTCCTGCGCGCCCGGCTGGAGACGCGTTTCGGCGCCGGGGTCGGCCGTTCGGTCCGGCTGCTCTACGGCGGCTCGGTCAAGGGCGACAATGCCGCCGAGATCTTTGCCGTCTCGAACGTGGACGGCGCGCTGGTGGGCGGCGCCAGTCTGAAGACCGCCGATTTCTCGCCCATCGTCGCAGCGCTCGACGCCTCGGCCTGAGCGGGCGTTTTTTCCGGCGTTGAAGGCGGGGCGACATCCGCGCCAGATTTTGCCCCTCCACAGCCTGAGGAAGACAAACGCGCCGCGCCCCCCATCGGGCCGCGGCGCGCTCCCGGCGCAGGGACCTGCGCCGGCCTCCCCGCGAGCGGGATTACATCGGCGTCACCCGGCCGCGGCCATATCCGCCTCTCTGAGCTCACCGCTTTCGATCTGCTCGCGCTCGATCGACACGAACAGCGCCTTGAAGTTGCCCCCGCCGAAACCGTCGTCGCCCTTGCGCTGGATGAACTCGAAGAAGATCGGCCCGATCACCGTTTTCGAAAAGATCGAATGTCGCCCTGCCGCCACTGCTCGATGCCCGGCTTGGTCTTGTGACGGTCGACCAACTCATAGCCCATCTTGGCGAACAGATTGTGCAGCGCCTTCGGATCGGGATGCGCAAATTCGACACATTCGAAGCCGTCGGTCCCGGCCGGGTTCTCATCGCTGATCAACGCTTTAGGGGCATTGTGCGGGAACGGTCCCATCGCGCGTCTCCTGCTTTTATCGTGGTGTTCGTTGATGCTAAAATTATGGCATGGAAAATACGGGTTTTGCGCTTTGCCTCGCGTGATTTGCGGTTGATACGCGTGTTTTCCGCACTAGTTATCCCTCAGGCAAGGAAACACCGCATATGCTCGATGAAACCGACACGCGCCTGCTGGCCGCCCTGCAAAAGAACGCCCATCTCACCGCGCAGGAGCTGGGCGATCTGCTGAACCTGTCGCCCAGCCAGGCCGGCCGCCGCCGCCAGCGGCTGGAGGCCGAGGGCTATATCGTGGGCTATTCCGCCCGGCTCGATCCGCTGAAACTGGGGCTGCACGTGCAGGGATTCATCCAGGTCCACCTAAGCACCCACGGGCCGGAACAAGCGAAAAGCTTTGCCCGGCTGGTGCAGTCGCGGCCCGAGATCATCAGCGTCTGGACCATGACCGGCGAGGCGGATTATCTGCTGCGCGTCTATTGCGAAGACCTGCCGGCGCTGAATACCCTGCTGCACGAGATCATTCTCCCCCACCCTGCTGTCGCACGTGTGCAAAGTCAGATCGTTATGGATCAGCTCAAGCGCGACGCGCCGCTGCCCACCTGAGCCCCGAAAGGACGCGATTTCATGGAAGCCTTCTTGTTCCAGGCCACGATCTATCTGGCCGCGGCGGTAATCGCCGTGCCGTTTGCCGCGCGCATGGGGCTGGGGTCGGTTCTGGGCTATCTCGCCGCCGGGATCGTGATCGGGCCTGTGCTGGGCCTGGTGGGGTCTGAAACCCAGGACCTGCAGCACTTCGCCGAGTTCGGCGTGGTGATGATGCTGTTCCTGATCGGGCTGGAGCTGGACCCACAGGCGCTGTGGGACATGCGCCACCGGTTGATCGGGCTGGGCGGGCTGCAGATCGGGTTCTCCACCCTCGCGATCATGGCGGTTGCCGTGCTGACCGGCGAGACCTGGGAGGTGGGTCTGGCCGTGGGCCTGGCGCTGTCGCTGTCCTCAACCGCCATCGTGTTGCAGACATTGTCGGAAAAGGGGCTGATGCAAACCGGCGGTGGCCGCTCGATGTTCTCGGTACTGCTGACCCAGGATATCGCGGTAATCCCGATCCTGGCCCTGCTGCCGCTGCTGGCGGTCTCCAACGCACCGACCGCGACGCTGGGCCATGACGGATCGATCCAGATCGGCATCAGCGAGGCCCATGGGGCGGCGCACGACGGGCTGTCGCTGGTCGAGGGGCTGCCCGGTTGGGCGGTAACACTGGTCACCCTCGCGGCGGTGGGTTCGGTGATCCTTGCCGGGGTCTACCTGACCCGGCCGGTGTTCCGGTATATCCACGCCGCCCACCTGCGCGAGATGTACACCGCGCTCGCGCTGGGGATCGTCGTCGGCATCTCCTTCCTGATGACGCTGGTTGGGCTGTCGCCCGCTCTGGGGGCGTTTCTGGCCGGTGTGGTGCTCGCCAACAGCGAGTTCCGGCACGAACTGGAAAGCGATCTGGAGCCGTTCAAGGGGCTGTTGCTGGGCCTCTTTTTCATCACCGTCGGCGCTGGCATCAATTACCGCGCGTTCCTGGCCGATCCGCTTGACCTGATCGGGCTCGCGCTGCTGCTGATCCTGGCCAAGGGTACGGTGCTCTATTTCGTCGGCCGCGCGTTCAAGCTGAAAGGGCGCGATCACTGGCTGTTCACTCTCGGGCTGGCCCAGGCCGGCGAGTTCGCCTTTGTCCTGCTGGCGTTTTCGACCCAGTTGAACGTGATCCCGCAGCCTTTGTCGCAAAAGCTGCTGCTGGTCGTGGCGCTGACGATGCTGATCACGCCGCTGCTGTTTATCGCCTACGAGCTGTTGTCCAAACGCATGCAGGAGGCGGGGCCGAAGATCAAACCCGACGAAATCGACGAACAGGGGCCGGTGATCATCGCCGGGATCGGCCGGTTCGGTCAGATCGTCAACCGGCTGGTGCGTGCCAGCGGGGTCAAGACCATCGTGCTGGACCACGACATGGAGACAATCCAGCTGATGCGGCGGTTCGGGGTCAAGGGTTTCCTTGGCGATCCCACCCGGCCCGAGTTGCTCAAGGCCGCGGGTCTGGCCAAGGCGCGGGTGCTGGTGGTGGCGCTGGACGACCCGGACAATGCCACCAAGCTGGTGGCCTATGCCCGGCGCGAACGGCCCGATCTCCACATCGTCGTGCGCGCCCGCGACCGCCACCACGTGTTCGAACTGTACCGGGCTGGCGCCAACGACATTGTGCGCGAGATGTTCGACAGCTCGCTGCGGGCCGGACGCTATGTGCTGGAGAATATCGGCCTCAGCGACTACGAAGCGGCCCAGGCCGAGCAGACCTTCTACGCCCACGACCGCTACACCGTGCGGGAGCTGGCCAAGGTCTGGGACCCGAACGTTCCGGCCAGCGAGAACGCCGCCTATATCCAGCGCGCCACCGAGCTGGAGAAAGAGCTGGAAGCGGCGCTGCTGGACCTGGCGCAGGGCGAGGAAAAGAAATCCGCGTGAGGCGGCGCTCCCCCGGACAGACACGAAAACGCCCGGCCAATGGCCGGGCGCCTTGGTTTCCAGACCCTGACGTTCGCCTCAGCCTTCGCTGACACCGGCCTCGGCAAAGGTGGCCATGCCGGAATGGCAGGCCAGTGCGCCGCGCAGCACCGGGATCGCCAGCGCCGCGCCGGAGCCTTCACCCAGACGCATCCCCAGCGCCAGCAGCGGCTCCTTGCCCAGCCGCTCCAGCAGGGCGGGATGGGCGAACTCCGCGCTTTGATGCCCGGCCAGTGCGTGATCGAGCGCGCGGGGGGTCACCGCCTGCAGACAGGCCGCCGCGGCACAGCAGATGAACCCGTCGAGCAGCACCGGAACACGCCGCATCCGGGCCGCCGCGATGGCGCCGGCCATGGCCGCGATCTCACGCCCGCCGAGACAGGCCAGCGCATCGAGCCCGTCGCTGATCTGCGGTTTGTGCAGCGCCACCGCCCGCGCGACGACCTGCGCCTTATGGGCCATGCCGGCATCGTCCAGCCCGGTGCCGCGCCCGGTCCAGTCCGCCGCCGCACCACCGTAGAGCGCATGACATAGCGCCGCGGCCGAGGTGGTGTTACCGATCCCCATCTCGCCCACCACGAGCAGATCGGCCTGGCGATCGACCGCCGCCCACCCCGCGCGCAGGGCGTCGGTCAGCTCTGCCGCACTCATCGCCGGGCTTTCGGTGAAATCAGCGGTGGGGCGGTCGAGCTCCAGCGCGACCACGTCCATCCTGGCGCCGGCCGCATTGGCCAACTGGTTGATCGCGGCGCCGCCGGCCTCGAAATTCGCAACCATCTGCACCGTCACATCGGCGGGAAAGGCGGAGATCCCCTGCGCGGTCACCCCGTGGTTACCGGCAAAGACGATCACCTGCGGCGCATCGATCTGCGGCCGCGCATCGCCGCGCCATCCCGCGTACCAGGCCGCCAGCTCCTCCAGCCGGCCCAGTGCCGCGGGCGGCTTGGTAAGCTGGCTGTTGTGGGCCTCGGCTGCCATGCGGGCGGCGCTGTCGGGTTCGGGCGCGGCGGCCAGAATGGCCCGGAACTGATCGGGGTCGTTGAAATCCGGAAGCATATGTTCCCCTAATTGCATCGGCTCAGGCCCCGGTGTTTAACCGCGTAGCGGCCCGTCACAACCCGGAAAGGGAAGCTACATGCCGAAAAACGACATTCTGCCCCTGGCTTTGCGCGATCTCGCGCTGGCGCTGGTACTGTTGACGCGCCTGCCGCTGCCCCGCCTGCCAGAGGCCGCCTTTGCCCGTCAGGCACAGGCGGGCTGGGCGTTTCCGCTGGCCGGGCTGGCGGTGGCGGTGCCCGCCTGCGGGCTGGGGGCGCTTGCGGCCGGCCTCGGGTTGCCGCCGGCGGTGGCCGCAGGGCTGGTTCTGGCCGCGCAGGTGATGCTGACCGGCGCAATGCACGAGGACGGGCTCGCCGACAGCGCCGACGGGCTTTGGGGCGGGATGACGCGCGAACGGCGGCTGGAGATCATGAAGGACAGCCGCATCGGCAGCTATGGCGTGCTGGCGCTGATCCTGTCGGCCGGGCTGCGCTGGACGGCGCTCGCCGGGCTGATCGGCGCCGGGGCCTGGGGCGCGGTGCTCGCCGCCGCGATCCTGTCGCGCGCAAGCCTGCCGGCGCTGATGACTGCCCTGCCCCATGCGCGCGGCGACGGGCTGTCGCATGCGGTCGGCCGCCCCGCGCGCAGCATTGCCTGGGGCGCCGCGGCGCTGGCCCTGGCGCTCGCTCTGGCCCTCACCGGCAGCGCCGCGGTTTCCGCCACAGTCTGGGCCGGGCTGGCCGTTCTCGGCGTCGGCGCGCTGGCAAAGGCCAAGCTGGGCGGGCAGACCGGCGATATCCTGGGCGCGGCGCAGCAACTGACCGAGATCGCGGCACTGCTGGCGTTGCTGTCGGCGATCTCCGGCTAGTCCGCCCCCGCAGTCGGGATATTCAGGATGTGGCCGCAATGCTTGCAATGCACCGCATCCGGGTCATGGCGCATCAGTCCGCATTCGGGACAGCGGAACCGCACTTTCTGCGGCTGGAACAGCGCCCGGGCCAGCTGCACGAAAAGCGCCACACCGAACACCATCACGAAGATCGAGAACAGCTTGCCCGCCGTGGTCTGCAGCGTGATGTCGCCAAACCCCGTCGTGGTCAGCGCCGCAACGGTAAAATAGATCGCGTCGATATAGGCCGAAAATCCCGGGACTCGATCGAAGAACAGCACGTAAGCCAATGACGAGGTTGCGAAAATGAACACCGTCAGATTGACCGCGGCGATCACGGCATCCTCGCGCTCGCGGAAGAATGCGCTGTCGCGGCGCAGGTCGCGCACCAGGTGATAGGAATGGATCAGCCGCAGCCCCCGCAGGATCCGCAGAAAGGCCAGGCTGTGCGACAGGAAGGGATCGAGGATCAGCACCACGATCACCACCAGATCCGCCAGCGTGTGGATCTGGCGCAGCAGCCGCATCCGGTTGCGTTCGATCCACAGCCGGGCGGAGAAATCGAGCAGGATCACCAGCCCGATCAGCGAACTGATCAGATGCACCGACAGGGTCTGGGTAAAGGGCGCGGTGACAATGAAATAGATGATGCTCAGCGCGTCGAACAGGATCAGCCCATAGCGGAACCGGACCGAGCGCGGGCTGCCGCCCTTGTACAGGCGCTTGACGCGGGTCTTGAGGCTATCGCTCGTCTCTGGGGTATCGGGGTCCGAAGTCATGGCCATACCCTAACCGCAAAGCGGGGCGCGACTGCAAGCGAAACAGCGTGAGCGGGCCGCGCGAACCCTCTGCCCGCAAACGAAAAACCCATGAAAAAGCCGCGCCCGGGACCCGGACGCGGCCAGAACTTTGCGGCGCGGTGCCCGATCAGGCGGCGCGCGACATCAGCACATCATCCACCTGTTTCGCGGCCGACATCTCGTCGCCCCCGGACACGGCGGCAACCTCGCGGGTCAGGCGCTCCAGCGCGGCCTCGTAAAGCTGCCGCTCGGAATAGCTCTGCTCGCGCTGGTCGTCGGTGCGATGCAGGTCACGGACCACCTCGGCGATCGAGATCAGATCGCCCGAGTTGATCTTTTGCTCGTATTCCTGGGCGCGGCGCGACCACATGGCGCGTTTGACCTTGGCCTTGCCCTTCAGCGTCTTCATCGCCTGGTCGATCACGTCCGGCGAGCTCAGCGAGCGCATGCCGACCTCGGTCGCCTTGTTGGTGGGGACCCGCAGGGTCATCTTGTCCTTTTCGAAAGAAATCACGAACAGCTCCAGCGTCAGGCCGGCCACTTCCTGCTCCTCGATCGAGATGATCTGTCCGACACCGTGGGCCGGGTAGACAACATATTCGTTCGGGCGGAATTCGAGTTTCTTTGCTTTGGTCATTCAGGTCTTCCTTGTTATCGTCCGGATCGTCAGGCGACAAAAAAGCAGCCGCGGGCCACACGTCATGCCCCGTCACGCTGCATTTTCGAGAAGTCTAAACCGCCCCTGCGCGAGTTTTCATGGCGGGGAGTTCCGGGCGTTCCTATCAACTGTGCCGAATATATATAGCATAAAACACCCCTTTCCGGAAGGGGCAGCAAAGGAACCGGCCTAAATAGAACATTATATTAAAGGCTTAAATCGCGATCTTAAAGCGCCAAGCTGGCGCCCGACGGTCGAATCACTCAGCCGCCTTCGCCGGGTTTCTCCGAGAAATACTTCTCGCGCTTGCCGGTTTCGCCGTCGCGTTCCTCGGCCTCGGGCAGCGGATCCTTCTTGCTGATGATCACCGGCCACATCTCGGAATACTTGCGGTTGAACTCCACCCAGTTTTCCATGTCCGGCTCGGTATCCGGGCGGATCGCATCGGCCGGGCATTCCGGCTCGCACACGCCGCAATCGATGCACTCGTCGGGGTGGATGACCAGCATGTTCTCGCCCTCGTAGAAGCAATCCACGGGGCACACCTCGACGCAGTCGGTGTATTTGCAGGCGATGCAGTTGTCGATCACAACATAGGTCATGGGCAGGTTCCGATCTGATCTGTCGCGCTCTTAGCTAGAGCAGCGCGCGCGGTTCTTCAAGGCGTCAATCGGTCCCCGGCGTGCGGGAAAGATCAAGTGCCCGGCGATCGCGCTTTCCCGGACGCCCTTTTCCCTCGAAACGGGGGTTGGGTGGGGCCTCGTCCCGGGTTTCGCTCAATTCCGTGTAGAGCGTCCGCGCCTCGGTCGCGGGCCCCCGGCGCTCGCCCAGCGCCTCGATCCGCACCACCCGCACCAGCCGCGGCTGGGTCAGGGTCAGAACGTCGCCGGGCGCGACCGGCTGCGCGGGCTTCAGCGCCCGCGCCCCGTTGATGCGCACATGTCCGGCTGTGACCTGCGCCGCGGCCACGCTGCGGGTCTTGCAGAACCGGGCGTGAACCAGCCATTTGTCCAGCCGCAGCTTGCCGCCGGGTGCGTTGGCCGGATCGTTCATCGGCGCCGTCATGCCGGCGCTACTTGCCGGTCTTCAGCCCCATCAGCGCAGCGGCGAAGGGGTTGTCCGGGTCGATCTGCTTTTCCTTCTTGGGCGGACGTGCGGAGAAGCTCTTGGCGCCCTGCTGGCCACGCTCGCCCTTCGGTTTGCCCTGGGGCTTCTTGCCGCGCGGCTTGCCGCCGGGTTTGCCCTGCGGCGCCCCGCCGGTCTTGCCGCGGCCCTGCCCCTGGCGTCCACGCGGTGCGCTGCGGGCCCAGGTGAAGGTATAGAAGACCTCGATCTCCGGCTCGGCGGCCTCTTCGCTTGTCTTTGCGCCCGCGTCCGCGCCAGCCCCTGCATCGGCCGTCTCTTCGGCAGCGGCTGCGGGTTCAGCCGCGGGTTCGGCCCCCTCGGGGCCGCCCTCTGCGGCCGTCTCGGGCGCAGCCTCGGCGGCGGGGGCCTCTTCGGCCGGCACGGCTTCGGTTTCACCTGCTTCGGTCTCGCCAGCCTCGGCCGGAACCTCCCCGGACGCAGCTTCCGGCGCGGCCTCGGCCACCGTCTCTGCCACCGTCTCTACCGGCGACTCCGCCTGCTTGACCTTGACCCGTTCGCCCTTTTCGGCGCGATAGCCCAGCCCCTGCATCAGGTCTGCGAACTGCTCCAGCGTCATGCCGGTGATCGACAGCATGTCCGGCGTCGCCTCGAACCCCGCGCGGCTGTCCTGCGCGCGCAGCATGTCGGCCAGACGCTCCAGCATGTCGATGCGGATAGACCGTTCCCCGGCGGCGCGATAGCCGCACATGGTGTCATAACCTTCCGGCGCATCCTTGGCCGTCGGCACGGTGACCAGCCCCGGCGGCGGCGCGTCGGGAAACTCGTCCAGCCCCCGCGACAGCGCCCAGAGCACCAGCCGCAGCCGGGTCGGCGCGGGCTTCAGCAGCAGCGGCATGAAGATGGTGAACTGACCGAACCGGATGCCATGCTTGCGCAGCGCGCCGCGGGCCTCCTGATCCAGCGCCTTGACGTCCTGCGCCACGCTGGCGCGCGGCAACAGACCCAGCCCTTCGACCATGCGGAAGGCAAACCCCTTGGCCAGCCCGGTCAGCGTCTCGTCGCGCTGCAGGTTCAGCAGCGGCTCGAACAGCGCCGCGATCTTGCGGTCGATGAAATGCTGCAACCGGCGCTGCACCTTTTCCGCCACCTCGGCACCGGCAACATCGTCGACGAAAACCTCGACCTGCGGCTTCAGCGGCTCGGGTCCTGCGACCAGCTTGCCCACCGCATGCTCGCCCCACATCAGCCCGCCCTGATCGGTATAGTCGATCTCGGTATCGGGGGCATTGTAGAAGCGGTCGGCGCGCAGATGGAATTGCGGCGCCAGCGCCTGAAGCGCGGCGGATTTGACAGCTTTCGCCTCGGCGCCGGCAGCGGCACCCTTGTCCGGCGAGAACCGGAACCCTTCCAGCCGACCGACGAATTCGCCTTCGACGGTCACTTCACCCTTATCGTTCACCTCGGCCAAAAGGGCCTCCTTCTGCTTGAGCCGGCGCAACAGAACACTGGTGCGCCGGTCCACAAATCTCTGCGTCAGACGCTCATGCAGCGCGTCAGACACCCTGTCTTCTACAGCGCGCGTTTCCCCGCGCCAATGGCTTTCGTCACCGACCCAGCCCTTGCGCTGCGCGACATAGGTCCAGGTGCGAATATACGCCAATCTTTTACTTAATGTGTCGATATCGCCATCGGTGCGGTCAATACGCCGGATCTGCCGGGCCAGGAAATCATCGGGAATCACCCCGCCATCGTGCAGATGGCCGAAAATGACCTCCAGCAGACCCGCGTGTTCCGCATGGCTGATGCCGCGGAAATCCGGGATGCGGCAGACATCCCACAGCAGCCGGACGGTCGGCCCGTCGCTGGCGCGCGCCACGATCTCGGCATGTTGCGCCAGGGTCTTCAGCGCGCTCAGGTCGTCCGCCTCGCGGGCCCGCACCAGGGTCTCGTCCCCCGGCGCGACCTCCAACGTGCGGATCAGCCGGTCGACCGATCCGAACTCCAGCGCCGCGTTGCGCCAGTTGAGTTTCTTCAGCGGCGTGAAGCGATGCTCCATGATCGCCTCCGCCACGCCCTCATCCAGCGGCCGCACGTCGCCGGTCACGCCAAAGGTGCCGTCCGACATGCCGCGCCCGGCACGGCCTGCGATCTGTGCCAGCTCATTCGGCTGCAGGGGGCGCATCCGCCGCCCGTCGAACTTGGAAAGCGCGGAAAAAGCAACGTGATCGACGTCGAGGTTCAACCCCATCCCGATGGCGTCGGTGGCCACCAGGTAGTCCACCTCGCCAGCCTGGTAGAGCGCCACCTGCGCATTGCGGGTGCGCGGGGAAAGCGCCCCCATCACCACCGCCGCGCCACCCTTCTGCCGGCGGATCAGTTCGGCGATGGCATAGACATTCTCAACCGAAAACCCGACGATGGCGCTGCGCGGCGGCATCCGGCTGATCTTTTTCGACCCGGTATAGACAAGCTGGCTCATCCGCTCGCGGCGCAGGAACTGTACCTCCGGCACCAGTTCCCGGATCGGTCCGCGCATGGTGTCGGAGCCCAGGAACAGCGTCTCATGCGTGCCGCGGGCGCGCAGCAGCCGGTCGGTAAAGACATGGCCGCGCTCCGGATCGGCGCAAAGCTGGATCTCGTCCACCGCGACGAAATCGGCGCCCATCGCCTCGGGCATCGCCTCCACCGTGCAGACCCAGTACTGCGTCCGCGGCGGCACGATCCGTTCCTCGCCGGTCACCAGCGCCACCACCGAGGGACCGCGGGCGGCGACGATGCGGTCGTAGACCTCGCGCGCGAGCAGACGCAAAGGCAGGCCGATCACGCCGGTGCGATAGCCCAGCATGCGTTCGATCGCATAATGCGTCTTGCCGGTATTGGTCGGCCCCAGCACGGCCACGATCCGGGATGACCCGTTGCCCATCACTCTTGCCTCATGCTGGCCCGTCTGGCGGGATTACAGCGCCTTGCCCTCGATCTCGGGCTTCAGCCGCTCCAGCGCCTTGGTTACATCCTCGTGATGGGGATTGATAGCCTGAGCGCGCTCATAGGCGCGATAGGCGTTTTCGGTGTCGCCGAACCCTTCCAGGATGGTTCCGAGACCGAAGATCGCGCCGTAGTTATTGGGGTTAAGCGACAACGCATGCTCCAGATCGGCCACCGCGGGCCCGTACAGCCCCGCCTCGAAATAGGCCGAGGCACGCATGTGCCAGCCCTCGGCAAACTCCGGCGCATGATCGGTCAGCGCGGTCAGATGCTCGATCGCGGCGTCCAGATCGCCGTTTTCCAGTGCCTCGCGCCCGCGTTTCAGCAACAGGTCCATCGCCGCCGAGCCGCTCTGGCTCCACAGGGCCTGCAACTCGCGCTCCAGCCGCCGCGCCTGCTCGGGACCGGCATCGGACAAGGCCGACAGCAACGCCTGCTCATCGCCCGCACCGGCGGCCTGCGCAGCCAATGGCTGGCAAAAGGCCGCAAACAACGCGGTTGCCGTCACGATACCTTTGAGATTGCGGTGTTTAACGCCCATAACAATAGGGAATGTAACGCGGCCGCCGCCGAATACCAGAGGGGCCGGCCCAACGAGGAAGAGGAAATCATGAGCGACTTTCTTGAAAAGGCAGCGGCAGAACTGAATGAAAAGCTGGCCGGCGGCGGTTTCGACGGCTCTGCCAAGCTGCAAGTGACCGATCTGGGCGCCATCGTACTGGACGCCGACGGCGCCCGGGTTTCGGACGAGGACGCCGACGTGACGCTCAGCGCTGATCAGGAGACCTTCGAAGGGATCGTGTCGGGCGAAACCAACCCCACCAGCGCCTTCATGTCCGGCAAGCTCACCGTCGACGGCGACATGGGGCTGGCAATGAAGCTGGCCTCGGTCCTGGCCTGATGGATCACGCGCCGGCCCCGCTCTACGACGATGTGGCCGGCGGCCCGCCGGGCGGCGCGGCCTGGTGGCTGCGCTGCTCCGACGGGGTGCGCATCCGGATCGGCTGCTGGCGCCCCGAAGGCGCCGCGCAGGGCACGGTCCTGCTGTTTCCCGGCCGCACCGAATATGTCGAGAAATATGGCTCCGCCGCCGCCGATCTGGCGCAGCGCGGCTTCGCCACCGTGGCGATCGACTGGCGCGGTCAGGGTCTGGCCGACCGGCTGATCGACGATCCGCGTCCGGGCTATGTCGACCACTTCCGCGATTACCAGCGCGACGTGGAAGCGGTGATCGAGGCCGCCACCCGGCTGGAGCTGCCGCAGCCCCTCTACCTGCTGGCGCATTCCATGGGCGGCTGCATCGGGCTCCGCGCGCTGATCGAAGGCGTGCCGGTGCAGGCCTGCGCCTTCTCCGCGCCGATGTGGGGCATCCAGATGCCCGCACTGCTGCGCCCGGTGGCCTATGGTGCGGCCTATATCGGCCCGCTGCTGGGCCTCGGCGGGCACCTGATGCCCTCGACCAAGCCGGAAAACTATGTCGAGACGCAGGCGTTCGACGGCAACACGCTGACCAGTGATCCCGGGATGTACGAAATGATGCAGGCACAGCTTGCCGCCCATCCCGATCTCGGCCTCGGCGGACCGAGCCTGCGCTGGATGCGCGAATCGCTGAGCGAGATGGCGCATCTGGCCCGCCAGCCTGCCCCCGCCCTGCCCTGCGTCACCTTTCTGGGCACCCGCGAAAGCATTGTCAGTCCGGATGCGATCCACAGCCGCATGGCCGGCTGGAGCGAGGGCACGCTGGAGCTGATCGACGGTGCCCAGCACGAGGTGATGATGGAGGGCCCGGAAACCCGCGCCCGCACCTTCGACCGCATCGCCGCCCTGTTCTCTGACGCCGCACAGGCAAACGCCTGACAACCCGGGCGCCGCGCCCGCTCTTTTTCCGGCCGCAAACATTCCCGCCGGAGGCACGCGCCGCAGGCGCGTTCCGGCGCACCGCCTTGAACCCCGGCCCTCACACACATAATGATTCCCTCAAACAACACAGAGGTTTCCCATGCCGCGTTTCACCGCCCCGTTCTTCGACAAGACCCCGACCTTCGAGAAGCCGGAAACCGGCGCCGCACCGCTGGGTGAACTGCCCGAATGGGACCTCAGCGATCTCTACCCCTCCGAGGACGCGCCGCAGCTGAAACGCGATCTCGACTGGCTGGAACAGGCCTGCGCCGATTTCGCCGCCGACTACGAGGGCAAGCTGGCCGATCTCGATGCCAAGGGCCTGCTCGACTGCGTGCTGCGGGATGAAAAGATCACCCAGGTCGCAGGCCGCATCATGTCCTACGCGGGCCTGCGCTATTACCAGCAGACCACCGATGCGAGCCGGGCCAAGTTCCTCTCCGACTGCCAGGAGAAAATCACCAATTTCACCACCCCACTGGTGTTCTTCTCGCTGGAGCTGAACCGGATCGAGGACGACCGCCTTGCCGCGCTGATGGCCGAGAACGCCGATCTGGCGCGGTACGAGGCCGTGTTCCGGCGCATCCGCGCGATGAAGCCCTATCAGCTCTCCGACGAGCTGGAGAAATTCCTGCACGATCTCGGCGTGGTCGGCGACGCCTGGGAGCGGCTCTTCGACGAGACCATCGCCGGGCTGGAGTTTGAGGTCGACGGCGAATCCCTCGGCATCGAAGGCACGCTGAACCTGCTCACCGAGCAGGACCGCGCCAAGCGCGAGGCCGCCGCGCACGAGCTGGCCCGCGTCTTCGGCGAGAACATCAAGATCTTTGCCCGGGTCCACAACACCCAGGCCAAGGAAAAGGAAATCGTCGACCGCTGGCGCGGTATGCCCAGCGCCCAGACGGCCCGCCACCTCAGTAACGATGTGGAGCCCGAGGTGGTCGAGGCGCTGCGCAGCGCCGTCGTCGCCGCCTACCCGCGCCTCAGCCATCGCTATTACGAGCTGAAACGCAAATGGCTGGGCCTTGACAAGATGCAGGTCTGGGACCGTAACGCGCCCTTGCCGATGGAGGAAACCCGGCTGGTCGGCTGGGAGGAGGCCGAACAGACGGTGATGAATGCCTATAGCGCCTTCGACCCACGCATGGGCCAGATCGCCGATCCCTTCTTCCGCAAGGGCTGGATCGACGCGGGCGTGAAACCGGGCAAGGCGCCGGGCGCCTTTGCCCACCCCACCGTGACCGACGCGCACCCTTACGTGCTGCTGAACTACCTCGGCAAACCGCGCGACGTGATGACGCTGGCGCATGAGCTGGGCCATGGGGTGCATCAGGTGCTGGCCGCCGATCAGGGCGAGCTGCTGTCCTCCACCCCGCTGACGCTGGCCGAGACGGCCTCGGTGTTCGGCGAGATGCTGACCTTCCGCCGCATGCTCGACAACGCCAAGGACAACGCCGAGCGCAAGGTGCTGCTGGCCGGCAAGGTCGAGGACATGATCAACACCGTGGTGCGCCAGATCGCCTTCTACGATTTCGAGTGCAAACTGCACGATGCGCGGCGCGGCGGCGAGCTGACCCCCGAGGACATCAACGCGCTGTGGATGAGCGTTCAGGCCGAAAGCCTCGGGCCGGCGTTCGAGTTCATGGACGGCTATGAAACCTTCTGGGCCTATATCCCGCACTTCATCCACTCGCCCTTCTACGTCTATGCCTATGCCTTCGGCGACGGGCTGGTGAACGCGCTCTACTCGGTCTATGCCGAAGGGGCCGAAGGCTTCGAGGACAAGTATTTCGAGATGCTCAAGGCGGGCGGGTCGAAGCACCACAAGGAACTGCTGGCGCCCTTCGGCCTCGATGCCTCCGATCCGAAGTTCTGGGACAAGGGGCTGAGCATGATCGAAGGCTTCATCGACGAGCTGGAGGCGATGGAGGGGTGAGCGGGCGGCCCGAAACCGGCGCGCCGGACGAGGCCAAACGCACCGCGGCGGCCCCAACGGGGGCGATCAACCTCGCCCCCCTTCCCAAGGACCGTCTCGACCTGATCGCCGATTTCGAATTGCCGTCTGAGCAGCATCAGTTCGCCTACCCGCCCGTCAGGGCGCTGGCCGAGGCCAAGGGCCGCCGCGACGGGCATCTGATCCAGGAAAACGACCGGGTCGTGGGCTTCTTCGGGATCGATCCGGACTATGCGGACGCCCATGATTTCGCCGAACCGGGTTCCATCGGGGTGCGCATGTTCTCGGTCGATCACCGCCATCAGGGCCGCGGCATCGCCAGTGCCGCCTGCCGGCAGTTCGCGGACTACCTTCCGCAGCACTACCCGCAGGCGCATACCTGCTACCTGACAGTCAACCACCGCAATCCCGGCGCCAAGGCAGTCTATCTGAAGAGCGGTTTCACCGACACCGGCGAAGATTACCTGGGCGGCGCTTCCGGGCCGCAATACATCATGCGGCTGGACCTCTCCGGGCGCCGGTGATGGCCGGGCCGCCGCCCCTCCGCGAGCGTCTGCGGGCCGTCCTGAAGAAAATCCGCGCCCGCGTCCCGCGCGGGCTGCGCTTCGTGCTGGGGCTGTTGATGATCGTCGGTGGGGTGTTCGGCTTCCTGCCCGTCCTCGGTTTCTGGATGATCCCGCTCGGGGTGATGGTAGCCGCCTTCGACGTGCGGCTGCTCCTGCGCTGGTGGCGTCAGAAACGGAAGCGGTAGCAGGCCGCCGCCTACTTCAACTGGCTGTCCTTGGAGCCGCGCCGGTTGATACCGCCGCGCGCCTTGTAGGCGCCGTCGCGCTCCTGCTGGCATTCGATGCAGAGCTTGACGCCGGGGATCGCCTGACGCCGCGCCTCGGGGATCGGCTCCTCGCAATCGGCGCAATGGGTCAGGCTTTCGCCGGTCGGGCCGCGCTTGGCCTTCAGCCGTGCCAGTTCATCGTTGATCGAGGCTTCGATCTGTTCGCTCACCGCGCCGTCGCGCGCCCAACCGCCTGCCATGTCCGGCCCTCCTGATCGGCTCAATCTAGGCGCAGACACGCCTTCTGCCTAGGGGGAGCCGAGTTTCCACGTTCCGGCAACCAGACCGGAAGGCGCAGGCCTCAGTCCTTTTTGCGGGCTTCGGCCGCCGCCTTCATGCGGGCCAGCAGATCGGCTTTCACCGCGCGGTTGCCAAAGGGGTTCTTCTCGGTTCCCGCCGCATTGTGCTCCCGGTGCCGCGGCGCATTCCCGCCCGGCTTCGGAGCTCCGGATTTCTTGTAGTCCATGACGCTCTCTTACGGCTGATATACAGGGCCCGACGCTGATGCCCCAAATCCTGAGCCCGCACAAGACAGCGCGAACCGGACAGCCCGGAAACAACAGCGCCCCGCCCTCTCTCGGGGGCGGGGCGCCTTCGATCATTCGACCGGGGTCAGCATGCCCTTTTCCTTGGCCAGATCACGCATCTTCTTTTGCAGCTTCTCGAAGGCGCGCACCTCGATCTGGCGGATGCGTTCACGGCTGACGTTGTACTGGCCGCTCAGCTCCTCCAGCGTGACTGCCTTGTCGGACAGGCGGCGCTGGGTCAGGATGTCCTTTTCGCGGTCGTTCAGAACGTCCAGCGCCTGGGCCAGCAGCTCGCGCCGCGCTTCCAGCTCATCCCGGGCCTCGTAATCACTGGCCTGGTCGGCGTCTTCGTCCTCCAGCCAGTCCTGCCATTGCATGGTGCCTTCGCCTTCGGACCCGACGGTGGCGTTGAGCGAGGCATCGCCGCCCGACATCCGCCGGTTCATGCTGATCACCTCGTCCTCGGTCACGCCAAGGTCATGCGCGATCCGCTGGACGTTCTCAGGGCGCAGGTCGCCCTCTTCCAGCGCGCCGATCCGGGCCTTCGCTTTTCGCAGGTTGAAGAACAGCTTCTTCTGCGCGCTCGTCGTGCCCAGTTTCACCAGCGACCAGGACCGCAGGATATATTCCTGGATCGACGCGCGGATCCACCACATCGCATAGGTGGCAAGGCGGAAGCCTTTTTCCGGGTCGAACCGTTTGACGGCCTGCATCAGGCCCACGTTGGCCTCCGAGATCACCTCGGCCTGCGGCAGACCATAGCCGCGATAGCCCATGGCGATCTTGGCCGCGAGGCGGAGGTGGCTGGTGACCATCTTGTGCGCGGCCGCAGTGTCCTGCTCCTCGACCCAGCGTTTGGCCAGCATGTATTCTTCTTCAGGCTCCAGCAGCGGGAACTTGCGGATTTCCTGAAGATAGCGGTTCAGCCCGCCCTCCGGCGACGGGGCCGGCAGATTTGCATAATTTGCCATTGTCGTCTGTCACCCTCGATGTTTATTCATTTAACATTCATTTAGGTAAGCTGCATTGCCTTTTCAAGGGGAGCACCCTTTGCCTGTTACTACGACCGACCACCTGTTTTCCGTCGCAGCGGACATTGCTTCATAGCACGGTCCGGGCCGGTGCAGCGCAGATTTTCTATGCATTTCTGCATGGAATGCCTGCATTTTTTCGGAATTCCATTCCCTTATCGGCACTCTAAGTTACCCGTGATCCACCCCGAGGTCCGCTGAAATGCCCCAGTCTCACGATTTTTTGACGCCCCTGACACCGTCTTCCCCGCGCGATGCGGCCCGGCCGCTGTTTGCCGCTGCCGGGCTGCTTTACCTCGTCATCATCGCCTGCGGGGTGTGGAGCGAGGGCATCGCGCGCGGCGCCCTCATCATCCCCGGCGCACCCGAGGCCACCCAAGCGGCCATCGCGGCGGCGCCGGGGATGTGGGCCCTGTCCATCGCCGCCGATCTGGCCATGCTGCTGGCCGATGTGGCAATCGCTGCGGTCTTCCTGCACCTGTTCTCCGCCAGCTCGCCGCTGCTGGCGCCGCTGGCTTTCGCCCTGCGGCTGGTGCAGGCGGCTCTGATCGGCGCGGCGCTGCTGCCACTCACGCTGGCGCCGCGCCTGTCACCCGCCCTGCTGGACCACGCGATTGCCCTGCACGGGCTGGGTTACGACCTCGGGCTGATCTTCTTCGCGGTGAACTGTGCGGTGATGGCTGTCATGCTGCGCCGCGCCCGGCTCGCCGGCCGGCTGCTGCCGCTGGGACTGGCGGGATCGGGGGCGGTCTATCTGGCCGGCAGCCTCACCGCGCTGTTCGCGCCCACGCTGAACGCGGCGATGCAGCCCGCCTATGCGCTGCCGCTGCTGGCCGAGACAGGCTTCTGCCTGTGGCTGATCACGCGGGGTCTGCGGCGTCCCCGCGCAGCGCCTCAAGCAGCCTGACCATATCCTCGGGCAGCGGCGCCTCGAACCGCAGCGCTTCGCCCGTCACCGGATGGGTGAAACCCAGCACGGCGGCATGCAGCGCCTGGCGGGGAAAGCTGCGCACTGCCTCCAGCGCCGCCTCGGGCAGCGCCTTTACCGCCAGCTTGCGCTTGCCGCCATAGATCGGATCGCCGATCAGCCCGTGACCGGCATGCGCCATATGCACCCGGATCTGATGGGTGCGCCCGGTCTCCAGCCAGCAGGCCACCAGCGCCGCCACCGGCGGCGTGCCGAACCGCTCCTCCACCCGCACCCGCGTCACCGCATGGCGCCCGCCCTGGAACAGCACCGCCTGTTTCTGCCGGTCGGTCTTGTGGCGGGCCAGCTGGGTGGTGATCTTCATGATGTTGCCGGGCTCGAAACTCACGCCCCTGACGCCGCGCAGGCGCGGATCGCTGGCCTCCGGCACACCGTAGCAGATCGCCTGATAGAGCCGCTCGGCGGAATGCGCCTCGAACTGCGCCGCCAGCCCCTGGTGCGCCGCGTCGGTCTTGGCCACCACCAGCAGCCCGCTGGTCTCCTTGTCGATCCGGTGCACGATGCCGGGGCGCTTGACCCCACCCACACCGGACAGGTCGTCGCCACAATGGTGCAGCAGCGCGTTGACCAGCGTCCCTGAAGGCGTGCCCGGCGCCGGATGCACCACCATGCCCGCGGGCTTGTTGACCACGATCAGCTCGTCATCCTCGTAGACCACGTCGAGCGGGATCGCCTCGGGGCCGATATGGCTCTCTCCGGCCTCCTCCAGCACGATCTCGACCTGCGCCCCCTCGGCCACCCGGGCCTTGGCATCGGTGACGGCGACGCCGTCGATCCGCACCGCGCCCCCGGCGATCAGCCGCGCCAGCCGGGTCCGCGACAGCGCAGCCTCGTCTGGCACATCGCGCGCAAGCGCCTTATCAAGGCGGGGCGGCGGATCGGCCGCGATCTCGAAACCGACAATACGGCTGGCCATGACTGATCCCCTGCCCCACTCCGACGACGCCGCGCCCGAGCCGGGGCACCTGCGCCTGTTGCGCCTTCTGGTCACCACGCTCACCGCGGTGATGATCGTCGGCGTTGTAGTGGTCGTCGGCCTGCTTGTCACGCGGCTGTCGGACGACACCCCGCCGCTGCCCGATCAGATCGCCCTGCCCGACGGCGCAGAGGCGCAGGCGGTCACCATGGGGCCGGGCTGGTACGCGGTCGTGACCAAGGATCAGCGCATCCTGATCTTCGACGCCACCACCGGCAAACTGCGCCAGACGGTCGAGATCGACTAAACCGGGCCCCGGCGTCGCATGGTCTGCATTTTGAGAGGATGGTACCGCCTCCCTGGCTTGAACAGGGGACCTCTGGATCCACAATCCAGCGCTCTAACCAACTGAGCTAAGGCGGCACTGGAGGGCGATTTAGCCAACCGGTCCGGTGATTGCAAGCGGTTTACAGGTCAATTCGCCATGTTTGTTCGACAAGCTCGACTCCAAAGGATTTGACCGGCTTGCTCTCGGTCACCCGCCATCCCGCCGCAGCATAGAGCGCGCAGGCCGCCGCGTGGCTTTCGTGGGTCCACAGCACCATATCGCGATACCCCTTGTCCCGCGCGAAAGCCATGCAGGTGGCCAGCAATCGCTTGCCCAGCCCCTTGCCGCGCGCCTTGGGGTCCAGCAGGAACAGCCGCAGTTTCGCCGTATCGCCCCCCGCCGAGACGCAAAAGATGCTGCCCAACCGCTCCCCGTCTTCCTCGGCGATCCAGCCCTGTTCGCGGGTGGAATCATGCGCCGCGATGAAATCGTCGAGGATCCCGGCCACCAGCGGGCCGAAGGTATCGTCGAACCCCTCGTCCTGCGCGTAAAGCGACTGATGCCGCTCAACCAGCCAGGGGGCGTCATCGGGGCGAAAGGGGCGCAGGATCACATCGTTCATCCCATCATCAACCCTCAATCCCGCTTGATTCTCAACCCTCTGCGGGCTAGCAGAGGCGCCTGAGACACCGGAGGCCAGCATGGGCATCAACAGCGAACGCGATATCGAAGCCAACCTTCAGATCGGGCCCACCGACAAGGGCATGGTCCGGATCTACATCGAATCGCAGGGCATCGAGGTGCCGATGGATTTCGACCCCGAAGAAGCCGAGGAAATCGCCGAGGAAATCCGCGCCGCCGCCCAGGCCGCGCGCAGCATCAAAGGCTGACGCCGGCCACCCCCGCCACACCGGGATCGCGCAGCGCCTGCAACCGGCGCGCCGCATGGGTGGCGAACTTCTGGATCAGCACCTTGCGCCGCGCCGGGGCCAGCTTGTCCTCCGGCCCCATCCGGATGATCTCGGCGTCATAGGGATCGGCGAGGATCAGCCCGGTGCCCTCGGGCAGCAGGTCGGTCGGAAACTCCAGGTCCACCGCCCAGAAATAGCGGTCGCACCATTCCAGATAGCCCTGCCACTTGCTGTCGGACTGGAAATCGGCGCGGCTGGATTTGCACTCGATCACCCAGATCTCGCCCTTCGGTCCCAGCCCCATCACATCGACGCGCAGCCCGCGGGCGGGCACGAATTCCTCCACCGACACGAAACCGTGCTGGCGGGTCAGGTGGCGCGCCACCCCGCGCGCGAGGCGTTGTCCGGGCTGCATCTCTTCTAGCATGGGGCGAAGGTGAACAATTCATGAACAAAAATCAACCCCGGTGCGGCGCGGCAGCTTACCGCCGCCCCCACGACTTCGGCGCAATCGCCCCTTGCCTCGGCCCCGGCAAACCCCTACCTGTGTCTGGTGGCGGGTTCTGCCCTTCTCGTGAACGGTTGCATTCCGGTGGCCTTAAGCAATTCCGAGGGAGCTGGCTCTGTTCAGGTCCTGGCCTGATTACCTGGCGCCCACCTGTATATACAGGTCCTCGGGAATCATAACCACACGGTCGCCTGGTGGTCCCGCCACATGATTTTCCCACGATGACAGGCGCCCCTGTGCTCAGACCGGTTTCGTTCGATCATCAGGTCAAGGGCCGTCTCGCGCGACAACCTCCAAAACAAAACGCCCCGAAGGTTTCCCTCCGAGGCGCGGATCTCTGTCTTCCGGTCCGTCGGCTCAGCGGCGGCGGTGAATCTGACGGCTGCGCGGGGCCTCTTCGACCGGAACCGGCACGGTGAGGAACTCCTCGCTCCGAACCGGGGTATTGCCGCGCGGGCCGCTGTCCTCGCGCTCGGCCATGGACATCACCGCCCAGGCGAACTGCACCCCGGCAAACACGATGCCATGGGCAAACCACAGCACCACCACGGCCAGAATACCGGCGTCCGAGCTGCTGACCAGATGCCACAGGTGCATCACGTCGAACCACAGCAGCATCGCCACGAAGCCCGCCGCGATGGCGAAGCCGATAAGGACATTGCGGATGTAAAGCTTGATCAGTTTGGGCATATCTCGTCTCCAGTGCCCCGATGGTAACACGCGCAAGCCGGCCGTCCATGCCGAACTGGCGCGCATCTCGTCGCAGGGCGGATTACCGCCAATATGGGGAGGAAACGGGCGAAACCCAAGGGGAGACGGCGCTCAGAACGCCTCCGGCTTCGCCTCGCGCGCCATGTGGTCGAGCACGGCATTGACGAATTTCGGCTCCCGCCCCTCGGGGAAGAACGCCCGCGCGATGTCCACGAATTCGGAAATCACCACCTTCGGCGGGGTGTCGGACTGGATCATCTCGGCGCCTGCCGCCCGGAACAGCCCGCGCAGCGTCGGGTCGATCCGCGCGATCGGCCATTTCGCCACCAGCGCCCGGTCGGTCATCTGGTCGATCTGCGCCTGATAGTTCACCGCATCGCCGATCAGCTTGCGGAACAGGTCCACGTCGCCCTCGATCATCTCGGCGCCATCCTCCTCCAGCACCGCGCCGAAGCGGTGGTCGAGAAACTCCTTCACAACCCGGTCGGAGGTCTGGCCGGTCTGCTCCATCTGGAACAGCGCCTGCACGGCATAAAGCCGTGCGGCCGATTTCATCTTGCGTTTCTGGTTGCCCGAAAGGGGCGCGCCCGTGGTGCTCATGCGGTGGAGGATCCGTCGTTGTCCCCGGCGAGGAGGATGGTCTCAGACGGGGGTTTGAAGCCCACGTCCTTTTTCTGGCCGCCCCACTTACGGCTGAGCGCGACCAGATGCAAGGCCGCAGCGGCCGCGCCGCCGCCTTTGTTCTGATCGGCCGGATCGGCGCGCACCTCGGCCTGTTTGCGGTTCTCCACCGTCAGGATGCCGTTGCCGATGCACAGCCCCTGCAGCCCCATCAGCTGGATCGCCCGGCTCGAATCGTTGCAGACGGTGTCGTAATGGGTGGTCTCGCCCCGGATCACGCAGCCCAGCGCGACGTAGCCGTCGAAGTTGGAATAGCGGTCGGCCATGGCGATGGCGGTGGGCACCTCCAGCGCGCCGGGCACCTCGACAATGTCCCAGCTGCCGCCCGCCGCCTCGATCTCGGCCTTGGCGCCGGCGATCAGGTTGTCGGCGATATCCTTGTAGTAGGGCGCCACCACGATCAACAGCTTGACCGGCTTGTCGAAGCTCGGCCGCGGCAGGATGTAATGGCTTTCATGTCCGGCCATGTCAGTCGTCTCCCAGAATCGGGCGGGTGCCCGCGATGGTCAGCCCGAACGCATCGAGCCCCACGTAGCGGGTGCGCGGGTTATCGGTCAGCAGGATCAGGTCATGCAGCCCCAGACCGGACAGGATCTGCGCGCCCAGCCCGGTCTGCTTGATGGTGCGCGGCCCCTCCTCCTCGCTGGCATAGAGCGCATTGCGCGGCTGCCGGAACAGGCAGACCACGCCGCGGCCCTCCGCGGCAATGATCTCCATCGCCCGCGGCAGCTCGCGCGCCGGTTTCGGCCCGAGGCCGAGGATGTCGGAGGCTTCATGCAGCGCGTGGGTCCGGGTCAGCACCGGCTCCGGCGTGCTGATATCGCCCTTGATCATCACCACATGCTCGATGCCATGGGTCTGATCGGTGAAAATCCGCAGCTCCCAGTCGCCGCCGTATTCCGAGGTCACGGTCTCGCGCGAGGTCTCGAACACCAGGTTGTCGTGCCGCGCGCGGTAGGCGATCAGGTCGGAGATGGTGCCGATCTTCAGCCCGTGTTCCCTGGAGAACTCCACCAGATCGGGCAGCCGCGCCATGGTGCCGTCTTCCTTCATGATCTCGCAGATCACGCCGGAGGGGTTAAGCCCCGCCAGCCGCGAGATGTCCACTGCCGCCTCGGTATGGCCCGCGCGCACCAGAACGCCGCCGCGCTTGGCCCGCAGCGGGAACACATGCCCCGGCGTCGCGAGGCTTGCCATGGTGTTCTGCTCGTTGATCGCGGTGGCCACGGTCAGCGCCCGGTCGCCGGCAGAGATCCCCGTGCTCACCCCCTCGCGCGCCTCGATCGAGACGGTAAAGGCGGTCTCGTGCCGCGAGGAGTTGTTCACCGCCATCATCGGCAGGCCCAGCCGGTCGATCCGCTCGGCGGTCATCGGCAGGCAGATCAGCCCGCGCCCGTGGGTGGCCATGAAGTTGATCGCATCCGCATCGGCGAACTCGGCGGCGATCACCAGGTCGCCCTCGTTCTCGCGGTCCTCGTGATCGACCAGGATGAACATCCGGCCCTGGCGCGCCTCTTCGATGATGTCCTCGATGGGGCTGATCGCGTCGCGCAGCCCGGCCTCGACCGGACCCGGGGTTTCGAAACTCATGGGGCAGCAGCCTTTCTTGCAGCAGTCCCTGCGCAGATAGACCACGGCGCCCGCAAATGCCAGACCCGCGCGCCGGTGACGGTGCGCACATCCGGTCTGCAATCGTGTCCAGAGACACACCTCTGAGCTACGTCAGAGCGCGGAACAAGCCCGAAGGGCGCCGCGCCAGCGCCGGGCCGTCCCGGCGGTTCGGCGCTTGGTCGGTGTAGGCACGCCGATCGAATGTTGTCCGGATTTGGCTACAATAAAGTGCATTGAACCAAAGTTGCAGCGCCAAACCACGGTCCGCCGCTCACGCGGCTCGCTCTGTCAATCAGAGGGCAGCCTGCTCACCCAACCTGCCGGAAATACTCCTGCGCGCCGAGATACCCGGCAGCCCGCCCCGCCGCGACCCATTCGGCCTCCAGCGGCGCGTCCCCGATCACCAGCACCCGGCTGCCGGTCAGCCGCTGTCCACGCAGCAGCCCCTCGATCCGCTCGCGCATCTGCGACCAGCTCTCGGTGAACCGCGGCGCCGCATCGGCCCCCTCCAGCATCGGATTGCGCAGCAGCACCGCCTCGGGCGTCTGCGGCCGGTGCACCAGAACCAGACGCCGCGCGCCCGTCACCGCCTCAAGCGTCCGCGCCTCGGGCTGCGGCATCCGCGCCTCGCCGGCAAAGATCCTTAGCGCATTGGAAGAGAACAGCAGCCCGGTGATGTCATCGCCGGAGTATTGCCGCACCTTGGCATAGGTCCTGTAATCCATCCCCAGTTCGGCGGCGCGCTTGATCCGCATCTGCAGCACCAGCTTGGGGATCGCGTTGGGCATCAACGCCCGCTGCGCCCGGCGCCACTGATGGGCCCGCAGCACCGCGCCCGGCTCCATCGACGGGCCGCCGTTATGGCCGATCCCGGCCTCTGCCGCATTCGCAACCACCGGGGCCTTGCCCGGCCGCAATGTCTCAACGCTCATGGCTCTGCCCTCCTTCGGCGCTCAATGTCCGGTGTAAGCCGGGGACAGGCCCGCCGCCATGGCCGCCGCGCCGCAATCGCCTCTGGACCGGGCGTCATTCCAGCGCTTAGCCTGTTTTTTACGCAACCAAGGAGCCGCCCATGCGCCTGTCCCGGATGATCACCGCCATCGAGGCCCATGCGGAGGGCGAACCGGGCCGTGTCATCACCGGGGGCCTGCCACCCATTCCCGGTGCCACCGTCTTTGAGAAAATGCAGTGGATGCAGGCCAACACAGACGACATTCGCCAGCTCATGCTGCGCGAGCCGCGCGGGCATCCGGCGCTCTGCTGCAATGCCATCGTGCCGCCCTGCGATCCCCGCGCCGACGCGGGCTTCGTCATCATGGAGCAAACCGAATACCCGCCAATGTCGGGCTCCAACACCATCTGCGTGGTCACCGTGCTGCTGGAAACCGGCATCCTGCCGATGCGGGAGCCGCTGACCGAACTGACGCTGGAAACCCCCGCCGGTCTGATCGGCGTGCGCGCGGCTTGCGAGAACGGCAAGGTCACACGGGTGGAGTTCCGCAACGTTCCCGCCTTCGCCCTCCACCTCGACGCGCGGATCGAGGTGCCCGGCCTCGGCCCCGTCACCGTGGATATCGCTTGGGGCGGCATGTTCTTCGTGCTGGCCGAGGCCGAACCGCTGGGCGTCTCGCTCGATGCCGACAACGGCCGCGAGATCGTGCGCGTCTCCGAGGCGATCCGCCACGCCGCCGCCGAACAGCTGCCCGTCACCCACCCGGAGAACCCGGCAATCACCGGCCCCACCATCACCAACCTCTGGGGCCCGCCAAAGGCCCCCGGCACCCAGGGGCGCGGCGCCATCACCCTCTCCACCGGCCCGTTCGACCCGGCCCGGCCGGACAGCGCAAGCGGCATTCTCGACCGCTCCCCCTGCGGCACCGGCACCTGCGCCAAGATGGCGGTGCTGCACGCGCGCGGGCAACTGGCAGTTGGACAGGATTACGTCAACGCAGGGCCCCTCGGCACCACCTTCACCGGCCGCATTGTCGAGGAAACCACCATCGGCCCCTACCCCGCCATCATCCCCACCCTCGCAGGGCAAGGATGGATCTACGGCACCACGAACTGGACGCTGGACCCCAGCGACCCGTTCCAGGCGGGCTATACCGTCGGCGACATGTGGGGCTGAGCCTTACGCCACCTCGTTCAGCCGCGCCACATAGCGCGCCAGCGTATCCACCTCGAGGTTGATCCGGTCGCCCACCTTCACCGCGCCCCAGGTGGTCACGGCCTGGGTATGCGGGATCACGTTGATGCCGAAGGTATCGCCGTCGACCTCGTTCACCGTCAGCGAGGTGCCGTTCAGCGCCACCGAGCCCTTGGGCGCGATGAACCGGGCCAGCGCATGCGGCGCGCGGAAGGAGATGCGGGTGCTGTCGCCCTCGTCCTCCACCCCGATCACCTCGGCCACCCCGTCCACATGGCCGGACACGATGTGCCCGCCCAGCTCGTCGCCCACCTTCAGCGCCCGCTCCAGGTTGACCTTCTGGCCCTCGGTCCAGCCGCCGATATTGGTCTTCGACAGCGTCTCGGCGCTGATCTCCACATCGTACCAGTCGGGGCCGAGGTCGATCACCGTCAGGCACACCCCGTCGCTGGCGATCGACGCGCCGATGTCGATCCCGGCGGTGTCGTAATGGGTGGCAATCCGCGCGCGCAGGTCGCCGCGCCGCTCCAGCTCGGTCACGGTGCCGATATCTGTGATGATGCCTGTGAACATGGCGCGCCTCCTGCATTGAGCGTTGCGAACCGAGGTAACCGCCCCGCCGCGCCCGGACAAGCCCCCGCTTGCGGCGCTGCCCCGCCCGGGTCATAGTTTAGCCAAAATAAACCGGTATCCCCCGACAATCGACGAGTGTAACGAGCAGGCGAGTGAACGCGCAGATGGGCGCCCCCAGACATCCCGAACCAGCCGACCGGGTCTTCCTGTTCCTGCAGGGGCCGCACGGGCCGTTCTTCGACGGTCTGGCGCGGATGCTGCGCGCCACCGGCGCCGACGTCTGGCGGGTGGGCTTCAACGCCGGCGACAGCGTCTTCTGGCGCCACCGGGCCAGCTACATCCCCTATCACGGCACGCCCGGAGACTGGCCGGAGGAAATCGACCGCCTGCTGACCGACCGCCATGTCACCGACATCGTCCTCTACGGCGACACCCGCCCGATCCATGCCGAGGCGGTGCGCGCGGCCGAGGCCCGCGGCCTCACCGTGCATGTCTTCGAAGAGGGTTATATGCGCCCCTATTGGGTGACCTACGAACGCGGCGGCGCCAACGGCAATTCCCGGCTGATGGACATGACGATTGCCGAGATGCAATCGGCGCTGGCGCTGTCGGACATGGAGGCGCCGCTGCCCCCCGCCCACTGGGGCGACATGCGCCACCACGTGTTCTACGGCGCGCTCTACCACTGGTTCGTGATGTTCCGGAACGGCGCGTATCGCAATTTCCGCCCCCACCGCGACCTCGCCGTCACCAAGGAGTTTCAGCTCTACCTCCAGCGGCTGCTGCTGATGCCGCTCCACGCCATCGAACGCCGCCGCGCCACGCGACGGATCCGCAACGGCGGCTTTCCCTACCACCTGGCGCTGCTGCAGCTGGAACACGACAGCTCGTTCCAGAAACACTC
>ENA-OWNT01000459-OWNT01000459.1-seawater-metagenome-genome-assembly--contig:-NODE-459-length-96153-cov-7.333923_pt1 | contig 96153 bp, 80 predicted proteins | sample MGYA00238136_ERZ651165 | MGnify/ENA primary metagenome ERZ651165 (study PRJEB26861, sample SAMN08777766) | seawater metagenome | isolation source: coastal seawater | place: USA: Florida | collected...
ACAGCCTGCTTGGAGAGGTCGTCGTAGATGCACAGGGCGTGCTGGGCGGGGTTGGTGGCCGAGCCCTTCTCGCCGTTGACACCGTGGTCGCGGAAGTACTCGCCGATGGTGACGCCCGTGTAGGGAGCGAGGAACTGCAGGGGGGCGGGGTCGGACGCACCGGCGATGACGACGGTGGTGTAGCCCATGGCGCCAGCTTCCTCGAGCTTCCGCACAACCTGAGCGACGGTGGACTGCTTCTGGCCGATGGCCACGTAGATGCAGTGCATGCGCTTGGCGGGGTCGTTCTCGAAGACCTTCTGGTTGATGATGGCGTCGACGGCCACGGCGGTCTTGCCGGTCTGGCGGTCGCCGATGATGAGCTCACGCTGACCACGGCCAATCGGCACCATGGAGTCGATGGCCTTGAGGCCGGTCTGCATGGGCTCGTGGACCGACTTGCGCTGGACGATGCCGGGCGCCTTGATCTCGACCGGCATCCAGGCGGCGGCCTCGATGGGACCCTTGCCGTCGACCGGGTTGCCCAGAGCGTCGACGACGCGGCCGAGGAGGCCGGGACCGACGGGAACCTGAACGATCTTGCCGGTGCGCTTGACCGTGTCGCCTTCCTTGATGCCGAGGTCGGAGCCGAAGATGGCGGCACCGACGTTGTCTTCTTCAAGGTTGAGGACCATGCCCATCAGGCCGCCGGGGAACTCGAGGAGCTCACCGGCCATGGCGTTGGCCAGGCCATACAGACGGGCGATGCCGTCGCCGACGGAGAGGACGGTGCCGGTCTCCGAGACCTGAACGCGGGTCTCGTAGTTCTGGATCTGCTGCTTGAGGATCTCGCTGATCTCTTCGGCGCGGATGCTCATGGCGAGGGCTCCTGGTTCGTGGCCGGGCCGCTGGGGACCGGCGGAAATGCGTGGGGAACTTGGAAAGTGAGAGAGCTGGGGACCGCGGGCTCAGGCCTCGGCGGTGCCGCCAGAAGTGGAGCTGGTGAGGGCCTGGTGGATGTCGACGAGGCGCGAGCGGACGCTGGCGTCGTAGACGGTGTCGCCCACCTTGGCGGTCATGCCGCCGATGAGGCGCGGGTTGGTGCGGAAGCGCGCGATGACGTGCTTGCCGGACGCCCGGGACAGGGCCTGCTGGATGGTGCGCATCGTGGGCTGATCGAGCTTGCGGGCAGTGGTGACCACCGCGCGCACACGACCGGCCTGGTCGTCGGCCATGGTCATGGCCTCGCGCAGGATGTCGGGAAGGGCATCGAAGCGGTTCTTGTCGAGCAGGAGCCGCAGGAAGTTCTTCACGTAGGTGTGGGCCTCGACCTGTCCGAGGACGGCGTCGAGGACGCCCCGGCGCTCACCGAGGGTGATGCCGGGGTTGACGAGCGCATCACGGAGCTCGCCTTCGCCGAGGTCGAAGACCTTGGAGACGGCGTCGAGGTCGTTGACCATGCGGTCACGGCCCTTCTGGTCGTCGGCGAGCTCGATGAGGGCGCGGGCGTAGCGGCGCGCGAGGGAACCGTCAGCCATGGCCGACCTCCTGGACCCCGAGCACGCTCAGGAACTCGCCGTCGAGGCGCTTGTGGTCTTCGTCGTCGATCTGTTCGGCGACCCGGCGGGCAGCCAGGCCCACGGCGAGGCGGGCGGCCTCGGCGCGAAGGTCGGCGGTGGCGCGGGCGGACTCGTCGCGGATGGAGCGCTGGGCGCCTTCCTTGATGGCGCTGACCTCACGCTGGGCGCGGGCCACGAGGGCATCGCGGTCGGCCTGGGCGAGGGCCTCGGTGTCGGCGCGCATCTTGGCGAGCTCGGCCTCGAAGCCGTCGAGCTTGGTGGACAGCTCCTCGAACTTCGCCTTGGCCTCGGCCTCCGCGGCACCCGCACCGTCGATGTCGCGGGCGATCTGGTCGGCGCGGGCGGCAAGGGCGGTCTTGATGCGGGGGGCGAGCAGGTAGCCAAGAAGGCCGAGCAACATCAACAGGTTGAGTGCGTGGAAGGCGATCGGCTTGAGGCTGTCTTCGAGGGTGTGGGCGACGTCGCCGCCACCGCCAGCCGCGAGGGCCACGCCGGGCAGGCCGATCAGGAGGCCTGCTGCGAGGAGCCGCGCGGGGGTTCGAAGGGTGGACATGTCGGGCATCTCCGGAATTCGGTGGGGCGCCAGCGAGGGCTACTGGGCAGCGGCCGCGACGGGGCGACCGAGGACCTGGCTGGCGATGTGACCGGCGAGGACGGCGGCCTGGCCCTTGAGGGCGCCACGCGCTTCGTCGGCCTCGGCCCGCACACCGCTGAGCGCGGCGTCGATCTCGGCCTCGGCCTCGGCGCGGGCGGCGGACACCAGCGCATCTGCCTCGGCGAGCGCCTCGTTGCGCTTGGAGGCCCGAAGCTCGGCCATCTCGGCGCGGGCTGCGGTGAGCTTCGCTTCGTACTCGGCAGCACGGTCGGCGAGCTGCTTCTCCAGCTCGGCGGCCCGGCCCTTCGCACCGTCGATGGCGTCTTCACGGCCTTCGAGGTGGGCGAGCATCGGCTTGAAGATGATGGAGTACAGGCCCAGGATGGTGACCAGGAAGGGCACCACCTGCAGGGCGATGATGGTGGGATTCGGCGTGATGTCCATGGGTTCCTCGAAGGGTCCGCGCGGTATCACCACCCCCCAACCCCAGCAACCCGCCGTCGCCAAGCCACAAAACGATGTCCGACGGGCCCGCTGTGGCCGCGCAATTGGTGGCAGACCGTGACGATTGAGTGCCGCTGATCGGGGCTCTCCGCAAACGGTCCCAGCCGCGTCGAATGCCGCTCGTCAGCCTGCCGACAGGGTCACCGAGACCGACACCGGCGCCCCCGGGTCGAGGCCGTCATCGGGCACCACCGTGCAGGTGAGGGTCTGTCCAGCGGAGGCCCCGGAAGTGCCCAGGTGCCAGTGGTTGGAAGTGGAGCCCATCACGCCGTCGAGGGTCCATTGGTAGGTGTAGCCAGCCACGTCGCCATCGGCGTCGGACCATCCCCGTGGGATGCAGGTGACATCGTCGGCCGTGTCGGGCGCCGCGGGGTCGAGGTCGGCGCCGACAATGGAGGGAGCCGAGTTGTTCACCACCACAGAGTCGGCAAAGCGCGCCGGCCCCTCCACGGTGCCGTCGTGCATGGCCACCGACAGGCCGATGACCTGGTCACGTCGATACAGGCTGCGCGACAAGGTGGCGTCGGTGCCCACCACGCTGCCGTCGACCGTCCACTCGAAGATGGGGGTGAGCACGTCGGCGTCGTCTGGGTCGTGGGCAGCGAAGACGGCCTCCACATCGTCATTCGTGGTGGGGTCGTCGGGACCGATCTCCACGCTGTCCACAAGCGGAAGGCTGTTCTCGATGGTGACCGAGGCGGTGGCCACCTCACCCGCACCATCGGGGTCGACGGGGGTGACCTCGACCGTCCACACCTCGCCTTCGGTGGTCGAGGAAGGGTCGACATCGAGGCCCGTGAGGCCAGCCTCCACACCATCCACCGACCACACGATGCTGTAGCCGATGGCGTCGGCCTCATCGGGGTCGATGCTGGATGGAGACACCCGCAGCCGGTCGAGGGTGGTGGGGCTCTCGGGCGTGAGCAGGGCCTGGGCGACGGGCGGCGTGTTGCCGATGACCACCACGTCGATGGCGGTCTCGCTCGTGTAGGTGCCGTCGGTGACCGTTGCGCGGACCTCCCACACCTGGCCCTTCAGCGTCTCCTCGGCGGGCACCGAGTCGGTGAAGTCCGTGGCCGGTGCGCCATCCGCAAACCAGGCCACAAACCAGGTGAGCGCGTCGCCATCGGGGTCGACAGGGGCTTCGTCCACCTGCCAGGTGAGGTCGTCGGAGGTGACGGGATCAGGCGGGAAGATGGAGATGACCGGTGCGGAGGGCGGACGCTGTCGCACACCAGAGTCGATGGTGCCGCCCCCATCGCCACCGGCTGCGCCTGCACTGTCCCCCTTGCTGGAGTCGGTGCAGGCCAGCAGACCGCACGCCAGCCAGACCGTCGATGACGCCACCTTTCGCACGCAGCCTCCGTCGCCGCCCACTGTAGCGCGCGCTGCGGACAACTCGGCCCGAAGCGGGGCCGATGTCGCACCGAGGCGCAGTCCCCAGGCCAGGTCCACCGCTGCCAGAGGGTGGCGGCGAAGGCCACCTCAGTGGGTGCGGTGTCGCTGCTCGTCGAGCTCGGCGACCTCGGAGGCCAGTCCCAGCCGGGCCTTCATCCAGGCCTTCACCGCAGGCCACATCGCCTGTCCACACATCTTGCAGCCGATGCCGAAAGCGACGTAGGACAGGCCATAGAGACCGACTCCCATGCCGGCCTTCGTGGCCAGCGGTGCCTCCACGAACGGAGACGCCAGCGCACCGCCCCACAGAGCAAAGCTCAGGACGACGAAGGCGACGCCCACCACGGGCCTTTTCGACGCGGACACCATCATTTGCTCCTATCGTGCCACGCCCGGTGCGACAGCGATGTCCCGACTCCGGCGCAATCGGCGGCGGCCCAGATCAGCAATCCCCACCACGACAGGCTCCTGGCGCACTGGCACAGCCCTTGCTCCGATAGCAGAGCACCTGGAGGACCCATGACCCTACGCTCGCTCGTTCCCTTCTTCTTCGCTGCCGGACTGTCCATGACCCTCGTGGCCTGCGGCGACAAGGACGACGACTCCGGCAGCTCCGAGACCGCCGCCTGCCAGCTCGCCGATGAGAACGCCGGCTGCCCGGAATGTGCCGATGGCGACGTCACCTGCACCTACGGCGACCACAGCGCCACCGAGATGAGCTGCGGTGACTGCCAGGCCCGGTCGCAGCTCTACCACGACCTCTGCGAGGCCGGCGTCGAGGACTCCGAGGCCGACATCCTGGCCGGTGTGGAGTGCTCCGACCCCGTGCAGGAGTAGGCGGACCCCATGTCCTCGCACACCCCGCTCCCCGTGCTTCTCCTCGTGGTCGGCCTGTCCACCCTGCTCATCGGTTGTGGGGACAAGGACGACGACTCGGGCGCATCGGAGTCCGTGACCGACGCCTGCCAGCTCGCCGAGGACCACTCCGACTGTCCCGCCTGTGCGGACGGCGACGTGACCTGCAGCTATGGCGAGCACAGCGTCACGCGGATGAGCTGCGGCGACTGCCAGGCCCGATCCCAGCTCTATCAGGAGCTGTGCGATGCCGGCGTCAATGACGCGGAGGCCGACATTCTCGCGGGCCTGGAGTGCTCCGACCCGGTGCCCGGCGAGGACGCCGGCTGAAGCCTACGGCGTCAGCTCCGCCACCACAGCCGCCTCGATGGCTTCCACATCGGGGCGGTTGCTCGCGTAGACGATGCGGCCATCGGAGCCCACGACGAAGTCCTGGGGGTAGGCACCGGTGGGAAAAGCGAAGGCGAGGTCGTACATGGCATCGACCGCGCCCGTCTCGTCGAGGAGCACCGGATAGGTGACCCCCAGGTTGCTCATGTATGCGCGCACCCGGGTGGCGTCTTCACGGGAGGCGATGGCCCACACCTCGGCGCCGTCCGCTTCGTAGGCTTCCCAGATTCGAGTCTGCAAGTCGGAGACCTCCGACGCACATTGGGGTCACCAGGTGGCGAAGTAGGCGAGCACCACCGGATTCCCCAGCTCGTCGGACAGCCGGTGGATGTTGCCGTCGAGGTCCTCGAGGGCGAAGTCGGGGGCGTTCTGCCCGAGGCCACGCCCGTCGCCGTCGGCACCGGTGGTGAGCCGCATGCGCACCGACCCGCGGCTCGGGTCGTCAGAGGCGATGCAGATGGGTGTGCTGCCGGGAATCTCGGTGACGCCATCCCAGGTGACCGCAAGGGTGGCCGTGTCACCTGGTGCGATGGAGGCCGCAGTCACGAGCGCCGTGACACCACTCGGAACCTCGATGCCGGCGAGGTCGAGCTCCTTGCTGCCGCGGTTGGTGATGGTGATGTCGCGGGTCTCAGCCTCGTCGAGAAAGGCGATGGTGCCCACGGAAAGGTCGATGGCGGGTGCGGGGTCGGGCCCCACCTCCCACACCTCGAGGATGTTCCAGTCCCCCACCATCCAGTAGCCATTGGTGGCATGGAGGGACATCGCGAACTGCTCGGTCTCCTGGTAGGCGTGGGTGAGCGGGGTCTCGGGGGTGCCGGACTGGCCGATGTCGACCAGCACCACGGCCTCCTGCGTCGTGACTCCCACGAGGCCGTCGTGTACCGAGACATCGAGGGCGCTCCCGCCGACATCCATGGTGGCCACGAGGGTGGGAGCGAGGGGGTCGGAGGTCTCGTAGATCTCGAGACCAGCGGAGGAGGAGGCGACGTAGATGTAGCCGTCGTCGTCGATCACGAGCCGCACCGGTGAGCCGGAGCTGGCGACATTGGTGATGTGGACGGGGTCGTCGGGGTCTGCGAGGGACAGCACACCCAGGCCGAGGGTGCCGTCGGCGACGTAGGCCGCAGAGCCACGGACCGCGACGTCCCACGGGCGGCCGAGGCCGGTGAGGGAGTCGAGCATGCCGATGGCGTCTTCGGTCGAGATGTCGAAGGTGTCCACCCGACCCTGCAGGTTGGCGACGTAGAGCCGGTCTCCGGAGGCGAACAGGCCCTCATAGCCCACCTCATCGACCGAAGCGGTGTGGATGAGGTCGTCTTCGTCTTCGTAGGAGATGATGTCCAGGCCCACGTCGCGGTGCGTGGCGAAGGCGCGGTCCTCGTAGTCCTCCGACGGCAGCACATGGTAGTAGCGCTGGAAGGCGCCGGTGCCGGCCGAGATGTGCCCCTTGGTGTCGGGGTCGGTGAGGTCGCTCACATCGAAGACCACCACCCCGCCCTGGCCGGCAGTGATCACCCGGTCGATGTCGGGAAGGTAGGTGACATCGAGGATCTCGGTGAACCACGAGCCGGTCTGGTTGATCTCGGACCCCAGCAGCACGAAGGGGTCGCGGCCGTCGGGTGTGGGCAGAGCGCAGCTGTTGGGCAGCTCGATCCACTCGGGCGTGCCCGTGTCGCCGCCCCCGGTGTCCTCGCCGGTGTCCTCGCCCGTGTCTTCGCCGGTGTCGACGGGGTCGTCGCCTTCCGAGCCGCCGGTGCCGGCGCCCCCATCGGTGTCATCGACCGCCGTGTCGCCGCCGTCGGGAGCATCGCCAGGCAGGGACTTGTGCGGCTCGGGGCCACAGCTTGAGAGGACGGCGCCGACGGAGAGCAGCATCCAGAGGGATCTGGGCATGGAAGGTCCAGGTCGAGGGTCGCAGGGGCGATGCCGCGGTGTTGAGCGGGTTGCACAAAAACCCGACCTCCACTTCACCTGTTCATCCAAGGCCTGCAGGTCCCCCCATCGCCGTGGGATGCTGCACCTGTCCACTCCAGCACCCAGGGTCCCCATGCTCGCCTTCGTTCTCGCCGTGGCCACCGCCACCCAGACCCCCGGTCCCCTCGTGGCCCCGCCCAACGCCCAGCCGGCTCCGAAGTCCACCGATGCCGCCGACCCCGGCGCCTTCACCCGCGTACACCTCGCCGGAGACATCGACCTCGACGTCTTTTCGAGCGAGTCGACGCGGGCGTCTACCATCGACTGCCCCACCTCTCAGGGACCGGGCTTGCAGCTGCAGGTTCAAGGCGACACGCTCATGGTCACGCCCATGCATGAGGGGAACCGCACGTCCTCCACCTGCAAGCTCATCCTCAAGGTGCCGACGCTGGCCGGAATCCAGGTCTCCGGCGCCTCCACGGTGCGTGGGGGGGCGCTCAAGGGACTCTCCGATGTGCAGGTCGCAGGCGCGGCCGACCTCGACCTGCGGGGCATCCAGTCCGACTCCTTCTCCCTTCAGGTGAGCGGCGCCGGCAGTGCGCGCTTGTCGGGCAAGGTCGACTCGGTCTCGCTCATCACCGCGGGCGCCGCGGCCATCCAGGCCAAGGACCTCACCGCCCAGACCGGCGTGCTGAAGTCGGCCGGCGCAGGCAACATCTCGGCCACCTTGAAGAAGTCCGGTCAGGCCACATCTGCGGGCGCCGGCACCATCACGGTCTACGGTCAGCCCGAGAGCCTGCAGCAAGCCGCCCACGGGGTGGGTCGCATCGTGAAGAAGTGAGGCGGCCCCGTCCGCGGGTGACACCCGCCACGCGAGGAAGAACCGCATGAATCTGCCGCCGCAGTTGGCCGTCGGCCCGCCAGAGCCCTGGAGCCGACCATGAAGCGAGCCCTGATCCTGTCGTCCCTGCTGGCCGCGACTCCCGCTGTCGCGAAGCCACCCGCCGACAAGGTCGCCATCTGCCATGTGCCGCCTGGCAACCCCGACGCCGCCCACACCATCCATGTCGGAGAGGCCGCTGTGAAGGCCCACCTCGATCACGGCGACACCCGCGGCGCCTGTGGGACCGAGCACATCAACGCGGGGGAACAGAGCAGGAAGGCAGGCCGCAGGGGCAAGGCAAAGAAGAAGAAGCGACGCGGAAAGAAGCGTCGCTGAGCCTCAGATGTCGGCCGTGTAGTCGAAGCGCAGCTGCAGACGCAGGTAGCCGTCGAGCCACAGCCAGGGCCGGCTTTCGTCGGGGTCGGTGGCCTGGGTGGCGTAGCCGGCCGCCGCGTTGCCCCCTGCCGCGAAGCCCACCTTCTTCTTCATAGGCGACTGCAGCTCGGGGTTGAGGTCGATGCCGAACCACCCCATGTTGAGCGGGTCGCCGCCGTCTTCGGTGTACTGCACCCAGCCGAGCCGGGGGGCGAGGGCCACCGAGGTGTGCATCGGCTTGACCTTGTGCATCACGTACATGGAGATGGGGGTCCAGCCCGCGCCGCGCATCGTGGGGGCGTCGGACTTCAGCGGTCCGATGAAGACGGTGTCGGGGACCACCCACACAGGCATGGGAACGACGTGCAGGTCGTCCATCGAGCGCACCATGCCCCGGTACTTGCGGGGGACGCGCTTCATCACCTTCTTCGAGTGCAGGGTCTTGCCGGACACCCAGCCCTCGGCGCGAAGGGCGACCCCGACCGACACAGGAGCCGGGCCGGTCTGGGAGGGGTTCATCACCGTGCCGATGGTGGGACCGATGCCGATGTTGATGGTGGCGGGGACCTTGGCGGCCTGGGCGGTGAGACTGAGCGCAAGGATGCCGAGCATGGGACCTCCGGGGGTGAACCCACCCTATCTGCTGACCGCGGGCGCCTCAGCGGGGACCTCATCGGCCAGCGCCTCCGCGATGACGCGCCACACGTCGGGGTCGATGCCCATCGAGATGTGTCGGGAGGCCACCTCCACATGGCGCACCTCCGGGCTCAGGCGGTCGATGCAGGCCGGCCACGACACGATGCCGTCGAGGCGCGTGAAGATGGCGGTGATGGGAAGTGTGAGGGGACGGTCCCGCTCACGCCGGGCAGATCGCGCCGCCGCCTTGTCGCACAGCTCGGGGCCGTAGACCGACGCGGCGAGGGTGAAGCTGGGACCGCCGACCACAGGCGTGCCGAAGGTGACCACCCGGTCGACGGACTCGGGGGCCTCGCGGGCCAGCTCGCGGGAGATGACCCCACCGAGGCTCCAGCCCACCAAGGCGATGGGGCGGCCGGCCTCCTCGGCCAGCTGGCGGACCACGGGGAGCATGCCGGCGACGTCCTTGTCGACGTGACCCCGGTTGGTGCCGCGCCCCCAGCTGCGCGCGTCGTGTCCCATCCTGCGCAGCCACCAACCGAGCGGAGACAGCGCCACCTCGGGCGACTGGAACCCAGGAACCAGGACCGTCGGCCGCTGTGAGCCCCGGGGCACCGCATCGAGCGCAGGCCACCGGGCGAGCAGACGCACCCACTCGAGCGCGCCCCCCGCCTCCACCCACATCCCGGCCCCGCGCGTCATGGCGAAGGGCAGCGGCGCATCGGGCGGCAGGTCGTGGACTCGGGCGCGGTCGGTCAGCCAGGGCATCGCGGTCTCGGGGTCGGGGTCAGCTCACCGCCCACCCGATCCACACGGCATTGGCCAGCAGGTAGACGCCGGGCACGACATACCGTCCCAACGCCTGGAGGCGAAGGGCCACTGCCGAGCCTTCCTCGCGGTGTTCCTGCGCCACACAGATCCCCGTCGTGGCCCCGATGGCGAGGAAGGTGGCGATCTGGACCCGGTCCACGAGGGTCACCACCGACACCATCGGCAGGTGGGCGTCCGCCACGTACTTGTTGCCCACCGCCGCGAAGGTGGCCGCCGCGATGAGCGTCACGCGCGCACCGAAGTGCCCCCCCGGCACCCACGACGCCAGCGCCGCCAGCAGAAAGGCGACGTAGATGCCGCTGAAGATGCTGAAGAAGGCCCGGGTGCCCTGCCGACGTACATGGGTGGTGACCGTGATGCGGCCGTAGGTGCTCTGCCCCGACAAGGTGGGGTCGCCGTAGGTGGTGTCTACGGTGACCGGCTCGGCCGCGATCTCGAAGCGCTCCACGTCCCAGCCTGGAACGACGAGAGCAGGGTCTACGCGACTGTTCACAGCATCCGCAGACAGGCGCAGCTCCGACCAGTCGAGGTCCCCATCCTCGATCTGCAGCACGAGGTCCTGCCGGTCGAAGGGAAAGTCGCTCACGTCCCAGTCGGCGCGCACCTCTGCAGCCATCTTGATGGTGGACCAGTGGTGGTCGGCACGGGAGTCGGTGGCGTGCTGCTCGACGCGGACCGACCGGGCGTTGACGATCTCCAGCGTCTCGCCGGGCTCCCACGCGTCGCCATCGTGCACCGCCCACAGCCAGAACACGGCTTCGTAGCTGGCGTTGTGAACGTCGAGGTCGTGCAGGCTCGTGAGGAAGATGCCGACCTCGGCATTCACCGGCGGGGGGGACTCCTCCGCGTGCGCAGTCGTCAAGAACGCCCACAGCAAGGCCAATCCGAACCACAGCATCACAGTTCCTCTCCGCCTGCGGCTCAGCCTACCGCACATCAGCGGCGGAGCGGAGATGTGCGATAGTCGCCGGCCCCCGCTGCCTCGGAAGCCGATGCCCCGCGCCCCCCGTTGGTGGACCGCCGTCGCCCTTGTGGCCGGGCTGGCCGCGCTGCTCGATGCCATCCGCCTGCGCTGGGTGTGCGACGACGCCTTCATCTCCTTTCGCTACGCCCGCAACCTGGTGCGGGGCCATGGCCTGGTGTTCAACGTGGGCGAGGCGGTCGAGGGCTACACGAACTTCACCTGGACCCTCGGCGCCGCCGCCGGCATCGCCCTGGGCATCGACCCCATCGTGTGGACCTGGGTGTGGGGCATCGCGGCCTGGCTCGCCATCGCCGTGCTGCTTGCGGTCCACGCCCACCGCCGCAGCCGCTGGCCCATCGCCGCCCTCGTCTGGGTGGCCATTCCCTACGGCCGGATGTTCGCCACGGGAGGACTCGAGACCGCCGCCTTCGCCTTGCTGTTCACCGCCACCGTGCTCGCGGCCCGCTCCGAAGAAGTGAAGACCGCCACCCACGCCGCGGGGGTGGGACTGCTGGCGGCACTCGCGGTGATGACCCGTCCAGAAGGAGGGCTCGTGCTGTTGGCCGGTCCGCTCCTGCTGGCTTTGCAGGACCGCCGGCTCGGCGCCACCGCGGCGGGTGTGAGCGGCTTGCTGGTCGTCCCATGGCTGGCCTTCAAGCTCGGCTTCTACGGAGAGCTGCTGCCCAACACCTGGTACGCCAAGGCGGGCGCGGGTCCCCGTTGGAGCGACGGACTCGCCTACCTCTTCGGCTTCTTCGGTCCCAACGCGGTGGTGGGCCTCGGCCTGCTGGGATGGGGGCTGGCGGAGCCGCGGAAGCGCCTCCAAGATGCCGTAGTGATGGCCATCCTGGTGGTCTACCTGCTGCACATCGCCCGCACCGGCGGCGACTTCATGTACAGCCGCTTCTGTATCCCGCTGCTCCCCTTGCTGGCGCTCGGTCTGGAGCGCGCCGCGGCTCGGCTGGCCGCCCGGGTGGATGCCACCGAGGTCCCGAAGGTGTGGCTTGCAGCGGGCTGTCTGCTGCCCGTGGGTGTGGCCCTCGCACCCGTCCCGCCCGGCCTCTTCGGGGAGACCGACTCGGCGCTGTTCGGCACGGACGGTGTGGTTGACGAGCGGAGCTGGTATCCGCCCACGGTGGTCGCCCAGGCCCGCGACCACGGGGCCCGACTCGCCGAGTGTGTGAGCCAGCTGGATGTGCGCGTCGCCTACTACGGCACGCAGGCCATGCTGATGTACTACGCCGACCTGCCCTACGCGCTGGAGCCCCATGTGGGCCTCACCGACCACGAGGTCGCCCGCCTGCCACCGCCGAGCGGCCCCCGGGTGGGACACGGCCAGAAGACCGATGTCACCTACCTCCGGCAACGCGAGATCGACCTCGTGTTCAGCTTTCGCCTCCAGCAGCCCATCACCGACATCACGCGGCTCACCTTCCCCGACGGCCTGCAAGCCCGCATCCTCACCTGGCGAAGCGAGGTGATGTCCGGAGTGCGGGCATGTGGCGCTCGGTCGATGGACTTCGAGCGCTTCCTCGACCAGTGGGTGGCCCAGCTCGACCAGGCCGACGACGCCGAGGTGGACAAGGCCTGGAGGAACTTCTCCGCCTTCTACTTCGACCACAACGACGACCCCGTGCGGGAGAACGCCTTCCGCCGACGACTGGGGCTGCCCCCACGCGCCGAGGGCGACGACCGATGAGCACCTTCGACCCCACCGTGGCCCCTGACCGAGCCTGGATCCGCGCGCGACCCGACCCGCCAGACACCCCGGCTGGCGACGGGCTCCGTCCACCCCCCGAAGGCTTCAGTGACCTGCGCCAGGTGCTGCCCGCTTCCACCCGGTTCGCCATCGCCTACGCCACCGCGGTGAACTTCGTGGGGGCCGCCCTTCCCGGCTACGGCGCGCCCGGTGCCTGGCTGCGCTCGGCAGCGGCGGACGCCCTGGCTCGCGCAGCGGCCTCATTTGCCCAGGATGGCCTGCAGTTCATCATCTACGACGCCTACAGACCCGTGCGGGCCACCGAGGCGATGCACCACTGGGCCACCCTCACGGACAACCTCTGGTTGTTCGACGACGGCTGGGTGGTGCGACGGAGCCGCCACAACCTGGGTCGGGCAGTGGACCTCACCCTGGTCGACGCCAAGACAGGCGTGCTGCTCGACATGGGCAGCCCATTCGATGCCTTCGTGGACAGCAGCTGGACCGAGCGCGCAACCGGACGGGCGGCGATCCACCGAGCGCGGCTTCGCGACGGCATGCTCGCCGCGGGCTTTCGGGGACTGGCCCAGGAGTGGTGGCACTTCGAGTGGCCCCACGAAGAAGGGGACGCCACACCAGCTGGTCGGTGCGACGTCCCCTACGGGGTTCAGGAGGCCGACGGGGCGCTCATCGTGCCCTGAGGGCGAGGTGCCGGGACCCGCTCAGGGAGCCGCACCCGCGTTGATCCAGTCCTCGACCGTGGTGAGGTCGCTGGCGCTGAAGGAACCGCCCTGGGGCATGGACCCACCGCTGCCGCCCACCGAGGCATGGCTGCCGGCGAGCTTGTGGTAGACGTAGCTGTCGGCGGCGGAGCCGGGCTCGACGAGGTTGAGGGCCGCCTGGGTGGAAGACACGCCCACAAGCGCGCCGTAGCCATCGTCGAGGGCCAGACCGCCAGAGCTGCCGCCGCCGGTGTGGCAGCCGGAGCACTGGCTGTCCCAGAGGGGCTGGATGTCGGTGGCATGGCTGATGTCGGCGTCGGTGTCGGCATCCGTGTCGGCGTCGGTGTCGGCGTCGGTGTCGGCATCCGTGTCGGCGTCGGTGTCGGCGTCCGTGTCCGCGTCGGTGTCGGCGTCGGTGTCCGTGTCGGCGTCGGCCTCCTCGGAAGCCGCCGAGTCGCCGGACTTGTCGCTGCAGCCCGTCGTCAGGGCGAGGGCACCGGCCAGGGTCAACAGCCCGAGCGCTTGCATCTTCATCGTCTTCTCCATCTCGTGATCTGAGTCACTGGCGCCCGCGTGCTTGGGGCGCTCGCACCCTACCCGGGCGGCTACTCGGCCGCGAGGCCCTCGAGGTAGCTACCGTCGAAGGGGAAGTTGTCGACGGTTGCGATGGTCATGTCGCGGTTGAGCACCGGAAGGGTGGGATAGCCACCCTGCAGGCTGGCGGAGAGGTCGTCGGGACCGGCCAGCACGGGGTGGGTGCAGTCGTAGGCGCCCACCCAGTTGTTGAGGTCGTCGACGCTCGGGGCGCCGCCGCCGTTGTTCTCCATCATCACCGACAAGATGACCACGCCGTCTGCTTCGAGCTCGCGCCAGGTGGCCTCGATCTCGGGGGCTTCGGCCTGGCACGGTCCGCACCACTCGGCGAAGAGCACGAGCTGCACCACCTGACCATAGAACTGGTAGAGCTCCACCTCGTCACCGAACTGGTCGATGATGGTGAAGTTGGGCATCACGTCACCGTTGCTGCGACCGGTGCCCTCCAGGCCCTCAGGCAACTCGCTGACGGGCACATGGTACCAGTCGTTGTCCGGTCCGTAGACCGCTTCGCCTTCGCCCTCGCCTTCGCCTTCGCCTTCGCCCTCGCCCTCGCCCTCGCCCTCGCCCTCGCCCTCGCCGGAGTCGACGACCTTCTCCTCCTCGTCGGTACAGCCGACGGTCATGAGGCCAGACAGGGACAGGGCGAGCATCGTGAGGCGGGTGGGGTTCATTGCGGTCTCCATGGCGCGTGTGCGGTCGCGAGCGTAGCGTGAAGATGTCCTGTTGGCGGGCCGATTCCGCACCATCCGGAACGTCGACGCCTCCAATCGGGTTGTGGGGCCGAACATCCAGGAGCGCCATGTCCCCAAGAAGGCCACCTCGCCTACTCCTCGCGACAATCAGCATCCTCGCAGCGTTCACGCTGGCTTGCATGCACCCGGGGAGACCGTCCACCGACCGAAAGCTCGGCAGAATCGAGTCCAAGCTCGACCAGATCCTCGAAGGACAGGCGCTGTCCCACGAAAAGCTCGACGAGCTGCTGGCCCTTGCCCGCGCCCAGGGAACCGGCGAGATCACCTTGTTCTACCCCTGGGGCAGAAGCAGCCTGCCGCGCAGCCAGGAAGACCGCCTGGTGCGCTTTCTCGACCACCTCGCCCACGAGGCCCACGGCCGGCCGATCCTGCTGGTGGCGGTGGGGACCGCGAGCGACTGGCGCACCGACGACTGGAACGACCCCCTGTCCAAGCGACGCGCCAACGCACCCCGCACGCTCGTGGGCCGGCACCTCGTGCATGTCCCCCACAAGTGGCACAAGGTGCAGGGCGTCGGCGACCGACTCACGCCCCCGGATGCAAAGGGTCCGACCTGGCGCAACGTGCGCATCATCGCGGTCTACGACACCGAGCAGCTCCCCGAGCTCGACGCGGTCCCCGCCGTGCCGCGATAGCCTTCGTCCCATGTGCCGCCTCTACGGATTCCGCTCTGCCATCGACTCTGCCGTCCACCAGTCTTTGGTTGCGGCGGAGAACGCCATGGCCCGCCAGTCCTCGGTCCACCGTGATGGGTGGGGCGTGGCCTTCTACGTCGACCGCTTCCCGCAGGTGGTGCGCAACGACGCCCAGGCGCTCGGCGACACGCTCTTTCGCGAGGTGAGCGCGGTTGTCAGCACCCGCACCTTCCTCGCCCACATTCGTCAGGCCACTGCGGGCTCGGTGCGCGTTCTCAACTGCCACCCCTTCCAGCACGGCGCCTGGACCTTCGCCCACAACGGCCAGATCTGCGGGTTTTCCGACCCCGCCGTGAAGGCCCGCATCGACGCCCTCATCGATCCCCGCTTCCAGCGATTCGTGCTCGGCGACACCGACAGCGAGCGCTTCTTCTACGTGGTGCTCAGCCGCCTCGCCCGCCAGGTCGACGACCTGCAACACCCCGGCGTGTCGGCCCGTCATGTCGAGACCGCCCTGCGGCAGGCCATCTCCGAGGTCGTCGCCGCCGCGGCTCCCGACTCGGTGGACACCGAGCGTCCCACCCGCCTCAACCTGCTGCTCACCAACGGCCGCGTGCTTGTCGGCTACAAGCGCGGCGTCGACCTGTACTTCTCCACCTACAAGACCCGCTGCCCCGAGCGCACGAGCTGCTGGGCCTACCACGAGGGACGGTGTGAGAGCGCGGTAACCGACGGCATCGTGCAGCATTTGTTGGTGTCGAGCGAGGTCATCTCCGAGGGCACGAATGTGTGGGAGCCGCTGTCGGACGACGAGTATGTCGCGGTCGACCACGGCATGAACTTCCACCGCGGCCGCCTCGGCGTGCCCATCTCCTGAGCCGAGGCGCCCACTTGGCACCGAAGAAGCGCACCCGTCGCACGCTGCTGCTGCTGCTGGCCATTCCCACGGTGCCGGTGCTGCTCATCGCCTTGTTCGTGGGCGTGGTGCTGGAGCTGCTGCACCCCGAGCCCGCAGATCCCGAGCTCAAGGACCGCGAAAGACGCGCGCTCACCGTGCGCACCAGCCCGCCGCCCACCCGAGACTCCGACCGCTGCGACCTCAAGGTGCGGGCGCTGGAGGGCATCGCACCCGTGGCCGACGTCGAGGTGCGGGTGCGACCGCGCTACTTCGAGCTGGCAGGCTGGGAGCTACAGCAGACCACCGACGACACCGGCACCGTGCGCTTCGAGGCGCTGCCTTGCGTACACGTCGAGCTGGAGGCCATTCACGAGGACCTGGCCGGCCCGGGTGTTCGGGGAACGCGGCTACTGCGGGGCGAACTGAACGTCGAAGTGGTGAAGCTGTCTCGGCCTGTGGAGCTCTACGGCCGGGTCACCGACACCGACGGCGAGCCCGTGTCGGAAGCCACGGTCCGCGTCCACGACCGCGGCGAGCTGACCACCCGCGCCGACAGTCAGGGACGCTGGAGCCTGGCGGTCCCCATGGACCCCACGCATGTCCACCTGCTGGCCGTGGAGGCCGACGCCCTCGGCTACCACAGTGTCAACGAGATGGTGCGGGTGAAGCCCGAAGGCACCGCGGTGGCCGACAACGACGAGGGCGGACGAAAGCGGAGCATTCCCCACGAGTTCACCGAGGTGAAGCCCGGCGACCGCCTGGAGGTCGACCTCACGCTGTCTGCAGCGAGCGAGGTGCAGGTGTGGTGTGCGGGCCTGCCGGGCGACCTGTGCAACGACATGCTGGTGCACTGCACCCACCCGCTCGTGCCGATGGGCGAGACCTGCTCCCAGGACAGCCGCACCGGCGAGACCGTGTGCCTGTGTCCCGACGAGGGCCGGGTCGCGGTGCGCGGAGGCGGCAAGGCCACCTTGGTGGAGCCCGGAGAGACCGAGGCCTGGCTCGACTTCCGCGACGCCGGCAGCATCACCGGAGACATCCTCGCTGATGGCAAGCCTGCCGATGACTGCGACGTCATCGCCCTGCGGGTGCCCAACGGCCTCGAAGACCTCCCCCGGGGATTCATCGCCGCCCACAAGACCCGCTGCGACGACGAGGGGCACTTCGAGCTCACCGGACTCGTCGACGGTGACTGGGAGCTCGTGGTGGAGGCCACCGTGCCCGACATGGGCCACCGGCAGCGCACCCTGGCGCCCTCCCGCGTGCGACCGCGGCGCAACACCGACGTGGGCGACATCGAGATGCTCGGCGGGGGAGGCATCGAGGGACGGGTGGTCAACGGACTCACCCAGGCACCCGAGACCAACGGGGCCATCCTCGCCATCCGACGCGGCCGGGGGCACGAGCGCTCCACCCCGTCCTTCGCAGACACCGATGGACAGGGCAATTTCACCATGGAGGGCCTGCCACCGGGCGAGTGGGAGCTGTGCCACGTCCTCAGTCCCCATGTCCGCACCTACGTGACGGTCGAAGACGGCGCCATCACCGACGATGTGCTGGTGGAGACGAGCGATGCCACGGCCCTGGAGACCAACGGCTTCTCTCTTGGCAAGGAAGGGGGCCGGCTCGTGGTTCTCGACGTGGAGCCAGGGGGTCCGGCCGAAGCTGCAGGCCTCACGCCGGGCGACGAGGTGACGGGACTGCTCATCGCCGGCCTCGACCTCGGCTCGAAGCTGGGGGACGACGCCGACAAGCTGCTGCAGCTGGTGCTCGGCCACTGGGACGGTCCTGGCATCACCCTGCTCGTGGAGCGCGACGGACAGGAACAGGAAGTCGAGCTGGACTGGTAGCCCCGCCCCCCCGACAGGCGGTATGCCCCCGCCATGCCGCGCTTCCTCCGCCCCCCACCCGTCCGCATGAGCCGTGCGCCCTTCGTCGACCCCCGTCTGCCGATCGACGATGCCGCCGCCCACCTCGCCGCGGGCCACGCCCTGCGCCTCACCCACCACTATGGCCTCGGTGCCGACATTCTCGACGCCCTCGACCAGGGCCTCGGCCCAGTACATCACCTCCGCGGCGAAGACCTCCGCCAGGAGAAGAAGCGGCGGCGACACCTCGCCAGCGGGCTGCTGGTGCCCATCGAGCGCGGCCGGGTGTGCATCGAAGGAGCGGTCGACAACCCCCTGCTGGCGCAGCTCTATCCCGACATCGAGCGCTTCTGGCTTCCCCTGGTCGACGTGCAGGCCCTGCAGAGCTCGGCCTGGCGCCACAACGAGGGCATGCACTTTGCGGTGCTCGGCCACCGCCTGCACCCCTGGCACGGCGTCTACGCCCCCAAGCGCACGGTGCACCTCGAGCTGCTGGCCACCTGGCTGGCCGGCTACGAAGGCGCCCGCGAACACGCCATCGATGTCGGTACTGGCTGTGGGGTGCTGGCCTTCCAGCTCGCCCGGGCGGGCTTCTCCAGAGTGACCGCCTGCGACATCAACCCCAACGCCCTGGAGAGCGTGGCCCGGGATGTGGCCCGGCAGCCGTCCCCACCGCCGGTAGACCTCGTCGAGAGCGACCTGCTGGAAGCCATTTCCGACGAGGCCGACCTCATCGTCTTCAACCCGCCCTGGATCCCGGGTCGGGTCGACAGCCCGCTCGACCGGGCGCTGTTCTACGACGACGACCTGTTCGAGCGCTTCTTCGCCCAGGCACACCGCAAGCTCGCCACCGGGGGCCGGGTCGTGCTCGTGTTCTCCAGCGTGCTGCGCCTGCTGCACCCGGATGCGGCCCATCCCATCGACGCAGAGCTGGACCGCGGCCGCTTCGTGCTGGAGAGGAAGCTGCAGCGCCGGGTGAAGGGACAGGGCCGGCGCACCAAGGAGCGGGTGGAGGTCTGGGTGCTCGCCCCGGCAGAATAGGGGGCCTCCCGCACACCCCCGGGTCCCATGCCTGCTCCCCGCCAGTTCCTGCTCGGCCCCCGCTCCATCGACCTCGACGTGAGGCAGGTGGTGGCGCTCGATGGAAATTCCGCGCCCGTGGGCCTCACCGAGCTGGAGACACGGCTGCTGGGCTGGCTGGTGGGCCGTCCCGAGGTGGTGGTCTCCAAGGCCACGCTGTTGGCCGAGGTGTGGGGCTACGCGAGCGGGGTGCAGAGCCGCGCGGTGGACTACACGCTGCGTCGGCTGCGTCAGAAGGTGGAGGACGACCCCAGCAAGCCGGTTCACCTCGTGGGGGTGTACGGCGGCGGCATCGCCCTGCGGGGGGTGGACGCGGGGGGCGCCGACAAGCCGACCGGCCGCCCTCCTTCCCCCAGAGACCCCTTCGTGGCCCGACGCCCCGAGCTCGACCTCCTTCGGGGCTGGCTCGACGATGGCGCCCGCCTCGTGTCCGTGCTCGGTCCGGGGGGAGTGGGCAAGACCCGCCTGCTGCTGGAGCTGCTGCGCGACGACGACACCGTGCCGTGGGTGTCCGCCGGTGCGGTTCACGATGTCGGGGGACTCAAGCGCGCGGTGGCCGAGGCTCTGGGTCGGGAGGACGCCCGGGTGCGCCCGGCCGTGGCGGACCGCTGTGGACGCGTGGTGCTCGACGAGGTGGAGGGCTGCTTGGATGCGGTGCGCGACCTGCTCCCCGACTGGCTCGATGCCGCCCCGAAGCTGCAGTGGGTGGTGAGCTCCCGGAGCCGGCTCGCCCTGCCCGACGAGCTCCCGCTGCGCCTCTCGCCCCTTTCAACGAAGGACGCCCGGCGTCTGTACACCGCCCGCGCCGCCGCTGCCGGTGCCCTGCATGCCTTGCATGACCTGAACGCCCCGGGCCTCGACCACCTCATCGACCGCCTCGACGGACTCCCCCTCACCATCGAGCTGGCCGCCGCCCGCGCTGGAGTGCGCACCGTCGCCGAGCTGGTGGACGCCCTCGACGACCCGCTGGACACCCTCGCCGACCCCGACGGCCGCTCCCTGCGCTCGGTGGTCGCGTGGTCCTGGCGGCTGCTTCCCGAGGACACCGCCGATGTGTTGGCCCGATGTGCCGTCTTTCCGGGCGAGTTCTCCCTGTCGGCCGCCGAGGCGGTGGCCGGGTCCACCGTCCGCGCGCACCTCGACGCTCTGCGAGACCACTCCCTGCTCACCGCCCTCCCCGGGGCCCGGCGGCGCTTTCGCATCTCGGTCGCTGTCCGCCAGTTCGCCCGGGAGAAGCTGCCGCTCCACACCCGAGATGACGTCGACCAGGCCCTTCTCGCCTGGGCCTTGCGCCACACCGGGCATGGGCAGCGGGGGTCCCAGAGGGCCTGGATTCACGATGAGCTGGAGATGCTGCGCGCGCTACTGGAGCGCCTGGTCGCCCACCATCCCCAGGATGCCGCCCGCCTCGCCACCGCCCTCGCCCAGGTGCTCGCCGACCGGGGCCTCATCGATGAGGGACTGGCCGCACTCGCCCACTCGTCGGAGCCTGCCGGCCGCAGCGCCGTCCTCCGCGGCCGACTCCTCGGCATGGTGGGCCGCACCGAGGAAGCCATGGTGGTGCTCGGTCCGCCCCTCTCCGAAGGCACCGACGCCCTGAAGGGGGCCGCGCACCTCGAGCTCGCCGAGCTGGCCATCATGGGCAGCCGACTGGCCGAGGCCCGGCAGCACCTCGACGACGCCCGGCGCCTCCTGGCCGAAGACCCTCACCGACAGGCCTGGGCCGCCGGCCGCCTGTGCACCGTGCTGCGGATGCAGGGCGACGACCTCGACCGCGCCCGCTCCCTCGCCGAACAGGCCGTCGAGGAGATGACCCGCCTCGAAGACCCCTTCGGACAGGCCGACGCCCGGGTCGACCTCGCGCTCACCCTCCGCGCCCTGGGCGAGACCCGCGCCGCCCGAGAGCATGTCGCCGCCGCCTTGCACACCTTCGAAGCCCTCGGCAGCCTGCGACGGGCCGCGTCCCTGCACGTCAACCTCGGCGTGATGTGCTCCGAGCAGGGCGACCGGGCCCTGGCCCTGCGGCACTACCGCACCGGCCTCGCCCTGCACCAGCGCACGGGAAACCGACGCGGTGCCGGCATCGCCTGGCTCAACCTCGCGGCCACCCACTTCTGGCGGGGGGAGACCGCCGACGCGGAGGCCGCGCTCTCGGAAGCGGGCCTGCTGGCCGAGCAGCTCCACGACCGCCGGCAAGAGGGCCTCATCCACGGCATCCGGGGCATCGGACGCTTCGTGGCCGGCGAGATTCCCGCCGCCATCCAGGCCCTCACCCGCGCGCGCACGGTGCTCTGCGATGCCCAACAGGCCGCCCTCGCCGGCTGGTTCGCCACCTACGAGGGGGTGGCGCGGGCCATCCAGGGCCAGCCCACCGACGCCTGTGAGCCCCTCGCCGCCGTGCCTGCGCTCGTGGCGGCCGCACGGTCCAAACACGCGCAAGATGGTCACCTACACGCCATTCTCGACAACATCGGCGCCCGGGCCCGCGCCTGCGAGGACGGCCGCTACCTGGTGGAGTGGCTGCGGGAGCGGGGCTGAGGCTCACTCCGCGCAGGTGCCCTCCAGCCGCACGTCGTCAACGAGGGTGTGGTGGACGGCCCGATAGGAGGTGCCCACCTGGAAGGTGATGCGGGCGTCGGGCACGTCGGCGGGGACCGAGAAGGGGACGGACAGCTCCCGCCAGTCGCTCTCGTAGAACCAGCCGGACGCCTCTTCGCGCAGCTCCTCGCAGAAGGTGGAGGGGTCCTCCTCGAACAGGATGCGGTTGCCCGATGGTGCATCGAGGCGGGCGACGAACCAGGGATTCTCGTGGCCGTCGCAGCCGGTGGTCCAGTGGTTGTCGTCGCTCGTGAGGATGCGCCGCTGGAAGGTGAGCACGTAGTCGCCCGCGGGCAGAGCCGCGCCGCCGATGGGCTGGCTCGCGCTGCTGTAGGACGCCCCGCCGTCGGGATCTGCCGCCAGGTCGAGCATCCGGGTGCCTTGTGTCGGCCGGATGTGGAGCAGGCTGGGGACCACCTCCGCGGGGGACGACACCGTCCAGGCGGCTGCACCGTCTTCGAAGCCACCGTCCTGCAGGTCGGTCTCGGAGAACAGCGGACCGGCGTAGCCCTCCAGGAGCGGCAGAGCCGGAGAGGCGGGCTCGGGAGCGGGATGGCCGTGGGAGACCACCCACTCGTCGTCGGTCTTCCCGATGGTGGACGTCGCTTCGTCGACCGCCTCTCCAAGGGAGCGCCCCATGCTTCCCCACAGCCGCAGGGTGAGCCCGGCGGCCAGCTCGGCGTAGCCCGCCGCCACGAAGTCATCGTAGGAGTAGGTCGCCACGGCCCCGGCCTGCACGAGGGAGCGGTGCATGATGGCGTCCCGGCCGACGTCGCAGGAGCTGAACATCACCACCGAGTCGGCGAGCTGGTCGTGCTCGAAGGTGTCGGCGAAGAAGGCGGGGTGGACCGCCGCATAGAAGGTGTCGTCACCGTCGTCGAAGAAGTCCTGCAGGGACACCCGCTGGTTGACGAGGTCCTGGTAGAGGTCCGCCTCGAGGTCGTCCAGCGTCTGCCCCGTGAGGACCGCCACGGTGGTCAGGCCCCGACCACACCGGACCCACTCGGCCACCCCCCGGCCCGCACGCTCGTCCTCCGCGAGACAGATGCCCGACATCGCCGAGCCCGAGTGGGTGGCGAAGATGTGCACTCCGGCACCCATCTCCTTGAGCCGGGCCACCGTGGTCTCGTCGCGGATGTACTCCTGCTTGGTGGGGGTGGGACACTGGCCCGAGGTGGCGATGCGACCCACCTCCTTGTCGACCAACATGCCGATGCGGTCGCCGTAGAAGGGCATGTAGAGGTGGAAGTCGGGCGTGGGGGACGGGTCCACCGACGACGGCGGTGGGGGTGGGCCGGCCACACCGGAGGACGGCAGCGCAGCGACGGCCTCGTCGGGCAGCGCCAGGTCGTCGGGCACAGGCAGAGGCGGCTCGGCGAAGTGCTTTTCGAAGACCGCACCCTCGTCCGACTGCCACCACACGGAGGCCTCGGTCCAGCCAATGGCGCGCAGCTCGGGAAGTGCAGCCAGCTGCATGGCCAGGGCCTCCGGGTCGGTGGCACCGACAGACACGGTGTCGGCAAGGTCGACCAGATTGGCCAGATGGGCCTCATCGAGCGCAGGCCAGACCACGAAGGAGGACGGCAGAGTGCGGTGACCGTCCACCTCCGCCCAGACCTCGCACACAGAGTCGAGCGCCGGCGCAGCGAAGTCCTCCATCGGACCGCGCTGCTCGCCCGTCCCACAGTCGACCACGAGCTCGGCACCCGAGATGCCCGACCACAAAGGCGTGATGGTGTCGCCCGGCGAGAACACCTGTCCCCCCAGCGACACGGTCTCCCCGAAGAAGGCCCCCGGCTGCCACAGCACCTCCAAGGTGGCCGAGCCGGTCTCGCCAGCGGAGTTGGTGGCCCGCACCGACACGAGCTGAAGCCCCTCGTCGAGGGCCACGGACTGGGAGAAGGCGGTCCAGGCGCCGTCGGGCTCGGAGATGCGCCCTTCGACCACGAGTGCAGCACCGGTGGCCTCCCACTGGCCGAGGGGGGTCGGGGCGGTCAGCTCCACGAAGGGGCCTTCCGAAGGGCCCCGAACCACTGGAAGAGTGCCGTCAGAATCGTCGAGATGGCCGGTGTCAGCACTATCTTCGTGCAGACCAGGCTCGCTGGGCGAGGGGTCGGCCTCGGCCGTCGCGGACTTGTTCGCGGGCGCGGTGCAAGCCGCCAGACCCAGCCAGACGAGAGGGGACAGTCGCATGGAAGACCTCCGTTCGCTCCTCCACACATGCCCGGCGCCGGTGCAGCCAAATGGTGCAGGGCCGTTGCAGCCGGTCTGCGTGCATGACCGAGGCCCATTCGGCAGAATGCAGGGCCTCCCCCGGAGCCCCCATGACGTCGATGAACAAGTACCTGCTGACCAGCCGCATCATCGTAGGCGCGATGGTGATGTCGACCTGCATCTACTTCGTGGTGCTGATGACGCTCAGCCAGCAATGGACGGAGCCCGCCCCAGACCTCGGCATCATCCCCATGACCCTGATGGGACTGAGCATTGCGATGATTCCGATGGTCGCGGTGCTGCGCAAGGTGGTGATGGGCTCGCTGGCGCTCACGGCACCCCCGGCCGCGCGCGCCAAGGAGACCGTCTCGGAGGCCGCGCTCGAAGATGCGGTCCGCAAGGCCGCCATGCGCTACCAGGTCGGCACCCTGGTGGGGGTGGCCATCGCCGAGAGCATTGCCATCTACGGCTTTGTCACCGCCTTTCTCACCCAGGAGCCCCTCGCCTACCTGCCGAACTGGGGCGTGGCGGTGGCCATGATGGCCATCCAGTTTCCGCGACCCGCCGGGCTGATGAACCTGCTCGGGGAGCCGGAGCGGACGACCCTGGCGGGGCGGTAGCGCCATCCGGCCAGGCGGCGGGCGGGGCAGGGATGGAGTGGAAGCGGCCGGAGGCCGGCCCCGCAGGGGCCAAGCGGCCCTGGGGTGCCCGGAGCGTGCGGAGGGCACGCCAGGTTCTCGGCCGCGCGCTGCAACGAGAGCCCGGTCGACCGAAGGGAGAGCCCCCCAGGAGGCCCTGAGGATGCGCCTTCATGCGGCAGCTTGCTCGGCCTGGTGGGCTTTGTAGAGGAAGAACAGTGTGCCCAGGGCGAGGCCGGTGCCGACCGGAACGTGGGTCATGGCGAGCATGGAGGCGACCAGTGCGGCGGCCTGACGCCAGGAGCTGCCGCGCCACAGTCCCCAGGCGGCGAGGGCGGCGGGGATGGCCTGCACCAGCAGGAAGATGCCGAGCAGCACGCCAATTCCGCCGAAGAAGCCGCCGAAGGCAATCGCACCCAGCTCCTTTTCGACGGCACCCAGCACCGAGACCATCCCGCCCAGGCCCACGAAGATGCCGGCGCCGAGGAGGCCCGAACCGAGCTGGAGGAGGAAGTGGGCAACCATGATGGCCGCGGCCATGCGGTCGTGGTGGGCGGCCTCGGGGGAGCGGACGGTCGGGGGCATGGCGGCTCCGGGGGACGGTCGAAGCAGTATTGTCCCGCGACGGGGGCATCGAGGGTTCATATGGGCGCCAGCCTGTCGCACCGGCCCCCTGATGTCCACGCCCGTCCCCTGGCACTTGTTGCCCGGTCCCCTGGTCATGATCGACCTGGAGACCACCGGCACCTCCGCCACCCACCACCGCATCGTCGAGCTGGCGGCCGTTCGAAAGGCGCCTGGCGAGCCCACCCGCGTGCTCCACACCCTCGTCGACCATGGCCAACAGCGGGTCGGGGCCACCCACATCCACGGCATCACCCGCCGCATGCTCGACGGCGCGCCGGGAATCGACGAGGTGCTGCCCCTGCTGCGACGGCTGTGCGAGGGCGCCACGATGGTGGCCCACAACGCCTCCTTCGAGCACCGCTTCCTGCGCACCGAGATGGACCGCTGTGGGGGGGTCTGGGGCATGCCGCGCCTGTGCACGCTGCTGCTGGCCCGCCGCCTTCATCCTGAGCGCAAGGGGGCCGGCGGACATGGGCTCGGGGGCATGGCGCGCTGCTACGACATCGAGGTGAAGGCCGCGCACACCGCATTGGGCGACGTTCGGATGATGTCGGCGATGCTGGGCCAGATGCTGCGCCGGTTCTCGGAGCACGAGCGGCTGCCGAGTGCGCTGCAGGAGTCGAGCCGACCAGCAGCGGAGGACTGGCAGTGGCCCGAGGGGGGGCAGCAGGTGCGCCTCAAGCCCCGGTGGGGATGAGCCTCACCGCTCGATGAGCAGCTCCTCATCGAGCATCCGACGCAGCAGCCCCGACACCTGCTTCTTCGGGACCTTCAGCCGACGGGCCTCCCGTGAGACCTCGCTGCGGCTCCGGGGACTCCGACAGAAAGCCAGCACCCCCACCACCCCGGCCGACAACACATGCACGCCGAGCCCACCACCGTCTTGGCGCTCGATGAGGAGGTTCTCGCGCGAACCGCCGGCCCTGGGGGCCTGCCAGCGACGGCCTTGGGCCACCGACTCGAAGGCGTTGGGGCCAAGCTCGCCCAGACCGCGCTGCCAGTGGGACAGAGTGCCTTCGGGCAGCCGCAGTCCTTCCATGCCGGGCGAGGACACGAGGCCCGGACCGTCGTCTCGCACACCCCGCCGGGCGCGCACCACCGCCGCCTCCAGCTGCACGAAGGGCCGCACATCCCGGGCGACCCGGTCGGCCAACCAGTCGCCGCAGGCCTCGGCCATCGAGCCCCGGTGGGTGAGCACGCGGGCGAAGGCCTCGGTGCCGAAGAAGGCGTCGACCTCGGCCACGCCCACCAGAGCAGTGGTGAGCAGGTATTCCTCGATGACAGCCTGGGTGAGGCGGGCCCGGCGGAAGCGGTCGGTGGTCCAGGCGCGGTGGTCGACGGCGCGGACCATCTGCAGGTCGTCTGGAGACAGGGTGTAGCGGCCATCGGGAAGGTCGATGGACAGGCTGTCTTCACGGTAGACACGCGCGTTGTATGCAGGGTCGACGGTGAGGCGCAGCATCACTGCCTGCAGGGCGCGCACCCTCTGGGTGGCCGGTCTCATGGGGTGGCCTCGCCGGTGGCAGATGCCCAGCGGGCAGCCGTCTCGCCGAACAGGGGCCGCACGACGTCGATGGGGTTGCGCTCGCACTCGATCACCACCGCCTTCACGTTCTTGCCGTGGGCAGCGATGTGTTCAGCGATCTGCCAGGTGTCGGGGAGCACCTCGGCGCCATGGTCGTCGTCGATCCACGACAGCCCGCCGTGGTCGCGGGGAGTGCCGCCCGCGATGTGCAGCTCCACCACCCGGTCGATGTCGAAGCCGTCGAAGCCGGCCAGCGGGTCGAGGCCCCGGGCGCGCTGGAACATGGCGAGGTGGGCGCAGTCGATGAGCACGCCCGTGTCGGCCTCCTCGGCGAGGCGACCGAAGAAGTCGAGCAGGTGCATCGGACCCAGAAACGCCGCCCCAGGGGGGTTCTCGGGGAGCACCTCCAAGCCCACCTCCTCCCGCAGTCGCCGGATGCCGTCGGCCATCGGCCCCACCGCCTCGGGCAGCAACACCGGCGGCAGCAGCAGCATGTGCCCCCGGTCGCGTCGACCGAGGTGCCACAGCCCCGCATCGCCGCACATCCAGGCCGGCTTCACCAGCTCGAGGCCCGCCCGCACCGCATCGAGCCAGGCGGGGTCGAAGTCGCGGGCGTCGTCGAGGTTGACGTCGAGGAAGTGCCAGGTGGTGGGCCAGCCGCGTGCCACCCAGGCCCGTGTGTGTTCGTCGAGGCCCTGGGCAATCTCGACGCCCACCTCCAGAAAGGCCGCGTAGTCGCTGTTTTCGAGACGGAGCGCCACGGGGTCGAGGGCGCCTTCGACGTCACCGGCGCCATACTCGGTGGACACGCCGAGGCCGAGGTGGGGCAGGTGCTGGACACGGTGGAGAAAGTCGGACATGCCGACGGACTATCTGGGTGGTCGACACCCGGCCCCCGACCGACCGAGGCCGCCATGACCCCGCTCGCAAAGCTGCTCCATTCTGGCCGCATCCCGCGCGTCATCGGCTTCGACGACGCCCCCTTCGACCGGGCGGCGGGCAGTCCAGTGCCCATTTCCGGCATCGTGTGTGCCGGCACCCGCTTCGAGGGCATGGTGTGGGGACGGGCAACGCGCGACGGGAACGACGCCACAGACGTCATCTTGGCGCTCCTGAGGGACTCGAAGTTCCACGCGCAGGTGCATGCGGTGCTGGTGGACGGCCTCGCGGTGGGGGGCTTCAACCTCATCGACCTGCCGCGCCTGTCCACGGAGCTGGAGCGCCCCGTGGTGGCCGTGATGCGCCGTCCCCCCGACGTGGATGCGGTGCGCGCCGTGCTGGCTCGCTTCGACGATGCCGACCGCCGCCTGGCATTGCTGGAAGCCGCGGGTCCCATCCACACCGAGCAGGGCTTCACCTTTCAGTGCCACGGTGCAGAGGTTGACGTGGTGGCCGCCCTTCTCGACCGGCTCACCGACCGGGGTAGGGTTCCCGAGCCCCTGCGACTCGCCCACCTCATCGGCTCGGCGGTGGTGCTGGGCCAGTCAGGACGCCGTGCCTGAGCCTCACAGGGCGGACGGCATCCAGCGGGCCAGGCAGCGCCGGAGCACATCTCCGCGCACGGGCTTGGGCAGGTAGTCGTCCATGCCCGCAGCCAGGCATTCCTCCCGGTCGCCCAGCATGGCATTGGCGGTCATGGCGACGATGGGCAGGCGGGCCTGGTCGGCCTCGGCCGTGCGGAAGCGACGGGTGGCCTGCAGGCCGTCCATCACGGGCATCATCACGTCCATCAGCACCAGGTCGAAGCGGCCATCGTCCAAGCGGGCCAGGGCTTCGGCACCGTTGTGGGCCTCCACCACGGTGAGGCCCAGATGCTCCAGCATCACGCGGGCGATGGTGCGGTTGACGTCGGCGTCGTCGACCACAAGCACCCGGCCGTCGAAGTGGTCGGGCACCACCTCCCCCGCTCGGATGGACAGCGTGTCCTCCTCGCCGTCCACCACGGGGAGCGGCAGGCGGAGGGTGAAGATCGACCCCCGGCCGGGCTCGCTGTCCACCGACAGGCTGCCCCCCATTCGCTCGGCGAGGCCGCGGCTGATGGCCAGGCCGAGTCCGGAGCCGGAGAAGCGGCGCGTGGAGGAGTCGTCGACCTGCCGAAAGGACTCGAAGACCGTGTCGAGTCGGTCGGCGGGAATGCCGATTCCGGTGTCCACGACGTCGATCTGGAGCGGACCATGTCCGGATCCGCTCACCCGCAGCACCACCGAGCCCTCCGGCGTGAACTTCAGGGCGTTGGAGAGCAGGTTGAGCAGCACCTGGCGGATGCGTCCGGCGTCTCCGGAGCGCATGGGCACCAGCTCGGGGTCGAGCTCGGCGCGGAGCACCAGGCCCCGGCGCGCCGCGGTGGGAGCGAGCAGGTCGATGGAGGCCTGAACGACGCGCTGCAGGTCGAAGTCGGCGTTCTGGATGTCGAGCTTGCCGGCCTCGATCTTCGAGATGTCGAGCAGATCGCCAACGATGGACAGCAGTGAGCGGGCCGACTCGAGGGCCCCGTGGGCCATCTGCCCCTGGAGCTCATCGAGCTGGGAGTCGGCGAGGATCTCCAGTGAGCCGAGGATACCGTGCAGGGGGGTGCGCAGCTCGTGGCTCATGTTGGCGAGGAAGCGAGACTTGGAGCGTGTGGCGGCCTCCGCCTGCTGCTTGGCCTCCAGCAGCTCGGCGGCGATGCGAGACCGCTCGTCGACCTCGGCCTTCAGGCGCTTGACGGCGACAGCGAGGTCAGCCCGGGTGGCGACGTCGGACTCGAGCAGTCGATCGAGGTCGGACTCCAGGGAGCGAGGGGAGGGTCCCACCTCGAAGAGGTAGGCGGTGGGGTCACTCCCGGGCGCCCGTCGCACGGTGGTCCAGCAGTTGGTGCCAAACAGCCGGGTGCCGTAGCCAGCGAACTTGCCTGCGAGGAAGTGAACACCGAGGGTGTCATCGAGACCCGCCACCAACAAGGCCTCCCAGCTTCCGTGGGCCCTCACCTGGAGACGATGGGCGTCGTGGTCGAGGGCCTCGAGCTGCCAGCGTCCCCACCCCGCCGCGGCTGCCACCTCGACGAGGATGTCGAAGCCGTTCTCGAAGTCCGTCCCCATCTCGATGACCGCCCAGTCGCCGGCCACGCTGTTGCGCCCCTGCTTCTGGAGCGCAAGGCCAAAGCGCTCGGGTCCGACCATCTCCCGCATGCCGGCCCAGAGGCCCGCGAGGGTGCTGTCCACCCACATCAACATGGCGGGAAAGCCGCCGAACTGGAAGGTGCCGTCGGTCGTGTTCCAGGTGAGCCGGTGCCCGCTGACCACCTTGGCGTGGGTGGTGCCGGGGGGACCCTCGGCGGGGTCGTCTGCCAGGAGGCCCGCATCCGACAGCTCGCCCAAGATATCGTCTACAAGGCCATCTTCATCTATTCCTTGCGCGTTGAGGAGGCGGACGAGGCGCGCACGGGCGGAGGGTTTGGACATGACTCACCGGGGTGAACCGCTCCGGACGGCGGCTGGTGCACCCACCGAAATAGGGCGGCCAATGCAATCGTCGACGCTGCTCCGGACCTGTAGGACAACTCTTGCCCCAGGGCGTCACTCCACCGGCAGCACGACACCGGTGCGGGTCACGTCGAGCACCCGGTCAGACCACCCACCGGACAGGGTCACGCGAATGGTGTCCTCGTCTTGTCGCTCAAAGGACAGCACCGCTTCCTTGCCATCGGGGTTGTAGACCGTGTAGCGGCCGGTCTCGGGCACGGGGTCCATCCAGCGGGCCGCCACACCCTCGGCCGTCATCGACCAGTCCCGGCCGTCCTCCGCGGTCCAGTCCCGGTGGCCGTCGGCGGCGAAGCCGAGCTCGAAAGTGTCGCCCTCATAGGGCTTCTGAAGGACTTCACCGGTGGCATCCAGCACCCCTGCCGCGCTGGTCCAGGCGCCGTCGTAGGTGACCTGGCGGGTGAGCGGACCATCGACCGCATCCCAGGTGACCTGGGCGTTGCCGGTGAGGCTCAGCTCCCCGTCATGCACGTCGAACCACTCGTGCTCCAGCACGACCTGACCGGCGAGGTCGACCGACACCACCGTCACCGACAAGGCGCCCGCGTAGGTGCGGCCGCGGTGTTCGCAGGCATCGTCGAGGGTGCCGAGGTCCATGTGTACGAAGGGCAGGCCATCTTCGTCGACATCGAGGGTGACCTCGGAGCAGGGAAGCTGGCTCTGCACCCAGTCCCGCAGGTTCTCGGCAGCGGCATCGCGGGCGGCGCCGAGGGTGAAGCCGGTGGTGATGTCGATGACCTCGCCGGCGAAGGCCTCGGTGCGCTGGGTCTGCATCGCCGCGCCCAGGGCCTCCAGCTCCTCGGCCGGCGTGAGGGCCGCCTTGTCGACCTCCATGCAGCCGATTGCGAGGGGAGCGAGGGCGAAAGCAGACAAGCGGCGGGTCATGGCGTCTCCTCTTGAGTCGCCGGCCCCGACGTGTGTCCTCCGGAAGTCGTCAACGCCGCGTCAGCCGGGCACACTGCCGCGACAGTCAGCCCGGGGCACAGGTGGACACGCCCGCCCCCACCACATTGATGCCCAGCTCGGGGACCACGAGGGAGATGCCGCCCGAGCGGTCGATGCGGTGGACAGCGGTGGAGTTGCCCATGCCGTACATGCGCGTGAACAGGTAGAACTCGCCGTCCCAGGCTGCGAAGGCGAAGGTGTCGAGGTTGGCGATATCTAAGGTGGTGCCCACCGAGATGCTGTCGGCCACGGCCCCGGTGGACTGGTCGAGCTCCACCACCCTCAAGGGCGACTCGAGGGGAAGCACTGCGAACAGTTCTCCCGCGCCGGTACCGGTGAGCTCGCCCTGGCTCGGCAGGGACCCCAGCAGGGTGAGCTGCCAGGTGGAGGGGTCGATGCGGCCGAGCTGCCGGCTGTTGGCGACGAACAGGCTGTCGCGCCAGCTCTCGGCGCTCTGGGTGGCGAAGCCCATGCCGAATGCCCCGAAGCCCGAGCCATCGGAGTAGCCGGTGGACGTGCAGGCCAGGGTGTCGAGATCGACCGCGAACACCTCGTTGTCGGCGTAGCGCACGTAGGCGACCCCATCTCGGGCCACGCCCATGGAGGCGGGGGTGCTCCAGGATTCGCAGGACAGGGCGCCAAGGCCGGTGAGCGAGCCGGTCGCGGGGTCGAAGGTGGACAGGGTCTCGCGGTCCTTCTCGATGATGTAGATGAGGTCGGAGGTGCCCTCGCAGTCGTCCTCGGGGGCGGGGTCTTCGTCGGGAAGATCGTCGGGGAGGTCGTCCTCGGGCAGCTCCTCGTCGTCACCCGTGCTGCCGTCGCCGGTGGGCGCTTCGTCTGTGTCGTCGTCGAAGCTGCCGGTGTCGAGGTCTTCGGTGCCTTCGGGGGACCCGCCGGTGTCCTCCAGGGAGAGCGCCTTGTCTTCGTGGAGCATGAAGTCGGTGCTGCAGCCGGTGAGCAGGACGAGCACCAGAGCGCGGCCGGTGGAGAAGGTCTGGGCAGACAATGACAAAGACGGCATGGCGGGCCTCCAGGGACGCCCTTGTTGTCGCCTGGAATGTCCACCCATGAAAGCGATGGATTTCGACCAACTCGTTCAATGAGATCGAACGAAGGTCTACTGCATCGCCGGACAGCTCCAGTCGGGCACACCAGCCTCCCGGGCGGCGTTCTGCCAGAGGGTGTAGGCCTGCTCGGGGGGTGCGTGGGCCATCACCGCGAAGGCCTCGCGGATCTCCCGGTTCTTGAGGCCCTCGTCGAGGCGGGCGGCCAGCTGCATCTGGAGGCGCTGGGCGGGCAGATCGGCGTAGGGACCGGTCTTCGCCATGGCCTGGGTGTACTCGCTGCACAGCAGGTCGAGGTCGGCTTCGGCAGACCCGCAGCCGACGACAAAGAGGGGGACGAGCAGAGACAAGGGGCGCATGGAGGCTCCGAAGGTCAGGAGGGCGCCTCAGGGCTATCGTGGCCGGCGTCCTCAGGCGCGGCACGCATGAGCAGAGCTTCGAAGCGCCGAGACGCAGGACCCTGCACCCGGTCCGCGTGCCGGACGAGCAAGGGCTGCCAGGTCCACTCCGCGTCGCCGTCGATGAGCTTGACTGTGCGCAAGATACCGATGTCGAGGTCATCTTGAACGAGGTGCAGTGGCATCCAGCCAAAGCCCAGTCCCTCCAGCAAGCCCACGCGCTTGGTGGGGAAGTCGGAAAAGTGGACGAGGTGGCCGGCGCCAAACCAGGCCTCCGCACCGTCGGCCACGGTGGGGGAGGAGTCACGGACGAGCAGCTCGACGTGGTCCGCGAGCTGGGTCCGGCGGATGGGCCCGGTGGCCAGTGGATGCGACGCCGCGACCACGAGGCGCATCGGCAGGGGCGCAAGGCGGGTGACCACACATCCCTCGGCCTCTTCGAGCCCTAGCACCAACATCAGATCGGCATCATCCGCCTGCCAGCGGGCGATGACTCCTTGCCGATGCTCGACGTCGAGGCGAAGCCGGGTGGGGTGGTCCTCGGCGAGGAAGCCCCGCAGAGCCCGCACGATGGGACGCATCGGAAGCGCGCCGTCGACGACCACCTGGAGCGTGGGCTCCCAGCCTGCTTGCAGTCCATCTGCCAGCACATCGAGCCGGCGGGCCGCCCCCAACACCTCCCGCCCGGCATCCAGCAGGCGATGACCGGCCTCGGTGAGCACCGCCCGGTGGCCACTGCGGTCGAAGACGGCCACACCGACGGCCTCCTCGAGTCGCGCCACCGCATGGGACACGGCGGAGGGCACCCGATGCAGAGACCGCGCCGCTGCAGCGAAGGAGCCGGTGCGGTCGATCGCATCGAGCACGAGCAGCTGGTCGAGCGTGTGCCGGGGCGGAGTGGACATGCGGCGGTGTAGCCCGGTGCCAGGTATTGCGTTTTGCACATACCGCCCGATCGGCCAATTCGTTGAGCGCGGCGTCAGGAGTTCCCAGTTGCACTTACTTGCCTCGGGGCGGCGTGTGCCCCACACCAAGCACCAGACAATGCCGAGAGCGACACGCCACCCAACCCCTCCGATTCGGCCAGAAACACCTCCAGAACTGCATTATCCATGACTCCGCCCATCCACCGAGTCAACGCAGTGCAACTCGAGTTACCTGACACCTTCCTCAACAAAACGGGGCGAGCGGTGGTTTGTGCAACTCTGGGAACCTGACGCCGTGCTCAACAGGGAACCTGGGCGGTGGGGCTGACGTCGGAGGGAGGGCCCCTGGAGATCTGCATGCGCACTCGCCTCACGCTCGCTGTCGGCTCGGTGGCCTCACTCTTGCTCGCCTTCCTGCTCGGAACGGCCGGTCAGTCGTCGGAGGCCGATGCCGAGTCCCGCTCGCCGGACTCTCCTCGTCGGCGTCTCGGCACCCGCACACACCCGCCCCGCGCCGATGCACCCTCCCGTCCACCCCCCCAGCTGCCTACCGTCGCCGTCGCCGTCGAGCTGAGCCGGAACCCCAGCGACGCCATCCTGCCGCCCAGCCTGCTCATGCCCGAGTGGGACCCCGAGCTCGCGTGGCCGCTGCCCGACGCACTGCCCGACGACCCCGTGGTCTTCGCCCTGCAGGAGCTGCTGTCCACCGACGCCGACACCGACGCGCACGACGACGCCCTCGACGCCCTCGACCTCGCGCTGGTGGACGGTCCCACCCCGGAAGACCCCTGGGCCTTCATCGCGCGCCTCGAAGGCGAACGCCAGCTCGCCTGCGCGTCCTACCACGACGCCCTCATCGACCATGAACAGCGCCTCGTGGAGTGGGCCGCCCGAGGCGGACCGGGTCCCCGTCCCGACGCACCCCAGGCGTGGAAGGCCGACGGCCTGGCCGACGATGCCCTCGACCTCGCCCAGGCCATCGATGCCTTCTCCGAGGACCCCCACGCCGCCGACATCGCACGCCTCACTGCCGCGGCGGTCCTCCTCGACTGGGAGTCGGGAGAGTTCGACGAGAACATCGCAGTGGACGCCATCTTCGACGTGGTCCACCACACCAGCGACCCCGCCACCCTCGCCGCCGCCACCGACTTGCTGGTGGGCACCACCGTGGAGCTGTCCGACCCCGAGCTCGCCGAGCTCAAGGCCCTGTCCGCCCACCTTCCCGGTCCCACCGCCACCCGCCTCGCATGGTTCCTGGCCGGCCGACACCTCGCGGAGAACCGCCCTGAAGACGCCCTGGCTGTCCTCGATCACGGCATCGAAGCCAGCGCCTCCTACGAAGCGGACACCCTCGACACCATGTGGGCCCGCGCCGCGCTGGAGGCCGGTCGCGGCGCGGTGGTGGGCATGAGCGGACGCACCGGAGGACGCTCACTCCACGAGTCGGTGCAGGCCGCGGCATGGAGCTGCTGGGCGACCCTCATCGAGGCCGACGACCCCTGGGTGGCCGATGGGACGCTGTACCGGGCCCACGCCATCGTCACCCCGGGGGGGCTGCAATGGGTGGACTGGACCGACGACAACGCCCACGGGCGCTGCCTCGCCGCAAGCGCCGACACGCTGGTGCTTCCCGACGAGCCCGTGCAGCTGTGGATCGAGGTGGAGCCGATCGGGTCTTGACGTGTAAAGTTCCCAGCACATGGTCCCTCTGAGGGGACCCCCGATGCATGACGGCTATGCTCGGGTCACGGGAGCCTTCATGCACATCACCTCCAGATCCCTCCTGCTGGGCGGCTGGCTTGCCTTGTCCGCCTGCGACGACTCCAACAAGGTCGAGGAGACCGTGACCGGCGACATTGCGGGCGGCAGCGGCAGCGGCGACGATGGAAGCGACGATGGCGGGGATGACGGCAGCGACCCCCAAGACGCCGACGGCGACGGCTTTCCGGCTTCGGAGGACTGCGACGACACAGATGACAGCGTGCATCCGGGCGCCGAGGAGCTCTGCGATGGGGTGGACAACGACTGCGATGGCGTCACCGACCCCGACGACGCCGCGGATGCCCCCACCTTCTACCGAGACGCGGATGGCGACGGCTTCGGCGACATCGACCAGCCGACCACCGCCTGCGAGCAGCCGGAAGACCATGTCGACAATGCCGACGACTGCTACGACACCAACGACCGCGTGCACCCCGACGCCACCGAGATCTGCAACGAGCTCGACGACGACTGCGACGCCCTCATCGACGACGACGACGACTCCCTCGACACCTCCAGCGGCGCCGAGTTCTTCCTGGATGCCGATGGGGACGGCTACGGCGACGCCGCACTCCCCACCTGGGCCTGCGAGCAGCCCGACGAGCACGTCGACAACGCCGACGACTGCAACGACGACTCCGACGCGGTCTGGCCCGGTGCGCCCGAGGTCTGCGACGACCTCGACAACGACTGCAACGGCCTCACCGACGACGACGACCCCGCCGTAGACCGCTCGACCGCACGCATCTTCTACCGGGATGCCGATGGCGACGGCTACGGACGCAACAACCAGACCGCCCTCGGCTGCTCGCTGCCCTCCGGCTACAGCACCGACGACACCGACTGCGACGACGACAACGCCGATGTGAACCCCGGCGCCACCGAGGTCTGCGACGAAGACGACACCGACGAGGACTGCGACCGCACCTGGGACGACCACGACAGCAGCGTCGACCTGTCCACGGGCTCCACCTGGTACGCCGACGCCGACGCCGACGGCTACGGCGACAGCACCGATGCCGGCACTCTGGCCTGCGACGACCCCTCCACCAGCACCGCCCCCTACGTCACCGAGGCCACCGACTGCGACGACACCGACGCCGACGTGAACCCCGGCGCCACCGAGGTGTGCAACAGCATCGACGACGACTGCGATGGTGACGTCGACGACGATGACAGCTCCCTCGACACCGCCACCGCCGCCACCTGGTACGTCGACGACGATGGCGACGGCTACGGAGATGCCGACGACGCGGGCACTCTGGCGTGCGACGACCCCTCGTCCGCCACCACGGACTACGTCGGCGAGGCCACCGACTGCGACGACGCCGACGCGGCCGTGAACCCCGGCGCCACCGAGGTCTGCGACGCCAGCGACACCGACGAGGACTGCAATGGGGTGGCCGACGACGACGACACCGCCGTCTCAGGCTCCTCCACCTGGTTTCCGGACGACGACGGCGACACCTACGGCGACAGCAGCCATGCCGGCACCGACTCCTGCGACGACCCCAGCACCGCCACCGCCGACTGGGTGAGCGACAACACCGACTGCGACGACGGCGATGCTGGCGTGAACCCCGGTGCGACCGAGGTCTGCGACGACGACGACACCGATGAGGACTGCGATGGACTCGCAGACGATGACGACAGCTCGGTGGACAGCAGCACGGAGTCCGCCTGGTATCCGGATGGCGACAGCGACGGCTACGGCGACGACAGCGCCACAGGCACGTCCGCCTGCGACGACCCCGGCACGGGCAGCACCACCTACGTGTCCGACGCTTCGGACTGCGATGACGCCGACAGCGCCGTGAACCCCGGTGCCACCGAGGTCTGCGACGCCAGCGACACCGACGAGGACTGCGACGGACTCGCAGACGATGACGACAGCTCGGTGGACACCTCCACGGCCACCCGCTGGTACGCCGACGACGACGGCGACTCCTACGGCGACAGCAGCGACCCCGGCACCCTGGCCTGCGACGACCCCAGCACGGCCTCCAGCGACTACGTCACGGACGACGCCGACTGCGACGACACCGACTCGGCCGTGAACCCGGCGGCCACCGAGGTCTGCGACAGTTCCGATGTCGACGACGACTGCGATGGTCTGGCCGACAACGACGACCCCTCCGCCGACACCGCCACGACAGGAAGCACCTTCTTCCCCGACGACGACCAGGACGGCTACGGCGACGCCTCCGCTTCCGGCACCGACTACTGCGACGACCCCTCCACTGCCGCCGACTGGTGGACCACCGACCTCACCGACTGCGACGACACCGATGCCAGCGTGAATCCCGGCGCCACCGAGGTGTGCAACGGGGTCGACGACGACTGCGACAGCACCACCACCGAGGACGGCACCGCGAGCTTCGTCGACTCGGCCGGCACAACCACAGACCTCAGCAGCAGCTGGGGCGCAGGCACCTCCAGCAGTCCAGCCACCTGGACCGCAGGCGCGGATGGCACCCTCCACATCTGCGCCGACACCTGGTATGTACACGTCGAGATCGATGGCTACGACGTCGATCTCAACGGTGTCGACGGCAGCGCCACCACCGTCCTCGACGGGGCGGGCAGCGGGCCAGTGGTGTCCGTCTCGAACGCCACCTCCACGGTCTCGGGCCTCACCATCCAGAATGGCTCCGCGAGCCTCGGTGGTGGGATGTTTGTCGACACCACCACTCTGACCGCCGATGACCTCGTCGTCACGGACAACAGCGCCACGAGCGACGGCGGCGGCATCTACACCACAGCCAGCGCCCTCGACCTGTCTTCTCTCACCATCGACGGAAACGCTGCCACCAACGATGGGGGCGGGCTGATGGTCGACGGCGGGACCACGACCACCCTCGACAACGTCACCATCACAACCAACTCAGCGGGCGCATACGGCGGCGGCATCATGTTCGACACGACCACGGGGGCCCAGTCCATCACCAACTCCGACATCAGCTCCAACCTGGCGAGCAACTACGGCGGTGGAATCGCTTGCTCCAACGCGAGCAGCCCCCTCACGATTGAAGACTCCACGTTCGATTCCAACACAGCGACCTTCTACTTCGGCGGTGCCATGGACCTCGACGAGTGTACAGCGTCGCTGGACACCGTGTCGCTGGACTCCAACGCCTCCTCTCGAGGGGGCGGCATCAACACCAACGCCAACCTGGAGCTCGTGGACGTCGACCTCACCAACGGCACGGCCTCCTGGGGGGGAGCCCTCTACCTCGCGTTGTCGTCCGGCGAGTCCTGCACCATGTCCGGAGGGTCTGTGGAGGACAACACAGCCGCCTACTACGCTGGCGGTGTGTACGCCTCTCTGTCCGGCACCGCGACCTTCGACGTGACGTCCACCGACTTCTCCGGCAACTCCCCCTACAGCGTGCGCGTGGTCTCCGTGGGGAACTACACCTATGGCACCAGCGCCACCTTCACCTGCGACAGCTCAGGCTGCATGTAGCCCTCACGGGGTGCCGGCCAGGGCCCGCATGTGGTAGACCGGGACGTCCTTTCGCGCCGTCGACGTCCCGGGCATCCCCCTGCGACACCCAGCGGCCCACACATCTTCCCGGAGACGTCATGAACTTCCGCACCCTCGGCCCCGTGCTCGCGGCCGCCGCCTTCGTGTCCACCCCCGCCTTCGCGGGCGACGACGACGCCAAGCCCATGCGCTTCAGCCTCGGCGCCGGTGTCGGCATCCGTCCCGACATGGCGGGCCTCGGCAGCACCATCGTGCAGGACGGCACCGTCGACATCGCCGACTCGTCGCTCGCTGGCTACTACAGCACCGACAAGTTCCTGATGTCCGACCGCAACAACATGACGCTCGACCACAACTCGGCGAACACCGACACCATCTTCAACCTGCAGGATGGCTACACCGCCGGCGGCTCGATGCTGGGTCTCGAAAAGGGCCTCGACCTCCGCTACGAGTTCGACGACCTCATCAACTTCCCCCTCTTCCTGAAGGTGGCCTTCTACCACACCCACAAGATGAGTGGTGGTGAGCAGTCCCGCACCATGGGCGACGTGGTGCCCAACCTGCCCGACACCTACGTGGCGGCCATCGAGTTCCTCACGGGCACCGACGCCGAGCAGTACGCCGGTGGCACCATGAAGACCACCTGGGACGCCTCCTGGACCGAGATCCCCATTTCCGTGGGCATGAAGGTGCCGGTGAAGCCCCACTGGTTCGTCTACGGCAACGCCGGTGTGAGCTTCTTCAACGGCGGCTTCGACATCACCGTCGACATCGACGAGAAGTACGCCAACGTGCTCGCCACCCATGTCGACACCGCGAGCCTGTCGGGCGTCAACCTCAGCCCCGGCGCCGTGTCCGACACCATCAGCTTCCGCACCAAGGCGATGGGCCTCAACTACGGCCTCGGCACCCAGGTGAACATCCGCAAGCGCTGGGCCGCCTACTTCGAGCTCAACGCCTCGGGCGCCGCCCAGACCGTCTACTCCAACAGCAACCTCAAGGACGAGACCAAGCAGCTGTTCACTGCGGCCTCCTCCGAGCTGCTCGCCAACGGCAACCCCTCCGGCGACCCCGGCACCGAGATCCAGGGCGATCCCATGTGGTTCGACCAGCTCGCCTACCCGGTCCTCCTCCAGGGCGCGTCCGCCCGCCTCGGTGTGCGCTGCTACTTCTTCTAGGCAAGGCCTGAAGACCCGGTCCTGCCTGCAGACCACGGCCGCCTCCCCTCGGGGAAGCGGCCGCTTCGCTTCTTGGGCCCCGGGCTGGGGACTACTGGCGAACGTAGAGGTCGACGTAGGCCGAGCCCGGGTTGTCGCCGGTGGTGCAGCTGGCGATGCCCTCGAGGGTTCCGATGCGGATGGTGTCGGTGGACGTGGATCGGTCGACCACGAAGTCATAGCCGCCAATGTAGGTGGTGGCCGACGTGTAGCTTGTGGTGGACAGCCCACACAGCGAAGCCCCCCAATTCAATGGAAGGCCCCAGGCCTCGGAGCCGAACTGGAAGCCCAGGTTGTTGCAGCTCGTCATCGAGCTTGGGTAGGTGCAGTGGGCGTGGGCCGAGCCCGAGTTGTAGGCGAACAACACCTCGTTCCAGGTGAAGCCCTCTGAGTTGTGGTAGGTGCCAGTGTAGCCGGTGCCGTAGACGTAGCCGGTGCCTACGAGCGTCCAGCCACCGCCATCGGTGGTCATGTCGCAGGTGTAGGTGCCGAAGTCGAGCTCGTAGGAACCATCCGCAGCGGACGGGTTGTCGGCGATGATCTCCGCACAGTCCTCGGCGGGACAGGCGGCACCGGTTCCCAACACCCCGTTGTCGATGTCTCCATCGCAGTCCTCGTCGACACCATCACAGGTCTCGGCGGCACCGGGATTCACCCCCGCGTCGGAGTCATCGCAGTCGGTGCTCGTGGACACGGTGCCAGTGGGAGCCGAGCAGGCGCTGGTGGTGGACGTGCCGCCATAGCCGTCGCCATCGGAGTCGTCGTACCAGGTGGCCGTGCCGGTGACGTCGGAGTCGTCGTCGTCGATGTCGCCGTCGCAGTCGTCGTCGACGCTGTTGCACACCTCGTTGCCATCGGGGTTCACATCGAAGTCGGCGTCGTCGCAGTCCTGGTCGTCGGTCGTGTAGCTGCTGGGTTGGTCGCAGGCATCCATTGTGTTGGACGGGTCGCCGTAACCGTCGGCATCGAGGTCGGCATACCAGGTCGAGGTCCCACTCACCGTGCTGTCGTCGTCGTCGATGTCGCCGTCGCAGTCATCGTCTTCGTCGTTGCACACCTCGGTGGCGCCCGGGTGCACATCGCTGTCGGTGTCGTCGCAATCGGTGTTCGACGCCACATAGCCGGAGGGCGCGCTGCAGGCGTCGTAGGTGCTGCTGGCGTCGCCATAGCCGTCGGTGTCCGCGTCGCGGTAGAAGGTGGCGGCGTCGATGGCGTCGTCTTCATCGATGACGGTGTCGCAGTCATCGTCTTCGCCGTCACAGGTCTCGTCTGCTCCTGGGTAGGTGGTGGCATTGGCGTCGTCGCAGTCGGTCGCATCGGCGACGTAGCCAGAGGGCTGCGAGCAGGCCTGGGTGGTGCTGCCGAACAGGCCAAAGCCGTCGGAGTCGCCGTCGAGATACCAGGTGCTCGCGTCGGCTGCGTCGTCCTCGTCGATGGCGCTGTCGCAGTCGTCGTCGATGCCGTTGCACAGCTCGGTGGCATCCGGGTTCACCGCAGCGTCGCCGTCATTGCAGTCGCCAGGGTCGGCGGCGTAGCCCGGCGGCAGGTCGCAGGCCTCGGTGATGCTGCTGAAGTCGCCCCAGGAGTCGTTGTCGAGGTCGATGTAGAAGGTGGTCTTCTGGCCCTCGTCGACTTCGCCGTTGCAGTCGTTGTCGACCTCATCGCAGATCTCGGCGTTGCCCGGAAAGGAGGCGGGCTCCGCGTCGTCGCAGTCCCCGCCCACCTGCACCCAGCCGGAGCCGGGCGCACACGTCTCTTCAGCCCGGGCATCGTCGCCAAAGCCGTCGTCGTCGGCATCGGGCATCCAGGTCTCGCGCAGCCCATCATCGGGCTCGCCCGAACAGTCGTCGTCGATGCCGTTGCACACCTCGGTGGCCCCGGGAAAGACCGACCCATCGGTGTCATCGCAGTCGGTGGCCGAAGGGACGGTGTCGGGCGGCTGGTCACACGCACTCACCGGCGCGGTGGGATCTCCGAAGCCATCGCCATCCATGTCGGCGAAGAACTCCCGCAGCACCTCCTCGTCGACCTGGCCATCGCAGTCGTTGTCCACTCCGTCGCAGACCTCCAGCGCTCCAGGTCCGACGCTGGCATCGCCATCGTTGCAGTCCTCATCATCGAGAAAGCCGTCACCATCAGCATCTTGGGGGCCATCATCGACCGTTCCACCAAGGCCACCGACATCGGTCTCCTTGTCGGCGGGGTCGCAGGCCACGGCGAGCGTGAGCAGGAGCAGGAGGGAGCGGGACATGGGACACCTGGGGATGGGGGGCCGCAGCGCCATCTTGCCGCATGGAGCCGCCCTTCGCAGCAGGGGACCGGGCTCAGCCCTGCACAGGTCGCCGCCGAAATGGCCAGGTCAGCTGAGCCCACAGCCGCTCAGCCGGCGCGTCCCCCCGCAGGCCATAGGCCTCCGGCGCCTTGGCGGGACAGTGGAAGGTCCCCATCCACAGGTCCCACACAGGAAAGAGCCCGGCAAAGTTGCAGCCTTCCCCCGGCACATCCGGGCTGTGGTGCCACCGATGAAAGGCCGGGGTTGCCACCAGATAGCGGAGCCAGCCGAACCGGAAGTCCACGTTGGCGTGCACGAACAACCCATAGAATCCAAACGCAGGAAGTGCCGCCCCCACGGCCACAAGGTCGAAGCCCAATGGAAGCAGCACCAAGGTCTGCAGCGCGCTCGTGAGCATCTTGTCGAGGGGATGCAGGCGGGCCGCCGCCAACCAGTCGAGGTGCCGGCTGCTGTGGTGGATGGCATGGATGCGCCACAAGATGCCCCCCTGGTGGCGCACACGATGCCAGAGCGTGCCCACAAGGTCGGCCAACACAAGCACCAACGCCACCTGCGCCCCGATGGGCAGGCCCGCGAGCGGTCCGAAGCCATCCGCCAGCGACTCATCCAACGCGCGCCCTTGGAGCAAGGCGATGGGGACCGCCACCAGAATCCCCGCGAGACGCGAAAACGGCTTGAACAATGTGGGCTGCAGCACCCAATACGACAGGTCGAGCCCCCACACTCGCCATGACGCACGCGTCGAGTTCCGCTCGGGCCTCCAGGCCTGCAACACACCGAAGATGAGCGCCAGCAGGGCAGTTCCGAAGATGAAGCGGACCACGCGGCCTCCAGGGTGCCGGTTGGACCCACAGCCCCCCTCCCACAGAAAGTCACGCCCTACAACAGCCAGCCGAACGCCCCTGCCAACGCGTCCTTGCCACCTGCTTCAATCACCTCTCCGTGGGCCATCACGAGGCGGTCGAAGTCGAGGTCGAGCAGGTGGCGGATCTCCCGTCGGGCCACCTTGCGGTCGAAGCCCACCCGCTCCAGCAAGGTGGTGCGGCAGCCGGGGTAGCCCAACAGGCAGGCCATGGCGGCGCGGGTGAGCCAGGGCGCGTCGGTGCTGAAGTGGAACACGAGGTCGGTCACCACCAGCGTGCGACTCGGTCTGTGCAGCAACACCACCTCCTCCGTGAAGCCGAAGCAGGCCAGTGGGACGACCTCCACCTCGGAACCGAAGGGGTGGCCGCTCCCGTCGAGCACGCCCGCAAAGGACACATCCGGCCGCTTGTCCACCAGGCCGGCGGGCGCGAAGGCCGACAGTCCGGCGTCGACCCAGGGCCCGACGTGGAGGTGGTGCAGCTTGTTGGGGGCCACCACCCAGCACGGGTTGCCGAAGGGGACCAGCCGCTCGGGGTCGATGGCGAGCGGTGAGTGGACCAGCAGCCCGTCGGACAGCTCCAGCACGGTCATCCGTGCGCCCACCTCGAGCCCGTAGAAGCGCTGGGGGGCCTCGAAGGTGTGGACCCCTCGGGTGTCCAGTGTGCGCATCGGTCCTCCCGCGGGGAAGAACGGGGGATATCCCATCGCCACCCCACCCACCGAGGGGATGCGGCGCATGCGTCCCGAGATCAGCGACCTCATCGTCGACTTCGACCCCGTCGACCTGCAGCGACGACCCGTGCGTCAAGATGACGTGGTGCAGCGCTTCTTGGATGACGGAAACCGCGTAGCTGCCCGCATCGTGCGCGGGATTCCGTCGGTGGGAGGCGTGCTCGACAATGCAGCCGTCGACGCCATCCTCGTGCGCGCACACACCGAGCTGCAGCGCCTCCACGAGGAATTCCAGCACGGCCGCCGCGTGCTCCGCCTGCTCCGTCCGCTGCTCTCGGCCTGCCGGGCGGCCGGCCATCAAGGACCGGTGCGCCTCGTCGACCTCGGCTGCGGGCTCGGCTTCGTCATCCGCTGGCTCGCCACCCACGGCCAGCTCGGCGACGCGGTCGAGCTCATCGGCTGCGACTACAACGCCGCCCTGGTGGCGGGTGCCCGTCGCCTGGCCGAAGAGGAGGAGCTTCCCTGCACATTCGTGGTCGGCAATGCACTCACCCTGGCGGAACCGGCCCACATCATCTTGTCCACGGGCGTCATCCACCACTTCCAGGACGACGCGCTGGTGGACTTCTTCGCAGCCCAGGCCACCCCTGGTCTCCTGGCAGCCGTCCACTACGACATCACCCCCACCTGGGCCGCTCCCATCGGCGCCTGGCTGTTCCACCAGGCCCGGATGCGCGAACCACTGTCCCGACACGATGGCTTGCTGTCGGCTCTGCGCGCCCACTCGAACGCCACCCTGCTCGACGCCGCCCGGTCCGGTGCCCCTACACGTCCCGCCTTCCTCTTCGAGTGCCCGAGCCCGTGGATGCCGATGCTGCGTGTGCTCCGTCCCATCCTGAGCCTGCGCGAAGACCTCGTGGCACCGCTGCAGGCCGCTCTGGGAGACCGTGCCCATGAGCTGTGGACCCACCCATGAGCGTGGCAGCGGTCGTGGCCCTCGTGTGGGCGCTGGCGTCGATGGACACCACCTTCGTGGGGTTTCGGGACTCCGCTGGCAGAAACCCGAGAGTGCGCAAGCGGACCTTCTTCCGAACGGCGCTGCTACGAGGCCTGCTCCACGGTCAGCTCGCCTGCGTGGGGGTGCTGGCGTGGATTGGACTGTTGTGTTGGACCCTCGACGCACCCACAGTCATCGCGCAGCATCGACAGGTCGGCATTGGCATGGTCGAGGTCTACCTGCCGTCGGCCCTCGTGGTGCTCGGGGCCCTGTCCATCTACCGGGTGCACCACCCCGACATCAGCAGCCTCGCCTCGGTGCTTGTGTTGGGACCACTCACCCTGCTGCGTCCGGTCGTCATCCTGGCGGGAGGGATGTGGGGACTGTGGCAGGCCCCTTCCATGGCGACCGCCTCCTCGGTGGCGCTGGCGCTGTCGTGGATGCTGGCCATCGAGCCTTGGCTGGGACGCCGCTGGAGACGCCGCGACCCCCTCGGCCCGCCTCCCGGTGGTCCCCTCTGAAGCAGGGCGCTACGGTGCGCCGTCTCCGCAGACCCGGTCGACCGAGCCTGCGCCGAGGAGGTCGTGTGTCCCGCATCCCCGCCGCCGTCGCCTTGCTGCTCCCCCTCACCGTGGTCCCGCTGAGCAGCTGCCAGGACGACGTGGTCACCTACAACCCCGACCCCATCGTCGAAGCGGCTGTCCCCTACGTCGACCCCAGCCGCGCGGGCCACTTCTTCGACCACCCCTTCCCCACCGACGACCTGCTCACGGCCGACGGCACCCCCGACCTCACGGGCTACCCCGTCTTCGGCACCGACATCGCCGCGCCCATCGTGGAAGGCTGGCGGTCCAGGCTGGAGAGCGTGGCCCAGGGCTTCGGCAACCACGCCACCGCCTACTTCCGCTTCAACGGCCCCATCTCGGTGCCCTCGTCCACCGAAGGCACCCCCTACGACGCCATCCTGCTGGTCGACATGGAGACCGGCGAGCGGATTCCCGTCGAGGCGCGCTTCACCACCGACCCCGGCGAAGACCCCTCCCTCGCGACAAACCTCCTCGCGTTCGCCCCAGCATTGGGTCACCCCCCTCGCTCGGGCGCGCGCCTCGCCGCCGTCGTGATGGCCAAGGCCGGGGTGCAGCTCGTCGATGGTGCAGTGCCCGATGGTGTGGCCGAGGCCCTGGAGCTCGCCGGGGTGTCGGGAAGCCCCGCGGTGGCCACGACCTTCACCGTGCAGGATGCGGTCGGGCAGCTGGAGCAGCTCGCGGCCGACGCCGACGCCCGCATCGACGCCGAGTCGGGCTTCTTCGACGGCGTGGAGCTCAAGCGTGTGGTGGGCATGGCCTACAGCCAGGGCGCGACCCCGTCGGGCAACGACGCCACCGTCCTCACCGTCACCTTCGAAGACGGTTCCACCGAGCTGTCCTACCAGAGTCCCCTCGACGCGGACTCCGGCACCCACGAGGTCGACCTCGACGCCTGGCCCATGGCGGTCTTCCAGGCCGAAGTGCCGGTGTGGAACTACTCGGGACTCGACGACCGTCCCTACATGAACCCCAACCTCCAACACATCTACGACACCGAGCGTACCAGCGGCTGGATCGACTTCGAGAACGGCCTGCTTACCGCCATTCCCGACGCTGACACCACGCGCGTCACCATCTCCATTCCCAAGGGAGACGACGGCGAGCCCATCTCGGATGCCCGGGTGCTGATGTACGACCACGGCACCGGCGGCACCGCCTACCATGCGGTCCAGCGGCGCAACAAGTACGACGAGTGTCTTCCACTCGCGCAGGTTCTCGCCAACGAGGGCTGGGCCATCATCGGCCGCGACCAGCCCTTGTATGGCACCCGCTACCCCCTCATCGACGAAGGCTACGGCGCTTCGCTTGGCTTCTACAACGTGGTCAACCTGCCCGCCTTCCGAGACAACCAACGTCAGGGCGCCATCGAGGCGCTCCAGGTGCGGCGCTTCGTGGTGGAGGCGCTCAACGGCAAGCTCACCACCGGCTCGGTCGACACCACCGCGGGCGTGCGACGGCTGGGCCACTCGCTGGGCTCCGTCACCGTCAACCTCGGCAGCTCCGCCACCTCCGAGCAGTGGGAGGCCAACTTCCTGTCCGGCACGGGTGGGTTGTTCACCCACTACTTCCTCGACACCGGCCTCATCGACCAGCTCGACACCTCCCTGCTGTCGTCGCTGTTCGCGCTGCTCGGCGCCGAGGTGCCCGACCCCATCACCGCGCCTGCGGCACTGGGCGCGGCACTGGGTCTTCCAGAAGAGGACTGGGCCGCCATCGACCGGCTCCACCCCATCATCAACCTCTTCCAGTGGACGATGGACCCCTCCGACCCAATGGCAGTGGCCCGAGACATCTCCACCCCCAGTCTCGTGTTCCTCGGGGTCGGCGACTACCAGGTGCCCAACTTCACCACCGTGGCCCTCGACGAGGCCCTGCCCGACTCTGAGCTCATCGAGTGCGCGGCCACCGCCGACTACGACCCCCACTGGTGCCTGCACCGCGAGCAGACCGGTCCCGACACGCTTGCGGACTGGCTGCAGTGGACCCCCGGAGCCACGTCTGACACGGGGCTGTGAGTTGGACGCCTCGGTCGCCCAGCTGCTGTCGGCTCTGCGCATGGCGGTGCGAGGCCCCGCACCAGAGGCCGCCGTCGAGGCCATCCTCGCCGAGCTCACCCAGGCCCCCGGCACCTGGGCGCCCGTGTTCGCCAGAGAGGTCGACTCGGCCGACGAGCGCGGGGTGGCCCTGCTGTGCTGCGACGCGGAGCTCACCGTGATGCATGTGGACCTCGAACCGGGCTTCTCGAGCCGCGTGCACGACCACGGCCTCTGGGCGGTGATCGGCGTCTACGAGGGCCAGGAGGACAACACCTTCTACGCGGTGGATGGACGCCGGGTGACGGCCACCGGTGAAGCCAGCGCGGTGGCCCCCGGCACTCTGCGCATGGGGGCGAGGGCGGTCCACCACATCGACAATCCCCTGTCTGTGCGCCTTCGCGCAGTCCACGTATACGGCGGGGACATGAGGACCGTACACCGCTCCAGCTGGAATGTGGCGACCGGCGAGCGCACACCGGAGGGCGGCGCGGCGTCCAGCAGAGGGCAATGACTCGACCAGGTCATTGAAGAGGTCATGTCACCGTGCCTCCGTCCGATGTCGGGCACAGGAGGCGACCATGCCCGGCACACCACCGATCCTGAACCGCCTCACCAATTGGGTCCTGCACCCTTGTCTCATCGAAGCCGACCGGGAGACCCAGCGCAGGGCCCGCCTGACCGCCGCCTTCAGCCTCTTGTTGATGTCCCTGGGACCGCCCTACGTCACGGCCTTCTGGCTCCTCGACATGCCGGTGTCGGTCTCCGCAGTGATCATCTGCAACCTCTCGATCGGGGTGGGGCTCCACTCGCTGCGCAGACGCGCGAGCCTTCACCTGGCCGCAGTGCTCACCACCCTCGCCATGTTCTGTGTAGTGACCGGCGTAGCCGCTGCCTCCGGCGGCATCCACAGCGCAGCCCTGGCGTGGAATCCGGTGATTCCGGTGCTCGGCATGGTCCTGTCCGGCCGCCGCTCAGGCATGCTGTGGCTCGGGATCATCATGGCCCAGCTCGGGGCGTTCATCGGGGCCGAGGCCACAGGTGTCCCTCTGCCCATGGAGCTGGCCGAAGCCCATCGTCTGGGAAGCGCCATCGCCATCCTGCCGGGTGCGGTCCTCGTGCTGTCGCTGTTCGCCTGGATGTCGGAGCAGGTCAAAGAGGAGATGCTCCAGCGGGTCGACCAGGCCCGTGCAGCCGTGGACGCCGCCCACACCCACAGCCGTCTGCTGCTCGACAACTTCTCCGAGGCCCTCTTCGTGGTGCGGGCGGACGGCCGCATCCAGCCGGGTGCATCAGCTATGACGGAGCGTTGGTTCGGCGAGCTGTACCCACAGACCACCCTCGTCGACCTGCTGTGCCGCTTCACCCCAGACCGCCGGGAGTGGATCGACCTGGCCTGGGAAGGCGTGACGGACGGCTTTCTGCCCCCCGAGCTGTCGCTGTCTCAGCTGCCCGACCGCATCAGCCGGGACGAGCAGGTCTGGGAGCTGTCCTACACACCTCTGTACGACGACGATGACAGTGAGCTGGACCGCATTCTCGTGGTGGCCAGGGACATCACCCGCGAGCTCGCCGCCGCCGAGGCCGAGCGCCTCCAGCACGAGCTGCTCGCGGTCTGCACCATGATGGGACAGGACCGCCGGGGCTTCGTGGAGTTCGTCGAAGACGCCGACCGCCTCGTGGCCGACCTCGTCAACGGAGACGACGACCTCGATGTCCTGTCTCGCAAGCTGCACACCCTCAAGGGCAACGCGGGCATCTTCCGTCTGTCCCACATCGCGGAGGTGTGTCACGGCATCGAGGAGCGCCTCATCCAAGACAACGAGCCCCACCACCTCGTGCGCCTCGTGCGACGGGAGCTCGCCCCGAAGTGGGAGACCCTGCGCACTCAGATCGACCAGATCCTGGGCTCCGGCAACAGCGGCCTCGACGTCACCCGAGAGGAGTTCGCGTCGGTGCTCGCGATGGTCCGCGCCGAGTCGCCCGCCATGGCCCAGGTGCTGGAGACCTGGCAGCAGGAGCGGGTGTCCCGGCGCTTCGAACAATATGCCCGCCACATCGAACGCCTGGCCCACACCCTCAACAAGGGCGATGTCACCGTCGTTCTCGAAGACCGAGACGGCCTGAGACTGCCCCGGGGTCCGATGGCCGACGTGTGGGCGAGCTTCGTCCACCTGCTCCGCAATGCGGTGGACCACGGGCTGGAGTGTCCCGAAGAACGCACGGTGCGCGGAAAGACGCCGGCCGGCCGCATCCGGCTGGCCGCGGCAGTGGTGGATGGCGACGTGGTGCTGTCCATCGAGGACGACGGCCGCGGCATCAACTGGAAGCTCATCCAGGACAAGGCCGCCGGGCTGGGACTCCCCTCCGTGACCCGTGACGACCTCACCGTCGCCTTGTTCTGCGACGGGCTGACCTCCCGCACCGACCTGTCGGCGGTGTCGGGACGCGGGGTGGGCCTGAGTGCCTTGCGCGCAGCGGTCATCGGCCTCGACGGGCGCATCGAGGTCCACTCCCAGCGCGGCAAGGGCACCCGCTTCGACCTGTGCATCCCGGTGGGGCGCCTCGGCATGCAGCCGATGCAGCAGGTCGCCTGAGCACCGGGACGGGACGAGCCCCCCATCCGACACGGCCCTCCCCTCGCCATCGACCCCGCCTCAGGGGGACGCCTGGCCATTGCCGTCGGCACCCCAACACACCAGACCATCGGGACCCGACGCGCAGCCGTGGTCGTAGCCGAGGCCAAGCGCCGTGTAGGTTCCGGCTGGCGGCTCCGAGCGTCCGTCTGCCGTCTCTCCGTCGCACACGAGGGTGTGTTCCGGCGTGATGCCGCAGACGAAGTTGGCGCCGGTCTGCAGGGCCACCACCTCTACACCAGCCAACAAGCCAAGGTCGGCGTAGGTGTCGTCCCAACACACCACACCGCCCTCCTGAATGGCGCAGGCCAGCCCCGACACATCCACCTCCGACACACCGGTGGACGGAGCATTCTCAGCAAAGCCTCCCACTTCGCCCCAACACTCGAGGCCACCGCCCACCGCCACCGCGCAGGACCGCAGGTCCCCCACGGAGACCGAGGTGAAGTCCCCCGCGGGCACCGTGCCCGTCCCACCAAAGCAGGTGAGGGACCCGTCGAGGTGCACACCACAGGCGTGCGACCGCCCCATCGAGATCTGCCGGAGATCAGTGGCCCCGTCGACCAGCTCGATGCCGTCGAACAGCCCGCCCCAACACACCGCCGTGCCGTCGAGCCGCACCCCACAGGTCGTGCCCGCGTCCGCGTCGATGTCCATGAACACGGTGTCGGGGTAGGGCGAGGCCGGGGTGCCCTCCGAAGGTTCCATGGGCAGGCCCCAACACGACGCCAGCCCGGCCTTGTCGATGCCGCAGGTGTAGACCATCCCGGCGGTGAGAATGACCGGTACATCGCCCTTCGGCGGGTCTTCGACGAGACCGTCCCCCGTGTCCTTGGCGTTGCCGACGCATGCGAAGGCCAGGGTGGGAATGAGGAAGGAGACGAGCAAGGTGCGCATGTGGACCTCCATCGGGTGGCACATGTCCAAGGTCGCCTGAGCCGCCCAGCCCCAGAGCGCACATCTGTTACAACCGCCGCGTGACCGTTCTCGTGCTGACCGACCGCTCGGTCGACCCGACCCTCGGCTGGGTGGTGGGCCCCCGGCATACCCAGCGACTGGGTGGGCGAGGACAGCGCGTGCTGGCACGTCTTGCAGCATCTGCCGGACGCGTGGTGCCCGCCGATGCGCTCGCCGAGCCCACCGATGGTCCACGCACCCTCTCCGGCGTGGTGCGCCGCCTCCGCACCCGCATCGAGCCGCAACCCGGAGCCCCCCGACACCTGCACACGGTCTTCGGCAAGGGCTACCGCCTCGACCTCCTCCCCGACCCCGCCTGTCAGGTGCCCCCGCGCGCCGACCCATTCGTGGGCCGAGAAGCCCTCGCACGCAGCATTCTCGATGCGCCCGACCGCCAACGGGTGCTCACCCTCGTGGGCATGGGCGGCATGGGGAAGACCCGCCTGGCCGACCGCATGGGCCGCCTGCTCCGTCACCGCTACGCCGGGGGAGTGCGCCGGGTCGACCTGTCGGCCTGCCGCACCGGCGCCGATGTGGAGCTCGCCATGCTCCGCACCCTGCCCCCCAGCACCCGCCCACTGGCCGACCGCCTCCACGAGCTGGGGCGCGTGCTGTTGCTCCTCGACAACGTCGAGCAGGTCCACAGGGTCGTGCGCGAGGCCCTGCAGCAGTGGCTCCCAAGGGCCCCAGGACTGCGCGTGCTGGCCACTTCTCGCCGTCCCATCGGCTGTGCGGCAGAACGCTGCATCACAGTCGGCCCGCTGTCCCCCGCACACAGCCGGAAGCTCCTCGCTCTGCACTCGGGACGCCCCACCACCGATACCGAGCTGCTCGTCGGCACCCTCGACGGGCACCCCCTGTCGATCGAGGTGGTGGGCGCCCGATCCCGTCGCCTGCCTCCTCAGCTCGTCGCAGCGCAGCTGGCGGCCGACGGCAGGCTGGGCGGGCTTCCGAGGCGCGGTGTACCCACCCACCAACAGACCCTTCGGGCCTCACTGAGCTGGTCGTGGGAGCTGCTGGGCCCTGCCGAGAGGGCGGCATTGTCGGGTGCTACAGTGTTTTCGGGATCTTTTTCACTGTTCGCAGCCGAGCGGGTGATGGGATCCGCCGCCCGTGCCCTTCCGGCGCTGGTCGAACACAGCCTCCTGCAACAGCGGCAGCAGACCACCCGCTTCGGCATGCTGACCCTCGTGCGGGCCTTCGCATTGGAGCAACCCGAGACGAAGGCGGGGCAGACGAAGCTGCGGCTCGCCCATGCGCGGTACTTTTCCGAGCACCCTGCAGCACGCATCGATCTCGACGATCTTCGGGCGGCAATCGGCTTCGCGGTGGATGCCGCGGAGGTGGACCTGGGGGTGGCCCTGTTCCACCGGCTCCTTCCCGCAGTCGGGCAGCACGGCCCCCCGCGACTTGGCGCAATGGCGGCCCGTCCACTGCTGGGCCTGTCGCTTCCGCCCCCCGACCGCGCGCGCATCGGGACCGCCATCACCCGCTGGGAGCTGGCCGCGGGTCGCAGCGCGCAGGCCGCCGAAGTCCTCGATTCGCTTGAGCAGCACGCCATTCCAGAGATCGAGCTGCACCAGCTCCGTGGGGAGCTCGCCCAGGCCCGGGGACGGCTGCCACAGGCCCTCGCAGCCTTTCGCGCAGCGCAGGCCGTGACCACACCCGGGTCCGATGCCTGGCTACGGGCCCGGGTGTGGTCTGCAGAGGTGCTGGAAGACCAGGGCCGCCTCGACGATGCGACCGCCATCCGCGACACACTGGTCGACGCCATTGCGGCCTGCTCCGACCCCCCGCTCCGCCTTCGGGCCTGGCTGGGGGCGGGCTACCTCGCCGCCACCCGTGGAGACCTCGACGGAGCTGCCCGGGCCTACGCCGAGGCGGAGGCGCTGCAGTCCGACGGGGGCGACGCCCTGCAAGCCATCCACACACGGGCCCGACGGGCCGACCTCGCCGTGCGCGCCGGGCGGCTCGACGACGCCGCCCGCTGGGGCGAGGAGGTGGTGCGGGCCTTGCGCCAGCTCGGGCACCACCGCCGGGCTGCCGCCGAGCTGGGCAACCTGACCCGGGTTCACCGACAGCGCGGAGACCTCGACCGCGCCTCCGCGGTCGCCGAAGAGGCCCTGGCACTTCATGAAGCCCACGGCGACGACCGGGCTGCAGCGGTGGTGCTCGGGAGCCTCGGCGCCATCGACCTCACCGCCGGACGGCTCGACCAGGCGCGGGACCGCTTCGAAGCGGCCATCGCGCGCTCCACCCGCGCCGCCGACAGCCGTCATGTGGGCATCGCCCTGCTGAACCTGGCCATGGTCCACGCCCAGCAGGGACATCCCGAGCACGCCAAGCCCCTGCTCCAGCAGGCGGCCGTCCAGCACGCCGAGCTGGGAGATGCCGTGCACGAAGGCATCGCGCTCGGCAACCTGGGGGAGCTGCAGCTGCAGGTCGGTGAGCTGTCTGCAGCCCGTGCGTCCCTCACCGCAGCGATGGACCGCCTGTCGCCCCGGGGACACCCGGCTGCAGGCGCCTTCGCGGCGGTGCTGGCCCACGCCCTGGCCCAGAGTCCCGACCCCCGCCCCGAGGCGGTCCCACGACTGCTTCGACGGGCCCACAGCACGCTCGCCAGCCTGCCGATCGAGCGGGCCCGCGCATGGTGCAGGAATGGCCAGATAAGCCTGCTACAGGGCGATTTCGATGCCGCATCCGAGGCGCTCGACCATGCGCAGCAGCTCGCTGGACAGGCCGACCCCCGCTCGACCGTCAGCCGACAGATCGCAGCACTGGCCGCAGCACTTGCAGCCACCCGCTGAGGCACAGCCCGTCGTTCGTCGCCTCCACGGCACCCACCTCCACGAGGCCCTCGGCGACCTCGAGGCAGACGCCGGCCCAGCCGAGCATCGGTTCCGCCGCCACCGCCCCCAGCAGGCTGCGCTCGTCCACAGACAAGGCCTGGGTCAGCGCCTCCAGCACCCGAGACCGCCCCGCCCGCACGGACAGCTCAAGGTCGGCTGTCTGCGCAAAGGTCGCGGCAGCCGCCTGCACCGCCAGCACCACAGGCGGCAGCAGTCCCGGGGCGGCAGCTGGAAGCCCCTGGTCACGGCAGCGCCGCCGGAGCGCCCCGGGGGCCATCGGTCCAAGCCGCACGACCTGCTCGTCGGGCATCCGGAGGGGACGCCACGACACCACGAACACGGTCGCCCCCGCTGGCCTTTGCCCGAGCCGGGCCGCCAGCTCCGTGGGGTCCACCCGGCCGCGGGCATCGACCAGCGCCCGCGGCCCCCCCGGCCAGTCCCCCTGAGCCGCCACCCAGTGGGGCGCGCCCAGCCGCTCGAGCAGCGCAAGGCCATCCGAACCGGGCGGTCCCACCACAGACACCGGGCACCCCGACCCGGACAGCTCGTGCAGTCGCGTCCACACGGCCGCTACAGACCCACCACCGTCCACCTCCAACCGATAGCCGACCCCGACCACCGTGAGCAGCCGTGTGGGCGGCTCGGTGTCCACCTTGCTGCGGAGCCGCCGAATGGTGGTGTCCAGCGTGCGAGAGCGGCTGGTGGGTGAGTAGCCGAAGACGTCCTCCAGCAGGCGTTCACGGGGCACGTCCACCCCGGCTTCCTCCGCGAGCCGACACAGCAGGCGCCGCTCGGTGTCCGACAGCCGCCCACCACCGCTCATCGCCCCGGAGACCAGCTCCACGCTTCCGCGCGGCCCCATGTCCAGCCAACGCTCACCCATGCTCGGTCCCCTCGGGGCCAGGAACACCCCCCACCACGCCGGCTACCAGCCCGCGCTCGGCACGATGTAGACCGCACCCGCATCGCTGATGGTGCTGGTGCCGTAGAGGGTGTGGCCCGGTGCGCCGAATGCGAGATCGGTGGTGCCATCGGCATCCACGTCGCCCACCGCGGCCACCGCCCAGCCGAGGTCCTCCGAGCCACCGGGCCCGGCGAACTTCACCCCCGCCGCACTGTCGAGGTCGATGGTGCCCGATGGCGCCCCCCACACGATGAAGGCGGCGCCAGAGTCGGTGCCAATCTCGTCGTCCCCCCGCGCACCCACCAACAGGTCGTCGAGGCCATCCCCGTCGAGGTCGCCCGGCGCATCGAGCGACCAGCCCTGGTAGGCGCTCTTGACGAGGCCCTGGAGGCGTGCGTCGGCAAAGTTGATGTTGTGGGTGCCTGAAGACAACCCGCCGTACCACACATAGGTGCGCCCGGCGTCGGTCTCGGCCGAGCTGTAGTCGTAGAGGTAGGACCCCACAACCACGTCAGACAGGCCATCCCCGTCGAGGTCGCCCCCAATGCCCGCCGCGTAGCCCGCTGACGTGCCGTACCCGCCTTCCAACACTGTGTCGGCGACGGTCCCGAGGTCGCCCGAGGCGGAGGCGGGCCCATACAACACATAGGTGACCGCGTCGCCATATTCGGAGACCACGAGGTCGTTCAGACCATCCCCGTCGATGTCACCCGACCCGAAGGTGTTGACCCGTCCCACGTATCCATAGGAGTCCTCGCCGTCGTAGTAGGCGGCTGCGGCGGACACATCGGTGTCCGCGGTGATGGGACCCGCCATCAAGAAGGCTGCCCCGTTGTAGCTGTAGGTGCTGCCGCTGCGTTGGGCCCGCCAGCCGCCCACCAGAAGGTCGTCTTCGCCATCGCCATCGACGTCTCCGGCGTTGTGATGCAAGATGCCCACCGAGGCGTAGGTCACGTCACCACAGATGGTGACATCCGCGGTGGTGTCCAACACGGTGCCGCTCGACGACATCGGACCGTGGAACAGGTAGACGCCGCCCGCCGCGCTCAGGCCATCGCACTCGGCGTAGGGGGCACCTGTGAAGAAGTCGTCCTGGCCGTCGCCATCGTAGTCGCCCAGTGCATTGGCCGAGTAGCCGAGGTCACCGGAGTAGGACGAGCCCACCACCCCCCAGTCTGCATCACCCGACACAAGAGAACCCGACAACGGCCCGAAGAACACCAACGCCCGATAGCGCGACTCGACACCGATGATCAGGTCGTCGATGCCATCGCCGTTGAGGTCGCCTGCATCCGAGAGGGCCTCACCGAGGTCTTCGTTGGTCTGCTCGCCGTAGACGATGGCAACGGCAGCGTCCTCGGCGTCCACCAGCCCTGTGCTGCCGCCGCCTGAGCCGCCGCCCGAGCTGCAGGCCTGGTCAGCACCGGAGCAGTCGTTGTCCACCCCGTCGTCACAGACCTCCGTGGCCCCGGGAGACACCGACGAGTCGACATCATCGCAGTCCCCGGACACCGTGGCCGCTCCGCTCACCGTCGTGCAGCTCACCGTGCCCGAGCCGGTGGCCCCAAAGCCATCCCCGTCGAGGTCGGTGTAGTAGACCGAGGCCCCGGTCACATCGTCGTCGTCGGCGTCGGTGTCGCCATCGCAGTCGTCGTCGACGCCGTTGCAGACCTCGGTGGCGCCCGGAGACACCGCGGCATCGCTGTCGTCGCAGTCCCCCGAGGCATCGGCGTAGCCAGAGGGAAGGTCGCAGGCCGTGGTGGTGGTGGTGGCCAGCCCGTAGCCGTCGCCATCACCGTCGAGGTAGAAGGCCGTCAGGGAGCCCACATCGGTGACCGTGTCGTCGTCGTCGATGTCACCGTCGCAGTCGTCGTCGAGACCGTTGCAGCTCTCGCTGGCCGCAGGAGAGACCGCCGCATCGGTGTCGTCGCAGTCGGTGTCGGTGGACACGAAGCCGGTGGGGGCATCACACGCGGTGGTGGAGATGACGCCTGCCCCGTAGCCATCGCCATCGACGTCGGCATACCAGGTGGACGTGCCCGTGACGGCGCTGTCGTCATCATCGACATCACCGTCGCAGTCATCATCTTCGCCATTGCAGGTCTCGGTGCCCGCCGGCGAGATGGCCGCATCGGTGTCATCGCAGTCGGTGGAGGTGAGGGTGGTGCCCGAAGGTTGGGCGCAGGCCTGGGTGGTCGCGGACCCACCATGGCCGTCGCCATCCGAGTCGATGTAGAAGGCCGACGTGCCCGACACACCGGAGTCGGCGTCATCCACCAGCCCGTCGCAGTCCTCGTCGACGGCACCATCGCAGACCTCGGTGGCGTCGGGCGAGATGGCGCTGTCGGTGTCGTCGCAGTCGCCGTTGTTGTCCACCCAGCCCGACGCCAGCGCACACACGTCGGTGGCCGCCGCACTGTCGTCGCCCCACCCATCCCCATCGAGGTCGGGCCAGGCGGACAAGGTGCCCGCCACATCGGGGTCGGCGTCGTCCAAGAGGCTGTCGCAGTCGTCGTCGAGGCCGTTGCAGGACTCCACCCCATCGGGACTCACGGATGCGTTGGTGTCGTCGCAGTCTCCGTCATTGGACACATGGTCGGCCGGCGTCTCGCAGGACACCGTGGCGGCCAGGGGGTCGCCGTAGCCGTCCCCGTCGGTGTCGGCATACCAGGTGGCCCCTCCAGAAGCGTCGTCGTCATCGGCATCCACAAGGGAGTCGCAGTCGTCGTCCACCCCGTTGCAGGTCTCATCCGCGTCGGGATGGATGGTCTCGTCGGTGTCATCGCAGTCGCTGTCGTCGCCGGTCCAGCCCTCGGGACGACTGCAGGCGACCACCGTGGTGTCCGGGTCTCCAAATCCGTCGCCATCCGCATCCGCGAACCAGGTGGTGCCGTCCGCCGCCTCGCCTTCGTCCACCGACAGGTCGCAGTCGTCGTCGATGCCGTTGCAGGACTCGGTGGCCTCGGGGTGGACGTCGGCATTGCCGTCATCACAGTCCACATCGTCGAGGAAGCCATCGCCGTCCCGATCCTGGTGCCCCGTCTCCCCGGACCCCTCGCCGGAGCCGTCGTCACCAGAGCCACCGTCGCCGCCATCGTCACCGGAGCCCCCGTCACCACCATCATCCACGGTGCCGGTCGTGCCGTCCCCCTTGTCGCCATCCTCGGTGCAGGCGAGGGACAGGAGTGTTGGCAAGACAAGCAGCAGGGTGCGTCGCATGGCAGCCTCCAGGTCGAGGGGCGTCAGCTTAGCCCGTCTCTACACCGCTTCGAGTAGGCTCCGCTTCATGTCCGAGCCAGCCCCGATTCCAGACCTCCTGCCCGGCGAGCCCGACCGCGGCTGGGTGCCGGCCTTGCGCCTCGCCGTGCGCATTCCCATCCAGATGGTGCTGGTGTGTGCCCTGCTATTGGCCACCCTGTCGATGTGGCCGCTCACCTGGCTCGGGGCCTGGCGCTATGGCTGGTGTCCGGTGGTGCCCCGCTCTCGACAGGTGAGGCGCTACCTCCGCCTCATCTGGACCGTCGACCCACCCGGCGGCCTGCCCACCCGCGGGCGTCTGTGGCTCACCCTGTGCGTCCTGCGCAAGCTGGCGGTCACCCCGGTGTGGAGCCTCGCCTGGTTCCTCGATGAGCTGCTCATCGGGGACAAGCTCGACGCCACCCCCATCGTGGCCCCCCTCCTGGAGATCTCCGCAGCCCGGAGCGGCAGCACCCAGCTCGCGCGGTATCTCGAGGACGACCCAAGCCTGGTCGCACCGCCCTTCCTGCAGTCCCTGTTCCCCTACTGGTGGCTGTGGTGGCTCGCCGGAAAAACCGTAGGACACGTCGTTTCCAAGGACTGGCTCCAGAGCCTGCTCCCCCACATCATCCCCCCTGAGTTCGAGCAGCGCCACGAGGGGCACCTGTTCCGCACCGACACCTTCGAAGGTGGCTTCTACCTGGGCCACCTCAACCACCTGAGCCCCTTCCTCGGGCCAGGCGTGCTGCTCACCGACTTCAGCTTCGCCACACCCGACCCGGAGGTGCGCGCCCAGTGGCAGGGCGACTTCGTGCGCTACCTCGATCGGATGGGTCGAAAGATGCTGTGGTCCACCGACGCCCCGCCCACCAGCCGCCTGTTCGTGAAGGGGCACTTCCTGGCCGCCGCACCTGTGCTGGCCGAGCGCTTTCCCGACGCCCGCTTCCTCACGATGGTCCGCCACCCCACCCCTCGCTTCCGCAGCGCCATCAATTTTCTGCGGGCCAACCCCATCGACGCGGTGATGGGCCACCCGCCCTGGGCCTGGATGGGACGTGGACTGCTGCAGTGCGAGGTGGCCTACTGCCGCGAGGAACAGGCCTGGTACACGGCAGAAGATGGACCAAGACGCTGCGTGCTGGCATTTTCTCGCTATGTGCGCGACCTCGAGGGCACCCTGGCGCGCGTGTACCGGGAGTGCCTCGACACCGACGAGCTGCCGGCCCATGTCCCCCGTGAGCACACCCCTCGCAAGCGACACGACTACCTGTTCGACCGAAGCCTCGCGCAGACCGGCGTCTCCCAGTCGGAGGTGGAGGCGGCCCTCCCCGACTACATCGCCTGGTGTGCGGCGCTCGACCCCGACGCGGACTGACGCCTATGCGGTCGGTTCGGGCCGAAGCGCCGCCAGGTCGGCCTTCACCTCCGACAACAGCACCGGCGGCACACCCGACAGGGGCAGGCGCTGGCCAGCTTGCACGAAGAAGACCGCAGCCAGGCCGACCTCGGAGTCCTCCACTGGCAGCCGGAGGTCCGCCACCTCGATGCAGACGGTGAGCGAGAGGCTCGGCAGCTCCTTCTGCAGCGAGCTCACGTAGCCGCCCCCCTCGGTGGGACCGAGGTCGTAGCCCAGGCGAGCCGCCCGGCTGCGAAGGGACAGGCCATTGACGCGCACGCCGCTCAGGTCGTCGAGGGACATGGCGGTGGCCTCGGCCTCGGTAGGGCGCCAGGTGGGACGGCCCAGCTGCTCGAATGGCGAGATGAGCTCGTAGTCGGACAGGTGCTCGCCCCAGGCCGCGGCCAGCTGGGGACCCAACACGAGGGGGTGCGCGATGGCCACCTGGGCATCGGCCGGCAGCACGACCGTCTCGTCGTCGAGGTCTGTGCAGGTGCCATCGTCGGTGGGACGAAAGGAACGACCTTCAGCGTCGACCCAGATGAGGCGCTGGCAGATGGGACCCAGCAGGGGATGGGCGAGCATCACCTCCGAGAACAGCTCCGCCGACCAGGTGCGCTGGCTGACCATGGCCGTGTGCAGGCGGTCGAGCTGGACCTTGAAGAAGGCCTTGGTGCTGCGCCGGGCGGTCGACAAGGCCTTCTTGGCCGCCTTGACGCTGTCCTCGTCCTCTGACGCCCAGGCCTTGGGAAGTCCGCGGAGCACCTTTCCGGTGGAGTCCCGCAGCACCAGAGCCACCGAAGAACCCAACCCAAGCACGAACACACGCGACGGGGCGCCGCCCGCCCGGTACACGAGCTCCAACGCGCCGGTGGGACCCAGTCCGCCGTCGTCCAGGGTGCGGTCGGCCAGCTCCTCGGAGGTCCATCCCCGTCTCGCAGCGACCCCGTCGAGCTCGATGCGGGCCTGCTTCTGGATGCCCCGGGTGCGAAACCGCATCGCCAGCTGGATGAGGTACTGCAGGGTGCGGGGCTCCCCCACATGGGCCAGCATGGTGACCATCGCCTTGGACTGCGCAGCACGCCAACCGTAGAAGTGGGTGATGTACCGGCGGGCGGGCTCCAGCAGCGAGCCGTCTCCGAGTGCGGCCGCGAGGGCGAGCAGGCCCTTGTGTTCGGTGCCCCGCCCCACCGGCCGACCGTCGAAGGTGACGTGGTCGGGGTCATCGAGCGCAACCCAGACCTCGACCAGTGCGCGGGCGAAGGCGGCCCCGGAGGCGGGCTCCACCCCAGCGGCCAACAGGGCCAGCATCGGGGATGGGTCGGCCTTCTTGCGTTTGTGGCAGGTCGAAACCCAGGCCAACACGATGTCGGGGGAGACCGGGGTGCCGTCGGTCCAGCGCAGCTCAGGCAGGTCGGCGAGCTCGAAGTCGGGCGGCAGGGTGCCCTTCTTCGCCTTCTTCTGCAGCTCCACGGCGAGCTGTTCCCGGTCGAGCACCTCGCCGGGGTCGACCCCGAGCACCTGCAAGGCACGCAGCTGGGCGATTCGGACCGCCTCCACCCGTTCCTTGCGCGCGGCAGCCACCAGGGCCTCTCGGGCCTCGGGGCCACCCAGGACAAGCGCCCAGTGCACCGCGCGCAACCGGGCACCTGCAGTGCCGCCCCGCAGCCGCTCGAGCACCCAGCCCACCACCTCCGGGCCGGTGCCCACCAGCTGGGCGGCGAGCGCACGTTCCTGCTCCGAGCTGCCCGTGAGCATTCGCTCGCGCAGGGCGGCGTGGGTTCCCGCCGGTGGGGCGTCCATGCGCCCGAGGATGGCCATCGCCACATGCGCCGGGTTGGCCCAGCTCGGAATCTCCTTCAGCCTGGTCTTCAGTGCAAGCAGCAGCAGCTCGCCGTGCTCCCGCCAGGCCGCCGGGGACAGCCGAACATCGTCGGCCGGCAGCCACCGAACCACGCGCCCCAGGTCGGCCAAGAGGGTCACACGGCCCACCTGCACCGGCAGGCCCGACAGCACGAAAGCAGCGTCGTACTCCTCAATCGAGACCAGTCCCCAGGACACCTCGCGGGCCATCGTCGCGATGCGGGGCGAGCGGTCTCCCTCGGACACACGCACCAGCCGAAGGCGCACACAGAAAGGAAGGTGGTGGGTCGCCCCCCAGGCCACACGACACAGTGTGGCGGTGGTCCCGACCTCGGGCACAGCCTGCCAGGGCGCGGGATCCACGAGTGCGGCGAGCAGACCGGGCGGCACCTCGACCGACAGCCCGTAGGACGCAGCGAGTTTCTTGAGGGCAGCCTCGACAGAGGCCTCCGACGGCATCCCTGGCAGCACTTCCGACTCCAATTCGAGGGGCTCACCTATCCAACACCACGCACGCGCACCGGCTTCGCGGTAGTCTCGCCACGCAATGGCGAATGCATCCACCCTCCCTGACGGCTGGCAGGCCCGCTACCGTGCGGCCCGCGACGCCCTCATCCAACCACGCCTGAAGGTGGTGGGGGGACTTGCGTTCACGCTCATCTCGCTGGCCACGCTCATCGACTTTCTGGTCGACGGCGAGGTGCTGGCCACCCACTGGCCCACCCGGATCCTGGTCGCTGTCGTGTCTCTGCTCGGGCTGCTGGTCGCGCGTACAACGCGCACCGACCTGCAGTCCGCGGCCTCCCTCGCGGTGCTGGGCGCCTGTGCCGTGCACCTCGAGCTGATGATCGTGCTCGCCGGGGATGTCGGAGGCGGCTTTCCCTTCCTCATCCTGCTCGGACCACTGGCCGCACTGCTGCTTCCCTCCACCGGTCCGGGCGTGGCCATGCTCTCGGGCGTCATCGTCTCCGCCCACGCCATCGGCCTGATCGGCTTTCGCACCGGCGACACCCGGGTGATGGCCCTCGAACTGGTCTCCCTCGTGTCTGGCTGCGCCATCGCCACCTGGATCGCCTTCGCGACCGACGCCTCTCGACGCCGCGACGCCCAGCACCAGGCAGAGCTGGACGAAGCCCGCCGACGCTCCGACGACCTGCTCCAGAACATCCTCCCTGAACGCATCGCCGAGCAGCTCAAGCAGACCTCCCAGCCCATCGCAGACGGCTTTTCCGAGGTCACCATCCTCTTCGCCGACCTCGTGGGCTTCACTCCGCTCGCGGGCACCCTCGCACCCGGCCGGCTGGTGCGGGAGCTCAACGAGCTGTTCACCGTCTTCGACGACGAGGTCGCCCGCCGCGGACTCGAGAAGATCAAGACCATCGGCGACTGCTACATGGTCGCCTCGGGCCTGCCCGACCCTCGCGCCGACCACGCCGACGCCATCGTCGACTTCGCGATGTGGCTGCGCGACACCATCGCCGACTGGCCCGCGGTAGAGGGCCACGAGATGAAGCTGCGCATCGGCATCAACACCGGTCCCGTGGTGGCCGGCGTCATCGGCCGCAGCAAGTTCATCTACGACCTGTGGGGCGACGCGGTCAATGTGGCCTCCCGGATGGAGTCCACCGGAGATCCGGGGATGGTGCAGATCACCGACGCCACCCGCGAGGCACTGCCTCCCGGCCGATGGCTCATGGTCTCCCGAGATGGGGTGGACGTGAAGGGCAAGGGACTGATGCGCACCTGGGTGGTGCTCTCCCCCACGCGGCGACGCGAGGCCGGCTGACGCGGACAGCGCGTGCTGGCGCATTCCGGCCGGCAGGACAGTTGCTGGACAACGTGGGCCGATCTGTCCCGAACCGCACAAGACGCCTGCCCCTGTCGATGGTGGGGACCGCACCGGGTGGACACCTTGAGGGCACCCCAAGGCGGAGCTGCCATGATCCTCCTCGACCAGGTCCACCGCACGTATCGCGTGGGTGACACGTCATTTTCAGCCCTCGATGGCCTGTCCCTACACCTTCCCGCGGGGGGCCTCACCTACATCCGCGGCCGCTCGGGCTCGGGCAAGTCCACCCTGCTGCATCTCATCGCGGGCCTCGACGCGCCCACCTCCGGTCGAGTCGAGGTACATGGCGCCGGGCTCCACACCATGAATGCCCCAGCACGCGCCGTCTTCAGAGGACACACGGTCGGCGTGGTGTTTCAGGACTTCCTCCTGCTGCCCACCTTGAGCGTGCACGACAACGTGCGGGTGGCCATGGACCTCGTGGGACGCATTCCCCGTCCACAGCGCGACCGGCGGACGACCGAACTGCTGCAGCGCATGGGCATCGCCGACCAGTCCGACAAGCACCCCACCGCCTTGTCGGGCGGACAGCAGCAGCGGGTGGCCATCGCGCGCGCGCTCGCCAACGACCCGCCCCTCATCGTGGCCGACGAACCGACCGGCAACCTGGACAGCCGCACCGCCTCCGACGTGCTCTCCGTGTTGGCGGAGCTGGCGGACAGCGGGCGCACTGTGCTCGTGGCCACCCACGACCCCGCCCCATCGGTGAAGGCCCGCCAGTGCATCACCCTGGTGGACGGGAGGCTGGCATGAACGCACCCTTCCGCAAGGTGTGGGCCGACCTCAAGGCCGACCGCGCCCAGCTTTCGGCCATGGTGGTGGCGCTGGCCGCCGGGCTCACGGCACTGGGCGCGGTGCTCGAGGTGCGCACGGTGACCGGACGCGAGATGGTCCGGGCCTATGCGGCCACCTCCCCCGCCCACGCCACCCTCGACCTGGAGGCGTCGGCGAGGCACGACCCTGCAATCACAGCCGTGCTCGCAGATCCTCGGCATGGCATTGCAAGAGCGGAGTGGGGCGCCACCCGCGTGGTGCAGTGGCGTGCGGATGAAGCCGAGGCCTGGCGGTCCGCCCTGATGTTCATCGCTGAGGACACCGAACAGTGGGGCATCCAGCGCCCGACGAGCCAGCCTGATGTCGGCGGTGTCGACGCCGCCTCGGTGTGGATCGAGGCCCTCGCGCTGCCCATGGCAGGCCGCCCGATCGGCGATGCGCTGCTCGTGCGAGCGCCCGGCGGTCCAACGCGGAGCCTCACCCTCTCGGGTGCGGTGCGCGATGCCGCCTTGCCGCCCGCCCCCTCGGAGGGCCGCCTGTTCCTCTACGGTGACCAGCACACCCTGTCGTCGCTGGTGCCTGGAGATGGGCTCGATGAGCTGCGCCTCCAGCTGCGCGATGCCCAGGCGGGCACGCTGGACGACCGGGTGGCAGCCATCAGCCAGGACATGCAAGCACGCGGCGTCATCGTCCATGCCACCCGCGTGCCTCCCCTCGGCCGACACCCCCACCAGGGGCCCTTCGAGGCCGTGATGGCGGTCTTCGGGGTGAGCGCGGTGGGGGCGGTCCTCCTCGCCGTCATGCTCAGCAGCACCCTGCTGGAGGGACTGCTGAGGAGACGCGGTCGCGAATCGGCGGTGCTTGCCGCTCTTGGCGCATCATCTCTCCAGCTGCGCACCATGGGTGTGGCCCCCATCCTCCCGGTGGTGGTCGGGGCACTGCTGCTCGCCGTGCCTGCCGGACACGCCCTGGGATCGACGAGTGCTGAGGTCATCTCGTCGATTCTGGGCTTCGAGGTCGTCGATCCGTCCGCACCCCTGTGGGGATGGGGGACCGTGGTGGCGGTGGGCACGCTGGCACCGCTGTCAGGCGCCTGGCTGGCCTCTGGTCGCACCATCCACCAGCCCACCATGGCCCGCATCCGAGACCACGGCATCCGCGTGGGCTGGCGGCCACCGCTTCGCCATCTGTCCCCGTTGGACCGCTTCGTGGTGCGCAGCCTCCTGGTCGCGCCCGCTCGCCTGGTGCGCACCGCGGGCTTGCTGGGGGTCGCCGGGGGAATGGTGCTCACCGCCGCCGCCGTGGGCGCCTCCTGGGACCGCCTTCTGGCCCAGGTGCCCCAACACCGCCGCGACGATGCCGAGGTCTGGACCGCCCGGGAGCTACTGCCCGCGGATGCCGCAGCACTCGCCGATCTCGCCGAGTCCGAGCTGTGGTCTATCGCCCCTGCACTCCCCATCTCGAGCGGAGGGGTCCAGCCTTCTCGTACCTACCCCGACCAAGGGCACGGCAGCCTGCGTCTCGTCGGTGTACCCGCCGGGTCCATCCTCGTGAGCGTGCCGCTGGAAGCCGGACGATGGATCGGCGAGACCAGCCGCCAGCAAGCCGTTGTCAACGGTCTCGCCGCCCGACAGCTGGGGGTGACCGCGCTCGGGCAGACCATCCACCTCCAGGTGGCAGATCACCCGACCCGGTGGGAGGTGGTGGGCCTGTCCGACGAGGTGGCGGCACCCGCCTCGGTCTATGTGAGCAGTCGAGCGGCCGAGGCGGTCGGCGTGCGGCCACAGGTGCTCCGGGTGGCACTCGACGATGGCGTGGCACTCTCGACTCTGGAGGACCGCCTGGAGTCGATGGGGGCGCCTGTCGTGCGGGCGATGCCCCGGACGCTGCTCCTCGATGCCATGGCGGAGCATGTGGTGGTGCTGGTGATCTCTCTGGGGGCCCTGGGCGGGCTGGTGTCGGTGGTGGGGGCCGTCGCCTTGTCCACAGCTCTGTCCACCTCCGTGCTCGAGCGCACCCGGCAGCTGGCTGTGCTGGTCGCCGTGGGGGCCCGGGAGCGCCAGGTGGGACGGCTGGTGCGGCGCGAGGCCTGGCTGGTGATGGCTGCGAGCCTGCCGGTGACCGTGCTGGTGGCTCTGGCAGGAAGCCTCGGGCTGGGCGCGTTGGTGGGCGAGCTGTCCTTCGGCGTCGCGATGCCCCTCGGCATCCCCGTTGGCGCCATCGGAGCCTGGCTGCTGTTGCTCGCGGGGCTCGGCACGGTCGCCGCGGCCCTGCCCACCCGCGCTGTGCTTCGCCTGCCGGTGCTTCACGGGGTGCGCCATGGATAGTCTGGGTTCCCCACCATCCGAGGCCACCCGCATGTCCCGCACCGACCGCCGGATCCGACGCACCCAGGCCGCGCTCCAGAAAGCCATGGTGGAGCTGGTGGTCGAGCAGGGCCTCGAGGCCACGACGGTGCAGCAGATCGTCGACCGCGCGGACGTGGGCCGGTCCACCTTCTACACCCACTACGCCGACAAGGAGGACCTCCTCCAGGGCAGCATCTCCGCACTCCACACCCGCCTGAAGGAGCTGCTCGCCGACACCGACACCGCCGCCGACCTGCCCCCCGCCCTGCGCTTCGTGCGTCCGATGCTCACCCACGCAGACAGCCACCGGGCCATCTTCGCGGCTCTGTCCACCGACCGCGCGGGTCCCTTCGCCATCGACCTCTTTCACGACCTGTGGTGCGACCTCATCCAAGACGCCTGGCCCGACGCCGACGAGGTGGCCGTGCAAGCGGTGGCAGGTGCTTTCGGGGGCGTCCTCCACTGGTGGATGCGGGCCGGACGCCACTTGACCCAGGCGGAGCTGGAGCTCCGGCTGGTGCGGGCCCTCGCGCCGATGGTTCCCAGTGGCTGAGTCCTACAGCTCAGCAAGCACCTTGGCGACCGCCTCGCCCACCACCCGGTTGCCTTCCACAGTCAGGTGGTTGCGGTCCAAGAACAGTGCGTGCGCCGGCATCTTGGCGTTCTGCAAGGCGGAGCAGGCGTCCACCACGAGGCCGCCCGCTGGCAGCTCACCCGGGGCGGTCAGGCAGCCCACCCGGCCCGCTCGCCGGTCGTAGATGGGATAGGTGACAAAGACCGCGGCAATGCCCTGGGCGTCGGCCCACCGCTGAATCAGCGCGTGGTTGCCTTCGCCCGCATCGCCTCGGCCCAGCCGCGAGGCGGCCTCGCTCATGCCCCTGCGAGCCGGTCGGAGGCGCTCGGTTGCCAGCTTGAGGAGCCGGACCAACCGGCTGCCAAACCACCAGGCCCCCACCTGTGCCCGCCATCCCTCGGTCGGCGTGCCCACAAGCGGCCCATCGTCCCGCGGGCTGTCGAAGGGCCAGCAGTCCACCACAACCGCATCCGGGGAGAAGCGGGCCATCCGAAGACGCAGCAGGCGGTAGACCTGCAGGCTCTTGTAGCCGGAGATGCCCGCATTGAGCACCTCCCAGTCGGGCAAGGCGGCCCCCGCCACGGCGGGCCAGGTCTCCGGGTCATCCACCCCGGCGCCCATGGTCTGGCTGTCCCCGAAGGCGATGGCTCGCTTGACGCCAGGGGTCTTGGCCTCTGGGGTGGAGGTGCGCTGGCGGAAGCCCTGGGCGTTGATGCTCCGGTCGGAGCTCTCGTGTGGTGGGGGCCGGGTCCACAACAGGTCAGGGTCATAGACGAGACCGCCGCTGCGGACATGTTCCCGAATCACGCCCTCGGGCAGGGTGGCCGTGCGAGCGATGGGCCAGGCCAGCCGCAGACCGACCTCCAGTAGGGCGATCCCAAGCACGGTGCCCACCAGTGCGAAGGCGAGCCGCCGCCGCAGGGGAAGCGTGGGCCGGGACAGGTCGTCCTCCAAGGAGCCGGGGGGACGACCCTACTCCAGCACCTCGATGACCGTCATCATGCCGAGGTCAGCGTGCGGCAAGATGTGGCAGTGGGTCATCCAGGCACCTGCGTTGTCGGCGAGTGTGCGCACCCGCACGGTCTCGTAGATGCCAAGGTTGAAGGTGTCGACGTCGCTGTATTGGGCGGGCGCCACCCCATCGCGACTCAACAGCTCCATGTGCAACCCATGCAGGTGGAAGGGGTGCTCGGTGGCCGAGATGTTGCGCACCTGAATCACCACCTCCTCGCCCATGTCGAGCTGCGCAATGGTGACGTCGGGGAAGCGCTCGCCGTTGATCATCCAGTCGTCGGTGTGGGCGCTGCCTTGGAAGGTGTAGTGCAGGTCGACGAAGCCGGGATCTGTCGACGGAGCGCGGGGATTGCGGGGCCAGTCGTCGAGCGTGGCAGCCACCGCGGACCCATCCACGGAGACATCCACGACCACACGTTCTTCGCCGAGCGCCTCCCCGCCATGCAGCGAGTAGGGCAGGTCGAGCAGCTCGGGCACAGGCATGTCGGCGCCGGGAGTCCACAGGATCTCCGCTCGATCGCCGGGGGCCAGCAGCTCGGTCACCACCTCCTCGGGCTCCGGTAGAAGGCCCTGGTCGCGGGCCACCACGGTGAGACCCTGTTCGCCGCCGGACAGCTGCACATAGCCCTGGTTGCTGGTGTTCACGAAGCGCAGCCGGTATCGCTCCCCCGCGTTGAGCGTCCAGTGCGGACGCGACAGGCCATTGACCGTCCACAGGCCCTCCGAGCCGTGGGCGCCATGGACGTGGGCGGCATCCGCCGGCAACTCCTGGTCCTCGCGCCAGTCGTCGAGCACCATCACCACGTCGTGTTCGACCTCGGGGTCGGCGGGGTCGGACACCACGAGGGCGCCGTACAGCCCCCGGTCCACCTGGGACTGGGTGTCGAAGTGCGGGTGGTAGAAGTAGGTGCCAGCCTTTTCGAGGGTGAACTCGTAGGTGAAGGTCTCGCCGGCTGCGATGGGGTCCATCATCCAGGGCACGCCGTCCATCTCGAAGGGGACCGCAAGGCCATGCCAGTGGATGGTGGTGGGGGTGTCGAGCTGGTTGTCGAGCTCCACCCGCAACACATCGCCCACCTTCGCTTGGATGGTGGGGGACGGGTGCCCGCCTTCGTAGCCCGCACCAGCCACCTCGATGCTCTGGCGGGTCTGCCACTCCCGGATGGAGAAGTCGACGTCGGAAGCGGTGAGCTGTACGTGCACCACCCCCTCATCGGGGTCGATGTCGGACGCGACAGGGGGCTGTGCGAAGTCGGGCTGCACCCACGTGCCTCCCTCGCCTTCCCCTTCACCTTCACCTTCGCCTTCCCCCTCGCCTTCCCCCTCGCCCGAGTCGACCACGGGCAGCTTGCCAGATGGGTTGTCCCCATTGCAGGCCAGGCCGAGTCCAATGCAAGCCAGGAACAATGCGCGCGGGCTCATCGCACCACCTCCGCCATCACCTGCTCCACGAGCGTCCAGCCCCGCTCGGTCGCCAGCTCCACCGGATAGGCCCGATAGACGAGCTTCGCGGTCACCTCGGGCGTCTCACAGGTGGTTGCGAAGCGGTGGTGGGACGTCCAGGCCTGCTGCGGCGGCAGGCGGTTGTCGCTGACCACATCCACCGCCAGGAAGTGGGGCACGTTGCGGTTGCCATGTTGGTCCGCCATCACTCGCGCAAACGCAAAGCCCGGGGCCCCGGCCCAGGTGCCACCCGGGTCGCCCTCGTCGGGCAGTCCCGCACTGGCCAGCACCCGGTAGGCCACATCACCTGCGGGCAGGGGAGCGTCGGTGGTGATGCCGCCACCACTGTCCACCGCCGTGATGGTGGCCATGCCGACGAGCTCCTCCACCGGCATGCCCTTGTCCTGCGCCGCGAAGGTGCCGTCGCCGAAGGGACCGGTGCCGGGCGGGTCGTGCCAGTCGCCCGTGCGTTGGATGACCCGCACCTGCTGCCCCACCTCGGCGCCAGGCCACACCGACCAGTCGCCCGTGCTGTCCTGGGTGGCCAGAGCGCCGCCAAAGTCGGGCACCGCATCGCCGCCGATGGCCGTCAGGCGGTCGCTCCCACAACGCGCCTCCACCAGGGCGACCATGTGCCGCATGGGCTCTCCGGTGGGGATGGCATGCCCCGGTCCGACGTTCCTGGTGGTGAGGGCCACCTCGGCCACGCCCTCGCTCACGGTGGTCTCGACGAACAGCTCCGCCGCCAGGTCGAGCATGCGCTGCTCGGCGGACCGGGGGCCGAACCAGGCGTGTCGCCGCACCGAGCCGGGCTCCCGGTACCAACCTCCCGCGATGCCCTCGTCGATGGCCGTGACATTGCCGAGGTCTGCGGCATTTCCGGCTTCGGGGTCGGGCGGCATGTGGCAGGACTGGCAGGGCACGTCCAGGCCAAGGGGCCCATCCCGCAGCTCCGACCAGGTGGTCTGCACCGGAATCCGTCCGTCGGGCCACCGGCTGGTGTCGATGGATGTGCCGGGCACCACGGCATCCTGGGTGAGCTCATGGCAGCCGGCGCAGATGTCGGCTGTGCCGAAGACAGGGCGGTAGGTGGCCCCCATGCGGGGGTTGAAGACGTCGCCATACGGACCGAAGGTGAGCGGCCACCAGTCGCCGAAGGACGGGCTGGGGCTCGGGTCGGACGGCCGCAGCAGGTGGACGCGGCCCCCCACGCCGGGCTCGGGGTCGTCGACGTCGACCTCCGAGATCTTGTGGCACACATCGCAGTGGACGCCGTGGTCGTAGGCGATTCCGGTGGCCTCGAGCAGGTCCCGGTCGCCCAGACGACCGTCGATGCCCGGTGCGTGGCAATTGGCGCACTGGCCGGTGTTCTCGGCCACACCATCGCAGGGCTCGGAGTCGCCGCAGTCGGTGTTCAGGGCCGGCAGCGCCCCCTCGCCCAGGTAGCAGCGATCGGCGGCGGTGCCGGTGCCGGGCCCCAGACCGGTCCACCACTGGCCCCCGGCCGCCTCGCAGTCCGACGCACTCGTGTAGGCATGGGCAGCGCCAGCGTAGAGGTCGTGCACGATGGGGTTGCGCGCGGACTGCTCGTGGGCGGACTCCACCCAGTCGGCCACGAAAGTGACGTGGCAGTGGGCGCAATAGTCGGTGGAGAAGTCGCGGTCGGGGGTGCCGGGGTCCTGGAAGACGTAGTCGACGTTGTCCACCGGGTCGATGGACATCAGCTCGATGGTGTAGCCCTCCTCCCACGGCGGCTCGCCCCAGATCTCGTCGCCCAGGGTGCGGGCATCGGGGTGGGCGGCGGACAGCCCGAGCATGGCCTCCCGAAGGTCGAGGGACACCGTGACCACGCCGTCTGCGTTGGTGGTCCACCGACCACGGGTGCCGGGCTGGGACACGAGCGCGCCTTCGAGGGGGGCGCCATCGAGGGTGACGCTGACCACGATGTCCCGGTGGGTTTCGGCCTCGGGCAGGGCGGTGTCGCTGTCCGGCGGAGGGGCGAGCCCGGGTGGAGACGAGCGAAGCGGACTCACCGGTGCTGAGCGGGTGCCGGACCCCTCGGTGTCGCAGCCCGCTCCCCACACAAGCGGGACCCAGCACAGGGCTCGAAAACGCAGACGCAGGGACATCGAACACCTCAAGACACGGCGCACCGAGTCTGCACCAAGGACCGCCCACCGGGGCGCCCATCCAGCGTAACGATGACCAGGGTCGCGGGTTAGGCCGGCGGGCCCGACGACCCAGGAGCGCGCGTGGCCCTGCCCCTCCCCGAATACGACCGCCTCGATGCCACCGGCATGGCCGCCCTGGTGGCCAGTGGCGAGCTGTCCCCCCGCGACCTCCTCGAGGCCGCCCTCGCCCGCATCGACGCCCGCAATCCCACGCTCAATGCGGTGGTCGACGACCTGCGCGAGCGCGCCGAGGCCAGGGTCGACAACCTGCCCGATGGGCCGCTCAAGGGCGTTCCCTTCCTGCTGAAGGACCTCAAGCAGCACCTCGTGGGCACCCAGGTCACCGGCGGCTGCAAGCTGTACAAGGGCAAGGTCTCCCGCTACACCTCGGAGCTGTCCCGCCGCTACGAAGCCGCGGGCCTGCAGGTGCTCGGCCGCACCAACAGCCCCGAATTCGGCATCATGGGCATCACCGAGCCCGAGCTGTGGGGTCCCTGCCGCAACCCGTGGAACCGGGACCACACCCCCGGCGGTTCCTCGGGCGGCTCGGCCTCCGCGGTCGCCGCCCGCATGGTTCCGGTGGCCCACGGCGGCGACGGCGGCGGCTCCATCCGCATTCCCGCCTCCGCCTGCGGACTCGTCGGCCTCAAGCCCACCCGTGGCCGCGTCACCATGTCCCCCACCCTCGGCGACGCCTGGCAGGGCTTCGTGCAGGAGCATGTGCTCGCCCGCACCGTTCGCGACAGCGCCCTGCTGCTCGACATCGCCGACTCCGAGCCCACCATCGGCGAGCCCTACGCCGCCCCCGCCAAGCCCGGCCCCTGGGTGGATGAGGTCGGCAAGGACCCCGGCAAGCTGCGCGTCGCCGTCTGCCGCGACGCGCTGTTCGCCAACGAGCAGCACCCCGACTGCGTGGCCGCCGTCGACGATGCCGCCGAGCTGCTCCGGAGCCTCGGCCACGAGGTCACCTTCGCCACCCCGCCCTTCCCCCAGTCCGATCTCGTGCGCGCCTATTTCCTCACGGTGGCTGCCGGCGTGGCCTGCTTTGTCGAAGAAGCCGCCGCCGAGGCCGGCAAGAAGCCGAGCTTCCACGACTTCGAGGCCGGCACCTGGATGCTGGCGCTCATCGGCTGGAAGAGCTCCGCGGCCGAGCTGGAGTGGTCCCGCCGGGTCATCCAGCTCGCGGGCCGGGGCGTCGCCGCTTTCTTCGAGGACCACGACGTCTTCCTCAGCTCCACCCTGGGCCGTCCGCCGGCACGCATCGGTGAGCTCGCGCTGTCCGCCGCAGAGGAGCTGCAGGTCCAGTTGCTCCGCCATGTCGCCATCAAGCCCATCCTCGACTTCGCCCTCGACCAGATGGGCAAGGGCAAGATGGCCGCCACGCCCAACACCCAGCTGTTCAACCAGACCGGTCAGCCGGGCGTGTCTCTGCCGCTCATGTGGAACGATCAGGGCCTGCCCATCGGCACCCAGTTCGTGTCCCGCTTCGGCGACGAAGCCACCTTGTTCCGGCTCGCCAGCCAGCTCGAAGAGGCGCGGCCCTGGCGCGACAAGGTCCCCAGCATGGTTCGTCCCTGAGCACCCAGCCCCCCGGAGACAAGATGCTCGCGCTCGGCACCCTTCCCGACGACGTCACCCTCACCGACCACACCGGTGCGCCCTTTCGCCTGTCCGACACGCGCGGGAAGCCGGCGGTCTTCTTCTTCTACCCGAAGGCCAACACGCCCGGCTGCACCAAAGAGGCGTGCGCCTTCAGCGAGCTGGCCGCCTCTTTCGATGAGCTCGAGGTCCAGGTGTTCGGCATCTCGGCGGACTCGGTGAAGCGTCAGTCCAACTTTGCGCAGAAGTATGGCCTCACGATGCCACTCATCTCCGACCCCGACCGCGCCATCATCGAGGGGTGGGGGTTGTGGCAGGAGAAGAAGAACTACGGTCGCACCTACATGGGCATCGTGCGCTCCACCTTCTTGTTCGACGCCGACGGCAAGCTCGCGCATGTGTGGCCCAAGGTGCGCGTGAAAGGCCACGCCGAGGCCGTTCTCAAGCAGGCCCAGGCGCTGTTCGCCCGTTCGCAGGCAGGTGCGTAGAAATACGTGTATGGTGGCCGCGCCGTTCCTCGGGAGTCCCATGCCGCCCCTCCGCGCAGCTGCTGTTGCATCCGTCGCGGTGTGCCTTGGAGCGTGCGCCCAGGCGGACGGGCCATCCAAGCAGGTGGCGGAGACCACCGAGGACACCGCCGCCAGTCCCCCGCTCACGGTCGCGCCCTCGATCGTGGCGGGCAGCCTCCTCACAGAGTCCCTGGCGGACTGCAGCACCTTCGCCACCCTCCAGCCCCACCGCAGGGTGTGTGTGCGGGAAGGCGCAGCCTGGCTGGTCGATGAATCGGGCCCCTCGGAGCTGTGGCTGGCCGATGCCAATGCAGTGGCGGGCGCACACGTCGACGGCGTGGACTGGTTGGCCCTCGACGGCGAGCTGGTGGTCCTCGTGGGCGACGCCCCGACCCCCTTCGAGCTCGGGATCCCGGTTCCTGTCGAGACCATCGAGGTGGCCGGTGGCTCGGTGTGGCTGCACGGCGCCGGACGCCTGTTCGAGGCGGTCGACGACAGCGTGTATGAGGTGCAGGTGGAGGGGGTGTCCGCCATCCACGCCTTCGCGGCCACCACCGACATGCTCTACCTGTCCACCCCCACGCTGCTGGCCCTTGCCCGGGGCGACGGAGCCCTCCGGGTAGACTGGCGCTGGGACCGTCCCATCGATGCCATCACAGTCGACGAGAACAGCCTGTTGTGGGTCATCAGCGGCGACACAACCTACACTGCGAGCGCCGAAGGTCCCCCGATGGAGGTCGACCTGCCCGGCACCGTCCACGCCCTCGTCGGTCCACACCTTTGGCTGTTGGGGGACGGCCTCGCCTGGCACCAGTCCGGCCTGTCCTTCACCGAACATGTCCTCCCGACCACCAGCCACTCCACGGCCATCGACCCGTTGGGGCGCCTGCTCCAGGCCACCGACGCCGGTCTGCTGAGACACTCGGTGGGCCGCCCTGTCGCGGTGGTCGGCCTGCCAGACAGCCTGGAGGTCCGGCAGGACGTCTTGCTGCTGCCGTCCGACCCCGACTCCCTCACCGGCCTGTCCGCCTGGGTCGACGCCCAGGCAATCGAGGTGCAGACCCACCCCTACGGCCTGTCCCTCGACCCCGACAGCCTCACCGGTGGTGCCCACGAGCTGCGCTTTCTCACCGAGTCGGAGCAAGGCGACCACATCGCCACCTGGCCGCTGTGGGTGGGCAGCCTTCCCGAGACCCAGTGGGCGGACATCGCGGAGATATCCGAGGCCCACTGCCTTTCCTGCCACGCCGGCGACACGGTCACCCGACTCGAGACTGCCGACGACTGGCGCGTTCACATCGACGACATCATCGCATTGGTCAGCTCGGGCGAGATGCCCCTGGGCGGACCACCCCTCTCCGACGACGACATCGTCCGCATCCGCGCCTGGAAGCACGGAGGCTTCGAATGACCCCATTGCTCCTCGTCAGCCTGCTCGCCGCCCACGCGGCAGACGACCCCTGGGCCGACGCCTCCACCCGAGACCTCCACGGCTACGTGCGCGCGGTCTCTCTCGATGTGCGCGGGGTGGTGCCCTCCGCGGAGGAGCTGGCCGCCATCGAGGCTGCCGGCACACTCGACGACGCCACCCTCGACGCCTGGCTGGCCAGCGCCGCCTTCACCGACATCGTCGTGGCCAGGCACCAGGAGCGCTTCTGGAACGTGCTGGAGCTCAACGTCATGAACAGCCGGCGCCTGTCGCGCAGGAACGGCATCTACTTCGTGAGCTCCCGGGCCAACGCGATGCGGGGCCAGCGACAGCTGCACTGCGGCGAGGCGGAGGCCGAGGTCGATGCCGAGAACCGACCCCTGAGCTGGACCGACAACGGCGACGGCTCCATCTCCGAGGGCTGGGTGTGGGTCTCCCCCTACTGGGACCCCGACAACCCGGTGCAGGTCTGCGCTCTCGATGCCCAGACCCAGCTCGTGTCCGATGCGGGCGTCGACTGCAGCACCCCGTCCGCCCAGAGCGACCCCACCTGCGGCTGCGGTCCCGACCTGCAGTGGTGCATGCCGGTGGCAGTGGAGGACGAGATCGAAGCCGCCTTCGAGTCCGACATCGACAAGCGGGTGCGGCAGATGCTCGACAGCGATGCGCCCTACAGCACCATCTTCTCGGGCAACACCCTGTACGTGGACGGCGCCTCGGCCCACTTCTTCCGCCACCTCGCGGCCTTCCGCCCCGACGACTACGAGTCGCCCGTCGACATCGCCACTCTGCCCGAGCTCGACTACGCCGACCGCACCCTCACCCCGGTCGCCCTTCCCGACCACCACGCCGGCGTGCTCACCGCCCCGGGCTGGCTGCTGCGCCACCAGACCAACCGAGGCCGCGCCAACCGCTTCTACGGCGGCTTTCTGTGTTCGGAGTTCCTGCCCACCGAGTCGGCACCCGCCTCCACCGACATCGATGCCCTGCCCACCCCCAACCTGCAGGTGCGCGACGGCTGCCTCGACTGCCACACCCGCCTCGAACCCTGGGCCGCCTACTGGGGTCGCTGGGCGCAGGCGGGCGCCGTCCATCTGCCTGCGGACACCCACCCCATCTTCGACGACGACTGCGTCAACTGCCGCAACAGCTGCTCGGATGTGTGCGACGACCACTACATCACCGAGGCCGGCCATCCCGACGAGACGGCCTGGGTGGGCACCTTCCAGCCCTACGCCTTTCTGCTCCACGACGACGCGGCCAATCCTGGCGCCGGCCCGCTCGCCTGGGTCGAACGCGCCCGCACAGACGGCTCCCTCGCGGGCTGCGCCGTCCGCCAGACCACCGACTGGCTGCTGCATGCCACCCCCGACGACGCAGCGGTCGGCGACTGGTCCGACGCCTTTTCGGCTGACGAGGACTACCGCAGCCTGGTGCGCGCGGTCGTGACGAGCCCAGCCTACTGGGGAGGTGTGCAATGAGGACCTCCGCCGCCGTGTTCCTCCTCGCCCTCGGGTGTGGGGGGGACGACCTCAAGACAGCCTCTACATCGACATCTTCAGTGGACGCCACCCCGGATGACCCCACCCTGCCCGGCGTCGACCACCCTGCTGTGGGCACCATCCCCGAGCTCGACACATCCAATGCAAGCACCCGCCAACGCAAGCGCATGACCGTGGCCCAGGGGCGCGACTCGATGGAGTCCATCACCGGGGGCGTGCGCTGGGGGGACGGCGACACCTCCGACTGGGACGCCTACGCCGCCACGCTCGGGGTGGCCGACTACCAGACCCGCACCACCACCGACCTCACGCCCTCTGTGCTCTTCCAGAAGTTCCTGGATGACGCCGCTGCCCACACCTGTGCACAGTGGCTGGGTGCGCCCGACACCACCTTTCACAGCGTCGACGACCCCTCCTCCACCGAGCGGTCCGAGGTGCGGTCCAATGTGGCCGGCGCGCGCTGGCGCATCCAGGGCCGCCCCATCGACGAGGATGACCCAGTGGTCGACGCATACGTCGATCTCTGGGCCGCGGTCTACCGCAGCACCGGGACCACCGACGAGGCCTGGCACACGGTGTGCGTGGCGCTGTTCACCCACCCCGACTTCTTCATGTACTGAGGCCAACGATGCTCCACCGAACGCCCCTGCACCGCCGCAGGTTCTTCGAGCTGCTCGCCGGCGCCGGCCTCTTGTCCAGCGCGGGCCTGCTGCCCGGCCTCCTGCGGGCCAGCACCCCCACCATCACCGACCGCTACTTCGTGTTCGCCTACTTCCAGGGCGGCTGGGACATGCTGCTCGGCCTCGATCCCAGAAACCCCGACGACTTCCCCGCGCGTCTCGCCAGCGAGACCGGCATCGACCCCGCCTACAACACAATCGTGGGCCTCGCCCCCGAAGACTTCCTGGTGGACACCGCGGTCGACGGCATGACCTTCGGGCCCTACATCGGCGACATGGCCGACCACGCCCACCGCCTCGCAGTGGTGCGCGGGCTCGCAGGAGAGTCGGTGGCCCACGAGGTCGCTCGGCGACACGCCCTCACGGGCATCCGGCCCGCCGGCAGCTCGGTTCGGGCGTCGTCGGTGGCCACCCTGTTGGCCTTCTTGTTGGGACAGAACGAGCCGATTCCCAACCTGGTGTGTGGTCTCGACTCCTTCAACGTGGGACACCCGAGCTGGGCGGCTGGCCTCACCACCGAGACGGTCGAGGACCTCTACCAGGCGCTGTCCCCCGGCGGCACTGCCGTGTCGGCAGGCTCCCGGGCCGCTCTGGAGGCCTTCTTCGCCGAGCAGGAGTCCAACACAAGCTCCGCGATGCTGCAGGAGATCTACACCAACCGACGCACCGCCCGGGGCATCGTGGACCTCGGCATCGCAGACCTCTTCGACCTCGAGTCGAGCACCGGCGACATGACCGCCATGCGAGAGGCCTTTGGCGTCGACTCGGGTGCGACCGGTCCCGGCGGCCCCCGCGCGCTCATGGCCGCCCAGGCCCTCACCCAGGGCGTCGCCCGCTGCGTGAGCTTCGCCGCTGCCCAGAACCTCGACACCCACCAGGGCGCCGACTGGCAGACCGAGGCCGGTCCCCTCCAGAGACAGGGCTGGGACAGCGTGGCCGCGCTCGCCGCCTGGCTGGCATCCACCCCATTCGGAGACGGCCAGAGCTGGCTCGACCACACCACCATCGTGTGCATGAGCGAGTTCACGCGGGAGCCCGTGCTCAACAGCAGCGGCGGACGCGACCACCACATCGTCGGCACGATGGCCTTGTTGGGAGGCGGCATCCAGGGCGGCCAGGTGGTCGGTGCCACCTCCGACCACGGCATGCTCAGCCAGCCCGTCGACCTCCACACCGGCGCGGTGTCCGCCGCGGGCGAGCTGGTCACCCACGCCCACATCGCACGCACCCTGCTCCAGAGCATCGGCATCGACGACGACATCGGCGACTACCGGGCCCCACCGGTGGCGGCCTTGCTGGAGGAGGCGTGATGCGGTTCCGTGGCCTCATCCTCGTGCTGCTTGCTGGCTGTGGCGGTGGTGAGCCCGAAGCCAAGACCAGCGAGGCGCCCGAACAGACCTCCTGCGACACCATCGAGGTCTTCGCCGACGGCGACGGCGACGGCTTTGGCGACCCCTACACCGTGCAGCTCGGGTGTGCAGAGGATGCCGGCGTGGTCACAAACGGCGACGACTGCGACGACACCGACCCCGAGCAGCGCCCCGGTCAGGTCTGGTTCCGAGACGCCGACAGCGACGGCTTTGGAGACGACGACAAGCAGGTGGACAGCTGCCTGCGTCCGCTGGGCCACATCACCGAAGGCGGCGATTGCGACGACCTGGACAGCACCCGGGCGCCCGGACTGTCGTGGTACACCGATGCCGACGGCGATGGCCACGGTGACCCAGAGGCCGCCATCGACGCTTGCGGAGACACCACAGGGGCCGTCCCCCAGGCCACCGACTGCGACGACACCAACTGGCTGGTGAGTCCCGACGCCCAGGAGGTCTGCAACGAGCTCGACGACGACTGCGACGGCCTCTCCGACGACGAGGACGCCGACGTCGACCCCCTCACCCGCGAGCTCCTCTTCGAGGACGCCGACGGCGACGGCTGGGGGACCGATGTGGTGCTCGGGGAGTTCTGCGCGAGCCTGCCCAACGGCGCCACCATCTCCGGCGACTGCGACGACACCGACCCCGCGGTCCATCCCGACCGCCTCGACTTCGCCGACGACCTCGACAGCGACTGCGATGGGGAGGCCACGGTCCACATCGTAGAGACCGCGGCCCGCTCGCTGGAGAGCTTCGAGTCCGGTGGCTTCAGCGTGGGACTCGCCAGCAAGGACCTCGACGGCGACGGCATTCCCGAGCTGCTGGTGGGAGCGGTGGGCGCCGGTCCGGCAGACGAGGGCGCGGTGGGCCTGCTGTCGGGCGTACAGGTGCCGGAAGGCCAGGAGGACTGGCCTGAAGACCAACCCACCTGGACCGGGGTGGAGGTCGACGGTGCGGTCGGCACCAGCCTGTGCTTCATCGGTGACTGGGACGGCGACGGCGCAGAGGACTTCGTGGCCGGCGGTCCCGATGCCAACGACCACGCAGGAGTGGTCCACATCCTGTCCACCGCCGACGACAGCGGCGGCGTCGACAACGCCCTGCTCACCTACAACTTCGACCAGGCCGACGCCTACCTCGGCCAGACCTGCGCCCCCCTCGGCGACGTCACCGGCGACGGTCTGCACGACCTGCTGGTGGGCACACGGCGCGACCCTCGGGCCGGCAACAACCAGGGCTCGGTCACCCTCATCCCCGGCGGGGGCACCTCCGACGACTTCCGCGTGACCTACGGCGAGAGCGTGAGCGACCAGCTCGGCTACGGCCTCACCAACCCCGGCGACCTCGACGGCGACGGCATCGCAGACATCGCGATGGGGTCTCCATACGGCGACGCCATGGCCAAGAATGGCGGCGAGATCTACCTCTTCGCAGCCAACTCCCTGGCAGAGGCCGTGGTCCCGGCCGACGCCGAGATGATGTTCACCGGCCCCGATGAGCAGGGTCGCGCGGGGCAGATGCTGGTGGGCCCCGGAGATGTCAACAACGACGGCTACGACGACCTTCTCATCGGCGCACCCGGCTATGAGCACGGCGGTCTCGAGGGCGACGATGCCGGCTCGGCCTTCCTCGTGCTGGGGACGGGCACGGGCTGGGCGTCGGGCGACCTGTCCACCGCCTGGTGGCGCCTCTACGACACCACCTACCGGCACTATGCGGGCCGCTACCTGGGGGCGCCAGGCGACATCGACGGCGATGGTGGGGCCGACATCCTCGTCACCGCCTACGGCTGGGATCATGAGGAGGACAACAACCTCGGCCGCGTGTATGGCTTGCTCAGCGGCCACGACGCCGGCACCTGGGTGCTGCCCGACGACGCCGACCTCATCCTCGTGGGCTCGGACAACAACGACTACCTCGGCCGCGGCATCGCCCCCGCCGGCGACGTCAACCACGACGGCCTCGACGACTTCTGGGTGGGCTCGTCGGGGGCCGGTCCCCGGGGGCGGCTGTACCTGCTGCAAGGAGCCGAAGCGCCCTTTTGACCCGAGTCCGCCGGGGTGGGGACAATAGGGGGTGCGTGGAGACCACCATGCCCGACCCCCTCCCGATTCCCGCCCTCGAACCGGCCCCGCAGCACCCCGACCCCGCGGTTGGCCGCACCTGGGTGGTGCCCGACCCATCCACGGTCATCCTGCCGCCGCCGCCTGCCGACGGCTTCGAGGAGGTGGGAAGCGGCCGGACCCTCGACTGTGATGTCGTCGTGGTGGGCTCGGGACCGGGCGGTGGCAGCGTCGCAAGGGTTCTTGCAGAGTCGGGCGTCGACGTGGTGGTCGTGGAGATGGGCCCGAAGGCGAACCACTTTCGTCCAAACTACGCCAACGTGGCCCGCTACCACATGCAGGAAGCCGGCACGATGGTCGCGCGTGGCTCCGCGCCGATGCCCATCGCTGCGGGCCGCGGCCTGGGCGGCTCGACCCTGGTGAACTCGGCGCTGTCCTTTCGGGCCCCCCAGTATGTATTGGACAAGTGGGCCGACCACCTCGATCAGCCCGAGCTGGCGTGGGCGCCAATGCAAGCCCTGTACGACGAGGTGAGCCGCATCGTGGGGGTGCAGGTCACCCGGGAGAAGGTCTCGGGGGTCAACAACGACATCATCGTGCGCGGCCTGGCGAAGCTGGGTTGGGAAGGCGGACTGGCGCCTCGGTCCACGCCGGGCTGTGTGGGCTGCGGTGTCTGCTACTTCGGCTGTCCATCCCGCGGAAAGGCCAGCACCGACCTCACCTTCCTGCCGCGTGCCGTGCGGTCGGGCGCCCGCATCCAGGCGGAGGTGAAGGTCACGGAGGTGATGGTCGAGAATGACCGCGCAGTGGGCATTCGCGGCGTCGCCATCCACCCCGACACCGGCGCGCATGGCGGGCTGCTCACGGTCCGCGCAAAGCAGGTCGTCGTGTCTGCAGGCGCGGTCGGCACCCCCCGTCTGTTGTGGAGCAGCGGCCTGGCCGAGCGCCTGGGCCCCCACTGTGGCGAGCACCTGCAGGTACACCCGGGCTCCACCATCATCGCGAAGTGCGACTTCCCCGTGGAGATGTGGAAGGGTGCCACCCAGGGCGCCTATTTCCACCACCCCGACCTCCCCGGCGTGCTGCCCCACACCTTCAGCGCCCCCCCAGAAGCCTGTCTGGTCGCGGCGGGCTTTGTGGGAGACCGCTTCCAAGAGGGCCTTGCATTGCTTCCCAACCTCTGCGGCATGCTGCTGATGGTGAGCGACAAGGGCGGCGGACGCGTGCGGGCCTTCTCCGACGGACGCGCCGACATCACCTACACCTTCGCCGACGAAGACGTGGACCGCATCAAGAAGGGCCTGGTGGAGGTGGCCAGGGTGCTCCAGGCCGGCGGTGCAGGCGAGCTGTACGTGCCTGTCCACGGCGTGACGCCCAGCCAGACGCCCGAGGAGCTGGGGAGCAAGCTCACCGACCGCAGCATCCGCGACTTCACGCTCTACGCCGCCCACCCCATGGGCACCTGTCGCATGGGCACCGACATCTCCGACGGTGTGTTGGATCGAGACGGCCGGGCGCACGGGCTCCCGGGGCTGTGGATCGCCGACGCCAGCATCTTCCCGTCGAGCCTGGGCGTGAATCCGCAGCTGTCCACCATGGCTCTGGGGACCTGGATCGGACGCAAGGTGGCGCAGGCCGTCTGAAGGAGCCCACAATGGATGAGCTGCACACCATCCAAGACAGCTCCGACGGCGGCGCCGTGTTGGCCACCTTCCACTACCGACCCAAGCTGTGGGTCATCCTCGGCTGCGGGCTGATGGGCGGAGCCGGCTTGGGGGTCGCCTATGCCAGGTGGGCAGAGTCGGGCGGGTTCGCGGACATCACGCTTGGATTGGCCAGCGCGGCCTTTGTGTTGCTCGCCCTCCTTCTGGGTGGCATGCGCACCTTCGCACCCCAGACCGTGGTCGTGCGCGAGCGCGGACTCGAACTGCCGGCGGGGCGTTGGCGTCGACAGGGCCGGATGCTCGTGCTGCGGTCGGAGGTGCTCGGGATCGAGGAGGTCGAGGTCAGCGGCAACCCGATGGTCACCTTCCACCATCCCCGCGGCAAGGCCACCCTCGTGGGCTCGCTGCTGGACCAGAAAAGCGACTATGAGGCCATCTTGGCGTTCATGCAGACGGGCGTCTGGGAGGGGGAGACGTCCAGGCATGGCTGACCTCGGTCCGACCTCGGTCCGAAGTTGGGGGGATGTGTAGACCCGCGGTCAGACCGTACAACGGAGCGGGTGGACGCGGACCCTTCGGCCCCGTCCTCCGAAGCCAAGGGAGGCCCACATGTCCATGTCTCGTGTCTGCACCTCACTCGCCGCATTGCTTCTGTCCGCACCCGCCTACGCAGGCTGGGCCGGTCCCAAGTACCACGACATCCTCGTCCACCCCGACCACACCGACCGGAGCATCGGCACCCGCGTCCCCCACCACGGCATCTGGGCAGAGTCGGATGAAGGCGGCGCGGTGGTCCGCATCTTCGGCGAGGACTTCTCGTCCTGGCAGCAAGGGCTCATCACCACCGCCATCCAGTCCTCCGCCGGAATGGACCTGAAGATGAAGCACCACTGGCTGGTCAACGCGAACAAGGACGCCACCGGCGAGCTGGACTCCGAGTACACCATGGCAGTGTGCGAAGGGGACCCGGACACCGACGTCGACCTGACTGGCGGCTGCGACTGCGGGGCCGGAACCCTGGTCTGGTCGACCGGCGACACCAGCTCACTCACCCACTACGAACCCAACAACATCCCCTACATGCGGGGAAGCCGAGACAACGGCTGGGAGTGGATGAGCCACAACTTCCAAGACTCCAGCTACACCTGGGACGACAACGCCTGGGTCTGCTTCGAGTGGGAGGCCGAGGGCACCGCGACCGCCAACAGCAGCTACGCCTTCTCCTTCGTACAGATCAGCGAGAGCTACGGCACCTACCTCATCGACTGGTAGGCCCACTCAAGCCTGCGGCGCACGCCCGGGTGGGGGGTGGACCTTCGCAGCCAGGGGACCTGCGATGGGAAGCTCGTACCACTCGCCGGCGTGGGCCTGCATGCACGCGATGACCTCGTAGACGAAGTAGACCGGCAGCGTGAGCAGCAGGCCCCAGCCACAGGTGAGCAGGGCCAGGGGCAGCGAGACGGCCACGAAGATGAGCCCGAAGTACAGCGACTGGAGGCTGTGGAAGGCGACGAAGGGGGACTCCTTGCCGGGCTTGTCCTTGTACAGGGCGTCGTGGACCTGGTCGCGGAGCATGTAGAGCAGCAGCGGCGCCACCACCCCGCCCTCGAGGAAGGACAATCCATGGGCGAGCAAGGCGAGGGTGCGTTCCGGTTCGGAGGGACGGGTGGGCTGCAGCTCGGTCACGGGGGCCTCGGACGCGGAAGGGAGGGGAAGTCTACGAGGGGGACGGTGGGTTGTTTCGGGGGACTGGGCGCCTACACCTGGGCCTGTCCAACCCCCTCGACCGCGGGTACACTGCCATCATGTCCACCCACAAGCCCATGATCGGCACCGGTCCCTTCCGCACCCACCATGTGCGAGAGGGAGATCGCTACGAGCTCGTCGATGGCCACGCCGTATACTGCGCCCCGTCCGGCGGAGCCCATGCCCGCGCCAGCATCCTGGGCGCCCAGGTCCTCGGCACCGACCCGCTGATCGAGTCCGCGGGCTTCGACGCTGGCTACACCACCGACGAGATGAACCTGCGCGCGCCCGACATCGCGGTCGGCAACGTCCCAGACGCCTTCGGATGGATCAAGGGCGTGCCCCCCCTCGCGGTGGAGTACGCCTCCACAGGACAAGACGAGCAGGAGCTCCAGGCGAAGATTGGCGAGCTGCTCGAAGGCGGCACGCAGCTCGTGTGGGTGGTCCGCATGATCGGACCCCGCCGGGTGGAGGTCTACGCCAAGGATGCGGCGATGGTCACGGTGGGCCCGGGCCAGACGCTCACCGCTCCTGGGATCCTCCAGAACCCGGTCGCGGTCGAGGCCCTGTACGAGCCGAGCGCCGCGCGTGATGCCACGCTGCGCAACCTGCTTCAGGAACACGGCTACAACGCCCTCGACGAGGTTCGGGCCGAAAGCCGTGAAGAGGGTGCCGTCGACCAGGCGCGTGGGGCCCTGCTCGCCGCCATCGAGGCCAAAGGCTGGCACCCGTCCCCTCCGCAGGCCGCGCGCATCAGCGACTGCGCCGACCTTACCCAACTGCGGGCCTGGCTGATCTCCACCATCCAGTCCGCCGACCTGCAGACCGCTCTCGGCACCTGACCCGCTTCAGGCCCCCACCACCTCTGCCGGGCGGGCCGCCTTTCCTTTCCGCAGTCGGTCCGCCAGCTTGCCCAGCCGCGACTGGGGCACCACCACAGGCTCCATGCGGCAACTGCTGGCGCCATCCCAGCGTCGGAGCTCCAGCTTGCGTCGCTGGCCGTCGCCGGGTCCGAGCCACGCAAAGCCGCGGGTGCCGGCGGGCTCGGTGCAGGCCATGTCGGAGAAGGCGGGGGCCCAGTCGCCGGTGTTGATGTACGCCACCTCGTCGTGGAGCTGGTGCATCGCCCGGTGCGTGTGTCCCATCACCACCTTGTCGGCCCCGGCGATGCGGGCGAGCAGGCGCAGCTTGCGTTGGATGTTGCGGTCTACCTCGGTGACATCGGAGTCCACCCGCGCCGCATAGAACAGCACCGGTGGCAGCGACAGCATCAGGAATGCCACGAACCACCAAGGCGAGATCCCGGCGAACAGATGCAGAGTCGAGGTGGCCTGCAAGCTGAGCACACCCACTGCAGCCAACAGAAAGGCGCGGTCGAGCCACAGCTCCCGGGCCACCTTGAGCGGACGAAACACGCCCGGATGCACCCGCACGGCATGCAGCGCATGCACCACCGACGGCGAGGTCCGGGACTGCTCGGCCACCTCGTCCACCCGGGCGGCGAGCTTGAGCGGGTCGCGCAGCGCGGGTCGAAAGCCCTCCCCCAGTCCCATGAGCAAGGCGGCCACCGACGACCAGAGCCAGGTCCACAGGATGAACGGCTGCTGGCGGAGCACATGGCGGTAGAAGAAGACCACCCACTCGGGCAGCGACTTCACGAAGGTGCTCTCGACGTGGGGGTTGAAGAAGCCGATGCCGTTGGACAGGTACTTGCCGGCGATGTCGCCGAAGGGCAGGCGCACGCGGGTGCGGCCGTCGGACTGCACAAAAGGGTGCAGAGGGTCGTGGCACAGGCAGTAGGGGTCGAGCTGGTTGCCGTGGGTGACCAGCATGTCGCCACCGGCCAGGTAGAACCACGCGCAGAAGCGAACGCCAGCGGGACGTTCGGGGGTGCGGTCGAGGGCCGACAGCCAGAGCGCCTGTGCGGCTGGCCAGTGCATCTCCAGGTCGTGGTTGCCGACGACGTAGACGATGTCGTGACCTTCGTCGAGCCAGTCGCGCAGGCCCTGCAGCAGGCGGGGATGGGCGTCGAGGATGCGCTGGAGCTTCCACACGCTCTTGGCTTCCTCAGCCGCCAGGCCGCGGGCCCGCTCCAACCAGCTCACCTCGAAGTCGGGGGCCTCGGGTACCGCCAGCACGCAGTCGAAGTCGAAGAAGTCGCCGTTGAGCACCAGCTCGGAGCGCGCCCCGCCCGCCAGCTCCCGGGCGTGGTCGAGAAAGCGCAGGAAGGTGTCGTCGACGAAGTGTTCCGGAGCCTTGTAGCGGCGCCAGAAGGGCTTCGCGGGATCTGCCGGCTCGCCATCGGCCAGGTGCACGTCGCTGAGGACGAATGTATGGCGAGGGGGGCTGGGCACGTCGTCTCCGGGCGGGGCGACTACACTATCGGCCATGGTGTGACGCCTTGTGGTGGACGATGTCACGAATGCGGAACGGGCAGGACATTGCCGGCCACCTCCAAGCGCTCGCCGCCTTCCTGCGTCGGCACCAGGCCTTGTGGGAACCCGCACCCCTGCACCACCCGTCCCCGGGCTGGATGGTGGCGCATCCCACGCTGGCCCGGTGGTGCGAGCACCAGCAGAGCGCCGGCCCCGAAGCCGCGGAGACCGCCTGGCAGCAAGGCGACCTGCCCGACGACGCCCCCGCCGTCCTCCAGGAGCTGGTGGCCGAGAGCCAGCGCATCACCGACCTGCCTGCACTGTCCAAGGTGATGTCTTCGGCGGACCGGCCCCGGCGGGTGCGCGCGCGCAAGTGGGCACAGGTGGTGGGCGCGGCAGCCGTGATGGCCGAGGAGACCGCGGAGATGCGGGTGGTGGACTGGTGTGGCGGAAAGGGGCACCTCGGCCGACGGCTGGCGGAGCGCGGGCGCCGCAAGCTGCTCTTGATCGACCGACAGGCCGATCTGCTCGACGCCGGACAGGTGGAGGGACGGGCCCTTGGGATTCAGGTAGACACCGTCTGTGCCGATGTTCTCAACGATGACAGCCCGGTCTCCGAGGTGGGACCGGGGGATGCGCTGGTGGCCCTGCATGCGTGCGGCGACCTCGGCGCACGGGCACTGGCGTTGGCCACCCGGAGTGGCCTCGGGGTGCTCGGGCATGCGCCCTGCTGCTGGGTGCGGACCTCGATGGAACAGACCCGCGGTGCTTCTCGGGCCGGACGGGGGTGTGGACTGCACCTCGATGCAGAGGCCCTGCGCTTGTCCACCGCCGACGAAGGCTGGGGCCCCCCACGACGACGCGCGCTCCGTCGACGCGCACTGGCCTGGCGCCTCGGGCTCGACCTGCTGGTCCGGCAGGTCACGGCAGACCGGCGCTACACCCCCGTCCGCATGGTCCCGCGCTCCTGGCTTGGCGACGACTTCACCACCTTCGTGGACCGTGTCGCCCGACGAGATGGGCTCCCACTGCCCGCCAGCTGGTCTGCGGAGCTCACCGAACGGCAAGGCCTGCAAGCCGCCCGACGGGTGCGGGCCTTGGGGCTGGTGCGGGCGCCCTTTCGCCGCCCGCTGGAGGTCTGGCTCGTTCTCGACCGGGCCCAGACGCTGGTGGAGGCCGGATGGCAGGTGGAGGTCGGCACCTTCTGCGCGTCCTCGGCCACCCCGCGCAACCTGTGGATCAGGGCCCGCCGCTGAGCAGACCGGTCAGGCGGGTCGACCGTGCTGGCGCAACACCTCCGCGATCCGGGCGAGTGTGAAGGGCTTGGACACGAAGTCGTCCATGCCGACGTCGAGGCAGGCTGCGCGGTCGGCGTGCGTGGCATTCGCAGTGAGGGCGACGATCGGCAGGCCGGCGCCCGGGCCCGGCAGTCCGCGGATGTGGCGAGTGGCGTCGAGGCCGTCCATCACCGGCATCTGAACATCCATGAAGATGAGGTCGATGGTGCCGGCATCGGCTTGCACCCGCTCCACCGCCGCCCGGCCGTCCCCCGCCCACTCCGAGCGCACCCCCAGGCGCGCCAGCATGGACTCGATGACCAGCCGGTTGGCGGGGCCATCCTCCGCCACCAGCACCTTCAGGTGGCTCAGGTCGAGCCCGGAATCGACCGCACCGATGGCCACTGGAGTCGCGCTCGGAGCCTCGGTCACAGGCAGGTCGAGCCGCACCCGAAAGGCCGAGCCCAGGCCCGGGGCGCTGTCCACCGTGAGCTGTCCCCCCATGGCGTCCTCGACGAGCTGCCGCACGATGGCCAGGCCCAGGCCCGTCCCTCCGAACCGCCGCGTGGTGGATGCGTCGGCTTGCTGGAAGGGCTGGAAGATGTGGGCGAGCGTGGCGGCGTCCATCCCGATGCCGGTGTCCAACACATCCAAAATGACCTTCCCATCGTCATCCTGGCCGGCACGAAGGGTGACCCGTCCGTCCACCGTGAACTTGAGCGCGTTGCCCACGAGGTTTACGAGAACCTGCCGCACACGGCCCGGATCTCCATGTCGCCAGCCGTCTGGAAGGCCCTCGGTGTCGACCACCAGCTCGGTCTTCTGCTGGGTGGCCGCGTGCCGGAACAAGGCGTCCACCTCGTCGACGAGCGCATGCAGACAGAAGGGCTCGGGGTCGAGCGACAGCATCCCCGCCTCGATCTTCGAGAAGTCGAGGATGTCGTTGATGAGGGACAGCAAGCCCACGCCGGCCCGGTGCACCTGCTGGGCGTGCATGGCGCACTCGTCGGGCAGGTCTGTGTCGGCCATCAACTCGGAGAGACCCACGACCGCGTTGAGAGGGGTGCGAATCTCATGGCTCAAGGTCGCCAGGAAGCGGCTCTTGGCCTTTGTGGCGGCCAAAGCGGCCTCCCGTGCGCCCACCAGCTCCGCCTCCGCCGCCTTGCGCTCGGTGATGTCTCGCCAGATGCAGAAGAGGGCGAGTCCACCCCCATGGGGCACCCGCGTGAGAGAGACCTCCACCGGGAAGTTCTCGCCATTTCTGCGGGTGTGCATCCACTCGAAGCGGTGGTAGCCCTCGGTCTCGGCCACCGCCATGCACCAGTTGGCCTTGTCGAAGGAGGTGCGTCCGTCGGGCTGGTGTTCCGGGGACAGCCGGGAGGGGTGGGTGTCGACGAGCACCTCGGCAGACGGGTAGCCGAGGCACTCCGCTGCGGCGGAATTGGCCACCATGAAGCGGCGGTCCACGATGAGCCACATCGGGTCGAGGGACTGTTCGAACAGGTTTCGATACCGCTGCTCGCTCTCGTCGAGCGCCCGGCTCCGCTCCCCGACCGCCACCCGCAGCTTGAGGGTCTCCAGCACAGAGCCGTGCATGGCCTGGGCCCCGCGTCCGAGCAGCAACAGGTAGACCGCGATGAGTCCGGCTGTCGCCACACCCAGCTCACCCCCCGACAGGGCATGCATGAAGCCGACGGGGAGGATGACAGAGCACATGAAGCCGAGGGTGGCCCGCAATGAAGGGGCGTAGGTGGCCAGCGGCGCCGCGGCCAGACCGGCGGCGAGGATGGTGAGAAAAGCCTGGTGGGGGGCAGAGTCGGGCTCGAACATCAGCGGTCCGCAGGCCCCCCAGGCGAGCCCCGCAACCCACGCGAGCAGGTCGAACCGCCGCCTCCAGCGGGAATCACCCGGGTCCGCGGCCCGCCTCCAGGCGAACAGGTTGACCACCGAGGCCACTACCGTGAGCAGCAGCACCAGTCCCCACACCACCGCATGGCCAATGGGGATCCGGGGACCGAACACCCACAGCGTGAGCACACCGGTGGCCACGCGAGCGACCAGACCTCGCTCCACGCTGGTGTAGAGCGCATCGATCTGCGCCGCCTCCAGCGACCGGACGGGGGCAGGGGACTGGCGTTCCGCGGCTCGGTCCAAGGCAGCTCCAGCGGGGCTCATCGTCTGGCTCCCGCCTGCACACACCGTCATGTGCACAGAGCATCCGCGGACATGATCCAGCACAGGCGCCCCGGTCGGAAGGGACCGCGTGCATTGTTAGACACCACCTGTTACCCAACAGGCGTTCGCAGTCCGTCGAGAGGCCCGCCATTCCCCCGCGCACCCGCTACACCGAGGCCCGCATCCTCGATGCCACCGAGGCCCTCGTGCAGGGGCAGGGCATCGATGCGGTGAGTGCGCGCGCCATCGCCGCCGAGCTCGGGTGCTCCACCGCCCCGATCTTTCGCTGCTTCGACAGCATGGATGCCCTCCTCGAAGCCCTGATGGACCGCATCCTGGCCCACTTCATCGCGGCCACCGAGGCGCCGCTCGACCCCGACCCCCTCTTCGCCGCCGGCCTCGGCATGGTGCGCTTCGCCGCCGAGCAGCCTCGCTTCTACGAGGCCCTCTTCCTGCGGCCCCACGCCTGGACGGCCCGGTGGGGGCCAGTCCGCCGGCGCCTGGCGGTCCGCATGGGCGACCATCCGCGCTACGCGGGCCTGTCCACCGCCGAGCGCTTCGGCCTGGTGGGTCGGTCCAGCATCCTCGTGCATGGTCTCGGCGTTGAGGTGTGGTTCGGCCGCCTGCCCGATGCCTCCGAGCCTGCCCTCCGCACCTTGCTGCACCAGCTCGCAGATCCCCTCGTCGACGCCGCCATCGCCAATGGCTGGACCGCCGACCTCCACGCTCCGCCGCGTCCGGTGCCTGCCGCCGCACGCTGAGCCCCCGTCCACGACCACCTGGCCCACGCGCCCGGAGTCCCCATGAACGCCGATTCCTCGTCCACCGCCCCGGTCCAGCCCCCCGCCGAGCCCCGCCACGGCGGCGACATCATCGGCGCGGTGCTCGCAGCCAAGGGCGTGCAGTGCGTCTACACCCTGTGCGGTGGCCACATCTCGCCCATCCTCATCGGCGCCAAGGCCCATGGGCTCACGGTGGTCGACGTTCGCGACGAGCGCAGCGCCGCCTTTGCCGCAGATGCCGCCAGCCGGCTCACGGGCATCCCCGGCGTGTGCGCGGTCACCGCCGGCCCCGGCGTCACCAACACCATGACCGCCGTGAAGAACGCCCAGATGGCCCAGCAGCCCATGCTCATCTTCGGCGGCGCCACGGCCACCATCCTCCGCGGTCGCGGCTCCCTGCAGGACATCGACCAGATGTCTTTGATGAAGCCCGTCACCAAGTGGTGCACGCGGGTCACCAAGGTGCAGGACCTCGCCCCCGTCGTCGAAAAGGCCTTCCGGGTGGCCGCAGAGGGCGTGCCGGGACCGGTCTTTGTGGAGGTCCCCGTCGACCTGCTGTACCCCGAGGCCACCGTGGGCGAGTGGTACATGAAGGAGTCGGGGGTGGAGTCCATGAAGGGGGCGCTCGGCACCGTCGCGCAGGCCGCGATGAAGACCTACCTGCGGCGCCAGTTCCACATGCCGCACATCCCGCTGCCAGACGCCCCGAAGCTCAACAACCCCCTCGCCCCCGACCTCACCGCCGAGCTCGACAAGGTGGCCACCGCCGTGAGCGGCGCCAGCAAGCCCGTCTTCGTGATTGGCAACCAGGCGATGGTCAACCTCACGCCCGGCGAAGCCGACCAGCTCGCCGCGGCCCTGGAGCAGATGGGGGTGCCGTGCTTCCTCGGGGGCTCGTCTCGCGGCTTGCTCGGCCACAAGAGCGCCATCCAGTACCGGCACAAGCGCACCGCCGCGCTCAAGAAGGCCGATGTGGTCGTGGTGGCGGGCTTTCCCTTCGACTTCCGCATGGGCTACGGCCAGAAGATCAACCGCGACGCCCACCTCGTGTCGGTCAACCTCGACCCCGTCGCCCTCCGCAAGAACCGGCGCCCCACCCACGCCGTGCAGCAGCATCCCGGGCGCTTTCTCACCCAGCTGGCCGCCAAGGTGAAGGCCGCATCGGTGTGGGAGGGCTGGCACGCCGAGCTCAAGGAGCGCGAAGACGCCCGCGACGCCGAGATCGCTGCCAAGTCCCGCACCGAAGGCGAGCGGGTCGACCCGGTACACCTCTTTTTGCGCATGGAGGACAAGCTCGACGACGACAGCATCCTCATCGTCGATGGCGGCGACTTCGTGGCCACGGGCGCCTACATCGTGCGGCCCCGCAAGCCTCTGTCCTGGCTCGACCCCGGCGTGTTCGGCACCCTCGGGGTGGGCGGCGGCTTTGCGGTGGGTGCCGCCAGCGTGCGCCCCGACGCCGAGATCTGGCTGCTCTACGGCGACGGCTCCAGCGCCTACTCCCTCGCTGAGTTCGACACCTACGTGCGCCTCGGCTTCGCCCCCATCGCGGTCATCGGCACCGACGCCTCCTGGCACCAGATCGCGCGCGACCAGATCACCATCCTGGGCGACCTCACCGGCACCGAGCTGCTGCGCACGGCCTACCACACGGTGGCCGAGGGCTACGGCGGCAAGGGCATCCTGCTCGACGACCCCACCAAGGTCGACGCGGTGCTTGACGAGGCCAAGGCTCTGTCGAAGCAGGGCATCCCGGTGTGCATCAACGTGATGCTGAAGGAGAGCGACTTCCGCGAAGGCTCCATCTCGATCTGAGGGGTCCGCAGCCTCGCCCTTCGCCCCCTTCGTGGAGCTCGCCGACACCCTGCTCTGGACCGCCGGCATACGCACCACTGCCGCCATCACCTATTGGCGGACCACCGAGGGGCCCTCGGCCCGAGCCATCCGCAGCCTGCTCGACACCACCGCGGGAGACCCACCATGGACGTCAAGCAGATCATCGTCATCCGCCGCGACCTGAAGATGCGACGGGGCAAGGAGATCGCACAGGGCGCCCACGCCGCGATGGGTGTGCTGCTGCGCGACATGCGGGTGAACGACGACGGCACCGTCACTCTGGGGCTGTGGCCCGAGGCGATGGCCTGGCTGCAGGGCAGCTTCACCAAGGTCACGGTGAAGGTGAACAGCGAGCAAGAGCTGCTCGAGGTGAAGGACCGGGCCGATGCGGCCGGCGTGCCGTGCGTGCTCATCACCGACGCCGGTCGCACCGAGTTTCACGGCGAGCCCACCCACACGGCTCTCGCCGTCGGACCCGCGACCTCCGAGCAGCTTGCGCCCATCACCGGCGCGCTGAAGCTGTACTGACCGACTACTCCACCACCACCCAGTCCCGGGCGTAGCGACCATCGAGGATGACGCCCCACTCCGACGCGTGAAAGCCCGTGCGCACGCCCACCTCGGTGACCGGAGCCTCCACGGGCAGGCAGCCGTCCGCGACCAGATACCACACCCGCAGCAAGTGGTCGGGCCGGGGATGGATGCGCAGTCCGGTGAGCCGCCGGGTCTGTGGGTACACCGTCATCCAGCCGGCGGCGGGCCAGTGGGCGTCCCAGAAGTCGGAGAAGTCCTCGATCTCGCCCGGGAGAAAGCCCCGCACCTGCATGTCGGCCTCGATGCTCGCTTGGGCGAACAGGCCAGGCACACACCAGCCCGCCTCGCGCTGGAACCGTCGCGATGGCGTGGCCAGCTCGTAGAAGAGGTAGTCCCAGTCGTTGTTCTGGGCGTCGACCAGCCGACCGGAGGGGTGGGCCTGCACCTGCCAGCCGTCCGCGGGGTAGCTCGGGAGGGAGGCGGTGATGTGGTCGGCCTCCGCCAGGCGCACACCCATCGCCACGGGCTCCTCGGGGTAGAGGTAGAGGTTGGGGGCGTCGGCGTAGAGGATCTCCCGAACCTCGAGGGTGACGTCGGTGACGCTATTCTCGGCGATGGAAAAGGCAGCGCAGCCGTAGCATTCATCGAACAGGCGCACCTCGAAGTCGCCCACCTCCAGCGCGCTGACGAACGCACCATCGGCATCCACCGCCGGACTGGCCGAAAGCTCGCCGACGTTGTCAGTCCAACTTCCGGTGTCGCGAAAGCCGGTGTCGAACTCAGGCGACCAGCTGCAGTCTTCGCCGGCGGAGCTGTAGATCTGCACCTCGTCGGGCATACCACACCACTCATCGAGCGGGTCGACGCGTCCCTGCACGCCCTGGGGCAGCTCCGAGCCATCATCACCGCCCCCATCGTCCCCACCATCGTCCCCACCATCGTCCCCACCGCCACCGGAGTCCTTCGGCTCGCCACCCGAGCAGGAGAGGGTGGAGAGCAGCGCGAGCAGAGGGATGCGGGACATGGGACCTCCAGGTGGAGTGTAGGTCCCCGCGGTCGCCCGGGGGCATGATGGGCCGCACAAAGACCACGCCAGGAGCCAACCCATGACCAACCCCTTCATCCACTGCGTCGGCGCCGTCGCCAGCGCCGACATCGCCGTCCCCCGGCATGACCGTGAGCTCGCCTTCTACAAGCGGGTTCTCGGCACGGGAGACCCGCCGTTGTGGCGCGACGACTTGATGAACAACCTGGGTCTGCCCATCATCGGACTGGGTGCCCGAAGCCCTGCCTACGCCGACCTTCCCCTCCAGTGGATGCCCCACATCCAGGTCGCGGATGTCGCAAAGAGCGTCTCCACCGCCCTTCGCCTCGGCGCAAGCGAGCTCATGCACGGCAAGGACGAACAGGGCCACAGCCAGTGGGCGGTGCTCACCGATCCATTCGGGGCCGCCTTCGGCCTCATCGAGGTGGTCGCCACCGCTGCGCCGCCGGACGAGGCAAGCGCGCCGGACGCACCGGTCGGACGCATCGAGGGCATCGCGCTCACGGTCGACGACACCGAGACGGCCAGCGTCTTCTACGCGGAGGTGGTGGGCTGGACGGTCGCGCAGAACGCCGAGTCGACCGCCCTGTCCAGCGCAGACGGGCGTCCGACCGCCACCGTGCATCCCGGGCGGGGCGACCGAGCGGGGCTGCCCACCGTGTGGGTGCTGCAACTGACCGTGGGCGACCTCGACGAGAGCCTCCAACGGGTCGAGCGCGAGGGGGGGCAGGTCTTGCTGGGTGGGGTCTGCCGAGATCCAGTGGGCGTCTGCTTCGGCCTGGTTCAGGGGTAGCGGACCGACCCAGGCAGACCAGCCAGGCGCCTTCCGTCCCCTGCGACATTCCCGCGCCTTGACACCCATCCGCCAGACCCATAGCCCGCGGTTGATCTCGGAGAATCCTGTGCCCCTCCCCCTTTCCACGACACTCGCCACACTGCGCGCGGCGCAGACCTGTGGTCGTGGACTCGGTTGGTGCATGCGGCGCGACGAAAGCGCCTGCACGCTCCCGGGATCTGACGGCCGATAGTCCACACGACACGCCGTCGGCGAGACCCCGGGAGCCTCCAAGCCCCGGGGTCTTCTGCGTCTTGCACCCTGCCCCGGGGACTCCCACACACCAGACCCTGACCGAACGTGGAGTCCACGATGACTGCAAACAACGACCACAACACTGTTCTCGATTACTGGTTCGGCACCGACCCCGCCGGCCTCCCCCTCACCCGACTCTGGTTCTCCGGCACTGCGGAGCTCGACGCCGAGCTGGCCGAGCGCTTCGGTGCGCTGCATGCGGCGGCCGCTTCGGGGGAGCTGTCCCACTGGGAAGCGGAACCTCAACAGGCCCTCGCACTGGTGGTCCTGCTCGACCAGTTCTCGCGCAACCTCGGCCGCGGCTCTCCAGCGATGTTCGCCCACGACGACCGGGCACAGGCGCTCGCCGACCGTCTGCTCACCGAGCATGCCGAGGCCTTTTCGCCCGCCCGGATCGCCGCGCTCGCGCTGTGCCTGTCCCACGCAGAAGACGTGGAGGTGGTGCGCCGGGCCGAGCGCGTGCTCTACCGCCTCACGAAGCTGCCGCTCACCCGCAAGGGCCGCAAGTCCTACAAGAACATGCGCGCACCCGCCAGACCCCCATGAACAGGGCGTTTCCGCGGAACCGGTAGGGGAACTGTCCCCAGCGGTAGCCCTGGAAAACCTGCCCACCCCTACTGCAATCCCTACCGGAAGGACCATCCTCGAGGAGGTCGCGGGCACTGCTCCACTGCATGAATTCCTTGCCCGGGAAGCTGCGAGCGCGGTCGTGACGACCGGCGCGTTCTGCAGCGAGCAGCTCACCACTGAGGTCGACCGGCTTCTCGCCGAGGCCCAACACCTGCGGAACTGCGCAGCCGCCACCGAGGACCTAGCCGAGCAGGAACGCCTCGCCGGACTGGCGTTCCACTGCCGGATGGCGGCCCTGAAGACCCGCCGAGCCATCGCCCTCCTCGACGAGGTGTGTGTGGACCTGTCGGCCACCGGATGCAGCCCC
>ENA-OWNT01000461-OWNT01000461.1-seawater-metagenome-genome-assembly--contig:-NODE-461-length-95843-cov-6.687885_pt1 | contig 95843 bp, 93 predicted proteins | sample MGYA00238136_ERZ651165 | MGnify/ENA primary metagenome ERZ651165 (study PRJEB26861, sample SAMN08777766) | seawater metagenome | isolation source: coastal seawater | place: USA: Florida | collected...
TACGGTATTCTCAAATCCCGCATTCCTTTTGACCCTCATTTTGAAAATTCTGCTTGACTTTCAAGACGGTATCTACAGTCTTAGAGCCAATAGCCAATCATGCAAATTCGGGATTTTTCAGTTCACAGGCAATTTGTGTTGCCCATGTCACAATCGTATCCCAATCACGGAAATCACCTGCTTCCGCGTTGACATTCCGCACAATCCATTTTTCGAGCATATTCAGCTTGTTGAGGTTCAAGCCGCCGTGAAACACAGTGATATTTTGTGGCTGAATCACATCCATCACATCATTCAATTTTTCGGGATAATGCCAGCCATTGAGTAAATCGTCAGGGTTGCCCTCCCCTGTTGGACCACTGGAGAATATCCAGGTTGGACGTTCACCCAATAACTCTTTTTTGTTCTTAAGGAATTGCACCGCTTCTTTGCGCCATTGTCCCATGTAAATCGCACTGCCCATAATCACAGCGCGATACATATAGACCTCTTCTACCTGCTCAATCGGGACAACATCGGTCTGAAAACCCGATTCCCGCAAAACATTGCCAATCTTGACAGCGATTTCAGCCGTTGCACCATATTTTGTGGCATAAGTGACTAAAATGCGGTTGTTCATGTGTGTGTCTCCATTTATCTGTTCAACATCACCCTTATTGAACAGGATAGTGCATTAATGGCATAGTCAACTTTGTCATCATTATCCGGGGTCAAATGACAGATTTGTGTAAAATTTCACAAACTCTGATTGCTCAACAAATGTAGGGACATGATGCATCATGTCCGCGATTTTTATAGTAGAATGGTTCATAAGAGGTCAAAAATTGAGGGTGTTATTGATGAAATTGTCCATCTGGCAACAATTCGCTAGTAATCATAGTAACGGTTTCACAGTAGTCGGAAAATTTGATAGCGAAAAAGAAGCCAGCAAAGTGGCAACTCGTCTGAAAGAAATACTTGAAGCAATCTATCTTCAATCAATCGGGTATGGAGATATAGAGCCGGTACAGGCAGAGCTTGATTATGGTAAAGAATTTGATATTGAATGGACTAAACATCTCGACTGGATTAATACCGACGAAATAGATCATGTGCTTCAATTTAATCAATACGTTGTCATTTCTGATTATCATGGAAGCACATGGCATGGGACACTTTACATTGATCAAATCATGGCGAAACTGGCATCAAATGTCTATGGCGCTGGCGAAATGGATGTCAATGTAATTGCCGTTGAGCTATCGTGCCTTGCTCCCGACATTAATGTGGCGAATTCTATCTACGCCGAACTCAATCCATATTTCGAGGATGTTCGTGCCGAAAAATACACTGGAGTCGAGATTCCCTGGCACAAGTTTAGAATACATCCGAAAAGTACAGATGCCTATTACGGCTACATTCGTCAAATTGGCAAAAAGCTAGCATTCGACCACCTCACATTTGGTACTATTGGTGTTGGATTACCTGCCCTGATTGCCTATCTGAAGGATAAAGGATGCACTGAAATCAAGTACACAATTAAAGATGCCCCGATGAATGAAATCTATGAGGAAGACAACTGATGAAACTATCCATCTGGCAAGAATTCAGTAGTAACAATAGCTCTCGATTTACGATTGTTGGTGTCTTTGACGATGCTGCAAAAGCAATCAACGCGCAAAAAGTAGTCGAAAAACTGTTTGAAGATATACAGACATGGTACGACGAAGATGAGGAACGGGTAGAGGATATCCTGATTGACAAAATGGGTATCTCTGTACCGGAAGAAGCACTTGCAAAAAAATATAGCATTGATTGGAAAGAACCGAATGGCTGGTATTTCAATTATAGGATAGCAATTCAGGATAATGTACTGGCTATCTCGCAGCATCACGGGGCGGATTCAGGCGCACACCCGATTGATGAACTACTCAAGAAACTAGGCGCACAGGTTGCAGTGGATGGTGACCGTGTTTGGTTTGAGGATGAACGCTTTGGCACATTTGAAATTACCTGCATCGCCCCATCTGAAGGTATTGCTAGGGAACTTCTAAAAACACGCAAAGGGACGATAACACAAATAGAAGAATCTGACGCTGTAAAGCTCACACTTGAACCACGACATATCGATTTTTCTCCGATTTTCGGAGAACGTGAGCCGAAATGGTTTCCATTATTAAGAGAACTGGTTGAAAAAGGCTGTACTGATCTACAAATATCCGTCAGTGACCAACAAGTTATCAATGATGAATACGATGATCTTTACCAAAAATATGGAAGATAATTCATGACTGACATCCTTACAACCTACAAAAACTTTCTCCCGCCACAGTTGCGCGGATTAAACTGGCAAACCCATCCGCTGGACGGAGCATTATTGCTATTTGACCGTGACACAGGTTTGAATATCAAGCTGGAAGGCGAAGAAACCGAACATCTCACGCGGGTAGCACCGCGTACCCTCTTGATTGCTGTCACCAATATTTGCAATTTGAGTTGCCCTTTCTGCTATCGTAACCTGAAATCCCCGTCTGATTGGACATATGACTCGTTGATGACATTCTGTCAGCAGGCGGGTGAATGGGGTGTCCTCGAAATGGCTTTCGGAGGCGGTGAACCGACACTGTTCAACAATTGGGAACGTTTTATCCATGAACTCTATGACACGAGCAACCTGGCAATCAATTTCACAACCAATGGCATGATGCTCACTGACGATTTTCTACAGCGCATCAAAGGCAAATATGGCAACATTCGTCTCTCGCTCTATGAGACCAATCACTATGAAAAAACGATTGAATTGCTGGTCAAAAATGAAGCACGTTTCGGCGTCAACTGGTTGATTACGCCGCAGGATTTACCGACTATTGAAAGCAAATTTCTGAAATTATTGGGGATGGGTGTGCGTGACTTTCTCTTATTGAGCTACAAAGGCAATGATGTTTCTATGCATTTTAATCAAGCGCAATATGAAGAATTTGCAGCATTCGTCAATAAGATGCACAGGGCACTCAATGGCATGGCGCAGATTAAGCTTGATGTTTGCTGGGGCGATGTTCTGCCGGATGTGCCGCGTCTTTTTGACTTACCCGATTGTGGCGCGGGCGATGGTTTTCTCTCGATTACCAGCGATAAGCAAATCAAGCCCTGCTCATTCCATCATTGGACGATTCCTTTTCAAACCCTGGATGATGTCCGGCAATACTGGCAATCGGCACGGGAGAAAAAACAGGCAGCAGCAATCGCAGGTTGTGCGCGTCTGCCCTACCGTGCATTGACACAAACAGGAGGGCTATCCGATGAAATTATCCATCTGGCAACAGTTCTCAAGTAATCATAGCAATAGCTTTACGATTGTCGGACAATTTGCCAGCGAATCTGATGCAATTAATGCCGTTAAAAAGCTAGAGGATGCACATGTTCGGATGCACTCCCTGTCAGCACATAAAGATGGCAATGAACGCCTCAAAGAATTCGTACTAATTGAGTTTAGCGTGACATGGCAACATACATACATCCCGGATTGGGTTAAGTTAAATCCACCAGATATTGAACAATACAGGGATATTGTTTTTGTACATCATGTAAATAACTGGTCATCAGCTTCTCCTATAGCCTTAATGATTGAAAAATTGGGGGCTATCACATCATCAACAAAAGAGGAAGTTCGTGAAGAATCTAACAACCGCTGGCGTTTTGAGTTCGATATTTCTGATGAAGAGCAAGCTGATGCATTTGAAGAAATGATTCTCGGTATTTTAACTACTCCATATATAACCTATGACGAATATGATGAAGTTGTCTTATATTACATGAGAACCGTCAACTGGCAGCATTACGGTGATGAGATACTTGTATCCTTTGAGCGGGATAAGTCCCATTTTTCTTTTGATAACGTGACTTTTGATTATAGGACGAATAAACATATTCTGGAAAACTTCATAGAAAATTTAAAGGCTTATGGTGCAACAGATATTAAACATCAGCTAATACGAAATTAAGTAGGTCATCTTATGAAATTATCCATCTGGCAACAATTTAGCAGCAATCATAGTAGTCACTTTGATATTATTGCCAGCTTTGAATCGGCGGCATGGGCAAATACTGTAGCAGATGAACTGACTAATCTGGTACTGGAATCGTATTTTGTGCAACAGATTACAGACATTGAGTCTGGAGATGATGCTTATTTTATCGAAAAAGCACATGAAGCCCGTTATGGTGGTCACATCGGAGCGGCAAAGTGGTTACTTGATGTTCAACATGCAAAACGGGTTGTTCAGGTGATGGATAATCTGATTTTACTGGCGGATGAACCCGGATACTGTAATACACTGTCTGCTACCGGTTTTATCGGCATTCTGGATTACATGGGTGGAACAGCTTTTTCTATGATGGAAGCTGGCAGACATGATACGTTTGTAAATATCAGAGCAATTGCGCCTGATGAACAAACGATTGAATCACTTAAGCAGGCTGATTCAATTAAACGAACCTCTTCCGGTGACATCATCTATCAGATTCCGATGAAAAGACAGGCACAGTTACCCGCACCGGATGAGATTGACACTGATACTCACCAGATTACCTATCAGAAACTATATATGTGGCGCTTCCGCGAATTATTCAACTGGATGTATTTTTTGAAATTCAATAATTGTTCACAGATTGAAGTGCAATTCATTGAAGAACTGCATAAAGGTGATTCACAGCGGACATCAGAGTGGATAAATTTTGATGGGATTGAAAATGTCAAGCCTATCTGGTCACCCCGGAATACACGTGAACAGGGGCGCTGGCGCGACTATCATCACAGCATCATAGCCACGTTCAATAAGGCTGAAGACGCGGAGACAGTTGCATCAAACATCAGGGAAATGTTGGGTGAAATCAGTGAGTGGGTTGATGCAAACCTTGATGAAGCAAATACAATTTCCCGTGCATACTGGGAGACCTTATCCCCACCGGAACAGGCACTCGCTCAAAAACACAAAATTAAATGGGAACACTCTATTTTAGAGTGGTTAATAGATGCCAAAAATGAGGGTTATCTCTTTGACACGGTCACAACCATTGATAATCATGTGATGATGAGAAATCGACATGCTAGCGGATACGGGATTTATCCTTTTGACAGTATCATAAAGCAATCAAAACCTCTCGCAGTCTATGAACCTCAGTATGCTCATTCTGAATTAGTTTTTACCATTCGTTTTACCGGGAACAGACATACGATAAAGCATGTTTTCACTGCTCTGGTATATCAGGATAAGTACAGATTACGTTCCTGGAGCAGTCGCTATAAATCTATGGGCAATAGACGTAATCCGACATCCGGCGATATGCAAGAAGCTTTGAATTATCATCAAAGATATATGCAAACAGTTCAAGAACTTGAATCGGAATATGTACGGTCAAAAGACAATGACTTCCGTGATGAACTCATTCAGTTTGTGACAGCCAATCCAATTGTTCAAATGTCGAAATGGGCAAGCGCATGGCATCATGCCAATGACATGAACTTCACCTATAACGAAGTTCACCTGGTAGACAATGAGATTGTTCTCGGTGGTGTGCAATTTCCACAGGCAAGAACATACAAAGGCTTAAAAGCACTGATGACATGGTTCGGTACAGCCACCTTTGAGATTACATCGTCGGACGCTAAAAGGTGAAAAAATGAAACTCTCCATCTGGCAACAATTCAGCAGTAATCATAGTGCCAATTATATGGTGGTAGGCAAATTCGAAACTTCTGAAAAAGCAGCGGTAGTCGCCAGTGAATTTCGCAAATTTGTATTGAAGATGTTCAAGACAACTGCGTATCCTATCAAAATTGAAGGTCAGCATACAGCTTATGTTCCTACAAAAGTTGAAATTGCAATTGGACAGAAATATGGATTTGATTGGGAACATGGTGTTGACTGGGCTTACTTCTCTAATCCCAAACTCTATCTTGAGATTATTCACGATACTGTCTGGTTCAGAAATCCACATTGGATAACACATCAAGCACCGGTTGAAATCATTCGATTATTCAAAGGGATGGGTGCAGAACAGGTTGCGGTCTCAGGAGAACTCTGTGTCGGTATACCATCCCGCCCTGATACAGCACTACTAATTGATGTTAAGTGTAAAGCACCTGACGAAGAAAAAGCTAAAAATTTGTACCGGATATTTTCTCTTGAATTTGCAGAAAAAATAATTGAAGACCGTTGGGGACTATTCGACGAACCATCACGTATTGATCCCCTTTTTCAAATTGATACGGAAATTCAAAATATATTTGTCAGACCGGATGTAAAAGTCTTTGAGGTAACATATGCTGGTCAGGAACTTGAATTACAGGGTCTTGTTTTACAAGATGATATCGAGATGGTATTTAAGGTGCTTATTCAATATCTTGAGAAAGAAGCTTGCACTAACATTGAGTACTTTTTTAGGGAAGAATTGACCGTACTTCCTGACTTATTTTGAGGATTCTGAATTATGAGACTTTCAACAATACCTCTGCGTTGCGCTCTTTATCATTTTCACGGATTCCGGTCACTGAAATTCACAAAACTGAGCACTAAAAACTGCTAAGTATAAACTGTCATATCAACGTGCATATGAACGACATCCCATCCCCAAAATGTGATACGCTAAAAAAGTCTCCCTCGCTGGCGGGTGAGATTTAGATGGGGTTTTTTGCACCTTAACAATTTATCGCTTCTCTCTCTGACTTTGTGCCTCTGTTGTGAAAAATGGGAGAGGACATGGTTTGTAAAATAAACGCTATTCCAACGAAAATCCCCTGTTTTTCGCAAAATAAGTCCCTGTTATCCCCTGATAAACAGGCAAATTTTCATAACCCGGCACAAACCCTTTGCATCACCCGGAACTCAATTCCCATTTGCGCCAATCACCATGCCATGTATGATTAAGAGCATTGATTAAAAAGCCTGTACTCATCTGGAAATGTCATACACTATGCGCCGATTTTTTGTTTTGCTGTTACTCCTGGCTGGATGCACTGCCGCTACCGATACTCCTGACCTCCCGACTCTCGTTCCTGCTGTAGAAGAATTCACACAATTGTTTTTCTGGGAAACCGCCACCGGACAGGTCAGCCCTGAAAATCCGGTGCAATACTGGCAATTTGCAGGTCAATCCGGCGATAGTATCTTCATCCGTACCGTTTCTCGCGGTGTTGAGATTCGCCTGACATTATTCCAGTCTGAAACCATTATCGCAGAAGGCACAAATGTCCTCGAATTGACTTTACCCGCCAGCGATCTCTATCGTGTGCAGGTCGATTATGTGAGTGGAACAGGCGACTATGACATTGGACTCGGCTATACCAACCGTCCCAATCCGGCAGATGTTCAGGCAAGCCCGATTCCACAGGTTGTCGGTGTTCCCACGCCTACCCCGCCATTCAGTAGCCTGGGTGAATTCATTGATGTACTGACTGTCTCGCGGGAATTTGCTGAATTACTCTCCGCCGAATCACCGCAGCATGTTTATACACTTCAAGGCACAACCGGAATGGTCATCAACTTTGAGTTGTATCGTATCGCCGGGACACTCGATCCCGTACTGCGTTTTTATGATGCCGATGGTAATTTGATGGCAATGGATGATAACAGCCTCGGGGAGAACAATGCCCGTCTACTCAATATTCGCTTGCCACATGACGGTCTCTATAGTGTTCAGGTCGATGGCAAAGGCTTTTTCGGAGATTACACCCTGGTTTACGAACCCTCCCCTGTTTCGATTGTGCCGGATATACAGCCGACACCCGAAGCAACGACTGTCGTGCCCTATGAAACCCCGATGATTCGCTTTGCTGCACCTGACCAGCGTCTGGAAGATCATCGTCCTGCGATTAATTCGATTGTGCGCGAAGGCGATTTTCAGCGTTTTTCATTTTTTGCCGATTCAGGTGAACGCATCAGCATGGTGGTTGAGCCGATGCCTGGCTCGAATGTACTGCCGCAATTTGAAGTATTTGACCCCGATGGCGCTCAGGTTGCCTTCTCGACCGCCACACAATCTAATGCAAACGGGGCAGCGACCGCCAATGGCATTATTATCGCGCAAACAGGCGCTCATATCATCATCGTCACTGCGGAGGCAAATACAACCGGGCAATTCATCATTTCATTCGGACGCGGGTCGTCTGTGCGGGATGAGTATCAGGGATATGCTTTCTCCAATAATCAGACAACAGGGGAAATTAGCAGCGTCGGCACGCGCCATATCTGGCAACTGGATTTGAATCCGGCGGATGTGGTGACGATTGCGGTCAGTTCCGGTGATGTGGCATTTGACCCGGTTATCGAACTGGTGACAGCCACAGGTGATGTTGTTTATCGTGATGATGATGGCGGGAATGGCACTGCCGCATTGATTCAACGGGCGGATATTATTAGCCCGGCGACGTATCTACTGCGTATTTATGATGAGACCGGAACGAATACGGGAAGTTATACGCTGCTGTGGAATTACGTCAATCTCGCGCCGACGGCGACACCAATTCCATCTTTAGCAAATGTTCTTGTGGTGGATGATTCTGTTGCGGAGGGGCAATATCAGTTTTATGCTTTCCAGGGGCAAGCGGGACAGCGCGTCCATATTGAGGCGATTGCAAATGCGGGTGAATTACTCGACCCTGTGATTGCCATCCTGAATCCTGATGGCGACATCATTCTCGAAGCCGATGATAGCAACGGTTCACTGAATCCGATGACCGATCTGACACTCCCCGATGATGGAACATATCAGGTACGTGTGAACGGATACCTCTCGGGCGGTCAGTTTACACTGCGGGTTGCAATATTATTTGATTAGATGTTGTGATGTTTCAGTTGTTCAATCAGTTCCTGTAAATCACGCAATTCCATTTTGAGTGAACGCACAATGGTTTGTGATTCTTTGCTGGTGTTACCTTCAAGATAACTCATGCCAAGCGCGAGTGTGTTCAAACGGTTGTTGATTGCGTGAGCGATGATGCTTTTGCTTTCATTTACACTAACTGCTGCCATTTTTGTCGCTTTCTATTTTGTGTGATCGCTTATCTTTCCTTGTTAACTTAATTATAAGTATAAAGGTCTTTATTTTTAATTAAGAAATTGATTTTAACAAAATCTTTATAAAAATTTTCACTCTGCCCTCATTTTGCAGTATCATAGATAGTGATTATTGCTGTTCAATCATTTATCAAAGGGGTGTACTTATGCTAGACAAAGGCTTGCGGGTTGGTTTAATCGGCGAGGCAATTGATACCGTGACAGAAGCACAGACAGCAATTGAAGTCGGGAGCGGGGCATTCAAAGTATTTTCGACACCCTCATTACTCGCCCTGATGGAACGGGCTGCCGTCTCTGCGATTGCGCCCTATCTCCCGGATGAACTTGCCAGCGTCGGCATTGAGGTCAATATCAAGCATATCTCTGCGACCCCGATTGGCGAAGGTGTGGTTGCAATGGCAGAAGTGACCGGAATTGAAGGCAAGCGTGTTCAGTTAGAAGTCCGTGCCTGGGATGAAAGTGAATTAATCGGCATGGGAACACATAGTCGCTACATTGTCGAAATTGATGAATTTGAATCACGCTTTAAACGGGATGATAACTGAGACACTATCTCAAGTTTATGCAGATTACCCGATAAGTTGAAAAAATTTTGTAAGATTTCATGAGCGTTCCTGTTCTGAGAGAGAATGACAGTATATACTTATTCAGTTCATTCACAGATAGATCAGGAGAATTGTATGGGCGACAAACCCGTCCGCGTGGCGATTATCGGTGTTGGTAATTGCGCGAATTCACTCGTACAGGGTGTGGAATATTACAAAAATGCAGCAGATGACGAATTTATCCCCGGTGTGATGCACGCCACACTCGGAGACTATCATGTAAGCAACATTGAATTCAGTGCTGCGATTGATATTGATGTCGAGAAAGTCGGCAAAGACCTCAGCCAGGCTATCTGGAGCGGTCAGAACAATACCATCAAATTTGCCGATGTGCCGCACCTGAATGTGCCTGTTGCACGTGGCATGACCCATGATGGTCTCGGCACATATCTCGCTGAAAAAATCACGAAAGCCCCCGGACCTACAGACAATATCGTTGAATTGCTGAAAGACACCAAAACCGATGTTGTGGTCAATTATTTGCCCGTAGGTAGTGAACAGGCAACCAAATGGTATGTTGAGCAGGTTCTCAATGCGGGGTGTGCCTTCGTGAATGCGATTCCAGTATTCATCTCACGCGAAAAATACTGGCAGGGTCGTTTTGAAGAAGCTGGCTTGCCTGTTATCGGCGATGACATCAAATCACAGGTGGGTGCAACCATCGTTCACCGTGTTCTGACCAACCTTTTCACAGCACGCGGTGTCAAATTAGAACGCACCAGTCAGTTGAATGTCGGCGGCAACATGGATTTCTACAACATGCTTGACCGCAACCGCCTCGAAAGCAAGAAAATCAGCAAAACCAACAGCGTGACCAGTCAGCTTCCTTATGAATTTGAGGATAATAATGTCTATATCGGACCCAGTGACTATGTTCCCTGGTTAACCGACCGTAAATGGGCGCATATCCGTCTGGAAGGCAAGAGCTTCGGTGATGTGCCATTGAACATCGAACTCAAGCTAGAAGTATGGGATAGCCCGAACAGTGCTGGCGTGATTATGGATGCGGTGCGCTGTGCGAAAATTGCCCTGGATAGAGGTCTTAAAGGCGCTATCGAAGCACCGAGCAGCTACTTCTTCAAATCTCCTCCAATTCAACCGGATGATGAAACCGCACGCGGCATGGTCGAAGCATTCATTCGTGGCGATAGCTACACATGGCAGGGTCAGGATCGTACAAAAGGTACATCTGACCATACGAAGTAAGCAGTTGTCAGTTTACAGTGAGAGCGACCCGATGAGTCGCTCTTTTTTGTTGAACACTTTTTTGCAAAAAGAGCATGACCCTGCACTTAGAGTCATGCTCCAGTAGAGCTACTGAGGCTCATCCTTGCTTTCCAAAAGGACACGCCTCCCGCAATGATTTACTCGTCTTCGCAAAGTGGTTCGATGACATAGAGTGCGCGTTGTTCACAGGTGAAGTCCGGGATGTAGCGATTCTCTATGATCCATATTCCGGGGTCATTATTTATTAATGCTGCATCCCATATGATTACCTCATCGTTTCTAATCGATGCTATCTGCGACCCATCGGGACTGAATGTTGCCCTTAAATCACTCAATACAGTTGAACTCCTTGCAAATTCAGTTTCATCTCCCGCGACATAGGTGCGAAGGTGTTCCCCGCTACTTGCTGACCGGATTACAATTGAACCATCATTGGAAGATGCCATGATAATATCGCCTGCCGGGCTGAATTCAGTATCTACAACCTGATCAGTATGTCCGCTTACTGTGAACAGGGTGAGGTTATTTTCAATGTCCAGTACGTAGGTTTCTCCTGTAGTTTGTGCATACATCAGTTGTGTTCCATCAGCACTGATATCAATTTCCGTAATATTGATACTATTGGTAGTGAATTCTTGAATCAATGCCCCTGTTTCAACATCCCACCGGAACAACGAACCGACCTGACCGGCAGAATACAGATAACGTCCATCCGGGCTAAAGATGAGGCTATTGATCCAATCGCGATGTCCTTCTAACTCATGGAGCATCTCACCCGTTTCTATATCCCATAGTCGGATAATGGCATCACCACCGAGTTCGCCAATTGCCAGAGTCTGGCTATCCGGGCTAATAGCAATGGAGATTGCAAAACCATTGTGTCCATCGATTGCTAAAACCTCTTCACCGCTTTGCATATCCCATATATACACTGTTATAGCCGGTGAATTGTAGTCCGCTTCGCCGGAGACAATGAAACGTCCATCGGGTGAGAATTCAATGTCGTTGACTGTGTAGTGATCTTCGCGGTGAGCATAAATTTCATGGATCGTTTCCTGTGTATCGACATTGAGCACGCGAATCACACCATCTTCATCTAAATTGCTTGAGGTTTCAACCAGCGCGATGATCGGTTCTGACGGATGCCAGGCAACATCAACCGGACGATTTGTCGGGATAGTTGAGATTGTGCCTTCCCAGTTGACACGCCAGACAATTGCACTGCTATCAAATGAGCCCACACTCATAATGGATTGTCCATCAGGGCTAAAATCAACATTTTGAACCCGTTCGGTATGCCCTGCATAAGTGCGAATGAGATTACCTGTCTCAACATAGCGTAGTTCTACTGTAGATATCGGATCGCCTTTGGGGATTGCGAAAATCTCTCCGTCGGGACTCAATGCGACATCGTAAAATCCGCCACCTTCCGGGTCATCGTGTAGCCATATAATTTCACCTGTATGCCAGTTCCACATCCATACCAGACCGTAACCTGTTGCTATAACGTGGTCGCTATCCGGCAGGAATTGGCTGTCCCATATAGAGGTATCTGGATATTCATCTCTTAATGGATGATCCAGTGTTTGTAATAACTCGAAGGTGTTGAAATCCCATATACTGGCGACACCATCGCTTGTTGATATGGAAAGTAAACTGTCATCAGCACTGAAATGGATTGAGTTGATGCTTGCATCGTGCGCTTCAAATGAATGAGTGATAGAAAGTGTTGCCAGATTCCAGATGTCAATCGACCCGTTAGTCGCCGTTACGAGTACTGTTCCATCGTGAGAGAAGGCAGATTGCTCCTGTCTATTCCCTCCGGCAGGTAGCTCATGTATCTCTCCTGTTTCAATATTCCAGAGTTGTAAGAAACCTTGATTACCACTTACAGCAATCAAATGTCCGTCAGGATGCACCGCAAGCCAGGCAGGGAATCCCGCATGTTGCAACGACTGCAATTCTTCTCCAGTTTCAATATCCCACAGAATAGTCCGTCCATCCCAGGAACTTGTGATAATACGCTCACCATCGGGATGAAAGATACCATCCCAGAGTCGTGCATCAGGCACAAAGACACGTTGCCGTATCCAATTTGCATTACTCGCCTCAAAGAAAATTTCTTGTGCTGCAAAAGGTGGATTTTCCATGTTGATGGCTTCCTGAGCCAGTGCCAATGCAACGTCAGGTTGTCCGCTGTCAAGTGCTTGCTGTGCGCCGAAAGTGAGGGCAATGCTGCGAAATTCTGCGGCACTCTGTTCTGCATCAGTCAATGCTGCTGTGGCGACGTTTTGTCTGTTGAAAGCATATAAGCCAAATCCACCGCTCAGTAGTGTCGCCAGTGCAAAAACAGCGACCAATGCCCGCAGGATAGTTTGTGCCCTTTTTTCGAGTACTTTTTGACGTTTTGCCTGTTCAGCTTCACGCTTTTCCTGTGCAAGTCGCTCTTGCTCTTCTGCATCACGTTGCAAAATACTGGTATCAATGAACATTTGCTCAAGCGGTGTGAGCGTCAGAGATGTATTTTTCTCCCATTGTTCGATTTGTTCCAGACGATTGCCCCGAAGCAAATAACTAGCATCGCGATTGTGGCTATCCCAGTCCTCTGTAGCCCGTGAGAGTGCGCGTTCCTGACGAATATCATCACGGCTTTCGTTTAACCACCCGCGCAGACGTTCCCATTCGCGTAAAATTGCTTCATGCGCGACCTCGACAGTTGGCTGACGTGTTTCGGGGTCGTTATCAAGTGAGAGCAAACGATAAGCTGCAAATTGGTCGATAATCTCTTCCATCAGATCGGTATTTTCTGTGAGCGAGAGCAATTCATCGTGCTTTGCTCTGCGACGGGTATCTTCTGTGCCTTCGCCCAATGTGACCAATCGCAGGAATAGTTGTTGTGTTAGTTCCTGTGCTTCATCTATCAGGCTGCGATAGATTTCATCGGCACGATTCGCCAGCGCACCGACTGCTCCACCGATTTCTTTGTAAGCAGTGTGCGATAGTAAACGTCCGTCGCGACGGTCGAAGAGTTCCGTCAGGGCATATTGTAAGAGAGGCAATGCCCCGGATTGATAATTCATATCGGAGACAATTTGCGCGACCAGTCCCTGTTCAAATGTCACGCCGACCCGTTCCGCAGGTCCCCGGATAGCGCGTTCCAGACCTTTTGCGGTCAGTGGCAAAATCGTTTCCATCTGAGAACGTACCAGTTCCCCGAATTCAGGATAATGCAGCGGGCGGTCATAGTAATCGGCACGCAGCGTCACAATCACCCGTACACGACTGCGTGTATCGGTCACGGCGGTGAGCAACAAATTGAGAAATTGCTGGCGAATTGTCTCATCTTCAACCAAGGTAAAAACTTCCTCAAACTGGTCAACAACAATAAGCAATTCGCTATCATCGCCTGGCAAAATAATATCAGCGACCCGTAACAATCCCCGTTCATCGCGTCCGAGTTGTTCCCGTAGATTACTGGCTTGATTGGCAGCAACCCGTATGAGCGCTGTCTCTAACTTGTCGAGTGGATGCGTACCGGGAATCATATCGACGATAAACCATTTTTCTGAGTCTTTAATTGCGCCGCGCCATATTGCCGGAATCAGCCCTGCTCTCACCAGACTGGATTTACCACTCCCGGAGGGACCCACAATCGCGAGAAAGCGTTGATATAAATCAGGCTCTTGCATCCGCTCAATGAGTTTTTCGACCAGGTCATTGCGCCCGAAGAAATCGCGGGCATCGGTTATTTGAAACGCATGTAAACCCTTATAGGGATTATCCGGTTCGGGTAGGGAAATGCTCTTCGCGGAGTCAATCACTGTCGGGGCAAAATCATTGCGGGTATCATCTGTGACGATGAGATTCAGTTCACGGGCGCGAACAGTTGCCTGGACACGGCTACGAACACCGAGTTTCTTATATACCTGGGTGATGTGCCATTTGACTGTTCCGACAGCGACGACCAGTTCATCGGCTATCTGACGATTACTTTTACCGCTGGCAATCATTGAGAGAATTTCCTGTTCACGCATGGTGAGTTGCTCGACAATGTTGCCATCCTGCGTGGATGAATCGCGTCCAATCGCAGTACGGAAGGCGATTGCCAGCGCCAGCACATCCTGATAGCGATTTTCGGGATTTTTAGCAGTTGCTTTTTGAATAATCTCATTGATTGCCTCGCCTGTATCATCCGGTAAATTCTCGATGAGAGGTAAGGGTTCGCTGATATGTTTATAGAGACGTTCGACAGTTGAAAACTGGAAAAAAGGGTGTTCCCCGGCAATCATCTCATAAAGTGTGACGCCCAGACTATAAATATCTGTTTTCGCTGTGACCGGCTCACCCCGTGCCTGTTCCGGTGAAATATAATCCAGCGAGCCAACAACTGCTCCGGCTGCCGTTTGATTATCAGTGATGCCTGTCAGGTCTTTAGCGATACCAAAATCCGCTAAATAGCCATTGCCATCTTCATCTAAGAGAATATTGCCCGGTTTAATGTCACGATGAATGACATTTTTGCGATGTGCAAAATCCAGTGCTCCTGCAATCTGATCGAGTAAGCGCGAAGTGAGTTCCAGTTCATAGTGACCTGATTTTAAGGCTTCTCGGATACTTCCCCCGCGCAGAAAACGCATGATAAGGTAAGCCCCATCGGGGTCACGCCAGAAATCATGCAACGGTGTGATGTGTGGATGCTCCAGACGGGCGACGAGTTGGGCTTCTGATTCAAAGCGACGAATAAAGTCCGGGTTATTGGCGTATTTCGGGCGGATGATTTTAACTGCGACTTCACGCCCGACAGAACTTTGCCGGGCACGATATACAGCACCGAATCCCCCTTCTTCGATGAGAAATTCCAGTTGATACCCTTTAAGTGTCGTTCCCTGTAAGTTTTCCATTCCATTACTTCCCTGCTGCCTGATTTTTATCCAGTATATGGCAGAAACAGAGGCTTAGCGGAAAACCCTGACTTATCCCTTACCCCCCTTTTGAGCGCATTCAGAGACCGATTGCAGAGAATATCTATGCTGCAAGTGGTGATTTTTTGCGGAAACGAACACCAATCACCAGACCGACACTCAAGAGGATAATCGCCATGCCAGCAAACATCCCGATGCTAAAGGGTTCTTTCAGGAACATAATGCCCCAGATTGTCCCGAATACAGGCACAAGAAATGTCACACTGGCAGTCCGGGTGGGACCCACATTGCTCAACAGATAGAAATAGATGAGATAGGCAAATGAAGTTGAAAGTAGAATCAAAGCTGTTAGCGATAGAATCGAACTCATTGACGGCGGTGTATCGGGGATGCTCCCTGTTGCAGGAATTGCGAGGACGACGGCTGCCCCGAGCAATTGTCCGATAGAGGCTTGAATCGCAGGGATGCCTTTGATGTGTCGTGAAGCGTAGACTGTCCCCAATCCGTAGAAAATAGCTGCACCGATAGATGCTGCAACTGCCAGTAAAAATTCGGGTGTCATTTCGAGTGGGCTGCCACCGACCAGCACCGTCACGCCAACAATTCCCAGCATTGCTCCGATGATTTTCTGCCCTGTTAATTGTTCTCCGACCCAGACCGCCGCAACCAGTGCTGTACAGAGAGGTGTCAGGGAATTGAGAATTGATGCTAATGAGGCAGTAATTGTCAATTCAGAGAAGGCAATCAGGGTAAAGGGAATCGCAGAATTGAGTATCCCCATAATCAAGAATTCGCGCCAGTGCGAGAGCAAGCGCACAGGTTCACTATCAGAGCGGTTTTTCAGCATTACATAGCCCACAGGTACAAGCACCAGTCCTGCCAGCAATACCCGCAAAAACATCAACACAATGGGTCCAAAATCGTGGGCGGCTTCGCGGATAAACAGGAACGAGGCGCCCCAGATTGCCCCGAGCAAAACGAGTGCTGCAATGTGAATCGGTTTCATGACTTCCCTCGAATCATAGCGTAAAATAGCATTCTATAAGCTGCACGGCGGGTTGAATAGCACCATAAAAGACCAAAAAACAGATTGTCCGGTTAGTGATTCATCAATTCTGATATAAATTCCCCGGACACACAGAAGCATGTCCCCTACAAAGGGTATTCCAGGGATTTTTGCTCAAAATAGGAGACAATGTAGGGATGGCATTCTTGCCGTCCGTTCCCAGGATAATCTGAAATTTTGTATTTTTCCTATTTTCGATACACTACCCTGGACAGGTCTATTTCAGAGGAAGATATTTATGTCAGATGACGCGCAAATAATGGAAATTTTCTTAGATATTCAATCGGGGATGCCACGTCAGGGACCCGGTAGCATCAGCAGCACAAAACAGGCACTTTCCTATTGTAAAGGCTTGCCTGATAACATCACCGCGCTGGATATTGGTTGTGGACCCGGTGAGCAGACAAGCGTGCTGGCAAACACATTCGACGGAAGCATCATTGCCCTGGATTATTTCCCGCAGTATCTCTATGAATTGAGAGACAATACCCCGGACAATAAACAGGTTTTTCCGGTTAATGCCGATATGAATGATCTGCCCTTCTTCAAAAATTGCTTCGATGTAATTCTCTGTGAAGGGGCTATCTATATCACGGGGTTTGAGAATGGACTCAAATCATGGAAAGGCCATCTCAAGCCACAATCGTATTTTGTGGTGAATGACCTGGTGTGGCTGGTCGATAACCCACCTGCTGAGGTCGCGGATTTTTTTGCAGAGGGCTATGCTGATAGGACAGGTCTCGCGCAACGACTGGAAACTATCGAGCAAGCGGGTTATGTCGTACACACACATTTCACACAACCGGATTCCGACTGGTGGGATAAGTACTATACGCCGCTGGAACGAAAATTGTCGGACATGAAAGCAAAATATGCAGATAATGAGCTTGCCCTGTCGATTATTGCGGGGACAGAACAGGAGATTGAGATGCGCCGAAAATATCCTGATGCCTATGGCTATCATGTCTTCATCTTAAGCCCTGTTACCCGATGATTGCTCTACGTTGCGAAATTCTGACTATCCTCAATCTGGTAATCATGGCAATGCCCGATATAATGTGCGCTGTTATTTTCGGGTAGAAATTTTAAGGATAGGCTTATGCCCCGTTGGACGAGCTTTCTATTAATGGTAATTTTCTTGTTGATTAGCGCCTCGTTTGTTGTTGCTCAAGAAGGCAACGCGACTGTGATTGATATGGCGGAAACACTCAATGTACGTGCTGAACCATCAGGACGTGCGGCAGTTGTCGGGGAAGTTCCCGGTGGCGCTTCAGTCAACGTGATTGGTCGCAATAGCAGCAATCGCTGGTATCAGATTACAACCCTCGATGGGTCAATTACCGGGTGGGTGGCATCCGGCTTCGTTAATTTACGTGTCGCACGCGGTACAATTCCGGTTGTCGGCAGCAATACCACCACCACTACAACGACTACAACCTCAACCGGGACAACCGATACGGCATCCACAGCACCTGTTGAAGCTGTTTCAGGTGCAAGCGGAACAGTCAACGTTTTCGCAGCGAATGTCCGTGCGACTGCAAGCCTGAATGGTGCAATCATTGCAGAATTGCCACGCGGCACAGTTGTTTCACTGGTTGCACGTAATAGCACCTCCACCTGGATTCAGGTTCAGTTAGATGATGGAAGTACAGGCTGGGTTTACGCGACTCTGCTGGATTTGAATGTATCGCGTTCGTCATTACCGGTTGCCGGAGCAGTATCGACCACTACAACAACAGAAACAACAGGCGATGATGGCTCAACAACAACGACAGCATCCAATGTTGAAGTGTCTGTTCCTGCGGGAGATGCCCCTTACTTCACCCTGGGCGCGAGTGCAGTTAATATTTTCGCTACCGGACAGGAACTCGGCAATCGTGCCAATGTATTCTCCAAAATAGGCGATAGCATCACAGTTGCCGAAGAAGCCTTTACACCTTTCGGTTATGGTGTGTTTGACCTCGGCGGATATGATTATCTGCGTCCAACCATCAGTTTCTTCAGCGCACAGGCACGCAACAACAATTCCTGGAATAATACATCACTGGCAGCAGGCAATGGTTACACAACCCGCACGGTTCTCAGTTCAGAATATGCCAATGCCTCAGTTTGTATGCCCGGTGAATCACCGCTTGCCTGTGAATATCGCCTGACACAGCCAGCCGTTGCACTCATCATGCTCGGCACAAACGATACAACCAACGTTCCGATTGATGAATTTGCACATAATATGCGTGTGATTGCTGACTATAGCATCAATAACGGTGTGATTCCGGTCTTTACGACCATTCCACCACGAACAGGCATTCCCGGACGTGCTGAATCGTATAATCAGGTGATTGTTGATGTTGCCGCACAAAATGGTCTGCCACTGATTGATTACTATGCAGCGATGGTCACACTCCCCGATTCCGGTATGAATGCGGATGGTATTCACCCGTCATCTCCGCCGCTCGGGTTCGAACAGGCTGGCAATTTCACAGGAAACAATTTGCAGTACGGCTATGTCATGCGTAATCTGACTGTCTTACAGGCATTGCACGTATTGCGCGTTCAGGTTTTGCAATAATAGAACAAATTTCCTGATTTTCTGATACAATCTATATACGTAATGATGAGGATATATCACACTATATCCTCATTTTCTTTATGATTGTTGATACAGGAGATTTTTTTCATGACAGATAAAGTTCGTGAGTTTGTGATTGCTGCCCATGCTGACCTCGAAAAAGTAAAAACACTCTACGCTGAAAGCCCCGAATTGCTGGATGTGCCGATGGAATGGGGACCCGGTCAGACAGAAACACCGTTACAGGGTGCGGCTCATACAGGGCGGCGTGAGATCGCAGAATTTTTGCTGGCGAATGGCGCGAAACCGAATATGGTCGTTTATGCGATGCTCGGTGACGAAGAAAAATTCAGTGCGATGCTGGCAGAAAATCCCGATAATATCAACGAAATTGGCGCACATAATTTTAGCCTGATGTTCCATGCTGCACTCGGTGGCAATCTCACGATCATTGAGACGATTAATGATAAAGTCGGCAGCGTGGAATTGGGGTCGGCACTCTTAGCATCCGTGATGGCGAAACAGCTTGATGCTGCAAAATGGTATATTGAGCATGATGCCCCGCTGGATGCGACTGATTTCCGGGGACGCACTGCCCTGGAAATGTCTGTAGAAGCAGAAGATGAGACCTTCATCGCGCTGTTAAAAGAGGCAATTGGCGAAGACAATCTCGAAGTGTGTGACAGTTGTGGCGAGAAAGGTTCAAAGTATCTCGCTGAACTTGATGGTAGTCCGATGGGCGCACATACCAAAATCTTCAAATGCAAGAATTGCGGGCATGAAATGGAAAAACGGGTCATCGCTTAACTCGTATCGGGGACATGACTTTTCATCACGTCCCCGGCTGCTTTTTACTGATTGGTTGTCTTCCATAAACCGACTTTGTTACCCCCGGGATCACTGAAATATGCCATTTCACCAAAGCCCTCAATGACCATTTTTTCGCTGAGACGCTTGCCGCCATTGCTTTCAATCGTGGCTAAGTCTGCTTCAATGTCATCACTGTCGATGAAAAGGACTATATCCCCCTGCTTAACGCCGTTCTCACCGACCTGAATGTATCCGCCGCCGCCATCATTTCCTGATCCGAACATGGTGTAGTTATAGTCTTCGCTGGTGTGATGCTCCCAACCAAAAACGCTCTGATAGAATTCGGCGGATTCCGTTGTGTTTGTTGCGGATATATCGACATGTACAATGGCACGTTTCTTCATAATATAGTCCCTCCATCATAGCTAACATTACCTGTATTTTAGAACAAAAATTCTAAATATGCTTGCAAAATAGCATAAGCCTCACGGGAGATTTCCTTAATGGGATGATATGGGACAACTGTTCTACTTAATCGGAATCCAGATTTCTTCTGTTGCATCGGGGTCATCAGGGCGATAAGCGGGTGTCAGGATTTCGAAATGGTCACGTTTGTCGAGTTCATAGTCTGATTGTGGTAACCATTTCATGAAAATAGCTTTCCATGTTTCAGGGAAATCTTTAGCAAGTCCTCTATGAATAAAGACCGCATATTGTCCACCTGCCAGCGTGCGCGATTCCATCTCATCGGGGATAGCATCCCAATCTGATACTTCGACGCTTGCCCATTTCTCAAATTCGGTCTGTGGCGTGAATGTCTCAAAAGAGCGGCTATGATCGTAAGCCTGTATCGAGTAGAAATTCTCTCCAACACGATTGCGGACTTCATTGCGGCGTGGCATGAATCTCTGCCAGAGTTCGCGTGCCTTATCATTGGCGACAGTGGTTTTGATTCGCATCCCGACCAGTTTTTTCTCTTCCAATGTTTTGATTTCAGGAGTCATGATTATGCTTCCTGTTGAATTTTTGTGACAGGGAATTGAATCTCGGTGACGAAATCGTTGGGATCACCTTTCGGGATATATTTGAGCGCAATTTCTCGCGGCGAACCGATAATCTGATAGTCATTGCTTTCTATCCAGTGAATCAGCGCATCATAGGCATTTTCCATTTTTTCCAGCATCCCGTGATGAACCACACTCGCCATTGTTTGTGCAGGGAGCGTCTCGATTGATACATTTTTCGCCCCGGTGACATCGGCATCAATCGGGTATGCCGCCCCGACATTAATCTGTGTTTCCCGATATTCCTCATCAAGGTAGAGTGTGAATCCTGCTCCTGCTGGCGAGATGCCCTTTTCCGCCATGAAATCACGAATATCACGGAATAGATTGGTGAGTGTGAATCCGAGCGCTGCTTTTTCAGGCGAGGTGTCGCGTGCGATTGCTACTTTAATATCCGGTATCTCTTTTAGAATGACATCGTAATGACTCATCTGACCGTCCCTTTCGAGTTGTTGGATTTTCATTTCGACATAGGCGAGACGTTGCTGTACCTCCTGCATCGCCCGGTTGAGTTCCGCCTGTTTGAGACGTAGCATCCCGCGCATTTCTTCGATGCTCAGGTCATCATCAAGCAAGTTACTGATTTCCTCTAAGGTCAGCCCCAGTGCTTTCAATGCCACGATACGATACAAACGCGGTAATTGTGCCATGCTGTAATAGCGATACTGTGTGAATTGATCGACCTGTGCCGGCTTAAAGAGACCGATTTCATCATAGTAACGCAATGTCTTAGCAGGTATTTGTGTCAAACGGGAAAATGCACCAATCGTCAGCATAAGCCCTCTCTATGTCTTATTATCACTCTAAGGCTTCCAGTGGCGGGAAGGTCAAGCAGCAACTTACAAATTGCCTGAATCTCGTAAATCTTGCAACACCGATGCCGCCCATTGATCGACGCTGTCATAATAATTTTCGATTCCGGCAGCGACCACATCAGCACAGGTCATTGACCACTGCACCGGATGTTCGTATGTGCCGTGAGAGTCAGGTGTGCCTGTAATTTTATGTTTGCGAGTGCCTGAATCGACCTGTGTGCTAATTTTGCGGCGCATCTGTTGAGGTGAAACGTCATTCTCCAGAAAATCAACCAGCATTTGCTTTGCACTCTCTAAAGTTTGTGGCGAATAAATATGTGGATGCTGCAAATTATACGAGAGCACCATCAGATGATGCTTGTCCCATAGCTGATGGTCAAGTTCCCAAAATCCCATCATATGAAAATGTTGCTGGCAACGATTGCCATCTGCACCACAATCGGGGCATTTTTGTACGCTCATGACGGCTTCCCTTCGACTCGCCAACGCTACGGTAATATCGACCATAATTCCGTAGATTTTTCCCGCAATAATGATAAACTGTAGCGGGTGTCATCCAATGGTGAATTTGTGGGGGTATTCAGTTATGCGTAAATATTTTCTTCTCTTCTTTTTGATTATTTTGACAACAGGGGTATTGCCTGTCAAAGCCGCCACTTTTCTGGTGGGTACTCCGGCTGAATTGATTAATGCAATAAACAATGTTGTACTCGGGGATATTATCCTCTTCACTGAAGATATTACCCTGACGGCTGTTGAGAATGTTACCAATGGCAATAACGGATTACCCGTTGTCACGACATCGAGTCTGCTCATTGATGGTAATGGCTTCACCCTTAGCCGTGATTTAAGCGCTCCCGATTTTCGATTATTTGAAGTTGCTCCGGGTGTTGAAATCATTATTCAAAATCTCACAATTACGGGTGGGTCTGCCTCCGGCACAGATGACGGAGGTGCGATATATATTAATGATTTCTCATATGTAGGAATGCTAAATGTAACGATTATTGAAAATCATGCAGATGGTCTTGGCGGAGCAATTTACACCGATGGTGATGTATCTCTGGACATATATGATAGCATTGTTAGTAACAACAGTAGTTCCAGTGGTGGGGCACTCTATCACAGTTTTGGAAGCCTCAGATTGATTGATACTACTGTCAATGGCAATGAAGCATTGACAGGCGGCGGGGTATACTTTGCCGGTGGAAGATTTAGTATGGCTGGTTCGACAATTTCAGATAATGTTGCTGATTATGGTGCCGGTATAATTAGTGGTGGCACTTTTGATATGACTAACAGCACCATTTCTGGCAATATCGCAACCGATGGTGGTGGCATTGTCAATATGGGGACATCAACTATTAATAACAGCACGATAGTCTTGAATCAGGCAGTAAATGGTGCAGGGGTTCGCAATGCTGGCACGATAACCCTGACCAACAGTATTGTTTCGGGCAATAATGGCTCTTCTGACTGTGAAAATATTGCCGGAACTAGCATTACGAACGGGAATAATATTCTGGGGCATTCAGGGAGTAGTAATGGCTGTCCTGCCGGAGCAACAGACATCATTCCAGCAGGTGCTTTGAATAGCATCATCAATACGACCCTGGCTGATAACGGTGGTTTGACACAAACCCATGAAATCGTTTTTGGAAGTCCTGCTATTGATGCCAGTGGCGCAGGAGCAACAACTGATGACCAGCGCGGTGTTGCAGCCACAGGAATTCGTGATATTGGTGCATTCGAGGCGAATATCTTTGTTCCAATTGTTTCATATACCGTCGCCCCGACGAATTTGATCGAAGGCAATACGGCGACTGTGACAGTCACACTGGCACAATACGGCGGAACACCTGTTGATGTTAGCGTCGCGTTTTCAGGCTCAAGCGATGCAGGTGATTATTCGATTACAGGTAGCACCAACCTGACTTTTACCGGAAACGGGTCACAGAGTTTCACGATTACAGCGCTGGATGATGGCACGCCGGAAGCAGCAGAAACCCTTATTTTGACCCTGGGTTCAAGCATGGCTACCATTACAGGGGCAAATCCTCAAACCATTAGCATCAGTGATGCGGGCATCGTTATTGTACCGCCATCAACAACTGTCGCAGTTAGCAATAATTCTGACTCTGACCCTGCTCCTGCAATTGCGCTTTTTGACCCCTCAATTTCTAAAATAGGGTTTCTCGTGCCCAGACAGGTCGGTGTCACAGGGGAACAGTTACAGTGGTCGATTATTGTGAGCAATACAGGCAATGTTGCGGGGAATAATGTTGTCATCACCGATGTGATAGATAGTCGCTTGCAGGTCAATTCTGTGGTTGCGCCGGGTGCAACAGTTGATATTCAGGGACAACAGGTACGGGTCATCTATCCGACACTTAATCCGGGTGAAACACAGCAATTCAGTATCTTCACAACAGTGCTAGATGGTGTTGAAATCAACAATACTGCCTGTGTCGATGCGAATAATCAGGGCGCAGTAGAATGTGCGACCGGGACAACAATTGCTGAACTTCCGCAAACCGGTGAAGCACCTTTCTGGCGCAATCACTGGCTTCTGCTTAGCATACTATTCTCGCTGATAATGCTTGTATTCCCGGTTCGAAAATTATCCCGTTCATGAGGAAGGCTATCACCCGGTTGATTCCGCTATGCAATTCTCAAACTGACCTGTGAGTTCATCACCATCAATGCCTTCGTAAGAGCTGATGATAACGAGTTGAGTTTGACGCACTTCGTCATCTCGCCAGGGACGATGACGCACCAGGTCTGCCCGTTTGCCGACCAATTGAAAGACGTAGCGATAATCGGGCTGGTCTGCCAGATAGATAATCCCTTTCGAGCGATAAACCGTCGTTGGTAGAGAGATGAGTATGTCTTGAAGACTGTTGCGCTCCAGAGGTGCTGAGGATGTCCAGCTCCATGTGGAATAGACCAGCGTATGATTATGCTCGTGCTTATGGTCATGATGATGGTCGTGGTCATGTACTTCATCAACTGCGTGTACATGGACATCATGGGCTTCGCGCTCTGCCAATTTCTCCGGTGCGAAATGACCGCTACCCAACAATAGTTCAGGCGCAACCTGTCCCTGTACTGATTCAATGATACGGGCAAACGGGCTGATTTCACGAATGCGTGTCTTCACCATCTCACGATAGGTATCTGTTACCAGATCAACTTTGCTGAGTACAATAATATCTGCGAAACCGACCTGAGCCAGACTCAACCATCCATTCTCGCCTTCCAACGTAAGAAAATGTTCAGCATCTACGACAGTAATCACACCATCCAGCTTGACCATCGGCATCACCTCCGGCATCCTGAATGTTAGTGCCACAGAAACCGGGTCAGACACACCACTGGCTTCAATGATGATATATTCCGGTGGGTCATCCCTCACTAACAGTTGCAAGGTCTCCCGAAGTAAGTCACCACGAATTGTACAGCAGATACATCCGTTGGAGAGTGTTACCATCTCGCCTTCAACGCCCACAATGAGCTGTGCATCCACGTTGATAGCACCGAAATCATTGACCAGCACAGCAATTTTCATGCCATGATCGCTATGTAGAATATGATTCAGTAGTGTTGTCTTACCTGCCCCGAGAAATCCGGTGAGGATGGTGATGGGTACAGGAAAATGTGCCGGTAAATTTGAACGTTTCATTCCACATCGCCCTTTTCAAGAATCTTATTGTACACAGTCATCTCTGCTGATGAAGTGCTTCTGCCCATAAGTCGAGATTATTTTTGTGTTCTAGCATCATGAGAAATTACCACTTGCATATCTAATTGAGACCTTGTATCATTTGCGACCTAATTGATACCAAATCTCATTTATAAAAGCAAGGAGCAGATGAGAGATCACAAAGCACAACTCAAAATACCAAATCATGCTCAGCAAACAGCCAGAATGTTGATCGATCAACAAATGTGGTGTTGGGGTTGCGACGTCAGACGAACGGAGGGCAATTTACTGTCACTGTATGGCGCAGATAAACGACCCTCACCGGATCCGCGTTATCACAGTGCATACCTTGTTCAGATTGAAGAAACGGTTGTGATCAATTTATGGAGCTGGGGATTATGGATTGCCTGTCCTGATCGAGGGAGCTTATTTATCGGGCGATCTCGCTTTCATGTGGGCTACATCCGCGATGCGATTCTAATGCCGAATGTTTGGCGTAAGTGCGACCTCCCGCTCACAGAGTTCACGCTGGATAGCAATGATTTTACCCGCGCCCGTGATCTGCTGGCAACTGCCCTACGCTGGATTGGTAGCTATGAAGCCTGGCTGAGTACTGTGCTTGCATCGGATTATCGCGATCAAGCCCTTGCAAAATGGTCACAGCGAAAACGTTATAAAGGGGGTATCCCGGCATCAGAAATGGCTGAGTGCTGGTTCAAATTAGCAACATCAATAGTGAATTAAATCAATTCAGGAGACAGATATGGCAAAGAAATCATCTATCGCGAAACAGAAAAAACGTCAGCAAATGGTCGAAAAGTATGCTGAAGAACGTCAGCGTCTGATTGAAGCGGGTGATCGGCAAGGTCTGGCAAGGCTACCCCGCAATTCCAGCCCGACCCGGCTTCGTAATCGTTGCGGCGTTACCGGACGCTCACGTGGATATATCCGGCGTTTTGGACTGTCGCGTATCACATTCCGGGAAATGGCACTCAAGGGCAAAATTCCCGGTGTCACCAAATCAAGCTGGTAAATAAAAAAGGTATAGAACAAGGGAGAATGCAATGAAGAAATTACCTGTGACCGTACTCTCAGGATTTCTGGGAGCAGGCAAAACGACCTTATTGAACCACGTCCTCAGCAACCGTGAAGGAATGCGCGTGGCAGTCATCGTCAATGATATGAGTGAGGTCAATATTGATGCACAGTTAGTAAGGGATGGTGAAGCCAACCTGAGCCGTACCGAAGAAAAATTAGTCGAAATGACCAACGGGTGCATTTGCTGTACTTTGCGCGAAGATTTGCTGCAAGAAGTCGCACGTCTGGCAGGTGAAGATCGCTTTGATTACCTCTTGATTGAATCGACAGGTGTTTCCGAACCCTTACCCGTTGCGATGACCTTCTCCTTCCCGACACCGGATGGCGCACTTAGCCTGATGGATATTTCAGAACTGGATACGATGGTGACAGTGGTGGATGCCAATAGCTGGCTGGACGATTTTCGTGAGGGAGAATGGCTTAAAGAGCAAGGTATGGCGATCAGTGAGGATGACGAACGCACTATCTCTGATTTGCTGATTGACCAGGTCGAATTCGCCAATGTGATTCTCATCAATAAAACTGATCTTGTATCCGGGGATCAATTGAATGAACTGGAAGGCATCCTTCACAAGCTCAACCCGGATGCAAAACTCATTCGCACCAAACAGAGCAAAATTGATATTCATGAAATCGTGAACACAGGTCTATTTGATATGGAGGCTGCACAACGTTCCCCTGGATGGTTGAAAGAACTGGAAGGTGAACACATCCCTGAAACCGAGGAATACGGAATCAGTAGTTTTGTATTTAAAGCACGCAAACCATTTCATCCACAGCGTCTGATGGACATGTTAACAGGTGAATACATGGAACATGTTGTACGCTCAAAAGGATTTTTGTGGATTGCTACTCATAATAATACAGCATTCAACTGGTCACTTGCCGGGCGGGTAGCACGGGTATCACACGGAGGACATTTTCTTGCAGGAACACCGCCTCATTTACAACCGCAGGGCGCTCATGTCGATGAATACAAAGCAGAATTCTGGCAGGAGCCCTTTGGTGACCGTCGTCAGGAACTGGTATTTATCGGCATAAAAATGCCTGCTGATGACATGATAACACAACTCAATAGTGCATTGTTGACCGATGATGAACTGGCATCCGGTGAAACTGCCTGGAAGGAATTTCCGACCCCGTCTGCCTTTTTGGACTGATTGAGTTCAAGTGTTATACCCCTGACAATTGATTACCCGATGATTGCCATGCGATGAAAAAATGTCCCTTATGATAGTTCCGGGAACAAAAGGCGGATATTTTCCGTCGTATAATTAAGGGACAAATTTATCGGGGTTAGAACGATGAAAATAGGGATTTTTTCGGATGTTCATGGACATCTGGCAGAATTAGAGAAAACACTGGCACTATTCGAGCACCTGGAGGTTGATTATCTGCTGTGTTGTGGTGATTTAGTGGATAAGGGCAAAGAGAGTGATGCGGTTGTTCATCTGATGTGTGAGAAACGCATTGCCTGTGTACAGGGAAATCATGATTTCAAAGCACAATTTACCTGGTTCACCCATCACGAGATGCTATCAGGCAACACTATCGACTATCTGAGTAAATTACCACCGATTCGACGCTTTCGCTGGGAAGGGGTCTCGATTTTTGCCTGTCATGCAAATCCCTGGCAAGATTCTTCTGTTTATGTCTTTCCTGACCGCCCTGATGCCTTGTTTAGTGAGGTAGTGAAAGCGGTCAAAGAGCAGGTTATCATCATGGGGCACACCCATCATCCCATGAAAATTGAATTTGATGGACATTTATTGCTCAATCCGGGGTCAATATACAGCAATCGCAATCGAGAGGAACGAACCTGTGCTGTATTGTCGCTCCCTGATTGCGATTTCACACTTTATGATATTGATACAGGCAAAACACTTGTCTGTGATTAATCCTGTTCCCAACTGTCGTAGCCGATACCTCTGACAGGGGCAACAAATTCCAGGACATAGGTTTTGCCGTTGTATTGAGGTGCCGTCACCTGATAGACTCCACCGAATACTTGACGAACAGTGATGTTGTTTACATCGTCAATCAATGGCAGATTCAGCAAATTCTCCCCTGTAACACGCAGGATGAGATCGCCTTCCACCGAGTAAATATCAAAGCCTGAACCGCTATCATCGCTATAAGGATAGACTGCAATCGGTGCGGCAGCATCTAAATAATTGATACGACCATCGTTAAAGCCTACTTCGATGGCACTGGCATTTGTGCCCCCGCCACCTGCGCCCTGACTACAACTATACGTCACATTGATATTTGCGGCTGTTCCTGAAACATACCTTGCGACAACTTCAGTATATGTTCCATCAGCAGGTATAGTTACGCTCAATGTTATACTCCCCGATGCCAGGGTTGCGCTACTTACACCTACACCCTGTGTGCCGTCTATCTGAACCTGTGCTGTACCGGGAGCGGGTAGTGTAAAAGTTGCACTGAGGACTTCACCCGCAAATAGCTGACGGCTGGTGACTCCGAGACCGGTACCTACGGGGACGGGAAAACTACCGATTCCATTCCAGACACCACAACCGGGACTACTGCCCTGAGCGGTACTCTGAAATGCAAAAGTGCCCGATAAAATGATTATTACTGGTACTAAAATTCGAAGAAGTTTGATTTTTGACATGTTACTATATCCCGGATAGCATCTGCCTTAAATTAAGTATAACGCTATAAGACATCATAAAGGTTGATAATCCGTTTATTTTATCGAATAAATGTTATCATTTCTTGATGTTTTATGACACAAATCTCTATTTCGCGGTAAATTAGAAATTTTGTTCTATTTCTGCTATCTGATTTCAAAATGCTGATTTTGTGCTAGAATGCGCTGCATAATCGCAATCAAACACAGAAGAACTATGAATCCGACCCATGCAAACGATGATGTGCTGGTGATTGGTGCGGGACCCGCCGGAATCGCCACTGCATACGCCCTCGAAAAAGCCAGCATCAGCTACAAAGTAATCGACCGCGCTGACAAAATCGGCAGTACCTGGGATAGCCTGTACCCTACCCTGACTCTGAATACCTCGCGTTATTTCAGTCATATGCCCGGAAAACCATTTCCACAGTCTTATGATATCTTCCCGACAGGTAAACAATATTATGCTTATCTCAGTGAATTTGTGCGTGAGCATGATTTCAATATTCAGTTGGGAATCACTGTAAAACGGGTGTCGCGTGAGGGTGATTTCTGGCGTGTTGACACTTCTGATGGCACATTTCTCTATAAAGTGGTCATCCCTGCGACAGGCATCTGGAATAGCCCTATCATGCCGGATATTGAGGGTATGGACAATTTTTCCGGCGAACTCTATCACGCGCATGATTTTAGAGAGACTGACCAGGCAAAAAACCGACGGGTGCTGGTTGTCGGGAATGGTCCTTCGGGGATAGATATTTCGGTTGCAGCAGGAGAAGTATCCGCAAAAACTTATATCGCCATTCGTAGCGGTGTTAATATGAAACGCCGTTTTCCGCTCGGATTACCGCAACATGCCTGGTTGATGGTCGCGGAATTGCTTCCGAAATCGCTGTGTCGTCCCTTCATGAAGTGGATTGGCAGCTTTAATTATGGTGATACTTCACAATATGGTCTGAATCCACCGCCGCCGGGTTCGGGTGGCATGACAGGATATGCCGGGGATGAATTGCTGAACGCTGTCAAAAAAGGAAATGTGACTCCGGTAGCTGCTCCTGTGAAATTCGAAGGCAACAAGGCAATTTTAGTTGATGGAACACAACTCGAACTCGATACGGTCATCATGGCGACAGGTTATCAGCCTGTTTTGCATCAATACATGGATGTTGAATTTCAATACAGCGATGAACCCTGGAAAGCACAATCTATCTGTGATTGGCAACTCGGACCCAACGGACAACGGGGTTTCCCTCTGCGTGATACATCATCCCACCCTAATGGACGTGAAGTGGTCGGCAATCCGGGATTGTTCCTCGTCGGGACATTCTACAAAGGCAAAGGCGCGATGTATAACTTTAATGTCGAAGCCGGAATCGCCGCCGAACAAATCAAGCACTATCTGGCGGAGTTCAAAGAATCCATGCCTGCTGCGGCTGACTAATTTCATCAATTTCGGGTTGCTCATCAGGTTTGTGCCGGGTTATGAAAATTTGCCTGTTTATCAGGGAATAACAGGGGCATATTTCTGTAAAAACAGGGGATTTGCGTTGGAATGGCGTTAATTTTACAAACCATAATTGTCACCACAAAGCCACAGAGAACACAGAGAAATTTAACGCAAAGGTATAATAGGGTGTCGCCCCTGTGATGATACCCGGTGTGTTGTGTTGCCTCGGACGGCAAGAATGCCGTCCCTACAATTTCCGTTTTGTTGTCGTAGGAGTACATTTCTACGTGTTCCGGGATGCTCAAGCCCGATGGATATTTTGTTGGTAAGGTACATTTCGGACGCGATACATCACGTCCCTACATTGAGGGTAGCAGAAAATGGCGTAGAGATGTCGTACATATGACCGTTGATATGCACGGGATTTAAGAGTTGCAAAATTTCAGCGCCCCCCGTTGACCCAGTGTGGACTATACCCGGAGAGAGGTAATGCGTTTAGCTCCCCTGTTTCCATATCGTAAATCATGATCTGGTGATTTGAGGTTACTTCATTTCTGTCGATAAACAGCAGTTGTGATCCATCATGATTAAATGTGCTCGATAAGTATTGATGCCCTGTATCACTTTGAATCAATGTTTCATGATTCCCTGTGAAAACATCATACAAAATGAGTTCATGATACCCCTGTGCAGGGTTTCTGAAATTGAATTGATAAAGTAGGAGTACCCGCTCATTATCGGGATGCCATTCTATAATATAATAGAGATGGTCTTCCCTCCATTCAATCGGTCGGGTCAATGTAGCAATGATGTACTCCGGGTTATTGATTTCCCGAACTGTAATCGCGCTCAAGTCGATACCACCTCCACTGACATAATACGCGCCATTGTCACTGATTTCAGCCCATGGAAACCATGCATCCAGCGTTCTTGTTTCAACGATACGATTCTCTTCGACATGATAAAATGTATAGGGTTCAGGTACATCCTGTGTGTAATTACTTCTAAACATCAGGGTATCTGTCTGTCCGAGCCATTGAGGCATAGGACTACTCCTATACCCTGTATATTCTGTATCTTCGACCGCGCCTACAACATAAGTGTTTGAAGTTTCCATATTGAGGACATACATGGTAGCATTCATGTGCCATTCGTTATTGTGTCGTTCTTCTATAGTTTCCAGATACGCCAACCATTCGCCATCAGAGTGCAGGCGAATAAAGTCACATTGTCTCTGAACATCACATGGAAGTACCCGTTCGTTTCGACCTGTATTCAAATTGACACGCCACAATCCCCTGGTATCCCCATCACCGATTCTATAAAGCAAACTATAGCCTGTTTCAGACACATGGAATGGACTCAAAAGTCGTCCTTGTTCTGAATCCGTCACTATGCGTGGATTTTCGGGATTATCTAAATCAGCAATCCAGATATTATCAACCCCGTTATCATCCGGTGCGACGAAAACAATCTGTGCGCCTGTCGGACGGAGCAGATAGACTCCACTTGCAATCAATGTGACAAGTACGCCAATACCGAAAATCAAGCGAAACAGTAAACGTCGGCGTGGATTGACCTTGCGTTTTGTTTTGTCTGTCATCAGCGTCCCCCGTTGACCCAGTGTGGATTATGTCCAAATAACGGCAAAGTGATTTCTTCGTCTGTTTCCATGTTATAGAGCATGATCTGGACATCATCTGCATCCTCAACATAATACAAAATTTGAGAACTATCATAATTGAATTGAGCAGTACGGTATAAAAATTCATTGTTATTGTTAAGCAAGTTGATTTTTTCGCCTGTTTCAATTTCATACAGATTTAGCTCATGCCCGTATGACCTATCTTCAAAAACTAGAATTGCATGATTGTTCGTATCCCAATCATTGAGGTAAAATGAACCATCAGGGTCATCACTACTCAGACTGAGTACAAAATAATCTTCATCCGGGGAATCTATTTGTCTCACAATAATGTGACTTGCACCGGACGGGCTAAAAGCATAATAATTCCTGGCTTCAGGAAAATACATGCGGGGAGGATATGGTGCGCCCGTGCGGAAATTATATAAATTTCTTGTTTCTGAGGTGTGATTTTCGTAATCATAAAAGATGGTTCCATCCCCACCATGAAATGCAACCTGATTGCTCCTGCCAACCCATTGTGGATTCCGCGAAGAGACAATATCTAAATAATCCTCTTTATAAATGAGGTGATTTACGCCACTTTGTAAATCATAAACATGAATTTCAATTGACCAGGTCTCATCAATATGCTGCTCGTAAGTCAATAACTGTCCGTTCGGATGTAAGTCATAACGCCAACAATAATTCTCACAACTCAGAATAAGGGTGTTTTGATTTGTGCTGAGATTATATGTCCATATCTCGCAACCTTCGGTCATGCAAGGACTATAAACGAATAGGTCTCCTGTTTCCGGAATTGCTAAACCTGCAATGTTGCCTGTATCCCGAAATGTCAACTGACGCGGATTTTCAGGATTATTTACCTCAGCAATCCATATCTGGTTAATGCCTTCATCATCCGGTGCGATGAAAACAATCTGTGCGCCTGTCGGACGAAGCAGATAGACGCCACTTGCAATCAGCGCGACAAGCACCCCTATCCCGAAAATCAAGCGAAATAGTAATCGTCGGCGTGGACTGACTTTGCGTTTTGCTTTGTCTGTCATCAGCGTCCCCCGTTGACCCATTGCGGACGTTCTCCGAATAAGGGCAAAGCGATTTCTTCCCGTGTCTGCATGTTAAATAACATAAGCTGACTGACACCTTCTCCGACATCCGTGTATTGACGATAAAGGATTAAAGACCCATCGTGATCAAAACTAACATAGGAATACCAGATATTGCCGCTAGTATTTTCTACAAGAGTATCTGTTGCTCCGGTTGTTATGTTGAAAAGTGTAAGCCGCATAAAATTTTCCGGAGCACCCTCTTCTTCCCAACTGGCATTGTGAACTAAGATCGAGTCATTATCAGGATGCCAGTCAACAGGAAAAATATGGGTTCCATTGCTTATATTCGATTGTAATTCAAACAGGGTGTCATCAGGATTATCTACATTCCATACCCGGAAAATTGAGTAGTGATTATCATCTAAATCACTGTATGGAAAATTGAAACCATATAGCAATCCATTATCAGAGAATATTGGAGTGAGGAATGGGATATTAAGAATCTCACGGCTGATTTCACGATGTTCTTCGACAGAGTAAAATATAAATTCATCTTCATCAGGATTAGCACGAAATACAAGGATCTGACTATCTGGAATCCATATTGGGATTGGATTACGTGGAAAGTTTTCATTTCCATCAAAGTCGTAGATAATCTGATTTTCTTGTTTCTCAATATCAAAAATCATGATGTTGCTATCCTGCGAAGAAGATGACAAAAATTGTCTGAAAGCAACAAAACGACCATCCGGACTCAAGGCAAACTCATTACATCGATTCTCTTGTCCACAGTGGATAAAAAAATTATGATGATTATTTCGCAGGTTGAGCACATGATTATCTGTGCCCTGACTGTCTGCGAGAAATCTTCGTGTATAAAATATTGTGGAGCCATCGTTTGCTATTTGCATATCGACGATATTACCAGTTGTATGAAACGTCAACTGACGGGGGTTTTCGGGATTATTCAAATCGGCAATCCAAACCTGGTTAACCCCGTTCTCATCCGGTGCGATGAAAACTATCTGTGCACCTTTGGGACGAAGCAGATAAACGCCGCTTGCAATCAATGTGATAAGAATCGCTATCCCGAAAATCAAGCGAAACAGTAAGCGTCGGCGAGGATTGACCTTGCGTTTTGATTTGTCCGTCATAGTTTTATCTCGCATTTTTTGACCCCTATCCCCCAACCCCTTTCCCCATCACGCTCGCAGGCTCCCTATGGAGAAAGGGGCGCTTTGAAGTCCTCTCTCTACCAGCGAGCGAAGCGATTGCTAGTGGGGAGAGATTTGGCACATAAACTTTAATATCTCTATCATACCTCATGTCTTTCTATTCCATGCTCATCATCGGGCAATCGTGGTGAAAATCCTGCTTTGCGCCTTAGCGTCTCTGCGACTTTGCGTTAAATTATGTATCTACAATCAGTCTTTACGATAAAGAGGACACACATGAACGATGATTTAGCAGGACAATTGACATCCACATGGCAAATACCGGACTATGCACAGAATCGGCTCTGGCTGGATAGTGAAGCAAGTTCAGCAAAATGTGAGGGCGAAAAGGGTCTATTTGAACTCGATGCCCCCGCACAAATTTTGACTCTGCGCTGGAATAGTGATGACGGCATTCCACTCACTCAACTCACCTGGCAAATTGATAATTTACAGTGGGATGGTTCGGTGCGGCTCGGGGGATTGGTCGAAGCCGTGCATCTGACCGAATTACCGGGTGTCGATTTCCCGATGGCAGTCGTTTTCTTTAGTGGGCAGCCGCTTCGTCCGGCAGTAACATGCTATCCTGATGCCTCTCAACGCGATGCAAAAAACTTTCCGATTCCTGATTATGTCGCAGGGGTTGATGATAACTTGGAGCCGATGACAGTTCCGCTGATTACCTTTGCTGATAGTCCCCTGGTCAGTATCGCGCAGGAATCACTCACACAGAAAACACCGCTGCACGTTTTCGGCACATTGGATAGTAGTGACTCTCACTGGCATGAATTTTTTGCTTTGCCTATAGTCTGGGAATCAGTGACAGTTTTCGCACCCTAATTTATTCGCCGCGTTTGGCTTTCGGTTTACGCTGATTTCGCCGTAATTTCCAGCCAATTGCCATGAAAAAGAGGGCAATTAAAGTAAGGGATGAAGCTATCCATAGCTGATACTGCCGAATATACCACCATAGCGGATTGCGAAGGTAGTCAAGGACTGCGGCTGTTCCTGCATCAAGAACTGCCTGTGGAGGTGATTCAAGTGGATTGCTACTCACGTCCAGTACACCTGGTGCATCCCTCCAGCATCCTTCTCCTTCTAAATTTCGAAGTTGTCCTAATTGCCCTGGTAAATAAGATAATTGATTGTCGTGAAGACTTAGAAAGCACAAATTACTAAGAGTGCTTACATCTGATGGTAAGTTGGTCAGGGAGTTTCCAGTTAGTGCCAATACTTTGAGATTTTCCAGACTACCAATCGTAGCTGGTAAACTATGTAATTCGTTATCTTCAACGGCTAATACAGTCAGATTATATAGATTTCCTATCTCATCGGGTAATATATTCAGATTATTTTGGGAAAGATTTAAGTAAAACAGGTGTTGTAAATTACCAATCTCTGATGGCACACTATCTAGCTCATTAGACCATAGTATCATCCATTGCAAGTTATTGAGATTACCGATTTCCGCCGGAATATCTGACAAATCATTCATGCCAAGATTGAGATATTTCAAACTTATCAAACTTCCAATTTCTTGTGGGATTTCTTCTAGCCGATTCATGCCAAGATTGAGATAGTTCAAATCTGATAAGTTCCATATTTCAGATGGAATTTGATGTAAATTATTTCCTTCGAGATCCAAATCTATGATTCTAGTGAGAGTACCGATAGCCAGTGGAACTTCTTCTAAACCAAGATAACTCAAATCCAGTCCGATTGCCCCTGTTCGCTCCGCCTCAAGAATCCGTTCCAGGGCAATTTCATAGGGTGTAGGCTCATCCTCCTGAGCAAAAGTCAATCCACTCATCAAGAGCAATGTGAATAGCGTCAGAATAATTTTCCGCATGGCTTTCCCCATAAAATTTAGGACATACCTTAGAGTGTACCAGGATTTGTCATACTTTCCCCTGCGCTTGCCCTATCATTTCTCAGCACTCAGAACACAGAACTCTGCACTTCCTCTAACCCAAATCTTCCTCATCGACCTCAAACAGGCGCATGAGCTTGACCGCGACCTGCAAATTGGTGCGAATCATCGGGTCTTGCAGGTTGTATTCGATGATGTGGTTGATGCGTTGCAGACGATAATTGAGCGTACTGCGATGGATGTGTAGTGCTTCGGCTGTTCCGACACCATTACCCCCGCTATCGAGGTAGGCTTCAAGGGTGCGGAATAAATCCGCCTGTTTTTCATCAAGCAAACGCCGCAAAAGTGGTACATAGGGATTGCCTGTCAGTGTGCTTGCGCCAGCATGAAACAATGTATGCAGATAACCGAGTTCAGAGAAGTAATTCACCCTGTCCGATGGATTGAGTCGATTTGTGATATGCAAAACATCCTGGCACTGGTCATATGCACAGCGTACATTATCGGTTCCCTGTTGCAGACCACTCACGCCGACTCTTGGCGTGCTATCCCCGCAGAGTTTCGAGAGCGCAACTTTTTCCTGAACCCGTGCCGCCAGTGCTTTCAGATGTTCGTCATCCTGCGCCAGCAAAACAATCTGCCCCGCAAATTGCCCGACAACTGCCTGCCAGCCATCGGTTGCTATCATCTGATTGATAATGCGATAGAGCGAGGTCAATTTTTGAGAGCCATTCATCTGGCATTCAACGATCATCATCACATAAGTTGAGCGTAAATCGACCCCGTAACGCATCGAGGCATCGGTGAGGATTGTCTCCCGTGAAGCATTACCCTCAATCAATTGACTCATCAGAGAGCCTTTAAGCGATGCTTCCGCGCTCTGAACACTCTCCTGATAGAGCATCATCAGCGCCGCAATCGTACTACCGCTTTCGATAGCCATCATGTCAATTTCAGTGAGTTTATGCTCATCGGCAATCACCCACATGAAACCGTAAATCTCGCCATGAACTACAATTGGCGCAAGGATACGTTCCATTTCCAGACCCACATCGGGCATCGCTTCGAGGTGCATCGGTCGTAAATGTTCGCGAATTTCCGGTAAAATGCCGCGTGTTTCCAGTGCAGTCACCAGACGCGGGTCGGTGCGTCCGTGTAATTGCGTGTAGCGACGGGCTTCATCAACTCCGGCAACGTTGTGAGTCGCAATAGCGTCAAAACGGTCGGTTTCAATGCTGACACTGTGCCCGAGTAATTCAGCAAGCCGTTCTGTCAGATGCCCCAATCCGCCCCCTTCGAGTACAAGATTGGTCAATGTCTGATGAATCGTCAGCGCACGTCGTGAGAGTTGTAAGCTATTTTCAGCAATCCCTTCGTTAATCGCCTGTGCAATATCAACAAAGCGTGCTGTGAAGGGAATTTCAATCAGAGGGAGATGAACTTCTTCGGCTGTTTTGATGAGATGGTCAGGGATTTCATCGATATAGCGCCCGACAGTGATTACCAGTCCGGCGACATCTTTTTTCGCTAATTCACGGATATAGTCACATTGTTCATTCATGTTCTGCGGCATATTGAAAATCGTTGTCATCACCAGTTCGCCGCCATTGAGCCAGTTCGCTGCATCCGGCACACCCGCGTTATGCACCCAGCGTACATTACGTTCCAGACCATCCTGACCCGCAATGACTTTTGCTTTGTCGAGCAATTTATGTGTGAGAATATCGGCTACCGAGGGCATGGCGCATCCCTGAATATTAAATGTTATTTGTGAATTTGAGAACTTATCCTCTTATCATACAGTATTCAGGAAAAATGTGAGTGTAGGATTTGTACAAATACGATTATGCAGGCAAAATGATATTTCAAATTAAAGGCACAAGCTAATGGACAAACTCTATACAATCGGCGTATACGGCACAACAGAAGATAGTTTTTTCAGCGCATTACAGGAACACAATATCGACCTGTTCTGTGATATTCGTTTGCGACGGGGTGTGCGTGGTAGCAAATATCTCTATGCCAATAGTACCCGTCTTCAAGTATTGCTGACTGAATACAGTATCGACTATTTGCATTACAAATCGCTTGCACCAACAAAGGCTATTCTTGATTCGGAGACCGTTTCCGATAAACAGAAGAAAGTTGCCCGACGCAAGCGCACTATCCTTAGTGATAGCTTTACAGCCGCATATCAGAAGGTCATCTTATCTTCTTTTGATTTAGAAGATTTTTTGGAAAAAGTCGGCAATTATAAGCGGGTTTGTCTTTTTTGTGTGGAATGTTTGCCAGATGCCTGCCATCGTTCGCTGGTGGCAAATTATCTACAGGAGAAATTGGATATACCACTAGAACATCTAACACCATGTCAAATATAAGATAACGATTCAAAGTAGGGGTTTGGCGCTGCCAAACCCGATATTGATACTGAAACCTAAATCTGCCTACCTTATGAAATCACTGATTTGTCACACGAATTGGTAATATATACATGGCATCCCCTGTCGGAGAATCCCCCTGCCAGAGACCGATAACTACCAGCACATAATCCCCGTCAAGTTGCGCCACTAGTGGAATGCTAACCGAACCGTCATCATTGAGTGTCGCTTCCAGTGGAATATCAGCGATGCGGGTCATCAAATTACTGCCTGGATGCACATAAGCGGAAACGCTTGTCGGCGGCGTACTGACAAATTGTAATGTGAGCGACTCCCCACTGACAGCAATATGATTATCGGCTTCATAAATCGGTGGCATCATATCCACACAGATACCAACTTCTGCACTTGTCCAGCAATATGTGCCTGTATCCATCGCGACAGGTTCGTCTAAGAGCAAATTTAACTGCGGTGGCTCATCAGATGTAAATTCTGTTTCAGATGAACCTGAATCCGACGACTCAATTACAACAAAATCATTGATAATGCCACAACCGGAAATGAGCAGACTCAATAGAATCAGGGTTAAAAATCGAAGCATATTTCCTCCATATAGTGGATGTGTATATAGAGAAAACGTTGAATCAGCAAAATTTGTTCCATCTGAATTAGCTCAGATACTGATTTTCCGCAGATAGCAAATAAGTTTCCGGTATATAAGGTGTTGGATCAAGCAACATAAATTGTTTGCCAAATTCAAAATTAGCAATTTCACCCGGATAAGATTGGCGCATCCAGGTGTTGAAACTATGCAAAACAAGACGGGATTGTTCAAATTCTTGAATAACAAATTGCGCTGCAACACCGCAACGTTCAACAAAATTTTGTCGTTCCCATGCAGGATACAGACTCGATATATCCAGAGGTAGCGTTCGATGATGACTGAGATGTCAACTTTCAGGAGTGCTATCGAGAATCATATAGCTACTCACTGATTCGCCTAAGAGTGGTACACCAACCGAGCCGGGATTCAGGATATGATAGTCACCGACCTGCCGATTTAGTGGAATATGGGTATGTCCACAGAAGAACGTTCTGGCACGACCGGAAGATAGCTGCTGACTTACCGTGTCATCACTATTGAATTCTTTAGCGTAAATACCTGTCCAACAATCACCCGGTATACCGTGACAGAGATGTACATCCGGCGCATCCGGATACAATAATGTTAACTCATCTGGAAGGCTGGCAATGATGTGATGCCACTCCCCCAATTGCTCATGTAACCACTCAATCAGTGTATAGCTTGCCCATCTATCCGGGCGACGTGGCGGCTGTGCATTGATAGAATAATACTCGTTGTTGCCGCGAATCATTGTCCACCGATTCTCATAGATAAGTTGCATCACTTCGGCAGAGAAAGGACCCCAATTAATCATATCCCCTGCAACAACGACATGATCCGGCGCAAATTGCTTCATATCGTCGATGACCTGTTCCAGAGCCGGTAAATTGCCATGAATATCGGATAATAAAGCTATGCGTGTCAAAGGCTTTCCCCTGTATACGTTGAATAATTTTTTACATTCAACATATCAGCTTATAATCTATCACGCTAGAAATCTCTCCGGAAGTTATGTAGATCGTAGGGAGCTTTTGCTATACGGGCAGATCAACTTCCCCCTTTGTCCTTAATATCCATTTGCTATCATGATGCTCATGTCAGCAAACACTATAGTGAGGAATGAATATGAGCATCCGCGCAATTTCCCCGGTTGATGGACGGTATCACAGTAAAACCCGTGACCTGAATGACTATTTTTCCGAATATGCCCTGATGAAATACCGCGTCATCGTGGAAGTGACCTGGCTCGGGCATCTTTCTAAACAGGATGAGTTGCCAGAAATTCGCCCGTTCACAGAAGAAGAATTTGCTCTTTTGCAGCGTATCATCACCAATTTTGATGATGACTCCGCCGAAAAAATCAAAGGCATCGAACGCCGCACCAATCATGATGTCAAAGCAGTTGAATATTACATCAAAGACTGTTTGGCAGAGACTTCGCTGGCAGATATGAGCGAGTTTGTCCATTTTGCCTGTACCAGTGAGGACATCAATAATCTCTCTCATGCGATGATGTTGCGTGATGGTCTGGTCGATGTGTGGTTACAGCAAGCGAATGAACTGGTTGGGAGTATCGCAGAACAGGCAGAACTCCTGCGTGATACGGCGATTCTGGCACACACACATGGTCAACCCGCCTCACCAACAACGATGGGCAAAGAATTAGCCGTCTATGTCTATCGCATGGAACGGCAACTCAAACAACTGGAAAATCAAGAATTTTTAGGTAAATTCAGTGGCGCAGTCGGTGCATTCAACGCGCATCTCTCCGCCTACCCTGATGCCGATTGGCTTGATATTGCACGCACGTTTGTCGAGAATTTCGGGCTGGTCTTTAATCCCCTGACCACGCAAATCGAATCACATGATTATCTGGCAGAAACCTTCCATAAGATGATTCGCTTCAACAATATTTTGCTGGATTATTGCCGTGATATGTGGACATATATCAGTATGGGCTATTTCAAGCAACGCACTGTCGCAGGGGAAGTCGGTTCTAGCACCATGCCGCACAAAGTGAATCCGATTGATTTTGAAAATGCCGAAGCCAATATCGGCTTGAGCAATAGTATTCTCAGTCACCTTGCCGATAAATTGATGGTCTCACGTCTGCAACGGGATTTGAGTGATAGCTCTGCTCTGCGTAATTTAGGGGTAGGCATCGCACACAGTCACATAGCCCTGCTATCAGCACTTAAAGGTACAGGCAAAGTTGATGTCAATCAGGCAAAAATCGACGCTGACCTCAATCACGCATGGGAAGTGCTTGCCGAACCGATTCAGACCGTGCTGCGTAAAGTCAGTTACCCGAATCCTTATGAAAAATTGAAAGAATTGACACGCGGAACAGCCATCACACAGGCAGAGATTCAAGCATTTGTCGATACACTGCCAATTGATGAGGCAGATAAAACCCGTTTGCGCGAGATGACACCTGCCACGTATACAGGCATGGCATCCGATTTAGTGGATTTCATCGGGGAATAGAACTATTCTTAAGGCATGGTACAGCCATTTATCATTTATGATGAGTTGGATGTTTTATAAAGTTGTATTTCATCATAAAGGGAGGCTTTACTATGCCTTACACAATGGCACGACTCGAAAATCCTGATGCTTTTCTGCTGACTCTGACAGATAATTTTGATGTGGATGCTGAATTGCCGGAACTGAATCAGACACTCATAAGCAGTTTTGATGAAGATGAATCTCATGAACTGGTGTTGATTGCCGATATGCGACAATTCCCCTTCTCGCTGGCAAATCTGATGTCCGGTACAAAAGTAACGATGGATTCCGGGCAAAACCCGAATCAACATCCCAAAATCAAGAAAACGGTGGTTATCACTGAAAACAAAGTTATGAAATTCTCGATGGATGGCTTCTATAAATGGGGCGTATTCACGGATGCGCGTATTGCGACAACGGTAGATGAAGCCCTTGAAATTGCACGGCAGAGTTAATTATCAGGATTGCATGAGTCCTTTGATAAAACTCTGTAGCGTGAAGCGGTCAATTCGCTTGAAGTCCACCGGAAAATCACCTAAATATGTGACCTGGAGTGTTGCCATGCCATGCACCACTGCCCACAGACTATAACTCAGTTCCATCAGGTCAAACTCATCAGCAGAGTGAATCTTGCCGGATTCTACAGCTTTCTGAACAGCGCGTGCCAATATTGCGAAAGCATCATCGTCGGATAAGTCATCGACTGTGATTTGCTCTACGGGTCCATTGAGATGGCTGAACATTAGCGTGAACATTTCGGGATTATCTTTCGCAAAACTGACGTAGGCTAATCCGAGTTCTACCAGATATTCTTCAATCGCTGTATTTTCATCGACTGCGTTTAAATATCGGGCAAGATACTCATTTCCGCGCATACAAACAGCGTCTATGATGGCGTCTTTATTGCTGAAATATTCATACAATCCTGCCGGACTGTAATCAATTTCTCTTGCAATTGCCCGCAGCGATAAATTATCCGCCCCTTTTTCACGAATCATCTTGACGGCTGTTTGTAGAATCGCGTCACGGGTGCGTTGTTGTCTGCGTTCACGGGGTGTTTTGTCTGTCATATGATCTTTTCTATGGTTACCGAACAGTGTTCGGATTATATGCAGCCAGGTCTATTTCTGTCAAGCAAGTTGCACAATCTGCTCACAAAATCCCCTGATTCCATAATCTTACAGTCAATAAAATGCTATTATAAGACTACTCATAGTTTCATTGCGGGGTCTTATGGAATCATTTGTTGCAGCGAAAAAGCGTGTTCCTACAAAGTTGAGAACACCACTTGCTCATAGTTTTGGTTTTGATTATGGCGATTTACAGGATAATCGTTCAGGTTTTATCAGCCACTGGCAGAAAAAACGTCTACGATGGTATCTACTGAGTTATACCATCTCGATTTTTATATGGATTTGCCTTGCCGGGGGTATCCCGATGTTTATATTTGCTGACCCTGATGCAGCCCCTTTCTTCTTTATTCCGATTATATGGGGTGCAAGTGTGTTAGCTGTTTTCGGAGCATTCTGGATACATAAATGCCGCGCAGTTTATCTGGATTTGCGCCGGGGGAAAGTAGCGGAACTTGTCTCTGAAGTGAAACACATTCGCACGTACAAGAATTTTATCCATAAACATCAGGTTGAAGATAGTCGCAGAACGCATTATGAGATGGACTACTATATGAAAATTGGTCATGAGCGTTTTAGAACAACCCGTGAGCAGATGCAAGCCTTCACCGAAGGACTGCTCTATCACATTTACCTTGCTCCCGAATCCCGGCAGATTTTGTCTGCAAGCCCTGTTACGGATGAGGAAATGGATGATCCCGAAATTGCTTTTCTCTATGAGAAGCGCAAATCCAACGGGGATTATACACTTGTCGATGATGATAGAGACAGTATTTCGACAAAAGGAAAACGATAATCATGCTTAAACGCTTACTCTTTCTAATCGTGATGGTTGCACTTGCTGCCTGTGCGCCAACCGTGACCGATACGCCGGACAATACCGGGGATACAACCGACGAAACAGGCAATCCAACTTCGTCTGTTCCAACACCGACCCGCGAAGGTGATACATCGGACGACGGAATTGATGTTGTTGGCGACCCTGGCAGCGGTTTTGGTTTAGGTGATGTCAATGATGGCGATGCAGGGTTTGTTGCTGAAATTACCGGGGCGGAAGAAGCGGCTGTTATCGGTACAGGGACAATCAATTGCGAAAATAATGTCTATGTACTGCGTGCTGAACTGGCGAGTTTCCCGCAAATTGCCATTATTTTGCCGGAGGGAGCGTCTCCCGGTAACTTCAATCTGGTGGATAATACCGGAGATGGCACTGTGGCGTCTGCAACGGTATTTTTTGAAGACGGTCGCGTATTCGCCGTTGATGTAGAGGGTATTGTGATTGTCAGTGACCTTGCAACACAGGCAGGACAACCGGTTAGCGGTAGCTTTGATTTCTCTGCCAGCAGTGGCGCTGAATCAGTCAATGTACGCGGTGAATTCGATTTTGTCTCCGGTGAAGATGCAATCTATTGTCCCTGATACAATGTGATGATTTTCGGGCATGACACGTCATGCCCCTACATACAAAATATCATTTTCAGGGAGGAGTTTGGCGTGCCAGACCATGCCATAATTCTACAATTGTGTTCTCCCAAACCAACTTCTATCGTCCTCTTTTTGTGCGCTTTTGCAATGAATGCTAAACTGAACAGCATTGACTAAAAAATTATTTTCAACGGTGGCGCATGTCTAATTTTGAACACAATCTCAAAAAATATGCTGATTTACTCGTCCGGGTGGGGAATAATGTCCAACCCGGTTCACGATTGATGTTGCAGGCGACCTTAGATGATGACCCGACCATTCGCCGTCTGGTGCATTATGCTGTGGAAGCGGCATACAAGGCAGGTGCGTCCTTTGTCAAAGTCGATTGGCGCGATGAGATGCTCACGAAAATTCGCCTGGAAAATGCCCCCGATGAATCCTTCGATTTGACCGATGAGTTCTATTTTCATGCTAGAAAGACCATCACCGAAGAAGGTGGCAATATCATGTTCATGATCGGTGGCGATCCCGATTTACTGGCGGGACAGGATCAGGACAAAATCGCCCGGATGAAAAAAGCCACCGGCAAGCTCTTCCGTCCGATTAGCCTCCTCAACGATCAGGGCTATGGCACATGGACAATCGGTGCAATTTCGATGAAAGTATGGGCAGATAAAATGCTCCCGGATGTGCCGGAAGATGAACGGGTAGAGAAACTCTGGGATTTGATATTTAAGGTATGCCGTGTCGATCTTGATGACCCGGTTACAGCCTGGCGTGAACATGCCGCAAACCTGAAAGCGCGTGCCGATTATCTCAGCAAAAAACAATATGAAAAAATCACTTTTTCTGCCCCGGGGACATCATTAACGGTCGGGATGCCGGATAATCATGTCTGGATTGGCGGCGGCGAAAGCAACAATAAAAATGTGGAATACATGCCCAATATTCCTACGGAAGAAGTTTTTAGTATGCCGCATAAATATCGTGTGAACGGGACAGTTCGTGCTTCCAAACCACTGAATTATGGTGGCACATTGATTGACAAATTCAGCATCACTTTCAAAGAGGGCAAAATTGTCGATTTCACAGCAGAAAAAGGGGCAGATGCGCTCCAGAAGCTCATTGATCTGGATGAAGGTGCGCGATTTTTAGGGGAAGTTGCACTCGCCCCGTCAAGTTCACCTATCGCACAGACCGGACGACTATTTTACGAAACGCTCTTCGATGAAAATGCTGCCAATCACCTTGCGATCGGTGCGCCCTATCGAACCAATATCAAAGGGGGACCCGAAATGACCGATGAGCAGTTTTATGCCGCAGGAGGCAACGATAGCATCACCCATGTCGATTTCATGATTGGCTCGACAGAGATGAACGTCAACGGCGTAACAAAAGACGGACAGATTGAACCCATCATGCGCGGGGGCGATTGGGCATTTGACATTTCTTAACGCGGTGGGAATGGCACGCGATTATCTGCTGTTTCTTCTGTGTTTTCCGGGATAATTTCCGTTGGGACAGTTATCACAATACCATCGCGGGGTTCAGACGTGGTTTCTGCTGTGACCTCTACTGTCACTTCCGCCGTTGCTTCGGACATTGCCTCTGCTGTCACCTCTGCGGTGGATTCAAAGCCAGGTAGTTCATCTTCACGGGTATCAAATGTGCCTGTCCGTTCACATAATCCCGGACGCCCATCTTTTTCGACTGTCATCACCCATTCGTAGTTTCCGATTTCAGGATAAATTTCCGGCGAAAGATCAAGATAGACCGGGAAATAACCTGTGACAGTTCCGGTATCCAGAACCTCGCCTGTATCTGCATTCGATATTTCCACTGAAACAATCGCATCGTTATAGGGTAGATAAATGAGAATCTCATCTTCTAAATCATCGGGGGCGTATGTTCCATCTTCAGTAACAGTCGGTGAGGCAATGAACTCTTCGCAGAGCACATCTTCGGGGACAATTGTCGCCGTTGCTGTTGCTGTCGGGGTGTTTGTCGCTGTTGGTGTTGCTGTAATAGATGGTGTGAAAGTAGGTGTAAATGAAGCCGGGAGCGTGAGTCTCAATGTTGCGCCCTGTGTCATTTCGTCTGCTGATGCTGTACTGGTCATAAACGCTGTTGCGGATGGTTCAGGTGTCGCTGCATTACAGGCACTCATGATGATGACAAGGACGATTGCGATGAAGATGAGATGACGCATATGTGAACTCTTTACCCCTGTTAAATAGACAGACCTCTATCATAACCATAGTTCTGAATCTGCGAAACGTTGGATTGTGGAATCAAAGAGAGGATGCCAGTTTTGACACCCTCCTGTGAGATTTTATGCCTTAAGCCATTCCGATGTATAGCCTGCGTGGTTAATCATTTCACTGAAAACGAGGCTGTATGTGCCACTGTCACCTGCATCAGCAAGAATCTGGAATGAGCCATCAGTCAGACGATAGAGGCTAACACCATACTCGGCACTGCTGGCAATCAAAGTGGTTTCATCCGGTGTGCTGCTGACGGCTGCGATTTCTTCCGGTGTCACACGCAGAATCAATTCGCCCCAATTTTCAAAACCAACAGGCGCCCACAGATCGAGACCTAATTCATCACCATAATCGACAGTGAACACGGCGACCGGAGCATTCAGGTCATAGTCATTTAAACGACCATCATCAAAGGATGGGACGGCATCTTCTGCAAATACAGACCCGGCAAACAGGGCAACGACGAAAATGAGCAATACTGTACGAACGTGTTTCATGAGAGTTTTCTCCTTCATCTGTTTTTGTTAAGCGAACCGTATCCCGAACGGTTCATTACACCTATGATGCAGGAGACTTGTTTTCATAGTTTTACAGCAATATTGTAATTCTGCGGGGTGATATTGTGGACTTGCAATAGTTGTGCAGAATCTAAATAAAGACCAGATAATGAGCAACACAGGCGAAATGGAAAGCAAACCCTGCCAGCACACATAGATGCCAGATTTCGTGGAAGCCCCACCATTTGTTGATATTCGGACGTTGAGCAGCAAAGACAATTGCGCCTGCTGTGTACATCATGCCACCGGCGATGAATAAGAGGAATCCGGTCAAATTTACAACCTGCACCAGATGCGGGAGCAAAATGACACCCAGCCAGCCCATGCCAGCATAATACAGCACTGACCAGATCGAATCGCTGTAACCAAATATGAGCTTCCAGACCACCCCGCCGAGTGCCATTCCCCATACAGTGACCATCAAGGCAATAAACCAGACAGTATCGAGAAAAACATATGCGAGTGGTGTATAACTTCCGGCAATCATGATATAGATTGCCGCATGGTCAAGGCGAATCAGCCAGTTAATGATGCGTTTGTTCCCTTTATAGGAGTGCATGATGCCACTGGCAGTAAATGTGATAATTACACTCAGACCATAAACCACTGATACGATGAAGCGGTCTGTTTGTGGATAGGTAACACTGGCTAACCAGATTAAGCCAATCGCGGCGATGACTGCGCCGAATAAGTGTGTCAGACTATTAACAGGTTCACGAAAATAACGATACATACCTCACCACTAAATTGATTTTTACCGATATTATGTAAATCAGAATGGTGTTAGGAGGTAGTGGATTGTCGATTCACTTTTCGAGTTGGAGGGCTACTGCTTAACACAGTCTAACACCATTATCTGACTTACTGACCCTATTGAAACATTGTCAGCTAAGTTCCAGTGGTGCATTTATATAAAAAGTCTGTTGGTTTATAGGTTTGTTTTTACACCTGTTTCTCATGTTTGTCGTTTTGACTAATATGAATAGGGTTCATATCGAATCAGTTTGAGGAAATCCGTGAAATTATCGGCTAGCTTGAAAACATCTTCATAGTGATCTTCATTACTTCCCCAATACACCATCCCCTTTTCATTACCCGATAGCCTCATGAGAATACAGTGATGCCCATCATCCATCAGGGCGACTACCATTATATGGTCAAAAATATCATCTCTTTTTTCAATAAAACTACCGGCATCTCGAAAATCTTTGTTCTGCCATTCAATCTCCCCTCGATAACCAAAATCGTCGATACGCATATGCTGTGGTTTGATGCCCAAAAATCTGGTGAAATAAACATAATAATGTTCGCCGTACTTCTCATAATGCCCGTTATCTATACGAACCTTGTGGAAGGGTTTCGGGCTACCTCCGTTTGTTTCCAGCAAAAATTTCCGGTAATCTTCCGGCAGTTTGAGCTTATTTCGCTTTTCAAAAGCAGCAACATCATCTTCTGTGATTTCAGGATTTTGTTTGAGCCACTTTATCATTTCTTTATGCCTTCGTGGTGAGCAAAACTCAATTATCTGTATCGAGCAAATCATAGCTTTCGGCATTACGTACCAGCAACACAGACCCGACCGAATCCACCAGTTCATTGAGGCGTTCACCGTAACTGGCTTCATCACCTTCGCCGGGTAAGCCCATCCCGAGAATCGTCAAATCGGTGTCTTTTGCTGTCTCACGGATAACCTCTGCAATGGGTGTCTGATATTTTTCATTGACCAGTACCAGTACCTCGGCATCCACCCGGATTTCGCGTAAAAGGGCTTCCAGATGGGCGGTTGTATCAGGGATACCGGCAGCATCATCAATTACACGGATCAAGCGCACCTGTGCATCACGCCAGGTTGGATGCCGTTCAATCAGATAAGCAAGCAGGAGCATCAAATCTTCGTTACCACCACGACCCTGCCACCAGACATCCATGCGTTCACGATTGCCGAATCCACGTTCTTCATCGTGATTCAAAAACAACACCGATCTATTGAGCATAATGAGGTCGCGTAACAGGTGCATTTGCATCGTGCGTCCGCCTTCTGTCCGTGACCAGCCCATCATCACTGAATTGACCGTGATTCCGCCAATCCCGTGTGACTGCGCGACCATTGTTGCCCCGCTACGAAAATCCGGCACAATATCAGCTTCGGCAAAGGCACTCATGCGATTTTCCGCGATGTACTCTTGAATCGCACGCCGTGCCTTATCCTGAATACCGCTTTTGGCGAGTGTCCGAATATCCCCCACAATCAACTGGAAAAATGTCACCAGACCACGCCCGAGACTGAGCCATTTTGCCATCTCGACCAGTTGCTGACGGTTATGCGGTTGTCCTGTGAAAACGATGATATTGGGTCGCCAGTTTTTGACTGTCCAGCGTGATTTCTCTAAGTTGAGCAGTGACCAGCGACTCATTGCGAACCAGACACCGGAACGCACATCGCCCCAGGTGCTTTCGATACTGCGGCGTTGCAAATAGATGAAAAAACCGTAACTGATGACAATCGCAATGACTGTTGCCGGAGCATTAATCAGGAACATCGCACCGTAACAGCCAATTGCTCCTAAGAGCGAAACATACCAGGGAATCTTGAAGCGCGGGCGATAACTGGGATTATCGACCACTTTTTCAATCGCGCTCGTTAGATTGACCATGCCGTAAGTATTGAGGAAGAACATCGAAATAATCGGTGCAACCGCATTCAAATCACCCGCCCAGATAACTGCAAACGCAATCGCTCCGGTAATCAGAACAGCCATGCGGGGTTCGGTCTTGCTACCAAGATTACTGGCAATCCAGCGCGGTACAACATCATCATTGGCAATTGCCTGTAATGTGCGTGGCGCGGCTAAAACGCTTCCCAACGCCGATGACAGTGTACTCGCCCAGACACCCGCTAAAATCGCAGACGGTAGAATCGCAATCCGTCGCATTGCCATTGAATCACCGAGTAATTGTTCATTGGTCAGGTTATAGGCGAAAAGAATCGTCACCAGAATGTAAATCACGGCGGTGAACAAAATACTACTGATTGTCCCTAGAGGAATGCTTTTTGACGGGTCTTTCAAATCACCGGAGAGACTCACCCCGACTTCAATGCCTGTCACTGCCGGGAAAAATATCGCAAACACTGCCCAGAACGTAACGCCCTCACTGAAATTGGGTTCAAGCGCTGGAGTAACCGCACTGCCGAATCCCATAATTGCACCAACAAAGAATGACCCTAAGCCGAATAACAACACTGCTAAGATGAAATACTGTATTTTGAGTGCGAAATCCGCTCCAACATAAGCAATTCCGATGAAAGCCAGAGTCACTATCGAGGAGATGATACGCGGGTCAATTTGCTGGAAAAATTCGACAGTCAGGAGTGCTTCGGTAAAGCCAATAATATAAAATGCGACACTGATTGCCTGGGACAAAAATAGCGGAATCCCGATTGCCCCGCCAATTTCCAAACCGAGAGAGCGTGAGATAATATAGTAATTGCCACCTGCTCTTACCGTCATGTTGGTGGCGATTGCCGAGAGTGATAAGCCCGTTAACAATGAAATCATATTGCCGATGACCACGATTACCAGCGCACCGAACAATCCTGCCTGTCCGGTGACATATTCCATCCTCAAAAAGAGAATCAAACCGAGAATCGTGAGAATATTCGGGGTAAAAACACCTGTAAACGTGCCAAAACGACCTGTTGAATTTTTCGGTTTTTCTGCGGTGAGCGCCATAAATAATACTATCCCTGTGTGAGCATCCGCCCGATACTATTACATGAGCTTAAAATCGGCAAGCGATGTTCACCATTTTAATATGAGAGTTATTTTTAGCGCATAGTATAAAAATCGTGAAAGGACACATCAGCGATGTGTCACTACAAATCAATTATTTGCACAGGAGGATAATCATGCGTAACTTACTTTTAGCTTTACTGTTGTTCATTTTCGTGATGCCTGTATTTGCACAGGATGACCCCGCTTTTGAGACTGTCGAAATTGCGGCTTCTGATGAGCTTGCACTCATCGGAGATTACTATCTGCCGGAAAATGTCGATGGAGAAGCTCCTGCGGTATTGTTATTACATATGCTGGGAAGTGAGCGCTCTGCTTATGACCCGTTGATTCCCTATTTGCTGGATGCTGGCTATGTCATCCTCAATGTCGATATGCGCGGACATGGTGCAACCGGTGGCAGTCGGGATTGGGATTTAGCGATTGACGATGCACAACTCTGGTTTGATTGGTTACGCGAACAGGAAACAGTCGATGATGCACGGGTTGCGGTTATCGGAGCGAGTATTGGTAGCAATGTCGCATTAATTGCCTGTGGAAACGATGAAGCCTGTGTGACAGCCGTTGCTCTCTCCCCCGGTGAAGATTACAGAGGTGTGATGCCCGGTGATGCGGTCGCCAATGGATTGAATGCGTTCCTGATTGCTGCACATGGCGATAGAGCCAGTGCGGAGGCAATTCAAGCATTTTTCAGTGATGCGACAGGTTATGTGAATGCCCGGCTTTATCCCGGGAGCGCACATGGTACACGTCTGTTTAACGATAGTCTGGACAGTGTTGCCGGAGCAATTATCGACTGGCTGGATGAACAATTCGACGCCGTTCAAGAAGCATAATTCTATATTAACCAGGAGGATTTAATGCCTCCTGACTTCATTTTATATTACGAATTACCCCTCCCCGAACCCTCGGATTGTACATTTCATCCATTATCCTTACGGTAATATTTTCAATTCTTACAATGTATTGGATAATTATTATAAATTAGTATAATTACGGTTAGTAAGTTTACTATTTACGCACCATATTCATTTGTTGACTAAAAGGCACTTCATATGGGGAAAATATTTATTAGTTATCGTCGCAAAGATATAGATTTTGCGACACGGATTCATGAAGGTCTGGAAAAACGTCTGGACGCCGATATTTTCAAAGATGAGCGGATTGATGGACAGGATTACGAAGAAGTCCTGACCCGGGAGATTCAATCCTGTAGTGTATTTTTGCTGGTCATTACCGATAATACGCTTGACCCCCAACGCTTGCAGAATCCGAAAGACTGGATTCGCCGTGAAATACAATTAGCACTCCGGCACGAAAAACCATTTGCTATCGCTTTTCATGGCGCACAAACAACGTCAAAAACCTTTGACTATATTAGCAATCAAAAACGTCTCGCTACGATTCAACAGACAAAAATCGTTCCCGAACAATTCGATGCGTCAGTTGATAGCCTGGCAAAGCACATAGAGAATATTTCAGAACGTACCATTCAAATTAGTGTATCACTTCCTGACCCCCAACCTGCGGGCAGTAGCAGCATCAGTGCCGGAGGAGATATTGAACAGCATGGTACATTCAATGTGTTGACAAGCGGGAGCAACAATACCTTCACCATGATAGAAGAAGTGGTGAATGCAGAAAATCCTGAACGGGCAGCCATGCAAAAAATCCGTATGATCCGTGATGAGATGGAAATTCGCCAGGATAACATTGATGACCTGTATCACGAATTCGGACAGGACAAACGCCAGATGCCCAACCCCGAGCGCTTAATCTGGATAGGGGCACTTAATCTGGGCATGATTGTACTGGCGGCGGCATTCTATAAATTTTTGTGTTTTCCGGCTCTACTTCTTGTCCTCCTCAATATGTTCATGAGACGGCAGGCAAGCAATAAATTCTACAAACTCAAACGTGCTGAAATCGCAAAGCTGGAAAAACAGCAGGCAAGAGCCAGTGACCTCATCGGACAACTCAACAATATTATTGACAGATCAGATTATGGAGCAGTGACAGCATGACAGAGATGGCAGAAATGATCCCCGAACCGGTCGCGGATACTTACGAAGCTCTGGTGGAGCGCGGGGTAAAAAGACTGGAAAAAGAGCGGAGTCGCCGTGCGAGAAATCGTTTTTCCAAGTTCCCCCTGATTAACATCTATCGTCGCTGGATGCTTTTTCTGACAGCACTGGTGATATTTATTGGTTTTTTCATTTCTATTGGCATTGCCTTTGCCTTACCGCTTGATCAGATGTTGTCTCTGGGACAGGGTGGTTATAACTCCTATGGCTATTACGATGACTACAGCCCGAATAGCGGTGCCTGGTTCTGGCTCTTTTTAATGAAATTCTTTTTGATTATCGGCGTGTATTTCTTAACCCTGCTGGTAGCATATACCTTTGCGGCAGTCGCAGAAGCTATCAAGATGACACTGGTTATGGAAGACCATCTGGAACGCACTGCAAACGCTGTTGAACGTAGTGTTGCTATCAACCGCCGTGTTGCAAGTTCACCGGATTCAACTGTGCGTCTGTCCGGTAATGCCTCTCACCCCTATCAAGACCGCGTTAATAGCGATGGCTAATGATACCCGGGCGACTCTCTGTCGCCCGCTTACAGTCACTGTCTCCCGGTTACAGCGCTGACGCTTCCCTTTCTGCTTCCCCTGTTTCTGACAAATCTTTTCTATACTGAAAATAGTTAAACACAGGCACAGGAGAGCTTATGTTTTATTTCAACCAAATATCACAATCACCAGAACTCACACATAAATTCCCCCATATATCATCGCATACAGCAAAAAAATCAGGCTTTCTTGATGATATTTGCCGTCATTTACAGGGAAAATTTCTTGCCGAAATACCTCCCGTCATTGACCTGACTGCCCGTGCTGAACAAAAAACCAGAAACTTACTGGCTGATATTGCTAAAGACGAAGATATTTCTCTGAATAAACAGGAATTCGAGATTGTCTGGCAGCAAATTATGAATGATATTCTGGGTTTAGGTCCCTTAGAAGAACTGCTTACAGATGATAGCATTGTCGAAATTAACGTGATGAGCCATGACAACTGTTACGTCAGCTATAATGATGGACAGGAACGCTTCTCGCATGTACGTTTCGATAATCGCGACCATTATTATCGCATCCTTGATCGCATCTTCGGCAACGTCATCACCCGGCAAACCTCCTCTCTGCTCACTACTCACTGGCAAAATAAAGCGACCATGACCTGTGTATTCAACCATGAGAATGGAAACGAACATATTCTCATCATCCGCAAAAATCCGCAATCTTCCTGATTTGAGAGCATTGTTCTATGAGCCTGTTACGTCGCATCAATAATGGACAGTATTTTGCAAAAGGGATTTTAGAGCAAATTCTGGAAGATTTGCACGCGGAAGGGGCGCTACAGCATCACATTGATAACATCATTGAAGTCCGCAAAGATACCCTGACGGACGAGCAACAAAATGACCTGCGCTATAATCCGGTTGATTTCCTGATCCGGGACTTAAAACGCCGCAATAACCCGGAACTCTCACAGAATCGGCGACGCTATCTGATGAATAGATTTCTCTCCGAACTTGATCCGAAAGACCCTGAATATCAACCTGAAGAAATCAAATCTTTGCTGGATAGCCTCCTGCCCACGATTGTTAAACATGAAGGTCTACGCATTTCAAAAGAAGATTTATTCTCTATCGGAGAGTATATTTTCGCTGAGATGTTCGGATTGGGTCCTCTGGAAGCCCTGCTTGTTGATAGTCGAATGACAGATATAGTGGTCACGAATTTCGATAGGGTTTATGCGACATGCAACGGTGTGCGCGAACACATGTGGAATGCCTCATTTGATGATGCCAACCATCTACAACGAATTATTGACCGGATTTTCGCAGCGACCAATCCACCGCCTTATCTATCATCCTTCATGACAGCACGCTGGCAGAATCAAGCCACCATTACCTGCATGTTTCCCGGCGATGACTACCTGCATCCTGTCCTTATTATCCACAAAGACCCGCCTTCTGGATAATCATCGGAAAGACAGGTCATCATGGTTTGTGCTTAACAATCAGGAAAGCATGTATCCAGCGAATCAGCGAACTCAAGCATCATCTCGTAGAGTTCATCATCATCGTTATTGTCGGCAAATCCGGCTAGCACAATGAATTGCTCATCATCGACTTCCAGTGCAAGAAAAGCCCCGTGAACCTCATCACCTTCCAGCGATACAAATTCCGCCGTGATCAGCGCATAGTCGTTGCGGTTGACTTCATCCGTTTCAACTTCATCACTGATAGAATAGTCATCCAGGACTTCCTGTTCGACCCGTAAATAATCTGCCCATGCGCGGAATTCGAATCCTGCGATTGCTGCCGGATTATTGAGTGTATTGTATGTATTGCTAACAATGATGCGGAACAGGAAGGTGTTGCGCGGACGACCGAAAACCAGTGTATCCAGGTCTGCTGAAGAGCCTTCGCTATAGATAATGATGTTTGTCCCGTTACTGTATTCTTCAATTTCCCAGTCTTCAGGATATTCAAATTCGATAATGTCATTGTCAAAATCTTCATCAAAATCAGGAATATCCTGCGCGAGAACCGATGTTACTACGACCATGCTGACGAAACATAGTGCCATCAATAAGCGTTTCGAAAAAGTCATAAATTCTCCCCTGTCTATAGTTGAACACTATTCATAATATATCGAGAATGATAATCGTGCGGGTGAAAACCCTGGCATTTTTGAGTTTTTATGCGTAAGAGTTCTACCGGAAAACGCTTCTAATTAGATGGTTTCAAGCAAGACAATACAGGCATTCACTACATCTTTATCAAATGGTCATAGCTTCAAAAGCCATCCTGTGATTGAATGCTTTTTAGAGAGCTAATAACCTATCAGAGAGAAGTCCTTATGCAACCACAATTTATCGTCGCAGCAAAACCACTGGAAAATCCCATCAAAGTTGTTGTCATTGTGGCACATCATGATGATATTGAATTTGGCTGTTCCGGCACAGTCGCACGCTGGATTGAAGAAGGCGCAGAAGTCACTTACGTCATTGTGACCGATGGTGGCAGTGGCAGTAACGAGCCGGGTATTATCCGTGAAGAACTCGCCGCACAACGTAAAGAAGAACAACTCGCCGCGTCAACCGCCGTTGGTGTGAGCGATGTGCGTTTCCTCGGGTATCCTGATGGCACACTGCAACCGACGATGGAACTCCGCCGTGACCTGACCCGTATTCTGCGCGAAGTTAAGCCGCACCGCGTCATTTGCCAGGATCCGCGCACAGTATTTGTTTTCGACAGCTATATCAATCACCCCGATCATCGCGCCGCCGGAGAAGCCGCAGTCTACGCGACATTCCCATCCAGTGAAACCCGCCCGATCTTCCCTGAATTACTGGATGAAGGTTACGAACCGCACAAAGTCAGTGAACTCTGGTTAACACTGTCGCTCGAACCCACGCATTTTGTTGATATTTCCAGCACAATCGACAAGAAAATGGCGTCACTCCGTGCTCATGAATCCCAGCTTGGTACAGGTGAAGATTTTGACAATGGCGCAGGAAAGTGGATTCGCGAACGCAATGGCGAAGCCGGAGCTAGAGTCGGTGCTGAATATGCGGAATTCTTCAAGGTGATGATTATGCAACGCGCCAATGAAGAACACCGTGATAAAGATTTGGAACGTGCTGCCCTTGCCCACGAATCTCAGGATGATAACTAAATGTGAATTGTCGAAAATATTCAGGAGAAAATCATCTCCATGTAGAGGCAGACCGCCGGTCTGCCTCTACGGAAAGCTAAAAAAATTAGAAAATCACCTGACCACAAATTTTTACATTCTAAAAATCGGATCTGGCGTGTCAAACTCCTACATTTTTTGTGAACCCGTTCTATACAGACAATTTTTTACTGTGATAGTTTCTCTTCTTCCCCGTAAGCCTCTATAGACAACAGGGAGCAAATTACATGTGTCTCCTGATTGTCATTTGAACGGGGATGCTCTCCAGGACAAAGACATCCCTGTTTTCCTGCAATTCTCCTATAATGAGTTGCACATCTGCCTGATTATCACTACCATCAAGAGATAATCATAAATCAGGGGTCAAATAACGATGAATAACTCCGCTCATGTTTTCATTTCTTATTCGAGGCGCAACATTGAGTTTGCAAAGCGGCTATTTCAGGAACTCAACCGCAGCAAGCGCGATGTCTGGGTCGATTGGGAAGATATTCCCCGTGCAGCAGACTGGATGCAGGAAATCTATAGCGGCATCGACAACGCCGATACATTCATCTTTCTCGTGAGTGAACATTCGCTGATTTCTGAAGTGTGTAATCAAGAATTAGAATATGCGCTCAAGAAAAATAAGCGGGTGATTCCGCTCATTCTACAAAAAATTGAAAATGATGTCTTTGACCGCGTGGACAATCACTGGAAAAGTACCACCTGGTATCCGATTGCACAGAAAAACTGGGAATCGCTCAAACATCTCAACTGGGTTTTCTTTGATGACCCTGCCCGATATGACGGAGAATTTGAGGCATTGCTTACAGCAGTCGATCAAGATTTATTCCATATCAAGACCCATACCCGTTTGCTTGTCCGGGCGCAGGAATGGCATAGTAAAGAGAAAAATCCGGGCTCACTGCTGGCAGGGGATGACATCATCAGTGCGGAAAACTGGCTACAAATTTATGCCAGTACCGACCCGCTTCCGACAGACCTGCACAGAGAATTCATCCTCAGTAGTCGTCAGGCGGAAAACGAACGCATCGCCCATGAACGTAATTTACAGGGACGTGCCAGAACCCGATTACAGATTCTGGTTGCCAGTTTTGTGGTGATTATCCTGGTGATGATTTTTGGACTATTGCCACTGACCAACAATATGCTGGAATTACAACTCGGTGAAGATGTTGATGAACGCTTGAATGAGGCGGCTCTCTCCTTCGAAGATTTGCTGCAAGATGATCTTTCAGAGGCAGAACTGGCTGCATCGTTTGTCGCTGATTCTGTTGATGCCCGTTTACTGCGGGAACAGGACGGGGCGGCATTTGATGAGATTCGCGACATTCGCAGAGAATTCGGTTTACAGGAAGTGAGTTATTATGCCCCTGATTTCGAATGGGCTGATGATCCTGTTTACTATGATGGACCCGAGATCACTCATAATGATCGGGTGCAGCAAACCCGCGAACGACTCGTTCTCGATGCAATTGAACGGCATGAAACGGCTTCACAGCTTATTATTGGCTCACCCGAATCACAGGTTGCAGCCGCTATCCCCGTATTTGTAGAAGATGAAGACGAAGAGGAAAATGACTGGAATTTTGTTGGTGTAATTCTTGTTGCCTATCACATCAACAACGATTATATCCTTGAAAAGAGTGTCATTCTGAATGTCGAAGTTGTCCTGATGAATTTTGAGGAAGAAGTTGTCGCCAGCACCTTACCGGGTGATCCGCCAGATTTCATTAATCAACTGAACAATTATGGTGGACGTGATGATATCTTCACCGATAACGAAGATGATTATCTGGATTATGAAACGGAAGAAGGGGATGTCCTTCGCATGATTCAGCATTCACTGGTAATAAATGGCGAAGTCCAGGGCTACCTTTTTGTTGCCCGGAGCTTCGATGCAGTGATTAATTTGCAGGAGGACATCTCGAACCTGTTTTTCATTTTTTCCGGTGGCATCATCGCCGTCACAGTCATTTTGCTGATTGCCCTTGTCGGTATCCCTGCCCTGCGGAATCGCTCAAGATAGACAAACTAAGCCAGGATGTGTGTCATGAAAAAGAAAAAACATCTCTCCGAACATTTGCCATCGTCACAATTTATTCTGTTGATGGGGCTTATTTATGCACTCGGGACTGGAATCGGCACATTACTGGTGGTTCAGTTTGCCCAAAATACATCGTTTGGTTTAAATTGGAGCTACATATACTCTATCCTGAGTAGTACCTTGCCGATAGCTTTGATTGTGTCCGGTGAAAGTCTGCTGCTCAAACTTCAGTTCAAATGGGATGCTCATAAATGGTTGATTACCAGCCTTATAGGTATCATCGGTATAGTGATCTGGGGTCTAATACAAAGTTTTGTTTTTCCCATATTTATCCCGACATTGAGTATGGCATGGCTTTTCAGAAGGATACCGTTACTGATATTGTCACTGGCTCAGTTTGTTGCTCTTCGACAGGTTGTCAAACGTGCCTGGTTATGGATTATAGGCAGCGTCGGATTTAGTTTTATCAACATTGTCCTTTTTTCAGCAATCTGGAGCACTTTTGGTGTCCAATTTGGTTCCCCCATGATGGCAAGCCTTGTAACCACAACACTGGTAAGCGGAATTCAAGGGACTGTTCTGGCAATGGTCATGACGACGATTGTGCGATTATCTATGAAAGATGCCCGTGAAGCCATAACAGAAGAAGATGCTGAAATTCACAGCACAAACACGCTGACAGATCATGCGCCGCAAGCAATAGATTTTGATGAGCGGGATTTAGCACAATTGCGTCAAAATCGGTTATCCGGTTGATGTGACGCGCTTTCCCATAATAATATCGGGCTTGCCATATCCGTTGGCATCCGGCACAACGCCAATGATGGTATAGCCCATTTTCTGATAGAAGCCAAAGGGATGTCGGCGTAAATTCTGGATACTGGCGATTTTCTCCAGCAGGTTATCATACAAATCCACACCCGATAGACTGGTCATGTTGCTTTCGTCATCACTCCCAAGAATAATCGTCAGCGCCCCTTTTTCTGAAACCAGTTGCTCAAAATCCTCTACCAGCAAACGCCCGATACCCTGCCCCTGATAATCGGGATGAATCGCGAGAGGATGCAATTCCCATACATTGCCATCATATTCAGGGATACCACCGATCCACCCGACAATTTTTCCGTCTAATAATGCTGCCCGGCAAATCCGATCATCGGCAAGCATCTCATGAATTTCTTCAATGCCATCTTCGACGGTCTCCCATGCACCTGGAAAATTTTTCTCGAATGCCGCCTGAATCACTTCCCCGCCCTGTCGAATATGTGCCTCATCACGTGGCATATCCACAATTTTGATTGTCATGATTTACTCCCGTATGTGCGTTTTTCAATGGATTTAGTGTATCCTGAAATTGTGAAATGCACGCAACCTAATAAACACGGGCATCCTTGAAATTTCCCGGACACGATGCATCATGTCCCTACATCAGATATTATTTGTGAGACATATTCCTGAAACAAAACACAATGTAGGGATGGCATGGATGCCGTCCGGGGTAAACAAATTTAATACATGGAATCAGAGGCGCAGAGATGAAAAAGAAAAAAACGGAATCACGAAAGAAACTAACTTGTACCGGGATACTTGCTAAATTACTGGCTTCATTAATTCTGGGCATGTCAATTCTGATCTTATCGTGTTCGTCTGTCCCTCGCCTGTATGTGTGGTTCAGTGCATCAAACTGCCAGAACGGAATGGCAGAAGTTGTTACCGGGATTACTCACTTTGATACCCGGCATCTAAATTCAGCGCAGTTGACACAGGAGAATGTATCCCGGATTGAACTGTTAGAGACATTTTATTTGAATCGTGACCGTTTTGATCTCGACCCGAATAATGTCTATCTTGTACCCTTTATCACTCATCCATCCATTGACTATGTTCTTTATCTTCGTTCATGGGGAGAGTATTTTTCAACTGTTTCAGTATGTGGAGATAGTGATTTTGCCCGAAAAGTAATTTTTGTATCAGAAAGTGCAGGTCAAATCACATTTACGCCTGATGGAGAATATTTTGCTATTGCTGAAAATCCTCGTTTTGAGATTACACTCTATTCAGCGTCCACTTTTAGAAAAGTCTCAACATTCTCTTTATCTGAAGGTGCTGAATCGGAACACGGATACATTAGAGATATAGCTTTTCACCCGACTCAACCATTAGTTGCTATTACCTTTAGCTATAGAATCATGGACGCAAATCAATATGCTTCCATATGGAACTATGAAACAAATGAGAGAGTAAGCCAATTTGAAGTTGAGGCTACACATCGTAATATCTATTTCAATCAGAATGGCACAGCAATCATCAATTATTCATCGACGCCGAATACGCCTGTGTATATATGGGGTGTGCCATCTGAATAATGACAATTCAACCCCTCCCCTGAATCCCCTCCCCACTGCGCTTCGCTGGTAGAGAGGGGACTTGAAAAGCTCCCTTTCTCCATCAGCGAGCTTGCGAGTGCCAATGGGGAAAGGGCGGGGGGATAGGGGTCTATGGCGCTTCACCTGCTGGATACTCTGTCACGACAGACGCCCATATCCAGACCTGTGAACCATCATCTAACTGCACCAGTACCCAGCGATTTGTCCCTGTGCCCTGATAACCGATGACTGCAAACTGGTCATTTCGTGCGGCGACGGCAACAATATCCGAATTGAAGTCCGGTCCACGATACAAATCAGCAAAAGACGCATTGATGACGACGACTGTATCGCCAGTCGATTGTTCGATATTGGTCTGCGGCGTCCCTGGAACCGGTGTCGGGGAGGCGGCTACAGTTGCCACAGGTAATTCTCCCGCACAATTGCCCCGTAGATACGCAAATCCGAAGAGCAACCAGCCTTGAGTGCCGTTGTTCATTTCCACCAGATACCAGCCTGTATAGAGCACTTGCCGCACAGGGATCACATCGCCCGGTTGAATTGTACCGATAATCTGTGAATTACGGTCGGCACGCGCAAAAATTTCAAGCGGAACGACTGTCGGATTAAAGGCTTCACAGAGCGGCAATCCTTCTGCATAAGTTCCCGGTGTTACGGTGATATAGGGTCCTCCTCCCAGGGGCACAGCAGGTTCAGATGGTGTTATGGTCGGTTGTGGAGGCTCTGTCACGACGGCTGAAATTCCTGCACTACTTGCCTCGTCTGTATCCGGCGGCACAAATGGCACATCGGTTGTTGTCGGCGGCACAGGCGTATTGGTCGGGGTCGGTGTGTCGCTCACAATCGGTGTATTGGTAAAGAACATCACCGGACCCGGTGTATAGGTCACTGATGGTGTAATTTCTGTTGGAATAATGCCCGGTACGGGTGTTTCAGTGCTGCCCGCGCCGATACCGCCAGCAAAATCGGTTGCCACATCGCTATTTTGTGTTAAGTTCAGCGCGATTTCCGATGGTGTTTGCCCCTGACGCAATGCCAGCAACATCAATAAACCACCGAATATCACAGCGACGACTGTCCCCGCAACCATCGTTAAGGGCAGTGATCTCCGGCGAGACTGTGGCAATACCCGCACATTTTCCGGTGTCGCCTGTTGTTGCACAGGTGGATTGGCGCTATAACGGCTCTGTGGTGCTCGATCACGATAATTGAGGCGGTTATAAACCTCCGGCGATAACGGGGGCAAGCCGCGTGCTGCACTATCTGCTTCACGCCAGACTGCCGACGCAATCATACGCCATTCATCAATCTCATGCTGGCAGCTATCACAATCTGCCAGGTGAGCTTCAAAACGACGAATCGCATCAGCCGATAATGTTTGCGCCACATAGAACGGGATGAGGTCTTGCCATTCTTTGTGTTGCATCACAGGTTGTCCTCCTGTGCTAGCAATCCCTTCAGGTTATCTTTAGCTCGATGCAAGCGGCTCTTGACCGTCCCTTCCGAAATATCTAACACTTCCGCGACTTCCGGTCCGGTTAACTGGTGATAAAAGACCAGAACAAGCACTTCGCGCTGCCCTTCCGGTAATTTCTGGATAGCGGCACGCACCCTGTCCTGCTCCTCATGTCGGACGACAGCTTCCATCGGTCCGGTTTCATCGCTGCTCAAATCGAATACTTGATTGATGTCAATCAAGGGTAGTTTCTTGCGACGGGTCGCGTTAATCGCACGGTTACGCGCAATTACCAGCAACCATGTCTTCACTTTGCTCCGTGCTTCAAATTTGTGGGCATTATCCCACACGGCGAGCATGACATCCTGCAACACTTCTTCCGCGAGTTGCCGACCCGGGAGTCTAGCACTTAAAAAGCCAAGCAACATCGGTCCGTATCTGGCATACACTTCATTCAGCGCACGCACATCGCCATCTGCCATCGCTCGCACCAGCGCCCAATCAGGGTCAAATCCCTCATAGGATGGTGCGCCTGATGGATCTCGATTTTCCATATTGTCCACTTCCCTGTGCGGTCTCATCATCTAAGACAGCGTTCCCCTCACGAGAGTTCCATTTTAACGAATTACTCTCATCTAAGCAGATTACAATTAAGAATGGTCGAAAAAACTGCTAAAAAAGCCGGGAAGCATATATGAGAATAAGGCAAACGGCAAGAATGCTATCCCTACAATATGCCCTGTTTTTACGGGTTTCGTAGGGACACGCTTCTGTGTGTCCGAAATATATCTGCAAAAACTTTTTGACCGTTTAAAGTGAATTATCGAAGTTTTTAGCCAGAGAATCTCATTTGATGTAGTCGCACACCGTCGGTGTGCCGCTACGATGACTAAAGATTTTCAGTAACTTACTTTAGTAAATTTTTGTGGGAGAAAGAAAATGGGTTTTGCCGTTTGTCAGACAAAACCCTTTGTGTGTTATTTAGAGTTAGCAACCGGACTCCGTATCGCCATCGGCTGCGCTTGTGTTACAGGTGTCGCCTTCGTTGCCCGACCCTGCCTGTGCATCTTCTGTGCCACCGTCCACTGTATCAACTGCACCATCATCCGTGTTGGCAGGATCATTCTGATTGATCGTATCTCCCAGGTTGGCACTGCTGCTTCCCGCAAGTTCATCGTTACATCTCGTGCCTGTACAGGTTTCGTCACCGCCAGTGATGTCATCAGCACCTTCGCCACCATTGACTGTATCGCCCATGTTGGATTCATCGCCAGCATAGGAGAGGTTACACTGATTTCCCGTGCAAGATTCATCCCCACCGTAGATAACGTCGTTGCCATCATCACCGTTAATCGTATCGCCCACAGTACCGTCAGTATTGCATTCTCTGCCTGTACAGGATTCATTACCGCCGTAGACTGTATCATCCCCGTCACCACCGTTGATCGTATCGCCGAGAGTCTCCCCTTCATTGCAGCGTCTACCGGAGCAAGATTCATCACCACCATAGATCACATCATCTCCATCACCACCGGAAATAATGTCATTGCCTTCGTAGCCATAGATGATGTCATCACCGTCACTACCAACAATGATATTTGTGTTGCCATTCCCATGAATAATGACGATATAATTACCGGATGTATCAATGCCAATACCTGCGGCATCACTGTTGTAGTCGAAGTTATCTCCAGCAACCGTGTAATCCGCGCCTGTAAATGAACTACCCTGCAAGGCAATCGTAATTGTTACCGGACCTGCTGGCGTATTGAGGGTAATTGAGCCCGTGCCATAATCACAGAAGCCGCCGTATTGTACCGGAACATCACAGGGAGAAATGTCCTGTTCGGTAACACGTTGCCAGTACCATCCGGCGTTATACATCCATTCGGTTTCGTCTTCTGTATCGGTCTCACAACGTCCATCTCCCCAGATATTATCCGCATCACACCAGTTCGATGTGTCGTCCTGGAACGTATCCGGGTTGGAGATATAGTTGCCATCCTGTGCAAAACTAATTTTCGCCAGGCCAGCGAAGGCAAGCAAAACTATGACGACGTTTAGTACATAAAATGCCTTCTTCATAATGAAATATTCCCTTGATATTTATGCGATGATTTCATTATGAATGGATGGTTAATTACAAAAAACCAGATTTTGTTGCATTAATGTAATAAGAACGTAAACCGGGACATTTGAGCGTGAGAGACAGATAATGACTGTGATTTTGTGTTGAAAATGGAAAACGTAGCCTATCCACAGAGCAAGCGTCACAGATTTCTCTGCCAGGTAATGTACACTGTAGAAAACCTTAGTTACCAGGGGAACATCATGCGGAAAATCATTTTGCTCTGTGGTGCATTGCTACTGATTACAGGTATCACCTATGCACAGGATGAACCAACACCCTATGACATTGCTCTCGAACGCATCTTAGAGGCTGAAAGTAGCAATGCTACTGAAATAGATTTGAGCAATCTTGATTTGCGAGAACTACCTCCCGAAATTGGACGATTATATCAACTTGAGAATCTGGACATCAGCAATAATGCACTCACAACACTACCAGGAGAAATTAGCAATCTGATTAATTTGAGAGGGCTAGAAGTCAGTTTCAATGCCTTAACAAATTTGCCGACGGAGATAGGCGAGTTGAGCGACCTGGAGGGATTATTTCTAATATCAAATCACTTAAGTACAATCCCCCCTGAAATCGGAAATCTGTATAATCTTAAGTGGATTTATCTGAGCAGCAACAATCTGAATGAATTACCACCCGAAATCGGAAATCTAGAGCGTTTACAGGGTCTCGATTTAAATATTAATTCTCTGGATGAACTACCACCTGAAATCGGAAATTTGACTAATTTAAAGTGGCTGTTAGTCAGTGAAAATTTTCTTACGGAATTACCACCTGAAATCGGAAATTTGCATTCACTCTGCTATCTAAACATTAGAAATAATGATATAAGAATACTTCCGTCTGAGCTTGTGAATCTGGAGAATATAAATACAGATTATTGCTTTGGAGATGGAATTTACATCGGGATTCATTATTCAGGCAATCCAATTACCAATCCACCACATCAAGTACTTGAACAAGATACAGCATCTATATTGCGCTATCTCGATAATCCGTTATGGTGGTACATTCAGTATTTTCGAGTATGGCTTCTATTAAGTACAGGTTTGCTTGCGGCATTGTTTTTAGGATTCCGCTATCGTCAACGCCGGATGCTCAAATCAAAGAAAAAGCGGGAGGCATCAGCATGAAGAAATTGCTAACCTTGATTATCTGTTTTTTGTTGACAGGGACTGTTCTGGCGCAGGATGAACCAACACCTTACGATATTATTCTGGAGCGGATTTTAGAGGCTGAGCAGACGAATGCGACACGACTTAGCTATCTATCCGGCTCAGACCTGACTGAGATGCCGCCGGAATTATGGGAACTGACAAACTTACGGGAATTATGGCTTGCTGGCTATAATCTGGATACGCTTCCCCCCGAAATCGGCAACCTGGTGAACCTGGAAATCCTCTTTCTGGTCAATAATCAACTCACAAGTCTCCCTCCTGAAATTGGTAATTTAAGCAATTTACGGGAGTTAGACCTCACAGATAATCAATTGACAGAATTACCTCCTGAAATCGGCAACCTGACGAACCTCGAAATATTGCGATTGAGTAGTAATCAACTGGAAACCTTGCCCCCTGAAATCGGTAATCTCTCAAATTTGCGAATCTTATCTGTCAGGCATAATCAATTGACAGAATTACCCCCTGAAATTGGTAATCTGAATAATCTCGAAGATTTGCACGTTTCGGAAAATCAACTGACCGAACTCCCTCCCGAAATTGGAGATATGGAGAATTTATGGGTGTTGTGGGCGTTTGATAATCAACTGACTGCTCTTCCACCGGAAATCGGGAATGCCAGTCGATTATGTAGTATCAACGTCGAACTCAATCAAATTACACATTTACCATCCGAATTAGCAAATCTGTCCGCACTGGAAGAAGATGTTGTCTGCGGAGAGAATTTTTCTTATCACAGCAGACTCTATCTGGATTTAAATCCACTGGTTTCGCCGCCGCCGGAAGTTGTTGCACAGGGAACACCCGCCATTTTAGATTATTTGCGTAACCGGGCACGCTGGCATTTTCAACGGATAGTGCTTGCAATCGTTTCAGGAATTGTTTTGCTGATAATCGTCATTACGGGCTTGCGTTATCGTCAGCGACAGATACTGAAACCGAAGAAAAAACACAGCGAATAAATCAAAAAGAGGATACCATCACACATCCTCTTTCTGCACTACCGACAAATCACATTCAGACACTTACAGTATTCAACGTTTTCTACCGGAGAAGCGTGATAACGACAGGAGACAAGGGAAAGACACAACTTAGCTTCTCTGGATTCTGTTACTAATGTGACGGTTTATTACAATTCATTATATGGGAATATAAATTGAAAAAGAATTAATGAATAATGAATATTTTTGAATTTCTTTATCTTTGGGGTTGGAGGCGATGAGGAGGTAAAGAAAAAGGGAGCGTGTGCTCCCCTTGAGTGCTTTATTAGGCGTAGGATTTCCGTCCGCCCTGGTATTGCGAATTCCCTAATGCAAGGATTGGAATGAAGATCGGACCTAAGAAAATTAAACCGAGGGTGAATCCGATGCCATGCCCGAAGTTTTCTGAGACACCATGCCATACCATGATGACTGCAATAAAATTAACAATCGGGATGAAGAAAAGGATAATCCACCACCAATCTTTTCCGGCAATCTGAATTAAAATGAATATGTTAAGGATGGGAATAATTGCCATCCAACCCGGTTGCCCGGCTTTTTCAAAAATTCGCCACGCACAGAAAATGTAAAAGATTGCAACTGCTAGACCAATAATACCACCAATAATTCCACCAATATTGTCCATAAGGAAATTCTCCTGAAAGAATATTTATCCGATGACCTTATTGTAAGGGCTGTGGCAAATCCTGCCTGTCATAGCTATAAAAATATTATAAATAAATATCAAGGCACATCAACGACAACTGTGTTACTCACAAGGTCGTGCCAGGTCTGTGCGTTTTTGTCGGCGAACATCCACAGAAAACCCAATCCAAACAGCATTGAGGAAAATTGATAACCAATTACATTGCGGAGTATCGCTTCCCAGATGGTAATAGACGTTCCATCGCGTTTGACGACTCTGATTTTCAGGAAAATCTTGCCTAATGTTTGTCCATTTTGCTGTGAGAGGAAATAACCCGAATATACCGCCTGAATCATATACGGAATCATGGCGATGATAATCATATTATGATTGTTCAGAATCACATTGACATCAGGGATAAGACCCGGCGCAATCTGCCATAGAATTATATTCATCGGCACTATCGCAATCACCATAATGATAAAGCCATCAACCAGGGTTGCCAGTAATCGCCGCCAGAACGGAGCATGTTCTGTTGCACGGGCAGGTTGATAGTGCGGGAGCGGTGTATAGCGTGGCGGTTCGACAATCTGCACAGCTTGAGCGGGTTGTTGCAGGTGGTGTAATTCATTTGCTGCTAAATGATGCAGGGGGTCAAGTTCCACTGCTTTTTCAAGGAAGGCAGTTCGTTGCCTCTCATTGACCGCAACCTGTGCCGCCTGATACCAGACTTCAGCAGAATCAGGATATTCTTCAATCAACAGGCGCAGTAAATTACGGGCAAGTTCGGGATTGTCATTGGAAATGGCTTCTTTCACGGGTTCAAGTTCGTCGATGAGTGCCATGCTGAATCCTCCAGGCAGTTGGTTGCACTCATTGTACTTGATTAAAATACCCGCTTGAAGCCCATTCTGAGGCGTTCATTTCCAGAACTTTAACAGCAATTTAGTTAAAACGTGTTATAGTCCATGCTACAACTTTTAAATTATAGTGAATTGGATAGCTCCAATGTCAGACACAATTCAATCGCCACCGGAGCTTACCCCGGAAACTTTTGTAAACCGTGAATTGAGCACCATTGAATTTCAACGCCGGGTGTTAGCACAGGCAACTGACCCGAACATTCCACTGCTGGAGCGTGTGAAATTCGTTGCCATTGTGGGCAATAATCTGGACGAATTCTTCATGGTGCGTGTGGCATCTTATGTTCGAAAAGTGAAGCTCGGTATCAATTCTTCGCGCCCTGATGGTTATACACCACCACGATTGCTAGAAAAAATCAGCGATGAGGTTGATGCGCTGATTCGCGAGCAACGCCGTATCCTCAGTGATGTGCTGATAGAACTCGCAGACGAGAATATCCACGTCCGGCGTTATGCAGATTTAGATCAGATGCAAAAAGCTGTTCTCGAAGATTACTTCCGCGAGGCAATTTTCCCTGTTCTAACACCACTTGCGGCTGACCATGCGCGTCCCTTCCCTTTTATTTCAAATTTGAGCTTAAATCTGGGTGTGTTCGTCCAGCGTGAGAATAGTCCCGATCTGGATTTTGCACGGATTAAAGTTCCCGTTCGGGATGTGCTACCCCGTCTGGTTAATCTAAACCGGGTGATGAGGGAACACGCGGCACAGGAAATCGACGGGGAACATTTCCTGTGGATCGAAGATATTATTATGAACAATCTGGATGCCCTCTTCCCGGGTATGGATGTGGTCGAAGCTTATCCTTTCCGTGTGCTTCGTAATACAGACATTGATTATGAACAGGAACAGGATGAAGACCTGCTTGATGTCATGAGTGTGATTGAGCAAAGTGTGCGCGAACGGCGTTTCGGTTCGGTGGTACGTGTCAGTGTGCCCCGGAACATCAGTGACCGCATGTTAAGACGCTTGAGTGAGGGTTTGCAACTGGGACGCGAAGCCTTTATCTATCATATTGATGGAGCGCTCGGGTCAGCCGATTTATTTGAACTTGCCGGAGTCAGTCGCCCGGACTTAAAATTCCAGCCCTTTGTACCGCGAACTGTGGATGCTTTTCCACGTGATGTCAATATTTTTGATCAGATTCGCACACGCGGGGATGTTATCGTGCATCATCCTTACGATTCATTCAAACCGGTTGAAGATTTTTTCCGCACCGCCGCCAATGACCCGCAGGTACTGGCAATCAAAGCGACGCTTTACCGTGTCGGTAAAAATTCCCCGGTGGTTGAAGCCTTGCTTGAAGCACGGGACAACGATAAACAGGTAACTGTCCTGGTTGAATTGAAAGCCCGTTTCGATGAAGAAAATAACCTGACCTGGGCACGGGCGCTGGAAGATAAAGGCGTGCATGTGGTCTACGGTGTGGAAGAATTACCCGTGAAAACCCATGCCAAAATTGCTCTCGTTGTCCGTCGTGAAGAAGATGGTGTCCGCCGTTATTTGCATCTCGGGACAGGCAATTACAACGCGGGAACTGCCCGTCTGTATGCTGATATGGGGGTCTTTACCTGCGATGAGGTGCTTGCCGATGATGCCAGCCGTCTATTCAATCGACTGACAGGTTATGCGCCGGAGACGAATTACCGGAAATTGCTGGTTGCACCGGATTACCTGTTTGACACACTTTATGAATTGATGGATAACGAAGTTGTGGCAGCACGGGCAGGCAAGGAAGCCCGGCTCATCCTCAAGATGAATCAACTGGAAGAAGACAAAATCATCCAGAAACTCTATGAAGCATCCCAGGCAGGGGTCAAAGTCGATTTGCTGGTGCGTGGACACTGCTGTTTGCGTCCGGGTGTACCCGGTATCAGTGACAATATCCGCGTGACGAGCATTATCGGGCGATTCCTTGAACACGCACGGGCGTACTATTTCCGTAATGCACCCGATGAAAAACAACTTTTCTTAGGCAGTGCTGACTTAATGCGCCGCAATCTCTACAACCGCGTCGAAGTGGTGTATCCGGTATTAGACCGTTCTATTCGATTGAAAGTCTTGCGGACACTGGCAACACAATTGCTGGATAATCAGGGGGCATGGGAATTGCAAGCAGATGATACTTATGTGCCTGTGCAGCCTGAGCCTGATGAAACGCCAATTGATAGTCAGCGAATTTTCATGAACAATAGCTTCGGTTTAGATTTATTACCGTGAGCGAGAGACATGTCCGATCCGAATTTTCATGAATTATTAGGCGATGACGGTGAATTCAAAGAGCCTGTTGATACAGGGTTCGGTGTGTATTCGCCGTTTCGTCGTGGACATTATTGGTGGCGCGTCTCTGCGGCGATGATCAGCCTGTTTGCCTGCGCGGTGCTTGCAGCCGTGTGGTATTTTTGAGTTACATCCCGCACCCTGTCTCCGTGACCCTGGATACCCTGATCAATCCCTGAATGATGATTATATTCCGGCAAAATCATTATCTCTGGATAGATGTTTTCTCATTAGAGTTATCCGGCATTACCTTAAGATAAATCAGTTTTATATAAATTATAATTATTAGTACCTGTAGTATTTTTAAGAGGCTTTTATGGTTGCAACATCTAAAACAATTGGATTTCTTGGTACTGATCTGACAATATCAAATACAACCTTACAAAATCAATTATGGATGGGAACTTCCGCGATGTCGCGGAAACTTGATATCCACCTGGTTTATTTCCCTCTGATTCGAGCATTTCTTGTTGAGTCTAACAATGTCAGACTGGCAGCCCTGCTCAAGCTGATAAATGTTAATTATTTAGATGGTTTAATTATCTGGTACGGTGGCATTAAAGAATTCCTCCAGAACAAACATGAAGAGGATCGCTTTCTTCAAGCTATACAACCTCTGCCAATTGTGACAATTGGAGGTGACTTAGACGGTAGCACTAATATCACGACGGATAATTATCGTGGAATGAAGCAGGTAGTCGAACATCTTATTGTCGAACACAATTTTCGCAATATTGGCTTTATCAGGGGACCGATCGGGCATCCAGAGGCAGAACAACGCTATCAGGGCTATCAGGATGCGCTTTCCGATCATCAGATAAATCTTGATATGCGACTGGTTGCTCAAGGGGCTTTTTATTTCCGGGATGCCATCGATATGGCACAAAAAGCAGTCGAGCACTGGTTACAAATTTCGGATTTGAAACTCGATGCAATTGTCGGCTCAAGTGATTACATGGCTTATGGGGCAATTCAACAATTACAGTCACGGGGATTAAGTGTACCGGGTGATATAGCTGTTGCGGGTTTTGATAATGTGGATGATGCTGATATGACCACACTATGGTTAACCACCGTGCATCAGCCTTTTTATCAGCTAGGAGAATATGCTGCGGATACTCTGAATAAGATTCTGGGAGGGGGAGCATTTCCTGATACAGTGTCGATCAAGCCGGAATTAATTATCCGTGAGTCCTGTGGTTGTCAGAACAAATCAATGGAGCTAGTTCAATTACCTGCAATTTATTCACAGCAAGCTGATAGACATGATGATAATCTCCCTGCCCTTGCATATCAACTGAATATTAGCGCGAATGAATTGAAAGATATAACAGATTTACTCTCCGATACACTCGAAATAAAGCATCATCAAACTATACTATCCCGCCTGGGAGAGTTCATTATCCGGTCTGCAAATGATGATTATAATGGAGTCAAATGGCAGAATTTTATTTCTTTGTTGCAAAAATTTTCTATTCAGGCAACAGGGGATATGGAAAGCCGCTTCTTCCACTCTGCGCGGGTACTGGTTTCAGAATTTACGGACAGACTGAGTGTCTTAAAACGATTTCAGACGAATAGACTTGTCGAGCAATTACGTAGCACAATTGACAGGCTCAGTATTTCGTTCGGGCAGGATGTCCTCATTGAGGCTCTCAGAGAACAGTTGCTTTCACTGGGATTTTCAACATTTTATTTTGCTGTTTATGAAAATCCAGACATGCCGGAAGCGGGGTGCAACCTCATGCTGGCTTATGATGAGAAGATCGCCATAGATTTACCTTCTGGAGGCTCATTCATACCATTATCCCGGATCATTCAGACAACTCTTGAAGACAAAGATGAGGCTATTTCTGTTATCGTTGAACCCCTTTATTTTCGCGAAGAACAACTGGGTATATTGATACTTGAAGCGCATAGCGATATTGGAATGACTTCGGAAACTTTGCGGATCCAGGTTAGTAATGCTCTCCAGGGGTCTCGCTTGCTTCAACAGGTGCAGAACCACGCAAACGACCTGGAAATACGGGTCTCTGAACGTACCCGGGAATTAACAGAGAGTGTTCAACAACTCAAAAACGAGATTCTATTGCGCGAAGAGGTTGAAGCGACTTTGCGAACAAAGGAAATGCTGTCTCGCGAATTTCAAGAAAAATTGAAGCAATTACAGGAACTGAGTCTTCAACTTGCATCAATTTCTTCATTTGATGAATTATATAAGTCTATTATTGTAGACGGATGTTCAAAACTGGGATATGACCGTCTCAGCCTGTTGATGCTTGTAAAAGATGAAAAGTCCAGGGTCAACCGGTTCGGGTTAAATGCTTCTGGAGATTTTTGCTTCGAATACGCAATCACATATGCAATCGAAAAAGACCCTGTTTTATCATCTCAATTGCTTACTGACCCTGAATCTGCCAGAGTAGAAGAGGCGACGAATTTACGAGATTTTGACGGGCAAATCGTCGGGACAGGATGGCATGTCGTAAGTGGTATATGGGAACAGGGGCGATGTGTTGGCTGGCTGGCGGCTGATAATTTATTTAAAGGGCAATCATTAAAGCCTTACCAGGTCGAATTGCTGACTATCTATAGCCTCACAATCAGCAATATTCTCCCGCGAAAACGGGCTGAAGCGGAGATTAATCAGCTTAATGCAGACCTTGAACAACGGGTTAGGGAACGGACAGCCAGGCTAAGAGAAATCAACACGCAGTTAGAAGACTTCGCACATATTGTGTCCCATGACCTGAAAGCACCATTGCAGGGTGTGAGCCAGCTTGTTACATGGTTAGGTGAAGATTATGCTCAGGTTTTCGATGATGAAGGTCAAAAAATGCTGGACATACTACAGCGACGTACTGGGCATATGTCCGAACTCATTGATGGGATTTTGTCGTATTCAAGAGCGGTGCAAAGTAAACAGGAATATCACGAAGCAGACATGAATCGGGTCACGGATGAAGTAATTTCAGGATTGGTCGTACCCGAACATATCAAAATAGAAATTGAAAATATACTTCCCACATTGTCAGGTAATATTATCGGCATCAAGCAGGTAATGCAAAATCTGATTAGTAACAGCATAAAATTCATGGATAAAGATCAGGGATTAATTCAAATAAGTGCTGAAGACAGAGAACAGGATTGGCTTTTTAGTGTCAGGGATAATGGTCCGGGAATTGATGTCGATCATCATGAAAAGATATTTCAGATTTTCCAGCGCCTGGAAGGAGCTCAACACACCGAAGGCACAGGAATCGGACTGACAGTGGTCAAGAAAATAGTGGATAAATGGGGTGGCACAATTCAGGTTGAGTCTGTGCCTGGTAATGGTTGTACGTTTTATTTTACGATACCCCGCCCTGAGGATATTCAAAATACATTATCAACCATTTTGTAGCAAGCTACGGGGTTTCAGCCCTGTTTTCTATGAATGGGGCGTTATGTGCTCTTAAGAGGCATTAAAACAAAACGCAGCACCTTGTGTCAGATGCTGCGTCAGAGTCTATCGCTATCTATGGCAGAGTCTGCCTGCATTAGACTGCCTCCGCTAGTGGCATGGATTGTACGACATTTTGCCGTGCAATTGGATGCAGTAAACCTGCCAGCGCTTCCTGAATCGATTGGACGGTCTGTTCGCCTTCGGTAAATTTGCCGAGTGCATCCAGATATGAAATCCGTTCAATCAGACGCAGTGCTTCGGTATCCAGTTCATTGACGAGACCGATATTCATGACATCACGTTGTTCCCACCATTTTTCCCAGCGAATATAGGGATTAACGAGAGCGCTGTTGTCGAGCAACTTCGCGATTTCCATCTGCTCTGCCATGATTTGATTGTACAAATCCCATGCTGATTTCGGGCTATCGTCAGTCATGCGGTAGTTGCTGCCATAACGGGCGTAGAAAAATGTGGCGACGGATGCAATGCGTCCCACCCGATTGTGAATTTCCTGTGCTATGGTGATGTTCATTACGACACCTCCTATGTTTAAGAATGTGTTAATAGCTTAAACTTTTCTTAAAACATTGTCAAGCAATTTCACATTAAGACTTCCCTACGATTCCCTTTATTTACCGGACATTAATCCTTCCTCGTTCACATTGAGGAATTGTTTGCAGAATAGATGCTTAAAATCCCGTAAATAGTGAAATAGACGTGATAAAACGTTACCTTGATGGCAATGGAAACTACATCTTGTTTCGCACTTTGCGTCCCTGAATCGTTGCTCCTTTGTGTTAAAAAATCCGACACCATAGCGACAGGTATTTAGTTAAAAAATCAGGATATTTTAAGAAATCATTAAATAAAAACAGATGTCTCAAATAAGACACCTGTCTATGTGGCGTTTTTATTTAGGTGAAAATCAGGCGAATTGTTTGATGGTTTCCACAACCTGCTGGAAGTCACCATGATGTTGCCCGATGATCGAGCGATTATCGAGGTACGGCTGATTTTCGAGCGAGTAGCCCCAGGGCATTACCATGAATGCGCCATCATTGCGCCAGAAATTGAGTTCATCACGATAGAAAGGAATGCGGTCTCCGAAATCATGTGAACTGCCCATTTCACCGATGTAGTACGGTTTTCCGAGTTCTTTCGCAATTTTCGTATCGAGGACTGCCCAGGGACGTTCCCCATCCTGATTATAATAATGCACGGTGATGAGATCGACATCCGGCAAACCATAGAGTTTACGGGCATAATCGGCTACTCCGGCGTCATCACGCTGACTCACCTGATGTGAATTGAGCAATCCCAATGAGATACGATGTTGCGTATTATTTGCGATGGTCGTGCTGGCGACTTTGGTAAATTCATAGAAGCCTTCTAAATCACGGTCGCTCGCACCCACCGGAATCGTGACGTATTCATTGCCAATTTCCCAGATTAAAACAGCATCACTTGTCCCGAAGGCTTTTGTCACCTTGTCGATATGCGGGAGATAAAATTCTTTGTAACGCTGCAAGTTGAAGTAATCTTTATGGAGATAACCTTCCGGGGGTTCGGTATGATATTTTTCATCCCCTTTGACAAACATCTGCGAGTGTCCGAGCGCATCATTCAGGGAAATCACGCCCTGGATTCCGTGTGCAGATAACACATTCAACGCTGTGCCAATCCGGTCAATACATTGCGAGGGGTCGAAGTGCATATGATTCCCGTAGAAACGCACCGCTTTGACACCGATTTCCTGCAATTTTTGGGCATGTTGTTGTTGATATGCGCCGACATTTTTCGCATTGTTGATGCCACGAATATCAAAGTAAGCAAAATCACGCATGTTAACGCCAAGCATCCATTGCGGCAAGGTGGCTGGCTTGAGAACACGGTCACCGGGAGTTGATGCTTCTGTGACAGTCACCTCCCCTGTTCCGGTCGATTCGATAATCAGCCAGAAATTACCACCGCCTGTATTGCTCTGAATAATGCGTCCCTGTCCATCAACAATATGCCAGTCCCCGCGATATGCTCCGGGATTATCCGGTGCAGTTAACAGGAACGTGATGTCAATTTCTTGATCGGGCGCAACATCATGCGCCAATCCGATTTCTTCGGGACCGTTCATCATTTCCCCGGCGACAAACCTGATTTTGTAGTTGCTATCCCAGGTTGCGGGTCCGGTATTGCGAACACGCCAGCGTTTATGAAAAGCAGTGCTGCCCTTGAATTGTGTATTATCGGGAATTGTTTCTTCGACAAAAATCCATTTACTGTCCGGTGAGGCTTCTTGAGACATAAGACTTCCCTATACTATTAGATCGTTAATTTAGCGTTAGTATCATTCTTTAATAGTATAGGGATTTGTTGTTCTTAAAGATAAAGATTACTCATCGAACACGTAATCTTCTATCCAGCTATCGAAATCATCCCATTCGACCTCACTGCCATACTCATCACTACTGACTGTGACATCATCATCATCGGGGCAATCATCGGGGTCTGAGCCTTCTTCTGTGCGTGAGTCGATTACCCTGCCAGTATCGGGGTTAATCAGTGTGATTGTCGCTTCATACTGTATCAGTTCGATAGTAACTGTATAATACCCGTCGCCTTCGCCGGAATCGCGCTGATATTCACAGGTTTCTACCGTTACTTCTTCTTCTTCAACACACCCGACCAGCACAACTTCGTCTTCATTTTCAGCTTGCCATTGTGCGGGTAATTCAGAGTGCCAGGTGTGGCGTCGTTGTGTGCCGCCTGTGAGCAGCAGGAGTTGTCGCGGTGTATCAGCATCCGGCATATTGTCTTCATCTTCATCACCGCCGGGTACAGGCTGACAGGCTTGCGCGTAATCGCCATACAGTCGATTGACATTGCCTGCTTCGACAGCGTTCATAATGCTACCAACAATCACCACAATCACACCACAAATCAATAATGCGCTACAACCCACTCCGAAGAAGACAGCCGTCTCCATCTGTCTGCGACGACGACGGGCTTCCATATAATTCCAGATTCCACCAAGAAAATTCACAACCTTAAATCCTTACAAAATGAACTGATCTCATTTTATTGTACGCCTGACGTGAAATTATGCGAGAAACCACTATAGCCAGAGGCATATTTTGCATGTTTTGATTTATTGAGGTTTATGATATTTCTGTACTCAATTTTCGTTTGCGGGACATGAATGCATTCACCTGTTCAGAACTGAATAGCATAATCACAATATCGCCGAGCAGGATAAAGGAGAAAATCTCAAAGGTTGTAACGGAAGCGATGACACCAAACAGAGGTGGCAGGACGCTTGTACCAATATAGGCAACTGCCATTTGAAAACCCATGATGTTCTGTGAATCTTCATCTCCGAATCGCTCCGGTGTATCGTGCAACATTGTCGGGAAGATTGGCGCACACCCGAGACCAATCAAGATAAAACCAATCATTGAAGCAATATCCGGTAATGGTAGTAAAAGTGCAAGTACACCTGCGAGGATAGAGAGTTCACCGCTACGGATAATCGTTTTACTACTCAAACGCATCGCCACAAATCCATTTATGAAGCGTCCGAATGTGATACTACCGAAATAGATTGAAACCCATATTGCAGCCGTCGCAACATCAACCCCTTTGACCCGTACCAGAAAACTACTCCCCCAGAGTCCGACTGTCCATTCAATACCACAGTAGAGGAAAAACACAATCAAAACAGGTGTTACGCCTTTTATGCGTAAGGGAGAAAGAATACCGCCGGATCGGTCACTTGAATCAGGTGAACTTTCAGAGGAGGAATCATCCGTTTCCATCTTCGCTGTACTGGCAGCAACTTTTTTCCAGAGAGGTAATGTGAAGAATAACGCGATCACCAGGCTAAATTGCAAAATAGCAACGGTGAGGTAGCCATTACGCCATGAGCCATTATCGCTGATAAATTGCGAAATAATTATCGGACCACTCATCGCGCCCAGCCCCCAGAATGAATGCAACCAGTTCATATGGCTGGCGGCATAATTCCTTGAGACATAATCATTCAAGCCTGCATCAACCGACCCTGCACCTAATCCAAGCGGAATTGCTAAGAGAACAAGCCAGATAAAATTCGGTGCAAAGGAAAATCCCAGTAGTGCTGTAGCTGTCATCAAGACGCTGACAAAAGTAACACGACCTGTTCCAAAGCGCTTGAGGACACGCCCGCTTAGGACACTGGATATGATGGTATTCACAGAAGCAACCATCGAAACGAGTCCTGCGAGACCAACAGGAACATTATAGTCTACCTGCATGATAGGCCAGGCGACTCCCAGAAGCGCATCGGGCAAACCGAGGCTGATAAAGGCAATATAAATGACAATCAAAAGTAGCGTTACCATAGCATATACTTCTTTCAGGTTATAAAGAGATCGAAATTTGCGGTGACAATAAAGCGAGTGTTTCCTCGATCATGCCTTGCTGATAATCGAGGGTGAAATTACTGGCAAGATAGACATAGGGGATAGAATTAAAAGGTAAACGTTCAACACAATGTTGCCGGATAACGCTCAGGTGGTCATCTGATAAAAATGTTCCAAAAAGAACCACACTTTCCGGGTTCAATAACATGCTGATGGCGGCAATCACTTTTGCTATTGCGGCATTAATGCGTTCAGGCGATGTGTATAACGCGGGGTCTTGCCAGTCGATATCGAGCGGCATGGCAGCAATTTCACCGGCATAATTCCTGTATCCTTTAAAGAGTTCATCATTAATCTGGATACCACCTCCGGGTGGATATTTCCCGGGAAAGTATAAATACAGCGTGGCTGTTTCTTCGATTTCATTGCGCTTGCAATAGCCAACAATCGCCGCATTCACATCATTTTCGACCATCACAGGCAGTTGATAGCGCTCGTGATAATGGGCTACAAATTCTGTACCGCCGAGTGCCTGGTAATCCATCCATTCGATTTTTCCGTCCAGTTCAACTCCGGGTAAACCGAAACCAATTGCCTGAATCGTGGGATAGTCTTCCAGCGCATCGGCAATATAAGGTTCAAATGTGTGTAAATCGATGTCGGAAAGGGATGTTTCGTGTTCATAGATACAATCACCGATTAAATTTGCGACCCGGACATACAAAATATCAAGCCCGTTTCTTTCATGGGTGAACAAGACCAGGATATGGGCATGATTCTCATTGAATCGAAAGAGTTGTGCCGGACGCCCTCCCATTGAGTCAGCTAATCCGGCGTCAAACACTTCGTTGTTTTCCATCAGTTTTTTAAGAATAGTGCCAACAGTCACAGAACTTAAGCCTGTTGCCTGTGCGATCTCATGTTTTGTGGCTTCAACTTTTGTTTTTAGTACCGTCCGCACCAGATGGATATTAATTTCCTTCATTACCAGAGCATTGATGTTCATTTTGGAATGTCTCTATTTTTATCCAGTTTACTTATGAAATTACTTTTTAAAAGTATTTTCATAAGTGCGCGTATTATTCGTTAAAATGAAAATTCTGTCAAGTCTCCTGTATCTGAGGATTGGAAAGATATTGAGCGAACAGAACTTAACCAACCCTCAACTTTCATTAGCACCTGTATAAGAATTTTGCTAGAACACATGAAAAACCGTTGACATCTCTCTCATAATTGCTATATTTTGGTCGTAACATTAGCACTCACGAGATTGGAGTGCTAATTTTCTGAAAAAGTAATTCATCGCACATAGTTTTCGTATGAATACACACCAATGGAGGTTCTGATATGAACTTACGTCCTCTCAATGATCGCGTTGTTGTTGAACCAATGGAACAGGAAACAACCACAGCTAGCGGTCTCGTTCTCCCTGAAACAGCAAAAGAAAAACCACAGCAGGGTAAAGTTGTCGCAGTCGGTCCCGGCGCACGTGACGAAGATGGTGAACGCATGGCTCTCGATGTAGAAGTTGGCGACGTTGTGCTCTTCGCAAAATATGCTGGCACAGAAATCAAAATTGATGGCAACAAAGTGCTCATCATGAAAGAAAATGACATCCTCGGCGTACTCGAAGGTGTAACAGCAGGCGCATAACCCTGTAGGGGCACGATGCATCGTGCCCGCATCAAATCAAGAGGATAACTCTGTAGGGTCATGGCGGTGCCGTACCCTATCATCAAAACAAAAGAAACATACAAAATTAGACAAACAAGGAGACTGAAAACATGCCTAAACAACTCGTTTTCAATCAAGCAGCACGTAACCGCCTCAAGGCAGGCGTTGATAAACTCGCAGAAGCAGTCAGCACCACACTCGGTCCAAAGGGTCGTAACGTTGCCCTCGACAAGAGCTTCGGCGCACCAACCGTTACCCATGATGGTGTAACAGTCGCTAAAGAAATTGAGCTTGAAGACCCCTATGAAAACATGGGCGCTCAGATGCTCAAAGAAGCAGCCACCAAAACCAATGACATCGCAGGTGATGGTACAACCACCGCGACTGTTCTGGCTCAGGCTATCGTGAACGAAGGTCTGAAAAATGTTGCTGCTGGCGCAAATCCGATGCTGCTCAAACGTGGCATTCTGCACGCAGCCGGTATCGTAGCTGATTACATCCTCAATCAGGCAACCCCCATCGAAACCAAAGAAGAAATTGCTAGCGTTGCCAGCGTTTCCGCACAGGACACCGAAATCGGTGAACTGATCGCAGAAGTTATGGACAAAGTTGGTAAAGACGGCATCATCCAGGTTGAAGATGGTCGTTCACTGGAATTTGAAGTTGATTACGTCGAAGGTATGCAATTCGATCGTGGTTACATCAGCCCTTACTTCATCACCAATCAGGATGCAATGCAGGCTGAAATCGTTGATCCTTACATCCTCATTCACGACAAGAAAATCAGCAGCGCTCAAGACTTGCTGCCAATTCTCGAAAAACTGATTCAGCTTGGCAAACGTGAATTTGTCATCATCGCAGAAGATGTTGATGGCGAAGCTCTGGCGACCCTCGTTCTCAACAAACTGCGCGGTATGCTGAACGTTCTCGCTGTAAAAGCTCCTGGCTTCGGCGACCGTCGTAAAGCAATGCTCCGCGACATCGCTGTTCTGACAGGCGGCACAGTCATCAGCGAAGAAACCGGACGTAAACTTGATAGCGTCACCGTTCAAGACCTCGGTCGTGCCGCGAAAGTTGCTTCCAGCAAAAACGATACAACCATCGTTGACGGCGCTGGCGAAGAAGATGCTATCGTTGCCCGCGTTAAAGAAATTGAAGCTGAATACGATAACAGCACCAGCGACTACGACCGTGAAAAACTCCAGGAACGCAAAGCGAAACTGACCAGCGGCGTTGCTGTGATTAAAGTCGGTGCTGCTACCGAAACCGAACTCAAAGAAAAGAAACATCGCGTAGAAGATGCCCTCAGCGCAACCCGTGCGGCTGTTGAAGAAGGTATCGTTCCGGGTGGTGGTGTTGCTCTCGTGAATGCTGTTTCAGCACTCGACGGCGTAACACTCGAAATCGCTGACGAAAATACAGGTATCGGTATCGTTCGTCGCGCTCTGGAAGTTCCGATGAAGAAAATCGCTGCAAACGCAGGTGAAGATGGCGCGGTCATCATCGACAACGTTCGTCGTCTGCAAGCAAGCGAAAACAATCATCGTATCGGCTACAACGTGATGACAGGTGAATACAGCGACATGATCGAAGCTGGTGTTCCTGACCCCGCAAAAGTAACACGCGGCGCTGTCAACAACGCAGCATCTATCGCAAGCATGATTCTGACCACCGAAGCACTCATCACTGACATTCCACAGGATGAACCCGCGATGCCAGCAGGCATGGGTGGTATGGACGGTATGGGTGGCATGGGCTTCTAATCCAGCCCCATCTAGCAAGATACTCCGAAGAGGTGGCAACTGTGCCGCCTCTTTTTGATTCATTCTTAAAACCAGAACCTGATCAATTCTTAATTGTTCTTTTTGTCACTATTACATATAATTACAATTGTTGACAAATACAGGAATTCGCGGATGACCACACAAACATCACAATCAGTAATACCATCAACCCAAGACGCTGGGAGAATATCAAAATTTCTAACTGCCCTGACAAAACCGGCAGAGAATCTCAATAGCAATGACAAACAAAAAGCGTCAAGTCTGATTATTCTGACTATCGTGTTATTCCTCCTCGCCATTGTCACGACACTCACTATACCGTTTCAGCAGTGGCTTGCTGGAGAGGGCTTTACAGGACTTAATCCCGGTGGTCTGATCGCTATCGTCATTATCCTTGTCGCTTATACCCTGAGTCGCAGTCGCTATTATCAAATCGGTGCATATATTATGGTAGGCATCCCTATCATCGCTGTTCTGGCTTCAAACACCGATCAGGGTATTGTTGATCTCGCACTGTTCTATTTATCCCTCAGTATCATATTTAGCAGCTTATTGTTATCAGCACGGATGACTGTTATAACAGGGACTGTAATCGTTAGCGTTACAATCATGGTGCTGGTCATACAAAGCGGTAGTTCAGAGCAAGTGTCACCGGTAGTACCGGCGTTTATGATGGTTGCAACAGCCGTATTGTCGATGGCGACCTACCTCCGCGAGCAAAATATGAAAGCACTGGTCGCCGCGCAGGAAGAACTCAAATTACGTATTGAAGAAGCTGAAGAAGCCCGCACAAAAGCAGAACGCTCCGACCAGGTAAAATCGACATTTCTGGCGAGTATGTCCCACGAATTGAGAACGCCACTCAACGCAATTATCAATTTCACCCGTTTTGTGGTTAAAGGAACACTCGGTGAGGTCAATGAGCAACAGGTCGAAACACTCAACAACGTTGTCATCAGTGGTAAGCACCTGCTCAATCTCATTAATGACGTGTTGGATATGTCAAAAATTGAGTCAGATTCTTTGAATCTATTTGTGAGTGATGATGTCGATATCGCAATGATTGTGACAGACGCCGGGACAACCGCAACAGCACTCCTCAATGACAAAGCTGTCGAAGTGAATACAGATATTGCTGCCGACCTTCCATTGATGCGCGGGGATCAACAGCGTATTCATCAAATTTTCCTCAACCTTGTCTCGAATGCCTGTAAATTCACGGATGAAGGCGCTATTACGATTCGTGCGAGGGAAGAAAATGATAAACTGGTCGTGACAGTATCCGATACAGGGGCAGGCATTGCAGAAGAGGATCAAGCATCTGTATTCGAAGCCTTTAAACAAACCACAACCGGATTACGTCAGGGTGGCGGTACAGGCTTAGGTATGCCGATCACAAAAAGTCTCGTTGAAGCACATGGCGGAACGATTGATCTTGCCAGTACGGTTGGTGAGGGAACGACATTCACCGTTCATTTGCCCGTTCGTTCTGATCAGTTAACGCCAACCCTCCTAACGAAAGGTTAAAATCATGTCACTGAAAAAAGACCTGTCTATTCTCTATGTCGAAGATGAACCCATGAGCCGCCGCGTGATGGAAATGCTCCTGGTTCACGAATTGGAATTCACCAATGTGGTGATGTTTGAAGATAGCACCGATTTCACTGCCCGTTTGACAGCGCTAGACCCTGCACCGGAGCTTATTATGCTGGATATTCATATGACTCCGTATACAGGTTTTGAAATGTTATCGATGTTGAGAGAATTGGAACAATTCAAAAACACACCTGTTATTGCCCTGACAGCAAGTGTTATGAATGAGGAAGTACAAAAACTAAAGGCCGCGGGTTTTGATGGTTGCATATCAAAGCCAATTGATATGGATGAATTTCCCGGGGCAGTCGAAATGGTGATGCAGGGTCAGAAAATCTGGCGCGTTATACAGTAGTTGTAGAGAACAGATCGCACCCTAATTATCAGAATAATAAGCTGTAGAGGTAAACAATGGCAATATTACATGGCAAACATATATTCATCGTCGAAGATGACGCAATGAATCGGGCAGTTTTTCAGATCGCACTCGGTACAAACGGCGCTTTTGTTGAGTTTGACCGATGGGGGCGCAATACGCTGAATAAAATCGCAGAACAACAACCGGACATAATCATCTTAGACTTAATGCTCAAGCATGGTGATTCAGGGTACGATATATTCACACAGATTCGGAATAACAAAAAATATGATTCGATTCCAATCATTGCAATTTCGGCATCAGAACCATCTTTCGCTATTCCGAAGACAAAAGAGATGGGGTTTTCCGGATTTATTGCAAAACCGGTTGACGAATCACAATTAGCCAGTCAGATCGCTCAAATCTTATCCGGTGAGGAAATATGGTCTGCCGGATCACGATTCAACTGATAGTTTGAAAACAGGAGACACATATGCCACAGGCATTTATCATTGACGATAATCGCTTTAACACAGATATTCTCGCCAGTTTGCTGCAAGATGAAGGATTTGACAGTGTTATCGTTCAGCAGCCAGGTCAGATAGCCAATAGCCTCGACAAGCTGGATGATGTCCGGGTCGTATTCCTTGATCTGGAAATGCCGGGTCTTGATGGCTTTGATGTTCTGGAACAATTACGCGCCAATGCAACCTTCCAGAATGTACCGATTGTTGCCCACACTGTCCACATCAGTGAAATCAAAGTTGCACATGATGCTGGCTTTGACGGCTTCATCGGTAAACCCTTGAATGCGGATAAATTCCCGAAACAACTTGTGCGTATTCTCGACGGTAAAGGTGTCTGGGAAACTGCCTGAGACAGTTTTCATCCAAACATGCGAAGAGGTGGCAACTGTGCCGCCTTTTTTTGTGATACTCCGTACAGTAATTCCCATCGAGAGATAAATCAGTTATACTAGAATTACTACAATGAGATACGGGGTAGAAAATTTTATGACGACTATTGATTCGCGACGGATTTTCCGTTTTGTTTTGACTGCATTATTCATTTTGAGTAGTGTTTCCCTCTTTGCATTAGCACAATCTGACCGTGATGGGGATGGCATTCCTGATAATCAGGATAGCTGTGTTAATCGTGGCAATGAAGGTGGATTGGGCGTCGATGCAAGCGGTTGTCCCTATTATGATGCCGATTGGGATGGGGTCTATGATCGAAATGATGCCTGTCCATCCCGCGCAAATGAATATGGATTCGGCGTTGGTAGCGATGGTTGCCCCCTGACTGCTCCGCCCGCACAAAATCCACCTCCTGCAAACAATAACCCCGGGGATAATTCTTCTAACCCCGATAATTCACAAAATCCTGAGCCTGACACGACAGAAAATCCACAGGTCACAGAAGAATCTCAATCCACAGAAGAACCGCATTATGGGGATCGTGATGAATACCGTGATGCAGATTGGGATGGTTTTCCTGATAGCGAGGATGCTTGTCCCTGGCGTGGTAATGAAGGTGGTTTAGGCACAGACGAAACAGGCTGTCCTTATTATGATGCCGATTGGGATGGAGTCTATGATCGAGATGATGCTTGTCCCTGGCGTGCTGATGAATACGGTTTTGGGATTGATGAAACAGGGTGTCCGTTAACCGGAACACCGGAAATCACCGAAGAACCAACAGAAACAGTGACACCGGAAATCACAGACGAACCGATAGAAACAGTGACACCGGAAATCACAGACGAGCCGACAGAAACAGTGACACCGGAAATCACAGACGAACCGACAGAGACAGTGACACCGGAAATCACAGACGAACCAACAGAGACAGTGACACCGGAAATCACAGACGAGCCGACAGAAACAGTAACGCCGGAAATCACAGAAGAACCGACAGAGACAGTGACACCGGAAATCACAGACGAACCAACTGAAACTGCCACGCCGGAAGTCACCGAAGAACCAACAGAGACAGTGACACCGGAAGTCACAGAAGAACCGACAGAGACAGTGACACCGGAAGTCACCGATGAGCCGACAGAAACACCCGAACCGGATTCTGACAATGATGGTGTCGTTGACTCTCTTGACGAATGCCCTGGCTTCGATGACACGCTTGATAACAATCAGAATGGTATACCGGATGATTGTGAAGTGAACCCGGTTGACCGTGATGGCGATGGTTTGGAAGATCAATGGGAACTAACTTTCTTTGGCTGTGTTCTAGCCGGAACAGAAAATAACAATACCCCTGTTTATCTATTGCCAGATGAGTCTCTGGCAATTCATACGCAGAATGGTTGGGCATATCTATCCGGGTATCCTTATATGCCTGTGATTGCTGACCGTGCAACTGACCCGATACCCTTCGCACAGAATCCTGAACCGGGAACACCTGTTGCCAGCGACTATGTATTCCCGACACCCTATCTCAATCAAAATGGACAGGTCATTTATGAGACCGCCGGAGATTGCGCGACAGAAGATATTCCGCAATCTGGCATCCCGTTAGCTGAATGGAGTTATCTCGCCTGTACGGATAGTGACCTGGCCTCCAGCACAAATATGCTTGAAGACTGCATCATGGTGGCGCTGGATTTGTTCGACGCACAGGATGACCCCGATAATGATGGTTGTGATAATTATTGCGAACGTTTCTTATTGCAGACTGTACCGATCAATTATGCGGGAGGCGCACAGGGCAGCGATACTGATGGGGATGGTTTAACCGATGGCATAGAGATTTTCATGAGAACTGACCCCCGCAACAACGATACGGATAGAGACGGTATTTGGGATGGCGAGGAAGTTTGTGAGTTTGTGAATCCGTCTGACCCGACAATCTGCGATAGTTTAACCCGGCCAGACGCTATCTGGACTCATACAAATCCATTGCTGGCAGATACTGACCTTGATGGATTGGATGATGGCGAAGAACTTTCCCTGGGAACAGACCCGACAGACCCCGATTCAGATAATGATGGCGTTGCAGATGGGAATGATACCTGTCCTTTAGACATTACCTGTCAGTAGACTAATAGAATTTGCGAAGAGGTGGCAACTGTGCCGCCTCTTTTTATATTCCTCGCTTGTGGAGACGCTTATTACTTTCCCGCGCATTCGTTAGTAATTCTTCAACGATACGGACATCATCTTCTGAGATATGATGCAAAACAGCAGTTGGAGGGCTATATAAATCGGCTTTTTCCTTAAAAAACAAATCAATATTGTATAGTCCATCTACCGGATCCCATATCTTAAAGTCTTTAAGGTCTGTACCGGGGAAATGTCTCAATGCCTTATCCTCGAAAATGAATAGACGTTGATTGCTTATAGCGTAACGATAATCTTTCCAGGGTTGATACAGTCCGACGGTTGATCTGTGCATATTAAGAGATGAATGCGGCTTATAGCCATTAAAATAAGCAGCGACATAAAAGAAGCCGATTATCCATACAATAACCGCGAAAACATAGCCGGGCACAAGCCACTCTATATTTGAAACTACAAAATCTTCATTCGCAGCGCTTGCCAAGAACGGCAATGCACAGCCGACGACAGAGCATATGATATAGACAATCACCATGATTGACTGAAAATGATACCATACAGCCGTTCCTCTAAGGCGAGAAAAATACTGTTGCCGTGACGTATCGCTGCGTTTACCACGCTTCAAATCCTCAAATTTGAGCGCCCGACCATGCCAGATGATGGATTCATCGTCTCTGAGGTACGGGGCGAAAATGTTAGATTTTTCTTTCATGAACACACTCTATGGATACTTCATCATATTATAGTGAAGAATCGCTATCTCTGACAATCAACAGCGCGTCTCTCTGATTAAGCTGATGGCAACTGTGCCGCCTCTTTATTGATTCCGGTAGTTTTAAACAGGCGGTGTGCCACTGAGCATTTCACATCGGTTATCACACAAATCACCATCGGGGTCGTCTGTGGCTGTCTGAGACAAATTCCCGAAGTAATTTATTTCCCAACTGTCAATTAAGCCATCACATTCGCTATCTATCCCGCTGATTGAACCCGTCGTAATTAAACAGACAGAACCTGGCGGAAATGAAAAACCACCTGTAATGAAATCATTGCTCTGTTCTTTGATCGGCGGATAGAGGCTCTCGCAATCCGGTACATTGACGCGCAATTCGTCTATCGAAAACTCCCCCTTATCAACCTGTGCCATATACCAGCCGCATGTCCAATGCCAGATTAGTTCTTCGACGCTACCCTCTCCGCAACGTCCATCATCCCACACACCGCCCTCATCACACCAATTTTCGACAGGTGTCTCCTGTGCGACAATCACAATGGCTGAAAATAGCAGTATCAATAGCAAAATCGACACAACTCTCATTTAATTTTTCCCTGTTCAATGATATTTGTCAGCGACGATGCAACACATAATAAGATTTTTTACTATCGCGGTCGGCCACAAAATCGACCACATGGTATCCACTATCAAAAGCAGATTGTAAGACCTCTCGCATCGCCTGTCGCCATTGTACAGCTAAATCGAGATTTTCAGCTTTGAGCGCAGGGAAATCATAGGGACACATCACTGCATAATAGCGTTCAGAGCGATTTTCTATGATGACAGGCTTCCGGTTATTCTCGTGTAGTAAAAAGCGCAATTCAGAGGGAATTTCATGAGAGGATTTTTTATCTGCCTCAAGTTGCCAGACAACTTCAAAGCGGTCACTGGGAACACCCGCATTGATACCATCCTTCATCACACCATAGAAATTTTCGTGATAGCTATTGGTTGTCGCGCCCAGCAGATGAAAATTGAAATGAGCGTTACGTCGCATCGCGGGGTCGAATGTCCAGCGCATTTCTGTATAGCCCTGTTTGATAGCCCATTCGCGCTGGAACTGCTTGATGTCGTAGCCAATCCCCTGCCCCTGATAATCAGGATGCACACCTGCCATATGTGACCACAGGCGACCGGGGAATTTTGTCGCCAATCCGACAGCCAGACCGATCATGCGGTCGCCATCGAATGCCCCCATGACAATGCCCCCCGTATGAGTCACGATGTGCATCATATGCGCGGTAATCGCATCATCGGCAGAGGGCATATTCCAGACAGTCATTTCAAGTTTTTGAACAGTATCGTATTCCTCATTGCTTGTACAAACACGATAGCTGATGCCCATTAATTGATGACCTCATAAGAGAGAATGATCGTATCCCCGAGCATCAATGCCTGTCCCGGAACAAGGGCTTCCGGTGCATCAATGCGGCTACCACCATTAATGCGTGTGCCATTGGTACTCTGCAAATCTTCTGCAAAATAGGCGTTTGCAGTTGCATTCCATTCGATACGCAGGTGATAACGACTCACTTCAGGGTCATCAATGGTTATGTCATTGGTTTCATCACGCCCGAGTGTAATGAGTTGTTTATTCAGAGGAAAAATTGTATTCAGACCGGGACCCCGTCGCACAACCAGATAATGTCCGGGATTTTGCGGCATAACCTGTCGCGTGAATGCCACATCAACCGCGACACCGGGAGGCGCAACAGATAGCGAACTTTTTACTGCTGGAGGAGGCACAGACTGATATTCCACTGACAGAATACGGTTAATCTCGCGATTGAAGTAATCCCAGAATTGCCCTTCGCTGGTGAATGCCGTGAAATCGAAATGTTCGAGCATTTGCAGACGCGGGTGCATTTTCGCTTTCGCAAAGATAACCGGAATCACAGGTACATCGAGACCGATTGCCAGTGACCATTCATAAGTCACATAGACTGATTCAGCGGCGGCGGGCGAAACAATAACCAGCACCGCATCGGCTGCGCGGATAGCATCATCAATTTCGAAACGCCAATCTAATCCCGGGCGTGGCTTACGATCAAGCCAAGGTTTGTAACCGATACGGATTAAATTTTCGCGCATGGTGGTCATGTAGCGATTATCGCGTTGTGAGAAGGAAATAAAAATTTGCTTCATGGCAATCCCTGATTATTGTTTGTATACCTACAATGGATTATAGCGACTTTTCTAAAAATCAGCATAGAACCGCCATTAATAGGCAATAAAAAAGACACATCGCTACCGGATGTGCCTTATTTTATGCGAGGTGTTTATTCTGCGGGAGGAGGCACAGGCAAATCGTCTACGGAAGTATCTTTCCATTTTTTGCCTTCATCAATCAACATCACCGGGATACCTTCACGAATCGGGTATTTGTATTCGCTATCCGCACAATATAACCAGTTGCCCTCTTTGACCAGTTCCAGCTTACCGGGATCCTCACCTTTATCTTTAAAGTGAACAGCCTCCGGGCATCGTAAAATTTCCAGCAATTCAGGAGATACTGTATTTGCCATGTGTCCAATTCCTTTGTCTGTATTCATATTGAATAAGTATAGGGTGGAATGCGTTCCACGCAAAGGGAAAGTGCCACTGAAGCAAACAAAAAAGAGCGCATAAGCCGCGCCCTTTTCAATGAGAACTGTTTTCTTGCGGTGTAACATGATTTTATGCTGCGTTTTTCTTAATTTCTAGTAATAACCACTGCGCGGCGGAATCCGTTACGGTGAAATACTGAATACTTTCCCGTGTGACCAGTGTTTTGACCATCGTTTGTAGGACATTCACTACGGATGGCTGGGCAACAAGTGCAATCCGTAAATTCGAACCATCTACTCTTTTATAAAAATGCTTGAGTTCTGTTACAAATTCACGCAATGGCAAACGGTAATGTGCTTCGAGATTGAGCATGATGTAAGCCGGTTTGCCGTATGCAAAGTGATGAATCTCCCCTAATAAGTCTGTGATAACTTCAGGGTCGAATTCCCGTGTGGTGTTGAGTGTGATGATATGGATACCATCGGCACTTTCATGATAATCAAGTGAAGACATATGACAACTCTCTGATAATTACGAATAATTACATTATACAGTAAGTTAAATTGTTTTAGAATTAAGAATAACAAATCTCATACAAAATGATTATTTTTATATTATTTTTACAGATTTTCTGGCTAAAAACTCATCTGTTATTGCAACTTTTTAACATACCCTCCGTATAATGAGATAGAATGACCAAATTTAGACGGAAGGAAATCAACATGAGCGACAATCCACAACCGGAAAACAATCACGAAGAAGATACAACTGTAGAACAAATTGAAATGGCGGGTAACGAACTCGTTGACCGCGTAAAAGAATTGATTGAGGAAGGCAATGTTCGTCGCCTCGTCATTCGTAATGCTGAGAATGAAGTTCTGCTGGTTGTACCTCTGACCGCAACCGTTGTAGCAGGTGGCGCAATGCTCGTCTTTGCTCCAATTATCGCCGCAGTCGGTGCGCTGGCAGCGTTCCTGGCAAAGGTTAAACTGGAAATCGTGCGCGTCGATGAAGATAAAGCGAAGAATGATAGCAAACAAAAAGTAGACGTCGAATAATCTACTGCCTCACGGGATACAGGATTAAGAAGCATCTGCCCTTGCAGGTGCTTTTTTGCATTAAACAGACAGACCCAGCATGAGGGGGAACATACCGGGTCGTCTGGAGGGAAGGACTTATATCAGAGTTCCGGTGACGCTATACCGGAGTCTCTATGCCTTTTTTCTGATGAATATCAGAGTGTTGCCTATAAGATAAACACGCTCACTGAGCGATAAATGAAGTCGTTATGAGTTGAGAGTTAAAATTTTCTCATTTTTGAACGGATATATCCGGGCGAAACACCCTGACCGATTTTATTGCCGATGAGCCTGGCTCTCAGTTGCACAGGAAATTTCCAGCCAGAAACATGATCCGCCGGCATCCGGGCTTTCCATCCCGATTAACCCATTTTGTAAACGCATAATTTCAGATGCAATCCATAAACCAAGTCCGGTACTCGGTTCATTATTTGTTGGCTGCGTACTAATCTGATCTTTGCTAAATGCTTGAAAAAGGTATTGCTGTTCTTCCAGAGGAATACCGGGACCCGTATCTTGAACTTCTAAACGCCAGTGCGATACTGTCTGATAAGCACGAATATAGACTTTGCCATCAATCGGGGTGTATTTAATTGCATTGCTGATAAGATTTTGAAAAACCTGCTCCAGACGCTGTCTGTCAGCAAAAACAAGCGCATCGTCCATACTCTCAACTATGAAGCTGATATTCTTATTCCTGGCAGCAATCTCATTTTGTACAATCACATCAGCAAGCAAGGGCTGAGGAGATATTTTTTCCATATTGAGAGCGACAGTCGCATCAAACATGTTCTCGCCACTCAAAAAATCAACGATGATAGCGCTCATAGTCTGGACATTTTTATTGGCAATACCGATCAATTCGAGGGTATCATCATCACTAATACTTGCTTTTAGAAGATTCATCACCATATTGAGATTATTTAAGGGATTCCGTAAATCATGACCTGCGATTTGCATCATCCTGGATTTAATGGCATTCGCCTCTTCAAGAATCGCATTAGTTTCTTTGCGCTCGTCAAAAAATTGCTTATTTCTAACCTGAGTTGCAAGGCGTGCAAGCATGATGTGCATATTAAATGGCTTTGTCAGATAATCATTTGCGCCATTACGCAAGCCCTCTAAGATACTGGCCTCATCATCTAAGGAGGAAATCATAATAATAGGTAAAGACGCTATATCAGCATCTTGTCTAATAATCTTTAAAGTTGCCATACCATCTAAAACAGGCATTAGAATATCCAACAGAATAACATCGTACTCTTGCTGACTAATCTTTGCGAGGACTTCCTGACCATTAATAACAAAATCGAGATCATAGAATTCTTGCAGGATACCCTTGTACAGAAAGTGATTTGAAAGCTCATCGTCTGCAATTAGTATGCGGCTACGCTGTTGTTGTCTATTTTTACTCATTTAGTAATCTCTCTGTATTTAATTCTATTATTATAACAGAAATAATGTATGGAATATTTGCTGACACCTATTCAAAACTATATCCTGGTAGTGTCACAAAGAGATTGCCTCTTTGTTCAAAAATTCTTACATATCTTGGGAGAATACAAGGAATAAAAGACGATACGGCTATCGGGGTACAAATTTCTCTAAAATCGTTTATCCCATTAAAGCAGAATACGATCTACCCGATGGCAGACCGTATTCCTGGGACAAATATCAGGGGGAACTTACATGCAAACAGCGATTAAACGCTGATTAGCACCAACTTAATGTGGTTTTAACCACGATGATTAATATACTGTAACCGGTTACGCTTGTCAAGTTTGTTTCGCGAGATTGCGAAAGAAATTTAACATTACCGTTCAGTATATCGCCTTAACCGGGGTTTACCGGTCGGCTTGCAGTCAAATAATCTTGCACATCTTCCATAGCTTTAAACCACAGAATATTTTGTTCTCCTGTGAAGCCATAGAACAGATTACTGGCTGCATGTGCCAGCGTATCACCACCGAGAATGAGCCATTTCCCTATTTTTTCGTGGGAATATGCCGCTTCCAATGCCCCGGAGACGGTCTCACGCTGAGGCATGATGGGTTGCTGGCGTAAATCAATGACAACATCCAACGGGTGATCCGAATTATTAAGGTACGCTACAATGTCATGGTAAGCAGCAACAATGTCATCAATTTGCACATCATTTGACCATGTCATTATCAGGGCTGAAGAATCCACAAGTGGTTCGATTACGATTCTCGAAAGTGTCATCACGATTATTCCTGTGTGTTCGAACAATACAGTCTCATTATATGGAAGAGCTACCAATACAATAATTAAGACATCAACTCAAATGACCCTTCAACATCGCATGGATTATTCTGCATAGGATGGGATATGAGTCTCATCACGATATGCACTACCCTGTATATACTATACCCAATCTTACTAATTATTACAATTAACGATTCGTTAAGGTATTTTATCGCGGGTTAATGCAAGCCTACAGATTTATCTATCGGCTTCTTATACGTTGCGCTCTATGAAACATCACACAATAGATTCGGTCAGCAAAATTTTATTACCTTCGGAATCAACCATCGTGACGTATGTTCCCCAAGGTTCTTTTGTAGGTTCGTTGACGAATTCAACGCCTCTGTCTTTGAGCTTGTCATATGCCATTTGAACATCGGTTACTTGCAGGGTGATACTCTGAGGCTTCCCGATCACCTGCTGGTAATGTTCCCAGTTGCGGTCTACTTCGTAGAGAATCAATTCGGTCTCGGCATCGGGCGGGGCAACAGCTATCCACCGTGAGGTTGCCCCCGGATAGAGTTCGGCATCAGCTTTCAGAACAAATCCTAGCGTTTCAGTATAGAATTTTTTTGCCCGTTGCTGATCTGCTACAAATAAGGAAACGGTACTGATTTTCTTGAACATACACTGCTCCTATTCAAACAACCGTTCTAAACATGATAGAATATACGTTCTTAATATGCAAATATAGAATTCTTTATTCTTCTACGACCTGCTTCGTTATAATATGTAATATATTGAAATTCATTCAGGGAAAAATTATGCGTTTTAGTACAGGTACATACGCCGGATTAATTGAGCAATTGCGAATGGTAGCAATCAATAGTGGTAGCTTTGAACAGCGTGAACGAATGCGGGACAATATGTTACGTATCATTGTGCGGACATTTGACGCATCCGGTGCATATCTTTATCAACTTGAGCAGGATGAAAAACACATGCTATTGCGGCATCAATATCAGGGAGGTCGGAATAGTACGCAATTAGAACGGCAAAATCGCTTTCCTATCAATGACCTCGGTGCTTTTACCTCCTGGCTGTATGGCGATAACAGTGAACCCCGCGTTGTGCATCTTCACGACCTTGCAGAAAATGACCCCGAACGCAAGCACATTACAAAATTGGATGCGATGAATGTTATGTTTGGCACAATAACCTATAACAGTCAACTATGGGGATTGCTCGAAATCAGTGATTCACGGGTCAATCGTCGATTTGGCGAGGGGGATTTTCGCAGGTTATTGCACATGAGCCAATGTCTCGGAGACACCATTTTGACAGACGAAGGTTAAATCACCGGGCATTTCGGGCGAAAGCTGCCATCCATTGTTATCATAGACTCGGATGGATAAGTCAAAAGAGTATGCAATGCGTGGTGGACGCAAAGATTATCTGAAATTGCTTAATCAGCTTAAGATGGTGGCAATCAACACAAACAATCTGGCAAAACGTAAGCGGATGCGGAACGAAATGCTCAGGATTATTTCGCGTATTTTTGATGTCACCAGCGTCTATATTTGCCAGCATAACATGGTAGACAAACACAAAATTGTGCGCCA